>Ga0316231_1000047_pt1 | contig 192870 bp, 187 predicted proteins | sample TBH18027metaG_FD_206002 | JGI IMG/M metagenome (GOLD analysis project Ga0316231, IMG submission 206002) | Freshwater microbial communities from Trout Bog Lake, Wisconsin, USA - TBH18027 | ecosystem: Environmental > Aquatic > Freshwater > Lake > Hypolimnion/Profundal zone | place: USA... | reverse complement strand
GTCATCAACTGCCTGCGATACCTGGCGGTGACAGAGTTCATGGGCGAGCCGGATGCGGGAAATCTGCAAGTCCGGTTCCACGAGGGGGGAGGGGGCGACTCCTCCCCTACTCCACCGATAGGCTTTTGGCCTCGTGGTTGTATGCGCTAAGTCAATGCATGCCAGCACCCGGCAAAATGCCTATCGCCGAGGACGCGGAGGTAGCCGAGGTTCGCCGAGAAAAGCCAAAGAAAGGTCAGGTATTGGCTTCGCGTTTGGGCAGCGCGGTGATGCCGGCCGCCAGGCCCAGGGCCAGCAGCAGGCGCAGGAACATCAGCTGCCTCGAGATGGCGTGGGCCTTGTTGTAGGCCACGCGGTCGGGGTGGTCCTTGGCCAGGCTTTCCACCGGGCCCTCCATGCGGGCGCGGATCCTGATCAGGCCGGGGCTGACGATGAACTGGCTGGTGAAGCACATGAGCAGGGCGACCAGGGCGGTGGCGCCCCAGAGGCGCAGGGGGCCGACCGGCTGATCCTCCCGGATCTCCTTGAGCCAGCGGGGGAACAGCACCAAGGCCATGGCGGCCAGGAAGGCCGCCCAGGCGGCGCAGTCCAGACGGCTGACCACCCGGCCGGCGATATGCCCGGCCACGTCCCGGCTCGGCAGGGTCGAAAAGAGCAGGGGCGCCACCAGGAAGGCGAAGCCCAGGACCATGCCGACCCAAAGGACGAGCAAGCCAGCGGCAATGGCATCGGTTCGGGCCAGGGATCTTGAATTCATCGTCACCACTCGTTGTAGGGGATCTGGTTCTCCCCCATGTCCGTCGAACCGCTGCGGACACGGAAGATGCCGACCTCCGAATCGGGGTTGTCGGGGTCGGGGGATTCGAATTCGGTCACCCAGGTGTCCCGGGACTGGGTCATGGGGTCGACCGGGATGTCCCGGATGTAGCCCTGGTCCCTGAGCTGGCCGATGGCGGTGGGATACTTGCCCTTGTCGGCGCGGAACTGCTCCAGGCAGTGGTTGAACTGGAACAGGTCCTCCTTGAGCACGGCTTCCTTGGCGGCCTTGGTGTGACGCCGGTAGCCGACGATGCCCACCGTGGCCAGCATGGCCAGGATGGTCATCACGGTGAGGAGTTCAAGAAGGGTGAAACCGCGCTGGCGACTTCGCATAGGGGGACCTTACCAGGAATGTGCGCCGGATGGGGTCCAGGTTCAACCCAGGCTGGTCGCGGCGACCTTTTCCCGGGTGAAGAATTCAAGGTAATCGCCTTCCCTCAGGGCCGTGAAGCCCTCCAGGTCGATGCCGCAATCCAGGCCGTTCTTCACCTCATGGACGTCTTCCTTGAAGCGCTTCAGGCTGCGGATGCCGCCTTCCCAGAGCACGTCGGAGCCGCGCTTGACCCGGACCTTGAACGGCTTCTGGACCTTGCCTTCGGTGACGAAGGAGCCGGCGATGACCGCCTTGCCCACCTTGAACAGCTGGCGGACCTCGGCCAGGCCCTGGATGGTCTCCCGGTCCTCGGCGTCGAGCAGGCCCATCATGGCCGCGGTGATCTCCTCGGTGACCTTGTAGATGATCTCGTGGAAGCGGATGTCCACGCCCTCCTCATGGGCGAGTTCCTCGGTCTTGCGCTCGGCCTTGACCGAGAAGGCGATGATGGTCGCCTTGGAGGCCTCGGCCAGGAGCACGTCGTTCTCGGTGACGGTGCCGGCGGCGGCGTGGATGATCCGCACCCGCACCTTCTCCGTGGAGAGGCGCTCCAGGCTGCCCACCAGGGACTCCACGGAACCCTGGGTGTCGCCCTTGATGATGAGCGGCAGCTCCTTGATCTGGCCTTCCTTGAGGGTGCTGAACAGGTTCTCCAGGGTGACCCGCTGGCGCAGCTGGGCCGCGGCCTTGGCCTTCTCCTGGCGGAACGAGACGATGTTGCGGGCCTTGGTCTCGTCCTCGACCACCTGCAGGTTGTCGCCCGAGACCGGCACGGCCTCGAAGCCCAGGATCTGCACGGCCATCGACGGGGTCGCTTCCGTCACCTTCTCGCCGCGGTCGTTGAACATGGCCCGGACCCGGCCCATGGTGGCGCCGGCCACGAAGATCTCGCCGGCGTGGAGCGTCCCGTTCTGGACCAGGACGGTGGCCACGGGGCCCCGGCCGCGGTCCAGCCGGGCCTCCAGGATGCTGCCGGCGGCGGCGCAGTCGTAGACCGCCTTGAGGTCCTTGAGGTCGGCCATCAGGAGCAGGGTCTCGAGGAGGCCGTCCAGGCCCTCCTTGGTCTTGGCGCTGACCTTCACGCACGGCACTTCGCCGCCGAAGGCCTCGGTCTGGATCCCGTACTGGAGGAGCATCTGCTCGACCTTCTCGGGATTCGCGCCGGGCTTGTCGATCTTGTTGATGGCCACGACCATCGGCACGTCGGCGGCCTTGGTGTGGTTGATGGCTTCGACGGTCTGGGGCATGACGCCGTCGTCCGCAGCCACCACCAGGATGACGATGTCGGTGACCTTGGCGCCCCGGGCGCGCATCTTGGTGAACGCCTCGTGGCCGGGGGTGTCGATGAAGACCACCTGGCGGCGGTCGCCGTCGTTCCCGTCCTTGACGTCCACGTGGTAGGCGCCGATGGCCTGGGTGATGCCGCCGGCCTCGCCCGCGGCGATCTTGCTGGTGCGGATGGCATCCAGCAGGGAGGTCTTGCCGTGGTCGACGTGGCCCATGATGGTGACCACCGGGGGCCGGCGCAGCTTCTCGCCCTGCACGTCGCTCGACTCTTCGGCCAGTATCTGGACGTCCTCTTCGAAGGTCACGATGTCGGCCAGGTAGCCGAACTCACGGGCGATCTCCTTGGCCAGCTCCGTGTCCAGGGGCTGGTTGATGGTCGCGAAGATACCACGGTGCAGCAACTTGGCCACCACGTCCTTGGCCGGGCGGTTGCACTTCTCGGCCAGTTCCTTGACGGTGACGCCCTCGGACAGCATCACGATGCCGATCTCGTCGTTGACGTATTCGGTGGCGATCTGCTGGGCGCGGCTGCGCGGCTGGCGCAGCTTCAGCTCGAGTTCCTCGGCGATCCGCTCGGCCTTGGAACGCTTGTCTTCCTTCTTCTTGCCGGTGAAATGGCCGCCGCGGCCGGGGCCTTTCTGGGCGTTGGGGTCGATGGTGGTGGTGGCGGGCAGCGAGGGGCCGCGGCCGGGGCCGCCGGGGCGGCTGGGGCCGCCGGGACGGGCGCCGGGGCCGCCGGGGCGGCTGGGGCCGCCCATGCCGGGCCGGCTGGGACCGCCGGGGCGGGCGCCAGGGCCGCCCATGCCGGGGCGGCTGGGGCCGCTGGGACGGCTGCCAGGTGCGCCGGGGCGGGACGGGCCGCCGGCAGGACGCGCCTGGGGCAGCTGGATGTAGCGGGCCGGCTCGGAGGTCCGGGGGGCCGGCGCCGGGGTGTCGGACATCTTGATGCGGGTGAACCCGGCCTCGGGCCTCAGTTCGGTGATGGAGGGGGGGATGAAGGGGCGCCGGGCCGGCTGGGCCGGGATCGGCTCGTGGCGGACTTCGCCCTTGCCGGTGTTGCTGGCCATGGGCAGCACGGTCTTCTCGGGCTGGGGCTGGCCGGAGCGCTGGACCTGGGGCTGCTGGCCGGGCCGCTGGATGACCGGGCGGGCACCGGCCTCGGGCCGGACCTTGGCGGGCATCTGCTGCGGCAACTGGATGTATCGGGCAGGTTCCTGGGGCTTGGGGGCGGCCACGGGGGCCTGGGACACCCGCAGGCGGGAGAACACTTCGCCCGGGTTCGGGGCGGGGGCCGGGGCCGGCGCCGGGGCGGGTTCGGCGGGCCGGGCGGCCACGGGAACCGGGCTGGACGCCGGGGCGGGCGCGGGCGTCGCGGCGGCCGTGGGCTCGGCGGCGGGGCGTTCGGCGGGTGCGACCGGCTCGGCCGGGGCCGGGGCGGGCTCGGCCTTCTTGATGAGCACCGGCGGGGCCGGCGGCGGCGGCGGCGGGGCCGGGGGCGCGACCGGCTTGACGATCCGCACCGGGGCGGACATCGTCCGGACCGGGGCCGGGGGCTCCTCGGAGGCGCCCGGCTTGACATCCATGACGCGCCGCACCGACTGGACCTGATCGTCGGTGAGGTTGGAGCTGTGGCTCTTGCCCTGGAGGCCCAGGCGCTTCTCGACGGCCTCGAGGACTTCGTGATTGCTCACGCCGAGCTCTTTTGCTAACTGGTTGATGCGCAACATGAAGGGGCGTACCTCGTGGGAGTGGGTGGGGCGGAGGGAGGAACCGGGAAAACCCTAGGGCTACTCTCCGAACCGGGCGTGCACGGCGTCGATGAGACGGAAGGCGAGATCCTGATCCATGCCTTCGATGGCGAGCAGTTGCTCAACTGTCACAGTGTACAGGGATTTTGCGTCCAGATAGCCGGCGGCGGCGAGGTTTTCCACCTGGGTCTCGCCCAGGCCCTCGATGCTGCCAAGGTCCGCCAGGAGCTGCGAAACGGGCGCGGCGGCCTCGGCGGGCACTTCCGGAAGGGCCTTGCCCATGGCGGCCTCGGTGTCCCGGCGCTTGTCGGCTTCGCTGCGGACGTCGATGTTCCAGCCCGTCAGCTTGGCGGCGAGGCGCACGTTCTGGCCGCGCTTGCCGATGGCGATGCTCAGCTGCTCGTCGTCCACCACCACTTCGACCCGCCGGTGCTCCAGGTCGGTGACGGTGACCCGCAGGGCCTTGGCCGGATTGAGGGCGTTGGCGATGAAGCGGCTGCTGTCCTCGTCGAAGCGGACGATGTCGATCTTCTCGTTCTTCAGCTCGCGGATGATGGCCTGGACGCGGCTGCCCTTGAGGCCGACGCAGGCGCCCACCGGATCCACGTCGGGATCCAGGGAGTGCACGGCCACCTTGGCCCGGTCCCCGGCCTCCCGCACGCAGGAGCGGATGACCACGGTGCCGTCGTGGATCTCCGGGACCTCCTGGTCGAACAGCTTGATCAGCAGCCGCGGATCGGTGCGGCTGACCTGCACCTGGGGATCCTTGGCGGACTTGTCCACGGCGGAGATGACCACCTTGATCCGCTGGCCCTTGTCGAAGCGGTCGCCGCGCAGGGCTTCCGATCGGCGCAGCATGGCCTCCACCCGGTCCACCTCGAGGATGATGGCGCTCTTCTCGAAGCGCTTGACCTCGCCCACCACCACTTCGCCGATGCGGTCGGCGAAGTCGGCGAAGATCCGGTCCCGCTCGGCCTCCCGGACCTTCTGCACCAGGACCTGCTTGGCGGCCTGGGCCGCGATCCGGCCCAGCTGGGAGGTGTCCTGGGGCAGCCAGAGGGTGTCGCCCTCGGCGGCGTCGGGGTTCAGGCCCTGGGCCTCCTCGAGGCTGATCTCCAGATCCTCCTCCTCGACCAGGGGCACGACCTGCTTGAGGGCGTAGACGTGGAACTCGCCGGTCTCGCGGTCCATCTGGGCCTGGAAGTTGCCATAGAAGTCGAAGCCCTGGAAGTACTTCTCCGCGGCCTTGACCAGGGATTCCTCCACCGCCTTGAACACGTCCTCTTCAGGGATGCCCTTTTCCGCGGCGATCATCTTGACGCTGTCGAAGAAACTGGTTGCTACGAGTGCCATGAGGTCTCCTTGCCGGCGCTTTTCTCTACGCCGGCAGATTCAGGTTGACCCGGCAGGTGCCGGGGTTTGGGGGCCTTGGCCTCGTCGAACGGGGCCAGGCGGGCCTTCTGCATTGCATCGAAGGGCACGGACTTGAGCACGCCGTCCTCCTCGAGGGTGACGGCCTCCTCGGAGGCCGAGTGGATCCACCCCTTGAAACGCTTCTGGCCGTTGAGCGGCGCCAGGGTCTGGACCCGGCAGAGCCGGCCCTGGAAGCGCCGGAAATGCTCGGGCTTGACCAGGGGGCGCTCCAGGCCGGGGCTGGAGATCTCCAGGCTGACCGTCTCCCGGAGGGAGGGGAACTCCACGTCCATCCAGCTCACCAGGCCGTCGTTGGCGGCCACGCAATCGTCCAGGGTGATGGCCCGGTCCCCCTCGGGGCCCCGGTCCAGATGGTCGATGTAGAGCCGCAGGATATCGTCCCGGCCTTCCTTGGCCGTTTCCAGGCAGACCAGCTCGAAGCCCAGCAGGGCGAGCTGCCGTTCCACGGGGCCGTGCAGTTTTTTTGAATCCATGGGAAAAAACCTTGGGAATGCTGGAAGGGGGCGGGGCCGAACCCACCCGACGCGGTTCTCGTGGGCTCGGGGTGTTGCGGCTGTAATCCCAGCGAGCACCCATGAGCCCGGAAAATCCAGGCCGACTTCAACGGGTAAGAATATCCCCGTTCGGCTCCTGAAACAAGGAAATTATCCTTGCGGATCAATCCTTCCCGGCCTCCTGACAGGGCGGCGGATTGGGGGCACCATGGAAGGCTACCGGGGAGTTGAACCATGGTCGTGATTCTGGACGGGAAGGCCCACGCCGATCGGATGCTCGCCGAGGTTGCCGAGGGGGTCGCCGGGCGGACCGCCCAGGGACTCCGGGCGCCCTGCCTGGCGGTGGTCATCGTCGGGGACGACCCGGCGAGCCACGTCTATGTCCGGGGCAAGGTCGCGGCCTGCGCCCGGACCGGGATCCGCTCCCTGGAGCACCGGCTGGCCGCCGACACGCCGCAGAAGGCCCTGGATGATCTCATCGCGGGGCTCAACGCCGACCCGGAGGTCGACGGGATCCTGGTCCAGCTGCCCCTGCCGGCCGGCCTGGATTCCAAGCGGGCCCTGCACGGCATCGATCCGGCCAAGGACGTGGACGGCTTCCACCCGATGAACCAGGGCCTCCTCATGGAGGGCCTGCCCGGCCTGCGCCCCTGCACCCCCTCGGCCTGCATGAGCCTGCTCCGCGCCCACGGGCTGGAGCTCAAGGGCCTGCGGGCGGTGGTCCTGGGCCGCAGCGAGATCGTCGGCAAGCCCATGGCGCTCATGCTGCTCGAGGCCCACGCCACGGTCACCATCGGCCACAGCCGGACCCGGGACCTGGCGGGCCTGTGCCGGGAAGCCGACCTGCTGGTGGCCGCGGTGGGCCGGCCGGGCCTGGTGGAGGGCTCCTGGATCAAGCCGGGGGCCGTGGTCCTGGATGTGGGCATCAACCGGGTGGAGGACCTGGCCCTGGGCGAGCGGATCTTCCAGGCCGACCCGGCCAAGCTCGCCACCCTGCGGGCCAAGGGCGGCGTCCTCTGCGGCGATGTCCGCACCCAGGAGGCGGCGCAGCACGCCTCGGCGATCACCCCCGTGCCCGGCGGGGTCGGCCCGCTCACCATCGCCGGGCTGATGGCCAACACCCTCCAGGCCTGCGGCAGCACCTTGAACCTGTAACCGAACCTATGGAGTTTCCATGACTTATGTCCGCCGGGAGGCCTTCCTCCCCTTCACCCGGCCCATGCTGGGCCAGGAGGAGATCGCCGAGATCATCGACTCCATCGAATCGGGGTGGATCACCACCGGCCCCAAGGCGGCCCGCTTCGAGGCGGCCCTCGAGGCGTACAACGGCGTGCCCCGCTGCCTGGCGGTGAACAGCGCCACCACCGCCCAGGAGATCACGCTGCAGTGCCTGGGCCTCCAGCCCGGCGACGAGGTCATCACCACGGCCCTGACCTGGGTCTCGACCCTCAGCACCATCGTCCTCCAGGGTGGCGTGCCGGTCCTGGTGGACATCGACCCGGCCACCCTGAACCTGGATGCCGCCAGGCTGGAGGCGGCGGTCACCCCCCGCACCCGCGGGATCGTGCCGGTGCATCTCACCGGCCTGCCCGCACCGATGGACGAGGTCTGGCGGGTGGCGCAGGCCCACGGCCTGTGGGTGGTGGAGGACGCGGCCCAGGCCATGGGCGCCCACTACCGCGGCCGCAAGATCGGCGCCGACCCGCGGTCGGTATTCACCGTCTACAGCTTCCACCCCAACAAGAACATGACCACCGGCGAAGGCGGCGCCATCGTCTGCCACGACGAGGCTCTCGAGGGCCGGATCCGGCGCCTGCGCTTCCATGGCATCGAGCGGGACGCCTGGAAGCGCTTCGCCAAGGACGGCAGCCCGCATTTCGACGTGGCCGAACCGGCCCGCAAGGCCAACTTCATGGATCTCCAGGCGGCCATGGGCCTGCACCAGGTGGGCAAGCTGGACGGATTCAACGCCCGCAGGGGCCAGCTGTTCCGCCGCTACCTGGAGCTTCTCAAGGACATCGACGGGCTGGTCCTGCCCCTGCCGGGCGACGACGTGCACCAGCACTGCTTCCACCTGTTCGTCCTGCGGGTCCGGCCCGAGCGCATCGGCATGGACCGGGACGCCTTCGTGGCCCGGCTCAAGGACGAGAACATCGGCACCGGCATCCACTACCGGCCGGCCCACGTCCACTCGTTCTACCGGGACTTCTATGCCGCGCACCCGCACGCCCTGCCCGCGGACGGCCTGCCGCACACCGAATGGAGCGGCGAACGGCTGCTGAGCCTGCCCCTGTGGCCCGGCCTCACCGAGGACGACCAGGACCAGGTGGTGGCGGCCATCCGCCATATCCTGGCCGGCTGACCGGAATTCATCGATATTGGCCTTGCCGGGAGCCCTTCATGATCCTGCCGCTGCTGTTTTCCGCGTTGCTGGCCAGCCAGGCTCCGGCGGGCGCCACCCGGCCGGAATGGATCGAACGCCTGCCGGAGGCGCCCGGGCGGCTCTACGCGATGGGGACCGCCGATCTGGGCTACCAGGAGGGCCAGTCCATCATCCGCGCCTCGGACCGGGCCCGGCTGGAGGTGGTGGCCCGCCTGCGCACCTCGGTGCAGGGGCAGTCCCGGGTGACCACCCGGACCTCGGAGACCGCCCTGCCGGGTGAAAAGGCCTTCGGATCGGGCGATCGGCAGGTGCGGGACGATCTCACGGTCGGCACCCGGGCCGAGGACCTGCCCGGCCTGGTCGTGGAGCAGACCTTCACGGACCCGTCCGCGCGCACGGTCTACGCCTTGGCGTATCTGGATCTGACCCAGGCGCGGGCCACCCTGGCCAGCCGCCTGGATGGGATCCGCCAGGCCCGCGAACGGGTGCCCCTGGAACCACCGAGCCGCAAGGCGCTCTGGAGGCTCCGCAAGGTCACGCTGGACCTGGACCGGCTGGAGGAGACCCTCGGGGTCCTGGCGCTCACCGGCCTCGCGGGGGACTTGAGGCCGGCGCTGCAGGAGGAGCGCAAGCTGGTGGACGCCCGCCTGGACCACCTGAACCCGGCGGATCTGCCCGCGCTGGATTTCTCCCGCATGGCCATGGCCCTGCACGCCAACGTGGATCTGCCCCTGGGGGTGGAGTCCTTCCTGAAATCCCAGGTCACCTCCTGCGGGCTCATCGCCCGCGAGATGAACCCCGATCTGGTCCTGGACCTGACCTTTTCGGGAGGCTCCAAGGGGCCGGAATTCATCTTCGCGGATATGGATCTCTACACAGGGGTCACCTACCACCTTGAAGCGAAGCTGACGCTCAAGGAAGGGGCTGGCGTTCCGGTGACCCGGTCCATCCCCATCCTCATCGTCCAGGGGGATTCCCCGGAAGGCATGGTGAATCAGTTCCGGCGCCAGGTGGAACGCTGGCTCCCCCGCCTCCTGGCGGACTACAAGGCTGAAATGCAGTAGACATCCCTTGAAGGGGGTGTCGGCTACTCCAGGACCACCCAGACCCGGCGACTGTCCTTGACGCCCTGGACCAGGCTCATCATGGCTTCGGACAACTGCTTGCCCTTGGAGGATCCATCGCCGAGGTCCACCACGACGACCACATCCTCGCCACCGGCGGGCAGGCTGACGCTCCGGGGAAACTCCCGGTCGACCTTGGCGGATTCCGGGTGGGACGGGGGATCGGGGATCCGGAACCCGGTGCCCTCCTCGAGGGCATCGGTGCTCGTGCGGAACAGCGAGGCCAGGGCGACGATGGCCGAGCCGGACGGCTTGATCTTGTCCCGCTCCCAGAAGGAGATGGACGCCTGATCGACACGCAGGGCCTCAGCCATTTCTTCCTGGGACCAGCGCCACGTCAGACGGACCGCCTTGATGCGGTCACCAAGCGAGGAGATGGAGAGGGGGGCGTCGGAATTTGAATCGAATCGCTTCAAGTTGATCACTCCTATTTTTCACGACAGAATGACTTAAATGCCATACGTTATGCAACGGCACTACTCTTTGATGAAAAGAAATGATGCTTTGTTCCATTACGATGACGAATGCCCGCTGGGAAAAATAAGTCAGATCCTTTCGTGGGGCAGCGTCGGCACGGGCGCATAAAGCGCCGTGGAGGGATCGAGCAGGTACAGATTACTGATCCGCCCCGTATATGCACAAGCATACGTTTGAATTTGATCCGCGAAACGGGTTTGTTCATACCCTTCACGGAAAATGGACCCCCATCGGGGGTTGAAGGTTGACTCCAGGCGAAAATCCAGCCGGGCGATTTCCCGTTCCTGATCTGCGGTGGTCTGCCGGGCATCCTGGATTTCATCCCTGATTTGGGCCCCTTCCAGATCCAGGGCCCGGAGGGCCTCCGGGGAAAGACGGGCGGCGAGGAGGCGCCGGTGATCGCGGTTTTTCTTGTACAGGTCTTCGAGCATGGATCCGCGGTGTTCGGATTTTCGCCGGCCGCTTTCCAGGCGCAGGAAATCTTGCAGTTCGCTGGCCTGTTCCTCCAGTTGGGCCAGGGTGGTGGCCAGTTCCGGGATCAGTAGCATGGTGTGCCATGACACGGTCTTTTTGGAACGGAGGATATCTCCGTAGATGTGATCGCCGACGTAGAGGATCTCCTCCCCGTGCGCACCCAACAATTGCTCCATCCACTTGGCATTGCCTCCGGAGAAGGCGGCTTTTTGACCGGCCAGGGGCTCGGGCGTGGGCGTTTCCAGGAAAAAGGCCGGTTTCCGGGCGCTGACCACCACCAGATCAAAATAATCCGTCCAGAGCGGCCGGGCCGCATCCTGGCCGTCCAGCAGCCAGCTGAGCACCCCCTCGGTGAAGGTCCATTCGCTGTTGCTGAGCACGAACAGCTTTTTTCCGGAGCGGTGCCAGCGGTCGAGGGCCGCGGGCAATTCCGGATCCCGGAGGATGTAGAGTTCCCGGTTGGCCAGGATCTCGGCCTTCATGGCCCCGTTCCGGTGGGCGCCGTCGATGGCCCAGCGGACATCCTTGAAGATTTCGAGGTAGGACTTGCCGGGAATCCGGCCATCGTCCAGCCCATCCACCAGCATGGCGTAGAGGTAGCACTCGGGGATCTCGAACAGCGTATCGATGCTCCGGAATCCCTCGGCCCGGGAGACCAGCCGGCGCCGCTCGTAGAGGGCGTCCACCGCCTCCCGGGCGAGAGGACGGCTGCCGTGGCAGGCCCGGACCACCTGGCGGGCGCTGTCCAGCTTGAGCAGGTTGCCCCGGGTTCCATCCAGCACCAGGCCCCGGATCGCGAAACCGGGATCGAAGTGGGTGGCCAGCAGCCAGTCGGGGTAGCCGTGCTCCTCCACCAGCAGCCGGACCGAGTGGCGGTGGGCCAGCTCCTCGATTTCAGGGGTCCGGTAGTGGCTCAGGGTGTAGTCCATGTCGAACCCCACCGCCCGCACATCCCGGAAGTGGATGTTCCGGAGCGGGAAGATCTTGCGGGCATGGGGCAGGGACACGTGGTCGGCCGGCTCGATGAAGAGCGGGATCGGCAGGAGGGACGAGATCAGGTTCTTCAAGGCTCGACCTTGACCACGAACGGCTTGAAGCCGTGCTTCTTGAGGCGGAGGAGGGCGGCGTCGGCGGCCTCCCGCTTCATGGTCCCGGTCAGGCGGACCTTGCGCAGGCCCTTTTCGGTGACGATCTCGGTCGGGAACCCGGCGGCCTTGGCCCGGGAGGCCACGGTCCGCGCTTCGCCGGCCTCGGGGGTGGAGACCAGCTGGAGGGTCCAGGATTCGGCGGCGGCCGCCTTCTTCGGCGGCTCGGCGGGTGCAGGTTTCTCCTCCGGTTTGGCCGCCGGCTTCTCCTCCGGCCGGGCCGGCGCCTTCTCCTCGGCCTTGGGCCCCGGGGCCGGTTTCTGGGCCTTCTCGAAGCCCACGCCGGATCCTGTCTGCTCCAGGGCCTTGAGCTGGTCGGCCATGGTGGCGGGCAGTTCCTCCAGCTCCTCGCCGGCCTCCTTGGCCGCGCTATGCCTGAGCGCGGCACTCTGCTTGCCGACCTGGACTCCGAGCACGTAGCAGAGGGTCAGGAGACCCACGCCCATGGCCGTCACCAGGAGGATCGCCTGACGGCTCAGGATGACGGTCTGGGAATCGCGGCTGGCCATGGTTGGGATTATAGCGAGGAGGCAGGGTCAAAGCCTGGGGATGACGCTATCATCTTTCCTGGCCCTCCTCTGCCCGGGAATCCCCATGACCGAACCCGCATCCTTCTTCCTGCCCGTCCTGCTCCTGCTGCTGCTCGCGGCCTTCGTCGGCGCGGCCATCCTGGTGGTCTCCGGGAAGATCCTGCCCGGTCTGCTGAAGCCGGACAATCCCCAGGCGCACAAGCTGACGCCCTACGAGTGCGGTGCCCCGCCGCGCCAGGAGGGGGCCCGGCACCGCTACAGTGTCAAGTTCTACCTTGTGGCCATGCTGTTCATCCTGTTCGACGTGGAAGCCGCCTTCCTGCTTCCCTGGGCCGTCCAGTACCGGACCCACCTCTGGACCTTCTGGGTCGGGCTGAGCTTCGTGGCCACCCTCCTGGTGGGCTACATCTACGCCTGGGGCAAGGGTGCCCTGGACTGGGAGCGCTGACATGCCCGCGATCAACCTCGACGATTCGGTCATGACCACCCGGCTCGACGCCGTGGTCAACTGGGCCCGCAAGAACAGCCTCTGGCCGCTGCCCTTCGGCACCGCCTGCTGCGCCATCGAGTTCATGTCGATGATGGCCTCCCGCTACGACTTCTCCCGGTTCGGGGCCGAGGCCCTGCGGTTCAGCCCCCGGCAGAGCGACATGCTCCTGGTGCTGGGCACCATCACCAACAAGCAGGCCCCCATCCTTCGCCAGGTCTACGCCCAGATGGCCGAGCCCAAGTGGGTGGTGTCCGTGGGCGTCTGCGCCTCCTCCGGGGGGATGTACCGCACCTACTCGACCCTGCAGGGCATCGACCGGGTGGTGCCGGTGGACGTCTACGTCCCGGGCTGCCCGCCCCGGCCCGAATCCATGATCTACGGGGTCATGAAGCTCCAGGAGAAGATCACCCGGGAATCCCTGGGCGCCCGCCGGGAGCACATCGAGAAGTTCTACGAGTCCATGGCCCGGCAGGATGCCCTCCAGCAGGCCAAGGGTCTCTCCAACTACCAGGTGGTCCGGGAGATGGTGCTGGCCGCGGGGGAACAGGGCGCGCAGCAGATCTGGTGAGGATCCGACCATGGTGATCGAACATATCGACGAACAGCTGCCGGGGGCCATCCTGGACCGCCACGCCTTCCGCGGCGACCAGACCATCGTGGTCGACCGGGAGCGCTTCCTGGAAGTGGTGGACTTCATCTTCCGGGACGGGTTCCAGCAGCTCATCGACGTCACCGCGGTGGACGGCCACCAGCGCGACCCGCGCTTCGACGTCGTCTACCACTGGCTGAACCTGGCCAGCCAGGAGCGCCTGCGGGTCAAGGTGCGGATCGCCGAACGGGTGGCCATGCCGAGCCTGGTGAGCCGCTTCAAGTCCGCCGACTGGGCCGAGCGGGAGGTCTACGACATGTTCGGGATCCCCTTCGAGGGCCATCCCGATCCCCGGCGCCTGCTCATGTGGGAGGACTTCCCTGGCTTCCCGCTGCGCAAGGACTTCCCCCTGGATGGCGGCGACCGCTTCTGCAACGAGGAAATCGGCGCTTCCTACGCCCCCGACGCGAGGTCTTTGAATGTCTGAGACCACCCTGAACCCCGCCGCCACCTCCGCGGGTCCCGACGGCGATCGCATGATCGTCAATATGGGCCCCTCCCACCCGGTGACCCACGGCACCCTGCACATCGTCCTGGAACTCGAGGGCGAGATCATCGTCAAGGCCACCCCCCAGATCGGCTACCTGCACCGGGGCGTGGAGAAGCTGGGCGAGAACCTGACCTACCAGCAGTTCATCCCGCTCACCGACCGGCTGAACTACTGCAGCTCCCTCATGAACAACGTCGGCTACACCCTGGCGGTGGAAAAGCTCCTGGGCATCCAGGACCCGCCCCGGTCCCGGGTGCTGCGGGTGCTCTGCTCCGAGCTGGCCCGGATCGGCGACCATCTGGTCTGCATCGGCATCAACGCGGTGGATATCGGCGCCTTCACGGCCTTCCTCTACCTGTTCAAGGAGCGCGAGACCATCTACGACATGTTCGAGATGATGGCCGGCCAGCGCCTGCACTCCAGCTTCACCCGCATCGGCGGGCTGTTCCGGGACATCCCGAAGGAATTCGAGCCCCTCTGCGAGCAGTTCCTGGAGAGCTGCCCCCGGGCCATCGACGAGATGGAGAAGCTGCTCACCCGCAACCCGATCTGGGCCGACCGCACCAAGGGCGTGGGCGCCATCAGCGCCGAGGACGCCGTCAGCTGGGGCTACACCGGCCCCTGCCTGCGGGCCGCGGGCGTGGCCCAGGACCTCCGGGTGGCCCAGCCGTACCTGGACTACGAGACCTACACCTTCGACGTGCCCATCGCCACCACCGGCGACGTCTATGACCGCTACCTGGTCCGCGCCGAGGAGATGCGCCAGTCCCTGCGGATCGTCCGGCAGTGCCTGGACCGCCTCAAGGAGATCGGCCCCGGGCCGGTGATCATCGACGACTACAAGATCGCCCTGCCGCCCAAGGAGAAGGTCTACACCCGGATGGAGAGCCTCATCCACCACTTCAAGCTGGTGATGCACGGCATCGACATGCCCGTGGGCGAAGTCTACAGCGCCACCGAGGCCGCCAACGGCGAACTGGGCTTCTACCTGGTGTCGGACGGCACCAAGGCCCCCTACCGCATCCACGTCCGGCCGCCCTGCTTCCCGATCTTCAGCAGCTTCGACGAGCAGGTCCGGGGCCGGCTGATCGCCGACGCGGTGTCGATCATGGGCGCGATGAACATCATCGCCGGGGAGATGGACCGGTAGCGGAACCAGCCAATGGCTTTTGTCTTTCCTCGGCGAGCCTCGGCTACCTCGGTGTCCTCGGCGATAGGCTTCTTCTTGGTTGTGTGTATGCGCTTAGTCAATGCAGACCAACAACTTAGATAATGCCTATCGCCGAGGACGCCGAGGTAGCCGAGGCTCGCCGAGAAAAGGGAAAAGCATTATTGAATAGTCAGATCACATGACGTGGTGGCAAATGGTTCAGGCCGGCGCGTCCATGGGGAACTGCACCGCGAAATAGACCGCCCCCATGATGCAGCCCACCCCGCCGATCGCCACCGTCAGCGGCGCCCCGATGTGGTGGGCCAGGATGCCCTCCAGCAGCGCGCCCAGGGGCATGGCGGCGGTGAACACCATGGCGTGGAAGGCCATCACCCGGCCGCGCATCTCGTCGGGGATCAGCATCTGCACCAGGGTGTTGTTGGAGGTCATGTGGGCCACCATGGCCATGCCCAGGGGCACGATCAGCACCAGGCTCAGCCAGAGCACATGGGAATAGGCGAAGCAGGCCAGGGCCACGCCGGTGGCGGCCGCGCCCATCCAGGCGATGCGCTCCAGGCCCAGGTGGCTCTGGCGCCCGGCCAGGACCACCGCGCCCAGGACCGCGCCGACTCCGGAAAAGCCCATGAGCAGGCCCAGGGCCCGGGGCCCCCCGTGCAGGATGTCCCGGGCGAACACCGGCATGAGCACGGCGTAGGGCATCCCGGCCAGGCAGACGATCCCCAGGAGGAACAGCAGCAGGTAGACCCGGCGGTTGCCCCGGACGTAGCGGACCCCCTCGGCCAGGTGCGCGAACACCGGCGGGTGGTCGTCCCGGGATTGCCAGGGCGGCAGGCGCATCATCAGCAGCCCGGTGATGGCCGCCAGGAAGCTGACGCCGTTGGCCAGGAAGCACCAGCCCTCGCCCAGGGCGGCCACCATGAATCCGGCCACCGCCGGTCCCAGGATCCGGCTGCCGTGGAAGATGGAGGAATTCAGGGCGATGGCGTTCGGCAGGCAGTCCCGGTCCACGGTCCGGGCCACGAGCACCTGCCGGGCCGGGAGGTCGAAGGCGTTCACCACGCCCAGGGCCACGGCCAGGACGATGATCTGCCAGGGCCGGACGGCGCCGGCCAGGGTCAGCCAGCCCAGCAGCAGGGCCTGGAGCAGCTGGAGCGACTGGGTGATCACCAGGAGCCGGCGCGGATCGACCCGGTCGGCCAGGACCCCGCCGAAGCTGCCCAGCAGGAAGATCGGCACCTGGCTGGCGAAGGCCACCAGGCCGAGCAGCACGGCCTGGCCCGTGAGCCTGTAGACCAGCCAGGACAGGGCCACGCTCTGCATCCAGGTGCCCACCAGGGAGACCAGCTGGCCGGTGAAGAACAGCCGGAAGTTGCGGAATCCCAGGGATCGGCAGGACTCGGACAGGCGGGACATGGGACTCCAGGGAAAATCTTCCGGGACCCCCAGGGCGCCCGCAAGCCATTTGGTAATTATAGGTTGTAAAGGGACTTGGCACGTGGGGGATTTCAGCGGCCGGCAAAAGGCGGGTCATGATTAACTAAACGGAAAGGCCGGCCCGGGCGTTCAACTATCCGTGGGCCCCGGCCCAGGAGGTTGCGTTGATGAAGCCCAAGCAGATGTGGATCCTTGGTGGAGGGCTGGCCGTGATCGTGGCCGTCGGGGTGGCCGCCAGCCGCGGCGACCAGGGGCTGCCGGTCCAGGTGGCCAAGGTGGCCCGTGAGAACATCCAGGCCAAGGTCAGCGCCAACGGGAAGATCCAGGCGGTGGTCAAGGTCGACATCACCGCCAACGTCATGGGCCCGGTCACCCAGCTCAAGGTCAAGGAGGGCGACTGGGTCAAGAAGGGCACCCTGCTTCTGGAGATCGACCCGGTCCGGTCGCGGGCCGCCGTGGAAAGCCTGAAGGCCTCCCTGCAGGCCACGACCCAGGACTTCGAGACGGCCAAGGCCCGCCTCGACCAGGCCAAGAGCGATTTCACCCGGGCCAAGGCCAACCGCGACCCCGGCATCATCTCCCAGAGCGACTACGAGCAGGCCCAGACCGCCCTGCGCACCGCCACCACCGCCTACGCCAGCGCCCAGAAGCGGGTGGACCAGGCCCGGGCCGATCTGGCCGGCGCCCAGGACACCCTCAACAAGACCAGCATCACCGCCCCCATGGACGGGGTGGTGACCGCCAAGCGCATCGAGCTGGGCGAGACCGCGGTGATCGGCCTGCAGAACCAGGCCGGGACCGTCCTGGTGACCATCTCCGACATGAGCAAGGTCGAGGCGGAGATGGAGGTGGACGAGGCCTCCATCCCCACCGTCAAGCTGGGCCAGGAGGCCCAGGTGCGGATCGACGCCTATCCCGGGCAGATCTTCCAGGGGGAGGTCACCGAGGTCGGCGGCTCCCCGATCATCCAGACCAACGCCAACGAGGCCATCAAGTTCAAGGTCAAGGTGCAGATCAAGAACCCGCCCCCGACCATCAAGCCGGGCCTTTCCGCCCAGGCCGACATCTTCACCGGCAACCGCGACCAGGCGCTGGCCGTGCCGCTCCAGGCGCTGGTCATGAAGGACATCAAGCCCAAGCCCGGCCAGACCCCCGCCCCGGGAGCCCCGCGCGAAGAGGAGGGCGTCTACACCATGGATGGCGGCAAGGCCGTGTTCCGGGCCCTGAAGACCGGCCTGATGGGCGAGCTCAATGTCGAAGTGCTGGACGGCCTCAAGGGGGGCGAGACGATCATCACCGGCCCGTTCAAGACGCTCCGGGACCTCAAGGGCGGCGAGGAGGTCCACCTGGAGAAGAAGAAGAAGGCCGAACCCAAGAAGGACAGCTGAATGGAGCTCGCCGAACTGGTCCGGTCCGCGCTCCGGGCCCTCAGGGCCCACAAGCTGCGGAGCTTCCTCACCCTGCTGGGGGTCATCATCGGCGTGACCACCATCGTCGGGGTGGTGGCGGTCATCACCGGCCTGGACACCTACGTGAAGGAGAAGGTGATCCGGCTCGCGCCGGACGTCTACATCGTGGACCGCTTCGGCATCATCCAGTCCCAGAAGGAATTCACCCAGGCCCTGAAGAGGCCCCTGCTCACCTTCCAGGATTTCGAGCGGATCCAGAACGCCAACCTGCCCCACGTCTCCCAGGTCAGCACCCGGGCCTTCAAGTCCATGCGGGTCGACGCCGGGGACCGGCACCTGAAGAACGCCACCGTGATCGGCTGCACCGCCAATTTCGCCTCGCTGTTCAAGTTCGAGTTCGAGGACGGACGGTTCTTCACGGCCAACGAGAACGACCTGTCGGCCAACGTGGCCGTGGTCGGCGCCGACCTCAGGGACGAGCTGTTCCCGGGCCTCGACCCCATGGGCCGGACCATCCTGATCCGCGGCCTGCCGTTCCGGATCATCGGAACCTTCCCGAGGCAGGGCAAGTCCATCGGCTTCAGCCGGGATAACGTGGTCTGCCTGCCGATCCAGGTCTACCGGAAGAACTTCATGTCGGCCAAGGACTCCCTGGGCATCCAGGTGGAGGCCCGGGGCGGGGTGGAGGCCCTGGACGACTCGGTGGGCGAAGTGCGCGCCCTGCTCCGGGCCGCCCGCCACACCGCCTTCCATGACCCGGACCCGTTCGGGATCCTCACCCAGGACTCCCTCCAGGCGCTGTGGAAGCAGATCAGCTCGGCCGCGTTCATCCTCATGCTGCTGGTCTCCTCGGTGAGCCTGGGCGTGGGGGGCATCGTGATCATGAACATCATGCTGGTGAGCGTGGTGGAGCGGACCACCGAGATCGGCATCCGCATGGCCATCGGCGCCCGCAAGCGCGACATCTGGCGGCAGTTCCTGCTGGAGGCGGCGCTTCTGAGCCTGTCCGGCGGCATCCTGGGGGTGGCCGCCGGGGCCGCGGTGGCCTGGCTGGTGCGGAGCGCGGCCGGGTTCCCGGCCCAGATCACCCCGGGCATCGTCATCTCCGCCGTCGTGGTCTCCACCCTGGTGGGCCTGGCCGCGGGGTTCCTGCCGGCGCGCCGGGCCTCCAACCTGCCCGTCATCGACGCCCTCCGGGCGGAATAGGAGAAGGCGTGCTGAACTACTTCCGCAACAGCGCCCTGCTCCACGCCATCGGCAAGGAGAACATCCTGTTCGCCTTCCGCGCCATCGTCAGCCAGAAGCTGCGCAGCTTCCTGACCCTCCTGGGGATCGTGGCGGGGGTGGCGACCGTGATCGCCATGGTGAGCTTCGTCGCCGGCTTCAACGACGCCATCACCGGGGCCTTCTCCACCTTCGGCACCACCCTGGTCCAGTTCCAGAAGTTCGAGCCGCGCTTCGGCGGGCCGCCCGAACTGATCCCCGAAGAGCAGCGCCGCCGCCGCGACCTGACCCTGGAGGACGCCGCCGCCCTCAAGCGCCTGGCCACCCTGGCCGCCGCGGTCTCCCCGGAGCGCTACACCACCGCCACCACCACCGCCATCACGGTCAAGAACCGCCAGGGCGCCGAGGCCAACAGCCCGCTGATCGTCGGGGCCTCGCCCGACTACCTGCAGGCCAACAACATGACCCTGGATGACGGCCGCAACTTCACCGAGAGCGACCTGGCCCATGCCGCCCATGCATGCCTGATCGGCCCGGACCTGGTCAAGGTCCTGTTCCCCGGCCGGGACCCCCTGGGCCAGGAGGTCCTGCTCCAGGGCGTGCCCCTGCGGGTGATCGGGGTGCTGGAGAAGAAGGGCTCCCAGATGGGCGGCAGCTCCGACAACTACCTGCTGGCCCCCATCCCGGTGTTCGACAGCCTGTTCCCCGAGGTCAAGAACGGCAACGGCGACACCATCCATATCGCCACCGTGCCCAGGGACCCGAACATGGTCCACGAGATGACCGACCAGGAGGTGGCCATCCTGCGCCTGCGCCGCGGCCTCAAGGCGCATCAGCCCAACGATTTCGCCATCATGACCTCAGAGGAGGGCCTGCAGACCTTCCAGCAGGTCACCGGCGGCATCGCCGCCGCCATGATCTTCATCGCCGCCATCGCCCTGCTGGTGGGCGGGGTGGGCATCATGAACATCATGCTGGTGAGCGTCACCGAGCGGACCCGGGAAATCGGCATCCGCAAGGCCCTGGGCGCCACCCGCAAGGACATCGCCGCCCAGTTCCTGGTGGAGGCCGTGGCCCTGACCTGCACGGGCGGGGCCGTGGGCATCGGGGCGGGCTTTGCGGTGGCGTTCTTCGTGCGCTTCACCTTCGACTTCCCCGCCGCCGCGCCGCTGTGGAGCGTGGTGCTCGGCTTCGGGATCAGCACCCTGATCGGCCTGGGCTTCGGCCTCTGGCCGGCGATGCGGGCCGCCAAGCAGGACCCGATCGAGGCGTTGCGCTACGAATAACCTCAGCGCGCGGAGGCCCGGGCTTCCTGGACGGCCTTGCGGCGGTCGGTGGCCACGGTTCCGGCCAGGTAGGTGCGCACCCCCTGGGTGATGGCCTGGGCGGCCTTGTGCAGGAACTGCGGGTCCTTGAGTTTGGCCTCTTCGCGGGGGTTGGAGATGAACACGGTCTCCACCAGCACCGCCGGCATCGCGGCCCCGCGCAGCACCACGAAGGGCGCCTGCTTGACCCCGCGCTGCTTGATTCCGCCCAGCTTGTTGAGCTGGCCCTGGATGGCCACGGCCAGCCGTTCCGAATCGCGCAGGTAGGCCTCCTGGGACAGGTCATCCAGGATGCTGGCCACCAGGTTCTCCGGATCGGGGCCCGGGGCCTTGGTGGATTCGGCGTTTTCCTGGGCGGCGATCTCCGCCCCTTCCCGGTCGCCGGCGCCCAGGGACAGGAAGAAGACCTCGGAGCCCTTGGCCTGGCGGGCCCGGGCGGCGTTCAGGTGCAGGCTCAGGAAGAGGTCCGCTCCGGCCTGGTTGGCCAGCTTGGCCCGGTCCCAGAGGGGCACGAAGGTATCCGAGTCCCGGGTCAACCGAGCGTCCATGCCGGCGGCCTCCAGTTCCTGGACCAGCACGCCCGCCAGTTCCAGCACGGCGTCCTTCTCCTTGAGCCCTTTGGCGCCCTTGGCCCCATGGTCGTCGCCCCCGTGGCCCGGGTCCACGAACACCAGCAGCCGGCCCGCGGCGGGCGGACGCTTGGGAGTTTGCCCCTGTGCAAGTAGGCTAATCAGGAGAAGTGGCAGGATTCCGTGGAGTTTCAAGATGGCACAATCCGTAAAAGGCACCCGCGATCTGTTCGGCAACGAACTTGACTGGTTCCAGCGTATCGAGGATACCGCGCGGCGGGCCTTCCAGCGCCATGGCTATTGGGAGATCCGCACCCCGATCCTGGAGGAGATCGAGGTGTTCAAGCGCAGCGTCGGCGAGAGCAGCGACATCGTCCACAAGGAGATGTACGACTTCCTGGACAAGGGCAACCGGCACGTGGCCATGCGCCCGGAGAACACCGCCGGGGTGGTCCGGGCCATGATCCAGCACAAGCTCCTGGCCTCGAGCGACCCCCAGCTGCTCTACTACATCGGCCCCATGTTCCGCTACGAGCGCATGCAGGCCGGGCGCTACCGGCAGTTCTGGCAGATCGGCGCCGAGAGCTTCCAGGTCGCCAGCCCCGAATCCGAGGCCGAATCCCTGCTCCTGCTCTACGATTTCCTGCGGGAGCTGGGCCTGGTCCAGCTCCGTTTCAGCATCAATTCGGTGGGCACCCCCGAGTGCCGGCCGGCCTTCCACGCCGCCTTCCGGGCCTTCTTCCAGGCGCGCGAGGCCCAGTTCTGCGAGGACTGCCATCGGCGCATCCAGGAGAACCCCCTGCGGGTCCTGGACTGCAAGAGCCCCCAGTGCCAGGCCGCCCTGGAAGGCCATCCCGTGCTGGTCGAATTCCTGGACCCGGCCTCCCGCGCCCACCACGAGCGACTGAAGGAACTGCTGACCGCACTGGACCTGCCCTTCGAGGAGAACCCCAGGCTGGTGCGCGGCCTGGACTACTACACCCGCACCGCCTTCGAGGTCCTGTCCACCGATCTGGGCGCCCAGTCGGCCCTCCTGGGCGGCGGCCGCTACGACGGCCTGGTCAAGCAGCTGGGCGGGCCGGACGTGGCCGCGTTCGGCTGGTCCATCGGCCTGGACCGGCTGGCCATGCTCATGCAGGCGCTGCATGGGACGGCGCCCCGGAAGCCGGCCCCCGTGCTGATCCCCCTGGGCGGCCCGGCCACCCTCAAGGCCCTGGCCCTGGCCCGGGAATGGTGGCAGGCCGGCCTGGACCTGATCCTGGAGACGCGCGGCGGGAGCCTCAAGAAGGCCCTCACCACCGCCAACCGCACCGGCGCCCCCCTGGCCCTGATCCTGGGCGATGGCGAGCTGGAGCAGGGCGTGGTGGCGGTCAAGGACCTGGCGGCGGGCACCCAGGAAACCTGGCCGCTGGCCGAAGTGCCGGCCAGACTGTCGGCCCGCTAGGCGATTCCGGACCCGGGGGCCCTGGCCGGGGCGCCCCGGCCGGAGGCGTGGGCGCCTACAGGTCAGGCCGATTCATGGAATTATGAATCAATGGGGCCGCTTCCGCGGGGCCAGGAGGGGCGGTAAATTCATAATTTCAAATTATGTATTTATATAATGAGTTTTACGTATTGATTTATGCAGGGTTATCAACCGGGGATTCCGTCTGCCCGGCAACATGACCTTTTTGTAGTTATATTTCCTCGCAGTGGGAATCTTCCCCAGGGGTCGAGCGCATCAACCGATCGATGAAAAAGGGTGGGAATCTTTATTTGAACCTTTTTTTCGATGAAATCTTTATTGACAGCCGTCTCATTTGAAGGACAATTCAAGACGTTGGTTCCCTCATCAAAGCGAGGTCGTACAAATGTCAAACTCATCAGAAATAGGCTTGGCGATCTCCAACATCGGCATGCTCATCGTCGCCGCCCGGCGCTCGATCCGGCAGCTGGTGGCGGGAAAGGTCGTGCCCCTGGATCTCACGCCGCACCATTTCTGGATGCTCCTGGTCATCGCCAAGGCCGCCCCCCTGTCCCTGGGTGAGCTGGCCCGGGCCATGTGGATGGACAACCCGACCATTTCCAGGATGGTGCAGCAGATGACCCAGCGCGGCTACCTGGTGGTCGGGCCCGATCCCAACCATGGCAGGAGGATCCGGATCCGGCTGACGCCCGAGGGCGCCACCCTCTGCGAAAAGCTGGCGGGGATCGCCGAGGGCCTCCGGGAGGAGGCGGAAAAGGGCATGACCCCCGAGGAGACCGGCGCGCTCCGGGACCTGCTCTGCAAGTTCATGCGGAACCTGGACGTGATGGTCGCCAACGACCTCCAGGGGGTGCCGATCCGGCCCCAGCACGGGCAGGCCGGGCCCGGCAAGCTGCCGTCCGTGTCCTGAGCCGCTCCCTCCGGGCTCCCCGCCCGGGTTAGACTGGCCGGACCGGGAGGAATGCCCATGGGCCGGACGGGAGCGTGGCGGGTGTGGTTGGGGGCGGCCCTTCTGGCCGTCGGTTCGCTTTGGGCCGCGCCCGAGACCCGGGTGGAGCGGTTGAGCAGCCATGCCTACGTGATCTTCGGGCCCGGCGGCAACGTCGGGCTCTTCCTCGCCCCGGAGCAGGCGATCCTGGTGGATTCGCAGCTGGCCGACGGGGTTCCGGAGCTGCTCAAGGCGGTCCGGTCGGTCACCCCGAAGCCCATCCGCTACCTGGTCAACACCCATGTCCACCCGGACCACGTGGGCGGCAATGCCGCCCTGGAACCGCAGGTCCAGGCCATCATCGCCCACGCCAATGTCCGCACCCGGATGGCCAAGGCCCAGGCCCGGCTGGACCCGGCCCGGCGCGGCGGGCTGCCCGGGATCGTGTTCGGCGAGGAGGAGGGCCGGGGCCGCATGGACCTGCTCCTGGGCGACGAGGAGTTCCACCTGCTGCACCTGGGGCCGGCGCACACGGACGGCGACCTGATCTTCGGTTTCCCGGCGGAGCATGTGCTGCAAATGGGTGACATGTTCTTCAACGGCAGCCTGCCCTTCATCGATGTCGCCCAGGGCGGCGACTTCGCCGGCCTGACCGCCCAGATCACGGCCATCTGCGGCTGGCTGCCGGAGGATGCCAAGGTCATCCCCGGCCACGGCCCCGTGGCCGGCCGGCACGACCTGGAGCGCTACCGGGACTTCCTGAAGGCGGTCCAGGCCCATGCCCTCGGCCATCCGGACCAGGAACCGGCCGCCCTGGCCGCGAGCTTCCCCCGGGCGGCCTGGGCCGACTTCAAGCCCATCGAGGGGTTCGTCTCCTGGGCCTCGCTGTTCGGCGCGGTCACCGGCAAGGGCCCGGGGCGGGAGACCAAGCCTTGAGAATCCACCCCGTGGGTGCGATTCTATGAGGCTATGAAACTCGATCGGCTCGGCGACTTCCAACGTACCCACCGCAACGGCGACCTGCGCCTCCCGGACGCAGGCAGGCAGGTGCGGCTCCTGGGCTGGTGCAAACGGATCCGGAACCTGGGGTCCCTGGTCTTCCTGGACCTCCGGGACCGCTGGGGCGTGGTGCAGCTGGTGGCCAACGAGACCGAGGTTCCGGCCGAGCTGCTGGCCCGCCTCAAGGAGGTGCGTGGCGAGTACGTGCTGGCCGCCGAGGGCGTGGTCGCCGAGCGCGAGCAGAAGAACCCGAACATGGCGACCGGGGACGTGGAGGTCCGCCTGACCGCCCTGCGGATCCTGAACAGCGCCCAGACCTCGCCCATCCCCCTGGACGACGGCGCCGAGGCCAACGAGGACCTGCGCCTGAAGTGGCGGTTCCTGGACCTGCGCCGGGAGAGCCTGCAGCGCAGCCTGATGCTGCGCAGCGAGGTGTCCCAGATCATCCGCGCCTATTTCCGGAAGAACGAGTTCGTCGAGATCGAGACCCCGGTCCTGGGCAAGTCCACCCCCGAGGGGGCCCGGGACTACCTGGTCCCGTCCCGGGTGCACCACGGCGAGTTCTTCGCCCTGCCCCAGTCGCCCCAGCTCTACAAGCAGCTCCTGCAGGTGGCCGGCTTCGAGCGCTACATCCAGCTCTGCCGCTGCTTCCGGGACGAGGATCTGCGCGCCGACCGGCAGCCCGAGTTCACCCAGGTGGACGTGGAGATGAGCTTCGTCCGGGCCCGGGACATCCAGGACATGATGGAGCCGCTGCTGGTCGAACTGGCCGCCCTGGTGGGCCGCAAGGTGCATGCCCCGTTCCCGCGGCTGCCCTACAAGGACGCCATGGAGTGGTACGGTTCCGACAAGCCCGACACCCGCTGCCAGGTGCGGATCCAGGACGTCACCGCCCTGTTCGCCCAGAGCGAGTTCAACCTGTTCCGGGCCGCGGCCGAAAGCCACGGCCAGCGCCGGGTCCGGGCCCTGTTCTTCCGCAGCGAGCTGGCCGGGGCCTACAGCCGCAAGCAGCTGGACGAGTTGCAGGACGTGGCCAAGCACCTGGGCGCCGGCGGTCTGCCCTACGCCAAGTGGGGCAAGGACGGCCTCGCCTCCAGTTTCAGGAAGTTCCTGGACCCGGCCGCCGAGGCGGCCCTGAAGACCGCCCTGGGCGTCGACGGCGAGGGCTTGGCGGTGTTCGCCGTGGGCCCGGATGACCAGACCTCCAAGGTGCTGGGCGAAGTGCGCCTGCGCCTGGCCCGGGCGCTCGACCTGATCGACGAGAAGCATTTCGAGTTCCTGTGGGTGGAGGATTTCCCCCTGCTGGAGTGGAGCGAGGAGCACCAGCGGTTCATCGCCTGCCACCACCCCTTCACCAGCCCCCATCCGGACGACCTGGACCTGCTGGAGACCGATCCCGGAAAGTGCCGGGCCCAGGCCTACGACGTCATCCTCAACGGCTTCGAGCTGGGCGGCGGTTCCATCCGCATCCACGACGCCGAGACCCAGAGCCGGATGTTCCGCGCCATCGGCATGACCGAGACCCAGGCCACCGAGCAGTTCGGCTTCCTGCTCAACGCCCTGTCCTACGGCGCCCCGCCCCACGGCGGCATCGCCCTGGGCCTGGACCGGCTGGTGATGCTCCTGGTGGGCGCCTCCAACATCCGCGAGGTCATCGCCTTCCCCAAGACCGCACAGGCCCGCTGCCTCATGACCGGCGCCCCGTCCCCGGTGGACCCCCGCCAGCTCAGGGAGCTGCGCGTCCAGATCGAGCAGGCCCAGCAGTGGCGCGCCGGGGTGATGTTCTTCGAGAGCGTCCCGGCGGAATACCAGGCCCCGCTCTCCGCCCTGCGCACCCTCACCGCCAACGCCCCCACGTCCACCAGCACCCTGGTGCTGGACGGGGAGGTGGTGAAGGTGGAGACGTCGCGGATCCTCGACTAGCTGGCCGGAACGGCCCTCCAGGCCGCGAGGTTCCTGCGGATCCGGGTGTGCGCGTAGGCCTCGCTGTCGGCGCAGTGGACCACCACCTCGTGGGCGCTCCAGCGGCCTGGGCCGGGCCGCCATTGGCGGGCCTCGGCGGGCACCTCGTCCCAGGCCTGGCGGAGCAGGGCGGGGCCCGCCTCGTAGCGGTCCAGGAAGGCCTTCCGATCGGCGGACGTCACGGACATGGGACCTCCTAATCAGGGTCTGATTTTAGTTATGTGCCATATTCCTAGTTAATAAAATTGGTTCCTCGCTGAATCGTGTGGGTAGCGCCCGGTTATAACTGGGCGGTTTGCTAGGCTGGAGTCAGCTCGAATTTCAGCTTGCCGGCGATGAGGTAGGCCATGGTCACGAGGTTGCGGATGGTCCGGTAACCCCGAGCTTTGGACTTGGCAGCTTGCAGCAATGAGTTGATGCCCTCCAAAAGGCCGTTCGCCAGGCCGCTCTTGAACCAGCGCAGAACTCCGGCCAGGTGGTCCTTGAGCGTATCTGCGGCCTTGACCATGGGTTCGATGCCGGCCCCCTTCACCATTGTGATCCACTCTTTCAGGAACATCCCGGCCGCTTGCGGATTCGCCTGCTCGTAGAAGTCCTGGAGGGTGAGTTTCATCCGGTAGGCCTCTGCCGTGAGCAGGTTTGCATCCCGCAGCTCCTGGAGCCTCCCAGCCTGGTTCGCTCTGAGGTTCGAGGGATTCTTCAGCCAGATGTAGCGGGTCTTCTTGAGCTCAGGCCGGTCCTTGGCCTCGCCCCGCCGGACATTGTCCACGGCCTTGTTAATCATCTGCATGACGTGGAACCGATCGAAGGTCAGGTGCGCCTTGGGGAAGTGCGCCTTCAGCCCCTTGATGAACGACGGGGACATGTCCAGGCAGACCTCCTCGATCTTGTCCGGGTCGCCCTTGTGAGCCGTCAGGTCAGCCTTGAAGGCGTGTACGGTCTCATGGCTTCGTCCGGCCACGCCGAATAGGACCTTCTTCTCCTCCATGTCCATGACCAGGGTGATGTAGTTGTGCCCGCGCTTGGCGGCGGTCTCATCGATGCCGATCCGGGTGACGCCGGACATATCCACCTTGGCCCGGGCCTCGTCCACATGGTGGTGCAGGAGCCGCCAGAGCTTGGTGTCATGCTCCCCGACCAGCTTGGCGACGGAGGCCACCGGCATGGCCTGAACCAGGGTCATGATCAGGGCCTCGAACAGAAGGGTGAAGCCTGATCCCGGCCGAGCCCAGGGCACTTGGACCTGCTTGACCCCGTCCACATCGCACTTGCAGCGTGGCACCCGGGCCGTCAGGTAGGCGGCATGCTGAAAGAAGTCCAAGTGCCGCCAGGTCTTCTCCTCGGTGTCGTGGACTTTGGCGGGCTGGCCGCAGACCGGGCAGGGGAAGTCCGCGCCGCGGGTGAAATCGATGGTGATGTCCAACCGTTTGGCCTCCTCGTCGAACTGGAGGTTCTTGACCTCCCAAGGGGCCTGGAGGCCGAGCGCCATGGTGAAGAGAGTGTTGGTATCCATGGCTCCATTCTCCCTGGAATGGGCGCGCCGACCCACCCTCTGTGGCCGGTGCTCGGGCATGGAAAGCCCGCCGGATTCCGCTGCGCGGAACGGCCTACGGCCGCCCTCCGGGTCCGCGTCCTTCCCACACCCTCGGGCGTCGCCTGGAAAACGCTGCGCGTTTCCCACACCGCCCACAGCGACCTTCAGCAGCAGCAAGGTTCTGAGCCCCTTCTTGCCCGGAATCCTAGTCCCGGCCTTAACAGCCAGGGGGAACCCCGGTAGGTCGGGCCTCCCCGAGGAACCCGTCGGCCTTATATGGGTCGGTTACCCACACGAAACAGCGAGGGGCCAAATTGGTTCCTCGCTTATTCGAGTGGGTAGCCGCCGGTTAAAACCGGGGCATTCTTCCGGCTGGGTGCAGTTCCTTCATCCCCCTTCATCCCTGACATCGGCGTTCATCCCCGTTCCTTCTTTAGCCTTGGATGATGCCCCGGTGCTGACCACAGGCGCCGCCCGACTCACACGCCAAAGAAGGAACGGGGATGAACGCAGATGTAAAGGATGGACAGGATGAATGAAACCCAGTCCCAGACTACGGTGTCAACTCCGACAATCCGCGCAACCTACGCCAGATTGAACTCCAGCTTCCCGGCAATGAGGTAGGCCATGGTGATCAGGTTTCGGAGGGTCCTGTAGCCCCGGGCCTTGGACTTGGCTGCCTGTAGCAGCGAGTTGATGCCCTCCAGCAGGCCGTTGGCGAGACCGCTCTTGAACCAGCGCAGGACGCCGGCGAGATGCGCCTGGAGGGTCTCGGCGGCCTTGACCATGGGCTGGATGCCAGACTCACGGACCATGGTGATCCACTCCTTCAGGAACATGCCGGCGGCCATGGGATTGGCCTGCTCGTAGAAGTCCTGGAGGGTGAGTTTCATCCGATAGGCTTCGGACGTGAGCAGGTTGGCAGCCCTCAACTCTTGGAGCCTGGCGACCTGGTTGGCCTTGAGGTTCGACGCGTTCTTCAGCCAGATGTAGCGGGTCTTCTTGAGCGATGGGCGGTCCTTGGCCTCCCCGCGCCGGACATCGTCCACGGCCTTGTTGATCATCTGCATGACGTGGAACCGGTCGAAGGTCAGGTGGGCCTTGGGGAAGTGCGCGCGCAGGCCCTTGATGAACGATGGCGACATGTCCAGGCAGACCTCTTCGACGTTCTCCGGGACTCCCTTGTGGGCCAGGAAGTCGGCCTTGAAGGCGGCCAGGGTCGCGTGGGTCCGGCCCTCCACGCCGAACAGGAGCCGCTTGGCCTCCATGTCCATCACCAGGGTGATGTAGTTCTGCCCGCGTCGAGCGGCGGTCTCATCGATGCCGATCCGGGTCACTTCGGACATGTCCACCTTGGCCCGGGCCTCGTCCACATGGTGGTGGGCGAGCCGCCAGATCCGGGTGTCATGTTCCTTGACCATCCTGGCGACCACGGCCAACGGCATGACCTTGACCAGCGCCATGATCAGAGCTTCGAACAGGAGGGTGAAGCCCGATCCCGGGCGGGCCCAGGGCACCTGGACTTGCTTAACCCCGTGCTCGCCACACGTACAGCGCGGCACACGGGCCGTCAGATAGGCGGAGTGCTGGAAGAAGTCCAAGTGCCGCCAGGTCTTCTCCTCGGTGTCATGGACCTTGGCGGGCTGCCCGCAGACCGGGCACGGGAAGTCGGCGCCGCGGGTGAAGTCGATGACGATATCCAGGCGTTTGGCCGCCTCGTCGAACTGGAGGTTCTTGACCTCCCAAGGGGCCTGGAGGCCGAGCGCCATGGTGAAGAGGGTATTGGTATCCATGGCTCCATTCTCCCTTGAATGGGCGCGCCGACCCACCCTCTGTGGCGGGTGCTCGGGCATGGAAAGCCCGCCGGATTCCGCATCGCGGAACGGCCTGCGGCCGCCCTTCGGGTCCGCGTCCTTCCCACACCCTCGGGCTGTCGCCTGGAGACCGCTGGCGCGTTCTCCACACCGCCCACAGCGGCCTTCAGCAGCGGCAAGGTTCTGAGCCCCTTCTTCGCTGGAATCCAAGTCCTGGCCTCAGCAGTTCAAGAAAGGCCTGGCAGGTCGGGCCTTGCCCGGGGACCTCCCTGGCCTATATGGGTCGGTTACCCACACGAAACAGCGAGGGGCCATAAAATTCCGCATGAATGGTCCTTTTTGTCACCCAGGGGTAACATCTCGCCCCAGAACCTTGCCACCTTCCCGGTTCGAACTATCGTCTGGTATGCCTGACCCCGAGGGAGCGAAGATCGCGCCTCCCTGCGGCAAACGGCTGAACACACGGCTCGGCCCGTGATCCACCCCAGCCCTGGGCACGCCTTCGGCCAACGCCGTGGGCGCGCTTCCAAACCCCGGAGGATCCCATGAAGACCACAACATTCCGCAGCACCATGTTCGGCGCCATCGCCACCGGTCTCCTGCTGCTCGCCCCGGCCTGCGGCCAGATGGCGGGCGACAAGGAAGTGAAGGAACAGGCCCAGAAGGCGGAGGAGGTGGACAAACTGAATCAGCAGGTGGCGGCCGCGGGAACCGCGGAGCACCGCAAGATGGCGGAAGCCGGGCTGAACTCGGTCGCGCCCGACCCTCAGACCATGCAGCTGACGCCCGAGCAGAAGACGGCCCTGGAGGCCCGCATCAAGACCGAGAAGAACAGCTCCTACCAGGCGCTGCTGCAGGAGATCCTGGACAAGGACAAGGAGATCGTCACCCTCAACAGCCGGATCGCCCAGATCCGGGCCAGCCTGCCCAGGCCCGAGATCGCCAAGGCGGACGACAGCCATTTCGATCTGGCCATGGGCTACCTTAAGCGCAAGGGCGTGCCCGAGGAGAAGGCCCGGAGCCTGGTCAGCCGCGTCCTGATCATGGACAAGCTGGCACCCGGCTTCGAGGTCTACCACTTCTACAGCCACGGCGTCTACGGCACCTGGGTCGCCCAGGGCAAGGCCGAGCAGTCCCCGACCCAGCTCCAGGCCGCCATGAGGGCCCAGATCGAGGGTGAGCGCGACACCGCCACCCTGAAGGCCAAGGAGCTGTTCGCCAGCGCGGCGGACCTGCAGGCCCAGAAGGAGAAGCTCACTGCCGACATCGAGTCCCTGCAGGCCGAGAAGGCCAGGATGCAGGATGACCTGAGGACCCTCGCGACCGCCAGCCAGGCCCAGGTCGCCCTCCTGAACTCCGTGCACTACAAGGTCGGCTCGCGCAAGGACCTGGTGCGGGAGGGCGTGATCGTGGTGCCGGTGTTCGCCCGGGACCGGGCCGGCGCCAACTGGTCGGACAGCGTCTTCAACAGCACCGCCGATCTCCGCGCCGCCGACAGCATCACCCTGACCGCCGCCGAGGCGGGCCTCTCCAGGATCAGCAAAGTCGACGTCGTGCCCGGCTCCCTGGAGAAGGACAAGCACTACACCCTGGAATTCAGCCCTGACCGGACCGCGGCCACCGTGCGGTTCCTCGCCAAGGACCGGTTCCGGAACGAGAAGGTGGTGTTCGCACTGGCGGACTGAGCGCCACCCTGGCCTCGCGCAACATGGGTGTGACCTATACGTTCTGAGGAACAGGGCCCTCCCCTGCCACTGGCATCCCCCGGGAGTCTGGTGTTGAATGGTGGGGGAGGTCGCCCATGTCGATTGTTCCGTCAGGCCGTCCGGAGCCCGGTGAATACGCCGAATACATGGCCCAGGCCATCGCGTCCCTGCCTGGGGACGATGTGGCAGGGATCCTGGAGAGGCAGGGCGAGGCCACGGTGCGGCTGTTCGGCTCCTTTGCCGATCGTGCCGACCACGCCTATGCGGAAGGCAAATGGACCGTCAAGCAGGTGCTCGGCCACCTCATCGACGATGAACGGATCTTCGGCTATCGATGGCTTTGCGTGGCCCGTAAGGAGCCCCTGCCGCTGCCGGGCTTCGACGAGAACCTCTACGTCGCCACCGCCGGGTTCGAGGAACGCACCCTCCCGGAGCTGCTGGAGGAATTCACGGCCGTCCGGCGTGCGTCGGTGGCCTTCCTCAGGGGGCTGCCGCAGCGGGCCTGGCTGCGGGCCGGCACCGTCAACGGCTACCGGGCCACGGTCCGGGGCCTGGCCTTCCAGATCGCCGCCCACGAGCTTCACCACGGCCAGGTCCTGGAGGCGCGCTACCGGGGCTAGGCCGAGCCGCCAGCCTCGCCACGAATCCCCAGGGGCAGCCTGGCGCTCAGCGGCGGCAGCATCCCGGGGTGTCCGATCAGGCGCTGATCATGGCGGTAGCCGTCGGTTGCCTCGATCTGCCAGGAACGCCCGAAACGAAGCGCCAGGGCCCGGACCACCTGGTCGAAGCGCCAGGCCTCGTCGGCATTGCCGTCCAGGTGATGGAGCCCCTCGGCCCGCTGCTGCAGAAGCCTCCACAGGGCGGACGCGGTGTCGGCCATGAAGGAGCAGGCGGGGATCCAGAGCCGGCTCGCCTCCACCTTTCCCTGGCTGGCCTGCCATCCGTCCAGGGCCGCGAGCATGTTGTTGCCCCGCGCGTCCGCGTCGATCTGCCAGCCGATCCGGGCGAGGATGGCACCCGGATGGGCCTCCCGGATGGCCGCTTCGCAGCGGATCTTGTAGCGCCCATAGTCATCCTGGGCACGGGTGGGATCCTCCAGCCGGTGCGGCCCATCCGGCTCATGGTCGAAGACCATTGCCGAACTGGTGAACAGGAAGGGGATCTGCGCCATGCGCGCGTGGCCGGCCAGCTGTGCGGCCCAGGTTTCGGGCCCCATGGCCAGGTGGGCGATGGCATCCGGCCGCAGCGCCTCCAGAAACCGGGCCGAGGCCGCGGCGTCGGCAGGATCGACTCGTTCTCTCGGCCAAGGCTCCACCTGCCAGGCCGCATTCCCGGCCTGGGCCGCCAGGTGGGGCGCCAGGGTGCCGTTCAATCCGGTGATGAGAATCCGTATGGCAACCTCCCTGGCATCCCGCAGGGGGACGGGGATCCCTATTCGTGGTATTCCACCAGCTGCATCCCAACGGTATCGTAGCCCAGGACGTGCAGCACGCCCGCAGCGTCGAAACCGATGCCCATGCCCATGGTCAGGGGCGGCGCGACCAGGGTGGGGATCCAGGTGGTCCCGGAATGGACCAGGACGCCGAGGCCGACCCCGGAATCGGCGATCAGGACCGCCGTGCGTGAACCGTCCGGGGATTGCGCCAACCCGCCGCAGTCCGGGTAGCTCGGGGCCGGCAGGGCATAGACCTGCTGCGGGGCCTGCCAGATCCCGCCGACCTTGTGGAAGGCCTGGACGTTGGCGGGAAACTGTCCGTACCAGGCGGCGCTCGTCGCCAGGACCCAGGCCTCGTCGGGGCCGGTGCCCAGCGCGGCGAAATCCTGGATCTCGTCGGCGCCCGGGCCGGCCAGGATGGCCGTCCTCGTCCAGGTCCCGTCCGCCGCCGGCCAGCACTCGTCGAATTCGCCAGGCACCTTCACCAGCAGGTGCGGCGCATCGGCGCTGTCCACGAAGATCCGGGAACCGGTCGGGGTCGGCAGCCCCGGCAGCAGCGTGGCCAGGGGCGTCAGGACGCTCCCGCCGGTCGACGCGTGCAGGTAGCTGACGGCCGTGATCCTGTAGTCGTTCGAGTCCAGGTTGTAGGTGGTGACCAGGGCATGGATTGCGCCGGTCGCGTCCTGCCGCCAGACGTAATCCGGAGCGGCCCCATTGGAGACGATGGAACCGGCCAACCGGGTATTCCCCCAGCCGCTCCCATCGAAGACCTCCTTTTCCAGGGTGGCCCCGGGGTTCTGGCCGTCCGAGCCGAAATACAGCAGTTCGGGCCAGCCCTGGGGGTCGATCTGGAGCGGGTTCCGGCTCCAGCCGACGCCCGTGGACAACCACTGGGGCCAGAGGCCCGGAGCCGCCTGGATGCCCAGGGGGCCGTAGTTGACGGCAAGGGCCCAGGTGCCGTCGGGGCGCATGGCCGCGCCGCACCAGCCCAGTTCGCCGCCCAGGACGCTCGGCCCGGTCATGGCGACCGCACCCGGCGGGTTCGGCGCCATGGCCAGGGCGCTGGCGGTGGTGGCGGTCAGGGTGCCGTCGGTGATGGCCAAGGCATAGCTGAAATATCCGAGATTCGCCGAGGTGTCCGTGAAGGTCTGGGCCTGGGGTCCCAGCACGGCCAGGACGGTGGCGGGGGCCTGGCTGCCGCTGCCGCGCAGGACCGTGATGCTCGTGGCCACGGCGCTCACGTTCCGCCAATCCAGGCGGATCCCCTGCGCCAGGGTTGTGCCCCTCAGGTTGGCCGGGAGGAACAGGGGGATGCTCCAGGGCATCAGGATGAGGCACGGATCACTGGCCAAGGCACCGTCGAGGTTTGTGATCCGGTAGGCAAAGTGTAGGTTCTCCTGGATGGCCGTGTCGGTAAAGGATTGGACCTGGGCTGATTGGGTTGCCAGGACGGCCCAGGGGCCGGTCGGGGATTCGCCCTGGTCCGCAGGCGCGCGCTCCACCCGCACCTGGGTCGCGACCGAGGAGTTGCCGGTCCAGGCGAGCGACACAGCCGGGGTTCCCGGGGCAAACGGCGCGAGGCCGCCGATCGGGGCCAGGACGGGAGTCTGGATGGCGGCCGAATTCGACCACCCACTGCTGCTGCTTCCGTTGACCGCCTGGAGCCGGAACTGGATCGTGATCGCTTCGGGAGGCGGTGCCTTGAAGGTGAGGATGATGCCCGTGGCGTGTGGGTCGATGATCCCGATGCTCAGCGGCTGGAACCCCTGGTTGCCTTGCTCCGCCTCCAGGCTGTAGCCCGAGAAGGACCCGGGCGGCGGCGTCCAGGTGAGGGTGACTTCCAGGAAGGGGGCATTGTAGGACGCAGCCAGGGCGCTCGGCGCCCCCGGCGCCCCGGATCCGCCGCCGCAGGCGGTTGCCAGCAGGGCGAAGAGCAGGACCAGCCCGATGCGAAGCCTCGCATACGCCCCTGTGGAGGCTTTGCCGTTGCCGGGTGGAAGGGATGATGCCCGTTCGTTCACGATCGGCTCCCAAACGTTTGATGAATGGGTAGTTAATGCTACCCCCTTGACGCCGTGTAAACCAGCAAGGGGGCCCGATCGCCTTGACAGCTTCGGGTTCCCGGTAGGGATTGTCGTTCAACAGCAACCGGCGCTCGCCTTCCCGGGTCCGGCGCAGGCAGGACCGCAGGGGCCTTAGCCATGGGCCGAGGCCAGGCTGAACGGGACCGGGCGCCCAGAGGCGGCCGCAGGGTTGGGTGGCCCACCCGGCGCTGATCATGGCGTCAGGTGTCCGTCCCTTCGATCAGCCAGGGGGACGCCCCTGGCTTCCGAAGGGGACAAGATGTAGAAAATGCTTTGGTTGTTGCGCGATGACGGGCCGGGTCCTGTCACCCCCACGTAAATCTTCGGCCCGGCGTCTTGCCTGATCCCGCCGCCGCCCTATCGTCTGGGGTGTCTTCAACCACGGGAACAATGGCCAGGGTTTCCCCAAGTTGGACGCGAATCGTTCCCCCTACAAGGGAGTTCGCCATGCTCACACCTCCAGATGAGGCATCCCTTTCGATTTCCGGCTCCATCCGGAACCGGCCCAGGAAACCGCCGTTTGACGTGAACCCGGAGGTCCCATGAACAAGATTCTGCTGGTCGCATTGCCCCTGACCCTTCTGCTTACCGGTTGCATGGTGGCGACGGGCCGGGATGGTGAACTCGAAGTCATCCCGGTCCTGCCCTCCGTCGTCGAGATCGGTCCGGACGCCTACTACGCCTACGGCGGCTACCACTACTTCTATGACCACGACCGCTGGTACTACGCCCCGTCCCGGGAGGGGCCGCGCCGTGAATTGCCGCGCTCCCATTGGCCCCGCGAGACCCGCCGGCGGTATTGACGCGGGCGGCGCACCAGCCCCCCTCCAGGTCTTTCCCTAAGGAGGCACCCGTCATGCGAATCCAGTCCTTTTCCCCGAGACCCGCGTGCATCCTGCTGACCATGGCCGCTCCGGCCCTTCTTGGCCAGGTCAGCCTCCAGGTCACCATCGGGCCCCCGCCCATCCCTGTCTATGACCAGCCCATGGTTCCGGGGCCCGATTACATCTGGACTCCCGGCTACTGGGCCTGGGAAGGCGATGCCTTCCTGTTCCACATGGGCTACTGGGCGCCCGAGGTGGGCTATTACGGCGGCATCAACTACGGCTTCGGATACGGCGGGGCCGGTTTCGATGGCGGCCACTGGCAGGGCCGGGAGTACTACTACAACCGGGCCGTCACCCACGTGGACACCCAGCGGGTCAGCCGGGTCTACAGCGAGGCGCCGCGGGTCGCCACCTCCACCTTGGTCTCCTACAATGGCGGGGCGGGCGGCTTGCGCGCGGCGCCGACGGCGAAGGAACGTTCCATGATGCAGGAACGGCACCTGCCGCCCACCGCCGAGCAGACCCGCCACCATGAGACCGCCGGCCATGAACGGAATCTCCTGGCCTCGGTCAACCAGGGCCGGCCGGCGGTGGCCGCCACCGTCAAACCCGCCGATTTCACCCCCGGAAACGTGGTTCCGGCCAAGGCCGCCGGTGGCCACGTGGAGGAGGCGACCCTGAAGGCCACGCCGAAAACCATGCCACCCCCGCCCGCCGCGGCGAAACCCGCTCAGCAAGCCCGGCCGCAGCCTTCCGGACCGCAGCGCCCAACCCCGGGGGTCAGGCCCTTCTCAGAGCCTCCGCCAAGGTCCGGGCAAGTTCCTGGGGCTCCCGCCGGCTCCAGGATTCATTCACAAGCAGTTTGAGTTCCCTCGCCGCCCCGGGCAGGGTTCCGACCCGCACCCGGGAAGCGGCCAGGTTCTTCTGGACCTTGGAAGCATCCACGGAGCCCAGGTCGAGGAAGGCGATGTTGGTGCCGCGGGGCACCCTCCGCAAGGTGAAGCCGTCCCTTTCCAGGAATCCATACACATGCTCCGAAGTGGCGACCGCAGCCTGCATCCGCTCGACGAAGCCGGGAAGGTCTTCCAGCGCGCTGGCGGCGAAGGGCCAGGCTTCCGGCAGTCCGCTTCCGAACATCCGGCGCGCATGGAACATGCCCTCCAGCAGCCGATGCGGGCCCGCGAGGATGGCACCGGAGGGAGCGTTGAGGCCTTTATACAGTGAGACATACACCGTATCAAACGGCGCCGCCAGGGCCGCGGGGGCGATGCCGGTGTAGGCGGATGCGATCAACAATCTCGCGCCGTCCAAATGCAGGCCCATGCCGTTGGACCTGGCGAACGCCGTCACCTGATGCAGCTCCTCCGGGTCGAAGAGCTCCCCGCTGCGCCGGCGCACCGGCGATTCGATGACGAGGACGCCAGGTTGGGTGGCGACCCGGCCGCCCCCGGACCGGCGGCACTCCGCTTCGACTTCCGCCCGCGTGAAGGTGGCCGAATCCTGGCCGAGCGGAATCATGTTCAGGCCGGACAGGGTGGTAAGGCAGTCGCCGGTGTCGTTGTAGAGGTGGCTGGTGCCTGGAACCAGCACGCGGACCCCTGGGCCACGTTTTTCCGAGGCGAGGGCCCGCACCGCCAGATGGTTCGCCAGAGTGCCGGTCGGCATGAATACGGCGGTCTCCTTCCCCAGCAGGCCCGCGAACGCCACTTCCAGTTCCGTCACCACCCCGCCAAGAGAGTACTCGTCCGGCATGAAGTTCTTCCGGCCTGCAATCTGCTGAATGCGGTTGGCCTGCTCGATGGGCGTCAGGTGCAGCCCATCGGCCACCATGTTCACCCATGGCAGGTAGGGCGGCTCCGGGGCGACGATGCCAGCCTGGGAAAAGGCGGGCTGAACCTGTCCTGCGACCGCCAAGGCGGTTGCAGCCTTCAGCCATTCGCGCCGCGTAAGGTAGGCCATAATCACCCCATCAAATCAAGCGAATACGGAAGTTCGGCGGGTGGACGAGGGGAACAGTTTCCCGGACCGCGATGGGAAAGGTGCCCCTGCAGATTACTCCAGCGGGGAATCCCGGGTTGGCCTCAAAATGGGAGTGTGCAAGACCCATCCAGCCAGTTCCCTCTGAAAAATCCGCAGGCCCCGTCGATGGAGCTCCAGGGCACTCCCATGGACGCCGAAAGCTTCCAGGAGCCGATGAGGCCGCCCGGAACCCCTCGTACCCAGGGTGGAACGCTCCGCCAGCAGGCCGAGGCCATCATCCGCCAGGCGGGCTGGGACCTGCCGCCGCTGCCCATCGTCTGGTCCCCGCGCATGGCCCGCTGTGCCGGATTGTTCGTGGTGGAAAAAGACCGTCGTGGCGTCTGGCACCCCGAGATCCGCCTCTCCATCCCGCTCCTGCGCCGCCGCGACTGGCCCTGGCCGCAGCAGGTGTGCGGCTGCAACTGCCGCAGCCCGGAGGACATCGTCCAGCGCATCCTTGAGCACGAGCTCATCCACTACAAGCTGTGGGTGGAGGGCGGGGATTTCGGCCACACCGAGCGGTTCCGGACGATGGCCTGGGAGGCCTTCGGACACCAGAGCATCACCCACGGGATCGGTACGGAGCCTTGAGCGCCCGGTGGAATGCGTGCCGATTTTTTTCAAGCGGTTTGGCGGCGCGAGTGGTAACCTCCCCGGCCAGGAGGGTGCCGTGAGCGACAAGGTCTACAAGAAGATTCGAGTGGTGGGCTGTTCCGGGGAGAGTTTCGAGAAGGCCGTGACCCTGGCGATCGGCAAGGCCAGTGAATCCCTCCATGGGATCTCCTGGTTCGAGGTTGTGGAATTCCGGGGCGCCGTCAAGGACGGCAAACCGTGCGAGTGGCAGGTCACGGTTGATCTGGGCTTCAAGCTTGACTGAGCCGGCGAATTCTCGAAAACGAGCCCATCCATTGCAAGTTGTGGGTGGAGGTCTGGGATTCCGGCCACACGGAGAGGTTTCGGACGATGCCCTGGGAAGCGTTCGGCCACCAGAGCATCACCCTTAATTACATGCGGGCCCTTGCCCAGGGTTGTCCCGAATTCCGATTTGGGCAGCAACCCGCTGCCCAATTGAGCGGTAGTTTAGAGTTGCCTACGGACGGCCACTCCTGATCTCCTGCCTTCGGCCGTGAACCGTGAACCTGTCATCTGCGCGTAAAATCATGGCGTTGAACCTTGCCGGCGCCTGCCGTTGTCCTATCGTCTGGAGTGTCTATTTCCACGGGAACGATGAGCGGATTTCCCAGGGCTGACGCGGATCGTTCCCCCCTTTGACGGGAGATGGCCATGGTCCAGCATTCCAACGAAAAAGCCGACAGCGATGCGGGATTCCGCGCCTTCTGGGGTCCCACCGTGACCTTGATGCTGGGTCTGGTGGCGGGCATGGGGTTGGGTGTCCTGCTCTTCCAGGCGGACCTCGATGCGCAGGCCGGCCGGGCGATCCTCATGCTCGCCTCGGTCCCCCCGTCGCCGGGCGCCCTGGAAGCGGCAGGATCCCGTGCCGTTCGGGGTATTGAGGAGGCCCGGCCGGTCCTTGCCAGGCCTGTCGCCCGGGCGCTGCCCCCGCCGACCCCCGTCCTGGTGCGGCTGGAAGGAAAGGCGGAATACCCGAGGCTCGCCAAGCGGGCAGGCCTGGAGGGGACGGTGGACGTGACCGTGACGGTGGATGACCATGGCCTACCCGCCGCCTGCTCCGCGTCGGAGGCCAACCGGATCCTGAAGCAGGCGGCCCTGGATGCGGCCGCCACCTGGCGCTTCCAACCGGCGACACGGTTGGGCCGGCCCGTGCCGGGGACATTCCTGATCCATTTCGATTTCAGGCTCCATCCGAAACCGGCCCAAGGGATCGCCGTTTGACGGGGGGCCGCCTCGCTCCCATTGGCCCCGCCAGATCCGCCACCGGGAGTGACCCGTTCAACTTGATCGGGGGTTTCGCACCAGGCGCCCCAGGGGCTCGGTGAAGAGCTGCAGGGATGGAAGTTAAGGCCCAGGCACGGCCTGTGCATCAGCCTGGGTGCCCGGGAATCCGGCATGGCCTTCCGCTTTGCCCCAGAACCCGCCCGAGCCACCCAGGTGATGCGACTTCCTGCGTTGTTCCCCCTTGCTCTCTCGTTGGGCTGGCTCATGGCCGAGGAGGCCCCGGCTCGGCCTCCGGCCGAACCTTCAAACCTCGACCCGGATCGTTACGCGGAGCTGCCCCGGCTGCTGGTGTACGACGCCAGGCAGGTCCTGGGCTCGCGGCAGCACTGGGATTCAAGCGACTGGACGCTTGCCTGGGCCGGGGGGGCGGTGATCCTGGGGACGGCGCTCCTGCTCGATCGGCCCGCGGACAAGGCCCTGGAGAATCAAGGGACCCGTGCGGGCTGGAACCGGGCCGCCAAGGCCATGGAACCGTTCGGCAGCGTGGCCGGGGTGGGGATCGCCGCCACGCTCTACCTCGCCGGCCCGCTCTTCGGCCCCGAGGTGCGGTCCACGGGCACCGATGCCGTGGTGGCCATCGCCATTGCGGAACTCGGGATCACCCTGCCCCTGAAGGAGCTGGTGGGCCGAGCCCGGCCGGTCGACAACCAGGGAACGCATTCCTTCCGGCCCTTCGGGGGTGGCCAGTCGTTCCCTTCGGGCCACACCACCGTGGCCTTCGCCCTGGCTTCGGTGGTCAGCGAACATGCCGACCGGGTCTGGGTCTCCTGCACGGCCTACGGCATCGCGGGCCTGGTGGGACTGGCCAGGGTCGAGGAGCGGAACCATTTCCTGTCCGATGTTGTGGCGGGGGGCCTGATCGGCACCTTCGTCGGCCGGGTGGTGTTCGACCGCAACCAGATCCTGCGGGGGAAGGGAAGCTCCAAGCTGGTGGTGGCCTTCTCGCCCGTGCTCATGGCGGGGGGCGCCGGCCTCAGCCTGTCCGCCAAGTTCTGAAGGCGGAGCGCCTCACTTGATGGCTCCGAACCCCGCGTAACCCAGAAGGTTGTAGACCAGGGAGAAGGTCCCGACCGATTGCCGGGTATTGGGGCGGTCGGGGTAGTGGGCTTCCCGGGTGGATGCGAGGTACTGGATCCCCAGGGCGTGCCGGCCATGGATGCGGAAGGTGAGGCCGGCATCGAGGCGGTTGATGGCTTCCCGTCCCTGCGGGTCCGAACCCCCGGAACCGGTAATGTAGTACCGGCGCCCGGTGACGTCGGCCATGAACTTGTCGGCGAAGATGAAACGCAAGGCCGCCAGGCCCTGCGGGGCGATGCCGTAGTGGTAGTCCCGCAGGCCCACGGCGGCCACCGCGCCGGCCGCGGCGAAGCCCAGGCCCCCGAGCAGGGAGCCCTGGAGCGACAGCTTGGGCGAGAAATCCTCCTGGAAGGTCGTGCCGACCGAAAGGGAGGTGCTCGAGACCCGGAAGATGTAGGGCGAGAGGTAGTCGTAGCCGCCGTACAGGCCCCAGATCGCGTGACCCGAGTCGCCGGGATCGAAGTCGGTCCCGTAGAGGAGGCCCCGGATCAGGACGCTGTCGACGGGGTTGGTCCGGTTCCCGAGGGTCCGGAACTCGAACTGGAAGTAGTCGAAGGGGCGGTCATAGGTGTAGTGGAGCTTGCCGGGCAGGCCGTAGTCCATGGAGAAGCCCAGGGCGAGATCGTTCTTGAAAAGAGTGGCGTCGGTGCCCTCGTTCTTCTGGTCCGAAGAAAGGACGGCACCGAAATCCAGGCGCCAGCGGAGGCTGGGGTTGTTGCTCGGGAACACGGGCTTGAAGCGCTCCCCGAACAGGAGGCGGTTGATGCCCGCGGAGGGGGCCAGCACGCCGGCGCCCACCTTGTGCCAGAACCCTGGGTCCCGGCCTTCCCCCTCCAGCATCAGGTTGGAGAGCCGGAACAGCACCTCGCCGAAGAAACTGCCGCTGATGCCGGTGGCGATCTGGTCGTTGATGGATGGCGGATCGGTCTCCCCGCCCATCTTCCAGAGCAGGCTGCCGTAGTTGTCGTAGGCCAAGGCCTGCCAGTAGTTGAGGCCTGCGGAGCGAGCGAACCCATGGAACACCGTGCCCTGGTAGGGGTGGCCGAACTGGTTCATCTGGAAGGAATCCTGGTCGATCACCCAGGGACCGTGCTTGATGTGGTCCTGGGTGGAGGTCCAGGTGGCGGAGTAGACCTTGATCCCGTTCTCCATCACGTCGGGGAACGCATGCCGGTCATAGAGGCTGAGCAGCCCCAGGAAGACCGGGGCCTCCACCGCGGGGATGACGTAGCTCTTGCCGGCGCCGGTCTCCCAGGACATGGCTCCGGGGATGCCGGGGACCCGTTCCTTGAAGGCGCCTTCGCGGGTGAGGGAGATGTCCACCGTGCGCTTCGACGCGGCACTGGCCAGCTCGATGACGTCCGGCACCTTCAACTCGGCATAGCCCTTCTTCGTCACCACCACCGTGAACTTGCCGGTGGCCGCGACCTTCACGGCGAAATGACCGGCGGCGTCGGTCCTGCCCACGGCCTCCTTGGCGCTGGCCCCGTCCGCCTTCACGGTCACCTCCGCCCCCTGGACGGCGGCCTGGGTCGTGCGGTCCGTCACCGACCCGGAAATCTCGCAATCCTGCGCCCCGGCCCAGGCGCCGAGCAGGAGCAGGGCCGCGACCCGGAACCCGGGACGCCATGCGTGTTGCGGTCGCCTTGGTGCTGCCACGATCCCATCCTCGCTGGCCCCGCTCCGGACGTTCGCCGGGGGCCCGAGGGAGACATAGGCATTCTTGGTTCCAATGTCCAACCGGTAATAGCGGCATCGTTTGGCCATCGCAAGGGATTGGCGCACCGGGTGCTTCAGGTCAGATTGAAGGGCCCATCCCGTCAGATTGATGGGAGGGGTTCGGCGAAGGGCTTCCGCCCCGGCTGGATCCAACCCTGCTGTGGGGCTAAACCCTTGCCTCACTGGAGGGTTCAATGATTGGGAACAGCTTGAGGCAATCCGGTCCCGGACGGTCCAACGGAGGAAGGCCATGCGCATGTCCCGAACGTGGGTCCTCCTGCTCCAGGCCTCGCTCACGGCCTCCGTCCTGGCGGCCCTGATCGGGTGCGCGACCGTCGAGGTCTGGTTTGGGTCCCGGATCCGGCTGGACAGGACGCCGATGACCGCCATGGTCGTCGAATTGGGCGGGGGGCCGGCCCTCGGCCCCGGACGGACGTTGCCCCTGCTGGTCCAGATGCAGGGGAAGGACGGGAAGACCTACCTGACCGAAGGCGAAGGCCAGGGCCAGGTGATGTGGAAAGACTTCAGGATCGATGCCAGCGTCGTCGCGGTTGACGCCAAAGGCAGGGTTTCCTTGCCGGCGGACCCCCGGCTCAGCGAAGGCCGGACAGGGCATCTGGTCCTGTCGGTGCCCTCCCAGCCCGGGCTGAAGGCCGAGCTGGACGTCCCTATCCGGTACGATCTGGCGTTTTCGAGAAAATATTCGGGGCGGGCGGGAACCGATGGTTCCGACGGAATGGCAGGGATGGACGGCAGCTGGGGGGCGTCGGGATCGACCGACCCCGCCAGTCCCTCACCCGGAAGCGACGGCGGGTCCGGCGGCAACGGTTCCAACGGCGGCGACGGCGGCCCCGGCGGTGCAGGCCCCGCGGTGCGGGTGCGGGTTGCGCTCCAGGCCGGGACCCGGCCCCTGCTCATGGTGACCTGCGAGGGGAACGGCGGCACGGACCGCTTCCTGGTCGATCCCAAAGGCGGCAGCCTTGCGATCGAGTCCCTGGGCGGGCCGGGTGGCCGCGGCGGCCGGGGCGGAGCCGGGGGCAGGGGGGGGACGGGCGGCAGCGGCATTCCTCCCGGCCACAATGGCAGCGATGGCCTCCGGGGGTGGGACGGGCACGATGGGCGGCCCGGGCCTGCGGGTCCCGTCACGGTCGTCTTTGACCCGGCCGTCAGGCCTTTCCTGGGCGCGATCCAGGCCGGAGGGGCGGCGCTCCAGGAGGACCGGGTCGAGCCGGCATGGTGACGGGCCCGATCACCGGTCGATCCGGCGCTTTTCCGCCAGCCGGGCGCCGACGACCCGGATCTCCTCCGCCGGACCCGCCTCCTCCAGGCGCACGGTGAAGCCCCACAGGTAGGCCAGGTGCTCCAGCATGAGGTCGCAGTCCTCGCTCAGGGGCAGGCCCCGGGGGTTGATGTAGCGCAGGGTCAGGGTCCGGTCCCCGCGCAGGTCGACGTTCCAGACCTGGATGTCGGGCTCGCGGTTGCCCAGATTGTACTGGTCCGCCAGGGAGGCGCGCAGGCGGCGATAGCCGGAGGGGTCGTGGATGGCGCCCACCCGCAGGAGGGGGTCATCCTCGTCGTCGAGCAGGGTGAAGAAGCGGAACTCGCGCATGAGGTGGGGCGACAGGTACTGGGCGATGAAGCTCTCGTCCTTGAAGTTGCGCATGGCGAACAGCAGGGTCTCCCGCCAGTCGGAGCCGGCGAGGTCGGGGAACCATTCCCGGTCCTCGTCGCTGGGAGCCTCGCAGATGCGCCGGAGATCCCGCCACATGGCCCAGCCCAGGGCGTAGGGATTGACGCCCGAGTAGCCCCGGCCGTTGTAGGCCGGCTGGTGGATGACGTTGGTGTGGGAGTGGAGGAACTCGAACATGAAACTGTCGCCGACCCGGCCCTGGTCGTAGAGGGCGTTGAGCAGGGTGTAGTGCCAGAAGGTGGCCCATCCCTCGTTCATGAGCTGGGTCTGCCGCTGGGGATGGAAGTACTGGGCGACCTTGCGCACGATGCGCACCACCTCGCGCTGCCAGGGCTCCAGCAGCGGGGCGTTCTTCTCGATGAAGTACAGGAGGTTCTCCTCGGGCTCGGAGGGGTAGCGCGGCTCCTTCTGGGCCACCACCTTGTCCGGCCCGGCCGGGAGCGTCCGCCACAGGTCGTTCACCTGGGTCTGCAGGTATTCGGTCCGTTCCCGCTGGCGCAGGCGCTCCTTGGCCAGGGACAGCCTGGGCGCCCGCCGGTAGCGGTCCACGCCCAGGTTCATGAGCGCGTGGCAGGCGTCCAGCAGGCGCTCCACGGCGTCCTGGCCGTGCCGCTCCTCGCACTCGGCCACGTAGTCCCGGGCGAACACCAGGTAGTCCAGGATGGCGCCGGCGCTGGTCCACTGGCGGAACAGGTGGTTGCCCTTGAAGAAGGCGTTGTGGCCGTAGGCGGCGTGGGCGATGACCAGCGCCTGCATGGTCAGGGTGTTCTCCTCCAGGAGGTAGGCGATGCAGGGATCGGAGTTGATGACGATCTCGTAGGCCAGCCCCATCTGGCCCCGCCGGTAGCGGTTCTCGGTGGCCAGGAAGTGCTTGCCGAAGGACCAGTGGTGGTAGTTCACGGGCATGCCGATGGAGGCGTAGGCGTCCATCATCTGCTGGGAGCCGATGATCTCCAGCTGGTGGGGATAGGTGTCCAGGCCGAAGTCCCGGGCCAGGGCCCCGAGGGCCTCGTCGAAGGCGGTGATGGAGGCGAGGTCCCACTCCGAGCCGGCCGGGAGCGGCGCAGGGGAGGGGGCCTTCCGCCTGGCCACGCCTAGACCCGTTTCCGGAAGAGCTCGTGGAAGACCGGGTAGATGTCCTGCACCGTCCCGATCCGGCGCATGGCGAAGCCTTCCCGGTGCCCCCCCTGCAGGGTCTCGTATTCCTTCCAGAGCAGCTGCGGCTGGGGGGCGATCTCGATGTAGGCGAAGTGCTGGGTCAGGGGAAGGATGGCCTCCTCCAGGAGGCGCCGGGCCGGTTCGGAATCGTCCGCCCAGTTGTCGCCGTCGGAGGCCTGGGCGCCGTAGATGTTCCAGACGCCCAGCGGATACCGGGCATCGGCGACCTTGCGCATGAGCTTCAGGGCGCTGGAGACGATGGTCCCGCCGGTCTCCCGCGAGTGGAAGAAGCGCTCCTCGTCCACCTCCTCCGCGGCCGTGTGGTGGCGGATGAAGACCACCTCGATGCGCTCGTAGTTGCGGGTGAGGAACAGGTACAGGAGGGTGAAGAAGCGCTTGGCGATGTTCTTCTTCTCCTCGTCCATGGAGCCGGAGACGTCCATGATGCAGAACATCACGGCCTGGGTCGTCGGCTGGGCGACGCGGATGCGGTTGTTGTAGCGCAGGTCGAAGATGTCCAGGAAGGGGATGGCCCGGAAGCGCGCCCGGAGGTGGGCGGCCTCCCGCTCCAGGTCCTGGATTTCCGGATCGCCGGCGGGAAGGTCCCGCAGCTTCTCTTCCAGTTCCTCAAGGCGCTCGGCGTAGGGGCCCCGGGCGGCGATCCGGCGGCCCGTGGCCCCGCGCATGGTGCGCACCAGGTTGATGTTGGCGGGCACGCCGGTCTGGGTGTAGCCCGCCCGCACCCGGCGGGTCTCCTTGATGCTGGCCAGGTGGCGCTTGACCAGGTTGGGCAGGGCCAGCTCCTCGAAGAAGATGTCCAGGAACTCGTCGCGGTTCAGGGAGAACTCGAATTCGTCGAAGCCCTCTCCGTCCGGGCTTCCGCCGCCGCCCTGGCCCTGGCCGCCCTTGGGGGGGCGGTCCAGGGTGTCGCCGGAGGCGAAGCGGTCGTTGCCGGGGTGCACCCGCTCCCGCTTCCCGCCGGAGCCGAGGGCGAACTGCGGTTCGGAGATGTCCCGGCCGGGGATGCGGATCTTCTTGGCGGAGTCCAGGTCCCGGATGCCGTCATGGTCGATGACCTCCGACACCGCTTTGCGGATCTGGCCGCGGAAGCGGTTCAGGAACCGGCCCCGGTTGACGGAGCTCTTGTTCTTGCTGTCGGACCGACGGTCGATGATCTGGATCATGAGGCCTTCCTGACCCGCAGATACCAGTCGCACAGCAGCCGCACCTGCTTTTCGGTGTAGCCCTTGGAGATCATGCGGTCCACGAAATCCTGGTGCTTCTTCTGGTCGTCGGTGGAACCCTTGGTATTGAAGGAAATCACCGGGAGGAGTTCCTCGGTGTTGGAGAACATCTTCTTTTCGATCACCGCCCGCAGCTTCTCATAGGAGGTCCAGGCGGGGCTCTTGCCGTCATGCTTGGCCCGGGCCCGGAGCACGAAGTTGACCACTTCGTTGCGGAAGTCCTTGGGGTTGGAGATGCCCGCGGGTTTCTCGATCTTCTCCAGCTCGGCGTTGAGGGCGGCGCGGTCGAGGATCTCGCCGGTGTTGGGATCCCGGAATTCCTGGTCCTGGATCCAGAAATCCGCGTAGTTCACGTAGCGCTCGAAGATGTTCTGGCCGTATTCCGAATAGCTCTCCAGGTAGGCGGTCTGGATCTCCTTGCCGATGAACTCGGCGTAGCGCGGCGAGAGGAATTCCTTGATGAACCGCAAGTACAGGTCCTCGGTGCCCGCCGGGAACTGCTCCTGTTCGATCTGCTGTTCCAAGACATACATGAGGTGCACCGGATTCGCCGCCACCTCCCGGTGGTCGAAGTTGAACACCCGGGAGAGGATCTTGAAGGCGAACCGGGTGGACAGGCCGGTCATCCCCTCGTCCACGCCGGCGAAATCCCGGTATTCCTGGTAGCTCTTGGCCTTGGGATCGGTGTCCTTGAGGTTCTCGCCGTCGTAGACGCGCATCTTGGAAAAGATGGTGGAATTCTCGGGCTCCTTGAGGCGCGAGAGCACCGAGAACTGGGCCAGCATGCGCAGGGTGTCCGGCGCGCAGGGCGCCTGGGACAGGGAGGAATTGTCCAGGAGCTTCTGGTAGATGCGCATCTCGTCGGTCACCCGGAGGGTGTAGGGGACCTTCACGATGTAGATGCGGTCCAGGAAGGCTTCATTGTTGCGGTTGGCCTTGAAGGTCTGCCACTCGGCCTCGTTGGAATGGGCGAGGATCACCCCGTCGAACGGGATGGCGCCGAAGCCCTCGGTGCCCTTGTAGTTGCCCTCCTGGGTGGCGGTGAGCAGCGGATGCAGCACCTTGATGGGGGCCTTGAACATCTCCACGAATTCCAGCAGCCCCCGGTTGGCCAGGCAGAGTCCGCCGGAGTAGGAATAGGCGTCGGGGTCGTTCTGGGAATAGGTCTCCAGCTTGCGGATATCGATCTTGCCCACCAGCGAGGAGATGTCCTGGTTGTTCTCATCCCCGGGCTCGGTCTTGGACACGGCGATCTGGGAAAGCACCGAGGGCCGCAGCTTGACCACCCGGAACCGGGTGAGATCCCCGCCGAATTCGTGCATCCGCTTCACGGCCCAGGGGCTCATGACGGTCGTGAGGCAGCGGCGGGGGATGCCGTAGTCCTCCTCCAGGATGGGTCCGTCCTCCACCGGGTTGAACAGGCCCAGGGGGGATTCGTGCACCGGCGAGCCCTTGACCGCGTAGAAGGGGATCTTCTCCAGCAGCGCCTTGAGCCCCTCGGCCAGGGAGGACTTGCCCCCGCCCACCGGGCCCAGCAGATACAGGATCTGCTTGCGCTCCTCCAGGCCCTGGGCGGCGTGGCGGAAATAGGAGACGATGCCCTCGATGACCTCCTCCAGGCCGTAGAAGTCCCGGAAGGCCGGGTACATCGGGATCACCTTGTTGGCGAAGATCCGGGACAGCCGCTCGGCGCTGCGGGTGTCCACCCACTCCGGCTCGCCGATGGCCATGAGCATGCGCTCCGCCACGCTGGCGTAGACGGTGGGATCCTTGCGGCAGAGATCCAGGTAATCCTGGATGCTCAACTCCTCTTCACCGACGGCTTCGAAGCGGGATTGGAAGCTGTGGAAGATCGACATGCGTCCACCTCCAATCTAGGTTTCGGACCCCCGGCTCCGAATGATTAGGAGTTCTTGCTCGCGATGTCATGCTTCCGTAAAAAAACGATCACGCGACTTGCCGATCCCTTTCCGGGTCCTATCGTCTTGGGTGTCCAGGAACCAAGGGAACGATGGACAGATCTTCCCAAGGCAGACGGCCATCGTTCCCTCCCGAACCGGAGGCTGAAATGACGATTTCCCCATTTGGAACACCCGACACGGGCCGCAGGGCCCACCCCATTGGGCGGACTTCCGTGACCTTCCTGGTGGGCATGCTGGGAGGTCTGGCCATCGGAGCCCTCTTTTTTCTGGATAAGCCGGGCGGGCAAGCCATCGAGAACGACCGCAGCGTCACCTCGGCCCCCCCAGCGGGCCCCGAGACCGATGGCCGAGTCCTCCGGATCGAAGGCGTCGATGAGCCCCTCGCAGCCGCCCCCCGAACCGGGAGGTCAACCCGAGTGGCAGCCGTGGGCCTGGCCCGATCCACCCCCCCCAGCGTTCGGACGGAGGGAGAGACGACGTACCCGCGCCTAGCCCGGGAGGCCCGCATGGAAGGCCGGGTGGACGTGGAAGTCGCCGTGGACGCCAAAGGCCGGCCGGTCGCCTGTTCCGCCTCCGATGGCAACCGGATCCTGAGGAAGGCGGCCCTGGATTCGGCCGCCACTTGGCGCTTTGATCCCGCCACCCGCCACGGCCGGCCCGTGCCGTCGACCTTCCTGCTCCATTTCGAGTTCCGGCTCCATCCGGAGCGGTCCGGCGTCACCGTAGCCTGACGGCTCGCCAGGCTGTTGCCGGGTTTCGGGCGACCGCCGGGCCTGATAGGGTGGAGTTCCCATGAGGAAAGCCCACCCCAAGCCCTCGCGCAGTCCCGGCCACCCGCGGGCGGAGAAGGCCCTGGGGGATGGCGATCTGCTCCTGTACGGACGGCTCGCCGAGGAATTCCAGGACCTGCCGGCGGCGGATACCGGGCGGGAACTCCGCGCCGTCGCCGAACGGTACCGGGGGGCCGGACCGGACCGGGCGGCCCGTTTCCAGCTGCTCGTGGACGAGACCCTCGAGGCCCTGCTCGCCCGCGACCGGCGCTTCGGCTACCCGCCCCCCTTCTGCCACCGGGGCTGCTCGAACTGCTGCCATGAACTTGTCTATTGCACCTCCGAGGAGGCGCTGCGGATCCTGGGCCACTGCCGGGACCAGGGCATCCCGGTCGACCGCGCCAAGCTGGAACGGCAGCTGCGGCACGTGGACGTGGATGCGCAGGGGGATCACACCGGCGGGACCACCTGGAACGACCAGCCGGAGTCCGACCAGTCCTGCGTGTTCCTGGATCCGGCGGACGGCTCCTGCCGGATCTGGCCCGTTCGTCCGATGGTATGTCGGGTGCACCTGGCCGAGGAGACCGATGCCCACTGCCGGCCCTGCAACGGCCGGGAGGACCCCGAGGCCAAGGGCATCAGCTACCTGGAGACGGCCACCATCCTGAGCGCGATCTTCACCATCCACCGGGACTCGGTCAAGAAGACCATGGGCCGGCTCCTGCTGGACCTCAGTCGACATCTCCCGCAGCCTTGAGCAGCCGCTTTTCCGCCAGCCGCAGCCAGTGCTCGGCGGCCAGCACCCCCTCGCCGTGGTGGATGCGCTGGAAGTGGCTGAGCAGGTGGCGGATGGTCCGGGGGATGGCGGGCGCGAAGTGGGCATTGCCCCGGTGCACGATCTGGTGGCCGAAGGTCCCCAGGGCCTTGAGGTTGCGCTGGACGGCGCTGAGGTTGAGCTCCTCCCAGAGCAGGGTCTCGCTCCAGCCCAGCTCCTCCTCGACGCTGTGCACCAGGATCGACCGCGCCTCCTGCGACCAGTCCCAGTAGGCGTCGAACAGGATCGAGGCCAGGTCGTAGGTGGCGGGGGCCCGGCGGGCGTCCTGGAAGTCCAGGGTCACCAGGCGGTCGCCGTGCACCATCAGGTTGCGCACGTGGAAATCCCGGTGGGCCAGGGAATGGGTGCGGGATTCCAGGCCCGAGTGGATATCCTCCATCATCCGGTCCAGCCACAGGGGCGGCTCCTTCTGGAGGAAGTCCGCGAAGAAATTGCGCTTGCAGAAGTCCCACTCGAACTGGAACTTGGCCTGGTCGAACCGGCGCAGCATGAAGAACGCCCGGGGCGGCGCGCCCTCGGTCAGCAGGCCGAGCCAGGTGCGCAGCTGGGCGCCCACTTCCCGGGCCCACAGGAGCTCCTCCTCCGGGTGCGCGGACAGGCGCTTCTCCAGGGTGGTGGAGCCGAGATCCTCCACCAGCATGGCCCGGCATTCGTCGTCGTACTGGATGATGGTGGCCACCCGCACCACCGGGTCCAGGTAGGCCTGCAGGGCCCGGTATTCGAAATAGGCGTCGTCGCCGGTGGGGTCGGCCGGCGGATAGAGCACCACCAGGGCGCTCCCCAGGTGCGGATGGTCCACCCGGAAATATTGGCGCAAACCGGCATCGCCGCTCAGTGCCACGGGGTTGCGGCAACCCCAGCGAGTCAGGACGGTCTGGAGAGAGTCGTTCATGCCACCAGTCTATAGCGGCAGCCGCACTTGGTGGTCCCCTTCCTGGAACCAGAACGCGTCCCGGTCGGTGATCGCGGGGTGCGGGCGGGCGCCGGGGCCGAGGACGCACCGCTCCAGGCGGCCGGCGGGGGGTTCGGCGGTGGGGTGCACGTAGCAGCCGGGAATCCGGCCCTCCTGGCCCGGCGCCACCTGGGCGGCCGCCGCGATGAGCTGGTCGGGAGATCCTATTTCGTGGAATGGGAATGGTTCCACCACCACCCCGAAGGCCCTGGACAGGCGCGGCAGGATGTGGGCCTTGACGTCGGCCGGGCCCTCGTCGGGCAGCAGGGCCAGGGCGGCCGGCCCCCAGAAGGCCGGGCCGCAGAAATGGTAGGGGCCTTCGCCGGTCTCGCCCGGGGGCAGGATCCGGCCGGCCCGGTCCAGCCAGACTGGGTTCCAGGGGCCGCCCGGGTGCGGGATCAGCAGCCAGCTCAGGTCGGCCCCCAGGGCCTTGTGGGCGGCCAGGAACGGGGCCCAGGGCGGGTCGGCGAGGATATCGCCGTTCCACACGGCCAGATGCTCGGCGGCCCGGCCACGCACATGCCGCAGGCCCCCGGCCGAGCCCAGCAGCACCGGCTCCCGGATCACCTCGATGCCGGTCCCCGCCGCCGCGGCCTCGATGCATTCGGGCAGGTGGTGGGCGTTGCAGGCCAGATGGACCAGCCCGGCCCGGCGCAGGCCGGCCGCCGCCTGGGCCAGGAGCGGCAATCCACCGAACGGCCATGCGGGCTTGGGCAGGACCCGGGACAAGGGGCCCATCCGGGTGCCCAGCCCCGCCGCCAGGATGAAGCCGTCAACGGCCGTCGCCATCGTCCTCCCCCTGGGCCACCGGCTTGAGCAGGAACTTCCTCGGCGCCATGCCGCGCATCTCCAGCACCCGGATCCGCCAGCCCTGGATCCTCAGCTCGTCCCCGGCCCGGACGATCCGCCCCAGCCGCTCCTGGAACAGGCCGCCCAGGCTCACCGAGCCGCGCTCCACTTCCAGGTGCAGATCCAGGTGGGAGGCCAGCTCCTCCAGGGTCACCCCGCCCTGGGCCAGCCAGGCCCCGCCGCGGGTCTGGTGCAGGGGCAGCGCCTCCCGGTCGAACTCGTCCTCGATCTCCCCGACCAGCTCCTCCAGCACGTCCTCGAGGGTCACCAGGCCGTCCACGCCGCCGTGTTCGTTGACCACCAGCGCCAGGTGCTGCTTGCGCTTCTGGAAGTCCAGGAGGAGATCCTGGATCAGGCGCATCTCCGGCACCAGGAAGGCGGGCCGGGCGATCCGCTCCAGGTCCAGGCCCTGGCCCCGGTCGTGGAGGGCCCAGAGCAGCTCCTTCAGGTGGATGACCCCCACCACATGATCCAGGTCGCCGTCCACCAGGGGCAGCCGGGTGTTGGCGCAGGACCGGGCCAGGGCCAGGTTGTCCTCGAGGCTGCGCTGCAGGTCCAGGAAGACCACCTGGGCCCGCGGCACGGCGACCTCCTTGACGGTCCGTTTGGAGAAATCGAACAGGTTCTCGATCAGCTCCTTGCGGGAGAATTCCAGCTCGCTCTTGACCAGCATCCGGCGGAATTCGTCCTCGGAGGGCGGTGCGGGCTCCTCCGGCGGCGGCACGCCCACCAGCCGTTCCAGGCCGTGGGTGATGGCGGTGAGGGAGAAGGTGATCGGCGCCACCAGGCGGGACCACCAGAGGAGCGGAGCGGCGGTGCGCAGGGCCCAGCGCGAAGCGGAGCGGATCGCCACGCTGCGGGGCAGGAGCTCGGCCAGCACCACCTGCAGGAGGGTGATGGTCAGCAGGCCCATCCCGGTGCCCAGCAGGAGCCCGGCCCGGGGCCAGGGCAGGGCGCCGAACAGCACCCGGAAGCCGCGCACGAAGATGTCCTCGCCGACCGCGCCCAGGGAGATCGTGAGCAGGGTGATGGCCACCTGGATGCTGGACAGGTGGCGCTCCAGGTGCCGGTGGACCTCCAGGGCCGCGACCGCCCTGGGATCGGAATCCTGCAGGGCCTCCAGCTGGGTGGCGCGCACCCGCACCGCCGCGAATTCCGCGGCCACGAAGAAGCCGGTGGCCAGGATCAGCAGCGGCGTGGCGATCAGGGCGCCGGAATGCATGCTCAGTGGGTCACGGCTTTGGCCAATTCCAGGGCCTGCCGGGCCTTTCCTTCCATTTCCGAGAGCACGGTGGTGATCGCCTCGAGGCGGTCGCCGCGGCTGCGGGCCTGGGCCGAAAGCGTGTCGCGCTCCTGCTCGAGCTGGGCGATCCGGTCCTTCTGGGCGTCCACGGTGGCGTTCAGGCGGGCCAGATGGGCTTCGCGCTCCTCGATGCCGGTCAGCAGCTCGCGCTGCTGGAGCTCATGGGCCTGGTCGGCTTCCGCGACCCGCTTCTCCAGTCCGGCCACGGCCGCCTGCAGCCGCTCCTGGGCGGCCAGGCCCTGGTCGCGCTGCTCGGAGGCCTCCTTGAAGGAACCCTCCAGCATGCCCGTCCGTTCCTGGAGCACCAGCAACTCCCCGGCCTGCTCGGTGAGGGTGTCCTCCTGGTGATCCCGCTCGGCCTGCAGGGCGTTGCGCTCCTCCGCCAGGTTATGCAGGGCCAGCTCCTGGAAGGAGACCTGGTCGCGGGCCGAGGCCAGTTCCTGTTCCCGCTCCGCCAGCAGGCCCTGGGCCGCTTCCAGCTCCTGGGCGAGCACGCCGCGGACGGCCAGGTCGGCCCGGGCCCGCTCGAGCTCCTCCCTCAGGTCCGCGCAATTCTGTTCGGCCGCAAGGGCCCGGCTCTCGAATCCGTGCAGAGCCTCCTGGGCCCCGAGCAGGGCGGTTTCCAGTTCCGGGACCCGGTTGCCGGCCTCCCAGGCCTCTTCCACCTGGGCCTGGAGCAGGGCGTGGGAATCCAGGTAATCGGCGTTCTGCTGGACCTTCTCGGCCAGCTGGAGCTGGGCGGCCGAAAGCGAATCGGCCAGCTCCTGGCGCGCGTCCCAGGCCTCCTGGAGATCGGTGCGCAGGCGCTCCTCCTGGGCGTCCCGCTGGGCGAGCAGATCCCGGAGGGCCTGCTCGGCGCCGGCCCTTTCCGCCAGCTCGGCCTGGAGGCGTTCGGCCTCGGCACTCTGGCCGGCCCGTTCCTCCTGCAGCCGGTCGGCCTGGGCGGCCCGGTCGAGCAGCTCGTCCTGGAGCAGCCGGGTCTTGTCCTGGGCCTCCTGGAAGGCCGCCTGCAGCCGCTCGATGTCGGCGGTCCGGGCGCGCAGCTCGTCCTGCAGCCGCTCCGACTCCGCGGCCTGGCCGGGCAGCTCGCCCTGGATCCGTTCCGCCTCGTCCCGGCGCCCACGCAGCTCCTCCTGGAGCTGCCCGGCCCGGGCCTTCAGTTCGTCCAGCTCCTCCCGGAGGCGTTCGGCCTGGCCATCCCGGTCGCGCAGCTGGTCCGCGAGGGCCGAGGCCTCGGCCTCCCGGTCCTGCAGCTTCCGGCGCAGTTCGTCCTCCTCGCCCAGGCGCTGCTGGACTTCGTCCAGGTTCCGGGTCACCGAGGCATTGGCCAATTCCAGGCTGCCAAGGTCGCGGTTCCTGCGCTCCAGTTCACCCGCCTGGACGGCCAGCTTGGCTTCCAGGTCCTTGACCCGCCATTCCAGGAGCTCGATATCGCCCTGGTGCGGGTGGGCCGGTGCGGCCTGCCGGGCCTGGCCCGGCGCGGCGGGGCCGGCCGGGGCCAGCAGATCGGTCTCCAGCTCGGATTTGAGGCTCTCGAGCCATTCGTCGCCCAGGTCGGCGCCGGCCAGGTCCCCCAGGGGGTTGTCCGGATCGTCCTCGCGCATGGGCACCAGGGCCGCCAGGGCGGGCACCAGGATATTGGGGTTGATGGGCTTGTGCAGGTAGATGTCGGCCTTGCCCTTGGTCGCCTGATGGCGGGCGTATTCCTCCTCGGAGGCCTTGCCGCTGATCAGGGCGATCCTGAGGTCGGCCAGCTGGGGGCTCCGGCGGATCGCCGAACAGAGGGCGTAGCCCTTGTTCTCGGAGGTCTCCACGCACAGGAGGAGGGCCCCGTACTGGCCGCCTTCCAGGCGCGTGAGGGCCCCTTCCGTGGCGTAGAGGAAGTCGACATCGAAGGCAGATTCCAACTGGGACTTTTGGTCCTGGATGAATCTCCGATCGCTATCCACGACGAGGAGACGCTTGCCCATGTTCGATCCTTGCAAATGGACCTATACGATAACTCATTACGGGCCAAGCACGAAAAAAGCTGCCGGGAAAGGTTCCCGGCAGCTTGGCGAAAAGCGGGGCTACCGGTGCGGAATGCCCAGGGTGCCGTTCTGGCCGCGGGGGCCGCGGACCTGCAGGAGCAGGGCGCCGCCCTTGGCCTTGGCCACCTCCTGGTTGAATTCCTGGACGCCGTCGATGTCCTTGAAGCCCACCGCGGTGATCACCAGGCCGACCTGGAGGCCCTTGTCGGCCGCGCCGGAGCGGGCGGCCACGAAGGTCACGACCACGCCCTTGAGGTCGTCCGGGACGCCGAACTGGTGCCGGTTCGCGGGGCTGAGCGCCTCCACGTTGAACCCGTAGCTCTTCTCCAGGCTCACCTGCTTCTGGCCGTCGCTGTCCCTGGGCGGGGCCGAGCCCTCGTCCTCGCCTTCCTGGTCCGCGCCCTTCTGCAGCTCCCGGCGGTCGCCGAGCACCACCTTGAGGTCCAGGAACTTGCCGTTGCGCCAGACGGTGACGGTCACGGACTCACCGGCCCGGCGCCCGGCGATGGCGGCCACCAGCTCGTCGCCGCTGCGGACCTTCTGCCCGTCCACCCCGGTGATCACGTCCAGGCGCTGGATGCCGGCCTTGTCGGCGGGGGTGCCGCGGTCCACGTTGGAGACCACCGCGCCCTCGCGGATGCCCAGCGAGGACTGGAACTCGTTGTCCAGGTTGCGGGTGCCCACCCCCAGGTAGCCGCGGCTCACGGGCTTGCCGGAGCGCAGGTCGGCGATGATCCGCTTGACCATGTTCACCGGCACGGCGAAGCCGATGTTCTGGCCGTCGGGACGGATGGCGGTGTTGATGCCGATGACCTCGCCCCGCAGGTTGAGCAGGGGGCCGCCGGAATTGCCCCGGTTGATGGCGGCGTCGGTCTGCAGGAAGGATTCCAGGCCGGGGCCGGTGAGCTGCCGGCCCTTGGCCGAGATGATGCCCTGGGTGACCGTGTGCTCGAGGCCCAGGGGATTGCCGATGGCCACCACCCATTCCCCGATCCGGATGGCGTCGCTGTCGCCCAGCTTGGCGTAGGGCAGGCCCTTGGCCTCGATCTTGATGAGGGCGATGTCGAGCTCCTTGTCCTTGCCGAGGATGGTGCCCTTGAAGGTGCGGCCGTCGGAGATCTTGATCTCCAGCGTCGAATCGCCGCCGTGGATGCTTTCGACCACGTGGTTGTTGGTGAGGATCTCGCCGTCTGCGGAGATGACCACCCCGGAGCCGCCGGCCTGGACCCGCTGCTCCTCCTCCTGGGGCTTGCGGGTGCCGGGCCGCTGGGGCCCGAAGAACCAGTTGAAGAAGTCGTCGCCGAAGGGGGAATCGCCCTCGCCCCGGTTCCGGCTCTTCACGAAGCTGGTGTTGGTGATGGCGACCACGGTCGGGTTGAGCTTCTCCGCCACTTCGGCGATGGGCGGCAGGCGGTCCAGCCCCTTCGCGTCCACGGTCACGGGCGGGGCCTCCTGGGCCTGGGCCACCCAGCGGTAGCTGAGCCCCATGCCCAGGGCCATGCAGACCCCAGCGAAGGCGGAGAGCAGGAAGAGTTGTCTGACTTGACGTCGCATATTTTCTACCTCGTGAGCGCTGCCCGACCCGGGCCAGGTTTGGAGTCCGTCATCAATATGATGGGAAAATGCAAGAAGTTCCGTGCGGAGGCCACCATACGCTGAATAGTATAGACGAGGAAAAAACCGCAAGGTTTAGCCTGATCCTTGTTCGGGGGGATTGGTCCTTTCCAAGACGGCCCGGACAGGGTAGTCTGATAGATCCAACGGCGGCTGTAGCTCAGTTGGTTAGAGTACTGGATTGTGATTCCAGGTGTCGTGGGTTCAAGTCCCATCAGCCGCCCCAGATCGAAAACGGCCCCGCGAGGGGCCTTTTCCGGTCCGGGCGTCTCAGCCCGCCCGGAACCCGGTCCGCCGCCCCACCTTGCGCGCCGGCACGCCGGACCAGATCTCCCCGGGGCCGACCCTGGTGTTCTTGGACAGGACGGCGCCGGCGGCGATGATGGCGCCGTCGCCGAGGACGCAGCCGGGGAAGATCACGGCCATGAGGCCGACCGTCACCTGCCGGCCGATCACCACCGGGGCGGCGGTGAGGCGGCCGCGCTCGGCGGCGTGGGCGACCAGGGTGACGTCGCCGCCGATGACCGTGTCGTCGCCGATGCTGATGAGGTTCTGGTCGGCCACCACGGCGGTGTTGATCTGGACCCGGGCGCCGATGCGCATGCCCATGAGCCGGTGGTACAGCGGCAGGAGCGGGGTGACCCGGATCCAGTTGACGAAGGAGAAGCGCAGGAACAGGGTGAGGGCGTTGTAGCTGGCCCAGCGGTAGCCGTCCCAGGACAGGTAGTCGTAGGTGCCGATGGGGGTGCCCCGGGCGAAGGTCACCCAGCGGGCCACGGGGAGCAGCACCAGGAGGCTGAGGCCGAAGGCGAAGTAGGCTCCGCCCAGGGCCAGGGCGATGGCCAGGGCGTGGCCGCGGGCGCCCAGGGGCAGCGCCTGGGCCCAGAGGAACAGCCGCACGCCGGGCCAGGCCGCCAGGCCCAGGATGATCGCGGCCTCGGCGAACAGCGCCAGGGACAGGACGAACTGCACCGGGGTCAGGAGGCGGCGCTGCCAGTCCGTGTCTGCCATGGGTGCTCCCTGGATTCCAGTAGGGTGCCACATCCCGCGGAAATCGGGTCAGATCACGTAGGCGTCGCCCTGGTCCTGGCGGGACCGCTCCCGCTCCGCCAGTTCGGCCAGGGTGTGCCGGCCCAGGGCCTCGGCCATGGCGGCGGCCAGCTCGCACCAGACGTCCCGGGCCACGCAGTCGCCGGCCCGGGCGCAGACGCCCGGGTCGCCGGTGCAGTCCACGGCGCTGAGCCGGCCTTCCAGCGCCTCGACGATGTCCAGGGGGGTGATCCGGGCCGGGTCCCGGGCCAGTTCCAGGCCGCCGTTGGGGCCCCGCACCGCCGTCACCAGGCCGGCGGCCTTGAGGCCGCCCACCAGGACGTGGATGTATTTGGCCGGGAGGGCCTGGCTCTGGGCGATGGTGGTCACCAGCACCGGGCCGGTGCCCCGGCGCATGGCCAGTTCGACCATGATCCGCAGCCCGTAGCGCCCCTTGGTGGACACGCGCATGGTCAACCTCCCACCGATCAGTATAGGGGCAAATTTTTTATGTTCACATTGTCCAGGAAGAAACTTGACAATTTTTCCGGAGGGATCCATTCTGGGCCTCACCGCAGGACCCCCCACCCTGAAAGGAGCGATCAATGCCCCGACCCAATCGCGTCAACCATGCCTACGAGCTCATCGGCCAGACTCCCGTGGTGCGCCTGAACCGCATCGCCGAGCCGGGCAGCGCCACCATCTGGCTCAAGCTGGAAAGCCTCAACCCCGGCGGCAGCGTCAAGGACCGCATCGCCCTGTCCATGATCGAGGATGCCGAGGCCAAGGGCATCCTGAAGCCGGGCAAGGAACTGATCGAGGCCACCAGCGGCAACACCGGGGTGGGCCTGGCCTTCGTGGCGGCCGCCAAGGGCTATCCGATCACCCTGGTCATGCCCGAGACCATGACCCAGGAACGCCGGGCCATCCTGAAGGCCTACGGGGCGACCCTGCTGCTCACCCCCGGCCCCCTGGGCATGAAGGGCGCCGTGGACAAGGCCGAGGAGATCGCGGCGACCGACCCGAAATTCTGGGTGGTGCGCCAGTTCGACAATCCCGCCAACCCGGCGGTGCATCGCCGCACCACGGCCGAGGAGGTGCTGGAGCAGGTGCCGGAGCTGGACGCCTTCGTGGCGGGCATCGGCACCGGCGGCACCATCACCGGGGTGGGCGAGGTGCTGGCCCAGCGGAAGCCGGGCACCCTGGTGGTGGCCGTGGAGCCGGTGGACTCGCCGCTGCTCACCCAGGGCAAGGCCGGCCCGCACAAGATCCAGGGTCTGGGCGCCAACTTCGTGCCCTCCATCCTGAACCGCGAGGCCTATCAGCGGGTGGAGGACGTGGGCTACGAGGACGCCATCAACATCGCCCGCCGCCTGACCCGGGAAGAGGGCATCTTCACCGGCATCAGCACCGGCGCGATCGTCTTCACGGCCCTGAAGATCGCCCGGGAACTGGGCGAGGGCAAGACGGTGGTGGCGGTGGTCTGCGACATCGGCGAGCGCTACCTCAGCCATCCGCTGTTCTCGGAAGCCTAGAACCGCGTCCCAGTGGTAATGTAGCGCAGGCCCGGCCGAGTCCGGGCCTGCCCTGCGCGAGGTGCGGCGATGCTGGTCGAAGAGGCGGTCCGGTTCCTATCCCAGGTGCCTCCGTTCCAGTTCCTGGATGACGCCCAGCTGCGCGGCCTGGCGGAGCACCTGACCATGGAGTTCTACCCCAAGGGGGCCGTGATCCTGCAGCAGGACGGGCCGGTCGGGGACGCCCTGCCGATCATCCAGAAGGGGGTCGTCAAGATCACCATGCGGCCCCAGGGGGACGGCGAGGAAGTGGTGGTCGACTACCGGGAGCGGGGCGAGACCTTCGGGCTGGTCTCGCTCATGGGCGGGCAGCAGAAGACCACCATCGTGGCCCTGCAGGACACCCTCTGCTACCGCCTGCCCAAGGCCCGGCTGAACGAGCTCATGGCCGGCAATCCCGCGGTCACCGAGTACCTCCTGCAGTTCCACCTGAACAAGTACGTGGGCATGACCTCCCGCGAGATCCAGGGCAAGAGCCTGTTCCTGGGCAGCAGCGACCACCTGCTGTTCACCGCCCAGCTCAAGGAGATCAGCCGGCCCGCGGCGATCGTGGTGACGGCCGAGACCACCATCCGGCAGGTGGCTCGGCGGATGACCGAGGACCGGCAGAGCGCCGCCCTGGTGGTCGGGGCCGGGGGCGAGCCGGTGGGGATCGTGACCGATTCCGATCTCCGCTCGAAGGTGGTGGCCGCCGGCGCCGACATCGACGGGACGGTCGAGGCCATCATGAGCCGCCCGGTGGTGACCATGGACGAGAGCGTGCACTGTTTCGAGGCGGTGCTGCGCATGCTCCAGAGCAACATCCACCATGTGGCCGTGACCCGGGGCGGCGCGCTCCAGGGGGTGATCACCAACCACGACTTCATGGTCCTGCAGGGGCGCAGCCCCCTGGCCTTCTCGGAGGACATCGAGAAGCAGACGACCCTGGAGGGCCTGGCCCCGGTGTCGCACAAGACCCTGACGGTCATCGGGGCGCTGCTGCGGGAGGGTGCCAAGGCCTCCAACATCACCCGGATCCTATCCGAGCTCAACGACCGGGTGGTGCGCAAGGTGGTGGCCTTCGCCGAGCGCGAGCTCGGGCCGCCCCCGGTGTCCTACTGCTGGCTGGCGCTGGGCAGCGAGGGGCGCAAGGAGCAGACCTTCCGGACGGACCAGGACAACGCCCTGGTCTATGACGATCCCCCGGAGGAGGACGAGGCGCGGGCGGCGGACTACTTCCACCGGTTCGCCGAGTACATGCGGGATGGGCTGGTCCTGTGCGGCTTCGAGGCCTGCCCGGCCGACTACATGGCCAGCAACCCGGCCTGGTGCCAGCCGTTGTCGGTGTGGAAACGCTACTTCACCAGCTGGATCTCCGAACCGACCCCCGAGGCCGTCCTCAAATCCCTGATATTTTTCGACTATCGCCCGCTTGCGGGGAACGAGACGCTGGTCTGGGAGCTGGGGGCGCATCTCGATCGCCTGATTCCCGAGTATCCCGCCTTCACCGGGTTCCTGGCCAACATGCTGGTCCAGAACCGGCCGCCCATCGGCTTCTTCGGGTCGGTGGCGGTGGAGCGGGGCGGGGAGCACAAGGACGGCCTGAACCTGAAGATCAAGGCCGTGACGCCCCTGGTGGACATCGCCCGGCTGTTCGCGCTGGAGAAGGGGATCCGCCATGCCTCCACCTGGGAACGGCTGGAATCCCAGCGCGGCGGGTCCACGCTCATCTCGGACCTGGTGGACGAGCTGGAATACGCCCTGGAGTTCATCACCCTGCTCCGGATCCACCATCAGTACAACCAGATGGAGGCGGGCAAGCCGATCGACAACTTCATCCACCTGGACACCCTGAGCCACCTGGAACGGAAATCGCTGAAGAACATCTTCCGCCTGATCATCCGGGTCCAGGACATGGTCATGGAACGGTACCGGAGCTTCATCATCTGAGGGTGGCGGCATGGGACTGTTCGGACGGGTGGCGCGCTTCTTCGGCGATCGCAGGTCGCAGGCCGCCCAGCGGGTGGAGGAGACCCGCTTCACCGTGCTCGATACCGAGCTCACCGGCCTGGACGACAGCAGGGACGACATCGTCTCGATCGGCGCGGTGCGCATGCTGGGGGGGCGGCTCTCGGTGGGCGGCTCCTTCTACGAGCTGGTGAATCCGAGCGCGGTCCTGGATGGCCGGAGCGTGGTCATCCACCGGATCACGCCCACCCAGATCGAGGAGAAACCCCCCATCGACGCGGTGCTGCCTTCCTTCCTGGCCTATCTCGCGGACACCGTGGTGGTGGGGCACTGCGTCACCATCGACCTGAACTTCCTGAACCGGGAGGCGCGGCGGGTGGTCGGGGCGCCCCTGGCGAATCCGGCCCTGGACACCATGTCCCTCTACGGCTGGCTGCGCCACCGCCAGCCCGAGCATCCGGCTTTCCAGCTGCCCCTGTCCGGGCTGAGCCTGTTCCGCCTCGCCGAAGCCTTCGATATCCACGTGGAGAAGGCCCATACCGCCCTGGGCGACGCCTACGTCACGGCCCAGCTGCTCCAGCGGTTCCTGCCCCTCCTGGCCGCCCAGGGGGTCGCCCAGCTTTCGGACCTGCTTCGGATCGGCGACCCCCGCCGGCAGGTGGAGAACCTCACCGCCCCCGGCGGGCAGATCCACTTCTGACCCAAGAAAAAGGGCCGGGAGCGGATGCTCCCGGCCCGGCTGGTGCGTTCAGGTCTAGTGGCTGGCGGAGCCTTCGGCGCCGATTCCGGCGTAGCTGCGCAGCTTCTCGGTTTCGAACATGTCCGAAGCGGTCTGCTCGGGGGTCAGCAGGGAGACCACGATGCCGACGAGGAAGGCGAACCCGATGGAGAAGATGCCCGGGTTCTTAAGGGGGCAGGGGGCGGGGGAGACCGCGGCCACCGCATCCGCCTTGGCCTTCTGGGCCTCGGCGAGCTTGGCGGCGAAGGTGCCGGCCTGGAACACGGCCAGATCCGCGTTGCTGGTCTTCAGATCCGCGTTCAGGGAGGCCAGGATCTTGGGGTTGACGTTGGGCTGGGCCACGTCAACGGTCAGCTTGGCGACCTTGGCCTGCAGGGTGGTCTGCGCCTTGGCGGTGTCCTTGGCGTAGCCTTCCAGCCGGGTGGCGGTGGCGGTGGCGGCGGCGCGGGTCTTGACGGCGGCGGCCTGGAAGACGTCCTCATACACGGTGGAGGACAGGCCGATCAGCAGCACGGCCAGGAACAGGCCGGCATACATGCTGGCCACGGCGCCGGCGGTGGTCAGGCGCTTCCACATGATGGACATCACGAGCGCCGGGAAGTTGGCGCTGGCGGCGATGGCGAAGGCCAGGCCGACCATGAAGGCCACGTTCTGCTTCTGGAACAGCAGGCCCAGCAGGATGGCGATCACGCCGAGGCTGACGGTGGCGATCTTCGCGACCTTCATCTCTTCCTTCTCGCTGGACTTGCCATTGCGGAACACGCCCACGTAGAGGTCGTGGGAGACGGCGGTCGCACCGGCGAGGGTCAGACCGGCCACGACGGCCAGGATGGTGGCGAAGGCCACGGCGGCCAGGAAGCCCAGGAAGGGGCCACCGCCAAGGCGTTCGGCCAGGGCGAGGGCCGACATGTTGCCGCCCGCGTCGATGGAGGTGATGAAGTTCTTGCCGACCAGCACGGCGGCGCCGAAGCCGATGGTGACCGTCAGGATGTAGAAGTAGCCGATGAACCCGGTGGCGTAGAACACGGACTTGCGCGCTTCCCGGGCATCCGGCACGGTGAAGAAGCGCATCAGGATGTGGGGCAGGCCGGCGGTGCCGAGCATCAGGGTGAGGCCCAGGGAGAAGGCGTCCAGGGGCTTGGTGACCAGGCCGCCCGGCTCGAGGAACTTCTGCCCATACATCTTGGAGGCTTCGTTGAAGAGACTGACGTAGCTGAAGCCGAAGGCCTTCAGGGTGAGGAAGACCAGCACGGTGGCGCCGCCCAGGAGCAGGCAGGCCTTGATGATCTGCACCCAGGTGGTGGCCAGCATGCCGCCGAACAGGACGTAGCAGATGATCAGGACGCCGACTACGATGATGGCCGTTTCGTAGGGCACGTTGAACATCAGCTTGATCAGGGTGCCCGCGCCGACCATCTGGGCGGTCATGTAGAACAGCACCGTGACCAGGGAGCCCACGGCCGCGGCGGTCTTGACCGGGCGCATCTTAAGCCGGAACGCCACCACGTCGGACAGGGTGTACTTGCCCAGGTTGCGCAGGGGTTCGGAAATGAGGAACATCACTAGGGGCCAGCCGACCAGCCAGCCCACGGAGTAGATCAGGCCATCGTAGCCCCGGAGGGAGACCAGGCCGGCGATGCCCAGGAAGGAAGCCGCGCTCATGTAGTCGCCGGCGACCGCGAGGCCGTTCTGGAAGCCGGTGATGCCGCCGCCGGCGGCGTAGAACTGGGCGGCGCTCTTGGTGCGGCGGGCGGCCCAGTAGGTGATGCAGAGGGTGACCACCACGAAGGCCAGGAAGAACGTGATGGCCATCGGGCTGAGGGTGCCGATGATCGATTGGTTTGTCGCCTGCATGGTGCTTACCTCCCTAACCGGTCTTTGACGGCCTTCACCATGGCGTCGTATTTGGTGTTGGCCCAGTACACATAGATCCCGGTGAGGATCCAGGAGAGGACGATCACGCCCACGGCGATGGGGATGCCGATGGTGATCGAGGAGCCCTCGCTGATCTTCGTTCCGAGGAACGGCTTGTTGTAGGCGATCAGGGCGATGAAGCCGAAGTAGATCACCAGCTCGACGATGGTGAGCACCACGGTCACGAAGTTTTTCTGCCTCATGAGCTTGAGGAATTCAGGATCCTCAAGGATCTGGCTCACGGATTTCGACGACATGCTCTCCCTCCTCGTAGTAGATGGGGTGTTCGGGGATATGGCTGATTGAAGTGGGGAGAAGCATAAGATGGGAAATGCGCCGGTGGAAGGAAAAAAAATAAAATCTTTGCATTGGCCCAAGGGAGCGCCGTAAATCCAGGAAATACGGGCAATCTATCAATACATTTATATTGATATAACGCGCGCAAATGGCGTTGCGGCGATGGACAGGGATTGTCCCTGGTCCCGTCCTAGATTCAGGGGTGAGGTGTCCCCATGTCCGCATCCTTCGCCGCCCTGGAAAGGGATCCCTGGCAGGAACTCCAGAGACGGTTCGGCCAGGCGCCCCTGGTGCTCTACCTGGCCGGGCCCCTGCGGGGCGACGGCAGCGCCGAGGCCATCCGCCGCAATCAGGTCCGGATGATGGCCCGGGCCCGGCTGGTCCAGGAACTCCTGCCGCGGGCCGCCCTGGTGGTGCCGCACGGGAACTTCGCCTATGTGGACGAGTCCGGGCCCGGGGGCCTGGCGGTGCGGGCCCAGGTGCTGGACGCCTGCGAGCGGCTCCTGCTGCGGTGTGATGGCCTGATCCTGTGCGGCCCGGAGCTCTCCCCGGGGATGGCCCATGAGAAGGCCGCGGCCGAGAGGGCCGGATTGCCCATCGTGCAGCTGCCGGAGGCGCCCCTGCTGTGGGGCCTGGCCCCGCGTCCCCCGGTCGCGGCCTCCGGCTGAGGCGCGGGGGCCGGGGCGCTTCACCCGGGTTTCCGGGCCAGGACCACGGCCCGGCGGAAATCCAGCCACAGGTGCGGCAGGGTGGCCTCGAGGGCGGCGGCCTCCAGGCGCCGCTCCAGGAGGTCGGGTTCCCACCGGTGGCGGAGGTAGGACCGCACCAGGGGCAGGAAGGTCTCCCGGGCGCAGGTCGCCATGTCCTCCCCGTGCAGGGCTCGGCCGTAGTCCCGCAGGACCACCTCCTCCATCCCCAGGCGGTCCAGGTGGTGGGCGATCTTCAGGGCCACGTCCAGGTCGGAGCCCCGCTCCGCCACGATCTCCAGGAGCTGGTCCATGAGGAATTCCAGGTTGGGGCAGGGCGGGTGCAGCGCGAAGAACCGCCGGGCCTGCTGGGCGGGTTCGAAACAGGCCAGCCAGCCTCCCGGCTTGAGGGCGGCCATCAGGCGCTCCAGCACCCGGTCCAGGTCCTGGACGTGGGCCAGGGTGACGCTGGTGAAGGCCAGATCGTAGGCCCCGGGCGGCAGATTTAGCGCCCGCAGGTCCTGCTGCAGGAAGTCGGCCCGGTCGCAGCCGCGCAGGCGGGTCCGGGCGAGGCCCAGCAGGTCCTCGGACCGGTCCAGGCAGGTCAGCCGGCCCTGGGGCACCCGTTCGGCCAGGCGCTGGGCCCAGAATCCGGTGCCTGAGCCCACGTCCAGGATGGCGCCGTCGGGCGGGATGGGCGGGAGCTGGTCGAGCGGCGCCGATTTCTCGAACAGGAGGTTCTGGGCCTCCAACCGGGCCACTTCCCCGCCGTCGCTGTCCCGCTGGACCCGTTCGAAGGCATAGGGGATCGGGGAATCGGGGTCGGGGCTGCTGCAGGCCAGGGCCCCAGGCCCCCCACTAAGGGTTGTCTGTTTCATATAAGTCTCAAAATAATGAATTTATTCAAAGGTCCGGGACCATCCCGGACCCTGCAAGCATGGCACCATCCCGGCCCGTGCGCCAGGGCTTGCGATCACCGGGTCCGGGGGAACAGGATCTGGTTTTCCATGTAGAGGTGGCGCTGGAGGTTGCGCGAAAGCACCCGGATGGACTCCTGAAGGCGCCCCTGGGGGCCCAGGGAATCGGCCGGGCTGTCCATGGCGGCCGACAGGCCGCGGATGCTCCGGAGCAGCGCGGCTTCGACCTCGTGGTCGCCTTCCAGGAGCTGGCGCAGCGGCTCCAGGGTCTCGCCGGCGATTTCGGGGATCGATCCGCTGGACCGGTAGAGGAGGCTGGGGAACAGGTTGCGTTCCTCGAGGGTCAGGTGGGCGCGCATTCCGGAACAGAAGCGGGTGATCTGGTTGCGGATCTCGATCAGGTCGGGGCGGCGCTGGCCGGCTTCCAGGACGGCCAGCTCGGCGTGCGTCTCCACCTTGGCCATGTCCTGGCGGCATTCGAGGTGGCAGGTGTCGACCAGGTAGCGGACCAGGTCTGGAATGGGCGCGGCCTTCCAGGCCTCCCGTTCGGCTCTCTCCTCCAGGTTCACAACGCCTCCCAGCAAAGCCATCAGGATAGGGTCGCGGCGGTGGAATTTGGGTCACACATGAACCCATGAATCGATCGTAAAAATTGATTATAGGGAATTTCAACCCATGCATGCACCCACCCGTTTGGCTCCGCCGTGCGGCAGAATATGGGGGTGCCAAGGAGCATCCATGCCTCAGCCCCGCAGCCTTCCCGGAATTCTCCTGCTCCCGGCGCTGCTGGCGGCGCCGCTGGAGCCGATCCCGCGCCTGCGGATCGAGCCGGCGGGACGGGTGGAGCTGGGCAGCCTGGGGCCCCGGGAGGGCCGTGCGCAGGCCTACCGGCTGCGCAATGCCAGTCCCCGCCCGATCGCGCTGCGGATCCTGGACCTGGCGCCGGGGGTGACCGTGGCCGGGCCGGCCCTGGCCGCGCCGATTCCCGCGGGGGCCTCGGCGGCCCTGACGCTCCGGCTGGAGCCCGAAGGCTGGACCGGGGTGCAGGACCGCACCGTCCGGCTGGGGACGGACGACGCCCGGCAGGGTGACTACTTCCTGCCGGTGCGGGCCGAGATCCGGCCGGACCTGACGGTCGACGGCGTGCGCCGCGAATTCGGCCGGGTCGGCGAACAGGAGAGCCCCTGCCAGTGGTTTCTTTTCCGCCGGGAGACGGGGGAGCCGCTCTGGCTCCACATCACCAGCCCGCTGCCGCCCTACCTGGAGGCGGAGCTGCAGTCCGCGGGCGCCGTCGCCCGGCTCGGCCTGACCCTGCGCCCGGAGCGGATCCCGGCCGGGATGCGGCTGGGCCTGGAACGGGTCCGGGTGGAGACCAACGCGCCTCTGCAGCCCGGCTTCGATCTCTACCTGGGCTGGCGGCTGCGCCTCGCCGTCGAGCCCGAGCCGGCCCGGGTCCTGTTCCAGGGGCCCGGCGAAAGAACCCGGACCCTCACCCTGAAAGCCTCCGACGGCGCCCCGTTCCGCATCCTGGCCGCGGTCGTGGCGGGCGGGGCCTTCACCGTGGGGCCGCTCCCGGAGCCGGCACGGCCGGTCCAGACCCTGGAGATCCGCCGGGCCGGTGCCGCACCGGCCAGGGCCATGCTGGTCCTGACCGTCCAGGGCCAGGACCACGCGCTCCAGGTCCCCCTGGCCAGCCTGCCCTAGGTCTTCTGCTCGGGTCCGGCGGGGCGGGGCGGGGCCTCGCCGGGCTTGAGGGTGATCTTCATATGCTTGCCGTCCCGGATCAGGTCGAACTCCAGCGGCTGCTCCGGCGGGACCAGCTCGAGGTAGTCCATGAGCTGGATATCGTTGTCGATGGGGGTCCCGTTGACCCCGACAATCAGGTCGCCGAGGGTGACGTCCTCGACCTTCTGGACCTGGGTCACCCCCGGCTTGACCTGCATGGGCCGGAGTCCGGCCCGGTCGGCGATGCCGCCCGGGACGACCTGCCGGACGGCGGCGCCGCGGCGCACGCCGAACGCGGCCAGCAGGGTGTCCTTCAGGGTGTCGAAGCCCAGGGTCGGGCGGTAGGTCTGGCCCTTGGCGATGAGCAGGGGCACGACCTTGTTGAGGGTGTCGACCGGGATGGCGAAGCCGACCCCGGAGTTGGCGCCCGAGTTGGTGGTGATGGCGGTGTTCATGCCCACGAGGCGGCCGGCGCGGTCCAGCAGGGGGCCGCCGGAGTTGCCCGGGTTGATCGCGGCGTCGGTCTGGATGGCGCCGGTGATGTGGGTGTTGAAGCTGGTGATGAGGTTCCGGCCCAGGGCGGAGATCACGCCGGCGGTCAGAGTGTGGTCCAGGCCGAAGGGGTTGCCGATGGCGGTGACATCCTGGCCCACCTGGAGGTCCCTGGAGGTGCCGATGGGCAGGGGCTTCATGGCGCCCAGGGGGGCGAACACATGGAGCACGGCGATATCCAGGGTCAGGTTCCTGCCGATGACCACCGCCTTGTAGATGTGCCCGTCGGCCAGGGTCACCTGGAGGTCGTCGGCTTCGCCCCGGGGCTCGCCCAGGTCGGCGTCCTCGAAGGTGAGGACATGGTGGTTGGTGACCACGTGCCCCAGGTCGTCCCAGACGAACCCGGTCCCCGAGGCCGGCGGAATGGCGAACTGGTCGCCACGCTGGTTCTCGATCTGGCCGTGGGTGATGGAATGGATGAACACCACGGAATCGCGCGAGCGGCGGAAGGTCCGCACCCGGGCGGCCTCGCCCGGGCTGAGCGCGGCGCGCGGGGTGGGCTTGATGGGGATGGCCAGCTTCCGGTTGTAGTCCACCGTCTCCTGTTCCGAGGGGGTCAGGTCCTGGTTGCGGCGGCTGTAGTCGACCTGGGCCGGCAGCGGCAGCCCGGAGGCCAGCACCCAGAGCAGGGGTGCCAGACTCCTGGCGGCGGCGTTCCTGGCGATCATGGCGGTCCTCCCGGGCTCCCTGCCATGATGCGGCAAACCGGGGCCAAACCCAAAGGGCTGAAGGTTCAGAACTGGGACCAGAGCAGCTGGTTGGTCACTTCGTGGTGGAACTGGATCTCGTAGGGCTTGACCACGTTGCCCAGGGCCTTGGGGCAGCGTTCGGCCTGGAGCACCTTCAGCTCGGCGTATTTGGCGTGGATGTCCTCGCCCAGCTGCTCGGCCAGGAACCGGGAGGCCTTGAACAGGCGGATGGCGTCCTGGATGTTGTCCGGCAGGAACCGGGTCCGGGGGCGCTTGTTGCTGTCCTCGGCATCCCCGGCCGGGCCTTCCAGGCCGGTCCGGAGCAGGGTGTAGTAGAGCAGGTAGGGGTTGGCGTCCGGGCCCACGGAGCGAACCTCGATGCGGGCCGACTGCTCGTTGCCCAGGGGGATGCGGATCATGGAGCCGCGGTCGGTGGGGGAGACCTTGATCTGGTTGGGGGCCTCGAAGTGGGGATCGAGGCGGCGGTAGGCGTTCACGCTGGGGTTCAGGACCAGGCAGAGTTCGGCGGCGTTGGCCAGGAGGCGCTGGAGGAAGTCCCAGGCCCGGGCGGAGAGGCCGTCCCGGCCGCGGCCGTCGTAGAACAGGTTCTTGCCGCCCTTGTTGATGGAGAGGTTGGTGTGCATGCCGTTGCCGTTGACGCCGGCCACGGGCTTGGGCAGGAACGAGGCCGTGAGGCCCATGCGCGCGGCCACCTGGCGGGCCAGGAGCTTGTAGAGCTGCACCTGGTCGGCGGCGACGTTCACTTCGGCATACCGGTAGTTCATCTCGAACTGGGAGGGCGCCACCTCGGGATGGTCCTTCTCGTTGGCGAAGCCCATGGCCCGCTGGGCCTCCGCGGCGGAATCGATGAAGGCGCGCAGGGCGTCCCCGGGCAGGGAATGGTAGTAGCCGCCGGTGGAGATGAACTCGAAGACGCCGGTCTCGTGGTAGTGGCGCTCGGCGTCCTGGCCCTTGAAGAGGAAGCCCTCGATCTCGTTGGCGGCGTTCATCACCGCGCCTTCCCTGGCGTAGAGCTCATCCGTGGCGCTGCGCAGGCGGGCCCGGAAGTCGGAGGCGTAGGGGGTGCCGTCCTTCTCCATGACGAACCCGAACACCAGCACCTTGCCCGCCCCGAAGATGTCCGCGGGGAGCCAGTAGAAGGCGGGCCAGTCGATGGCGAGCCGCAGGTCGGATTCGGCCTGGGCCGAGAACCCCCGGATCGAGGAGCCGTCGAAGGTGAGGTTGTCCGAGGACTTGAGCAGATACTTCTTGTCGTAGTCCAGCATGTGCATGCGGCCTTCGATGTCGGTGAAGCAGACGGTCACCGCCTTGATCCGCTTCTCGCCGGCCAGGTAGGCCATCCGTTCCTCGCGGATCTGCTCGGCAGGGACCCGGTCCAGGCGTTGCTGCTTGGCATGGAGGTTCATTTCCTCCAGAGTGTCGTAGGGCAGTTCCAGGAAGTCCCGCAATCCATCGGTGGCCATGCCGTCTCCTCGTTTGGGCGGATATTCTAAAAACAAGTCCGCGAACCTTAAAAATACGCTTTTTTATATGATCAATCAAGGTTCTTAAACTAAAGATCGAGGCCTGTCTTGACCTGCACCTCATCCTGGCCGGGATCACGCGGGCCCTTCTGCTTTCGCCCAATTTCCGCCATTCTGGAACCATGCGGCACCCCATGGATTCCTATTTCGCACCACCGGAAGGACGCATCTTCAGCTGCTTCCCGGAGGCCGAGGCGCGCGAGGGCCAGCGGGAGATGGCCGAACTGGTGGCGGACGCCATCCGCGAGGGGGCCGCGCGGTTCGAGGCCTGGCGGGTGGCGGGGGGCGACAAGGACCTCCGCCCCGATGCCCTGGTGAAGGCCATCGAGGCCGGCACCGGCACCGGCAAATCCCTGGGCTACCTGATCCCGGCCCTGGCCTCGGGGCGCCACCCGGTGGTGGTGGCGACCCGCACCAAGCAGCTCCAGCGCCAGCTCCTGGAGGACGACCTGCCGCGGGCCCGGGGCATCCTGGGCCGGGAGGTCAAGGCGGTGCTCGCCAAGGGCCGCAGCAACTATCTGTGCAAGCAGGCCTGGGAGGCGCTGGAGGCGAATCCCCCGGCCGAGATGGCCATGGCCGACCATGGCCTCTGGATGGCCCTGGGCCGCTGGGCGCGGGAGACCCTGACCGGCGACCGGGAGGAATTGGGGCGCTACGGGGAGGGGGAATCGGAACTCTGGGACCGCCTGAACGCGCGCGCCGAACGCTGCACCGGGCGGCAGTGCCCGCACTACGAGGACTGCCACCTCACGGTCCTGCGCCAGGAGATCCTGGGGGCCGACCTGGTGGTGGCCAACCACGCCCTGCTGCTGGCGGACCGGGTGCTGCGGGAATCGGCCTTCGGCCAGGTCCTGCCGGACGCGCCGGTGCTGATCCTGGACGAGGCCCACGAGATCGAGGAGCAGCTCACCGAGAGCTGCTCGGAGCAGTGGAGCAACCGGGCCATGGCGATGCTGTTCAAGGACATCGCCGACGCCTCCGCGAAAGAGCCCGAAGGGGCCCTCCTGGACGCCCTGCTGGGGCCCTGGGAGGACGCCTGGACCGCCCTGCTCGAGGCGGTGCCCCGGGACAGCGGCACCTACGGCTTCGAGGACAACCGGATGGCCATGGGGCCCCTGGCCGACGCGGTGGGGGCCTGGGTGGCGGCCGGACAGGCGGTGTGGACCGAGGCCAAGCGGCTCGCCAGCCGCAGGGTGGACGGCAATCCCGAGGACATGGCCTGGCGCAAGCTGGCCGAACGCACCGGGCTGGCCTTCAGCCGCATGGAGCAGATCTTCGCCCAGCCCCAGGGCTGGGTCTCGACCATCAGCCGGGAGGGGCCGCAGACGGTGTTCTTCAAGGCCAACCCGGTGGACGTGCGGCCCTTCTTCCACCAGCACCTGCGCCGGGGCTTCGAGACCGTGATCCTGACCTCGGCCACCCTCCGGGACGGCCGCGGCTTCAAGGGCCTGAAGCTGCGCCTGGGCTTCACCGACCCGGAGGCCGAGGGCAGCCGCCACGTCGAGAGCCCCTTCGATTTCCCCAACCAGGGGCTGCTGTTCATCCCGCCCGATCTGCCGGCCCGGCGCCCCGGCCGGGACGCCGTGGGCGACCCGGCCTGGGTGGAGGCCAGCCTGGCGGCCATGGAGCGGCTCATGCGGGCCAGCCGCGGCCGCGCCCTGGTCCTGTTCACCAGCCGAAAGATGCTGGCCGCCTTCCGGCCCCGGCTGGAGGCGGCGTTGCCCGGCATGACCTTCTTCGTCCAGGGCGAAGGCATGACCCGGTCGGCCATGATGGAGCGGTTCAAGAAGACCCCCGCCGCGGCCCTGCTGGGCCTGGCCAGCTTCTGGCAGGGGGTGGACCTGCCCGGGGAGGCGCTGACCTTGGTGATCGTCACGGCCCTGCCGTTCGCCCCGCCCGACGACCCGGTCCTCCAGGCCCGGGTCCGGGAGGCGGACAATCTGCAACAGGGGCTCGGCTTCATCGGCATCCAGGTGCCGCAGATGACCCTCAAGCTCAAGCAGGGCATCGGCCGGCTGATCCGCACCCGCACCGACCGGGGCGCCGTGTGCATCCTGGACCCCCGCATGATGCTGCCCCACGAGGATCCCAGCGGCAAGCGCTACGCCGCCCAGGTGCGGGCGGCGCTGCCGCCCTTCCCCCTCAGCCGGGACTGGGACGAGGTGGAGACGTTCCTGCGGGCGCTTTGACCTGGAAGGCCTCGAGCGCCTCCTCCAGGCCCGTGAGCCGGCCCGCGGGGTCGGGCAGCACCGGCAGGCTGAGCCCCGGCAGGGGCCGGCGTTCGCCGGCGGTGCCCTCGAACAGGTCCAGGGGGATGGCGGCGAGGCCGGCGCCGTGGCCCTGGTCGAGGACCAGCCAGGCCTCGGAGGTGTCCTTGGGGAGCACCTGCCAGCACAGGTCGTCCAGGGGGCCGGGCCCGGGCGGCAGCAGGTCCGGGTAGCCGCGCACGGGCAGGCCCAGGTTGACCTCCCGCATCCGGTCCTCCAGGGGGCTGAAGATGAACAGGCGCCGGGCCAGCGGGTTGTAGAGCAGGGTGAATTCCAGGATCTGCACCGATTCATAGCCGGCCTGGAGGGTGGCCGCGGCGACCGGCGGGACCCGCCGGCCCCAGTCCAGGCAGCCGGGGTCCGGGTAGGGCGCCAGGATGGTCGGGGGACGGCCGTTGCCCGGGGCCGTCTCGAGCAGGGCCCGGTACAGGCGGGTCTTCGGGTCGGCCGTGGCGACCAGCAGGATCCGGCCGGTCATGTCCACTTCGAAATCCATGAACGCCAGCCCCGGGTCGGCCTTCAGGGCCCAGGCGCGGGCCCCTTCGTCCCAGCGGTAGATCCGGGTCCCCTCGCTCTGCCAGAGGGCGCCGTCGCGCCATTTCCGCCGGAACCGGCGGATCCCGGCCGGGCCCGGCGGGGCCGGGACCTGCACCCGCGGCACCGGGGCCCGCAGCCGCCAGCGGGCGCCGGGCTGGTCGTAGGCCGGATCGAACAGCCAGGCGCCGTCGGCCCGCACCAGGAAGCGCTGGTGGTCGAAGCCCTGGCCGGCGTCCAGGGGCAGGTTCCGCCGGCACCGGCCGGTGATGAGCCCCTGCGGGGCCTCCTGGGCCAGGAGGGCCGTGGCCAGGGCCAGAATCGGGAGGGCGCGCCTAATCACAGGCGGACGAGCCAACGATGGTACCCCACTGGGAGTCCGAATAATTGCAGAGCAGGATGCACTTGAAGCCGGTCGCCAAGCCGTCCTCATAGGAGCATTGGGTCGGCCGGTGGCCGTGCGGGTCCTCTTCGGGGCAGCCCTTGGTATTGCAGGAATTGGCGTCAACCGCAGGCTGGGAGGCGGCCTCGGATCCAGCCTGGGGCCCCGTGGCGGGGGGGGCCGCCTGGGCGTCCAGGGGCAGGAGTGAGAGCGTTGTGCAGGCCAAGGTTGTCATAATAAGATTCATAAAAACTCCTTTGGGTGGTGCGAAACCAAAAGAATACCCTCAATTTTGCAATAACAAAGTAAAAATTACTATATTTTAACAATATAATAAGTTATTATTTATTGTTATGGTCGTGATTCATCGCGGGCTAATGGACGGTCAGGATGGTGCTGTCCCCCGCCACGACGATCTGGTTCCCCTCGGAGGCGACCGCGTAAAGGTTGAAGACGGTGCCGGACACCTGGGAGGACCAGCTGAGCCCGTCCGGCGAGGAGGCGATGGCGCCGCTGTTGCCCGCCGCCAGGAACCGGGATCCGGTCCAGGCCACCGCGTACAGGGAATTATGGGTGCCGGAGGTCCGCGGGGTCCAGGCGGCGCCATCGGGCGAGGTGAGGATCGTGCCGGATTCGCCCGTCACCACGAACAGCGAGCCCGACCAGGCCGCCGCGCTCAGGGCCCCGCTGGCTCCGGACGCGCGCGGCGTCCAGGTGACCCCGTCGGGCGAGCTGAGGATGGTCCCGTTCAGGCCTACCGCCAGGAACTGCGACCCGGACCAGGCCACTCCGTAAAGGTCGTTGCTGGTGCCGGAGGTCCGCGGGGTCCAGGTGGTCCCATCGGGGGAGGTGAGGATGACCCCGAACGGTCCGACTCCAACAAGGGTCGTGCCGGACCAGGCCACTCCGTACAGGGACGCGCCCGAGGCGCGCCGCGTCCAGGCGGTGCCGTCGGGGGAGGTCACGACCGTGCCCTGGTCGCCGACCGCCACGAACTGGGTGCCGGCCCAGGTGATGGCGGCCAGATCGGTGTTGGTGCCCGCGGGGATGGCCTGGGGCGTCCAGGTCAACCCGTCGGGCGAGGTGAACAGGTCGCCGGTGGTCCCGGTCAGGCCGGCCGCGGCGAACCGGGTCCCCGACCAGGCCAGCCCCCTGAGGACACCAGATCCGAAGGCCCGCTGGGTCCAGGAATAGACCGTGACCGGGGCATAGTTGAACGCGCCGAAGTCGAACCCGGAGTTCGGCCCGGCGTTCGCCACGGACGACGAGGCGACGAGGCCCGCGAAGGCATAGTGGGTGCCGGCGGTCAGGGTGGTTGCGGAGACCGGCCATGAGGTCGTCGTGGTCGCGAAGGTCTGGATGAGGGGCGTCACCCCATCGGGGTCGGCCCCGTCCAGGAGTCCGGCCATGTAGACCGCCCCCGCCAGGGGGGCGCCGCCCGACCAGGCCAGGGTGTTGACCGCATTGGCGGCCCAGAAGTCTCCCGGCTGGGGCTCCGAGAGGGTGGGGAAGCTGGTGAACTGGGTGCCGGTGGCGGTGCAGGTGGTGCTCCCGGTCTTCACGGACAGGGTGATCGGGGCGCCCGGGGCGACCGCCACCGAGCCTTCATACTCCTGGTGGCTGGGCGCCGCATTGTAGGTGAGCGCCACACCGTTCACGGTCACGGTGGCGGTGGTGATGCTGGCGCCGCTGGTCCCGTCGAGGACGGTGACCAGGGCCGTGGACAGGCCCGTGGGGGGCTGCGTCCCGGGAGGGAAGCCGAACAGCATCCCCTGGACGACGGGCGCCGGGGGCGGATTGCTGGAGGAGCCGCCGCCGCAGCCCAGGAAGCCCTCGGCGAGGCCGAGGACCAGGATGATGCCGGTGGGCAGCCTGAGGCTGCGCGGGTTCCGATCGGACATGGTGCACCTCCGACGAATGGATGGGTGAAGGCACAGGGCTTGGGCGCCCGGACTGACGATGGCTTTACCGGAATTCTACACCCGTCCGCCAGGGCCGGCGCGGAACCTTCCCTATTTGACCAGGTCGAGGAGGCCCGCCACTTCCATCCGCAGGTCGGGGATGCCCGTACCCTTGTCGGCGCTGACCCAGGCGATGTCGGTGGTGGCCAGGTGCAGGGCGGCGGCCACGTCCCGGCGCTGCGCGAGCTGCCGGGAAGGCTTGACCTGGTCGCACTTGGTGGCCACGATCCGGTGCGGCAGGTCCACCGAGTGGAGCCATTCGACCATCGAATGGTCCAGGGGGGTCGGACCCACCTCGGCGTCGACCAGCACGAAGACCATGCGCAAGGTTCTGCGGCCGGTCAGGTAGGACTCCACCATGGCCTGCCAGGTCTCGCGCTCCTTGGCCGGGCCGGTGGCGAAGCCGTAGCCCGGGAGGTCCACGATCCAGCGGTCGGGGCCGGTGACGAAGACGTTGATCAGGCGGGTCCGGCCGGGGGTCTTGCTGGTCTTGGCCAGGCCCTTCTGGAAGCAGAGGGCGTTGAGCAGCGAGCTCTTGCCGACGTTGGAGCGGCCCACGAAGGCCACTTCGGCATGGCACACCCCCAGCGTCTTGAGGGTGGCGGCTGAAGTCAGGAATCTTGCATCACGCAGGGGCTGGGCCATGGGGTCTCACGTTTCCTTGTCCAGCTTGCCAGATCCCGCCAGGGATGGAAGCGGCTAGGCTGCCCCGCCCCTCGGGAGGGCCGGGAAGGTGTTGCCGAAGCTGTGACCGTAGCCGGGGTTCTCGATCCGCAGCCGGCCCGCGTGCTCGAGCCCGACGATGGTCCGGACCCGCGCCAGCTGGCCGAGTTCGGCGTCCTCCAGCAGGAAGCCGGAGACCCGCATCACCTGGGGCGGCCGGCCCGGCCCGGGGATCCGCTCCCCGGGCCTGGCGACCACGCGTTCGACTTCGACCCACGTTCCTTTGGCCACGATGCACACCGGGTCACCTCAGATAAGGAGTTGTCCTGATTCAAATGCATTCAACCGTTCAGACCGTCCGGCGGTGCCGGTTGCGGGAAAGCTGGTTTCGCCCCGAATAATGGCACAAATTGCAAACCATATCCGACAATTTTCTTGCGATTTGACGGAACGTCAAACCCCGGGATCCGCGACCGGGGCCTGCCGTTCGATCGGCGGCCCCAGCACCACCGTGCTGGCCGGAGCCGGGTAGTCGAAGGCCACCCGGCCGTGGTCCAGGCCGATGAGCCGCTTGCGCATGCGCTGGATGAGGTGGCGGTCGTGGGTGGCCACCAGGACCGTGGTGCCCTGGCCATTGATGCGCTCGAACAGGGCCATGATCTCCTGGGCCAGGTCCGGGTCGAGGTTGCCGGTGGGCTCGTCGGCCACCAGCACCAGGGGATCGTTCACCAGCGCCCGGGCGATGGCCACCCGCTGCTGTTCGCCGCCGGACAGCTGCAGGGGATAACTGGCCAGCTTGTGTTGGAGGCCGACCATCTTCAGGGCCCGGAAGGTGCGCTGCTTCTGCTCGGCGTGGCCCACGCCCAGGATCTTGAGGACGAACGCCACGTTCTCGAACACGGTCATGGTGCGGATCAGCTTGAAATCCTGGAACACGACGCCCATCTTCCGGCGCAGTGCGGGGATCTCGCTCTGGGGCATGGTGGCCAGCCGGTGCCCGGCCACCCGGATCTCGCCCGCGCTGGGCACCTGCTCCCGGAACAGGAGTTTGAGCAGGGTGGACTTGCCCGCGCCGCTGGGGCCGGTGAGGAAGATGAACTCGCCTGCGTCGATGTGGAAGCTCACGTCCGCCAGGGCCGTGTGGATCCGGCCGTACTGCTTGCCTACGTGGGTCAGGGTGATCATCCCCCTAGCTTCCCACAACCTCGTTGTACCAGCCACGGGCGCGTTCGGGGCTGATGTCCCCGTGCAGGAGCGCCCGGCCGTCCCGGAACAGGATCACGTGAAGGTCGCCGTCCATGCCGGAGATGGAGAGGGGGCTGGCCTTCCAGGGATTGCCGGTGCGCTGCTCGATCCGCGCGCAGAGGGCCTCCAGGTCCAGGGCCCCGGGGGGGTTCACGCGGATCTGGACCCCGTCCAGGCCGCACAGCCGCGAGGCCTTCACGGTCCACCGGGCATTGAGGAACTCGGTGATCTTGTCCCGGCAGAAGCGGCAGCGGGTCGGGGCCATGTTCAGGAACTGGCGCTCGTTCCGCCAGAAGTCGAAGCGGGCGAGTTCCGCGTGGGGGAGGGTGCCGGTGAGGATCTTGATGGCCTCCATGGCCGCCCAGCTGCCCACCACGCCGACCGCCGGACCGAGGACCCCGGCCGTGTCGCAGGTATCGATGTCGCCGCTCGGGGGCGGCTCCTCCATGAGGCAGCGCAGGCAGGGCGTGCGGGGCGGATTCAGGGGCCAGACGATGCCCTCGCCGCCAATGGCGCCGGCGTAGATCCACGGCGTGCCGGACAGGATCGCGTAGTCGTTGATGAGGTAGCGGGCCTCGAAGTTGTCCGTGCCGTCCATGATCAGGTCGTAGCCGGACAGCAGCTCGCGGGCGTTGCCGCTGGTCAGGTCGGTCACCGCCACCGACACCGCGATCTCCGAATTGGCCTCCCGCAGCCGCTGGGCGGCCACTTCCGCCTTGGGCCGGAACAGGTCCTGTTCGCCGAACAGGATCTGCCGCTGGAGGTTGGAGGTCTCGACGATGTCGCGGTCGATGAGGGTGAGCAGGCCCACCCCGGCGCGGGCCAGCCAGGTCGCGATCACCGAGCCGGTGGCGCCGATGCCCACCACCGCGACCCTCCGGGTGCGCAGCCGGGTATCGGCCGGCCCACCCAGGAAGATGCGTTGCTTGGAATAGCGATCCGACATGCCTCCATCATAAACACCAAGGGACGGAAAAGGATCCGTCCCTTGGGTGGTTTGGATTGAAAGGACTAGTTGTCGGCGCCCCGCTGGCCAGCGGCCATGGCCTTCTCATAGTCACTCTGCAGGCGCGCGCCGTCGGAGATGGCGAACTTGTAGATGTACTCGAAGCGGTCGGCGCCCTTGGTCAGGCCGATGATCACTTCGTAGACGCCCTCTCCACCCACTTCGAAGGGGGAGGCGATGACGTTGAAGGTGCCTTCCTTGGCGCCGTCGGGGATCTGCACGTCGCTGTCGCGGATGATGTCCTTGCGCTCGCCGCCGGGGGCGACGATCGAGAAGCTGAACTTGAAGATCCCGTCCATGCGGGAGAAGCGGGTGTAGAAACAGACCTTGGGAAGGACGAAGGGAATCTGGGGGACCACGATGTGGTGGTCGTAGAGGCCCATCAGGGAGGTCTTCCCGCCCATCTCCTGGCGGATGTCGTCGCAGAGCAGCGTGAATTCGTGCTTGGGCGCCTTGATCTGAACTTCTTGCATGGCTTCTCCTGGTTGAACGCCCAGTCTACCGTCAGTAGGCCGGGTCTCCAAGCAAAGTGCGCGGGGCACCCCCGTCCGGTTATCCTTTTGGGGTCCATGGACCAGGGGGGGGAATGGTATTGCGCGCTTTGGGAATCCTGCTGTGGGCCGCCCTCCTCCCGGCCCAGGAGGTCCATCTGCAGATCCTGGAGACCACCGATGTGCGTGGGCATGTTTTGCCCGTGGACACCTTCACCCTCCAGCCGGCCAGCGGCGGCTGGGCGCGCCTGGGGACCCTCATCCGGATCCTCAAGACCCAGAACCCGGCGACCGTCCTGGTGGACAGCGGCGACGGCACCCAGGGTGAACCCCTCAACTACGTCGCGACCCGGCTCCGGCCGGAGGCCCCGGAACCGACCATGGCCCTGATGAACAGCCTCGGCTACAGCGCCATGGTGGTGGGGCACCTGGAGCTCGACCAGGGGCTGGCCCGGGTGCGGGCCATGGAGGAGCAGGCCCAGTTCCCGTGGCTGGCGGCCAACGTCTATTTCGCCGGCACCCGCAAACACGCCTTCACGCCCTACCTGAAGATGGAAGTGGGCGGGGTCCCGGTCGCGGTCCTGGGCCTGGTCGCCGCGCCCGCGGCCGGCCTGGACGGGACCGGGGGCCTGGATTTCCAGGATCCGGTGGCCTGCGCCCGGGAGCTGATCCCCCAGCTGCGCGAGCGCGAGCAGGTCGATTTCGTGGTGCTGGCCTGCCACGGCGGGGCCGAGGAGGCCTGCCTGGCGCTGGCCGACCAGGTGCCGGGGGTCGATCTGATCCTGGCCGGCCACACCCGCCGCCAGGCCTCCCTGCGGCGCAATGGCGTGCCCATCCTCCAGGCCGGGGCCAGCGGCCAGGTGCTGGGGGTGGCCGAGGTGACCCTGCGCCGGGGCAAGTCGCGCTGGACCGTGGCGGGCTGCGAGACCCGCCTGGCCACCCCGGCCGCGGACCTGGAGCCGGATCCGGGGGTGCTGCAGGCCACGGCCGAGCTGCGGGCCGCGACCGAGACCTACCTGAACACCGCCGCCACCAGTCTGGCCACCGATCTGGACGGCCGCTGGGGCCGGATGGAGGACACCCCCCTGGCCCACCTGCTGCACACCGTGGTGCGCCAGGCCACCGGGGCCCAGATCACCGCCGTGGCGGCGCGGCCGCCCCGCCTGTTCATCCCCAGGGGACCCACCTCGGTGCGGCAGTTCTACGCCCTGGCCCCGGACGAGGAGGGCGTGGCCCGGATCCGGATCACCGGGCGGCAGCTGCGGGCCTACCTGGAGCAGGCCGGCCGCTGCTACAACTACAGCCACCTGCCCGAGCTCTACAACCACGCCATGGCGCCGGGCGATTTCGACACCCTGGACGGCTGCGGCTACGCCCTGGACATCTCCCGCGCCCCGGGCCAGAGGGTGGTGGAATTGACCTTCCAGGGCCACCCGGTCCGGGATGAGCAGACTTTCACGCTGGGCTTGCCGACCGGGCGCCTGGCCGGAGCGGGCGGCTACCTCGAGGCCATGGGCTGGCACGGCGAACCCGACTACGTGAGCCCGGGCCCCCTGCGCAACCTGCTGCTGGCCCACGTGCTGGGGAAGGCCACGCTGACGGTGGGCAGTTCCGACAACTGGCGGATCATCCCGGCCCTGGATCGCGAGCGGGTCCTGGCTCAGCAGAACTGAGGACCGATTTGGAATTTCTTGAAAATGGAGGAGTTCATGGAACTTTCCAGGATCGGGCTGGGGACCTACCTCGGAGCGGCGACCGAACAGTTTGATGAAAAATATATATCCGCAGTCCGCGAATACCACGCCCTTGGCGGCAACGCCTTCGACACGGCCGCCAACTACCGCGGCGGGCGGTCCGAACTCGCCCTGGGCCGGGTGTTCCGGAGCCTGCCCCGGGAGTCCTTCTTCGTGAGCACCAAGGCCGGCTACCTGCCCATGGGTGACGGCGCGACCCCCGAATCGCCGCGGGTCTGGTTCCAGCGGGTGCTTTCCGGTCCGGGGATCCTCGGCCCCGATGAGGTGGTGGACGGCTGCCACGCCATGACCCCGCGCTACCTCGCCCACCAGGCGGGCGTCTCCCTCGCCGCGCTGGGCGTGGCCCGCCTGGATGTTCTGCACCTGCACAATCCCGAGCACCAGCTCCCGGCCCTGGGCCGGGAGGCGTTCCGGACGGCCATCCAGAGCGCCTTCGGCGCCTGCGAGGAGCTGGTGGCCCGGGGCCTGGTGGGTGCCTATGGCTGCGCCACCTGGAACGGCTTCCGGGTCTCCCCGGGGGCCGAGGACCACCTGAGCCTGGAGGAGCTCCTGGAGGACGCCGAGACGGTCGCGGGCCCGGGCCACCATTTCCGCTGGATCCAGCTGCCCCTGAGCCTGGCCATGCCCCAGGCCTTCAACAAGGCCACCCAGCGCTTCGGGGGCCGGCTGCTGACGCCCCTGGAGGCCGCGGCCGCCGCCGGCCTGAAGGTGCAGGTCTCGGCCAGCCTCATGCAGGCCCGGATGCTCCCGTCGCTGCCCGCGGACCCGGATGCGGTCCTGGCCGGCTGCGCCACGCCCGCCCAGGCGGCCCTGCAGTTCGCCAGCTCCTGCCCCGGCGTGACCACGGCCCTCTGCGGCATGAGCGACCCGGCCCACGTGCGCGAGAACCTGGCTGTCCTGGCCCTGCCCCGGGCCTCGGCCGCCGAGCTGCGCGCCCTGGTGGGCTGAGGCCGGTGCACCTCCTGGCGATCTCCCCCGGCGAAGGCTTTGATCCCGGACGCTGGGAGCCGGTCCTGGCCGCCGGCCTGGACGGCCTGATGCTGCGGGAGCCGGGCCTCTCGGCCCGGGCCCTGCTGGACCTGGCCCGCTGGGTGCGGGCCCGGGCGCCCGGCCTGGAACTCTGGGTCAACGGCCGCCTGGATGTGGCCCTGGCCGCAGGCTGCGGCCTGCACGCCCCCGAGCGCCATCCCGAAGTGCCCGGGGGGCTCCTGCCCCTCTCCCGCCCCATTCACGACCCGGCCCAGATCCCCGCCCGGGCCGGCGCGCGCCAACTGATCCTGTCCCCCATCCACCCCGTGCCCGGCAAGGGCCCGGCCTGGGGCCCGGCGCGCCTCCACCAGGTGCTGGACACCCTGCCGCCGGGCCCGCGGATCCTGGCCCTGGGCGGCGTCACCCCGGAGACCGCGGGCGCCCTGGCCCACCCCAGGCTCGACGGGCTGGCCGTGCTGCGCGGCATCTGGGCCGCCCCGGACCCGGCCGCCTACGTGGCGGTACTGCGCCGGTCCTGGGGTTAGGGTGACTCCCTGCCCGGGCTCCGCCCGGGCAGGGAGTGGGGGTGTGGGGGGACGTAGAGCGAGCAAAGCGAGCGGGCGGTCCCCCAACGGCTGAATCAGAGCCCGGCGAACCGGTCCGTGGCGGCCACCAGGGCGCGGCAGTTGGGCGGGTCGAAGGCGCTGTGGCCGCTGTCCGGGGTTATGACGAGGTCCGCCTCGGGCCACACCCGGTGCAGCGCCCAGGCGCTCTCCATGGGGCACACGCAGTCGTAGCGGCCCTGGACGATGACCGCCGGGATGTTGCGGATCTTCTTCGCGTCGCGCAGCAGCTGGTCCTCTGGCTGGAACCAGCCCTTGTTGACGAAGTAGTGGCACTCGATGCGGGCGAAGGCCAGGGCGAACTCGTCCTCCTCGAAGTGGCCGGTGAAATCGGCGTCCGGCAGCAGCTTGCTGGTGCCGCCCTCCCAGCCGCTCCAGGCCTTGGCCGCCGCCAGCCGCACGGCCTGGTCGGGGCTGGTGAGGCGCTTGTGGTAGGCGGTGAGCAGGTCGCCCCGCTCGGCCTCGGGAATCTGGGCCAGGTAGCCCTCCCAGCAGTCCGGGTAGAGGATGCTCGCGCCGCGCTGGTAGAACCAGTCGATCTCCTGCTTGCGCAGGAGGAAGATGCCGCGCAGCACCAGCTCGGTGACCACCTTCGGGTGCTTCTGGGCGTAGGCCAGGGCCAGGGTGGAGCCCCAGGAGCCGCCGAACACCTGCCAGCGGGCGATGCCCAGGTGCTCCCGCAGCTTTTCCGTATCGGCGACCAGATCCCAGGTGGTGTTGTCCTCCAGGCAGGCGTGGGGGGTGCTCTGGCCGCAGCCGCGCTGGTCGAAGAGGATGATCCGGTACTTCTCCGGGTGGAAGAAGCGCCGCTGCTTGGGGTCCGAGCCGCCGCCGGGGCCGCCGTGGAGGAACACCACGGGCTTGCCCTTCGGATTGCCGCTCTCCTCGAAGTAGAGGTCGTGGACGTCCGAGACCTTGAGCCGGCCGGTGCGGAACGGTTCGATGGGGGGGTAGAGCCAGGTGAGGGGGTCCTTGATGGGATGGGCGGGCACGGTGACTCCGGGGAGGGGTTGGGTTGAATCACTATAGGCAGATTCCGGCGCCCAGGTCCGGGGTGCCGCCGCAGAATTTCCACCCCGTTTCCGCCCAGCCATCTGGATGTCCAGGTCCTCATTGCCTTGACGTCTAGACGAAGATCCCCAGGATCCCATTGCTCACCAGCATGCCCCGGGCCGAGCAGCGCAGCACCGGGCCTTCCCGGATGAGCAGCCCGGCCTTCAGGAAGGGCGCCAGCTGGGCCTCCCAGGCGTCGACCAGGGGGATCAGGCCGAGGGCCCGGCCCCGCGCGCGCAGTGCCTGCCAATCCAAGCCCCGGTTCATGCGCAGGCCCAGCAGCGGGATCTCGGCCAGCGCTTCGGCCGCGTCCAGTTCCTGGGTTTCGGTCTGGCCCCGGCCCTCGGCCCAGGCGTTGATCACGCCGCTCTCGGTCCAGCGCCAGGCGCCCAGCTGGGAAGCGGCGGCAGGGCCGACGCCCAGGTACGGGCGCCGTTCCCAGTAGCGGCAGTTGTGCCGGGATTCCTCCCCGGCGGCGGCGTAGCTGCTGATCTCGTAGGGCTCGAGGCCCAGGCGGGGCAGCTCGGCCTGGAGGGCCTCGAAGACATCGGCCACCTCGTCCTCGCTGGGCAGGGTCAGCCGGCCGGCGTCCACCTGGGCCCTCAGGGGGCAGGCCTTGTCCAGATCCAGAAGATAGATGGAAAGGTGGCGGGCGCCGGCTTCGACCAGCGTGCGGGCGTCGGCCAGCACCCGTTCCAGGCGCTGGCCGGGGATGCCCACCATCAGGTCGGCGCTGATCCGGGTGAACCCGGCCTGCCGGGCCCAGGCCAGGGCGTCCAGGGCGGCACGGGAATCGTGGATCCGGCCCAGGTGCGAAAGCAGCAGGTCATCCAGGGCCTGCACGCCGAAGCTGACCCGGTCCCAGCCCAGGTCCCGGGCCGCCTGCAGCCACGCCAGGTCGAGGGTGCCGGGGTTGGCCTCCAGGGTGGCCTCCTCCAGGGGCGCCAGATCGAAGGCCGCGCGCATCGCGCCGGTCAGATCTGCAAGCTCCGGGGTGGTGAGCAGGGAGGGGGTGCCGCCACCCAGGTACAGGGTGTCCACCCGCGGCCGTTCCAGGCGCCGGCCCCACTCGGCCAGGTCAGCGGACAACCGTGCGAGGACGGCGGGTTTGAGGCCCTCGTCCCGGGTGGTCACGAACGAGCAGTAGGTGCAGCGGTCCCGGCAGAACGGCACGTGCACGTAGAGTCCCAGCGGGGCCTCGGCGGCCGCGGCGCACAGGGCGCTAATCGAAGTGCTGGTCAAGGGCCTCGCACCAGAAGTGGTAGGTCATGAGGTGCAGTTCCTGGATCCGGGCGGTGACCTGGCTGGGCACCACCAGGGCGTCGTCCACCAGGGTCCGGAGCTGGCCGCCATCCCGGCCCAGCAGGCCCAGGGTGCGCATGCCCAGCGCCTGGGCGGCCTGCACCGCCAGGATGACATTGCGGCTGTTGCCGCTGGTGGAAATGCCCACCAGCAGGTCGCCGGGGCGGCCCAGGGCCTCGACCTGGCGGGAGAACACCTGGTCGAATCCGTAGTCGTTGCCGATGGCGGTGAGGGCGGAGGTGTCCACGGTCAGGGCGATCCCGGCCAGGGCCCGGCGCTCCTTCACGTAGCGGCCGCTCAGCTCGGCGGCGAAATGCTGGGCGTCGGCGGCGCTGCCGCCGTTGCCGCAGACCAGGATCTTGCAGCCACGCTTCAGCCGCTCGGCCATGTCCGCGGCCTGGGCCACGATGTGCCCGGCCTCCTGTTCGAAAAAGGCCCGCTTGAGGCTGATGGCTTCTTCGACGTGCTGGAGGAGGAGGTTCTTCATGGGCATCCCTGGGCTGCCTTCAAGTTTGACCTCAAGCCCGGCCGTTTCAAATCGCCATGTTGGCCGCCGATCTGGAATAATGGAGATCCAGGAGGAGCCCATGGTTCCCGATCACGACGCGGCCTCGCATTCGGACGACCCCATCCTGTCGCAGCTCGACCTGGAAGTCATGGACCAGCTGCTCAGCCTGGACGACGGCGAACTCGGGCTGCTGGAAGAGATGGTCGGCCTGTACCGGGAGGACACGCCCGACCGGATCCTCGCCGTCGAGAAGACCCTGGGCACCGGCGAAATGACCGAGATGGCCGACGTGGCCCACGCCATCAAGGGCTCCGCGGGCACCATGGGCGCGCCCCGGGTGCGGGCCGTGGCCGCCCAGCTGGAAGCCGCCGGGCGGATCGGCAAGACCGACGTCCCCACCGAGGTCCTGCTGGCCCAGCTCAAGCAGGCCTACACGGATTCCGTGGTGGCGCTGGACGCCTTCGTGGCGCGCAAGAAGGCCAACGGCTAGTCGAACACCTTGACCCCCGAGGCGCCCCGCGGCGGGGGCTGGTCGGTGATCTGGGTCCTGCCGCTGGCGTCCACCCACTGGAAGATCCGGCTGGTCCGGGCGGGGATGTTCTCGGCCACCTTGACGGTCTCGGCGGGGAGGGTCTTCTCGTCCAGCTGGAAGCCGCCGCGGCCCTTCTTCAGGAGCGCCATGGACCCGGCGGCCCTGGGGTCGGCCTGGACCAGGCGCTTGCTGTACAGCTCCATGACCCTGGGAACATAGGCGCGGGTCTCGGCGAAAGGGGGGATGCCCTTGTACTTGATGACGTTGTTCTCGCCGGAGTTGTAGGCGGCGATCACCCGGGGCAGGTCGCCCTGGAAGGCTTCGCTGAGCCAGCGCAGGTATTTGACGCCGCCGGTGATGTTCTGGCGGGGATCGAAGGGGTCCAGGACCCCGAAGCGTTCGGCGGTCTGGGGCATCAGCTGCATCAGACCCAGGGCGCCGGCCCGGCTCCGGGCGCGGGTGTAGAAGGCGCTTTCGGCCTGGATGACGGCCCGGGCCAGGAACGGGTCGACGCCCTCGGAGACGGCGATCTCGTCGACCAGGGCCAGGAGTTCGGGGCTCTTGAGCACCTGGGCCATCTGCGAGGTGCTGATGGCCAGGCGGATGTGGCCGACCCCCACGTGCTTGAGGGTGAGGCCCTGGCCGCGCAGGTACGAGGGCGGCAGGTTGTTGATGACGGTGTTGCCGTTCTTGTCGTAGTAGGTGTAGAGGTAGGTCTTGCGGGGGATCGGCGCGCCGGCCAAAAGGCTGGCGGCGAGGCCGAGGATGAGGGGGGTGGGCACCTTCATTGAGCCAGTTTACCCCGCCCGGCCGGCCTCAAGGCGTTTCCTCCGCCCGGGGCAGCCATTTGACATCCTCGACGCCCTCGACGGCATTGGCGGCGCGGGCCAGGGAGAATAGCCAATCGCTGAGGCGGTTGAGGTAGACCAGCACGTGCGGGGGCAGGGCCTCGATCTGGCCCAAGGTCACAACTTCCCGTTCGGCCCGGCGGCAGACGGTGCGCGCCCAGTGGGCATAGGCGGACGCGGGGCTCCCGCCGGGCAGGACGAAGGCGGTCATGGCCGGGGCCAGGGCGGTGAGCCGGTCGATATCCGCCTCCATGGCCGGGATGGGCCAGGTCGGCCGGGTCAGCTTCTGGTCGAGCTGGCCGGCGCTTTCGGGCGGGGTCGCCAGGGCGGCGCCCAGGGCGAACAGGTCGTGCTGGACTTTCCGGACGGCGTCGGCCGCGGCCAGGGCCGGGGGCAAATGCAGGAGCAGCACGCCCAGCAGGCTGTTCAGCTCGTCCAGGGTGCCGTAGGCCGCCAGCCGGAGGTGCGACTTGGGCACCCGCTGGCCGCCGAACAGGCCGGTCGAGCCTTCGTCCCCGGTGCGGGTGTAGATTCGCATGTCCGCCTCACTCGTGCCGCCGGCTCCAGGCCGCGGTGTCCACCCGCCATTCCGCCAGCGACGCCATGTCGTTGGCATCCAGGATCCCCTTGGTGCGGGCCCGCTCGGCCAGGTCCGGGAAGGTGGCCAGGACCTTGAGGTCCACGGCCGCCGCGCGGAACGCCGCATCCGCCTGGGGCAGGTCGTAACTGAACAGGGCCAGCACTTCCATGACCTGCGCGTCCTCGTGGCGGAGGGCCTCGACGCACTTGATGCTGGAGCCGCCGGTGGAGATCAGGTCCTCGATCAGCACCACCCGGTGGCCGTCGGTGTGCGGGCCCTCCACCTGCCGGCCCATGCCGTGCTTCTTGGGCTCGGGGCGGACGTAGGCCATGGGCAGGCCCAGCACGTCGGCCACCAGGGCGGCCCAGGGGATGCCGGCGGTGCTGGTGCCGGCGATCAGGGTGGGGGCGCAGGCGGCGGCGGCTTCGGCCAGGGCGTCGCGGATCTGCCCGCGCAGCTCGGGGAAGCCCAGCAGCTGGCGGTTGTCGCAGTAGATCGGCGCCTTGAGGCCCGAGGCCCAGGTGAAGGGATTGCGGGGCGCGAGCCGGACGGCGCCGGCCTCCAACAGCCCTGCCGCGAGATCGAGGGTGGTCATGGCCGCTCCTGGGGGTTATTTGACGACGATGCTCACCAGCTTACCGCCGGGAGGGACCACGACCTTGACGATCTCCCGGCCGTCCAGGTGGTGCTGGGCCTCCGGGCAGGCCAGGGCCGCGCTGCGGCGCTCGGCTTCGCTGGCGGCCGCGGGCACCAGGACCCGGCCGCGCACCTTGCCGTTGACCTGCACGACCACGGTCACCTCGTCGGCGCTGAGCCACTGGGGGTCGCATTCCGGCCAGGCTGCGTGCATGCAGAAGCCCTGCCCGCCCAGGGTGGCCCAGAGCTGCTCGGCCAGGTGCGGCGCGGCCGGGCTCAGCATGAGCGTGAAGATCTCCAGGGCCCGCTGCAGGACCGGTCCGCGGTGGGGGGCGTCGGCGGGCAGGTCGTGCAGGGCGTTGGCCAGCTCCATCAGGCTGCTGACCAGGGTGTTGAACTGGTAGCGGGTGCTCAGGTCGTCCGTGACCTTGTGCAGGGTCTGGTGGATCTTGACCATCAGCGTGCGCTCCTCGGCGCTGAGCTGCTCCTTGGCCGGAATGGGACCGGCGCAGGGCGTGTGCTCCTCGACCATGCGGGTGGCGCGTTTGAGGAAGCGGGTGGCGCCGTCGATGCCCTCGAAGCCGGTCCAGTCGATCTCCTTCTCGATGGGGGCGGCGAAGATCATGAACAGGCGCAGGGCATCGGTCCCGTAGTGGGCGATCACCTCGTCCGGATCGACGATGTTGCCCTTGGACTTGGACATCTTGAAGCCGTCCTTGAGGACCATGCCCTGGCAGATGAGCTTGGTGAAGGGCTCGTCTCCCGACGTGAGCCCCAGGTCCCGCATGATCTTGAAGAAGTAGCGGGCGTAGATCAGGTGCATGGTGGCGTGCTCGATGCCGCCGATGTAGAGGTCGACCGGGCTCCAGGCGTCGGCCTCGGCCTTGGCGAACGGGGCCTGGTCGTTGGCCGGGTCCAGGTAGCGCATCCAGTACCAGCTGGAGTCCACGAAGGTGTCCATGGTGTCGGTCTCGCGCCGGCCGGGCTTGCCGCATTTCGGGCAGGCGCAGTCCAGGAAGGACCGGGAGGTGGTCAGGGGCGAGGCGCCCTTGCCGACGAAGGCCACGTCCTCGGGCAGGCGGATCGGCAGGTTCTCGACCTTCTCGGGCACCACGCCGCAGTCCGGGCAGTGCACGGTGGGGATGGGGGTGCCCCAGTAGCGCTGCCGGGACAGGCCCCAGTCCTTGAGCTTGAAGGTGATGGCCTTTTCGGCCTTGCCGGCCAGCCTGGCGATCATGGCGTCGGCGGCCGCGGCCGAGGCCAGGCCGTCGAATTCGCCGGAGTTGACCAGGATGCCGGGCTCCCAGGGGTTCTCGCTCTCGATGACCTTGGGGATCGGGATCCCGTACTTCTCGGCGAAGGCGTAGTCCCGCTCGTCGTGGGCGGGCACGCCCATGACCGCGCCGGTGCCGTAGTCCATCAGGACGTAGTTGGCGGCGAACACCGGGATCTTCTCGCCGGTGAAGGGGTGGATGGCCTCCAGCTGCGAGCGGTGGCCCAGCTTGATGTCGCTCATGAGCCGGTCCTCCCGGCTCATGGCGGCCACCTGGTCGCAGAAGGCCTTGAGCCCGGGATCGGTCTCGGCGGCCTTGGCGATGAAGGGGTGCTCCGTGGAGAGGGCCATGAAGGTCACCCCGAACAGCGTGTCCAGGCGGGTGGTGAACACCTGGACCTTCTGGCCGTCGGCGAAGTCGAACCAGAGCCGGGCCCCCACGGACTTGCCGATCCAATGCCGCTGCATGGCCTTGACGTTCTCGGGCCAGTCCAGCTGGTCGTGGCAGGCCAGCAGTTCGTCGGCGTACTTGGTGATGGCGAAGAAATACTGCTCCAGGGCCTTCTGCACCACCGGGTGGCCGGTGCGCTCGTCCTTGCCGTCCACCACCTGCTCGTTGGCCAGCACGGTGCCCAGGGCCTCGCACCAGTTGACGTTGCGCAGCGCCCGGAAGACGTCGCCGCGCTCCCACATCTTGAGGAAGAACCACTGGTTCCACTTGTAGTACTCGGGCAGGCAGGTGGCGATCTCCCGGTCCCAGTCGTAGCTGATGCCCATCTTCTGGATCTGGCCCTTCATCTCCTGGATGTTGGTCTTGGTCCAGACCGCCGGGTGGATGCCGTTCTTGATGGCGGCGTTCTCCGCCGGCATGCCGAAGGAGTCCCAGCCGATCGGGTTCATCACCTTGTCCCCGCGCATGCGCCGGAACCGGGCCACCACGTCGCCCAGGGTGTAGTTGCGGACGTGGCCCATGTGGATCCGGCCGCTGGGGTAGGGGAGCATGACCAGCATGTAGAACGTCCGGTCGCCCGGCAGGAGCTCCGCCGCGCGCGGGGCGCGGAACGCGCGGGCTTCGGCCCAGCGCTGCTGGATCAGGGGTTCCTGTTTGAGGGGCTCAAAGGGCATCGGGGGTCCTCGCGGGTAAACAAGTAGTTTACCGGGTTTTCCCCTGAACCAACTGCCCGCAGGCGCCCGCCACATCCTGCCCGCGGCTGCGGCGCACGCTGACCGTCAGGCCCTGGCCCGCCAGCAGCCCGCACAGCTCGGTGATCCGCGCCTCGGTGGGCGGCTCGAAGCCCGAGCCCTCGTGGGGGTTGAACGGGATCAGGTTGATCTTGCTCGGGAACTTCCGGGCGAAGGCCGCCAGCCGCTTGCCGTCGGCCAGGGCGTCGGTGACGCCCCTCAGCAGGACATACTCCAGGGTGATCCGTTCGCCGGAGTCCAGCGGGAAGGCCTTGAGGGCCGTGGCCAGGGCCTCCAGGTTCCAGGCCCGGTTCACCGGCATGATCCGCGAGCGGTAGTCGTCGGTGGTCGCGTTCAGGCTGAGCGCCAGCCGGGGCCGGGGCTTGAAGCTGCCCAGGCGCTCGATGCCGCTGACCAGGCCGGAGGTCGACAGGGTGATCCGCCGGGGCGAGATGCCCAGGCCCTTGGGGTCGGTGAGCAGGGCGAAGGCGGCCATGACGTTGTCGAGGTTGTGCAGGGGCTCGCCCATGCCCATGAAGACCAGGTTCACGCCCTCCTCGAGGCCGTGGCCGTGGGCGTTGAGCATGGTCACCACCTGGCCGGCGATCTCGCCGGCGGCGAGGTTGCGCTTGATGCCCATCTGCCCGGTGGCGCAGAAGGTGCAGCCCATGGCGCAGCCCACCTGGCTGGACAGGCACAGGGTGGTGCGGTTGGGGTAGGGCATGTGCACGCCCTCCACCAGGGCGCCGTCGGCCAGGCGGAAGGCGTGCTTGGTGGACCCGTCCTCGGACCGGGCGCTCTCGACGATCTCCGGCCAGGCCAGGTCGACCTCGGCCTCCAGGCGCGCCCGCAGGGCCTTGGAGAGCTCGGTGAACTGCTCCCAGCGGGTCCAGCGCATGCGGTAGAGGCCGTGCTGGAGCTGCCCGGCGCGGAACGCCGGCTCGCCCAGGCTCGCCATCAGCTCGCGCAGCCTGGGCAGGCCCATGCCGGCCGCATTGGGCCGGGCGGTCGCCAATTCGGGGGCCGGTCGGTCCCAGTTCGCTTCGCTCGCCATGCGGGCCTCCGCCTACATGTTACAGCCGGAACCAGGCCTTGATCTCGGCCAGCCACTGTTCCCGCGCATTCAGGGCCTTGACCGGCTCGTGCAGGCGCAGGGCCCGGGACTCCATGAGGTCGACCAGGCGCTCCACCAGGTCGGGGTTCCGGTGGAGGCCGGACTCGAAGGCGTTCTTGGGCAGCTCCGCCAATTCGCAGGGCGTCACCGCGACCACCGTCGCGTTGCGGGGCGCGCCGGTGAGCATGCTGCCCTCCCCGAACATGTCCCCGGGCGCCAGCTCGCCCAGGACCTCCCAGAACAGGCCGGTGTAGGGCACCGTGCGCTCGGCCACCTCGACCACCTGCAGCTGCCCGGACAGGACCACGAACAGGGATTCGCCGGCATCCCCGGCCCGGATCACCCCCTCCCCCGGCGCCGCCCGGCGCAGGATCATCCCGGCCTGCAGCTCCTGGGCCCATTCCTGGGGCAGGCTGATCTTCTTGAGGATCTCCCCGATCGCGCCCTCCTTGAGGACCACCGGGATGGCGTGGGGGGTGGTGGCGCCGTGGGGGCCCAGCAGCGGGATGCCCAGGCGGTTCAGGACGGTCTGGGCCAGGCGGACCGCCTGGTAGTTGCCGGCCCGGCCATGGCGCCAGCCCAGGGCCCACCAGCGCAGTTCCAGCACCACCCCGCCCATGTCGAAACTGTGGGTGACCACGGCCGGCTTGTGGTGCGGATAGTGGGGCAGGCCGCCCAGGGCCTGCTCCAGGGCGGCCAGGGTGTTGACCATGGGGCCATGGGGCTCGACCGTCACCTTGAGCGTCCGTCTATGCAGCCCGGAAGGGGCGTAGAGATTGGTCACCACCGCCTGGGCCAGGATCCGGTTGGGGAAGATGGTCGTGTCACCGTTGTCCGTGATCAGCTGCACCGAGCGCCAGGTCATGGTCTCCACCATGCCGACGAAGGTCTCCTGGCCGGGGCCGCCGCGCAGGTTGCCGGTGACCTCCACCCAGTCGCCGACCCGGAACGCCTGGTCCAGGTGCAGGGAGATGCCCGCGAACAGGTTGCCGAGGGTCTCCTGGAGGGACAGGCCGACCACCGCCGCGGCGATGGCGCCGGTGCCCAGAAGGGCGCCCAGGTTGACGTCGAGGCCCTTGTGGAGCATCAGGAACGCGGCCCCCAGATAGAGGGCGAAGACCACCAGATCCCGGCCGAAGCCCGGCACGGCCGTCTGCCGGTCGCTGAGCAGGGGGTCCAGGAGGATCCAGGTGAAGATCCGGATCGCCAGGTAGCTGCCCAGGGCCGCGAACACCATCTTGGCGGGGCGGATCAGTTCCGGATGGGCATGGCGGAATCCGAGGATCCAGCCGCACGCGCCCAGGAGCACCAGGAGCAGACCGAAGGCCACGATCCTGCGGATGGAGCTGACCGGGGGCCTCAGATCTCGGAACATGAGGGGATGTTACCGCTTCCGGAGTTGGCGCCCAAGCAGGATGGCGAGCACGATCAGGCCGCCCAGGCCGATGGCCAAGTCGAAGCGGTGGAAATAGACCCCCAGGGTGTCCCACTTCTCGCCCAGCTTGTAGCCCACCCAGGCCAGGCCCAGGCACCAGGGCAGGCTGCCGGCGAAGGTGTAGGCGTGGAAGCGGGCGCGGTCCATCCGGGCGATGCCGGCGGGCAGGGCGATGAAGGTCCGGATCACCGGCAGCATGCGGCCGATGAGGATGGCCCAGTGGCCGAACCGCTCGAAGAACCGGTGGGCCTGGTCCAGGTGGTCCAGGTTGAGGAATATGAATTTGCCGTAGCGCTCCACCGCCTTGCGGCCGCCCCAGGCGCCCAGTTCATAGGCCGGGATGGAGCCGAGGTTGCAGCCCACGGCGCCGAACAGGCCGGCGATGAGGATCTGGCCGGCGGGATGGCCGGCGCCCAGCCCGAGGAAGGTCATCTGCCCCTTGAAGGCCAGGAACCCGGCGAAGGGCATGATCACTTCGCTGGGGAGTGGGATGCAGGCGCTCTCGATGGCCATGAGCAGGGAGACGCCCAGGGGGCCCATGGCCGCCATCAGGGCGATCATCCAGACGATGACGGGTGCGAGGATCTTATGAAGCAATGGGTGGTCTCCGGAGCGCAATCCCCTAGCCTAACGCGGATAGACTGGAACCATGAGTGAAGACCTGGTCCGCAACCGGAAGGCGCTCCATGCCTTCCATATCCTCGACACCTGGGAGGCCGGGGTGCAGCTGCTGGGCACCGAGGTGAAATCCCTGCGTGGAGGCCACGGGCAGCTGCAGGACGCCTACGTCGACACCAACGATGGGGAGATGTGGCTCAAGCAGGCCAACATCAGCCCCTACGAATTCGGCACCTACGCCAACCACGATCCGTTGCGTCCCCGCAAGCTTCTGCTCAACCGGGCCGAGATCAACAAGATCGCCGCCAAGGTGACGCGCAAGGGCCTGACCGTGATCCCCCTGGCGATCTACCTCGACGGGCGCGGCAAGATCAAGGTCCGGATCGCCCTGGCCGAGGGCAAGACCCTGGGCGACAAGCGCGAGGCCCTGAAGGAACGCGAGCAGAAACGGGAGATGGACCGGGTCCGCAAGGGCGACCACGACTAGCCGGCGGCCGGCCTTGAAAAAATTGTATCCCCTCAGCCGGGGTCGGCCATTGATCGCCGTGCTTTTATCCCTTTTTCCATCCCCGTTCATCCCCGTTCATCCCCGTTCATCCCCGGCAAGAAAAAGCCAATGATGTTGCCAAGATGCATAAAACAAACTACTTGGAAACATCATTGGCTTTTTCTTGCCGGGGATGAACGGGGATGGACGGGGATGGAAAAAGGGATAAAAGCACGGCGATCAATGGCCGACCCCGGCTGAGGGGATACAAAAAAATCATGGGCCCAGGGACGAAAGGAAACGATATTGAGTCCACCTCCCCGGACCCGCCGGGTCGGTTTTTTGTATTCGACCATAATTACAAATAATTCAAGATATTTCCCCTCCCGAGGAAACCCCTTGTTCCTTTTCGGCGCCAAGGCGAACCAACCCCCGGCCGGAACGGGGGAGATCCTGGAATGCCTGGAGGAGGTCCGGCGGACGGGCGCGATCTTCAAGATCGAGAATGCCCGGGGCCAAGAAGTGCCGGCCCGCCTGGAGCAGGTGTCGGCCCGGGCGCTCACCCTCGAGCCCGCGGACCCGCTCGGCCTGAAACCCGGGGATGCCACCAACCTGATCTACATCTTCAACGATTACCGGTTCTCGGCTCCGACCTGGGTGCTCGGGGCCGGGCCCGGTGGGGTCGCGGTCGCCCTGCCGGCGGTGGTATTCCTGGCCGAGCGCCGGAAGCGGGCCAGGGGCTACCTGAACGTGGCCCTGCTCGGGCTGTTCAGTCCCTTGGCCGCCGCCGCGATGCCGGAACCGGCCACCACCTATGCCTATGAACCGGGTTCCCCGGCCGTGGCGCTGGAGCACCGGCCCACGACGGAAACCCGGTCGGCCCGGACGGTTCCGATGGAGGGCCTGATCCGGCCGGCGGCGGCGGCCGGTCCCGGGCTCCTGGACACCTACCTGCAGAATTGGCTCCAGGACCGGGCGCCGTCCATGGCCGGCCCGCGGGCGGGGCTGGGTCTCGGTCCTGGGCTCCCGGCCCCGGTCAGCCCCTTCCATGCCCGGCATGGCGGGCTTTTGGCGCATGGGGTCTCGTTCCATTTCGTACCCTGCTCGCTGCCGGGACAGTGGCTCAGCGCCGGCCGGTCGGCCAACCTGAGCTTCGAGGCCCACGTCGACCGGCACAACCTCCAGCTCGGGATCCGGATCAAGTAGGGCTAATGCCTGAGTTTCCAGATGTCCTGGAAGAGGATCAGGACGAACAGCCCGACGATGAAGAAGAACCCGCCGGTCAGGATCCGTTCCTTGACCAGGTTGGACAGGTCCTTGCCCCGGACCTTTTCGAACACCAGCAGCGCGGCGTGGCCGCCGTCCAGGAACGGGATGGGCAGGGCGTTGAGCACGGCCAGGTTCATGGAGATGAGGGCGACCAGGAACATGAACGGCATGAGCCCGGCCTTGGCGGCCCGGCTGCCTGCCCGGACGATGGTGATGGGGCCGCCCACCTCCTTGAAGAAGCCCTTGTGGGTGACCAATTTGCCGAAGTTGCCGAGGATCTCCCAGGCCAGCTTGGCCGAACCGGTCACCGCCACCGCCGCGCCGTTGCCCAGATCCTTGATCTGGAAGGGGCGCTTGTCGTAGATCAGGATGGACGGTTCGAAGTTGACGCCGATCCGGCCGACGCCGCCGTCGTTCCGGGGGGTGACCACGAGCGTCCGCGGGCTCCCGTCCCGGTCCACGGTCACCGGGATGGCCACGCCGGCCCGGGCGCGGATGTACTGGATGACCTCCTCGCTGGAGTTGCCGGGGAAGTGCATGTCGCCGAAGGCCCGGATCTGGTCCTCGGCCTGGAGGCCGGCCTGGGCGCCAGGCTGGCCCGGGATCACCTCCAGCACCCTCAGCGGCGAGGGGACCTGCCGGACCGCCGTGACGCGGGCGTCGTTGACCCCGAGGCAGAAGAAGATGACCACGGTGATCAGGACATTGGCCAGGATGCCACCCGAGTAGAAGGCCAGCCGCTTCCACGCCGGCTGGGCGAGGAAGCCGTGGGGATCCTCCGCCTCGGGATCCTCCGGGTTGTAGCCGGCCAGCCGCACATAGCCGCCCAGCGGCAGCAGGGACAGGCGCACGTCCGTCTCGTTCCAGGCGAAGCCGGCCACCCGGGGCCCGAAGCCCAGGGAGAACACCTCCACCGGCAGGCCCATCTTCTTGGCCACCAGGAAATGTCCCAGTTCATGGAAAAAGATCAGGCTCACCAGGAGAACCACCGGTCCCCAGAACCCGACGCCGGGAATGAAGGGGACCAGCACCAGGGCGGGGACCATAAGTAACATATGCTTCATGTATTTCCTTCTGTGGCATGGCGCTTCAGCCAGCGGTCGGCCTCGGCCCGGGCATGGCGATCCGTATCCATGACCTGCCCCAAAGTATGGGCAGGTTCGGCGGGGATGGCGGCCAGGATCTCGGCGCAGCAGGCATGGATCTGCCCGAAACGGATCCGGCCCGCCAGGAAGCCGGCCACAGCTTCCTCATTGGCAGCATTGAGGATGGCCGGCGCCGTGCCTCCCGCGGCCAGGGCCTGGTAGGCCAGGGACAGGCACGGGAACTTTTCCAGGTCCGGGGGCTCGAAGGTCCAATTGCGGGGGGCCGACCAGTCGTAGGCGGGCACCGGCCCGGGGGTCCGGTCGGGGTAGAGCAGGGTGTACTGGATGGGCAGCTTCATGTCGTTGGCGCACACCTGGAGCTGGTAGGTGCCGTCGTGGAAGCCGACCATGGCATGCACCTGGCTCTGGGGGTGGATGGTCACCCGGATCTGCTCGGGGGTCAGGCCGAACAGGACCGAGGCCTCGATCACTTCGAGCCCCTTGTTCATGAGGGTGGCGGAATCGATGGTGATCTTGGGCCCCATCTTCCAGGTCGGGTGGTTGAGCGCTTCGGCCACGGTGGCGCGGGCGATCCGCTCCCGGTCCCAGTCCCGGAACGGTCCGCCGCTGGCGGTGATGCGCACCTCCCGCACCGCCTCGACGCCATGGCCGGCCAGCAGCTGGTGCAGGGCGGCATGCTCGGAATCCACCGGCAGCAGCTCGCCGTGCCCCGCGGCCAGGGCCTGGCGCATGAGCGCGCCGCCCACCACGAGGCTCTCCTTGTTGGCCACGCAGACCCGCAGCCCGGCCCGCAGGGCCGCCTCGGTGCTGGCCAGGCCGGCGGCGCCCACCACGGCCGCCAGCAGGGTATCGGCGCCGGCGTGCAGGGCGCAGGCCAGGAGGCCTTCGGCGCCGTGCAGGATCTCGGGCCGGTAGGAGAGCCCGGTGGCCAGCCACAGGGCGTCCTCCTCCCGGGCCACGGACACCACCCTCGGCCGGAACCGCTCGCACTGGGCCCGCAGCAGCTCGCGGTTGCGTCCCGCGGCCAGCGCCGCCACCTCCAGCCGGGCCGGGTGGGCGGTGACCACGTCGAGGGCGGCGGTGCCGATCGAGCCGGTCGAGCCGAGGAGGGCGATACGGCGCATGGATCAGTTCAGACCGTGGACGAAGTGCACGTAGGCATAGAAGACCGGGGCCGCGAAGGCCAGGCTGTCCAGCCGGTCCAGCATGCCGCCGTGGCCGGGGATGGCCACATGGCCCATGTTGGAGTCCTTGACCCCGGCGCTGCGCTTCCACATGCTCTCCACCAGGTCCCCGAGCTGGCCGGCGACACCCAGCAGGAGGCCGATCGCCACGGCGTCCACGACACTCCACTGGGTGCAGACGAAGGCCTTGATGATGAAAGCGGCGGCGAGGTTCCCGGCCAGGTTGCCGCCGGCGCCCTCCCAGGATTTCTTGGGGCTCACGCGGCGCGCCAGCTTGTGCCGGCCCAGGAGGCTGCCCACGAAGTAGGCGGTGGTGTCGCCCGTCCAGGTGATCAGGAACAGGGCCAGGATCAGCCGGCCGCCGGTATTGGAGAGGGTGGTCTCGGTGAACATGAAGAGCTTCATCATGAAGCCCGTGGCCAGGCCCAGGTAGAGCGCCGAGAACCAGGTGAGCGCCTGGCTGACCAGGGCCTTGTCGAGATCCTTGTCGAAGAACAGGGCGCCGAAGTGGATCAGCAGGCCGGACCCCACCAGGACCGCCCAGAGCGGCAGGGGATCGCCGGGGTCCTGCCCCAGGAGGTAGAAGTGCAGGAGGATCGCCCAGCCCGCCACGGTGCCGGCGAACAGGTTCGGGTTCTGGCCGAGCTTGATGCCCATGCGGGTCAGTTCCTGGACCCCCATCAGAACCGCCCCGCCCAGCATCACCAGGAACACCAGCTTGGCCCAGGGCTGGGCGCCCAGGTAGAGCAGGGTGAAGAAGAACACCATGAATACCAGGGCCGTCCCGACCCGCACGGCCAGGTTGCCCTTGTCGATGCCGGGCATGGGGGTGGGAGGGGCAGGGCTCATGGGGTGGACTCCGCTCAGATGCCGCCGAAGCGGCGTTCGCGCTGGGAATAGGATTCGAGGGCCGCCTTCAGTTCGGGTCCGCGGAAATCCGGCCAGAGGCATTCGGTCATGTAGAACTCGGCGTAGGCGGCCTGCCAGAGCAGGAAATTGGAGATCCTCAGTTCGCCCGAGGTGCGGATCAGCAGATCGACGTCCGGCGCGCCCGCGGTCCAGAGCCGGCTGGCCAGGGCGGCCTCGTCCAGCTCCTCGGGGCGCAGGCCGTCCTCCAGGCAGCGCCGGGCGGCGGTGGCCAGTTCCAGCCTTGAGCCGTAGTTGACCGCCAGGTGGAAGACCATCCCGGTATGCCCGGCGGTCCGGGCCTCGAGGCTGCGCAGGTCCTGCAGCACCCCCTCGGGCAGTCCGGCCTCGGCGCCCAGGTGATGGAAGCGGATGCCCTTCTTTTTCAGCTTGGGCAGGAACATGCGCAGGTACATCCGGAGCAGGGCCATGAGCATCGCCACTTCGGCGGCCGGGCGCTTCCAGTTCTCGGTGGAGAAGGCGTACAGGGTCAGGTGCTCGATGCCCAGATCGGAGGCGGCTTCCAGGATGTCCTGGACGGCGCGCACGCCCTCCTTGTGGCCCTTGATGCGCGGCCAGCCGCGCTGCGCGGCCCAGCGGCCGTTGCCGTCCATAATGAGGGCGACGTGGCGCGGGATGCTCACTTCACCCCCCTCGCCCGAGCCACGGCCACGCGGGCCCGGGTGTGGAGTCTCGCGTATCCGCGCAGCGGATACCGAGAAGATGAGGGCGCGGAACGGAACCCGGTCACCGGAACACCCCGACGAATGCAAGATTTATCAGACGTATCAATCTATGCATCTCCAGGCAGGGGTGGGGTGGGGCGAGTGGGCGATGCGAATTCTAGCATGGCCCGGCCTGCCCGCCCCCGGACGCGCGATAAATTACCACCTTGGAACGCGTTGCTTTCCCGCTGTTACGGTAATCTGTAGGCATTCCTCGGGAGTGGATGGAGCCTCATGGTTCAATTCAACACGCGCGCCAATGAGATTCTGCTGAAACTGGTCTACTACGGGCCGGGCCTGTCCGGCAAGACGACGAATCTCCAGTCCCTGCACGCCATGTGCGCCGAGTCCAACCGGGGCGAGATGTTCTCCGTGAACACCCAGGAGGACCGGACCCTGTTCTTCGATCTGCTGCCCATCAACCTGGGCTATATCTATGGCAATGCCATTCATCTGCAGATCTACACCGTGCCCGGGCAGGTGCAGTATGACGCCAGCCGGCGGGTGGTCCTGGGCGGCTCGGACGGGGTCGTGTTCGTGGCCGACTCCAGCGAAGCCAAGATGCAGGAGAATGTCGACTCGCTCTCCAACCTCTACCACAACCTCAATGCCAACCGCTTGAACATCAAGCAGATCCCGTTCGTCCTCCAGTACAACAAGCGGGACCTGGCGGACGCCATGCCGGTGGGGGTCATGAACCGGCGCCTGAACTTCCGCTCGGTCCCCTTCTTCGAATCCGTGGCCAACCGGGGTGAAGGCGTGATGGAGACCTTCCTCTCCATCACCCGCGAAACGGTCGGCTCCACCTTCAAGAAGTACCACCTGGACAAGAAGATCAAGGACTTCGAGGAGATGCTCAATCTCATCGAGGCCAACATCCGCTCCACCATGCACGAATTGCCGAAGAGCCCCGAGGAGGAGCCGCCGCCGCCCCAGGAATCGACGATCCTGCGCCACAGCGGCGTCTCGATCACCGATCTGGAGCCGGGCAAGGTGGCCGATGCCCAGGACCTCCTGGAGGACGCCCTCAAGTCCAACATGGAGACCGCCCGGCTCTATTCGGAACTGAAGACCACCAAGGAATCCCTGGAGAAGAAGAACGAAGAGCTGCGCCACATCTACGCCCAGCTCGAGCGCTCCAGCGCCGACAACCTCAAGACCCGGCGCTACCTGGAAGGGCTGATCCAGAGCGTGGGCGAGGCCATCGTCTCGTTCAGCGCCGACGGCCGGATCCTCACATGGAACGCCGCCGCCGAACAGATCTTCGGCTACCCGAGGGCGGAGATCGTGGGCCGCACCCTGCACCAGCTCTCCCCCCCCGACCGGGCCGGGGAGCTCGACCAGGCCATCGCCCAGGTGAGCAAGGGCCAGTTCATCCGCGATGTCCTCACCCGCCGGCTCAAGAAGGACGGGACCGAATTCCCGGCCCGCATCACCTACGCCCCGATCCGGGGCAGCGACGACCGGGTCCTGGCGTACTCCGCCCTCATCCGTGACGAGGGCGAGCAGCACCGCCTCAAGCGCAGGGTGTCCGACATGGACAACATGGCGGCCATGGCCCAGATCATGCCGCCGCTGTTCAACGAGCTGGCCAACCGCCTGAGCCCCATGATCCTGCAGCGGGACCTGGTGCTGTCGGAAGTGACCGACCCGGCCCTGGCCGCCAGGATCGCCCGGGTGTTCGCCGGAGTGGACCACGTCCAGTTGCTCCTGCGCCCGCTCCTCATGATCTTTTCGCCGTCCTCTCCCCAGCTGGAGACCACCAACCTCAACACCCTGGTGCAGGAGGCCGGCAAGCGGCTGGAGGCCGAAGCCGCCGCGGCCGGGGTCGCCCTCGAACTCACCCTTGATCCCGGCCTGCCGGACTCGGGCCTGGATCCCGGGATGGTCCGGGAAGCCATCGTCTGCCTGATCCGGGCGGGCCTCCACGCCTCCTCCAAGTCCGCCGCCAAGCGGGTCCGGGTGGGCACCCGCCGGACCTCCACCGGACTCCAGCTGGTTTCCCAGGACACCGGCCCGGCCCTGTCCGAGGAGGCTTCCCAGCAGATCTTCGAGCTCGCCCACGCCACGGACGTGGACGCCCTGGGCGTGTGCGTCATCGCCTCGGTGGCGCGCGCCCACGGCGGGAGAGTCTCGGTCCGGAGCCAGGAAGGCCTCGGCAACGCATTTCTGGTGGAGCTGCCCATGAACGAAACGGCTGGAAGTTCACCCGCACCCGTCGACCTCCAGGGTTCCCGGGTTCTGGTGGTGGATGATGAACAGTTCCTTCTGGAGTGCCTGGTGGACGCCATCGACTCCTGGGGCTGCGAAGCGACCCCCTGCGCCCTGGCCGCCGAGGCCATCCAGAAGCTCCAGGGCGGCACCTACGATCTGATCGTCTCGGATATCCGCATGCCCGGCCTGACCGGGATCCAGCTGTTCGAATGGATCCAGGGCCACCAGCCGGCCATGGCCAAGCGCATCCTGTTCACCACCGGGGATTCCTTCGATCCGGAGACCCGCGGTTTCCTGGAGAAGGCCTCCCTGCCGCACCTGGGCAAGCCCTTCGACCTGCGCAAGCTCAAGCAGGCGGTGAGCGAACTGCTGGCGTCGACCCTTTAATTCGCCCAGCGGCTGACCAGTTCCCAGGCGTCGGCTTCGTTGCAGTCGCCGTTCAGGATGATCGCGAACACCCGATCCTTCCCGTCCAGGGTCTGCAGGAATCCGCAGACGCTGGTGACCCCGTTCAGGTGCCCGGTCTTGCACCGGATCCGCCGCGCCAGGTTGGGGTCCTTGATATGCAGGCGGAACGGCTCGCCGCCGATGATCTTCAGGGAACCGATCATCTCCGGGCCCACCTCGAAGTCGTGCCAGGCGGCCCTCAGGACGACGGCCAAGGTTCGGGCGGACAGGTGGTTGTCCTTGCTCAGGCCGGAGCCGTCGGTGATGGCGATCTTGTCCGGCCCCAGATCGAGCACGGTGCTGTAGAAGTTCTGGATCTGCCGGATGCCCTGGGGCCAGGTGCCGCCGCCGAACCGCTTGACCAGCATCTCGATCATGAAGTTGTTGGAGAACTTGTTGATGTCGCCGATGAGGTCGCGCAGGGGCGGGGTGGGGAAGGCGATGAGCTTGCGGCCGTCGCCGGGCGCCGCGGCGCCGCCCTCGATGACGATGCCGTCCTGGCGCAGGATCCGGGTGAGGGTCTCCTCCGCGTAGCGCTCCGGGTCCGCCACCAGCCGGCCGCCGTCCTTGTTGCAGTTCACGGACAGGGGCAGGATCGGCGGGGTGGTGTTGGAGGAGGTCGAGCCCCAGCCGTTGCCGTAGATCTGGCCGTCGAAGGCGGTCTGGTCCAGCCGCACCCGGCCCAGGACCCGCTGCACGCCCGCGGCCTTGAGGTCCTCGGCCAGGAGCCAGATGCGCTCCGAGACCAGCCAGGGATCGCCGGCGCCGCGGAAGACCAGGTCCCCCGCCACGGTGCCCGCGCGCAGATCGCCCCACACCTCGGTTTCGAACTGGTAGTTGGGTTTCCAGGTCTTGAGCAGGGCGTAGGTGGAGATCACCTTGGTCGTCGAGGCCGGCACCAGCTGCAGGTCCATGCCGTGGCCTTCGATGAGCTTGCCGGTCTCCAGGTCCCAGATGCCCACGGACGCCTTGATCGACCGGGCTTCCATCCGGTGCACCCAGGTGTCCAGGGGCGACGTGGCGTCCGGCAGGGCCAGGAGCAGGCAGGGCAGGGCCAGGAGCAGACAGAGGACGAGGAGGGGGCGGCGGGTCATGAGGTCTCGGGAGATGCGGATCACGGGGCGGGCGGCGGCGGGGTCGCCGGCGGCTGCGGCGCCGTCGGGGGCGTTGTGCCCGGATCCGGGGGCTTGGGGGGCGTGTTGTTGGCGGTCGGGGTGGCGGCGGTGGGATCGCCGCCCGGCTGGGGCGTGCCGTTGGTGCCATTGGTCCCGGTCGCGCCCAGCACCGCCGCCGCGGCGGCGGCGCCCGGAATGTTGGCGGCTGGGCCGCCGAGCAGATTGCCGGCCGCGGAGAAGGTCCAGTCGCTGATCAGGCTCTTGCCGTTGTAGATCTTGTAGCTGTCCTTCTGGCATTTGCTGCGCACGCCGACGATCGGCAGGCCGGTCTTGTCGCCGGAGGCGCCGGGCTGGACGGCGGTGATGAGATCCCATTCCCCTTCCCGGGTCATGGGGTCCAGGTAGAGCTTGCGCAGGATCGGCGGGCGCAGCTTGGTGAGGTCCTCAAGGCTCAGGGGATAGCCTCCGGTCTTGGTCCGGTAGGCCTTGATGGCCGCGGCGATCGCCTCGCCCCGGTAGATCAGTTCGGCTTCCTGGTCCCGCTGGACTTCGGCGTTCAGGGAGGGCAGGGCCACCGTGAGGAACACCCCCATGGCGACGATGATCGCCAGGAGCATGGCCAGGATGAAGCCGCGCGCGGAACTGTGCCTGCCTTCAACCTGCATCCGCCCTCCCGCTGCAAGTTTAGCATCCGGGGGCCGCTCGGGCCCGTCAGGACCGCGACTGGATGAGGGGGATGAACTGGGCCACCAGATAGGGGTCGAATTGACGACCCGAGAGGCGTTTGAGCTCCGCCACCGCCTCCGTTACCGTCCGGGACGGGCGGTAGGGCGTTTCGGACAACATCATCTCGAAGGCTTCCACCAGATGGATAATCCTGCTGCCGACCGGGATGGCCTCGCCCTGGAGCCCGTCCGGGTAGCCGCTGCCATCCCAGTGCTCGTGGTGGTGGCGGATGATGTGCAGCACATCGAACGGGAAATAGAGGTCCTTCAGGAAGGTGGAGGCCAGCAGCGGATGGGTGCGGACCTTGGCCAGTTCCTCCTCGGTGAGCCTGGGCTTGTCCAGGACCCGGTAGTCCAGGAGCAGGGTGCCGACGTCATGGAGGATGGCGGAGATGCTCACCGCTTCCACTTCCGCGGTGGGCAGCTCCAGCTTGCGGGCCAGGTCCCGGGACCACTCGGCCGTGTTGACGCTGTGAACCTTCATGGCAGGGATCCGCCCCTCCGCCGAGGCCAGGATTCGGTGGCTCACGGACAGGAAGGCCTGGTGGTAGCGCTCATGCAGGCGGACTTCCTGCAGGTAGAACCCGAGCATCCGCGAGACCTGACGAATCATGTCCTGGTCGTGCATGGAGAACGGCTGGTCCTCCAGGCGGAACAGCATGAGCAGGTTGTCCCCGCCCACATCCTCCTCGAGGAGGACCGGCAGGAGCGTGAGGAAATGACCGGCCAGGGGGTCCCGCTCGTGCCACTCCGACTTGGTCAGCAGGCGCAGGTCCTCCTTCTTCACGTGGGGAACCTGGGCCATGGTCTGGGCGATGATCTGGTGCTTGAGGTCGTTGGACAGCGGGAACCGGCTGTAGATGAGCAGGGGCCGGGATTCCACCGAATCGTTGAGCCAGAGGGCGGCGGCGGTGGTGGGGACCATCTGGCAGAGCAGGTTGGCGGCCTCCCAGAAGAAGGTCTGCTGCTCGGGGATGAAGGCTTCCCCATCCGCCTGGGGGAGGTCCCGGCCCGGATCCGCCGGCGCCGGGGGCGGCGGCGGCTGGCTCAGGAGGATCGGCTGGGGCATGGCGAGGGCTGTGATGGAGGCCTCGCCGCTGCTCGAAACCTGGACCTGCTCCAGGGCCGAGCCCTCCGGCGCCGGCATGGGCGATTCCAGCTGGACCATGGCGGCCGAGGGGGGGGCGTGCACCCGGATGGGCGGGATCTCCTCCCGGGGGGTCACCGGCATTTCCGGGGGCGGTTCCGGCGGCGCCTGGGCCAGCTCGGCGGCGTGCAGGGCCCTGGCGATCTCGACGCAGATGGCCTGGGTGCCGGCCTCGTGCTGCTCGGCGCTGAAGGCGCCGCCCTTGGACGGGTCCCGCTGGATCAGCACGGCCTTCCAGTAGCCGTGGTCGTAGATCGGGGAGATGTAGAAGCGGGGCGCGGCCGGGCCCTGGCTGAACGGCTGGAGTTCCCGGAACGTGCGCGCGTCGTTCACCGCGAAGCTCCGCCGCTCCCTGGAGATGAGCACCAGCAGGGGGTCCAGGGGCGCCAGCCGGTCCGGCGGCGGCTGGGTCCGGGGCCAGCCGTAGTGGCTGGCCAGCAGGAAGCCCTTGCTTTCGGCATCCGCCAGGTAGAGGGCGGCCTTGGTGCTGCCCAGATCCTCCAGGCACCGATAGATCAATTGCGCCAGAAGCGGGGCGAGGGCGTCGCTGGGATTGCGGGGGCTGGTCAGCATGGATCCGGACCTGGGATGGGCGCGAATGGGGCTTGGGGGGATACAACGGGTATCGTACGCGAGGGCTGCCCGCGCGTCTAACTCAATCTAGTGCAACCCGATCAAAATCAGGGCTCAGACCCGGAAGACCTGGGTGGCCTGCAGGCCCCGGGCGCCCTGGATGATCTCGAACTGCACCCGGGCATTGATATCCAAGGTGCGGAACCCGCCCACCTGGATGGCCGAATGGTGGACGAAGATATCCGGACCCCCCTCGTCGGGCGTTATGAATCCGAATCCCTTTTGGGACGAATAGGTTTTGACGAACCCAGAAGACATGAACCATCCCTCGGACGGGTTTCCCCTAGCCCTGACACTACCGATTCATCATGGAATATTCAATAAAGCTCGTACCGTGCCAGAAAAAAAAGGCGGCCGTCAGGCCGCCCTTCCGATTCGGGAACGCCCTCAGAGCTTGACCACGTTGGTGGCCTGGGGGCCTTTCTGCCCCTGGGCGATCTCGAAGCTCACACGCTGATTCTCGGTCAGGGTGCGGAACCCGCGATCCTGGATCGCGGAGTGATGGACGAACAGGTCGGTTCCGCCCCCATCGGGGGTGATGAAGCCGTAGCCTTTTTCAGCGTTGAACCACTTGACGGTGCCTTCGGACATGGTGTTTTCTTCCTGCGGGGGCTGGCCCCTTCAGCCTGGGGTGTTCGATCAGGGTCCTTGCCAGGCCAAGGCGCCGGGGGGAGCGGAACTCCCAGGGGAGAGAACGAGCAGGCCTGCGTGGTGGACAGACCATCGCAGGGAATATAGCGGAACCCGAAATCAGGTTCAATATTTCGGAAAACCGGATCCTAGAGCTTGACGACGTTGGTGGCCTGGGGGCCCTTCTGGCCCTGCGCCACATCGAAGCTCACCCGCTGGTTCTCCTGCAGGGTGCGGAATCCACGGTCCTGGATGGCGGTGTGGTGGACGAACAGATCGGCGCCACCCTCATCGGGGGTGATGAAACCGAAGCCCTTCTCGGCGTTGAACCACTTGACAGTGCCTTGAGCCATTGCGACTTCCTAGAAGATGATCCTGGGTAGGGTGTTCGCCGGGCGCCTCCCAGGTGAGGGGCCTTGGCACCAGATGCAATCCGCCCGTGGGAGGAGCAACTGGTTTGGGATGGGAAAGAGGGTAGAGCCATGAGAATAATATATGAAGAGAAAAAGTTCCCATAGTTTTCAAAATTTTTTCTGGAATTTTGGGGCCCGGGAAAGGGCTTCCGGTCACAGCGCCCAAGTCGCCGGCCGGTAGAATGGTCCCCGCCCCGATCCCCAGCTGACCTCGACCCCAAACCCCATACCAACGGAGTGGCCATGCGCCCTGAGCATCCTGTCGTCCTGATCACCGGTGCCTCCTCCGGCTTCGGCGAAGCCACCGCCCGGCTCCTGGCCGCCCAGGGCTGCCATCTGGCCCTGGGCGCCCGGCGCGTGGACCGGGTCCGGGCCCTGGCCGACGAGCTGGCCGGCCAGCACGGCATCCGCGTCTTCGCCGGTGCCCTGGACACCCGCGAGACGCCCAGCGTCGAGGCCTTCGTGGCGGAGGCCGCCGCGGCCCTGGGCGGGCTCCACGTGGTGGTGGCCAACGCCGGCCTGGCCCGCGGCGTCGCCCGGATCGACTCGGTCCTGGAAGCCGACTGGCAGGCCATGCTGCACACCAACGTCGAGGGGGTCATCCGCACCCTCAAGGCCACGCTGCCGCACCTGCGCGCCAGCGGCTGGGGCCACGTCTTCACCATCGGCTCCACCGCCAGCCACGTCGTCTACGAAGGCGGCGGCGCCTACTGCGCCAGCAAGCACGCCCTCACGGCCCTGGTCCGGACCCTGCGCCTGGAGCTCTGCGGCGAGCCGATCCGGGTCACCAGCGTGGACCCGGGCATGGCCGTGACCGAATTCTCCCTGGTCCGGCTCGAGGACGGCGCCAAGGCCGATGCCGTCTACCAGGGCGTCGAACCCCTGGCGGCGGTCGACGTGGCCGAGTGCATCCGCTGGGCCCTGACCCTGCCCGACCATGTGAACATCGACGAGATCATCGTCAAGTGCCGGGACCAGGCCAGCCATAACGCCTCCAGGGTCCATCGCAGAGTCTGAGCGAAACCCCGGAGCCGGGCCGCTCCAGGTCTTGATTTGCCCAATGCCCCCGTGCGCGGGCGGCCCTCCCTGCACGAAAGCTGGCGGGCAGGGGGGGCTCCATGGCATACTGGTCGTCTATGCCAGCACCCTCCTCCATCCTCCTCCTGCACGGCCTGGGAGGCAGTGGCATGGGCACCGTCAAGGTCCTGGAAGAGAGCCTCCGGGCCGGAGGCTGGGCGGACGCGGTGTTCCTGCGCCCCACCCTCCAGGCCGTCCACCAGCCGCCCCCGGGCAAGCCCATGGACCGCGTGTTCGTGCAGGCCTGGGACGAGATGAACGCCTTCCTGGGCACCCGGGTGCCGCATCTCACGGTGGGCTTCAGCTTCGGCGGCCTGCTGGCCGCCTTCTCCCCTTCGCCCCTGCGGTTGTCGGTCTGCAGCCCCTGGGCCCAGCTTTCCGCCGATGCCATCCAGCGCGCCGCCAGCCGTCCGGAGTGGCGGGTCCTGCAGGGCCAGGAGGATACGCTTGTCAGGCCGTCCGATCACCTGCACCTGCTTCCCGATAACATCCCCATGACCCTGGACGCCGCCGGCACCCATGACTTCGACGCCTGGATGCCGCGGATCGTCGAATGGGTGCACACCAGCTGGGATGCCTTCCAGGTGAGCAAGCCCTGATCCAAGGGGAATAGCCAATTTTCGGGGGCTTTTCGCCGCCCCTCCGCGATCGCCGGGATCACGGAGGGGCGGCGGCGCGGAGAAAGATGAAACAAACAATTGCTTGACAAGGTATTTGTCCATTCTATTCTATGGTTGAATAGGTAAGGACGGATGAAGATGCTCCTCAGCGAACCCATGCTCAGCGATGTCAGCCGGTTGTTCCGCGCCCTCGGGGATGAGCCCCGGCTGCGCATGCTCCGGGTGCTCCTGGAAGCCGGCCAGCCCATGAGCCAGAAGGCCCTGGCCGAGGCGGCCGGGCTGACCCAGGCCAACGCCTCCAAGCATCTCATCCAGCTCGCCGGGGCCGGCCTGGTGACCCGCGAGCCCCAGGGCAACCTGGTCCTGTTCAGCCCGGTCGCGCCCCTGGTCACGGGCGTCTGCGAGCTGGTCTGCGCCCATGTGGCCGACCGGATCAAGACCACCTTCGATTCGCTTTCCTGAATTTCCGCCGGAGCCCATGTCCATGAACCGATCCCTGGGATTGCTACTCCCATTCCTCACCCTGGCCGGCCTCCATGCCGGGGCGCCGTTCACCATCCAGGACGCCATCCGCAGGGCCTGGGCCGGCCAGAGCGGACTGCAGGCCGGCGAGGCCATGGTCGACCGGGCCCGGGCCGAGGCCGAAGGCTTCCGGAGCCTCTGCCTGCCCACGTTCTCGGCCTCGGCCGGGATCACCCGCAGCGACGAGCCCATGCTGGCCTTCGGCACCCGCCTGGACCAGGCCCGGATCACCCAGGCCGACTTCAACCCCGCCTCGCTGAACCATCCCGCGGCCCTCACCGGCGCCGGCGCCCTGCTTTCGGTCACCCAGCCGCTCTACGCCGGCGGCCGGCTCCAAGCCGCCCGCAGGGCCGGGGAGGCCCTGGCCGTCGCCGAGGGCGCCAGCCAGGCCCATCGCCGCCAGCAGGTGGCCCTGGCGGTGGCGCAAGCCTATTTCGGCGCCCAGGTGGCGGAGCAGGCCGTGGCCTGGGCCGCCGACACCCTCCGCCAGGCCCAGGAGACCGAGCGCTTCGTCCAGGCCCGGGTCGACCAGGGCCTCCTGCTCCGGTCCGAAGGGGAGCGCGCCAAGGCCTTCCGCGCCCAGTCCGAGGCCGGCGTGGCCGAAGCCGGCCAGCGCCTGGCCTCGGCCCGCTCGGCCCTGGCCCTGCTCATGGGCGGCGAGGTCCCCGAGGCCCTGTCCACGCAGGTGGAGGACGCTCCGGCCGTCCCCCAGGACCCCGGCGCCCGGGCTGACCTGGCGGCCGCCCGCGCCCAGGGCGAGGCCGCCCGCCAGGGCGTGGCCGCCGCCCGCGGCACCCTCAAGCCCGAAGTGGGCGTGAGCCTCGCCGCCGGCACCGCCCGCTATTCCCTCAAGGACGGCGGCACCTGGACCACCGCCTCGGTCGGGGCCAAGTGGAACTTCTCGTTCTCGGACACCCCCCGGATCCATGCCGCCCAGGCCACGGCCCGGGCGGCCGAACTCAATCTCAAGTGGCAGGAAGCCCAGGCCGGCCGTGACGTGTCCGAGGCGCGCAACGCCATGGCCACCGCCGTCGCCCGGATCGCCTCGGCCAAGGTGGCGGTGGCCGCCTCCGAGAGCGTCCGGGCCATGCGCCAGGCCCGCCACCGGGAGGGCCTGCTGCCCCTGGTGGAGGTGCTCGACGCCGAGGCCGGGCTCGCCGGCGCCCGCACCCTGCTGCTGAACAGCCAGCTGGATTGGCGCCTGGGCCGGGCCCAGCTCGCGCTCGCGCTCGGCCAGCCCGTCGAAGACGTCAAGGAGTAGCCCGTGAAGACCCTGCTCACCCTCACCGCCCTGTCCTTCCTGCTGGCCTGCGGGAGCAAGGAGCGGTCCGCCGCTCCCGTCCCGCCCACCGCCAGGGTGCGTCTCGCCGGAGGCGGCCAGGCCGCGGACGGCGGCTGGATCGCCGCCACCCTCACCGCCACCCGCCACGCCACCCTCTCCACCCGGCTCGCGGCCTCGGTGAAGAAGGTCCACGTCACCGAAGGCCAGCATGTGGCCGCCGGGGCCCTGCTGGTGAGCCTCGCCGACGAGGACCTGCAGTCCGCGCTCAAGGCCGCCCAGGCCGCCCAGGCCGCCGCGGCCGCCCAGCACCGGCGCATCGAGGCCCTGCTCAAGCAGGGCGCCGCCATCCCGGCCGAGATGGACCAGGCCGACACCCAGCTGGCCCAGGCCGGCGCCGCGGTCGAGCAGGTCAAGGCCAATCTGGGCTACACCCAGATCCGCGCCCCGTTCGCCGGCGTGATCCAGAGCCGGATGGTCTCCGACGGGGCCTTCGCCGGCCCCGGCACCCCCCTGGTGGAACTGGAAGGGCAGGGCGAGCAGGAGCTGGTGGGCGCCCTCTCCGGCCCCGAAGCCGCCGGACTGAAGATCGGCGCCAAGGTGGCGTTCGAGGTGGACGGGAAGCCCGGCACCGCCGTTCTCACCGGGCTCAGCGCCGGCGAGGATCCGGTCTCCGGCCGGGGCTCCATCCGGGCCCGGATCCTCACCGGCGGCGCCACCCTGCGCACCGGCTCCTTCGCCCGGCTCCGGCTGCCGGGCGCGACGGCCCCCGGCCCGGGGCTGCAGGTGCCGCGCACCGCCCTGGTCACCCGGGGCGAGCTCACGGGCGTGTTCGTGGCCCGGGACGGCAAGGCCGAGCTGCGCTGGCTGGCCCTGGGCGAGCCCCAGGGCGGCCAGGTGCCGGTGCGGGCCGGCCTGAGGGCCGGTGAACAGGTCATCGACCAGCCCGGCGACCTCCTGGACGGCCAGCCGGTGGAGGTGTCCAAGTGAGCACCCCGCCAAGGCTCGGCCTGGCCGGGCGGCTGGCCCAGACCTTCCTGCGCAGCCGCCTGACCCCGCTCATCGTCCTCGCCTCCCTCATGCTCGGCGTCCTGGCCGTGGCCCTGACGCCGCGGGAGGAGGAGCCCCAGATCATCGTGCCCATGGTCGACCTCTACGTGCCCTTCCCGGGCGCCAGCCCGAAGGAGGTGGAGGCCCAGGTCACCACTCCGCTGGAAAAGCGCCTCTGGGGCATTTCCGGAGTGGAATACCTCTACAGCACCAGCCGCCCCGGCATGGCCCTGGTCACGGTCCGCTTCAAGGTCAACGAGCCCCAGGAGCCCAGCCTGGTCAAGCTGCACCAGGAACTGGACGCACACCCCGAACTGCTGCCCCGCGGCGCCCTGGCGCCCATCATCAAGCTGCAGACGATCGATGACGTACCGTTCCTGGCCCTGACCCTGCACGGCCCGGCCGAGGCCCCCGGCCAGCTCCGCAAGGTCGGCGAGGCCCTGGCCCGGGAGCTGGCCACGGTGCCCGACACCGCCCAGGCCAGGGTGATCGGCGGCGCCCGCAGGCTGGTGCGGATCGAGCCCGACCCCGACCGGCTGCGCGCGCTCGGCCTGTCCCTGGCCGAACTGCAGCCCGCGTTGCAGACCGCCGAGGCCCAGCTGCCCGCCGGGGCCCTGGTCGATCACGGCCGGCGCACCACCCTGGAGGCCACCGGCTTCATCCTCGAGGCCCGGGAACTGGACCGGCTGGTGGTGGCCGTGCGCAACCAGAAGCCGGTCTACCTGGCCGATGTGGCCCGGGTCACCGACGGGCCCGATCCTGAACCGGCCCTGGTCCAGTTCGGCGCCGGCGGCTCGCTCGAGAACGCCGTCACCATCACCCTCTCCAAGCGGGCCGGGGCCAACGCCACCGCCCTTGCGGACGTGGTGCTGGCCAAGGTCGAGGCGCTGCGCGGCAACCTGGTCCCGCGGGCCCTCAAGCTCGACGTCACCCGCAACTACGGCGCCACCGCCGGCGACAAATCCAACGAGCTGATCGAGCACCTGCTGATCGCCACCCTCTCGGTGATCGCCCTGATCGGCCTGGCCATGGGCTGGCGCAGCGCCGTGGTGGTGGGCGTGGCCGTGCCGGTGACCCTGGCCCTGACCCTGCTGCTGACCTACCTGCTCGGCTACACCCTGAACCGGGTGACCCTGTTCGCGCTGATATTTTCCATCGGCATCCTGGTGGACGACGCCATCGTGGTGGTGGAGAACATCCACCGCCACATGCACCTGCCCGGCCCGCGCCGGAGTTTCGCCCGGACCGTGGTCGAGGCCGTGGACGAGGTCGGCAATCCGACCATCCTGGCCACCTTCGCGGTGATCGCCGCGATCCTGCCGATGGCCTTCGTGCGCGGCCTGATGGGCCCGTACATGCGGCCCATCCCGGTCGGCGCCAGCCTGGCGATGCTGTTCAGCCTGGCCATCGCCTTCATCATCAGCCCCTGGGCGGCCCTCCGGATCTTCCGCAGGGAAGCCAACCTGCCCGATACCGATGCCACCGGCCTGCACCCGGCCACCGCGGACCGCGAGCCCCCCGAGCCCGACCACGGCCACGACGCCGGCCCCGAAGGCTGGTCCACCCGGGTCTACCGCAAGGTCATGCGCGCCCTGCTCACCCGGCCTGGCGTGCGGACCGGCTTCTTCCTGGGCGTGGTCGCGCTCCTTGGCGGCTCCATGGCCCTGGTCGGCCTGGGCTGGGTCAAGGTCAAGATGCTGCCCTTCGACAACAAGTCCGAGTTCATGGTCCAGCTGGACCTTCCCGCCGGCACGGCCCGCGAGGACGCCATGGCCCTGGGCCAGCGGGTGGCCCGGCGGATGATGCGCGAGCCGGTGGTGGCCAATGTCCAGGTCTACGCCGGCGAAGCGGCTCCGTTCACCTTCGTGGGCATGGTCCGGCACAGCTTCCTGCGCCAGGACGCGGCCATGGTCGACGTCCAGGTCAACCTGGTGCCCAAGGACGCCCGCAGGGAGCAGAGCCACGCCATCGCCACCCGGCTCCGGCCGGAGCTGGAGAAGCTGACCGTGCCCGCCGGCGCGCGCATGAAGGTGGTGGAGATCCCGCCCGGGCCGCCGGTGCTGGATACCGTGGTGGCCGAGATCTACGGTCCCTCTCCGGCCGAACGGGAGCGCTACGGCCGGGAGGTGCTCAAGGCCTTCCAGGGCGTGCCCGGGGTGGTCGATGTGGATTCCACCCTCAATGTGACCGAGCCCAAGCTCAGCCTGGTGCTGGACCGGGAGAAGGCCGCCCTGCTCGGCGTCGCCCCCAGCCACGTGATCCAGACCCTCTCCATGGCCGGACAGGGCGTGGAAGAAGGCGCCTTCCACGTGGCGGAGGGCTCCAGCCCGGTGCCGGTGGTGGTGCGGCTGGCGCCCCAGCGCCGCAGGGAGGTCCAGGACCTGCTCCAGCTCACCGTTCCCGGCGCCCGGGGCCCGGTGCCCCTGGCCGCGCTGGTGACCGTCCTGGACGGCCGGGAGCAGCCCGACATCTTCCACAAGAACCTGATGCCAGTCACCTACGTGTTCGGCGACCTGGCCGGGGCCATCGAGAGCCCGGTCTACGCCCTGGCCGCCCTGGGCAAGCGCATCGACGCCATCCCCGGCACCGCGGGCCGGCCCGTGGCGCGCCTGGGCCTGGCCCACCCGGAGAACACCGAGAACCTGGCCATGAAGTGGGACGGCGAGTGGCACATCACCCTGGAGGTGTTCCGGGATCTGGGGCTGGCCTTCGCGGCCGTGCTGGTGCTGATCTTCGTGCTGGTGGTGGGCTGGTTCGAGAGCTTCACCATCCCCTTCGTGATCCTCGTGCCGATCCCGCTCAGCCTGATCGGCATCATCCCCGCCCACGGCATCCTGGGGGCCTTCTTCACCGCCACCAGCATGATCGGGTTCATCGCCGGGGCCGGCATCATCGTCCGCAACAGCATCATCCTGGTCGATTTCATCGAGCTCAAGCTGCGCGAGGGGATGGCCCTGGAGAGCGCGGTGGAGGAGGCCGGGGTGGTCCGCTTCCGGCCCATGCTGCTGACCGCCGCGGCGGTCATGGTGGGGTCCTCGGTGATGCTGGCCGATCCGATCTTCCAGGGCCTGGCGATCAGCCTCATGGCCGGGGAAGTGGCCGCCACCCTGTTGTCCCGCCTGGCGGTGCCGGTGCTCTACTATCTGGTGGCCCGCCGCGGCCGCGCCAGCGAACTGCAGCGCCAGGCCTCCGACCCTGACGAAACCTGAAAGGAAACCCCATGAACGTCGATCGCATCGTCCACACCGTGGCCGGCACCTTCATCCTGGCCAGCCTGGCCCTGGCCAAGTTCCACAACCCCAACTGGATCTGGTTCACCGTGTTCGTCGGCGCGAACCTGCTGCAGAGCGGCCTGACCAACTGGTGCCTGATGTCCTCGCTGCTGCGGGCGGCGGGCGTCAAGGACACCGGCGCCTGCGGCCTGGCCGGGGGGCGCTGAGGGCATTCCTGGACGTTTTCCCGTTCCAGCAATATAATTCAATGCGTAAACGGGAGAAGTCCATGGGCAAGGTGCCGCTGAGCGATCCGATGATCGAGGAAGTGTCGAAGCTCTTCCTGGCCCTCGGCGATCCCTCCCGGCTGCGGATCCTGCGCTGCCTCCTGGCGGCCGAGGGGCCCATGAGCCAGGGCAACATCGCCGAGGCGACCCAGCTGTCCCAGGCCAACGCCAGCAAGCATCTGGGCTTCCTGGTCCGGGTCGGCCTGGCGGTCCGGGAACCCCAGGGCAACACGGTCTACTTCTCGCCCATGCGTCCGCTGGTGGAGGAGGTCTGCGACCTGGTCTGCGGCCATGTGGCCGAACGGGTCAAGGCCGCCTACCGGGCCATCAAGTAGATTTTGCACTCCCAGGGATTCGGGTTCGGGCTGTGACCGGAGGCATGTATTCCTGTTTCGATATTTAAATATTGATTTCTCCAAACCTATTGATGATGCTTAGGTCATCAATTCGTTCGGAGGTTGCCATGCGGAACTTCAAGTTTCTGATGGGGATGGCCTTGACCATCGGGTGCGGCCTCGGCGCCGTGCCGCCCCCCCAGGCGCCGGCGGCACCCGTCAAGGCCGCCGAGAAGGCCGCCGGGCCACGCACCCTCGAGGGCTACGTGGAACAGGAGAAGGACTTCTACGAATACCTGCGCAAGCACCACCCGCTGTTCACGATCTACGAGAAGGAAGGCCGCCTGGTGGGCGCCTACCACATCAGCGACCGGGACGAGGAGTTCGTGGAGGAGGGCGGCGGCGCCGCCTATGCCAAGGCCAACAACATCCCGACCGCCATGACCTACCGGCTGCCCATGGAATCGATCCTGGACCTGCCCAACAACTTCGTCGGTCCCAAGAAGTGCGGCGAGTGCCACCCGGCCCAGTACGAGAAGTGGAGCCGCTCCCGGCACGCCAAGGTGGTCCGGTTCCCGGACGAGATGGTGGAGATCCCGGGGATGGACCTGAAGAAGGGCCTCTACGGCTCCCAGGCCTCGGTGCTGCCGCCGGGGATCACCGCCGATTCGGTGTTCGCCGTCATCGGCACTCCGCGCACCAAGTACGGCTTCATCGATCCCTGGCTGGTGCGCGGCACCTACCATATCGAGGGCGGCAACCTCAAGGACGGCACCGGCACCCTGGTGGCCGGCGGCAACCAGTTCTCCCGCAGCTGGTCGGAATCCCTCACGCCGGAAATGGCCCGGAAGATCGCCACCTTCGTGCCGGGCTTCCCCACCGAGCTCAAGGACTTCGGGGCCAACGGCTCGAACATCTGGGGCATGAACTCATACGGCGCCAAGAACCGCACCAACATGCTGTTCCAGCCGGCCACGTCGTACTGCGAGGTCTGCCACACCTTCAAGTTCGATTTCAAGAACGTCGAGGAGCTCGTGGCCGCCCTCGGCCACCCCGAGGAGCTGCGCAAGCACACCATCGCCAAGGGCATCACCTGCGAGGAATGCCACGGCGCCGGGGCCCACCTGGTGGGCGCCCGGGGCGCGGGCATGCCCTCGAACTGCGAGCGCTGCCACCAGCGCTTCGCCTACAACGCCGACGACGCCAAGGCCAGCCCGACCAAGTCGTTCGGTTCCTACTTCAAGAGCAAGTGCCCGTCCTGCGGCACCGAGGGGGCCCAGAGCTACTACACCGCCCACAAGGAATCGGGCATGGGCTGCGGCGCCTGCCACGATCCCCATGAGGTCACCGGCAACGACTGGAAGGATCCCTACACCAAGCCCGGGCTGCGCAAGCAGTGCCAGGACTGCCACAAGGACCAGGCCGCGTTCTTCGCCCAGAATAAGATCCACGGCGGCAACAACTGCACCAGCTGCCACATGCCCGTGATGGGCAGCTGCGAGAATTTCGGCACCATCCAGTACCCCGACCATGGCGGCTTCGACACCCAGCGGGCCTCCCACATCTGGAAGATCCTGGTCGACCCCGAGGCCCGGACCCTGAACCCGCCTCCCGGCAAGCCCCGCGACTTCAAGGACGGCGCCTGGCGGCTGGCCAAGGTGGAGGGCAAGCCCTACATCGACCTCATGTGGTCCTGCGGCCGCACCAGCTGGGGCGATCCCGACCTGGCCGCCACCGGCGGCTGCCACAGCCCGGCCATGTCCTCCCAGCCCAAGAACCTTCTGTTCACCAACCAGAAGATGATCTATGACAAGGTCGTCGGCTGGCAGAACCCGGTCAAGGCCGGCGTGGCCCAGGTCAACGGCCAGCTGGCCAGGCTGCTGCCGGCCATCGCCGCCAGCCGGCAGCCCCTGGCCGCCAAGGCCCAGGCCCAGCTCATGGCCAACCAGGCCCAGGACATCATCCGCGCGGTGGAGAAGGATCATTCCTGGGGCGTCCACGCCCCCGCCTACACCCTGCAGAAGGTCCAGGAAGCCAAGCTCCTGGCCGACGGCGCCCAGGCCGCCCTGGCCAAGGGCAAGGGCAAGGCCTGACCCCCCCCACATTGGGCTGACAATCACGGCGGATCCCGGCGACAATCGAGGGAAACGCCTTGGGAGGATGGGATGCCCCGATCGAAACGGATCCCGCCGTGGGAGCCGATCACCATCAACGTGAGCCCGGAGGCCCGGCGGCTGCTTCGGCATGCCGCCGCCGAGGAGGACAGCACCCCCGGCGCGATCCTGGACCGGCTGGTCCTGGAGCGCTACGGCGTGCCCCCGCCGGCCCCACCGAAGGCGGAGCCCAGGCCCAGGCCCCGGGCCCGGCCCGCCCCGCCTGAGGCCGAGGCGCCGCCGCCCTTCACGGTTCCCGACCTGCTGCGGATGCTGGTGGACCTGGGCCTGACCACCGCCGCCCTGGCCAAGGCCTGCGCCAAACCCACCAGCGCCCGCACCGTTTCGGCCTGGGTCACCGCCAACCAGATCCCGGCCGATCGCCAGGGCGAGCTGCGGGAGATCCTGGAGACCATGAAGGCCAAAAAAACGTAATAACGTAGATACGATGATTCCCGGCCCGCGCGCCGGCTCTTGACAATCCGGGGTGGAAAAACCAAGGATAGTCCGTCCAACAAGGAGGTTCGCCATGTCCTTCCAACGAATTGCCGGCAAAGCCGCGGTCCTCTCGCTGATTCTCTGCGGAACCGGCCTGCGGGCCCAGATGCCCAATCCCTACGGGATGCCCATCAGCCTGGAACAGGCCCGCAAGCCCGCCGCCACCGCCCTGGCCGAGGCGGCCCGGAACAAGTGGAACATGGCGGTCGCCATCGTCGACCCCAGCGGCAATCTGGTCTATTTCGAGCGGATGGACGGCACCCAGGCCGGCAGCATCCAGGTCGCCCAGAACAAGGCCCGCTGCGCCGCCCGGTTCAAGCGCCCCACCAAGGCCTTCCAGGACGGCCTCGCCGCCGGCGGCGCCGGGCTGCGCATTCTCGATATCGAAGGCGCGGTGGCGGTGGAGGGCGGGATCCCCCTGGTCGTCGACGGCAAGATCGTCGGCGCCATCGGCGTCTCCGGGGACACCAGCGAACACGACAACGTGTGCGCCACCGCCGGAGCCGCGGAACTCAAGTAGCGCCCGGCAGCCGCAAGTAAATGCGTAACAACGGGCTTATGCCCGGTGCCGGTGGTGGTGGCGGGGATGGGCGGCCAGCCTGGCCGGGGTCCCCTCCATCCACTGGCGGATCCGGTTGGCGTCGTTGAACCGGGACTCCCGGCCATTGGCGTCCAGCAGCACGATCAGCAGGCTGCGCTGGGCCAGCTGGGCCTGCATCACCAGGCACTGGCCGGATTCCTCGATGTAGCCGGTCTTGGACAGGCCGATCTGCCAGGCGGAGCTCTGGATGAGATGGTTGGTGTTGTGGAACTGCAGGGTGCGCCGGCCGGACTGGATGAGCGTGCTCGAGGTGGTGGAATCGGACCGGATCAGGGGGTAGTGGTGGGCCTGGTCCACCACCTTGACCAGGTCCCGGGCGGAGGAGACATTGCCCCCGGACAGGCCGGCGGGGTCCTCGAACCGGGTTTCCTGCAGGCCCAGGGCGTGGGCCTTGGCGTTCATGGCGGCGATGCACGCCGGCAGGCCGCCCGGATAGATCCGGCCCAGCGCATGGGCGGCCCGGTTCTCGGAGGCCATGAGGGCCACCAGCAGGGCCTCGCCCACGGTCATGCGGGTGCCCACCGGCAGGCGGGACCGGCTGTGCCGGAGCACATCCTTGTCCTCCTCGAGGATGGTGAGCGACTGCCCCAGATCGGTCCGGGCGTCGAGCAGGACCATGGCGGTCATGAGCTTGGTGATGGAGGCGATCGGCAGGGGCTCGTCGGTGTGCTTCTGGTACAGCATTTCCCCGGAGGCCTGATCCTGGATCAGCACGGCCGCGGAGCGCAGCACCAGCCGCGCCGGGCGGGTGGTCGCGCCCAGGGCCCCGGCCAGGGCGACCAGGGCCAAGGCCGTCCTCAGAATGGAAAGGGCGGAACGGCTAGAGGAAGGCTGGCCGAAAGTAAGGGGCATGTTGGGGCTCGATAAGGGTCGGAGGGCTGGACCGGGGGAACGCACTGCCACCTCCAGCCTAGGACCAATGACCCATATCCGGAAATGGAATCGTTGGAACGGTTGCCGAAGCGGTCAGTGGCCCAGACGGCCGCCCGCCCAGAGTGATTCGCAGGTCCGCGCCAGCTCCATGGGCGAAAACGGCTTGCGCAGCACCGGCAGGTTCAGGCCCTGCAATTCCCCGGTCTGGCGGGCGCCGCCGGCATCGCCGGTGATCACCATGGTCCGGAGGTACAGCCCGGGCCGCTGCTCCCGGACCCAGTCCAGGACTCCGAACCCATCCAGCCCGGGCATCCGCAGATCGGTGATCATCAGATCGATCTGGCGCCCTTCCAGCACCCGGAGCGCCTCATGGCCGCCGTGGACGCGGGTGACCTTCCAGCCCAGCTGGTTCCAGAGCGTGTCCTGGACCAGGGCGGTGATGTGCTCCTCATCATCTACCACCATGACCTCCAGTCGTCCGCACGGCGCCGGGTCCGGTTGCCGGAGCACGACCGGGGCCGGCTGGAGCTCGGTGGCGGGCTCCTGGGCCCGCGGGAGCGTGACCCGGAAGGTGGTGCCCTGCCCGGGCGTGCTTTCGGCCAGGATCGAGCCATGGTGCTGCTTGACGATGCCCAGGCAGACGCTCAGGCCGAGGCCCGTCCCCTTGTCCATGGCCTTGGTGGTGTAGAACGGGTCGAAGATCCGGTTGAGCCGGTCGGGCGGGATGCCCTCCCCGGTGTCCTGGATCTCGATGGTCACGGCTTGGGCATCGACCCGGGCGCGGATCTGGAGGGTCTTCTCGGCCGCGTGCTCCATGGCGTCCAGGGCATTCAGGATCAGGTTGATCAGGACCTGCTTGAGCTGCCCCGGGTCCACCCAGATCGGCGGGCAGGGCGCCGGCAGGTCCAGGGTGATCCGCGCCTCCGCGGCCCGCAGGCGGAACCGCATCAGGACCATCGCCTCCTCGATCAGGGTGCGCGGGTCGGTGGCGGCGCATTCCAGGGAGGGCTGGCAGAGGTTCTTGAGCTGCTGGATGATCTTGCTGGATTCCTGGACGGAGGCTTCGATCATCCGGGCGAAGCCCTGGAGTTCCTGGAAGCCGCCGGCCCGGGCCAGGCGCAGCCCCAGAAGCTCGGCGTAGCCCTGGGCCGGAGCCAGCTTGTTGTTGAGTTCATGGGCGATGCCGCCCACCAGGGTCTCCAGCATGGCCCGCTTCTCGTTCAGCGCCGCGCTCTGCTCGAGTTCCCGGACCTGGCGGATCTTCTGGAGCATGAGCTGGGACTGGGCCCGCACCAGCGCCGGCACCGGGATGATGCCCAGGAACGCGCCGGCCGCCGTGACCAGCGCCAGGTCGTGGTAGAACGCCTCCCCGGTGCGGCTGAGGGCGGACTCCAGGACGTCCAGCAGCGGCCGTTCCGGCGCGACCACCAGGGGCTCGGGGAGCAGGTGGTCGCGGACCGGGCGCCGGCTGTGCAGGGTGAACCCGTAGCGGGTGCCCAGGAGCAGGCCCAGGTGGCCCCGGGACACCAGCCCGAGGAAATGCCCGCCCTCGGTCACCGCCATGAATTCGAACGGATGGTGGCGGAACTGCTCGAACACCGCCTCCACGGGGGTCCCGCCCTGCACCTGCTCGGCGTGGTCGACCAGCGCGGGGAGGGACAGCGGGTCCGCGGGGGTGATGAGCGCGTCCTGGCTCATGCCGCGCCCGTGCGCCCGGTGGAGAGGGCGTAGGGGCGGAACGCCCGCGTGGTCGGATAGAGGTGCTCCCGGATTTCCAGCGCCATCTGGCCGGCGCCGTCGACCCCATCCAGCGCCGCGACCTGCAGCCAGCGCTCCAGGCCCTCGAGGGCCGCCCGGTCCAGGCCGGCGATGGGGGCCTTGAAGCGGAGGGCCTCCAGAGCGTCCTGGGCCGGCCGGCCGAGGTCCCGGTACCCGTGGGCCAGCTGGGTCAAGGTTCCAAGTTTCATGGCGGACTCCTGGGAAACGGGTCGCCTCCGGCGGGCGGCCGCCTTCCGGGAGAAAGGGGGCCATCCGGCCAAAGCCAGACCCGGGGCGTCCATGGATGGCCTGGTTGACCATCCGGAAAGGCCCGTCGTGATGATCCGATTCTAGGGCTGGCAGGCTGCCGGGGCCATGAAGGCGGTGTAACAGTTCTGCGAAAACCGTCCCGTCAAACGGAGTTTCCACGGCTGTCATGGCCAGGCACCCGCCGGCCGGGAGAATGGGCTCCTGGAGCAGGTCATGGCCTTCAATGGAACCCCATCGATGGAAGCACGGGAAGACGCCCTCGAAGGCGGGGCGGCCCGGCCCTGGCCGCGGGTGCGGACCCGGGAGGCCGTGGACATTCCGGCCATCGTGGAGCTGGCCCGCCGGGTCTACCCACCGCCCCATGGCGAGGATTCCCTGTGGCCCGCGGCCAGCCTGATCGCCCACTTCGCCCATTTCCCGGAAGGCCAGATGGTGGTGGAGGACATCGACGGGCGCCTGCTGGCGGACGCGACCTCGCTGCGGGTGCCCCTGGCGGTCGCCCTCCGGCCCCACACCTGGAAGGAGATCACCGACGGCGGGCGCCTGGGCAGCCATGACCCCCGCGGCGGAGCCTTCTACGGCGCCGATATCATGGTCGATCCCGGCCGGCAGGGCGAGGGCCTCGGTACCCGGCTGTACCGCGCCCGGATCGCCCTTGCCCGGGCGATCGGTTGCACGACCTTCGTGGCCGGCGCCCGGATCCCCGGTTTCCACCGGGCGGGCCCCGGGACATCCGTGGAAACCTATGTCGCCGGAGTGATCGCCGGCACCCGCTTCGATCCCACCCTGAGCCGGCAGCTGGCGCTGGGCTTCAAGGTGGCCGGCCTCCTGCCGGACTACATCCCGGATCACGAATCCCTGGACTGGGCGGTGCTGATCTGCCGTCCCCTGGTCTGATGGCCGGCCCCGCCGAGGATCGAACGCCTCTCCGCCGGATCCGGGTCGGCGCTCTGCAGTATCTCATCCGGCCGGTGGCCAGCTTCGAGCAGTTCGAGGACCAGGTCACCTCCCTGGTGGAGACGGCGGCCGACTACACATGCCACCTGCTGGTCTTCCCCGAATACTTCACCCTCCAGATGCTCACCCTGGGCAATGTCAAGCGCCCCATCATCCAGCAGATCGAGGACCTGGCCCGGCAGCGCCCGCGCTACGTGGACATGTTCACGCGCCTGGCCACCCGGCACCGCATGCACATCGTCGCCGGCAGCATCCCGTCCTACGGCGAGGGCGGCTGCGTCTACAACGACAGCTTCTTCTTCAATCCCAAAGGGGAATTCGACTACCAGGGCAAGCTGCACATGACCCGGTTCGAGCGCGAGGAATGGTGCATCACCCCGAGGGTGAACTTCAAGGTCTTCGAGACCGGCCTGGGCCGGATCGCCATCACCATCTGCTACGACGTCGAGTTCCCGGAGATCGCCCGGGCCGCCGCCAGGGCCGGGGCGCGGATCCTGGTCGTGCCCAGCTGCACCGACGACCGCCAGGGCTTCCTGCGGGTGCGCTACTGCGCCCAGGCCCGGGCGGTCGAGAACCAGATGTACGTCATCCACTCCGGCACCGTGGGTTCCCTGCCGGCGGTCCCGGCGGTCTCGCTCAACTACGGCCAGGCCTCGATCCTGACCCCCAGCGACTTCATGTTCTCCCGGGACGGCATCCGCGCCGAGGGCGTGCCCAACCAGGAGATGATGATCATCGGCGACCTGGACATGGAGGCCCTGGAGGAATCCCTGCACAACGGCCCGGTCCTGCCCCTCTACGACAGCGAACGGACTCCCCTCAAGGTCTTCAGTCCGGCTATCGTGGCCCTGTGAGGAGCCGCCGATGGAGAAGATCGCGATGGGACCGTCCGGCATTAGGGGGTCCCGCCTGGCTGTGGGCTGCATGGGCCTCGGGGGCGGCTGGAATCGTGCCCCGCTGGGTCCGGCCGAGCTCGGCCAGGCCCGGGCCCTGGTCGAGGCGGCCCTGGAGCTGGGCATCGACGTCTTCGACCATGCCGACATCTACACCCTGGGCAAGGCGGAGGCGGTCTTCGGCCAGCTCCTGAGCGAAACCCCCTCGCTGCGCGACCGGATCGTGCTGCAGAGCAAATGCGGCATCCGCCTCCCCGGCGAGGGCGGCGTCGCGACCGGCCACTACGACCTGAGCGAGGCCCACATCCTGGCCTCGGTGGACGCCAGCCTGGCGCGGCTGCGGACCGGCCACCTGGACCTGCTGCTGCTGCACCGGCCCGACCCCCTGATGGAGCCGGACGAGATCGCCGGCGCCTTCCGCCGCCTGCGGGAGGCGGGCAAGGTCCGGGCCCTGGGCGTCTCCAACATGGATGCCGCCCGGATCCGCTTCCTCCAGGCCAGCCTCGACCAGCCCCTGGCCGTGGACCAGCTCGAACTCAGCCTGGTCCGGGACGCCTTCGTGGAAAGCGTCGCGACCTTCAACGACCGCAGCCGCGACCGGGCCGGCTGGTTCGGCGACGGCACCGTGGAAGAATGCCGGGCCCGGGGCATCCGCCTCCAGGCCTGGAGCCCCCTGGCCGGGGGCCGCTGGGATGGGGCCTTCGGCACCGCCGTGGCCGCCTCCGCCCAGGCCCACGAGGTCCCGCCCGAAGCCATCCTGGTGGCCTGGCTGCTCCGCCACCCCGCCGGCATCCAGCCGGTCCTCGGCACCACCCGCCCGGAGCGCCTGCGCGCCTGCGCCCGGGGCCTGGAGGTGCGGCTGGAGCGGGAGGAATGGACCGCTCTCTGGGTCGCCGCCCGGGGCGGGCCGCTGCCCTGATCAGGGCTGCCGGTAGCGCCCCGGCCCTTCCAGCTTCTCCCGGAACGTCTGCGGCAGGGCGTGCTTCACCTTCTTGTTGAAGTCGTACATCACCAGCACGTCATGCATTTCCGCCGCGCATTCGGCGGCGTCGTTGAGCACCGCGTGGCGCATGTGGAAGCTGGTCGTGTTGACCTGGTCCACCACCGAGCGGATCGTCACGTGGCCGGGGTAGAACAGCTGGCGGCGGAACTGGCAGTGGGTGGAGGCCAGCACCGGGCCGAGCCCGGTCTCCTCGTGGTAGCGCATCATGCCCAGGGCCTCCAGGTAGTTCAGGCGGGCGGTCTGGGCGTAGCGGAGGATCGCCAGGTTGTTGATGTGGCCGAAGGAATCCAGCTCGCTCCAGTCGATCCGGAGCTGCATGCTGATTGCGTAGTTGATCACGGTCGCTCCCGATGGCTGTAGGTGAGCAGGTCCGAGGCCTGGTCGAGGGTGGCGGCCAGCCTCAGAATGAGTTGCCGGGTCCGCGGATCCCCGGACGCCGCCAGGGCGGCCAGCGCCGGGACCGCGGTCGCGGGCGGGATCTGCCGGCGCAGGGTGGAGGTCAGCAGGGCCCGGACCGGTTCGGGCATGCCCTCGCCGCGCAGATCGATGAGGGCCTGGCCCAGGTTGAGGGCGGCCAGGAGGCCCCGGGGCCAGCGCCGGACCGCCTCCCGGGCCCGGCCCAGGTGCAGGGCCAGGCGCAGCACCTGGCGCGAACCCTGGGCCCGCCAGGCGGCCGGATCCTGGACCGCGCCGGCCTCCAGGATCCGCTGCAGGTCGCGCCGGATCACCGCCACCGCGTCCACGGCCTGGTGGTGGACCCGCCGCGGCAGCAGGATGAACAGGGCCGCCATCAGCCCGGCCGAGGCCACCAGGGCGCCGGAATCCATCAGGATCCGGGCGGTGTCGTGGCTGGCGGGCATCCCGGCCTGGGAGGCCAGGAGGAAGCACATGTTGAAATCGATGCCGGCCGCGCCGAGCCGCGGGTGGGCCCGGAAGAACCCGCCGACCAGGAGGAACGGCACGAGGCTGAGGATCAGCCCGGCCGGGGAGGCGATCGCGGGCTGGACCGCCAGCCGGTAGACCAGGGCCGCCAGCACGCCGGTGGCCACCCCGGTGATCAGCTTGCCGGCGACCAGCTGGGGCAGGGGCAGGGTGCCCAGCACCATCACGAAGATGCAGACGCCCAGGGCGGCCAGGCCCAGGGACGGGATGTGCAGGGCCCGGGCCAGGGCCACGGCCGCGAAGCTGGCCGCGAAGGCCAGGGCCCCGGTGCGGCGGGCCAGGATCCATTCCCGGTGGGGGGCCAGCCGCGCCGTGCGCGGGTCCCCCGCGAAGGCCTGGCCGCGATCCGGGCGGGACAGGGCCAGGTCGGCGGCGATGATGTCGCCGACCGCGGCGTCCAGGCGCTGGAGTTCCGGGTCGCCGGAGGCCGGGAGCCGCCCCTCCCCGCCCGGGAAGGGCCGGGTCCAGGCTGTGCGCAGATGCTCGGCGATGCCCTCCAGGCGGTCCACCAGGGCCCCGTCATAGCGGCTGCGGGCGTCCCGCACCGCCTGGGCCGCGGCCATGGTTGAAAGCGAGCCGACCACCAGCATGTCCACGTCGCCCAGGCGCCGGTAGCCGTCGACCCGCCCGGCCGCATGGGTCCGGGCCCCGGCTTCCAGGGCGCTGATCTCGCCGAGGATCCGGCGCTCCTCCCGGCCGTCGTCCAACGGTTCGCCCCGGAGCACCCGGGCGGCGTAGGCCACGGCATCCGCCGAGACCGCCCGCACCTCGTCATAGAACGCGGCCAGGGGCGATTCGGGCGTCTGGAAGGCCATGACCGCGCTGCCCACCACCACCCCGATCAGGGTGCAGTCCACCCGGGCGATGGCCAGCGCCACGGCGCCCACGGGCGACAGCAGGGCGGGGATCACCACGAGCGCGCCGGTCACCCCGGCCAGCAGCGCCCCGTAGCCGTGGACGCCGCGCAGGAGGTGGGCCGCCCCGGCGTTGCCGGCGATCCACAGGGCCAGAAGGGCGATCTTCACCAGCGGCGGGACCGGGGCCTGCAGGAGGGCCAGGCCCGCCCCCGCCCCGACCAGCGTGCCGAGGATCCGGAACACCGCGCGCTCCAGCAGGACGCCCCGGGCCGGCTGGGAGATGACCCAGACCGGCATGGCCGCCCAGTAGGCGTTGTGCACATTCAGGAGGGCGGCCGCGGAGAACGCCAGCAGCGCGGCCAGAGCCAGGAGAAGGGCCCGGCGGGTGGCGGCCCCGTCCCAGGGGAGGGTCATGGGCGTCCTACAGCTTCTTGTGGCTCCCGTCGCACATGGGCTTGGTGCCGGTGTGCTTGCAGGCGCAGAACCACTTGTCGCCGGTCACGTCGGCCGTGTAGGCCACGGGCGCGAAGCCGGTGCCCCGGTGGCTGCCGTCGCACAGGGGCTGGCTCTTGCTGTGGCCGCAGGCGCACCAGTGGTAGGTCTTGCCGGCCTCGACCGCGACCTTGAGGGGGGCCTTCTGGGGGACGTTGGGGGTGAGTTCGGACATGGACATCTCCTTCCGGGAATGGGTGGACCCGAGGTCTTTTCCCGATCCTGTTCCAATTTTCAGTTTATCCGACTTCCCCCATGGCTGGCCCAACCCCGGCCGGGTCGGGCAAGATGGTGCCATGCTGCCGCTCCAGACCGAACGCCTGACCCTGCGCCCCTTCACCGTGGAGGACGCGCCCTTCGTCCTGCGCCTGCTCAACGAGCCCTCCTTCATCGCCAACATCGTCGACAAGGGCGTGCGCACCGAGGCCGCCGCGGCCGACTACCTGCGCCAGGGCCCCATGGCCAGCTACGCGGAGCACGGGTTCGGCCTGTGGCTGGTGGCAGACCGGGCCACCGGCGTGGCCATGGGCATGTGCGGCCTGATCCGGCGCGCGACCCTGCCCGAGGTGGATCTGGGCTATGCCTTCGTGCCCGAATACTGGGGCCGCGGCCTGGCCCGGGAGGCGGCCGCGGCCTGCCTGGCCTACGGCCGGGACGTGCTGGGGCTCCGGGCCCTCCTGGCCATCGTCACCCCGGGGAACGCCCCCTCGATCCGGCTCCTGGAGGCCCTGGGCTTCGCTGCCAACGGCCGGATGGCATTCGAGCCGGGCGACGAGGTCCTGGTGTTCCGGACCGTCTTCACCACGATCCGGAAGGCCCGCGCGTCCGACGCCCCGCAGCTCGCCGCCCTGGCGGAGCGGACCTTCCGGGACGCCTTCGAGGCGGTGAACACCCCCGAGGACATGGCCCTCCATTGCGGGGCGTCCTACAGCCCGGCCATCCTGGACCGGGAGATCCGCGACCCCGGCGTGACCACCCTGGTCGCCGAGCACCAGGGGCAGCTGGTGGCCTATGCCCAGACCCGCTGGGACCCGCCGCCGGCCTGCGTCCAGGCGGAGCGCCCGTTCGAGATCCAGCGCCTCTACGTCTCCAGCGCCTTCCACGGCAAGGGCCTGGCCCAGGAGCTCATGGCCGCGTGCCTGGAGTTGGCCGGGGCGGGCGGCGCGGACCGGGTCTGGCTGGGGGTCTGGGAACACAATCCGCGGGCGATCGCCTTCTACCGGAAATCCGGGTTCGTCGAGGTGGGGGACCATGGCTTCCTGCTCGGGACCGATCCGCAGCGGGACATCGTCATGGTCCGGCCGGTGGCGCCGGCCGGAATCGATTAGACTCGTCCCAGGGAGGCCCCGTGAACCGAACCGCACTGCTTTGCCTGGAACTGGCCCTGCTGGCCTCCCCCCTGGCCGCCCAAACCCCGGCGCCCGCGAAGAAGGCCGCGGCGCCCGCTCCCCGAAAAGGACCTGCCATGATCACCACCCCCAGCGGCCTCAGCTACGTAGATACGGCGGAAGGCGCCGGCCCCAGCCCGAAGTCCGGCCAGACCTGCGTGATGCACTATACCGGGTGGCTGTCGGCCGCCGGCAAGCCCGGAACGAAGTTCGACAGCTCGGTGGACCGCGGCCAGCCGTTCTCCTTCTCCGTCGGCGTCGGCCAGGTCATCAAGGGCTGGGACGAGGGCGTCATCACCATGAAGAAGGGCGGCAAGCGCACCCTGCACATCCCCGCCGCGCTCGGCTACGGCTCCCGGGGCGCCGGCGGCGTCATCCCGCCCAATGCCGACCTCATCTTCGACGTCGAGCTGCTGGACATCCGATAGTTTTTCGGCGCGTCCCCTGACCCTTGCCCATGTTCCGCTGGTAGGCTCTTTCTCCGACTTCGACCCTTGCCGGTCGGGCGAACGATGAAAGGAGTCCCATGGCCGAGAACAAGACCCAGCCCACCCAAGCCAGCGTGGCGGGCTACCTCGCCGCGATCCCCGACGAAGCCCGGCGCAAGGACTGCGAGGCCCTGGCCAAGCTGATGGCCAAGGCGTCCGGCTTTGCCCCGGTCATGTGGGGCCCCGGCATCGTCGGCTTCGGCAGCTACCACTACAAATACGAAAGCGGCCGGGAGGGCGACAGCTGCCTGGTGGGCTTCGCGTCCCGGAAGGGCGACATCAGCATCTATGCCATGGGGGATTTTCCCGGCCGCGCCGAGCTGCTTGCCAGGCTGGGCAAGCACAAGACCGGGAAGGGCTGCCTTTACCTTCGCCGGCTCAGCGATGTGGACCCCGAAATCCTCTCCCAGATGGTCATCCAATCGATTTCCGCCATGAAGAAGAAGCACGCCTGACCCGGAGTTCCCCATGGCGACCAAGCCGAGCACCGTCGCATTCCTCCTCGACCAGATGGCGGAGGCGGGGGCCGTCACGGCCCGGAAGATGTTCGGGGAATACGGCGTCTTCCTGGACGACAAGACCATCGCCCTCATCTGCGACGATCGCCTGTTCCTCAAGCCGACCGGGCCCGGACGGCAGCTGCTGGCCACGGTCACGGAAGCGCCGCCCTATCCGGGCGCGAAATCCTGGTTCCTCGTCCCGGAGGAGGTCTGGGACGACCGGGACCACCTGGCGGAGCTGGCCCGGGTCACCGCCGGGGCCCTGCCGCCGCCGCGCCGGAAAGCGTCCGGGAAAGCCGGAATTTAGTTTTTGCAAGACCTTGCGCCGGTTGATTTTTGCCCGATTTTTCCATGCCGGCGAAGCTGTGGGCCGGTGTCTGGCCGCGGGACCCTGCGTCCCCGCAACGAGCGGCACCACCATCATCCTTCCGGGGTCCCCACCGGTGGGCCCCGGCCCATCCGAGGAGAACCATCATGGGCTACGGCGTCATCCACTTCTTCCCAGGCGGCACCAAGGAACAGTACGAAGCCTCCCTTGCCGCCGTGCACCCCGGAAAGGACATCCTGCCCGCGGGGCAGATCTTCCACGCCGCGGGGCCGTCGGCCGGCGGCTGGACCATCCTGGCGGTGCATGAGACCAAACAGAGCTGGGAGACGTTCCGCGACACCATCCTGATGCCCAGGTTCAAGAACGGCATCAAGGGCGGCTTCCCGACGCCGCCCCAGGAGACCGTCTTCGAGGCCTACAAGGTGGTCCAGATGCAGCCGGTGGGCCGGCACGGGTAGGCCGAAGCCGCTCGTGCGCCGAGCCCGGCCTGGGGGTACAATCGGGGAAATCCACATTCCCCGGGAGTGCCCATGGAAGCCAGAGCGGCCGCCGCGATCCTTGCCATCTGCGGGTTGACCGCGGCCGTGTCGTGCCGGCCGGTGACGACCCAAAGGCAGAGCAACCTGATGGACTACCTCGCCGCGAAGGAGGAGGCCCCTCCCGCCGGGCCGCCGGCGCAGATCCAGAATCCCCTCCGGGTCGGGGTCGTCTTCATCCCGGGGGGGTCGGCGAAAAGCACCGACGCGCAGCTGGACCGGGAGATCGGCCGGGTACTGCTCAGCCAGGAGCAGGAAGCGAAACTGACCGGGATCATCCAGGAGCACCTGTCCCGCCAGCCCTGGATCGCGGACTGCAAAGTCATTCCATCCACCTACCTGACGCCGGGCGGCGGGTTCGGGGATCTGCACAAGACCGCGCACATGTACGGCCTGGACGTGATGATGCTGGTCTCGGTCAACCAGGTCCAGTTCACGGATCCCAAGCTGCGCTCCTGGACCTATGCCACCGTCGTGGGCGCCTACACCATCAAGGGCGAGAAGAACGACACCAGCACGTTCGTGGATGGCGCCGTCTTCCACGTGCCCACCCGGACCCTGCTCCTGCGGGCGGGCGGCGTGAACAACCTGAAGGGCAATTCCACGATCATCCAGCGGGGTGAACAGCTCCGGCAGAACTCGATCGAGGGGCTGACCCTGGCGGTCCAGGATCTCTGCGCGAAACTCGACCAGTCGGCGCTGGCCTTCCAGGCCGAGGTCGCCGGCGGGCGCAGGAAGGACGTCATCTTCGCCGGCCAGCCGTGATCAAATGAAGGGTCGCCAGGCCAGCCGGCCCGCGGTCCGGAGATGACATGAGCCATGCCCCTGATATGGACCCACCCAAGCCTGCCAAGGTCGGGGTCAAGTGCCTGCGATGCGAAGGCACCGGCCGCCGGACGGTGCCCTGCGAGATCTGCAAGGGCCGCGGAGCGCTGGTCCTGGTCTGCCGGAAGTGTTCCGGTAGCGGGACCTATTCCCAGGAAGCGGGCCCATGCCAGCGCTGCGACGCCCGCGGCGTGCTCGGCGATGGCACGCCCTGCCCCCGCTGCAAGGGGAGCCGGGCCCAGGCCGCCTTCGCCTCGGCCTGCGCGAAGTGCGCGGGCAGCGGATCGGTGAACCTTCCCTGCAAGAAATGCCGTGGCAAGCTGACCGCCGAGATCGCGTGCGAGACCTGCGGCGGTACCGGCGTGTTCCGCCGGAAACCCTGAGCGGCCTACCGCGGCTGGTGGGAATCGGCCAGGTAGGTCGGCCCGGCGATCGGCTGGAGCGGGCCGAAGACGATGATCGGCTTCATCTTCAGGGCATGCATCGCCGAGGCCAGTTCCTGCAGCCGGAGCCGCGCCGCCTGGACCGAGGCGAACGGGCCGCTGCGGATCAGCTGGAAGCCGTGGCCGCTGTGCCGGGTCCGCATCTGCAGGGTCGACTCCACCGCGGCGACGCGCTGGAGGTTCCGCTGCAGCCGCGCGGCGCCCCGGCTGCTGCGCGTGGCCGCGAACTGGATCCAGACCTGCCGCGGCCCGTGGCGCCGCGCCGCGCGGCGGACGGCCGGTGATGCCACCGGGAGGCCTGGCGCCTGGCGCAGTTCCGCCAGCTTCGGCAATTCCACCGGCACGGGGGGCGGCAGCAGGATTGGCGCGGCCGGGGCCGGTTCCTCCGGCAGGACGTCCACGACCAGGGGCGCGCTCTGTCCGCCTGCGGAATTGGTGACATGCAGCCAGTAGACCATCCGCCCCGTGACCCGGTGGGTGATCTCGCCCTTGGCGGGCAGGACCAGGCCGAGCGGTTCCAGGCGGACCTGGTCGGTGCCGGTGGCGGTCCACCGGAGGGTCACCATGCCGCCCTTGCCCACGGTCCTGGCGGTGGACTGGAAGGCCTGGATGCGGGCCGGTTCGGAGGCCACCTGGGCGGACAGGAGGCAGGGTGCGAGCGCGAGGGCGAGGTATCTCATGGGGGCCGCCAGGTGGTGGAGCATCGGCACCCATTCTGAACACTTGCCGGGCAAAATCCAACGAATTCAGGTCAAAGTGGCGGGTGCCTTCGTCTTGCCCGGCCTTTCGTTCGGCTTATACATGGTTCCAGTTTCAAACCTCGACCCGCCCGCCCCGAGGGCGTTCCTCAAACCCCATAGCGCAGGAGATGCGACGATGCGATTCATGGTTCTGGTCCCTGCCAGCAAGGAATCCGAAGCGGGGGTCCTTCCGGATGGGAAGCTCCTGGCGGAGATGGGCCGGTTCAACGAGGAACTGGTGAAAGCCGGCGTCATGCTCGGGGGGGAGGGCCTGCAGGACAGTTCGAAGGGCGTGCGCATCCGGTTCTCCGGCGCCGGGCCCACCGTGACCGAGGGGCCCTTCCCGGGGCCCGAAGGACTGATCGCGGGGTTCTGGATCATCCAGGTCGAGTCCCGGGAGGAAGCCGTCGCCTGGATGCGCCGCGCCCCCTTCGGCGAAGGGGTGCAGCTCGAACTGCGCCAGGTCTTCGAGGCCGAGGATTTCGCCCCGAGCGATCCGGACGGCACGCTGCGGGCCCGGGAGGAGCAGCTGCGCGCCCAGGTGGCGAGGTAGCCATGGCCCGCGTCCGGGTGGAGAGCTTTGGGATCTCGATCGACGGGTACGGCGCCGGGCCCCGGCAGGATCTCGAGCACCCCCTGGGCATCGGCGGCCAGGATCTCGTGGAGTGGCTGTTCCACACCCGCCTGTGGGGCCGGATGCACGGCCAGGAATCCGGGGAGCAGGGGGTGGATGATGAGGCTGCGGGGCGGGGGTTCGCCGGCGTCGGCGCCTGGATCCTGGGCCGGAACATGTTCGGCCCGGTCCGGGGCCCCTGGCCGGATGAGTCCTGGAAGGGCTGGTGGGGCGAGGAGCCCCCCTACCACGTTCCGGTCTTCGTGCTGACCCATCACCCGCGGGGTCCCCTCCGGATGGCGGGGGGCACCGAGTTCCGGTTCGTGACCCAGGGCCCCGAGGCCGCGCTGGAGCAGGCGCGGGCCGCGGCGGGAGGGCTCGATGTCCGGGTGGGCGGTGGGGTCGCCACGATCCGCCAGTATCTGATGGCGGGCCTGGTCGATCGGGTCCACCTCGCCGTCCGTCCGGTCCTTCTCGGATCCGGCGAACACCTCCTGGAGGGCATCGACCTGAAGGCGCTAGGCTATGAGTGCACGCAGTCCCTCGCGGGGGAACGCGCGACCCACGTATTCCTGTCCAAGCGGGCCTGACCCGTCCGCCCATTCCCGAGGTGCCGACCTGAAGCCCAACCTGGCCATTCCCTTCCTGTCCCTCACCCTGGCGGCCGCGGCGCCCACGGTGGCCGCGCTCACCCGGGAGGGCCAGTGGGAGCCCGGGCAATGGCCGGCCTTCCAGGCCATGCTCAACCGCCCGGCCCCGAAGCTGGAGCTGTCCCGCTGGGCGCTGGGGAAGATCACCCGGGCCGAGAAGAAGCATCGGATCGTGGTGGTGGATTTCTGGGCCACCTGGTGCGGCCCGTGCATCCAGGCGATTCCCCACAACAACCGGATCCTCGCCAGCTACCGGGACCGGGGCGTGCTCCTGTTCGGCGCCTGCACCGGCGGCCGGGAGGAAAGCATGGAGGCGGTCGCCCGGGCCGCAGGGGCGGCCTATCCCACCGCCGTGGCCGGGCCGGCCACCGCCGCGGGGTGGCACCTCAAATTCTTCCCGACCTATGCCGTCATCGACCGCCGGGGCGTCCTGCGCTCGATCGGCATCCAGCCCGACTACCTGCCGAAGATCCTGGATGCGCTTCTGGCCGAGCAGCCCGGTTGAGCCGCGGCCGGCTTCTAGGGCCGGTCTTCCTCATCGGCCGCTTCCTCCTGCGCATCCGCAAAGGCCTCCTCGATCTCCTCCCGGCTTTCCCGGGTCACCTCGCCGGTGAGGGCTTCGGCGACATCGTCTTCGGTCAGGGCCCCGAGCACCTGCTCGTGAAGGGGCAGCTCCCGCCGGGTTTCCGAGGCGACGGGCGGCTCCTGCTCGGGCAGGTCCACGCCCATGGACTCGGCCTCTTCGGTCGTCAGTTTCAAGCCCAGTTCCGCTTTTCGACCCTTGCCTGGCACAGTCACCTCCCTTGTTTCGCGCGTTGCATATTGCAGAACCGGGGCCAGCTGCGCAAAGCCTCAGGGCCGGGTCCCGGAATGGCGGAGGGGGAATCCTTCGATCCGGTGCCGGTGCTCCTGCTGCCGGTAGACCAGCGGGACCGGTACGGCCCGGACCCTGAGCCCATGCAGGAACAGGGTGAAGCGTGGCGGTTCCCGGCGCACCGTGGTGAGGTGCCCGGCCAGCAGCGTCGCAATGGCGAAGACCGTAAACGATATCGCGGTGATCAGAAGGTATTCGAATGGCATGGCAGCTCCCCCCGAAGGATTGGCACAACCTGGGCCAATTAATAAGGCTAATATATTCAATGGTTGGTGTTTGCCGATGGCGAGGCCGGGCGACCCTGCCATCAATATGAGGCAGGCTCACCTTCAATTCGAAGGCCCGGCCCGGCCGCTCCGGCCGGCGGCGCCATGTTTCCGCATTGAGACCGGGCGGCCGAAGTGTCAGACTCCCGGCATCCCGCGGGGATCCCCTGGGCCCCGCCTGCCAAGGAAAGGTCCGTCGCCATGAGCAACCGCATCGTCCGGGTCGACCTCCCCCCTACCGATCACGACCGGTTGGCGCTCCACGCGCCGGCGCTCTGACCATGCGGATGTCCGAGATCCCCTTCGGCACGACGGACTGGTCGGGTGTGGACCGGACCGAGCACCCGGGTGAGACCGGGGTCGCCCACTGGCGGACCCGCGCGTTCGGCGGCATCCGGGTCCGCATGGTCGACTATTCTCCCGGGTACCTCGCCGACCACTGGTGCCGGAAGGGGCACATCCTCCTCTGCCTCGAAGGCGAGCTCCTGACCGAACTGGAGGATGGCCGCCGCTTCCGGCTCACGCCCGGGATGAGCTACCAGGTCGCGGATGAGGCGGAAGCGCACCGCTCCTCCACCGCCACCGGCGCCCGGCTGTTCATCGTCGATTGAGGCCGCTGGGCGCGCCGCAGCCCAGGTCCTCATGGTCAGCTCGCAAGGATCCGGTCATGGCCCTCGTCGTTTTCCTCAAAGGCGTCAATGTCGGTGGTCACCGGCGCCTGCGCCCCCGTGCGCTGGCGAAGGAACTGCGGCACCTGGAGGTCGTGAGCCTCGGCGCGGCCGGAACCTTCATCGTCGGCAAGGCCCTCCCGGAGGCTGCCCTGCGCGCGGAGATCCAGGGCCGGGTGCCCTTCGAGGTCGAGATGATGATCTGCAGCGGCGCCGAGCTCCTCCGCCTGGCCTCGGCCGACCCGTTCGAGGGCCAGGCCGGGGAGCGGGATATCGTCCCGTTCGTGGGGGTCCTGGCTTCACCCGGACAATTCCCGGCAACCCTCCCCCTGAGCCTTCCGGCGCAGGGGGACTGGTGCCTGAAACTCCTGGGCTGCCGGGGGCGGTTCGTCCTGGGCCTGTACCGCCGGCAGATGAAGGCCATCACCTACCTCGGCCAGCTGGAGCGGGTGGCCGGAGCGCCCATGACCGTGCGCAACTGGAACACGATCCTGGCCATCGCGAAGGCGCTGCGGGGCAGGACCAAGCCCGGCGGTTGAGCCGGCTCAATCGGCCACGAGCCCTGCCGCCGACCCTGGAAGGCCGCCGGTCGACCCGATCCCGGTCAGGCTGCCGTCCCAGCCCACCTGGTATTCGAGAATCTGGTGGGTGCCCTCGGCCAGCGCGTAGAGGTGGTGCCGGGTGGCGGCCACGTCCAGGAGCGGGATGCTCGCGGTCGTGGTGAGGCCCAGGAAGGTGAGCTGGCCTTCCCGGCCCACGCTGAACCCGGCGATGGTCCCGATGTGCGCGTTGGTGGCATAGGCGAACCGTCCGTCCGGGGTGGCCGCGATCCAGCACGGGGCCGCGCCGTCGCTGGGCACGCTGGGGCTGACCAGCGCCAGGCCGCCGTGATCCAGGTCGTAGGAGGATACGGCGTTGATGGCGGCCTCCGTCACCAGCAGGTTGTCCCGCCCCGTGAAGGTGAACCCGTATGGGCCGGGGCCGTTGGAGGGATGGGCGGTGGGTCCGGTGACGAGGCCACCGGCATTCACCTTGTAGGTGTCGAGGGTCTGGGTCGCCTTCTCGGAGACCACCAGCGTGCTCTGGTCCGGGCTGAAGGCCACCTCCTCGGCGCTGGCACTGGCCGAACTGAGTGCCCGCGAGGAACCGGGGATCATCTCCAGCTCGCCGTGGTCCCCGACCCAGAAGCCCGCGATGTTGCCGGTGCCGCCCTGGTTGAGGACATAGAGCAGGTGGCCGCTGACCGCCAGGCTCACGGGCGTGGTGCCACCCGAATCGGCCGTGTCCATCAATTCCAGGCCGCCCGCGTGGACCCTGAAGGAGGAGATGGAATGGCTGCCCGCGTTCACCGCGAACAGCCATTCGCCGTCCCCGCCCAGCGCCACGGCGCCCTGGGAGGCCAGCGGCGCGCCGGTGCCCATGCCGCCCGAGGCCACGACCTGGGCCGGGGTCAGGGTGCCGTCCGCGGCCCGGTGGAACACCAGGATCTGGTTGCCGGCGCTGGCATTGGATTCGGTGTACACGGCGCCCGCCCCCCGGGCGGAAAGGACCGGACCCGCGCCCGCGAGCAGCGATCCACTGATCAGGATTGTCGTCAAACGTGCCCAACTGATATTCATTTCGTTCTCCCGGGCCGAAGGCCATGGCAGGGTCCGCGGGACCCTGGGGTTTCTGGCGCCCCCTGGGGGGCGATTGCGCTGGCGACCTACCGGGCAGGGCGCTGCACAGCGCCTGCCTTTCTGCTTGCCTGAATGGAGCGGGGCTCCAACGGAATTGGGGTGCGGGTCCGCCCGGGGGTGTGACAGGCAGGATTCTTGAAATATTTCTTCGCCCCGCAGATCGTGCCGAAATCGACCGTGGATCGCCGGTTCGGGGTGGATTGCAGCAATCCCTCGGCCGGGCAGGCCAGGACTATCCAGGCAACTCTGGACCGGAATCCGGCCGATCGAATCCCAGGATGCCGCCGGCCAGGCCCGGCAGGTTTTCCACCACCAGCGAAGGTTCCAGGCCCCAGGGATCGAAGGACGCATCCGGATCCCGCCGGACCCAGGCGGCCCTCATGCCGGCGGAGAGGGCCCCGATGACGTCGAAAGGGTTGCCCGAGATCAGCCAGGCCTCGGCGCCGGTGGCCCCGGCTCGCCTCAGGAAATGGGCGTACACGCCCGGGTTGGGCTTGAAGGACCGCATTTCGTCCACACTCACCACATCGAGAAAGAAATCCCGGAGTCCCGCCTGGACGAGCAGCGCCTCGACGGCATCGGCGCTGCCATTCGAGAACGCGAACATCCTGAAGCCCGCCTCCTGGGCCAGGGAGAGGCCCTCCACGGCATCCTCGAAGGCCGGCAGGGTGCGATAGGCGTCCAGCAATTTCCCCCGGGGTTCCGGATCCAGGCGGAGGCCGAACCGGGAGCAGGTGAAATCCAGGGCCTGGCTCGTGCAGACGGAGAAGGGCTGGTAGTTCTGCATCAGGCCCCGGCGGAAGGAGTATTCCAGCTGCTTGTCCCGCCAGGCTCGCGAGAATTCAGCCGCACGGCCGGCCAGGTGGGGTCCGAGGGCCTTGACCATGCCATGGGTGTCGATCAAGGTCCCATAGACATCAAATGCAAGGGTGGTCGTCATGGGGCTCATCTCCGCCTTGGCAAAGGAACGCGTTGTGGCTCGGATCCCCACCCGGTAAACCGGGTGGACCAGCCTATGTTGCCATTCAATTCCGGCGGATTCAAAAGACTTGCATTGCAAATCAAATTTTTGAGTCTACCTTGTCGATGTGAGGTTCCTTGCCCAACGTATAACGGATTGGGATGCGCCATATGAAAATTTCCGCCCGGCTCCTTCCGGTCCTCCCTTTCCGGTGGGCACGCGTGGATCCTTGCCTGGTCAGCCCGCTCGAAGGTCCGGGACGGAAACCAGATGATCGGTGATGTCTCGGCAGACCCGCGTCCGGCGCATTGGTGGAATTATCCCGTGCGCCAGTGGTCCTCGCTGCTCCGCGACCGGGAGGAGCAGGTGTTCCTGGTCCTGACCCTGGTCATCGGTGCCCTGACCGGCCTGGCGGTGGTCGCCTTCATCCTGGTGACCGAACGGGTGGGGCTCCGGCTGTACCCTCACGGGGGCTCCCCCTGGCGCCGGCTCCTGATCCCCGTGATCGGCTCGCTGGCCATGGGAGGCCTGCTGTTCAGACATTTCCCCAATGCCCGGGGCAGCGGTGTGCCTCAGACCAAGGCGGCGCTGTTCGCCCGGGAAGGCCATATCTCCCTCCGTACGGTCCTGGGGAAATTCTTCTGTACTTCGGCCACCCTGGCCTGCGGCATTCCGCTCGGGCGCGAAGGCCCCTCCGTCCAGGTGGGCTCCGGCATCGCCTCCATCCTGGGGCGCCATCTGGGCCTCGGCCCCGAAAAGGTCCGGGCCCTCATCCCGGTGGGGGCCGCGGCGGCTGTGGCGGCCGCGTTCAACACGCCTCTGGCCGCGGTCCTGTTCGCGCTCGAAGAGGTCATGAGCGATCTCCATGCGCCGGTCCTGGGATCCGTCGTCCTGGCCTCGGCGACCTCCTGGATGGTGCTGCGGCTTTTCCTCGGCAATTCCCCGCTGTTTGAAGTCCCTCAATACCAGCTGGTCCATCCGATCGAACTGGTCTTCTACGCCATCCTCGGGGTTGTCGGCGGCCTCACCTCCGTGGCATTCACCAGGTTCCTCCTCTGGATGCGGCACCGTTTCCAGCTGTTTCCAAAAAGCACGGTCTGGTTCCAGCCCCTCGCGGGGGGGCTGGTCGTGGGCCTGATGGGGTGGTTCATTCCCGAAGTCCTGGGCGTGGGCTACACCTTTGTGGGCGATGCCCTCAACGGCCGGATGGCCCTTGGCATGATGGCCCTGCTGGTGGTCCTGAAGTTCTTCGCGGTGGCCACCAGCTATGCCTCCGGAAATGCGGGCGGCCTGTTCGGTCCGAGTCTGTTCCTTGGGGCCATGGTGGGCGGGTCGGTCGGGTGGGTGGCCCACCATTTCCTTCCCCACTACGCGGCTTCGGCCGGCGCGTATGCCCTGGTGGGCATGGGTACGGTCTTCGCGGGAATCATCCGGGCGCCCATGACCTCCGTCCTCATGATCTTCGAAACGACCCGGGACTACGCGGTCATCGTCCCGCTCATGATTTCCAACCTGGTGAGCTTCTACATCTCTTCCCGGCTTCAGCGGTTGCCCATCTACGGGGCGCTCTCGGTCCAGGATGGCATCCACCTGCCAAGCACGGAGGACCGCCAGAAACACGGGCGGCATCTCGTGAAGTCCGCCATGCGGGCCGTGTCCTTGGTGCTTCCGGCGTCCCTCACGGTCAAGGAGGCCCTGGAACGGGTCGCCGCCTCCGAGTCACAATCCTGGCCGGTGACCGATCCGCGTGGGGTCATCGGCGTCGTGAACCGGGCGAGGCTTGAAGGCCCGGGGGACGAGCCCCTGATCGGCCTCGTGGGCGATCCGGCCTTTCCCCATGTCCACCTCGACCATTCCCTGGACTGGGCCCTTGAACGCATGGGCAAGGCGAAGGTGGACACGCTGCCGGTCGTGGGCAGGGATGATGTGCACCAGCTCCTCGGCGTCATCGCCCTGAAGGACATCCTGGCAGCCTACGGGGTCAACGCGGACCCGGGCGACGGGCCGGTGCGCCCATCATAAGGGCATGGCTTCCTTGGCGGGATGACCCCCTGGGGGCGCCCCGGGCAGAGGGAGGACCCCACCCGCCAAGGCGCCGGCGAGCAGCCACCGCCGGGCAAGGTGACCCAGGGCCAAGGAAGGCTTTCTCATCTTATGGCATCTCCCCGTCGCAACGATCCGGCCTTGGTGCTCGGCCGCCATCAAGGCCCCGGAGATCGGGGCCCGGAACACCGCGGCAAGGTCACCACCACGATATGGCGCGTATGGGCCAGCAGGCGCAGCCGGGTGGTCCGGTTCGGCAGAAAGCCCGGGATGGGCGGGGGCCTGGTCGGCTGGGGATTCGTGGTAAACATGAATGCCTTCTGTTTCCGGATTAAAGGTACCTGTGGTAAGTTAAATTTGCAATGCAAACTATGTTGGATGGCAACCAAATGCCCCGTGCCTCGAAACACCAGCTCATCCAGGAATGCATGCAGAGCCTCCGGCGGATCGTGAAGGCCCTGGAAACCTATTCCCAGGGTGTGGAAAAACGCTTCGATCTCACCGGCCCCCAGCTCTGGGCTTTGTGGGAGCTCGGCCGGAGCGGCCCATTGGCGCTCAAGGATCTGGCCGAGAAGATGAAACTGGATTCCAGCACCCTGGTCGGAGTCGTGGACCGGCTGGTGGCCAAGGGCCTGGTCGTGCGCAATCCCGATGCGACCGACCGCCGACGGATTTCCCTGGTGCCCACCTCGAAGGGCCAGGAGATCCTGGTGGCCGCCCCCCACCCGGCCCAAGGCCACTTGCTGGTGGGTCTGGAACGGATGGACCGGGAGAAGGTCGAAATCCTCCACGAGTCGCTGCATACGCTGGTGGCCGTGCTTGAGGCGGAGAAACTGGACGTGCCGTTCTTCTTCGCCAGGGAGTGACCGCTCCCCGATTTCATCCTTGGGCGAAACTCGTGAAGCCTAAGCCTCAGGATTCCTGGGGAAGACGGACTCCAGCTTGGTCATCAGGGCACTGAGGCTGAAAGGCTTATTGAGGAAACCGGAAAATCCGAAACTGGCCGCAGTGGCCTTCCCAAAGGCTTCGGAATACCCGGTCATGAGCACCCCGATGAGGTCCGGGGACAATTTTCGCATCGCCTCGAAGGCCTCCGGGCCGCTCATCCGAGGCATGGTCGCGTCGGTCAGGCACAGGGCGATGGATTCCTGGTGGGTCTGGAAACACACCAGCGCATCCGCGCCGTCCCTCGCATCCCAGATCGGGGAATAGCCCCATTTCCGCAGCATGCGCAGCAGCAGATCACGGAAGGTGTCATCGTCCTCCACCAGAAGAATGCCGGTGGCCGCCACCCTTTTCGCAGGGAAATGCCCCAGCGGAGCCGGCTCGGCGGTGCCCACCGGAAAGCAGGCCCGGAAGGTCGTGCCACGCCCGGGTCCACTGAGGATCTGAAGGCAGGCCGAGTGCGCGCGGATGATGCCCAGGGCCGCAGATAACCCAAGGCCCCGGCCATGGCCCTTGGTGGTGAAGAAGGGATCGCACACCCGCTCCATGCGGTCCGGGGGAATCCCGGGGCCCTGGTCCTGGACGACAAGGGCCAGGAAGGTCCCGGGGCGGCCCGGAGCAGGCCAGAAGCCCTCGCCAAGGGATTCGGAAGTGATCGTGAGGCATTCCGTGGTGACGACCACTTTGCCCGGGGCGCCCTCCATGGCTTCGACCGCATTCAGCACCAGGGCGGAAAGGACCTTCCGGATCTGGCCTTCGTCCCCCAGCATCCGGGGGAGCCCCATCCCCTGGGCCAGAACCAGTTCCACATTGGAGGGCAGGCATTCCCGCCAGACGGCGAGGCCCTCGTCCGCAAGGGCGTTGAGGCCGAAGGTCGCCTCGTTGCGCGGGTTCCGCCCAGAGTTGTCCAGCATCTCCCGGGCCAGGGATGTGGCCCTGGCCACGCCTTGGCCCACCTTGCCCAGGATCTCCCGAAGGGCCGGCTCCAGTTCACCTTCGGCCTCCGCCTCCTCCAGGTGCCCCTGGGTCACCTGGAAGGCGTTGTTCAGCTCGTGGGCGATGCCGCCGGCCATGAGACCCAGACTCTCCAGTTTCTCAGCCCAGCGCATGGAGCGCTCCATCCGCTTCCGGTTCCGGAGGTCCCTGACGATGCAGAAAAAGATATGGGGGGAACCATCGGGGTTCCGCAGGACTTCGCCATTTATCTCCAGCGGGAAAGTGCTGCCATCCGCCCGGATGCCTTCCCATTCCGAGGGCCCCTGGTAGTCTCCTCGAAGGATGGCCTTGAGTCGTTCGTCAGCCTTGCCGTGAAATGCGGGAGGGATGAACTCGCCGAGGTGCCTGCCCAGCATGGCCTCCGGTTGGGCGTACCCGAAGAATTCAAGGAGCCTGGGGCTCACATACGACAGGTGCTGGTCCATCCCGATGATGCCGAAGCCGTCCGGGCTGGATTCGACCAGGGTCCGGAACAGGGCTTCCGTTTGGCGCCGCTCCGTAATGTCGTTGGAGGTGGCCAGGACAGCTTCCTGGCCGTCGAACGTGATCAGGGAGGCCGAGACGATCAGAGTCCGCGGCTGTCCTCTACCGTCCAGGAGGACCGCCTCCCAGTCCCGGACCGTTCCCGTGGAGGCAAGGAAGGCGACCAGATCAGAGCGCGTCGCGGCATCCGGGTAGAACTCGAGCATCTTCCGGCCATTGGGATTGGGCCCGTCCAGGCCGAACAGCCGGCATGCCAGGGGATTGGCGAAAAGAATCGTTGAATCGGTCGTCGTGCTGATGGTGAGAGGGAATCCCGCATCGTCCAGGAGGCGCCGGAACCGGGCCTCGCTGGCCTGCAGGGCATTCACGGCCCGGACGCACTCCAGCTCCGCGGTCTCGAGGGTGGAGATCCGCCACTTCAGTCGCTCGATTACCCGAGTCAAGGCCTCGACGGACTGGGGATCGGATCCCATGTTGCACCTTTCGGCAGCGCGGATGAATAGACATGAATATAGCAAATCGGCAGGAACCACGCTTGGCGGCAATATCGCAGGAAGGTGCGCGTCCCAACATCGCAATTCAAGCTTTTTCGGGTCTTCACCCATTCGAGGGAAGAGCTCGGCCTCCTCGGCGCCTCGACGAAGCCTTTCTTGCATAAATGACCGACACGATCGGGGCCTTCCTTTATATCCGTGAAGACCTGCTTTTTCATTTCATTCCAATCCCGGCAAACCGGACCCCCCCCCAAAAAAAAAATTGGCAACATACGAAAACTGACGTACACATATGTTCGTAGTCAAGGAGCCCACCATGACCCACCCGCTGCCCCGACCCACCGATGGCGAACTGGCCATCCTCCGGGTGCTCTGGGCGCGCGGGCCCAGCACGGTCCGGCAGATCCATGAGGTGCTGAGCGGGGAGCGCGACCTGGGCTACACGACGGTCCTGAAGATCCTCCAGGTTATGACGGAGAAGGGACTGGTCGCCCGGGATGAAACAGAGCGCTCGCATGTGTACCGGGCGGCAGAGGCGGCCGAGCGCACCCAGGCGCACCTGGTCCACGATCTGCTGGACCGGGCCTTCGGCGGATCGGCTTCCAAGCTTGTGCTGCACGCCCTTTCCGCCAAGCCCGCGACGGCCGAGGAACTGGCGGCGATCCGCGCCCTGCTGGACCGGGCGGAGCGGGGTGGCGCATGAACGGCTTCCTGCAACAGCCGGTCGTCCAGGCCCTGGGCTGGGCGCTGCTGCATTCCCTGTGGCAGGCCGCCCTGGTGGGCCTCCTGGCCTGGGGCGCCCTGCGGGCGCTGCGCGGGCGCCGGCCGGAAGCGCGCTACCTGGCGGCCTGCGCGGCGCTGGCGCTGATGTTCCTGGCGCCGGTCGCGACCTGGTGGCTGCTGCTGCCCCGCCCGGGTGCCGGGGCGGGGATGGGCGCGGCGGTCGCCGAGCAGGGCTTCGACGCCCTGCTGCGGCCCTGGCTGCCCTGGGCGGCGGGCCTCTGGATGACCGGCGTGGCGGTGATGTCCTGCCGCCTCCTGGGCGGCTGGATCTGGCTCCAGCGGCTGCGCTGGCTCGAAGCGCGGACGGCGCCGGCGCCCTGGCCGGCCCGGGTCGAAGGGCTGGCGCGCCGCCTCGGGGTCAAGGGGCCGGTGGGGATCCTGGAATCCCTGGCGGTGGACGTGCCCATGGTGATCGGCTGGCTCCGGCCGGTGATCCTGGTGCCGGCCGCGGCCCTGGCCATGATGGACGTGGCCAGCCTGGAAGCGGTTCTGGCCCATGAGCTGGCCCATGTGCGCCGCCACGACTACCTGGTGAACCTCCTGCAATCGGTGGTGGAGGCGCTGCTGTTCTACCATCCCGCGGTCTGGTGGATCTCCCGCCAGATCCGCGCCGAACGCGAAAACTGCTGCGACGACGCGGCGGTGGCCCTGTGCGGCGACCCGGTGCGCTATGCGCGCGCCCTGGCCAGCCTCGAAGGTCTCCGCCGCCTCGGTCCCGTCCAGCCCGACCTGGCCCCCGCGGCCGATGGAGGAATGCTCATGAGCCGGATCCGCCGCCTCATCCAACCCAGCCTGCCCCCCTTCCCCGGCGCCCGCGCCGGCCTGGCGGCGCTGCTCACCGTTTCCGGGCTGGGCGCCGCCAGCCTGACCCTGGCGCAGGACCCGCCCAAGCCGCCCGATCCGCCCCGGGTCATCCACAAGAAGACCATCGTCCTCGGCGACCCCAAGGGCCACGAGGAGATCCAGGCCCAGGCCCGCGCCTTCGAGGGCAAGGCCAAGGACTTCGCGCGCCGGATGGAGGCCACCAAGGGGGCCGACTTCGCCAGGATGCAGAAGGAGCTCACGGAAAAGGCCAAGGAGCTCGCGGAGATGGCCCGCAACCTCGCCGCCCAGGAAATGAAGTTCCGCACCATCCACATTCCGCCCATCCACATCGACGGCCGGGACTTCGAAATCCCGGATTTCGGGGGCGGCGAACCCGGGGAACCCGGGGGCCCGCACCGGATCGAGAAGCGGATCATCATCCGTCCCCACGGGGATGGGGAAGCGGAAGGGGACTTCCAGGTCCCGGGCCACCGGGAACGCGTCATCATCCGCCACCATGGCGATCCGGAAGTGGATGAGCTGAAGGCCGAGATCGGCCGCCTCAAGGCCCGCCTCGACCGGCTGGACCCGCAACCCGCCGCGCCGGCCGAACCCGCGGCTCCGCCCGCGCCCGCAGCCCCACCCGCGCCCGCGGCTCCGCCCGCGCCTCCCGCGAACTGATCGATCTACGCCAGCCTTCAGGCCGCGTGATCCCCTTCGCCGGGCTCATGCGGCTTGTCGGCGCAGGCGCAGGGATGGGCCTCGGCGCCGGCTTCGGCGAGGGCGGCCATGTCCACCCAGTGCGGCGCGCAGGCGCCGGTGGAGGCGCGCTTGACGTGGACCAGGACCTTGTCCCGGTCGAGGTCCAGAGTGATCACGGTGACCAGCGCGGAGACGCCACCCCCGGCAGGCTTCCAGAGCATGCACGCGCCAGGTCGAATTCCGTCCATGTCAAACCTCGAATCGATTTATTTTCGCGCCTTTGCCGGCATTTTGCAATCAATTCCCGAGCCACAGGAAATGCCGCAGGAAGGGGATCTGCAGATTGGCGTGAAGGGCGTAGGAGAGCATGAACCCGAGCAGCAGGCCGTAGGTCAGGCGCCGGAACGGCAGGGGCCGCGCCAGCCGCTGCCATATCCAGCCCCAGGCCAGTCCCAGCAGCAGTCCCCAGGCCCAGCCCCACTGCGGCAGATAGAGGACGAACAGGGCGGCGAGCGCCACGTGCATCGCGGCCATGGGGATCCGCGCGCCGGCTTGGCGCACAGGCAGGAGGTAGGTAAGGGCGGCGCCCAGGCCCCAGGCGGCCAGGTCGGGGGCCCAGCCCGGGTTGGCGGCATAGTCCCACCAGGGCTTGGACAGGACGAGGCCCAGGACGAGGGCGGCGGGGAAGGGGTCCGGCGCCTTCGCGCTGGAGGTCGTTGCGGGCACCGGCCGGAGCAGGCCGAAGGCGCCCATGAAGGCGAACACGCTGGCGCCGGCGATGGGCATGGCCGGGTGCAGGAAGCCGGTCAGCTGCCAGAGGCCGATGCGGATCCAGATGATCGCGCCGTCTTCCCGGAACGGGTCGGTCAGCGCCACCCACAGCGAGGCGATGCCCATCACCGCCACGAGGATCGAGGGCATCAGGTCGGGGGTGTTCCAGTAGTCCAGGTTGAGGCCGCGCAGGAACAGCAGGGCCGCCGCCAGGCCGGCCGAGGCCAGGGCCTTGGGCGGCACGGCGGCGAACAGGGCCGGCCGATGCCGCTTGAGCAGGATGGGCAGGGGCACCAGGGCGATCGGGAACAGGATGATGGCGAAGCGCGGGCTCTGGAATTCCAGCCCGTAGATCGCGAGGGCGTGCACCAGCCCGCCGAGGTAGAGGAACAGCCAGGCCGCGATCATGGCTGCACCACCAGGCGCACGGTCTGCACCGAATGGGCGGGGAGGTCGAGCCGGACCCGGTAGGCGAAGCCCGCGCCCGCGGCCAGCACCTGGGCCAGCCGGCCCCGGTCCGGGCGCAGGTCCGGGGTGCCGGCGCGCAGGGTCACCTGGGCGCCCTGGAAGCTCTCGTTGAGGTCGTTGCGCACCTCCACGGCGCCGCCGGCCAGGGGCCGCACGTGCAGATGGCCCAGGGGCACGCTGGCGATCGGGTTGGGCCTGCCGGTGCCGGCCAGATCGTAGGTCTCGCTGAGGAACCGGCCCCCGTGGAAGCGGATGATCCGGTAGCCGTGATACATCTGGGGCCAGCGGGTCACCTGGCGGACCTCGTTGCCAAGGGCGGTGACCACGGCGAAGTGGGTGCCGGGGAAGTCGGCCCGGTCATCCCGCAGCCGCCCCTCGGCGTCGAAGATGGCATCGGAATGCCAGTGCCCGCTCAGCACCAGGGGCACCGAACGGGTCCGGCAGAGCGCCATGAACGGCTCCCGGAAGCCGTGCAGGGAACCGCCGCTGCCGCCGGCCTCGCCATGGATGGCGGCGCCGGGGGGCATCACCGGATGGTGCAGCTGGATGATCGGGGTGAGCCCGTCGAGGTTGTCCATCTGGCGTTCGAGCCAGTGGAATTCCGAAGGGGTGAACTGGTCCCGGCCATGGGCCGAATCCAGGCTGAGCACGGCCAGCGGCCCGAGGTCCACCCGCTGGGGGCCGGGGCCGAAGGCGCGCAGATAGGCGGCCCAGCCCTTGCGCTCGTGGTTGCCGGGCGCGGCCAGGAAGGGCATCTCCAGCTGGGACAGGTTCTCGAGCAGGAAGGCATACCATTCCGGGCGGACGTCGTAGGATATGTCGCCGGTGCCCAGCACCGCCGCCGGCTGGAGCAGGTTCATCTCCTCGATGAACTGGGGCATGAGGTCGGCGGCGCCCGGTGGCGGGAAGTCGGCGGCCTGGACGATGAAGAAGTCCTCCGGCCACTCCTTCCCCACGAACACCGCCCCGGGCTGGCGCAGGTCCTGGCGGGGCGTGTGGATGCAGAGGGCGTAGCGGCCCGGGGCGAGGCCGGGGATCCGGGTGGTCAGGCACAGGATGTTGCCGCGCCACCACCGGCTGGGCACGGGCAGCGGGAAGGCCGCGCCGGCGTCGTCCTCGAGGCTGAGGGCCAGCTCCGGCGCCGCCCAGGGCAGGCTGGTGCGCAGGAAGATCTCCAGGGGTGCCTGGGCGTGGGTCACGGCAGGGACGCCCAGGCGCGGCCGGTCCAGGCGCACCTTCAGGGGCAGGCCGGTGGCGACGAGGACGGCGGCGCCCAGCGCCAGGATGGCGAACCAGGACCTCAAGGCTTCCCGCCTTCGGGCTTGTTGTGGGAGAGGAGGTACTTGGACCACTGGTGGAAGGCCTCGGCCAGGATCCGCATGCGCTCGGCCCTTTCGGGCTCCTGGGCGGCCAGGTCGGCCGGGTCGGGCCGGTCGGTGCGGTACAGGTGGGTGCCGCCGCCCGGGTCCACGTTCACGTACCAGTCGCCCTGCAGCAGGCCGATGCGGGGCGGCCGGCGGAAGGTGGTGAAGGTGAAGGCGGCGGACCGGTCCTGGAAGGCCGGGTCCAGCAGGTCCTTGCCCAGGGTGGCGGTGCGCCAGGGCCGGCCCAGGAGGCTGGCCAGGGTCGGCATGATGTCCATCTGGGTGGCGATGGTGTGCACCCGCCGGGGCGGGATCAGGCCGGGGGCGTAGATGAGGAAGGGCACGTTGTGGATGGCCAGGCGGAGATCGTCGAAACGCTTATCTACGTTGTTACGTTGTGTGTCCTGGAACCGCGGATCCTCGGTGCCCCGGGGCAGGCCGTGGTCGCCCCACATGAGGAAGATGGTGTTCTTGAAATAGGGGGAGGTCCGGGCGGCGGTGAAGAACGTCTCCAGGGAGTAGTCCATGAGCCGGACGGCGTTGAATTCGTCGTTGCCGATGAAGCCGCCTTCCGCGAGCCGGGCCGGGTCCAGGCTGGAAGCCTGGAAATCCTTGAGGTGCTTGGGGATGGTGAAGGGCGGATGGTTGCCCGAGGTCTGGATGTAGCTCCAGAAGGGGGCGGGCCGGGCGGCCAGTACCGCGTTGGCCTCCCGCAGCAGGTCGGCGTCGCTGATGCCCCACACGTCCACCACCGGGCTGTGGTAGGAGCCCTCCTCGTGGATGGCCAGTCCGGGGAAGTTCTTCTTGAGCACGCCGCGGATCTGCGCCCAGTTGGCGCTGCCGCCCAGGAAGTAGGTCTTGTCGTAGCTGTCCAGGGTGTTGAGGACGGAACCCTGGTCCAGGAGCAGGGGGTTGCGGGTGGCGTTCTCCACCGAGCTCACGTCCGGGACCCCGAACAGGGAGGCGAACATGCTGCGGCTGGTATTCTCCATAGCTACGTAAAAACGGTCGAAAAGCAGCCCGTCCCGGCACAGGCTGTCGAAGAACGGCGTGGGGTTGAGGGGATTCCCCAGGACGCCGGTCTTGAAGGCGGCGAAGCTCTCCAGTTGGATGAATACAACGTTAGGACGTAATTCCGTATTTATCAGCGGCCGGGGCGTGCCGGTCCGGGCCAGGGTGGGCAGGCCCTGGGCGTCCTGGGCGGCCGGGATGCCGAAGTAGTCGGCCAGCACCGGCGCCAGCTCGCGGACCCGCTTGAGGTCGTAGCCTCCGTCCATGTCCAGGCGGGTCTCCAGGAAGAACAGGATCGGATTCAGGGCCAGGTGGGCCTGGAAGGTGCCGGGCAGGACGAAGGCCTCGGCCCAGCGCAGGGGGTAGGCGGACCAGCGGCCCCACATGAGGGCCAGCAGGACCAGGACGGACCCGGCCTGGCGGGCCCGGGCCGGCCAGCCGGGCGTGGACGGGGCCACATTCCGGGCCAGCCGGGCCAGGGCCCACCCCGCCAGGGCCAGGCCGGCCAGGAAGGCCAGGGTGAGGGGCACCACCGGGTAGCTCTGCCAGACCATGCCCAGGCTGGTGGCGGGGTTCTCCAGGAACATCAGGAGGGTGCCGTTGAGGCGGGTGTGGATGTAGCCGTAGCTGGCGTAGTCGGCCAGGTAGCCCAGGAGCACGGCGGCCAGGGCGGCCAGGGCGTAGCCGGCCCAGATCCGCCGGGCCCAGCGCTGCCCGTGCAGGCCGAAGCCGCGGCCGAGGAAGTGCTGAAGGATGGCCACCAGCAGAAAGGCGCCGAGCCAGGGCCTGGCCCGCACGTTGTCGACCATCGCCACCAGGATCAGGCCGGTGTAGAGGCCCAGGGCGGCCACCAGGGTGAGCGCGGGCAGCACCGGGCGGGCCGGGCGCAGGGAGGCGCCGGGCCTGAGCAGCAGCAGCGCGGGGAGTATAAGGATGGCGGCGAGCCGGGCATCGAACTTCATGCCGATGTAGAGGGCGTTCCAGCTCCAGCTTTCGCTGGCGCCGAAGCGGTGCAGGAAGGCCAGGCGCAGGAGGCCGAACAGCAGCACCAGGGCGATCATCAGGACGGCCAGGAGCCGGATCTTGGTTCGAGGCATGGAAGTCCCAGGATGAGATTGGCGGGTTCAGTCTAACTTGCGAGGGCGGCGGATTCGCGCAAAAGCCGAGCGGAAAGTGGCAGGGCCGCCATGGCTACCAGGGCGGCGGCCGCCCAGCCGATGCGGAAGCCCTGCGGGCCCAGGTGGCCGCAGGCCCAGCCGATGATCCCGCCGATGAGCAGGGAGCCGATCCCGATCCCGGAATCGAAGGAGAACAGGGTCGCTCCGAAGGCCGCGCCGCGCCGCTCGGGGTGGGTGATCTCCAGCACGTGGGTGTTCAGGAGGGTGTGCACCATGCTGTAGCCGCCGCCGTAGAGCAGGGCGGACAGGGCGTGCCGGCCGGCCCCTCCGGGCAGCAGCGCCAGCAGCCAGAGTCCGGCGACCGCGGCGATCAGCATGGCCGGCAGCAGGCGGCTGGGGTTGGCGCCGAAGCCGCGCCGGGTCATGAAGATCCGCATCCCGACCATGCCCACGGCCATGCACGAGAGGAAGGCCGCCTGGGTTGGCAGCCAGCCGAACAGGGGCGGGAACCGCTGGTCGATGGCCTCCTGGGCGGTGTAGGTGCCCAGGGCGCCGTAGCCCAGGGCGGTGGTGAAGAACACCAGGCAGGGCGCGATCAGCTCCCGGCCGGGGAGGCGCAGCACCGGCTGCCGGTCCAGGCTGGGCTGGTCGGGAGGCAGGCTCAGGCTCAGGATGGACAGCACCAGGAACAGGACCGCCAGGCCGGTGGCCATGGGGATGAAGCCCCAGCGGGCATAGACCGCCAGGCCGATCAGGGGGCCGAAGATGACGCCGCCCGGGCTGGCCAGGCCATAGAGGGAAAGCCCGTCGGCGCGCCGGGCCGCGGGCAGCACCCGGCCCAGGGTGGCCATGGTGGCGGTCAGCAGCCCCGACCACACCACGCCGTGGGGGAAGGCCAGCACATAGAAGGCCCAGCGCGCCTGCAGGAGGCCGTAGGCACCCAGGAACAGCCCGAAGCCGGCGGCGCAGGCGATCACCATCCGCCGGGGCCCGATCCGGTCGCCCAGGGGCCCGGTGAACAGCGCGCCCAGGGCCGAGCCGGCGGTGAAGGCGCTCAGGAAGCGCCCCGATTCGGCGATGGAGGCGCCCAGGTGCCTCAGCTGCAGCGGCACGGTGGGAAACATCTGGAAGGCCGCGAAGAAGGTGATGAACGTGATGGCGAATACCAGCACGAAGTGGCGGCTGCAGAGACGGTTCGGGTCGGACATGGTCCCAGGGGCAATCCGCTCAGCGCGGGTCCTTGGCCTCCTGGGCGGAAAGGGCTTCCTGCTCGTCCAGGGGCAGGCGCCAGATCCAGCGGCCGCTGGTGCGGTCAAAGATATCGAAGCAGCACAGCCAGTTGAGCAGGCCGGTGACGAGCACGAAGGAGGCGCCGTATTCCTGGGTGAGGTTGCGCACGGGCTCGGTGCCCACCCCGCCGAACATCCAGGCGAACAGCGCATAGACCGGGCCGGAGCCGGCGGTGGCCGCCGCGCCCAGGGTCGGCATCCATTCCAGGGGGGCCAGGCGGGGCACGTAGACGCCGCCGCGCACGCCGTCCACGGCGCCGTACTGGAGCTGCAGGAAGCCCAGCACCAGGAAGGTCAGGGCGACCCCGGACAGGGCCTTGGCCCGGCCCTTCTGGCCGATCATCCAGTAGCCCAGCCCGGGCACCAGCCAGTTGGCCAGGACCGGTTTCCAGGAGGCTTTGAAGGCCTTGGCGCCCCGCAGGGGGAGCGGCAGCTTGGGCATGGGTTTGGGTTCGCTCATGGGTCCATTCTAACGGAAAAACGGGCCGGAGCCCCGGGCGGACGGATCCGCGCGGGGCTCCGGGTACGTGCGGGTTCTAATCGGTGGCGAAGGGCAGCAGGGCGATGTTGCGGGCCCGCTTGATCGCCTCGACCAGCATGCGCTGGTGCAGGGCGCAGACGCCGCTGGTGCGCCGGGGCAGGACCTTGCCGCGCTCGGGGGTGAAGCCGCCGAGGGTCTTGACGTCCTTGTAGTCGATGAAGGTGCTCTTCTCGACGCAGAACTTGCAGAACTTCGACCGGCGTCCGCCGAATACCTTCTTCTTCTTGGGTTTCCCCTTGCTGTCAGCGCGCCGCTTCATCCCATCACCTCTTCAAGGGAACGTTCCTTGATGCCGGCCTGGGCCTTGCGCCGGCCCTCGCGCTCGTAGCGCACCTTCTGGCGCTCGGCGGCCTTGGTCTGCTCGTCCATGCGGACGGACAGGAACTTGATCACCGAGTCGTGGTTGCGGAAGCGCCGCTCGAGCTCGGCGACCAGGGTCGGACCCGCGTTCATGTCGAACAGGGTGTAGTAGCCCTCGCTGAACTTCTGCACTTCGTAGGCCAGCTTCTTGCGGCCCCACTTTTCGGTCTTGAGCAGTTCGCCACCCTGCTCGGCAATGATCCCCTCGAAGTGGCGGACAAGCTCTTCGGCCTGTTCATCCGTCAACGTGGGGGAGGCGATGAAGATGGTCTCATATCGACGCATCTGTCCTCCTTGTGGATGTTAAGCCCCGAAACGGTTCCGGAGCAAGGAGGTCCCCGAGGTCGGGGACGCGAAAGATCAGCATCTCAGGGAAAGGCTTGATGATCAAGGGGAATTCCCGGGCGGGCGGAAACTGGCGGCGCCGGGCAGGGTGGCCGGGTCCGGTTCCCCGGCCAGGATCTCCATGAACCGGGCGAACGGCTCGTCCATGGCGTCGATCCGGTCCCATTCCTCCGGGGTCCACTCGCCCAGGACGAAATCCACCAGGGGCCGCTGGAACGGGCCGATGCCCAGGCGCAGGCGCATGATGTCCGGCCCGCCCAGGTGCGAAAACACCGAGCGCAGTCCGTTGTGGCCGCCGTCGCTGCCGCCCAGGCGGAACCGCCCCTCGCCCAGGGGCAGGTCCTTGTCGTCGTGGAGCAGGATCATCCGGGACGGCTCGAAGCCGGCGGCGGCCGCCTCGGCGCAGACCTGGCCGCTCAGGTTCATGTAGGTGCCGGGCACCAGCGCCAGGAAGGGGTGCTTCAGACGATACAATGCTCCAGTCTGGAAGGAATGCACCAGCGCCGGGTTGGGGCAGTGGCGATCCATCCAGCGCTGGAGCATGAGCCGTCCCAGGTTGTGCCGGGTGGCCGTGTAGGCCGTCCCGGGGTTGCCCAGGGGTACGAGGAGGAACAACGCTACTTCTTGGCCTTGGCGGCGGGGGCGGCCTTGGCGGCGGGCGCGGCCTCGGCGGCGGGGGCGCCTTCGACGGCGGCCTCATCCTCGGCCTTCTTGCCGACCACGGAGCAGATGACGTTGTGCAGGTCGCCCTGGATGACCAGGTGGGCGTCCAGGTTCAGCTGGTCCAGGCGGAGCGAGTCGCCCACCTTGAGGTGCTCGACGTTCACGTCCAGGTGCGCCGGGATGAAGCTGGGCAGGCACTCGACCTCGATCTCCCGGTGGGTGAAGTCCAGGATGCCGCCTTCCTTGACGCCGATGGGCATGCCCTTCAGGACGATCGGCACCTTGACCCGGACCTTGTGGTTGGGATCGACGCGCATGAAGTCGACGTGCACCAGCCGGCGGGTGACGGGATCGCGCTGCACTTCCTTGAGGATGACGTGGCGCTTGATGTCCGTGCCCTCGCGCTGCAGGTGGACCAGGGAGTTCATGCCGCTCTCGCTGGCGATGACCCGGGCCACGACCTTGGGGTCGATGGCGATGGTGACGGGGGCCTCGTTCAGGCCGTAGATCACGGCGGGGATCATCCCGTTCTTGCGCAGGCCCTTGCTGGACGACTTGCCGGTGGACTCGCGCAGGGCGACGACGATGGTATCGGTGGTCATGGTTCCTCCTACCTGGCCGGTATCTCGGCCCTCTCGTTGGGATGGGGGGCCGGATGCCGGCCCCGGAATTGGACGAAAGCCCAGGTTATCAAGGAACCGCGGCCAAGGCCACGGCTAATTGCCGGAGCGCCCCTGGCCCGGCCCGAAGTTGCATGGAAATTACCAGAAGGGCCTTGCGGTCCAGGCATAATTGATGCCATGAGCAAACATGTCCCCCGACCGGAAAACATCCTCAACCGGGAATTGAGCTGGCTGGCCTTCAATGAAAGGGTCCTCGAGGAAGCGGAGGATGCCACGGTGCCTTTGCTGGAACGGGTCAAGTTCCTGGCCATCACCTCCAGCAATTGGGATGAGTTTTTCATGGTACGGGTGGCCGGGATCTGGCGCCAGATCGACGCCGGCATCACCCAGCCCGGGGTCGACGGCCTCACCCCGAAGGAGATGCTGGAGGAGGTCTCCCGGCGCATCCATGACCTGGCCCACCGCCAGCACGAGCTGTTCCAGGAGACCATCAAGCCGCTGATGGTCAAGGAGGGCATCTTCATCCTGAAGCCCGAGGAGCTGGACGCCGAGCAGCGGGCCTTCGCCCGGGACTATTTCGAGAACAACCTGCTGCCCCTGATCACCCCCCTGGCCGTGGACACCGGCCACCCGTTCCCGCGCCTGGGCAACCGGATGCTGGTGCTGATGGCCGAACTGGAGGCGGAGCGGCACCTGGAGCACGAGACCTTCCCGTTCTCGGAACTGGCCATCATCCCCATCCCGACCCCGGTCTCGGCCCGCTTCCTGCGGGTCCCGTCCCGCCCCGGCAGCCACGCCTTCGTCATGCTCGAGGATGTGGTGCGCATGTCCATCGCCCAGATCTTCAACGGCTACGCCATCCGCAACTGCCACGCCCTGCGGGTCACCCGGGATTCCGATCTGCCGGTGGAAGAGGATCCCAACGAGGACCTGATGAAGACCGTCGAGGAGCACCTGCGCAGCCGCCGGCGCGGAGCGGTGGTGCGCCTGCAGTACGAGACCGGGCTGAGCCCGGTCCTGCTGGACCTGCTGATCGAGGAGCTGGAGCTGGCCCCGGAGGACCTCTACCCCAGCCAGGGCTTCGCGGCCTTTTCCGACCTGATGCAGCTCTACGCCCAGCTCGAGCTGCCGCACCTCAAGGACATCCCCATGCCGCCCCTGCCCGTGCCGCAGCTGGACGGCGGGAACAACGTGTTCGAGGCCATCGCCCGCCACGACGTGCTTTTGATGCACCCGTACCAGAGCTTCGACGACAGCGTGGTCCGGTTCGTCCGGGAGGCGGCGGAGGACCCGCGGGTCCTGGCCATCAAGATGACCCTGTATCGCATCAGCACCACCAGCCCGATCGCGGCCGCCCTGGAGCGGGCCGCCGAACGCGGCAAGCAGGTGGCGGCCATCGTCGAACTGCGGGCCCGTTTCGACGAGGAGGGCAACATCGCCTGGGCCCGGCGGCTGGAGAAGGCCGGGGTGCATGTGGTCTACGGGATGATGAGCTACAAGACCCACGGCAAGGCCTGCCTGGTCATCCGCCAGGAGCCCGAGGGCATCCGCCGCTACTGCCACCTGTCCACCGGCAACTACAACGAGCGCACCTCCAGGCTTTACAGCGACATCGGGATCTTCACGGCGCGCAAGGAGTTCGGCGAGGACCTGTCGAACCTTTTCAACGTGCTTACGGGTTATACCCGGCCCCCGGCCCTGCACAAGCTGATCCTGGCCCCCCAGTATTTCCGCCCGGCCCTCTATGCCCGCATCGACCGGGAGCGCGAGCACGCCCGGGGCGGCCGCTCCGCCCGGATGATCCTGAAGATGAACGCCCTGGTGGACCCCGCCATGATCCAGCGGCTCTACGAGGCCAGCCAGGACGGCGTGCAGATCGACCTGCTGGTGCGCGGCACCTGCTGCCTGCGGGCGGGGGTGCCGGGCCTGTCCGAGAACATCCGGGCGGTCTCGATCATCGACCGCTACCTGGAGCACGCCCGGGTCTACCACTTCGGCAACGACGGCAACCCCGAGACCCTGCTGGCCTCGGGCGACCTGATGCAGCGCAACCTGGACAACCGGGTGGAGGTGGCCTTCCCCCTGGTCGATCCCATCGTCGCCGCCCAGGTGTTGGAAATGCTTGAGCTGCAGCTCCACGACACGGTCAAGGGGCGGGTCCTGGGACCGGACGGCGCGGTGCTCCGGCGGGGGCTGGACGCCGGCGGGCCGCCCCTGCGCAGCCAGTACCGTAGTTACGAGCATGCCCTGCTGAGCAGCGGCATCCGGGCCGTGACCCAGAAGCTGCCGCCCATGCCGGAGACCGAAATCTAGGACCCCGGCCTGAACCATGGCATCCTAGTAGGTTGGAGATGACCATGGGAACGAGAATCAGTCGCGCCGCCATCTATGATGTCCTGAACGCCTACCAGATCCCGGGGGCCAACGCCAACCTGGTGACCCTCAAGGCGGTCAAGGCCATCGACGTGGAGGGCGGGGCGGTCACCATCCGGCTCCAGCTGCTCGACGCCTACCAGGACCGCCAGGGCGTGGTCCGCGCGGCCCTGGCCGAGGCGGTGGGCGCCATCGAGGGCGTGGACAAGGTGGCGGTGGAGATCGAGTGGGAGCGCACCCCCCAGGCCGAGTTCAAGAACCTGCTGCCGACCGTGAAGAAGTGCTACGTGGTCGCCTCCGGCAAGGGCGGGGTGGGCAAGAGCACCGTGGCCTCCAACCTGGCGGTGGCCATGGCCGCCCTGGGCTACAAGGTCGGCCTGCTCGACGCCGACATCCACGGCCCGAGCATGGGCATGATGTTCGGCATCAAGGAGGGCCCCGAGGCCACCCCCGAAGGCAAGATCATCCCGGTGGAGAAGTTCGGCCTCAAGCTGATGTCCATCGCCTTCCTCATCGACGAGGACCGGCCGGTGATCTGGCGCGGCCCCATGCTCAACAAGGCCCTCACCCAGTTCCTGGGCGACGTGCTCTGGGGCGACCTGGACTTCCTGTTCATCGACCTGCCCCCCGGCACCGGCGACACCCAGATATCGCTGATCCAGAACGCCAAGGTGGACGGCGCCGTGATCGTCAGCACCCCCCAGGACGTGGCCTTCCTCGACGCCCGCAAGGCCATCGGCCTGTTCCAGACCGTCAAGGTGCCCATCACCGGCATCGTCGAGAACATGTCCAGCTTCCACTGCCCAAAGTGCCACGAGGAGACGGCGATCTTCGGCCACGGCGGCGTGAAGGCCGCGGCCCTGCGCATGGGCCTGCCGTTCCTGGGCGAGGTCCCCATCGACCTGGAGATCCGCATCGGCGGCGACTCCGGCGTGCCCCTGGTGGCCGCCCATCCGGACAGCCCGCAGACCAAGGCCTTCCTGGAGATGGCGCGCGGCCTGGCCAAGCTCTAGCACCGCAGGATCTTCGCTGGACCAGGCGCCCGTGCTGGGCGCAAGCAACCGTAATCGGAGCAAGCTCCTCAACGGTTGCTAGCACCGCAGGATCTTCGCTGGACCAGGCGCCCGTGCTGGGCGCAAGCAACCGTAATCGGAGCAAGCTCCTCAACGGTTGCTAGAAAAACCCTTCCTGCAACCCAGCAGGATCCGGCTCGATGTTGAGGCGCCAGGCCGGGATCCGGTCCCCCAGTCCGAGCCGGTCCAGGTAGCCCCGGTCCAGCCGGGCGGTGGAGAACAGCTCGTGCTCCGGGTCGTCGACCAGGAGGCTGTCGGCGATGTGGACCGACAGGGCGGGGCTGAAGGCGGTGGTCTCCTGGAGGGCCGGGGAATGGTGGAAGGCGGCGGCCTGCACCACGGACCCGGGCAGGCCCCAGAGGCCCAGGAGGTAGCCGCCGACCTCGCCGTGGGTGGCGCCGAGCAGGTGGAATTCGGCGGTCTCGAGATCGCAGCCGGCGCTGCGCTGGGTCTCCAGGATCCGGCCGTATTCCTCGGGGAACCGGGAGGCCAGCACCAGGATGCCGACGTCGTGCAGGAGGCCGGCGGTGAAGTGCTCCGCGGCGGCGGACCGGCTGAGCCCCTCCAGTTCGGCGATCTGCTTGGCGGCGGAGGCCACCGCCACGCTGTGCCGCCAGAGGTGGTCCAGGCGGAAGCTGGGCAGGCGGAAGCCGCCGGCCTGGCTGAACAGGCCGTGGGCCAGGACCAGCGATTTGAGCAGGTCGATCCCCAGGATGGCCACCGCACCGGCGGGCGTGGCCACGCTCTGGCGCTGGCCGAAGAAGGCCGAATTGGCCAGCTTCAGGATCATCGCGGTCATGGCGATGTCCTTGCCGATCGCCGCCCCAAGGTTGTCGGCCGTGGCCCGCTCGGAGTCCAGGAGGCGGTTGATCTCGACGTAGATGGCCGGGACGCTTGGCAGGTGGCCGATCCGGGCCACGAGCTCCCGGGCGTGGCCGCTGCGGATCCGGTCCCCCAGCTGGAAGGTGCGCCGCAGGGCCGACTTCAGGAAGGCGTGGTCGCAGGGCTTGCGCAGGAACTGGTGGGCCAGCTCGGCCACCTCGGCATTGGCCTCCCGGTCGACGCTCTCCGACAGCACGAACCGGGCGCTGCCGGGGTAGTGGAACATGACCTTCCGGAGGAATTCGGGGCCGCCCATGTCGGCCATCCGCAGATCCGAGACCACCACATGGAAAGGGGCCTGGGCGAAGGCTTCCATCGCCGCCGCCGCGCTGCCGGCGAAGGCCATCTCCCAGCTGCCGGCCATGTCCGCCAGGGCCTCCCCCATCTGCCCGGGGAGCAGGGGATCGGCGGTGACGAAGAGGATCCTTCGAAGGTCTTCCATGGGCCTGGCTCCGGGTGCGCGGGGGGTGTCGTCAGGCCTGGCCGGCATCGTCCCGGTGGTGCTTCTTGACCACATAGCGGGGCCGGTCGCGCACCTCCTGGTAGATGCGGCCGATGTATTCGCCCAGCAGGCCGAAGGCCAGGAACTGGGCGCCCACGAAGAAGAACAGCACGGCGAACAGGGTGAACACGCCCTGGACCGTGCCCTCCGGGTGCAGCACCCGGTAGACCATCAGGAAGACGCCGAAGCCGATCCCCAGGGCGGAGACGACCACGCCGAGCACGCTGAGCATCTGCAGGGGCAGGAGGGAGAAGCTGGTGAGGAGGTCGAACTGGAGATTGATCAGCTTCCAGAACCCGTATTTGGAATCCCCCGCGGCGCGCTCGGCGTGGCCCACCGGAACCTCGGCGATCCGCTTGGCGAAGCTGTTGGCCAACGCCGGGATGAAACTGCTGCGCTCCTTGCACAGGAGCATGGCGTCGACGATCTCGCGCCGGTAGGCCCGGAGCATGCAGCCGTAGTCGTGCAGCCGGACCCCGGTGGTCCGGCGGGTGACGGCGTTGACGACCTTGCTGGGGATGGTCCGGAAGAAGCTGTCGTTGTCGGTGCGCCCCTGGCGCCAGCCGCCGACCACGTCGAAGCCCTCCTCGATCTTGGCGACCAGCTTGGGGATCTCCTCCGGGGGGTTCTGCAGGTCGGCGTCCATGGTGACCACCACCTCGCCCCGGGCCACCGAGAACGCCCCGAAGATGGCGGAGTGCTGCCCGTAGTTGCGGTTGAACTCGACCACCGAGACCCGGGGCTCGGCCTCGGCGATCGCCAGGAGCATGGGCAGGGACTGATCCCGGCTGCCGTCGTCGGTGAACACCACCTCCCAGGACCGGGCCGGATCCGGGAAGTGCTCCCGGAGCACCTTGGAGAGGCGCTCCCAGAGATTGCTAATATTGGCTTCTTCGTTATAAATGGGGATTACGATGCTGAGGTAGGGAACCATCCGGGACTCCGATTGATTTCATTCTACCCTTAACATTCAGGGACTTGCTGGAGCCCGCCATGAATGAACCCAAGATCCTGCTGGTCGAGGACGAACTGAGCCTGGCGGAGGGGATCCAGCTCAACCTGGAGCTGGAGGGCCTGCCCTGCACCTGGGTGACCCGCGGCGACGAGGCGCTCCGGCAGATCCTGGCCGGCCACTACGAGCTGGTGATCCTGGACGTGATGCTGCCGGGCATGGACGGTTTCACGGTCTGCACCAAGGTCAGGGAGGCCAAGAACTACACTCCCATCCTGTTCCTCACCGCCAAGAACACCGAGGACGACCGGGTCCGCGGGTTCGAGACGGGGGGCGACGACTACCTGGGCAAGCCGTTCCAGGTCAACGAGCTCCTGCTGCGGATCCGGGCCATCCTGCGGCGCGAGGACTGGTACCGCAACCGCAGCCTCAGCGGCCGCCAGAAGTTCGGCCCGCACTGGGTGGACTTCGAGAACTTCTGCGGCGAGGGCCCGCGCGGCGCCTTCGTGCTGGGGGTGAAGGAGTGCATGATCCTCAAGCTGTTGATGGAGCAGCCCGGGCAGGTGGTGAGCCGCACCGATATCCTGGACAAGGTATGGGGCGAGGAGAGCTACCCCACGACCCGGACCGTGGACAACTTCATCGTCCGGATCCGCAAGGCCATGGAGAAGGACGCCCACGCCCCGCGCTGGGTGCACACGGTCCGGAGCGTGGGCTACCTGTTCGATCCCGAAGGCACCCCCCGGCGCGGGGAGGAGTAGCATTTCCCTGGAGGCCCCATGATCCGCCAGCTGTCCGCAGCCCTCATCCTGGCCGGCACCCTCTGGGCCCAGCCGGCGCCGCCCAGCACCCCCGCCGAGATCGCCGTGGTCCGGGAGATCAACAAGATCCGCCATTTTCCCAAGGAATACGCCAAATACCTGAGGAGCCTCGGGCTCCGCTTCGAAGGGACGCTCTGGCGGCTGGCCGACCGGATTCCGATCCGCACCAACGAGGGCCGGGCCGCGGTCCTCGAGGCCGCCGAGTTCCTGGAAAACGTCGAGCCCGTGCAGGAGATGGTCGCCTACAACGAGGGCCTGCACCTGTCCGCCCGGGACCATGTCCGGGACCAGGGCCCCACCGGCGAGACCGGCCACGTCGGCACCGACGGCAGCACCGTCAAGAAGCGGATCCTCCGCTACTGCGAGCACGACCAGGACCACGACTCCCTGGTCGGCGAAGTGATCAACTACGGCGACGAGACGCCCCGGATGACCGTGATCCAGCTGGTCATCGACGACGGCGTCCCCGGCCGCGGGCACCGCCACAACATCTTCAACCGCGAGTTCCAGCAGGGCGGGGCCGCCATCGGGTTCCACAAGGAATACGGCACCATGGTGGTGGTGGATCTCGGCGACGCCTACATGCTGCCCAAGCGCCCCTGATGGCCCCGGCCTCCTGGATCCTGCCCGCCCTGGCCTGCGGCGTCCTCCTGGGGATGGCGGCGGCCGGCCGGCTCCGGGCGCGCCGGTCCTCCCCGGCCCAGGATCCCGGGGCGCCGCCGGCGCTTCTGGCGGCGGCCGCCACCGGGGCCGCCCTGATCCGGGACCGGCGGATCCTCTGGGCCAACGCCCGGTTCGCGGAGATCCTGGGGACCGCCCCGGAAACCCTGCGGGGCGGCGACAGCCGCCTGATCCATCCGGACGCCGCCGCCTACGAGCTGTTCGGCCAGACCGGGATGGCCGCCTGTGCGCGGGGGGAAGCCTGGCGGGGCGAGCTGCGGCTGCGCCGGGTGGACGGCAGCCCGTTCTGGGCCCACGTGGCCGGAAACCTGGCGGACCCGGCCCGCCCGGAGGCGGGGATCCTCTGGTTCATGGAGGACGTCACCGAACGGGTCGAGGCCCAGCTGGATCTGGCCGAGGTGCTCTCCCTCAACCAGAAGCTGATCGCCGCCTCGCCCTCGGCCATCCTGCTCTACCGGGCCGCGGACGGGGCCTGCATGCTGGCCAACGAGGCTGCCGCCCGGCTGATCGGTGCGCCCCAGGAGGGCCTGCTGGCCCAGAACTTCCGGCGGATCCGGACGTGGCGGGGCGCGGGCCTGCTGGACGCCGCCGAACGGACCCTGGCGACCGGCGAGGAACAGGCCCTGGAATGCCACCTGCACAGCAGCTTCGACCAGGACGTGTGGATGTCGGCCCAGTTCGTCCCGTTCGTGAGCCGGGGCGAGCGGCTCCTGCTGCTCCTGGCCAACGACATCTCCGAGCGGGTCAAGGCCACCTCGGCCCTGCGCGCCAGCGAGGAGATGTACCGGGTGGTCGTGGAGGCCCTCAGCGAGGGGCTGGCCCTGCTGGACACCAACGGCTGCTTCACCTTCTGCAACGCCAGCCTGATGGAGATGGGCGGCCTGAAGGCGGAGGAGATCCTGGGCAAGCACTACTCCATCTTCGTGCACGAGTCCCACCTGGCCCAGCTCCAGGCCCGGCGGATCCTGGAACGGCCGGTGGCGGCCGAGACCTTCGAGGTGGGCCTGCGGCGGCGGGACGGCGGCCTCGTGGAGGCCCGGATCTCGGTCTCCTCGGTGCTGGACGTCCAGGGCGCCCCGGTGGCCCTGGCCATCCTGGCCACCGACATCTCGGTGCGCAAGCGGGCCGAGCGGGACCGGGAGCGGGCCGCGGCCGAGCTGCGGCAGAAGAACCAGGAGCTCGAGACGCTGCTCTACGTGGCCTCCCACGATCTGCGCTCGCCCCTGGTCAACATCCAGGGCTTCAGCCAGCGCCTGGCCAAGTCCCTGGATGAGATCCGCCGGGCCCAGGCCGCGGCCGGCTCCCTGGAGGCCCTCAACGCCGCCATCGCCCCGCACCTCACGGAGCGGATGCCGGCCTCGCTGGAGTTCATCCGGGCCTCGGGCGCGCGCATGGACGCCATCATCAACGGCCTGCTCACCCTGTCCCGGGCCGGGCGGATGGTGCTGCGGGCCGAGGACCTGGACATGAACGCCGTGCTGGATTCCTGTTCGGCCAACCTGGCCTTCCAGCTGCAGAGCGTGGAGGGGGTCCTGGAAACCGGCGACCTGCCGCGCTGCCGGGCCGACGCGGCCCAGGCCACCCAGATCGTCTCCAACCTCCTGGACAACGCCATCAAGTACCGCCATCCGGACCGGCCCCTGCGGGTGCGGGTCTCCGGGCAGGTCGCCGAGGCCTTCTGCGAATACGTGGTCGAGGACAACGGCGTGGGCATCGCCCCGGAGCACCGGGAGCGGATCTGGGAGATCTTCCAGCGCCTGGACCCCCAGGGCCCGATCCCGGGGGACGGGCTCGGGCTCACCCTGGTGCGGCGGATGGCCGAACGCAACGGCGGCAGGATCTGGGTCGACGGCGCCCCGGAAAACGGCTGCCGGTTCCACCTGGAACTGCCGGTAGGATCTATCTGAGGGGGGGGTATGGAGACGGCCCAGGGGTTCGCGAACGTGACGGTCGTCATCGCCGAGGATGACGAGGGCCACGCCGTGCTGATCCGCGAGCACCTGCAGGACGCCGGCGTGGCCAATCCGATCCTGCGCTTCCGGGATGGCCAGGAGGTGCTGGACTGGTACGAGGGGCCGGGCCGGAGCTGCCGCAGCCTGCTCCTGCTGGACATCAACATGCCCAGGGTCGGGGGGCTGGAGGTGCTGCGCCGGCTCAAGGCCGACCCCGCCACCCGGTCCACCCCGGTGATCATGCTCACCACCACCGACGACCCCCTGGAGGTGGCGGCCTGCTATGCCGCCGGCTGCAATTTCTACATCACCAAGCCGCGGAGCTTCGAGGATTTCGCCGAGACCCTCAGCCGGCTGGGGCGGTTCCTCACGGTCCTCCAGGTGGCCGAGCCATGACCGGGACCGGGGAGGGCGCTCTTATCCTGATGATCGAGGACGACCTGGGCCTGGCGGAACTGGTCCGGGAGGAGATCGTCCTGCGCGGGTGGGCCTTCATGCACGCCGCCTCGGGCAAGGACGCCATCACCCTCCTGGCCGGCCACCGGCCCGACCTGGTGATCCTGGATTTCACCCTCCCCGACATGACCGCCCTGGACCTGCTCCAGCGGACCGAGATGCCCCCCTTCCTCGTCACCACCGGCTCGGGCGACGAACGGGTGGCGGTGGCGATCATGAAGCAGGGCGCCCTGGACTACCTGGTCAAGGACACCCACTTCCTCGGCAACCTGCCCCTGGCGGTGGAGCGCGCCTTGCATTCGGTGCAGGTGGAGCGCCGGCTGGCCGAGGCCCAGGATAGGCTCCGGGCCGCCGACGAGGCCGTGCGCAACGCCCAGAAGATGGAGAGCCTGGGCCGCATGGCCGGGGGCATCGCCCACGACTTCAACAACCTGTTCCAGGCCATCCAGGGCAACCTGGAGGTGGCCTGCCTGCGCGCCCAGGACAATCCGGAGGCCCGGGAGCCCGTGGAACGCGCCCTGAAGGTGCTGGCCAAGGCCTCGGTGCTGGCCCACCAGATGCTGGATTTCTCCGGCAAGGGCTTCCGCCGCTCCGAGCCCCTGGACCTGAACCGCATGGTCCGGGACTGCCTGGTCCCGCTGCGGGACCTGCCCGCCCTCGCGGGCGGGATCCACTTCACCGGAGCGCCGGACCTGCCCCCCATCGAAGGCGATTCCGACCAGCTGGCCCAGGTGCTGACCGGCCTGCTGGCCAACGCCCGGGAGGCCGTGGCCCCGGCCGGCGGGGCGATCCGGATCGGCACGGCCATCGTCAGCCCCGAGGCCGCGGGGAGCCAGGGCGGCCAGTGGATCCATCCGGCGCCCCTGGGCGAGGCCCTGGTCTGCCTGACCCTCGAGGACACCGGCCCGGGCATGGCCCGGGAGGTCCTGGCCAAGGCCTTCGACCCGTTCTTCTCCACCCACCGCCCGGGGCGCGGCCTGGGCCTTTCGGCCGCCCTGGGCATCCTCAAGGGGCATGGCGCGGGCCTGTGGGTCCGCACCGCCCCCGGCAAGGGCACCACCTTCCGGGTGCTGTTCCAGCCCGCCGCGGCCGGCCTCGAGGCCCCCGCCGACGCGCCCGCGCCGCAGGCCGACCTGAGCCGGACCATCCTCCTGGTCGACGACGACGAGGACCTGCAGGAGACCCTGGGCGAGTACCTGCGCGACCACCTGGGCTACCCGGTGCTCCAGGCGCGCGACGGCCTGGAGGCCGTGGACCTCTACCACCTGGAGCAGGACCGGATCGGCCTGATCCTCATGGACGCCACCATGCCCCGGATGACCGGCCCGGACGCGTTCAAGGTCATCCGCGAGCTCGACCCCGGGGCCCGGGCCGTGCTCTGCAGCGGCTTTTCCGAGGAGGCGGGGACCAAGGTGGCGCGGGAGTTCGGGTTCGCCGAGTTCCTCAAGAAGCCGTTCTCGCTGGCGACCTTGCAGGAGACGATCGTGCGGGTGATGGGGCGGGCGTAAACCTGATCACGTCTTTATCGGCCGTCAGGGTCGGTCTGGGGGTGGCGGGCCCGGACCAGGGTCCAGGGGCCGGTGTGCAGAAGCTCCCGCAGCGGCGCGGCGTGGAGTGGATCCAGATTGGCCAGGGCTTCGTCGAGCAGCAGCAGCGGCCGGCCCGAAGCCAGGGCGCCGGTCAGGGCGATCAGCTGGCGCTGGCCCCCGGACAGGGACCGGCCGCCCGGCGAAAGCAGGGTCCGGTAACCCATGGGCCAGCGCGCCACCAGGGCGGCCAGCCCGGTCGCCGCGGCCGTGGCGAGGATCCGCGCGCGGGGGGCACCCGAAGAGAACAGCCGCAGGTTGTCCTCCACCGATCCCGCGAAGATCCGAACGAACTGGGGCAGGTAGACCAGATCCTGGCGCAGATCGGCCGGGGGCCGGCCGGCCAGAAGCACCCGGCCCCGTTCCGGCACCAGCAGGCCAGCAAGCAGGCGCAGCACGGTGCTCTTGCCCGATCCGGACGGGCCCCCGAGTTCGTGGTGGGCGCCGGCCTCCAGTTCCAGGTCATAGCCCTGAAGCACCCACGGCCGCTCCGGGCCGTAGCGGAACCAGACGCCCTCCATCCGCACGGGCACCTGCCCGACCGGGGGCCGCGGCGGTGGGCGTGGTTCGGCCGGCTGGCGGAAGACCTCCTCGGCCTTGGCGATCTGCGGCTTCAGGACCATCAACCGGATGGCGGTGTGGACCAGGCCCAGGAAAGCGCCGCTGAAGCCCCCGCTCAACTGGAGGAACGCGAACAGCCGGCCCACCGCCAGGGTGCCGTCCAGCAGGCGCAGGCCGCCGTAGCCGAACAGCCCGACCGCGATCGCCTGGCTCAGGGTGGTCATGGCCAGATCGCCCCAGAGATCGACCTGGCCGCGCCGGGCCTCCAGTCCCAACACCTCGCGGTAGCGCTGGCGCCAGCGCGCCAGGCCGTGGCCTTCGGCGCCGGCGCCCTTGAGGGTGGCGATGCCGGTCACCAGTTCGATCAGAAGGCCCTGTTCGCGCACCTCCGCCTCCACCTGGCGGGCCTCCAGGCCGGCCTGGATCCGGCCCGCCAGCAGGGCCAGCCCGCCCAGCACCAGGGTGCCGAGCAGGATGGCGAGGCCGGCCGCCGGCAGGATGAGGACCATGGCCGCCAGATAGAAGCACGCCAGGCTACCGTCCAGGACCACGCCCACGGTTTTCAGGGGCAGCAGGTAGCGGGCCGCGGTGAAACCGGCCATGGCCTGCATCAGTTCGCCCTGGGTGCGCGCCTGCAGGAACGGGAACGGGCAGCGCAGCACGTGTTCCAGGAAGCCGCGCTCGGCCGCGGCCTCGATGCGGCTGCCCAGGAACAGCAGGGCGCGGTCGCGGAGCCAGCCCAGGCCCACCTGGTGGGCGGTGGCCAGGGCCAGTCCGGCCACCAGCAGGGCCAGCCGGGAGCCGGCGCCGTCGGGCAGCGCCCGGTCCATGACCTGGGCGGTGATGGCCGGCGGCACCAGGGCGAGGGCCTGGAGGGCCAGGGTGACCGCGCCGGCCTGCGCCAGGACGCCGCGGTGGCGGAGGAACAGCGGCCGGAGCCGGGTCCCGAGGCTGCGTCCGGCTGGCAGGGTGGGGGCCCGTTCCAGGATCCGGCCGGTCATCCTGGCTTGCACGGCCCGCGCCGGCAGCCACCGCCGCCCCCCGCCGGTGGCCGCGAGCAGGCCGTCGCGGCCGCGGGCCTCGAGGAGCAGCCAGCCGCCGTCCTGGACCTCGACCAGCCCGGGCAGGTCCAGGAACCGCAGCTCCTCGGCCTGGATCCGGCTGGCCCGGGCCGGGCTACCCAGGGCCTGCAGCAGCGCGGCCATCCGCTCGGGTTCTTCCGCGACCTCATGCAGCTCCCGGAAGGCCGGGAAGGACCCGGGCCAGCCGCGTTGGCTCAGGAGTTCCCAGAGGGCGCGGTCGGCCGGTAGACCGGTCCAGGGTTCAATCATGGCCGGCCTCGGCCAGCAGCCGACGGAACAGTCCGGGTTCCGAGGCCAGGTCCTCGAAGCGGCCGTCCTGGACGACCCGGCCGGCCTCCAGCACCAGGACCCGGTCCGCGTCGCGCACCGTGGCCAGCCGGTGGGCGATGACGATCCGGGTGCAGCCCAGGCCCGCCAGGTTGGCCTGGACCCGGCGCTCCGTGGCCAGGTCCAGGGCGCTGGTGGCCTCGTCCAGGAGCAGGATGGCCGGATCGTGGGCCAGCGCCCGGGCCAGGCTGAGCCGCTGCCGTTCGCCGCCCGAGAGCTGTTCGCCGTTCTCCCCGATCCGGCTGGCGTAGCCCTCGGGCAGGGCCGCGAGGACCTCGTCCAGGCAGGCCATCCGGGCCGCCCGGCGCAGCCGCTCCAGGGGCAGGTCCGGGGCGTTCAGGGCCAGGTTGGCCTGGACCGTGTCGTCGAACAGGAAGGTCTCCTGGAGGACCACCCCGACCTGGGCCCGGACCTTGGCGAAGTCCAGCTCCGCAAGGTCCCGGCCGTCGTAGCGCAGTTCGCCGCCGTCCGGCCGGTGGAGGCCGAGCAGCAGCCTGGCCAGGGTCGATTTGCCGGCCCCGCTCGGGCCGACCAGGGCCACCCGGCTGCCGGCCTCGATCCGCAGGGAGATCCGGTCCAAGGCCGGCGGACCTTCCCGGCCATAGCGGCAGGTCACCTCCCGCAGTTCGATGGCGCCGCTCAGCCGGCCGGGATCGGCGCCGCCGGCGGGTTCGGGGGCGGTCTCCAGGACATCGTCCAGCCGGCGCAGATGGACCACCAGGGACTGAAGCTGCAGCAGGGCCTCCGTGAAGGAGGCCAGGGGCGCCTTGAACAGACCCACCAGCGTCAGGAAGGCCACGAAGGTGCCGAGGGTGATCCGGTGTTCGAGCACGTCGCGTCCGCCCACGGCGAACACCAGCAGGCCGGCGGCGCCCTGGAACAGCGCCATCCCGGTGCGGGCGCCCATGGCCAGGCGCTGGGCGGAGAGGCCATGGTTGGCGCGCTCGATCATTCGGTTGGCCCAGCGCTGGACCATCCGGTCCTCGCCGCCGCAGGCCTTGGTGGTCTCCAGCCCCGACAGCGCTTCCAGCAGGGCGGCGCCCTCACGGCCGGCCGAGGCCAAGCCCGCCGCCGCCAACTGCCGATTGCGGTCCCACAGGGCCACCAGGATCACCCCTTCCAGCAGGCTGACCGCCAGCACCGCCAGGGCCAGGGGCGGGTGGTAGGCGACCATGAGCGCGGCGTAGCCCAGCATCAGGAAGCCATCCAGCAGCGCGCCCACCCCCTGGGCGCCGAACAGGCTGTGCAGGGCGGCGTTGCTGGCGGCCCGCTGGACCAGATCGCCGGGCGCCCGCTGCAGGAAGAAGCCCAGCGGCAGGGCCAGCAGGTGCTTCAGGAAGCGGGTCATGAGCGCCTCGCCCAGGCGCTGGTGCAGGCCGAGGATGGCCCGCCGGCGGACCAGCCCGAGCAGGGCCGTGGCGGCCACGGCGGTGGCCAGGGCGAGCACGAGGCCCCAGAGCCAGTCCACCTGGTGCGGCACCAGCACCCGGTCGAGCAGGAGCTGGTTGGCCACCGGGAACACCAGCCCGACCAGCTCCAGGGCCAGGGTCGCCAGGAGGATCTGGGCCAGACCCGGCAGGTTGGCGTGGATCACCGCGCCGTACTTGGCCAGGCTGGGCCGGCGCCGGCGCCGCGGCCGCAGCTGCGGGGTGGGTTGGAACGCCAGGGCGGCGCCGGTGAAGCACCGGTCCAGCTCGGCCGTCCCGACCCGGCGCCGGCCCGAGGCGGGGTCGACCAGGATCGCCCCGGAAGGGACCACCCGCTCGAGCACGACAAAATGGTCGAAGTCCCAGTGCAGGATCGCCGGCAGCGGCAACTGGCTCAGCTGCTCCAGGCCCAGTTTCACGCCGCGGGCGGCCAGACCGTAGCCACGGGCGGCCCGGACCAGGGCCAGGGCGCTGGCGCCGTCCCGGGAGATGCCGCAGGCCTGGCGCACCTCCGGCAGCGGGGCGTGGTGGCCGTGCCAGCCCAGGACCATGGCCAGGGCCGCGGCGCCGCACTCGGATGCTTCCATCTGGGCGACCGGTTCCACCCTTCGCCGAGGCCAGGCCCGCGCCATCAGCGCAGCCACTTCCGGAGCGGCCCCAGGACCAGGGTGATCAGCCGCTGGCGGCGAAGGGTGAAGCGGGCCTGCAACAGCATCCCGGAGCGCAGCGGCACGCCGGCCCGGGCGGCCGGGGCATCGTCCAGCAGGCCCAGCTCGACCCGGAAGGTGGCGGCCTCGGGTGGGGGGTGCTCGCCCAGCGCCTCCTGGATCTCGAAGGGAGAGGCCAGATCGTCGCTGATCCGCTCGATCCGGGCGCGCAGGGTGCCGTATTCCGCATACGGCAACTGGTCGAGCTCCAGGTGCACCAGGTCGCCGGGACGGACGAAGGCGCGGTCCTTCTCGGGAAGGAACGTGACAACGTGGAGTTGGGCATGGCCCGGGATCAGCTTGCAGATGGCCTGACCGGCCCGCACGGATTCCCCGGGCTTGACCAGCATGGCCTCCACCCGGCCATCCTCCGGTGCCGCCAGCAGGGTCTGGCCGTGCAGCACGGTCAGCGCCTCGACCCGGGCCTCGGCATTCTGGATGGTCTGCCGGTGCTGCCAGAGGCGGTCCGCCCGCTGGGCGGTCAGGGCCGCCCGCTCCTGGTCGACCTGGTCCAGGGCCTGCTCGGCGCCACTCAGTTGGCGCTCGACGGTGGCCAGGCTCTCCCTGGCCTGGTCGGCCGCCGCTGGGCTGAGGATGCCCTCGCGCTCCAATGCCAGATGGCGGTCCAGGTCGTGGGCACCCCGGTCCAGGGAGCGGCGCTGGCTGGCGATCTGCAGGGCGAGTCTGCCGGCCCGGGCCTCCAGGCGCCGGGCCTGTTCGGCCTGGGCCCGGTCCTGGCGGGCCGCCGCCATCCGGAAATGGTCATGGACCGCTTCCAGCTGGCGCCGGGCCTCCACCAGCTGGGCCCGGACCGGCGGAGCCTCGATCCGGGCCAGCGGGTCGCCGGCGCGCACCGGGTCGCCGGAGTGCCGCTCCACCTGGCTGATCGTGCCATCCACCTGCGCCAGCACCAGCCGTATCCCGGCCGCCGGGCGCAGGATCCCCCGGCCGCGCCCGTTGATCTCGACCTGGCCGAAGATGGCCGCCGCCAGCGCGCTGGCCAAGCCGGACAGCAGCCACAGCAGCAGCAGCCAGGTCCAGGGCGGGGCAACCTGCAACAGTCCCTGGCCTTCCTCAGCCTCCTGCCGGTGGCGCAGGGCCTCCGGGCGGAAGGGACTGGCCGGCCCGGCCGGCGGCATCGAGGGCGGGCCCGCGGCCATGATGGGTCTCCTGAGCCCACCTGTGCGCGGAGGCGGGCTTCAGGTTCCCGATCCCGGGCCTAGGCGACCTCGAACCGCAGGGACCTGGGGTTGACCGAGGGGTTCTTGGCTTTGACCCCATGAAGTTCAATTCCGATGATCTGTCCGGCCTCGTTGAAATCGACGATCAGGCCTGGCTGGACCTCTTCAGATTCAACGATAGGCGCTTCGTCCATGCGGACATACAGCGCATCGTCTTTTTCGTTGTAGGTCACTCTCATCGCATCTCCCGCGTAGCCTTGCGGTCAAAGAAAAGAGTAATCTCCCGTGGAGGCAATTGGGCGGAATCAATTACGATCCGCAGCGCGTGATCACCGTTCTCTGGGATTTTCCGGAGAAAATGGGTCAACGTTCCATCGCGGGGATCAGGATAGGCCACTGCGGGTTCGGCTATCACATAAGCGACCCATTTGAGGTCAATACACCGTTCCCTTGCCATCGCTGCCGCATGTGCAGTCAGGGCATAGCTTTCCATAAAAATTCAATCTATAAATATGTAGTAACGTATCGGAAAATTCTCAACTCCCCCTGGCCGCATGACGAGGGGGCTGGACCCTAGGATGCCGCGTACGGCCTTCGTGTTATTGCTTGGCCGCGTCCTTCACCAGCAGCTCGTTGAGCCGCTTCACGAACGCGCTCGGATCCGCCAGCCGCGATCCCTCGGCCAGCAGGGCCTGGTCATGCAGGAGGTGGGCATGGCCCTCGACCCGGGGGTCGGCGGGGTCCTTCTTGTAGAGCTCCAGCAGGCCCTGGACGACCGGGTGCTCCGGGTTCAGCTCGAGGATCCGCTCCTGCGGCCCCATCCCGCCCTGGCCCATCTTGGCCAGCAGGCGCTCCATGTGCGGGTCCAGGGCGTCGTCGCCGGCGGTGAGGCAGGAGGCGCTCTCCCTGAGCCGGCGGGTGAGGCGCAGGTCCTTGACGCCGTCGAGCTTGCCCTTGAGGGCCGCGAGCAGGGGCTGGTAGGCGCCGGCGGCCTCTTCGGCCTGCTTCTTCTCGTCGGCGTCCAGTTCGGGCTGGTTGCGGTCGGCGGCCTTGAGCTGCTTGCCCTTGTACTCGGGCAGGGACGGGATCACGAACGGATCGATGGGATCGGTCAGGAGCAGCACGTCCCAGTTGCGGTGCTTGTAGGCTTCCAGCGCCGGGGCGTGCTCGAGCACGGAGCGCTCCTCGCCGGCCAGGTAGTAGATGTCGGGCTGGCCTTCGGGCATGGCCTCGACGTACTGGGCCAGGGTGAGGGTCTTCCCCGCCTCGGTGTTGAGGCTGAAGAACAGCAGCAGATCGGCGATCGCCTCGCGGTTGGCGAAGTCGCGGGCCAGGCCCTCCTTGAGGATCTGCCCCAGTTCGGCGAACACCTCGGCATAGGCCTCCGGGTCGCTGGCGCGCAGCTCGCCGAGTGCCTGGAACACGTTCTTGACCAGGCTCTTCTGGATCTTCTCCAGGAGCGGGTTGTGCTGCAGCAGCTCGCGGGAGACGTTGAGCGGCAGGTCCGAGCAGTCCACCACGCCCTTGACGAAGCGCAGGTACGGCGGCAGCAGCGCCTCGCAGTGGTCCATGATCTGGACCCGGTTGATGTAGAGCTTGGGGCCGACCTTGGGCTCGGCGAACTGCAGGTCCCAGGACTTGCGCTTGGGGATGTAGAGGAGGGCCCGGAACTCCAGGGCCCCTTCCGCGGCGTAGTGGATGATCCGGGCCGGATCCTCGAAATCGCCCGAGATCTGCCGGTAGAAGGCGTTGTGCTCCTCGGTGGTGACGTCGGTCCTGCCGCGCAGCCAGAGGGCCTTGCGGGAGTTGAGGGTGGCCTCCTCGACCTTGCCTTCCCCCTTGTCCTCGTCCATGACCACCGGGTGCTCGATGAAGTCGGAGAACTGCTTGACGATCTCCCGGAGCTTCCAGGCCTGGAGGAAATCCTTCTCCTCGGCCTTGAGGTGCAGGATGACGTCGGTGCCGCGGCCGGCGCGGGTGGCCGGTTCGATCGTGTATTCGCCCAGGCCGTCGGATTCCCAGGCGAAGGCCTGCGCCGAGCCGGCCGGCCGCGAGACCACCCGGACCTTGTCGGCGACCATGAAGGCGGAGTAGAAGCCCACCCCGAACTGGCCGATCAGGCCGGGCCGGGCCGCGGCGTCGGCCTCCTTCAGGGTGTCCAGGAAGGCACGGGTGCCGGACTTGGCGATGGTGCCCAGGTTCTCCATGAGGGCGTCGTGGTCCATGCCGATGCCGTTGTCGGACACGGTGAGGGTGAGCGCGCCCGCGTCGGCGGCCAGCTTGATCTTCCAGTCCCGGTCGCCCTCCAGGAGGGGGTCGTTCTGCAGGGAGTTGAAGCGGATCTTGTCGATGGCGTCGCTGGCGTTGCTGATCAGCTCCCGGAGGAAGATCTCTTTGTGGGAGTACAGGCTGTGGGTGATGATGTTCAGGACTTGCTGCAGTTCGCTTTTAAACTCGTGCTTTTCGGGCATGGGTCCGGCTCCTTCGATAGCTGTCCAGTTTCCTATTTTTTCAACCACTGGTCCAGCCACCCCAGCACCGTCTCGTGCCACTGCAGGGAGTTGGCCGGCTTGAGCACCCAGTGGTTCTCGTCGGGATAGATCAGCAGCCTGGAGGGGATTCCCTGGCGCTGCAGGGCGGTGAAGGTGGCCAGGCCCTGGGAGTAGGGGATCCGGAAGTCCTTCATGCCGTGCACCACCAGCATGGGCGTCTTCCAGTTCTGGACGAACTCGATGGGATTCTGGTTGAGGTAGTTGGCCCGGTCGGTCCAGGGCAGGCCCTTGTGCTCCCACTCGGGGAACCACAATTCCTCGGTGTCGAAGTAGGCCATGCGCTCGTCCAGGTTGCCGTCATGGCAGACCAAGGCCTTGAAGCGGTTGGTGTGGCCCTCCAGCCAGTTGATCATGAAGCCGCCGTAGGAGGCGCCCAGGGCGCCCATGCGGTCCTTGTCCAGGAAGGGGTAGGTGGCCAGGGCGAAATCCAGGCCCTTCATCAGGTCCTCGAAGGGCGCGCCGCCCCAGTCGTTGCGGATGGCGTCGGTGAAGGCCTGGCCGTAGCTGGTGGAACCGTGGAAATCGACCATCACCACCGCGTAGCCGGCGCCCGCATAGGGCTGCGCATTCCACCGGTAATGGAACTCGTTGCCGAAGGTCCCCTGCGGGCCGCCGTGGATCAGGAAGGCCACCGGGTACTTCTTCGCGGGATCGAAATCCGCCGGGTAGACCAGGTAGCCATACACCGTGTCGCCCTTGGCGCCCTTGAAGTGGAACTGCTCGGCCTTGCCGACCCGCGTGGCGGCCATGCGGGCGTCGTTGAAGTGGGTGACGCGGCGGATGTCCTGGCCATCGGCGGCCACGGTGTAGAACTCCGTGGGGCCCTGGAGGGACTGCATGCCATAGAGGATCCGGCCGTCCCGGGTGACCTCCAGGCCGTCCAGGGTGCCCTGGCCGACCAGGAGCCGGGCCTTGTGGCTGGCCGCATCGACGGCGAACAGGGCGCGCTGGGCCAGGTGCTCGGCCTCGCAGTACAGGGTCTTGCCGTCCGGGCTCCAGGCCAGGGTGGCGACGGACCGGTCGCCCTGGGGGCTGTCGTCCGCCCTCAGGGTGAACTTCCGCTCCAGGCCCGTGGCCCAGTCGCGCAGGACGATGTCGAACCGGTCGGCCTCGAAGCCGGGGCGGCTCATGGCCAGGTAGGCCAGGGTCTTCCCGTCCGGCGAGAAATGCGGCTGGGCGTCCCAGGCGGGGTTGGTGGTCAGCCTGCGGGGGGCGCGGGTGCCGTCCACGGGCACCGCGTAGAGGTCGAAGTTGGTCGACCAGGCCTCCTGGGCGGGGTGGCCGCCCAGATCCCGGGCCGAGAACACCAGCTCCCGGCCGTCGGGGCTCACGGCGAAGTCCTCGGCCGCGCCGAACGGCTTGGTGGGGCAGTCGGCGTCCATGGCGGGCATGAGGTCCCGGGCGGTGCCGGAGGCGATGTCATACGTAAATACGTGGTTACGCGTACCGTCCGACCAGGTGTCCCAGTGGCGAACGAACAGGTGGTCGAAGATCATGCCGGAGGCTTTGCCAGCCGCCCGGTCATCCATGAGCTTGCGGGTCTCCTCGGGGCTGCGCCCGGGGAACACGGCCATGCCCAGGAACAGGGCCCTGCCGTCCGGCGAGACCGTCAGGGCGTCCACATCCAGGGGCAGGCGGGTGACCTGCTGGGCCTCGCCGCCGTCGAGGGCCAGGCGCCAGACCTGGGCCGAGCCGGAACGGCTGGAGACGAACAGCACGGCCTTGCCGTCGGGCGTCCAGCAGGCCTGGGAATTGCGGGTGCCCGGGCCGGTCAGGCGGCGGGTCCAGGAACCGTCCACGGCCCCCAGCCAGAGGTCGTGGGCGCTCGTGTTGGCCGCCAGGTCGGGGGTGGCCACGGAGAACACGAAGGTGCGCCCGTCGGGGGCGACCCGGGGTTCTCCCAGCCGCTCCATGGCCAGCAGGTCGTGGATCGAAATGGGGTGGGTGTCCGCCGGCGCGGCGGGGGCGGTCATGGCCCCGCAGAGCAGGGCAAAGGCAAGGGACCGAAGCATGCATCCTCCAGGCCATCCGCGGGATGGCATCGCAAGATGATACCTTGCCCCGGGGCTCCCGTCAGTATTCGGCCGGCAGCCGGTTGAGCTGGTCCAGGGTGTAGACCGGCCCGTCCTTGCAGACATAGCTGCTGCCGGTGTTGCACCGGCCGCACTTGCCCAGGCCGCACTTCATCCGGTTCTCGAGGGTGGTGTAGATCGCCTCGGGCGGGAAGCCGAGCCTGGCCAGCACCGGCAGGGTCAGCTTGATCATGATCGGCGGGCCGCAGACCAGCGCCACGGTGCCGGCCGGGGCGGGCGCCAGCTGTTCGAGGATGGGCGGCACGAAGCCCACCTTCCCGGTCCATTCCGGCGTCTCCCCACCCGGGTCGACCGTGGCCACCAGGGTCACATCGGGGCGCTCCCGCCATTCGCGCAGCTCGTCCTTGTAGACCAGGTCGGCCACGGAGCGGGCGCCGTAGAGGATGGTGATATCGCCAAACTCCTCCCGGCGGTCCAGGCAGTTCCAGATGACGCTGCGCAGGGGCGGCAGGGCGATGCCGCCGGCGATGAACAGGAGGTTCCGGCCCTTCCAGCCGTCGATCGGGAAGGTGTTGCCGTAGGGGCCGCGGAAGCCCACCACGTCGCCCACCTCCTTGTCGGCCAGGGCCGCGGTGACCCGCCCGACCTCCCGGAAGGTGCACTCGATGTAGCCCTTGCGGGTGGGGGAGGAGGCGATGCAGAAGGTGCTCTCGCCGGCCCCGAAGGCGCTGTAGAGGCCGAACTGGCCGGTGCGGAATTCGAAGGCCTTGGCCGCGGCCTCGTCCATGAACTCCAGCCGGAAGGTCCTGACGCCCGGAGCCTCCTGGACGATCCGGGCGATGCGCATCAGGTGGGGCAGGTAGATGTTGTTATCGCTCATGGTTCCCTCAGGCCTGGGCCGCGGCCGCGAGGTGCTCGGCCAGGTTCATGTCCACCGGGCAGGCGCGGGTGCACTTGCCGCAGCCCACGCAGCCGACCATGCCGAACCGCTCGGGGTAGGTCGCGAACTTGTGGTAGATCCGCTGGCGCCAGCGCTGGCCCTGGGTCTCGCGGGGGTTGTGGCCGGAGGCGTGGCGGGTGAAGCCGGGGCCCGCGCAGGAATCCCAGGTGCGCAGCCGGCGTCCGCCGCGGGCGTCGCCCTCCTCGACCAGATCGAAGCAGACGCAGGTGGGGCAGACGAAGGCGCAGGCTCCGCAGCCCAGGCAGCGCAGGGCCTGCTCGGCCCAGAGCCCGTTCTCGAACAGGTCCTTGAGCCGGGCGGTGAGGGCCGGCTGGTCGAATTTCGCCGGCAGGTCCGCCACCCGCTTCTCCCGGCCGCCGGCGGGCTGCCAGAGCTCCGGGGCGAGGGCGGCCAGGGCCTCGCCCTTGGCGGTGACGATCTCCGCCAGGAACCCGCCGTCCTCCGGCGTCAGCAGGAGGTCGCTGCCCCGGGTCGAACCCGGGCCGCCGCCCACCGAGGTGCAGAAGCAGGCCTCGTCGGCCTGGACGCAGCTGAGGCCGACGACGGTCAGGGCCGCCATCCGGGCATTGAAGAACCGGTCCCGGGTGTCCCAGTTGAAGACCGCGTCCAGGGCGCCGAAGCCGCCGGCCTCGCAGGGCCGCAGGGCGAACAGGACGGTCGGCGCCGGCGCCGGCTCGGCGTCCTGCAGCGCCACCTGGCCGCCCTCCCGGGTGAAGCTTAGCAGGCGCTCCACCTTGGGGAAGGCGGCGGATTTGGCGGACAGGATGGTCGGGCCGCCGTCCCAGGCGACTTCGCCGGAGGAGGTGACGACGTTGAGTTCGGCCCGGCCGTCCCGGTCCGTGGGGGCCAGGATGCGCCGGCCGTCGCGGACCAGGGCCGCGAACAGGGGCTCCAGGGAGGCTTGGGGGAGGAATCGGGTTTCTGCCATGGCGCCCTACCGGATGAAGGTCTCTTTGTCGTCGGGACGGAAGGTGCCCAGCGCGTAGTCCAGCCGGGCGCTGGTGCCCGCGCCCTGGCCGAACTGCCGGCGCACCTCCTCCTCGCCGTGGAAGGTGAGCAGGTGGACCGGAATGCCCACCGGGCAGGCCCGCCCGCAGTCGCCGCAGGTGACGCAGCGCCCGGCCAGGTGCATGGCCCGGACCAGGTGGTATTCCAGGTTGCCCAGGGCGTGGCTGGCCTCGGGCACCCACTGGGGCCGGTTGCAGTCCATGGTGCAGTGCCCGCAGTAGCACATGGGGCAGCTGTTGCGGCAGGCGTAGCACTTCATGCAGCGGGAGAACTGGTCCTGCCAGAAGGCCCAGCGCCCGGCCCGGTCCATGGCGCCGAGCCGGTCCAGCAGCTCCCGGTCGGCGGTGGGCATCGCCTTGGCCTGGAGGGCCAGGTGCGCCTCAACGGCCTGGGCGGTGGGAAGGGCCTCGGCCTGGCCCTGGGCGTCCAGGGCCAGGGGCAGGATCTCCTCCTCCTTGAGCTGGCGCTCGGCCAGCAGCTGGAGGATCGCCCGCAGGGTGTCGGGGCCGGCGGCGACGGCGACCCGGCCCATCCTCCGGACCTCGCGGCGGGTGAGGTAGCCGGCCAGGTTCTGCGCGCAGCCGGCGTCGAAGACCAGGTTGGCGGCCTCCTCGGGCCGGCGGATGAAGGCCGGGCGGCGGCGGCCGCCCGTGCCGCGCCGGAAGCCCAGCACCGCCTGGACGTCGCCCTTGGCCAGCAGTTCCCGGGAAAGTTCCTTCAGGTCCATGGTGGCCTCACTCCACGCCCGTCAGGGCCAGTTCCTGGTATTCGGTGTAGGGGCCCAATTCGCGCACCCGGCTGGTGACCTCGTCCACCAGTTCGGCCCACCGGGCCCCTTCGGCCGCCGAGACCCAGGAGAAGGTCACCCGGCGGACATCGATGCCCAGGAAGTCCATGAGCCCACGGTAGACCATCCAGCGGCGGCGGGCGTGGTAGTTGCCCGAGGTGTAGTGGCAGTCGTTGGGATGGCAGCCGGAGACGATGACGCCGTCGGCGCCCTGGGCGAAGGCCTTGGCCAGGAGCATGAAATCGATCCGGCCGGTGCAGGGCAGGCGCAGCACCCGGACATTGGACTGGTACTTGATGCGGCTGGTCCCGGTCAGGTCGGCGCCAGCATAGGTGCACCAGTTGCAGACGAAAGCGGTGATCTTGGGTTCGAAGGTGTCCATGGTCGCCTCAGAGGGTCATCAGTTCGGCAAAGACCTGCTCGTTGCTGAAGCCCTGGATGTCGATGGCCTTGGTCCGGCATGTGGCCACGCAGGTTCCGCAGCCCTGGCACAGGCCCGGGTTGACCTGGGCGACGGTCTTCTGAAGGACGCCGTCGCGGCCGCGGATCTCCTCGGCCCCGATGGCCTGGTAGGGGCAGGCGCTCTGGCACAGGAAGCAGCCCACGCACCAGGAATACTCCGGCGCCGGCAGCCGGTTGACCACCGCCACCACCGGCTCCCGGGTCAGCTCGTCGCGGCTGAACAGGGCGGCCACCTTGGCGGCGGCGCCGCTGGCCTGGGCCACGGTCTCGGGGATGTCGCGCGGGGCCTGGCAGGCCCCGGCCAGGAAGATCCCGGCGGTGTTGGTCTCCACCGGCTTGAGCTTGGGATGGGCCTCGGCGAAGAACTTGTAGGGGTCGTAGCTGACGTGCAGCTTCTGGGCCAGGGCTTCGGCGCCGTCCTGGGACTGCACGGCCGTGGCCAGCACCACCAGGTCGGCCCGGATCTCCACCGGCGCGCCGCCCTGCAGGGTGTCGGCGCCCTTCACCACCAGCTTGCCGTCCTCCCGGTAGATGCGGGATACCCGGCCGCGGATGTACTTGACGTCGTCCTCCTCGATGGCCCGGCGCACGAACTCGTCGTAGTCCTTGCCGCCCGAGCGGATGTCCATGTAGAAGACGTAGGCCTTGCCGTGGTGCACTTTGTGCTTGTAGAGCATGGCGTGCTTGGCGGTGTACATGCAGCAGACCTTGGAGCAGTACGGCACCCCCTTGGCGCGGTCCCGGCTGCCCGAGCAGGCCACGAACACCACGGTTTCGGGTTCCTGGCCGTCGCTGGGCCGGCGGATGGCGCCCAGGGTCGGCCCGGAGGCCGAGGCGAGCCGCTCGAACTGCAGCCCGTCCAGGACGTCGGCGTATTCGCCGTAGCCGAATTCGGGGAACTGGTCGGTGCGCATCACCTTGAAGCCGGTGGCCAGCACGATGGCGCCGATGTCCAGGGTGACCAGCTCGTCCTCCTGGTCGAAGCGGATCGCCTTCGTCGGACAGAGCTTTTCGCAGACCTTGCACTTGCCGGTCTTGTAGAACGTGCAATTGGCCTTGTCGATCACCGGCTTGTTGGGCACCGCCTGGGGGAAGGGGACATAGATCGCCGGGCGGGTGCCCAGGCCCTCGTTGAACTCGTCCTTGATGTTCTTCTGCGGGCACTTGGTGGTGCAGAGGCCGCAGCCGGTGCAGAGCTTCTCGTCCAGCTGGCGGGCCTTGCGGCGGATGGTGGCCTTGAAGTTGCCGATGAAGCCCTCGAGCTTCTCGAGTTCCGCGTAGGTCATGAGGGTGATGTTGGGATGCCGGGCGGCCTCGACCATGCGCGGGGTGAGGATGCACTGGGAGCAGTCCAGGGTCGGGAAGGTCTCGCTCAGCTGGCTCATGTGCCCGCCGATCGAGGGCGACCTCTCCACCAGCACCACCTTGTGGCCGGTGTTGGCGATGTCCAGCGCGGCCTGGATGCCGGCGATGCCGCCGCCGAGCACCAGGGCGCGCTTGGTGACCGGCACCCGGATCGGCTGCAGCGGGGTGTTGTGCCGGACCTTCTCGACCATCACCCGGACCAGGTCGGCCGCCTTGTCCGTGGTCGCCTCGCCCTTGGGGTGCACCCAGGAGCAGTGCTCGCGCAGGTTGGCCATCTCGCAGAGGTACGGGTTGAGCCCGGCCTCGGCGACGGCGCTGCGGAAGGTGGGCTCGTGCATGCGCGGGGAGCAGGCCGCCACCACCACGCCGGTCAGGCCCTGGTCGCGGATGGCGTCCTTGATGAGGGTCTGGCCCGGGTCCGAGCACATGTACTTGTAGTCGACGCTGTGCACCACCCCCGGCAGGGCCCGGGAGCGCTCGGCGACCTGGGCGCAGTCGACGGTGCCGCCGATGTTCTCGCCGCAGTGGCAGGTGAAGACTCCGATCTTGGCCATCCCCGCCTCCTCAGACGCCGGCCAGGACCGCGGGCACCATGTGGCGCTGCAGGCCGAGCCGGACGGGGTCGATCCCCATGGCCAGGCCCAGGGCCTGGGTGATGAAAAGGACCGGGATCTGGTGGTCCGTGCCCATGCCGGCGTTGCTCTCCGGCCGGCGCATGTCCAGGTTGGAGTGGCACATGGGGCAGGCCACCAGGATCGCCTCGGCGCCTGAGCGGACCGCATCGGCCACGATCAGGCCGGACAGCCGGGCCACCAGGTCGGTGCGGGTGACCGAGAAGGCCGCGCCGCAGCACTCGGTCTTGAAGTTCCAGGCCAGGGGCTCGGCGCCGGCCGCCTGGGCGAGCCGGTCCATGGAGGCGGGATTCTCGGGCCGGTCGAACTGCACCACCTTCGGCGGCCGCACCAGGAGGCAGCCGTAGTAGCAGGCCACCTTGTGCCGGAAGGGCGCGGTGACCCGGGCCTGGATCTCGGTCTGGAAGCGGGTCAGGAACTCCAGGATGTTGAGCACCCGCACGCCGCCGTTGAAGGGCGCCCCGCTGATTCCGGCGATCTCGGCGGCGAGCGCCGGGTCCCCGCCCAGGGCCTCGCGGGCGGAGGCCAGCCGGTTGTAGCAGGCCGCGCAGGGGGCCAGGATCTCGGTGAGGCCGGCGGCCTCGGCCTGGGCCAGGATCCGGGCCGGCAGGGCCAGGGCCAGATGGTGGTCGAGCACATGCGCGCTGGAGGCGCCGCAGCAGTTCCAGTCGGGGACCTGGTCGAGCTCGAGGCCCAGGGCCTCGGCCACGGCCTCGACCGATTCGCCGAACTCCCTGGAGGATCCGAGCAGGGAGCAGCCCGGGTAGTAGCCGATGCGCATGGGGTCACCTGCCCTTTCCGAGGGTGCGGGCGAAGATCCGCGCCATGGCGTCCCGGCCCTTGATGAGGTGGGGGAGCAGCGGCAGCTTGCCGCGGCGCAGCATCTTCGGCGCCAGCAGGACGTCCTTCAGGAAGTGCCGGCTGCGCAGCTTGTAGTCGGCCACCAGGCCGATCTCGTAGAGCCGGCCGGTGGTGCGGATGGAATCCAGGAAGGCGTGGTGGAAGGCCAGGATGTCCCGGCTCTTCGGGTGGGCCAGGCCCCGGGCCAGGGCTTCGGTCCGGACGAAATCCATGACCTTGGCCACCTCGACCTCCTGGGGGCAGCGGGTGGAGCAGGTCTCGCAGGCCAGGCACAGCCAGATGCCCTCGCTGGCCATGACCTGGCGGTCCAGGCGCGGCTCGTCCAGCTGCAGCATGCGCAGGGCGCGGCTGGAGGTGAAATCCATGTCGACGGCCACGGGGCAGCCCGCGGAGCATTTGCCGCACTGGTAGCAGTGGTTCAGATGGATGCCCAGATCTCTGCGCAGCCTGGAGGCCAGGGTATCCGCGGAGCTCGGGCCAAGTGGGGCGCTGGACATGGGCCGCTCCTTGACTCCCCCCAGTGTAGGGAAAGAGGATCAATCGATCAATAATTATCGAATATAATTTGACTAATCAAGTAGGTTATATTGCCAGCAAGGTGAAAATGGCGTTCCTTCCCCGCACCCGCCTTACCCGGGTAATGATCCTGGCCCCGGCTCTGGCCGTGATAACTTGGTTGACCATGAGCCCTTGGCCCATTTCCCTCGCCCTCCTGCGCTTCTATCCCAAGAAGCTGGGTTCGGCCGTGGTCGGCTGGGTTGCCGGCCGCACCCTGCCGGCCGGGCTCCGGCCGCCGCTCCTGGGCGGGTTCGCCCGGGCCTACGGCCTGAACCTGGCCGAGGCCGACCGGCCCCTGGCGGACTATCCCAGCTTCCAGGCCCTGTTCACCCGGCGCCTGAAGGCCGGCGCCCGGCCCCAGGAGGCCGCCGTCCCCGGCTACCTCAACAGCCCCGTGGACGCCCGGATCATCGCCTGCGGGCGGATCGAGCAGGGCCTCGCCATCCAGGCCAAGGGCCTGCCCTACCGGATCGCCGAGCTGCTCAAGCACGAGCCCGGCGCCGAACGGTTCGAGGGCGGCCACTACCTGACCCTCTACCTCTCGCCCAAGGACTACCACCGCATCCATGTGCCCATCCAGGGCCGGGTGACCGCGGTGGGCCGGGTGGAAGGGGAGCTCTGGCCGGTGAACGACGCCAGCACCGGGCATGTGCCCAGACTCTACGAACGCAACCGCCGGGCCACCTGGGTGGCCACCGGGACCGGTGCGGACTTCGGGCTGGAGGTGGCGGCGGTGGCCGTGGCCGCCACCCACGTGGGTGGCGTGCTCCTCGACGGGCGCTGGCTGGAGGGGCGGGAACTGCCCCGGGACGGCGGGCTGGTGGTGTCCGGCCTGGCCTGCCTGCCCGGCGAGGACCTGGGCACCTTCCAGTTCGGCAGCACCGTGGTGCTGCTGGTGGGCGGCCCCGACGCGAACCGCTGGCGCCCGCTGCGGACCTCGGGCGACGTCAAGGTCGGCCAGAGGCTGGGCCAGTTCCGATGACGGATGACGGGATCTTCCAGGATTCCGAGCCGCTCTGGGAGGCCGGGGGGGATCTGGCCGGAGCCCTCGAGGCGCTCCTGGTGTCGATCGGGGAAGTGATGGACATGGCCCGCCTGCGGGAGGTCACGGGGATCGGCGAAGGGGCCCTGCGCCAGGGCCTGGAGAAGCTGTCGGAACGGCTGTCGCCGCCCTGCGGGCTGCGCCTGCTGGAAGTGGGCGGCGGCTGGCGGATCGCCACGGCCACCGAGTACCAGGGGTTGATCTCGCGGCTGGTCACCATCACCCGCAGCGGCCGGCTCACCCCGGCCCAGATCGAGACCATGGCCATCATCGCCTACCGGCAGCCGGTGACCATGCCCGAGATCAACGAGCTGCGCGGCGTCAGCAGCTGCGCCACCCAGGTCAAGGCCCTGCTGGAGCGGGAGCTGGTCGTGCCGGTCGGCCGCAAGATGGTGGTAGGGCGGCCCATGATGTACGCCTCGACCCGGAAATTCCTCGTGCACTTCGGCCTCAACAGCCTCAACGACCTGCCCCGGCTGGGCGATTTCGGCGAGGCCAACCTGGAGGCGCTGGCCCTGGCCCAGCTGGAACCGCCCCTGCCGGAAGGGGGCCTGTTCGACGGCCTCGAGGAAGAACCGGCGGAAGAACCTGGAGCTGTCGATGACGAGTGACACCTTCAAGGGCTGGACCCGGCCCGGACCGCGCCCTCCCGGCGGCCTGGAGCCCGAGGAGGGCGAGACCCTGGATTTCATCTGCGGCCATTTCCGGATCTTCCAGTACGCCAAGGGGCACCGGTTCTCCACCGACGACCTGCTCGCGGCCTGGTACGGCAGCACCTGGTGCCCCCGCCCGGAGCGGGTGGCGGACCTGGGTTCGGGCATCGGCAGCGTGGCCCTGGCGGTGGCCTGGCGCTGCCCGGGGGCGACCCTCCATACCGTCGAGGCCCAGGACATCTCCGCCCGCCTCGCCCGCAAGAGCGTGGCCTACAACGGCCTCCAGGGCCGCTACCACATCCACGAGGGCGACCTGCGCGATCCGGGCCTGTTCCAAGGCGAGGCCCCCTTCGACCTGGTGCTGGGCTCCCCCCCCTACTGGCCCGTGGGCACCCGGGTGGAGGCGGCCCACCCCCAGGCCATCCCGGCCCGCCTGGAGGTGCGCGGGGACGTGGGCGACTATGCCCGGGCCGCGGCCCGGATCCTGGCCCCGGGCGGGATCTTCGCCTGCGTGTTCCCCCTGGACCAGGCGGAGCGGGCGGAGAAAGCCTACCGGGACGCGGATCTCCTGCTCATGCGCCGGCAGGACGTCATCTTCAAGGAAGGGTCGCCCTATGGCGTGGGACTGTTCGCCGGCTGCCGCCGGGCCGACCTGGCCGAGGGCTTCGCCGTAAGGGCCGGATTCCCGGTGGCCGCGCCGCCCATGTGCGTGCGCCGCGCCGACGGCAGCGTCGACCCCGCCATCGCCATGGTCCGCCTGGTGATGGGCTTCCCGCCGGGATTGGCCGTTTCTTGCTAAAGTTGGACTGAACCACCCTCCGAGGCGCCCCATGGATCGAGGAACCCTGATCGGCCTGCTGCTGGGCCTGGGCCTGCTGGTGGTGGCCATCTCGCTGGGGCCGAACCCGCGGATGTTCCTCTACCCGGAGGCGCTGATCGTGGTGATCGGGGGCATCATCGCCTCGACCCTGATCCGCTTTCCGCTGTCCAACGTGCGCTCCGCCTTCGGGGTGGCCTCCATGGCCTTCCTGACCCACCCGGCCACCACCGTGCAGGTGGTGAACGAACTGGTGGCCCTGTCCCAGCGGGCCCGGCGGGAGGGGGTGCTGGGCCTGGAGCGGCACATGCCCGCCGACCCCTTCATGCAGGCCGGGATCCGGATGGTGGTGGACCGGGTCGACCGCGAGCACATCAGCGACGTGCTCACCGGCGAGATCCACGCCACCCAGGAGCGCCACGCCCTGGGCCAGGAGATCTTCCGCTTCATCGCCACCGCCGCCCCCAGCTTCGGCATGGTCGGCACCCTGATCGGCATGATCCACCTGTTCAACAGCCTCAAGGACCCCAGCGGCATCGGCCACGGCATGGCCCTGAGCCTGCTCTCGACCCTCTACGGGGCGGTGATCGCCTACCTGCTGGCCCTGCCCATCTCGGGCAAGCTGGAGCTGCGCTCGCGCGAGGAGATGCAGGTCAAGCGGCTGATGCTCGAAGGCATCCTCGGCATCGCCGACGAGATGAACCCGGGCCAGCTGGAGGAGCAGCTCAACGCCTCCCTGGCGCCGCGCTTCAAGACCCGGCGGGCCGGAGTCCCCCGTGGCTAAGGTCCTGTCCCGGGGCCAGCGCCGCAAGGACGACTACGAGGGCCTGTGGCTGATCACCTTCGCCGACCTGATGGTCCAGCTCATGGCCTTCTTCGCGGTGATCTACTCGTTCACCTCCCAGGACCAGCGCAAAGTCCAGGAGGTGCTGCTGGCCCTGCAGCACGAGCTGGGCGCCAAGGGCGACGGCATCCTGCCCGGCCACAGCGGGATCGCCCCGGAGCGGGCCGGGGACCTGGAGAAGTACCTGGCCGACCTGAAGCCCATCCCGGGCCAGGAATCCGGTGTGAAGATGCAGGTGGTGCGGTTCCGGTCCGGCCTGCTGTTCGCCGAGGGCTCGGTGGCCGTCGATTCCTCCTTCGACCCCATGCTCACCCGCATCGCCGACCTGGCCACCCAGTATCCCGGCTACACCCTGGTCTGCGAAGGCCACACCGCCGCCGACGAGAAGGGCCGCGCCAAGGGCCAGGACAGCCTCGACCTCAGCGCCCAGCGCGCCCAGGCCGTGGTGCGCTACCTCATCGACCTGGGCATGGACCCGGCCCTGCTGGCCGCCGAAGCCCACGGCCAATCCCAGCAGGAGGGCGACCCCTCATCACCGGAAGGCAGGGCCCTGCAGAGAAGGGTGATGTTCCGCTTCCAGAAGGTCGTCGAACGGAACTGACGCTCCATGGGGGGACCGCGCGCTCGCAATGCTCGCTCTCCGTCCCCCCACGCCCCCACTTCCTGCCCGGGCAGAGCCCGGGCAGGAAGTCTAGTCCTCGGGCTCGTCGTAGAGGGCGTTGTGCCAGACGTTCTGGACGTCGTCGTTGTCCTCGAGCAGGTCGATGAGCTTCAGGAACGACTTCAGGCGGTCCCCGGCCATCTGCACGGAGGTGCCGGCGGCGCGGATGATCTTGGCGTCGATCACGGGCAGCTTGGCGGCGTCCACGGCGTCCTTGACGGCCTGGTAGGTGTTGGGGTCGGTGGTGATGACCCAGGCGCCGTCCTCGTCCTTGACGTCGTCGGCGCCGGCCTCGAGGGCCACCTCCATGACCTTGTCCTCCTCGACCTCGGCGTCCACCACGATCTGGCCCTGCTTGGTGAACATGTAGGCCACCGAGTTGGCCGCGCCCAGCTCGTTGCCGAACTTGGTGAAGTAGCTGCGGATCTCGGGGGTGGTGCGGTTCTTGTTGTCGGTCAGGGCCTCGACGATGATGGCCGCGCCGCCCGGGCCGTAGCCCTCGTAGAGCACTTCCTCGTAGGTGACCCCTTCCAGCTCGCCGGTGCCCTTCTTGATGGCCCGCTCCCAGTTGTCCTTGGGCATGTTGCTGGCCTTGGCCTGGTCCACCGCCAGCCGCAGCCGGGGGTTGGCCGCCACGTCGCCGCCGCCCAGGCGCGCCGCCACGGTGATCTCCTTGAGGACGCGGGTGAAGACCTTGCCCCGCTTGGCGTCAGCGGCGCCTTTCTTGTGCTTGATCGTGGACCATTTGCTGTGGCCTGACATGGGGGACTCCAAAAATGGGAAAGCTCAGCCTTTGAGTGCGCGCTTGGAAATGCGGGCGTACGGGGGCGGTTCCTGGCGGATCACCGGGCGCTCCAGCATGAACTGGTACCACTGCTCGCCGTAAACCTTCATCTTCATGGGTTTGTTATTCTGCAGGCTGTTGCGGTTGGCCAGCAGGCGCTCGTCGCCCTGGCAGATGGCGAGGCCCTTGTTGAGGATCGCGATGGCCTGGTCCCGCTCCTTCATCTCGTTCAGCACGTAGGCGTAGACGGCGTAGAGCAGGCTCTCCTTCTTGCCGGCCTTGAGGGCCAGCGTGAAGGTCTCCCGGGCCTGCTTCTTCTCGCCGCGCTGCCACTGCAGGATGCCGAGCATGGCCTTGGCGATGTAGTGCTGGTAGCTGGCGGTGCGGAGCAGGGGTTCGGCTTCCGCGTTCTTCTTGCGCACGTACTGGACGACGCCGATCTGGCCATCGATGGAGCCCTTGACCATGAACTGCCAGGGACCCAGCGCGTAGCCCTCCTTCATCACCTCGATGGCCTTGTCGAACTGCTGCTTCTTCATGAGTTCCCCGGCCCGGGTGAAGATGCCCTCGAGCCTGGCCTGGACCTGCCGGGACCGCCAGATGAACAGCGCGATGCCGCCGGCGAGACCGAGCGGAATGCCGATCCACAAGGTCACCTTGAGGAGGGCGAGCAGCAGGACCACGCCGATGGCGACGCCAAGGCCCATTAGAAGATTCAGCACAGGGGCTCCAGTCGAAGGCCGGAAAACGGCCGAACGCCTATCTTACAAGGAAAACAGGCCCTGTTCCAGCCACCGTTTCCTCAGCCGAGCACGCCGGACCGGAGCGGCGCCCGCTTCCGGCGCGGCGCGCGCTTGGGCGTGGCGGGGGCCTCCACCACCTTGCGGGGGCGGCCGGGGGCGCGCTTGGGCTTCTCGACGGCCTTCTTGGCCACCTTTTCGGTCTTGCGGGCCGGCTTGACCTTCTTGGCCGCTTCCTTGCGAACCAGGGCATGGGCCGCCCGGCCGGTCACCACCACCCGGCTGCCGTCCTTGAGCCGCTTGACCTTGCTCCCGGGCTTGCGACCGCGCTTGACGGCCATGGGCAGGGGCTCGGCCTCCAGGAACTCCCGCTCCAGCTCGGCCTGGAGGGCCAGCATCGGACTGCCCTCCAGCTCGTGGTCCTGGCCGCAGAGGTGCAGGAACCCGTGGATGATGAGGGTCTCAACCTCCCGCCGCCGGCTCACCCCGAGTTTCTTGGCCATCTTCTCGGCCATGGGCAGGCTGATCACCAGGTCCCCCAGGTGCTGGAAGGCGCCTTTTTCTGGATTTGCGGGAAAGCTGAGCACATCCGTAGTCTGGTTGATTTCCCGATGCTCCCGGTTGAGCCGCCGCATCGCCCGGTCGTCCAGGTAGGAGATGGAAATTCCCTCGGCCTGGGGTGCCAGCCTGTCCCGGAGCTTCAATAGAAGGTCGCCGAGGGATCGGTCGCCGGGCCCCCTCAACTTGCTCCTGCTGGACCAATCGATTTTGAAGGGTTTCGCGACGGTGCTCATAAGATCCTCGGTCAAAGAGAGTCATCCAGATATATTCAGTATTCGAGTCGAAAATTCCTTTGTCAATAGCAGGGATCGCAATGATATTCTTTTCCATCCAGTGCGAATTGCCCGGTTTTTCCGAGAGCCTAATAAATTAATATTAAGGCCTTGGCGGGTTTTGGCATGCCGGGCCTAACCTACGTGAATAGCCGATTTTTGTATCTGAAAGGTCCTGGACCGGGGTATTTTGAAAATATGGAACCTGTTCTTCCTGATTGGATCAAGGAACCCGTCGCTCGTTACCTCGATCTTCTCGATCGCTGGAGCCGCACCCACGCCTTGACATCGCTTGAAAAAGACCAGCGATTTGAAGAGCTGATCCTGGATTCAGCGATCCTTCTTCCCTTCCTGGCGAACCTGCCCGCCGGCGCCCGGGTCGTGGATTTCGGGTCGGGCATGGGCATCCCCGCCATCGTGCTGGCCCTGGGCCGGCCCGACCTGACCGTCTATGCCCTGGACAAGTCCCACAAGAAGGTGGCCTTCGTCCGGCAGGCCGCGCTGGAACTGGCGGTGGCCAACCTGCGGCCCCTGGCCGGGCGCGCCGAGGACCTGCCGCCCCTGGGCGGCCAGGTGGGCGTCGCCAAGGCCGTCGGGACCCTCGAACTGCTCATGGGCTGGTGGGACCGCCACGGCGAGCCCGGGGCGCCCTTCCTGGCGCTCAAGGGCCCCGAACCCCAGGTGCCGCCCAAGGGCCTCCAGGTGGCGGTGCACCCCTACGCCCTGCCGACCCGGGGCCGGAGGGCGGTGGTGGAGCTGCGGCGGGCGGTCAGCGGCTGACGATGTCGCCGATGACCACTTCCTCCCGGGCCCGGAGCAGCCGGCAGGAGGAGGAGTTCTCCTCGGCCCGCACGACCATGAGCTGGCCCAGGAAGTAGTTGGTGGCCTGCCGTTGGCCCTTGCCCTTGGCGGAGCTCATGGCGGGGTCCTCGTCGATGTTCGAGGCGCTGTCCATGTGCCGGACCCGGGCCAGGAGCAGGATGTCCCCGGTCTTGAGGCCATTCCCGGTGCCCTGGTCGATGATCACCATGTCGCCGGCCGCGGCCACCGACCGGTTTTCGCGCAGGAAGATCACCTTGGCCAGGTTGTCGCTGAGCTTCACGGGGCTGGTGACCTCCTTGCGCAGGTTGGCCACGATGTTGGCGGGCTCGGTGTAGGGCACCGCGTAGGAGCCCTCGAAGATCCCGTCCAGGGCATGCTCGATGACCGCGATGGAGCTTTCCGGATAGACCGTGGTGACCCGGATGACCCCCTCCTGCTGGAGCACATCGCCCATGGCCTTGCGATGGGTGGTGTCGTCGGGGTGGTAGAAGTTCTTCGCCTCGACCTTGGTGACCACCAGCCGGTCGCCGACCTTGACCCCCCGGTTGGTCCCGCCCTTGAAATAGACATTATCGCCATCGGACAGGATGCCGCGGGTGCTGTCCTGGTGCCCTTCCAGAAGGAAGGCGCCGGTTTTCTTGAAATAGGCATCCGCGCCCTGGGCGGCGATGAAGGGCAGCTGGATGAAGTCCTGGAAGGTGTAGGCGTATTCCTCCAGGGTGGGCTTGGAGATCCGGCGCAGGTCCGGCCGCAGCGCGGCCACTTCGCCGGGCATGGACTCCTGCTCCCGGCCCGGGGGCACCGCGGTGCGCGAGCTGTCCACCACCAGCGGGTCGCCAGGATAGATCCAGTGGGGATCCTTGATCCACTTGTTCAGTTCCCAGATCTGCGGCCAGGCGAAGGGGTTGCCGAGGAACCTGGTGCCGAGGTCCCAGAGGGTGTCGCCCTTCACCACGGTGTAGACCTGATGCCCGGCGGGCGCGCTCACTTCCTTCGGATAGTCCCAGCGGGACGAATGGGCCGCGACCTTCACCGGTTCGGCGGCGGCGGGCGCCGTGCCGGGGGCCGGTTTCGCCACGGGCTCCTGGGCCTGGGCCGCGAGTCCCAGGGCCAGCCAGGAAATCACCGCAAACGCATGGAGCCTAGTCTGCCTACGCATCAGGTTCTCCCGGAAAGGTTGGTTGGGATTATAGGACATGGATTCGGTTGACGCCCCATTATTATGCCCCGGCTGGCTGCCCTTGGGAAAATATGGCACGAAAATCAGTTGCCATCGGGGACCGCGATCCGGAAATAGAGGATCCAGGCCTGCGCGCCGCCCATGGGGATCGGCGCCTGGGCGAACCGGGCGATGCCGGCCGCGGCCGGGCTTGCCAGCATTTCCAGGAGCATCTGGCGGAGGTCCTCGGAGGGGCCGAGCAGGACATGGAGGGTGCGCCAGCCCAGGGCCCGGCCGTCGATGATCCGTTCCTTGAGGCGTTCCTCGGCGTCGGTCCGGCCGTGCCCCTTGAGGTCCAGGACCCCATCCACTTCGATGGCCATGCCCGCGGCCAGGTTGATCTGGACCGCCTGGGGCGGGGCGGGGGCCGGGGACGGAACGGGAACGTCGGGGGCCGGCGGCGGTTCGGGCTCGGGCGTTTCCGGCTGGGCCGCGACCTGCGGAGGGGCCACCGGCAGGGGGGCGGGGGGAGGCTTGGGCGCGGTCACCGGCGCGGTGCGGATCGGCACGATCCCTTTCAGGCCGCCCATGGCCGAGGCGAACTCCGCGCCGGGCGCCGGGGCAGGAGCCGCCACCGGCGAGGGGGCGGGGGCCGCCTGCACCGGTTCCGGCGCGATCGCCTTGCGGGGCTGGGCACGCTGGCCCATGGCGCTGAGGAACATCTCGTCCTCTTCCTCGATGGGGCGGTTCCCGGTGGGCTTGGCCTGGGGCCGCGGCGGGGGCGCGGGCTTGGGCGGCGTGGGGTCCTCGGCGCCCAGAGCCTGTTTGAGTTTTTCCAGATCTTTTTTCCAAGCCATGGCCGTCTCCAATTTTACTTAGGGTAGCCATCTCCGTGATGCCGTTGCCATAGCAGAAACCGGTGGGGGCGCAGAAAATGGCACGGGCCGGGATTGGGCCAGCCGCGGGGAATTTCTCAACCAGACCCGCGTTGGATGGTTCTAAGCTCTCGGAGGTCGATATGAACAGATGGATTTTCGCAGCCGTGGCCGTGGCCGTGATGGCCGGGCCCCTGGCCGCCCAGGATGTCCACCTGGGGCTGGGAGTGGACATCGGGGTGCCCACCGGGGATTTCTCCAGCAGCTACGCGGGCGCCTACAGCCAGTCCTACAACACCAACCTGGGCGTGCGCCTTACGGCCAGCTTCCCGGTCGACCGCAACCTCGCCTTCCGGGCCAGCCTGGGCGGCTCGACCTTCACCGGGACGGCCGGCTTTCCCGACGGGTCGAGCGAGAACCTCCAGGACGACATGTTCACCCTGGGCGGGGAGGCCCAGTTCTTCCTGGGCAACGGCAACGCCCTGCGGCATGTGGGCACCTACCTGGTCGGCGGGGCCGAGCTGGACTTCGAGCGGTTCAGCGCCAGCATCAGCGATCCCACCTACTTCCCCGACAGCGTCGCCAACCGGTCCCGGCTGGCCCTGGTGGCCGGCATCGGCCACAGCTTCCGCTACTACGGCCGCGGCCGCTGGACCCTGGAGGCGGCCTACCACAAGACCGTCACGGATGTGAACACCATGAACGGCTTCCCGCCGGCTGATTATGTCCGGTTGAGCGTGGGGATGGTGTTCTGAGCCTTCATTCCGCGGCCTTCTTGCCGCGGCCTTTCTTCGCGGGCGGCTTGGGGGGCGGTTCGTCCTCCTTGCCGCTCAGGGCGTTCACCAGCCGCTGGCAGTCCGGACTGGCGGGGTCCAGGCGCAGCAGCCGCCGGGCGTAGGTCAGGCGTTCGGCCAGGGGCTTGGCATCGTCGCCCTTGACCTGCTCGACCTTCTCGCCCACATAGGCGGCCACGGAGCCGGCCCGGGTCAGGTCGGCCTTCTCCTTGGCCAGGAAATCCTGCCAGCGGGCCAGGGAGGCCGCGTAGGTCTCCTGCTCCTGCTTGAGCTGGCCGGTGAGGTTGGCGATCTCCTTGAGCGAGCTCTCGCCGTGGTCGATGGCGTTGTGCAGTTCGTCCAGCTGGGCCCGGATCTGGGTGCGGGTCTTGATCTGGTCCGAGGTCAGCCCGACCTGGGCGTCCAGATCCTTGAGCCGCTGCTCCAGCTTGGTCACGGTGGGTCGCCAGCCGGCGAGGCTCTCCTGGTGCTGCTGGCGGATCTTGGCGAAGGTGCCCTCGAAGGCGATGCTGTTGTCGGCCGCAGTCTGGGTGGCCTTCTGCAGGTAGACGACCGCGTCCTCCCAGGCCCCGTCGATCACGCAGGCCCGGGCCGCCAGGCCCTGGACGCCGACCAGGGCGTACATGCCGATGTAGTCGGAAGGGCTGACCTGGGTGCCCTCCCGGGCCAGGAGGGCCTCGGCGGCCTTGCGGACCGGGACGGCCACGCCCTTGGCCAGGCTGTCCTCCCAGGCCGCCTGGTTGTTCTTGAGGAGGTCCGGCAGGCTCTGGGCGGACCCGGGCACGGCCAGGACCACCAGGGCCGGGAGGAGCAGCCGGGGGTGGGCCATCACTTGGCCTTCTTGGCCGACGCGGGCTTCTTGCCGGGGACCGGGTCCTGGTCGTTGCGCACCCGCTCGATGGCCTCGTCGACCTTGGGCAGCGCCTTCGAGCCGGCCAGGTTGTGGTGCAGCCGGAACAGCAGGTTCAGGCGCTCGGACTTCTTGGGGCGGCTGTCGAAGTTGGCCCGGTTGGTCAGTTCGCCCTCGAAGAACATGGCCTTGGCCTCCTCGTAGCGGGGGCCGGAGGTCTCCTTGACGGGCTTGCCCTTGATCTTGACCGCGGCGACGCCCTTGGCGATGTCGGCGGCCTCGTCCTTCAGGTTCTTGTTGATCGCGTCGATCTTGGGCTGGCAGAGGGCGATCTCGCTCTTGGTGGCCTCGATGTCCTTCTGCAGGCTGGCGATGATCTGCGGGCCGCGGACCAGGTTGTCCTGGGCGATCTTGTAGTCGGCCAGCTCCTTGCGCTCCTTGGGCGTCAGCACCTTGCCCTCGAGCACCGGGACGCGGTCCTTGTTCTTCTGGAGGAACTCGAGGGCCTCCTTCTTCGCCGAGGAGTCCTTGGTGGTGTTGTAGATGTTGTTCTTGGCGACGATGGCCTGGTATTCGGCCTCCTCGGCGGGGGTGCGGCCGGCCTCCTTGGCCTGGAGCGCCTTGATGCTCTCGCCCTGCTCGGCCACGATCTGCTTGGCCTGGTCCATCGCCTGGGTCCAGGTGGCGATCACCGGCGTGGCCACGTCGAGGGTGTTCTGGTAGTTCGTCTTCGCGCAGACGTCGGCCTTGCCGCAGTAGTCCAGCGCCTTCTCCCATTCCCCGGCCAGCCCCGCGGTCTTGGCGGCCAGCAGGTAGAGGGTGGTCAGGCCGCTGAAATTGACCGAGGCCTTCCGCCCGGCGTTGGGGGTGCTCTTGTCGAAGGCCGGCAGGGCCGGCGGCAGCAGGGCCTCGGTCTGCTGGAGCGCTTCCAGGGGATGGCCGTCGCTGAGCAGGGCTTCGATGCCCGGCGTCTTGGCCCGGACGATGGCCGGGAAATCGGGAATGGCGGGGACCTGGGCGACGAGGGCGGCCGGCAGCAGGGCAAGGGTCAAGCAGGGGGTAATTCGCATATGGGCTCCATGCACACGATGCAACAAGGGTACCCGAAGTGGGCGGTGCGCATCGAGGGGGAGCTGCGGTAATGAATAATGTATTTAGAAGTGGTAACAAAACCATAGCGTTCCGGCCTGCCGGTGGTTGAGCCGAGTTATCGTCGTTGGCCGTTCATCTGACCTCTTTCATCCCTTTCCATCCCCGTCCATCCCCGTGCATCCCCGGCAG
>Ga0316231_1000044_pt1 | contig 200103 bp, 172 predicted proteins | sample TBH18027metaG_FD_206002 | JGI IMG/M metagenome (GOLD analysis project Ga0316231, IMG submission 206002) | Freshwater microbial communities from Trout Bog Lake, Wisconsin, USA - TBH18027 | ecosystem: Environmental > Aquatic > Freshwater > Lake > Hypolimnion/Profundal zone | place: USA... | reverse complement strand
CCCACCGCGTCCGCCACGCCAGCGGCTCACTTCAAACGACCCTATCGAAACTGCCCCGGCAAAACATCTCAGGGACTGCCCCCATGCTTCTCGCGCCGGGGCAGTCCCGATAGGAACCTAACGTTTAGCAGGACTGATCCGATATTGGCTAGCCCGTGGCAAGTGCATTGGCTTGGCAGAATGAATCGAAGTTACCGATAAGGCGACTTACGGGGAGGATCCAGGTCGCGCAGCACCAAAGTATCTCTCAAGAGCAATATTGATTGTGCCGGAGACCTCAGGGGGCGGATTCATTGCCGTCCAGTGACGACGGACACGTGGCAGGTCCATCTACGTGGAGTAGCCTTAGTGCCGAGTTTCACGGAGCATGTGATGCGTCCGGGTCTTGCAATTATGCTTTGGAGTCTCTTGTTCCAAAAAAGGAGATAGTTGTGACAACTGTTTGCAGGGTCTGTGTTGCTGTTTTCCTTCTGAGTGCGTTCCATCCATCATTTTCTGCCTGGGCACAAACTACGACTCAAGGTGCTAGCGCAGCAACAACACAGAACCAGTTCATTTCACCAGGCTTCATTATCAAGAAGGTCCAACCTGTCTATCCCAAGGAAGCCAAATTGAGGGGTGTGCAGGGGATAGTGGTGCTGTCGGGAACGATCGCGGCCGATGGAACGGTGAAAGATATCAATGTCGTTAGTGGAGACCTAATTTTGAGGCAGGCTGCTGCTGATGCTGTGTCTCAATGGAGATATGTGCCATACCGGGTTGAGGGCGTGGCGGTAGATGTAAAGTCGAACATCTCAGTGAACTTCACCATGGGACTCGGCGGTACCCAGTACGATGTAGGCCAAGCCCCCACAGGAGCCAATGTTGTGAATTCTGGTGCAACGCAGGCACAGAACCTGCCACCGGCGGGAACGCCGGTAACTCTTCCTCCGCCTCCGGCAGGTGTGATGAGGATTTCAAGCCGGATAATGGCGGGTCAACTGGAGAAGAAGGTCGATCCGGTGTACCCAGCGGATTCAATTGCTGTGGACGCGAGGGGAGATGTCGTTTTGCTTGTGTCTATTACGAAGACAGGTGAGGTGAGCGACGTGCAGGCTGTCTCCGGCCCGTACCGATTTCGGGATTCCGCCATCGCAGCGGTAAAGCAGTGGCGATTCCGTCCTTATGAGATTGAGGGTGCTGCTGCGGACGTGCAGACCACGATCACTCTGAACTTCGCGCCTCCGCAGACAAAAGGCACGGCTCACTGAACTCCTCATTCTCACAGTAACTGTCGCGAACTGTCGCTCCCGCAGGCCGACTCGATGAAGATCATGATCATCTAAAGCTAAAACAGTGGGTTCAGTTTTCTTTCCCTGCTGGCTTGTGTGTACCATCTGTTGAGGCCCATCTTGAAACGTGCTCGCTTTTTCATGCTTATTGTTCTTCTTGTTACTTTGCCATCCGTTGCCCAAACGGGAACTCCGTTCCTTGACGAGGCGGTTACCGCTGCCGCGTCTCCTTCGGCAAAAACCTCAGATGAAGTGAAGAGCCTGCTCGGCGCTTCGTACCTGAAGAATGAGCTGGCGGCCTCTGCCGGGCCGTACCATCTGTTTGCGAGTTTCCATACTTACGCGCCCAACGGCACGCCGACAGGGGACGGCACCATCGAGCGCTGGATGGCGGCGCCGGGACGCATGAAGACCGTTACCCACTTTGGCGGCCACACAATGACGGAATTCAGTAACCGCGGCCCAAGTGTCTACACCGACGATGGATATATCGGTTCCATTATGTCTTACTACGCCAGAGTTTTTCTCGATTACCCTAGCCTGCCCGGCTGGGACCGACGGCTTGTCCAGACCAATACGATGCCTTTCAATGATGCGGTGCTGGATTGCGGCTGGATTCAGAACTGGATTGAACCTCCGGGGTATCCCCCAATGCCTATGGACGGGTTTTGTACATCCCGCGATTCAGGAGACTTGGTTGTGCGGCAGACGAAACGGTTTATAGTGCAATACCAGGACTACGCACCATTTCTTAACCAATCGATTGCTCGCACGATTACGGCGACTAAGAACTCCCAGGTTCGCTGCCGGATCAAAATAGAGCAACTGGATCAGGCGGTGCTTGACGACGCAGCGATGGCCGCGCCGCTCAACGCTTCGCCGACCTCTCCTGAGCCGAATATCTGGGCTACTAAAACTGGTGAGACCACGCCCGTAAAAACTAGGAAGGTTGCATATCCTCCAGTTCTGAAGGCCTCGCATGCAAGCGGTCTGGTGGAGGAATTTATCCTTATCTCTCGAACGGGCGAAGTGATTGAAGTGGAACCATTTTTCGCTTCGTCACCCGATCTCGAAGATATAGGCATTCAGACCGCAAGGGCTTCGACCTACAAACCTATCCTACGAGATGGCAAGCCGCTTGAGGTCATCAAGTTAGTCCGTTCTTGGCTACAATTCTGATCTGATTCACCTCTACTTATACCCGTTAAGCTTGTGTAAGAGGAGATCCTCAAACCCGAAGTTACCGATAAGGCGACTTACGGGATTATGTTGCCTCACACCCCAACGAGGGTAACTTATCGGGTTGGAGTGAACCTATAGCCGAACCATCCCCCATTCTGCCAACCCACATGGTTCCAGAATCGCTGTTTTGCAAAAACACGAAGATGCATGTGACAGCCGATACGTACCGTATCCTGCTACGCGGACTAGCATGAATGGCAATGATCGGGGGATGGCAATGCGGGCCTGCGTTGCGGTTGCGCTGTTCAGTCTTTTATATCTATCAGGATGCGGCGGCGATTCCACTAACTCTTCTTCCACAACTCCAACTGCGAAGGCCCCGACGGCGAATGCTGGTGGGCCGTATACCGGGGCGACCATCTACACCGCAGGGACGTCACTCTGCACGGCGTGCAGAATCCCCGTAGTTGTTTTCGAATGGGCGTTAGTGCGATTCTCTTGTTTGGCACGCAATCGGACTCGCCGAAACTGAAAACAAGGGCAACTACGGAGATTCTGACTCTGCGAGTCAGAATGACGACATGTGTAGGGCGAGTTGCAATGGTGGATCATCAGGTGAGGGTGGCGGTGATCTTCATGCTGAGGTCGACGGCGGTGGCGGAGTGTGTGAGCGCGCCGACGGAGATGAAGTCGACTCCGGTCTTGGCGTAGGCGCGAACGGTCTTGAGTGTAATGTTGCCGGAGGCTTCGACGGTGGCTTTGGGCAGGGCTTTGCGGATGAGCTTGAGCGCCTTGGCAACCTCCTTGGGCTTCATATTGTCGAGCAGGATGGAGTCTGCGCCGCCGGCGATGGCCTGATCGAGTTCGGCTTGGGTGCGGACCTCTACCTGGACGAGCTGGCCGGGCTTGCGACCGGCGAGTGCCTGCTCGAGTGCCGCGGGCAGGCCACCGCCCAGCGAGATGTGGTTGTTCTTGATGAGGATTCCATCCTGCAGATCGAGGCGGTGGTTGGTGCCGCCGCCGCAACTGACGGCGTACTTATCCAGGGCGCGCAGGCCGGGGATGGTTTTGCGGGTGTCGAGGATCTTGGTTTTGGATTTTGCTGCGGCCACGGCGGCGACATATTCGTTCGTGAGCGTGGCGATGCCGCTCATGCGCTGCATCAGGTTGAGGATGACGCGCTCTGTGGATAGGATACTGGCGGCGTTGGCACGGATGACGGCGATGGCCTGGTCCTTTTTGACGCGGACGCCGTCGAAGATTTCGGGATGGGAGATGACCTCGAAGCGGCCTGATGGTTTGAGCTTGCCGTAGAGGCTGAGGAAGGCGGAGATGCAGCCGATGCCTGCGACCACGCAGCTCTGCCGTGCGATGATGGTGCCGGTGGCGCGCAGGGCGGGGTCGATGGTGAGCGCGGTGGTGACGTCGTGCGCGGCCTTGTCCTCGATGAGGGCGGCTTCGAGCAGGGCAGAGATGCGGCGGGATTTCCAGTCCATGGAGAGATTCTACAAGGACAGGGAGTCAGCAAGTCAGCGAGTCAGCGAGTCAGCAAGTCAGCGATACTACTACTAGGCGGAGGAGAAACGTGGCGAAGCGATTTGCAATTCATCCCGGAGAGATACTGCTCACCGAGTTCATGGAACCGATGGGGCTGACGTCTTATCGTTTGGCGAAGGAGTTGGGCGTGCCGCTGCCGCGGGTCTACGACATTGTGAAGGGTAAGCGGTCGATCTCGGCGGACACAGCGCTGCGCCTGGGAGCGTTTTTTGGGTTGCCTGCACAGTTCTGGATGAATCTGCAGAATGAGTACGATCTGCGGACGGTGGATGTCGAAGGGTTGGCGGAGATCAGGCCGTACAAGGCGGCTTAGGAAGTCTCGCTTCGTTCAAACTTCAAGAAGCAGACATCCGATGCACAGTTGGTGTCGTGATAGGAAGTTACTCGATAACTCCTTGTCCATTCTCCATCAAGGATTCGGCCGAGGCCATCTTCGATCCACGTTTTCTTGCGCATAATCGGGGCGTGTTGATAGACGATCAGTTTGTCACCGCTTCTGAGTAGGTCGCACAACCGCCTTAGGTCAGCGAGACAAATGTGCCTGCTGTCACCTCCAGATGGCGGTTCGATTCCGGTGTCAGGGTCGATAAAGATCACCACACGATCCATCGACTGGCCTTCCTTGATAAGGCTCTCTGCTTGGTCGAAGTACTCGTGCCGCTGAGCTTTGCAGTATCCATCCAGTAACGCTAGGAAATGCTCACTGAACATCTCACGCACCAGGCCAAGCTCTTTGGATTTATCAAAGAACCTTTTTACTTCCGGGTGTACAGTCCCCTTTATTTCGTCTGGACGGGCCATTGCTATGTAGCAGACAGAAGCGTTTGGGGAAGCCTCGGAATTGACGAAACTCCACTTCACGTAGTCGCGCGTGTCTCCAAACCATTGCTTTCTCATCGCAAATTCAATCTCGTTCCAACGCGTCTAGGGCGGCTTTGGTTTTGTCGTGGAGGGTGCGGGTCTCGGTGGCTTGCTTGCGCAGGCCTTCGACGATGTGCGCCGGGGCCTTGGCCATGAAGGTTTCGTTGGAGAGCTGACGTTCGGCGGCGGCGAGGCCCTTCTCGAATTTGGCGAGGTCTTTGGTGAGGCGTTCGCGTTCGGCAGGGACGTCGATCTGTCGTTCGTATAGGACTGCTATGTCGAAGCTGGATGTGCTACGCGCGTTGTTGCCGGTGAGGGGAGCGTCGACGATCTCGATGGCAGAGACGCGGGCAAGGCGGGCGAGCATGTCGGCGTGTGCGTCGGCCAGCGCGATGATGCGGGCACCCGCATGAAGGCTGATGGGCGTGGCTTCCTTTTCCGGTACGTTGAGGTCTTTGCGCAGGGCGCGGACGGTGGTGATGAGTTCCTGCATCGTCTCCATGGCGGCGACGGAGAGCGCGCTGGCGGGGAAGTCGGAGGCCTGCGGGTAGCGGGTGAGGGCGATGGATTTGGCTGGGGGTTGGCCGGCGTAGAGCGCGTGCCATATCTCTTCGGTGAGGAAGGGCATGAAGGGCGAGAGCAGGCGCAGGGCGGCCTCGAATGTGCCGGCCAGCGAGGCGAGGGTTACGGCGGTGACCTGGTTGAGAGGGCCCTCGAAGTTAAAGCGAAGTTTGACGAGTTCGAGATACCAGTCGCAGAACTCGGCCCAGAAGAACTGGTAGATGGCGTTGGCGGCCTCGTCGAAGCGGTAGTCGGTGAGGGCGCGCTGGACTTCGGCGGAGACGGCGGAGAGGCGGGCGAAGATCCAGCGGGTCTCGAGCGGGGTCTCGTCGGGAAGCTCGGCGAGGAGAGTTGGCGCGCCCAGGTTCACTTTGTAGCCTGCCTGGCGGGCGCGGTCGAGGTTCATGAAGAGGAAGCGTGCGGCGTTCCAGATTTTGTTGGCGAAGGCGCGGTTGCCTTCGGTGCGGGCTTCGCTGAAGGCGATATCGGTGCCGGGCGAGGCCATACTGGCGAGGGTGAAGCGGACGGCGTCGGTGCCGAAGCGCTCGATGATCTCGATGGGGTCGATGACGTTGCCCTTGGTCTTGGACATTTTTTGGCGGTCGGCGTCGCGGACGAGGGCGTGGATGTAGACCTCGCGGAAGGGAACGGCTTCGGCGAGCGTGCGCGGCGAGTCGTCGGGCATGGGCACGTCGAGCATGAAGTGAGTGCCGAGCATGATCATGCGCGCGACCCAGAAGAAGAGAATGTCGAAGCCGGTGACGAGGAGGGAGGTGGGATAGAAGGCGGATAATTCAGGGGTCAGGGAACAGGGGTCAGGGATCAGGGACTGCCCTACTGTTCCCTGTTGGCTGTTCCCTGCTCCGTGCCCTGCGGGCCAGCCGAAGACGGTGAAGGGGAGGAGGCCGGAGGAGAACCATGTGTCGAGGACATCGGTCTCCTGGGTGAGGGTCGTGGTATTCGCGCAGTTGGGGCAGATTGTTGGGGTGTCGCGGACGACGACGATCTGACCGCAGGCTGTGCAGTGCCATGCGGGGATGCGATGACCCCACCAGAGTTGGCGGGAGATGCACCAGTCGTGGATGTTAGTCATCCACTCCATGTAAGTCTTCTGATACATGGATGGGGTGAATTTGATGTGGCCGTCGCGGACAGCGGCGATGGCGTTGGCTGCGATGGAGTTTCTTTCCCACATCTCAGGAGCGAGATGTGGAGCACCCGGATTAGTGGGCACTTTGTTGACGGCGAGGAACCACTGCATGGATAAGCGCGGTTCGATGATGGCGCCGGATCGCTGCGAGATGGGCACCGTCATGGGATGGTCCTTCACGTCGACCAGCAGCTCCAATACTTCCAGTTGGGTGACGATCTGTTTTCGCGCCTCAAAGCGGTCGAGCCCATGGAAGGGCGATCCGGGCAGGTTGATGTGGGCGCTCTCGTCGAGGATGGTGAGCGAGGGCAGGTTGTGGCGCTGGCCGATGGCGAAGTCGTTGGGATCGTGCGCGGGCGTGACTTTGACAGCTCCGGTGCCGAACTCGGGTTTCGCCCAGTCGTCCGCGATGATGGGAATCTCACGCTTCGTCAGCGGAAGCTGAAGCATTACACCGATGAGGTGCTTGTAGCGGTCGTCGTTCGGATTCACGGCAACGGCGACGTCGCCCAGCATGGTCTCAGGACGCGTGGTGGCGACAACGATGGAGCCCGATCCATCTGCGAAGGGATAGCGGATGGAATAGAGCTTACCCATGCGCTCTTCGGATTCGACTTCGAGGTCGGAGACGGCGGTTTGCTGGATGGGGTCCCAGTTGACGATGTAGCTGCCGCGATAGATGAGGCCCTGTTCGTATAGGCGGACGAAGGCTTCCTTGACAGCGATGGAGAGGCGGTCGTCCATGGTGAAGTACTCTCGCGACCAATCGACGCTGGCACCCAGGCGGCGCATCTGGTCGGTGATGGCGGAGCCATACTGGCGCTTCCAGGTCCATACTCTTTCTTCGAAGGCTTCGCGGGTGAAGTCAGTGCGCTTCTTACCTTCGGCGGCGAGTTGGCGCTCGACCATCATCTGTGTGGCGATGCCGGCGTGGTCTGTGCCAGGAACCCAAAGAGAGGGCTGTCCGTTCATGCGGTGCCAGCGGGTGAGGATGTCCATCTCCGTCTGGTTGAGCATGTGGCCCATGTGCAGCCGTCCGGTTACGTTGGGCGGTGGAAGGAGGAGGGTGAAGGCGGAGTTTGCACTATCCGAAGATGGTTTCGGTGTGGGAACGTCGAAGAGGCGTTCGCGGACCCAGTATTCAGCCCACTTCTGTTCAATGGCGGACGGGTCGTATGCCTTGGGGAGATTGCCGTCGGTGGTTTCTTCGGCTGGCTGGGCGGGCGATTTTGCTGTGTCTTCGTGACTCATGGGGATACGTCAAGGGTAGCACTGGAGGGCTGGCGCATGGCTTCGGCGGAGATTATGCTGGCTGGACATAAATGGAGAGCTAAGGATGCAAGTTCAATTGGAAGAGACGAAGAGCCGCAGTGCAAAAGCCGGCTGGGCAGCAATCGCCGCATGTGTATTGGTACTGTTCGCGCAATCTAGCTTAGGGCAAACGTCCGTTGCGCAACAGTCCTGGCAGAAGATGCAGATGCCGACGGTGGCCGAGGTGAAGCAGACCTGGAATGCGCCGCCGCCGGAGTATGGTCCAGAACCCTACTATGGCTTGAATGGCCTGGTGAACCGTGAGGTGCTGCAGCGCGATCTGGATAAGGCGGTGAGTCTGGGCTTCCATGCGGTGACGGTGCAGCCGGGGCGCGGGAACAAGGAGGCGTATCTGTCGCCAGAGTACTTTGCGTTGTTCAAGATATTGGTGGAGGAGGCGAAGAAGCGCGATCTGCGGGTGTGGATCATCGATGACGCGGGGTATCCCAGCGGGTTTGCGGGCGGGCTGATCACGTCGCAGAAGCCGGAGTTGCGGATGCAGGCGCTGACCATTGCACAGACGCTGCCGGTAAAAGCCGGGGAGACATTGAAGCAGGCGGTGGGGCCAGACTCTGTGGCGGCGACGGCGACGAATGCTGCGGGCGAGCGCGTGGCGGTGCCGATCGTGAGTGGTGCAATTGCGTGGACGGCGCCGACGGGCGGTGATTGGACGGTTCGAGTCGTGGACCATGTATTTCGTACGTCGCCCACGGCGAGCGCGACCAACCTGACGCGACAGAAGGACACGACACAGTCTGTGGAAGACTATATGGATCCTGCGGCGACCGCAGCGTGGATTCAGTTCACGCACGAGGGGTACTACAAAGCGATGCCGGAGGAGTTTGGCAAGACGATCATTGGCTTCCGTGGAGATGAACCGGATTATTCGATTGCTGGACTGCCATGGACGCCGAAGTTTTTCGATCGCTTCCAGCAGGTAAAGGGATACGACATTCGACCGTATGTGGCGGCGATGCTGCTGTCGAGTGGCGGGCGTGGCGAGACGGCAGTGAAGCTGACGGATGCGGAGCTGCGAGCTAAGGCGGATTACTACGATGTGTTCTCGCTGATGTTCCGCGATGGGTTCTTCAAGCCTCAGGGCGAGTGGTGCGCTGCGCATGGCGTGGAGTACCAGGTCCACCTGAACCACGAAGAGATGGAGATGCAACTGGTGCGGTCGGAGGGTGAGTTCGAGCGCGATATGAAGTATGTTCAGGTGCCGGGGATCGATGCGATATGGCACCAGATATGGACGGACACGATTGCGGATTATCCACGGCTGGCTTCCAGCGCGGCGCATATCTATGGGCATCCACGATCGTTTACGGAGAGCTTTGGCGCGTACCGGCCCGCGCCGGATGTAACCATGGCGCGCTATGTGTTCAACGAGCAGATCATACGCGGGATTAATTTAACGGAAGGCATGTCGTATGGCGCGTCGAGTCCACCGGATCCGCAGCGCGTACCGCCGCCAGCAGCCACACCTGCCGTGGCAGGGGCAGTGGCACCACCACGTCCGACGAGTGCGATGGCGGACGCGGGATGGCCTGTGTTGATGGACTACATCCGGCGAGTGAGTTATGTAATGAGCATGGGACGTCCGGCGGCACAGGTTGCGCTGTATATCCCATCGAGCTCGATGTGGCTGGGCGACTCGGCGAGCGATGTGGCATTTGTGTCCACGGAACGGATGTTGGCGGAGCGGCAGATCGACTTCGACATCATTAATCTGGACGCGTTGGCGACGGACCTGAAGGAAGATAAATCAGGAAGGTTCGAGACGCTGAGTGGCAACTATTATCGCGTGGTGATTCTGCCGTCGCTGGCGGTGATTTCGCAGGCGGAGTTGGACCGGCTGAAGGCATTTGCGAAGGGGGGAGGCAAGGTGCTGTTCCTGGGGCGAACCCCGGCGCTGATCTCGCAGAAGACGATCATGGATTCGCGCGCGGCAGTTCCGGCGGACTTTGCCTGGGCGACGGTGGAGACTTCGGCACAGTTACCGCCAACGCCGACTCCTCCGGCCAACGCTCCGGCCACGCCTCCCGGCCCACTGGTGGTACCGACGGCCATCGAGACAGCGTTGAATAAGGTAGTAGGCACGCGCGAGATCAACCTCGACTCACCCGACCCCGCGTTGAAGGTGATGACTCGACAACTGAAGGACGCGAAGGTCTATTTGTTCTTCAACGAGGGTGCTGAGGCCAGCGCGCACTCGGTTACCTTGCATGCGACTGGCAATACCGTGGAGTTGTGGGACACCGCAACCGGAAAGGTGTCGCCTATGGCTACCACGGCGGGCAAGGGCGTTGTTTCGGTGAAGCTGGAACTAAAGCCATATGAGACCAAACTGCTGATGGAGCGGTAGAGCTTTTTGGCGGATGAGGGCCCTTAAGGCAGCGTGCATGCTGCTGCGAGGATTGGGCTGAGTGGGCATGTTATCCAGTTTTGTTTGATAAGGATAGCGACACGGCATGATTGATTCGACCATTGGTTTTTGGCGGAAAATGGTATTGAATCGTTTACCCAATACGGTTACATATTCCTAAAAATTTGGTCTTGCCAATCGTCGGTTGAAGAGCTTAGTATCCGATTCGATCCCAATTAGAAGCATGTGCAAGGACATTTTGGTTAGGTAGCAGCCGGTATAGCCCGCATAGCACGGACAGATCCCGGACAGGTTGGCTTGAGCTTATTAGAACTCCTTTATCCACAGACAAGGGGTTTGAGTTGCAGCGCATTTTTGGAGTGATGAATCAATGACCTGGTACGCCTATTGCATTGCCGAACGAAACGCATTTCCTGAGCTTTGCCGTCATCGCCGCCCAATGCCACTGGCTGGAGTCTCCGGTCTATTTGGCAACCAGACGTTTTTGTTTCCGGCGAGCGATCTGGCGGTCATCGTTTCGGAGCACACTCCGGAAGACGCTGCACGGATGGACATGAACGCAGCCAAAGACCATGGCCGGGTGATTGCGGATTGCTTCAAGCTCTCTACGGTACTTCCCTTCCGTTTTGGCACGACCTTTCCTGACGATGACGCGCTGCGCCGGTCTGTGCGCTCGAACCAAAGGCACTTTACGGCGAATGTGGAGCGGTTGCGGGGCAAGGCGGAGATGCACCTGAAGGTGTTGATGGACGACACTTGTCCGGGAACCTCCGCGCGCAATATGACGGTGGGGCAACAGTACCTGACCAGTTTGCGCGAGAGTGCTGCGCGGCAGCGGGAGCGGCAGTCGCGGGCACGTGCGCTGTCGGTGCAGATGCATCGCATGTTCCTGCCCATTGCTGAAGAGATCACCTGCAAGCGGACGGATTCAGGCAAGATGCTGCTGGATATCGCCCATCTGATCGACAACAAGACCGTGGAGCGGTATCAGAACAAGTACTCATCGGCGACCTTGGAGATGAAGGAGTGCCAGATGCAGTTGTCGGGGCCTTGGCCTCCGTATCACTTTGTTCAGCGCCATTCGCCATCCCCACAGCACAGCGCATAACTCCGTAAACAGGACTCTGAAGCCGATCGTTCTTTGATTGGCTACGGATACCCTTTATCCATCGTCCGGCATCACAACTACAGGCCCAATCAGGGTTTTGGAAGCGCCATACGCACACGTGCAGTGCGTGAGGCCCCAATACGGACACGGCGATTGGATCGCCAGGAGATTAACATCATGATTCGTTCAAGGTATCCAGCGCCATTCATGGCGCAAGCGCAGAGTCGCGTGCAAACCAGTCGCACATTCCGCAGCCTATGGAGGCATGTGCTTCCAGCTGTAGCGCTGAGTAGCATATTCGTACTGGCATCGGGAGCTGCGAAGGCGCAGGAACCGAACCCAACATCGCAGCAGGTGATCACGGATGCAAACCCAATTGTGGAGCAGAACGGGATTTATATCTATCGGGTGAAGGTGGTGGAGCGCAATCTGGACTGCATTAACTATCTGCATCGCAGCGATTCGACGCATATCGACTTTGATGGCACGCCTCTGCTGGCAGGAGCGAAGGGCGATGCGAAGGTGACGAGCGAACGGGGGAAGATTACCGTGGATGCGCACTTTGAGGGATTGACGCCGGCCAATGGATTCGGCAGGGAGTATCTGACCTATGTATTGTGGGCGATCTCGCCGGATGGGCGGGCGCAGAACCTGGGTGAAGTGCTACCCGCTGGGACCAAGAACAACATCAAGGTAACCACCGCGCTACAGTCGTTTGGACTGATTGTAACCGCCGAACCCTACTTCTCCGTGACCGAACCAAGTGATGTGGTTGTATTGCAGAATGTGGTTCGTCCGGACAAGACCAACGGCGTGGTGGAGAAGGTGGCAGCGAACTACAGCCTGTTACCACGCGGCATGTATGCGGAGACAAAAGGCTCGCATACGGTAGCCAACCCGATCACGCGCAATGAGCGCTCGCCGCTGGAATTATATGAGGCGGACAATGCGTTGCGTATTGCGCAGGATGCGCAAGCGGACAAGTACGCACCGCAGATTATGTCGCAGGCTACGCTGGATGTGCAAAATGCCAGCGCGCTGGACGGCAGCAAGCACGGCGACCTGAAGATGGAGATCACCGAAGCTCGCGAGGCCGTGGAACGCGCGGAGGATGCGCGGATCATCTCACTTCGCAAGCAGGCAGCAGAGCTTGCGCAGGCGCAGGTAACGGCGAAGGAGCAGGCCCAGGCCGATGCAGCTACGTCGCAACAGCAGGCGGCACAATCGCAGGCCGATGCAGCGCAGTCGCAAGCGGCGGCACAGCAGGCAAAGCTGGATGCAGAACAGGCTAAGGCAGCCAAGGCCCAGGCTGATGCGGCCCGGGCTCAGGCTGAAGCGGAGACAGCGGCAGCACAGGCGAAGGCGTTGGAGGCCAACAAGAGCGCGAACGATGCGAATGCAATACGCGAAAAACTGCGCATGCAGTTGAATTCGGTGTTGGCAACCAGTGAGACGGCACGCGGGCTGATCGTGAATATGTCGGATGTGCTGTTCGATACTGGCAAATACACCTTGAAGCCGTCGACCCAGCTCAGCCTGGCCAAGGTTGCGGGCATTCTGCAAGCTTATCCGGGGCTGAATGTGCAGGTGGAGGGCTATACCGACTCAACCGGTTCCGATGAATTGAACCAGAAGCTCTCTGAAAATCGCGCTTTGGCGGTGAAGGACTTCCTGGTGTCGGAGGGTGAATCGCAGGGCAGCATCAGCTCGACGGGCTTTGGGAAGAACGATCCCGTGGCCGATAACGGTACCGTCAGCGGACGCACGCTGAACCGGCGCGTGAACCTGGTGGTATCGGGCGATGCGATCGGTGTAGCTGAGAGTGCTACTTTGACGATCAGGTAACAATATGCAGCATGATGTTTTACCTCGAGGGGGCCGCTACGTGCGGCCCTTTCGATTTCCTGTCATGTGTGTGTGGGTTTATAAGTGAAGGATGATATCTCTCAAAGGCAAGGTTGTACTGATCACTGGGGCGAGTTCTGGAATTGGCCGGGCTACCGCGTTTGCGTTTGCAGGCGCAGGGGCGCGACTACTTCTGTGTGCGCGGCGTCTGGAGCTGCTTGAGGAGTTCCAGGCTCCTCTGTTGAAGGCGGGTGCGGAAGCTGTTTCATGCTTTCGGCTTGATGTGCAGCAACGCGAGTCGGTGGAAGCTGCGTGGGCAAGCCTGCCGGAGACCTGGAAGGCCATCGATGTACTGGTGAATAACGCCGGTCTTAGCCGCGGGTTGACCAGGCTGTACGAGGACGATCCGCAAGACTGGGAAGAGATGATCGACACCAACGTGAAGGGGTTGCTATATGTCACGCGTGCTGTGGTCCCTGGAATGGTGGCGCGGGGAGTGGGGCATGTGATCAACCTGGGCTCGACTGCAGGCCACATGACGTATGCCAACGGTGCTGTCTACTGCGCAACCAAGGCGGCGGAGAGGGTGATCAGCGAGGGGCTCAAGATTGATCTGATCGGCAGCGCGGTACGGGTTACGTCGGTTGATCCAGGGATGGCGGAGACGGAGTTCAGCAGGGTGCGGTTTCGCGGCGATGACGAGCGTGCGGCGAAGGTGTACGAGAGGATCACGCCGCTGACGCCGGAAGACATCGCAGAGGCGATTCTATGGGCTGCCACTCGTCCTGCCCATGTCAACATTCACAGCATCGTGCTGACCACCATCGATCAGGCGAACTCCACTGTCTTTCACCGTCACGATTAGGTGATTACATATGGATGGTCCAGCCCAGTTCGGCTAGTTTTTCCTCGATGTCTGCCAGTGCGTTGGTGAGAGCTGTTCGCCGGTGCGGGCTGGCCGTCCGTTCAGAGAGGACGCGTTCGCGCTGCAATATCAGTTCCTGGCGTTTCCGCGTGCGTTCAGCCTCTTGCGCGTGGGCGATGGCGGGATCCAGCCTGGGTGCAGCGGCCTGCTGCTTCTGTGAATCTACGGATTTTCCTTCCAAACCTTCTGACATAGGCCTATTTTACGCCGATACGCATTTTTTGCATTCAACCCTTGTGCAGGCTGGCAACTACGTCCGCAGCTGACCCTGGTGTGACGAACTGGTGGATGCCTATAATCGGAAGACACTCGATTGAACCATATGTGGGGGCAGGTTTGGCAGTCATCGTCCAGATTGAAGACCTGCACAAGGTCTATGAAGGAAAGCAGCGCGTGGTTGCCGTGGACGGCATCGATCTGGGCGTGCGCGAGGGCGAACTGTATGGTTTACTAGGGCCGAATGGGGCGGGTAAGACCACGACCATCGGCATATGCACCACGCGTGTTCTGCCAACCAAAGGGCGCGTGGTGATTGCGGGAGTGGATGTGGTTCGGTCACCGGCGCAGGCGCGGCAAGCCATGGGCATCGTGCCGCAATTCAACACCCTGGATCGCTCTTGCACGGTGTACGAGAATATTCATTTTCATTGTTTGTACTTTGGTTATTCGCATGCCGAGGCGAAACAGCGGACGAACCAGTTGTTGGGTCAGTTCCATCTGTCGGAGCGCGCCAGATCCTATCCATCCCAATTATCCGGCGGCTTGGCGCAGCGGGTGCAGATTGCCCGCGCGATTGCTCATCGCCCCAAGGTATTGTTCCTGGATGAGCCCAGTGCCGGACTGGATCCGCAAAGCCGGATTGCGATGTGGGACGCTGTACGACGACTACGCGAGGAAGGCATTACGGTCGTACTGACGACACACTATATGGAAGAGGCCGATACGCTATGCGACCGTGTGGCCATTATCGACCATGGCAAGATACTGGTTGAGGACACACCCGCCGTGCTTAAGGGTTCGGTTGGAGCGCAGAAGGTGTACGCCATAGAGTTGAGCAACCATGCGGATACGGTGCCACTGGAAGAGCAATTGAAGCAGATGCAGGGTGTGCGTGGCGTGGAGTGCATGCCCAACGGAATTCGAATCTTCGCCGACAACACCGATGGCCTGCTATCGGAAATTGTGAGCGCCAGCAATCCCTATGGACTGCGCGACCTCACCCTTACAGAAACCAGTCTGGAGACAGTCTTCATTCGTCTCACGGGGCACGACCTGCGCGAATAGATTTGGGGAGTATGGACACAATGGCAGCTAGCAGACCGGAGATCGGCGTGGCCCACCCACCGGAGCAGGAACATCGATCCGCTGCGTATATCGGCGTACTTTACAGTCGCGCGTTTGCCGGCTTGTTTCTGCGCGACATACATGTACTGCGTCGCGAGGTGGTTCCATTTCTGGTGCGCGTCATCATGAATCCTCTACTGTTCCTGTTTGTGTTTACCTACATCATGCCGCACATGAGCGGCAGCGCAGCAATCAACCCTACCGCTACGATGGCTGGCGCGGCGGGAGCAAATTTCTCCACCGTTCTTCTGCCTGGACTGATGGCAGTGGCCATCATGTTTTCCGGGATTGCAGCAGTGGCGCTACCGCTGGCGCAGGAGTTTGGTATCACCCGCGAGATTGACGACCGCGTGATGTGTCCGTTGCCGGTTGCGGCAGTAGCCATCGAGAAGGTTGTCTTTTCTGCGGTGCAGAGCATGATTGCGGCGGGATTGGTGTTTCCGCTGGCATACTACATGCCGGCGACTCCGGTGTACGCCCATGTGACGAACTGGCCCTTCTTGATTGCAGTACTATCGCTGGCCAGCCTCACATCTGGAGCACTTGGCCTGGTGATCGGAACCAGTGTGAAGCCGCAGCAGATCGGGCTTATCTTCGGCACAGTTGTTATGCCGATCACATTTTTAGGCTGCGTGTACTATCCGTGGGCCGCACTGAAAAGTATCAAGTGGCTGCAGATGGGAGTGCTGATCAATCCCATCGTGTACATGAGCGAGGGACTGCGCGCGGCGCTGACTCCAGGATTACACCACATGAATCCATGGCTCATTCTGGCGATGTTGACGTGCTCCTTCGCGGTGCTTATGGGATTCGGCATCCGAGGATTTTTACGGCGCGTAATCGACTGAGATGGCCAAGACGAGTCGCACTATGCAAGCCATGCATTACGCAGATACGAAGTCCATGAAGAGGTAGTCCATGGGCCAGCCTGGTTTGATTCCGTGCTGGCGAACGAGGGTTGCGAGCTGCGCATAGTGCCGGATGCTATGCATCAGGGCGTGGAAGAGAACAGTTTTGCGCGAAGAACGGGCAGGGCCTCTGGAACGGGTGACGAAGTTGATCGATTCACTCCAATCGATGGAGGATGCGAGCAGGTTGTGATAGATCTGGACCGCGCGCTGATGGGTTGCGTAGATCGTCTCCGCCGAATCAAAGGGGATGGAGGCATATTCAGTAGGCGGGAGACCTGAGAGTTGCTCGGCATAGCGCAACTCGACCGCGACAATATGCTGTAGCAGGCCTGCTGCCGTTGTGACATCCATGACGTCGCAGGGCAATGTCAGAATCTCTGGATGCGCCTGGATGAGTGCGCGCCAGTTGGTGGAAGTTTTCTCCTGCCAGGCAAGCAGTTCTTCAGCGCTGAGGACGGGTTGTGGCATCGGATCACTCCTTTGTGGATATAAAAGAATGGATGCTTAAGGGTCATAATCCGTCGCGTAATGCGCGCCATCCGATGTCGTGGCGAAAGTGCATTCCGTCGAAGGCGATTCCGCTAAGTGCGCCGTAGGCCTTGTTGAGCGCGTCCTGCAGTGCCGTCGTGGAGTTGGAGGAGGATGGATTGGAGACTGCGGTTACGCCAAGAACGCGTCCCCCTGCGGTAACAGTTCTGCCGTCCCGGGCCGCTGTGCCGGAGTGAAAGACCACCGTGTCCGGGTCGCTAACAGAATCAAGACCTGTTATGGGTATGCCAGAGGGATATTTTCCTGGATAGCCCTGACTGGCCGCGATGATGCAAACGCTGGCGCCGGGCCGCATCTGAAGGGTGAGCTTGTTGGCGGAACCATCGATCGCCGCATCGAAGAGATCGACGATGTCAGTTTGCAGACGCAGGAGGATGGCCTGGGTCTCCGGATCGCCGAAGCGAGTATTGAATTCCAACACCATCGGCATGATAGTGCCGTCCTGTTGGGGAACCATCATCATGCCGCAGAAGAGGATGCCGTGGAAGGGCGTGCCTTCGAGTGCCATCTCGTCCACCACTCGCTGAGCGACGTTCTTCAACAGCCATTGTTCCATCGGGGCGCTGAGCAGGCCGTCGCCGGTATAGGCTCCCATGCCTCCCGTGTTGGGGCCGGTGTCGCCCTCGCCCACGCGCTTGTGGTCCTGTGCCGCAGCCAACGCGACCGCGTGTTTGCCGTCGCAGAGGGCAAAGAAGGAGAGCTCTTCACCCACGAGGAACTCTTCCAGGACCACATATGTTTCGGCCGAACCAAGCAGCGCGCCGGAGAACATCTGCGCGGCAGCCTGTTCAGCTTCAGCGTGGGATGGACATATCACGACACCCTTGCCGGCAGCCAGTCCGTCGGCCTTGACGACAATCGGCGCATCGAAGCGATGAAGCTCCTGACGCACCTCATCGAGCGTAGTGCAGACTGCATAGGCTGCGGTTGGAATGTCGTGTTGCCGCATGAACTCCTTTGCGAAGGATTTGCTTGTCTCTAACCGTGCGGCGGCCTGTGTGGGGCCAAAGGCGCGATGTCCGAGACGTTGCAGTGCATCGATCAGGCCAAGCGAGAGCGGCAACTCCGGGCCGACGACCGTCAGCTCTGGCTGCTCCGTCTGGACGACGTGCAGCATGGCTGCGAGGTCTCCGGTGTCAACGGGAACACAGCGCGCGGAGTTCGAGCCATTTTGCAGAAGAACCTGCGCAATGCCAGCGTTTCCCGGTGCGCAGACAATCTCTGTGACACGCGGAGACCTAGCCAGCGACCAGACGATCGCGTGCTCGCGTCCGCCACCACCGATTACCAAAACCTTCATTGCACGATCCTTCCTAAAGCTGTACGCTCGCTAGTTTATCGTTTGGCGAAGCATTTGGCGTGGAACACACAGTGGTTTACAACATTCCGCAATACGGGGATTCTTCGCTGCGCTCGGAATGACAAGATGTGTACTAAGCATGAGCTGCGGTCAGGTTCGCCCTGCGCGAGGTTGAGCGACGACCAGGCCACGTGGTGTGGGCAGCAGAACGACCGAGATCAGGCCCTCAGACTCCATCTTGAGCGCGGCATCACGAACGGTCTTCAGGTGGGAGCTGGCATCGTGCATCAGGATGATGCCATAGGGATTGATTTGCGGCAGATAGCGCTTGACCTCAGCCTCGCGGATGTCGAGGTCAGAGTCGGAGAAGAAGAGGTCGATGGTGCCGTCGACGTGCATCTCCAGGCTGGACTCGTTGCGTAGTTCAATCCATGGGCTGAGTGGTGACGCATCCACGCGGGCTTTCGCCTTGGCGTAGACAACAGGGTCGAACTCGCAACTGATGACTTTGCTGCGAGTGCTGTCGGGGAGCGGGCCGTTGCGCTCCAGTCCTCGTGCGATCCACTCGGTGGAGACGCCGAGGAAGGAGCCGGTTTCGACGACGAGGCGGGGCTTGAGGGTGGTGACCAGAGTGGCGATAAACTCGAGGACTTCCACCTCGGCGGTCATGGAGTCGATCATGCTCCAACGCTGTGGCTGGGGACACTCCGGTGTGGCTCGGTGATACTCGGGCTGCAACGCTCCTGCGGAGCGCTCGTGCTGCAGCATCACCTTATGCTCCTGCTTCAACTTTCTGGTGAAAAGGCCCATGTGGTCTACTTTACCGTGAGTGGCTGGACGTGGGCGATGCGTTGGGAGAAGTGAATGAGCAAAGTTGGAGTGAGCCAGTCGACGGGTCGTGGATGGACGGTGGCGCAGATACCCAGCCAGGCGGGTCGTCGGGCCCTGATTACTGGCGCGAATAGCGGCATCGGCTACTATACGGCACTGGAACTGGCACGCAAGGGTGCGCATGTGTTGCTGGCATGCCGTGATAAAGAACGTGGCGATGCTGCATTATTGCGGATGCGCGCTGCGGTTCCTGATGCCAGTGCGGAGTTGGTGTTACTGGACCTGGCGTCGCTGGAGTCAATCTGCGCCTTCGGTGCGGAGCAACTATCGTTGGGCGAGCCGCTGGATCTGCTGATCAACAATGCAGGCGTGATGGCACCCAAACGGCGGCAGCAGACGGTAGACGGATTTGAGATCCAGTTTGGCACCAATGTTCTGGGCCACTATGTACTGACGGCTGTACTGCTGCCTGCGCTGGTGCGCGCTGCAGCGAAGGCCAAGGATAGGCCACGCGTGGTTACGATAGCTTCCATTGCGCACAAACAGGGGCGGCTGAACTTCGACGATCTGCTGTCCGCGAAGAGCTATGGGCCGATGGTTGCGTACCGGCAGTCGAAGCTCGCCGACCTGATGTTTGCCTTCGAGCTGGACTGGCGGCTACGCGCTTCCGACGCGCCCATCCGGGATGTGATGAGCGTGGCGGCGCACCCCGGCGTTGCCAATACAAATTTGTTTCAGGTGGGCGATTTCTCGCTAGTGGAGCGCATGGTGCGTCGTGGTATGGGCGTGGCCATCGGGGCCTTGCTTAACACGGAGGCGGAGGGCGCCGTGCCGACGCTGTTTGCTGCTACATCGCCGGATGCTGTCGGCGGTGGATACTACGGGCCGCAAGGTTTTCAGGAGATGCGCGGAGGCGATGTAGGAGTGGCCAAGGTGGCTGCGCAGGCGCTGGACCAGGAAGCGGCGGCGCGACTGTGGAGTCAGTGCGAGAGGCTGACCGGAATCTCGCTACTGTAAATTTTCTATGGGCTTCCAGTTTGGCGAGTGTTACTGACGCTGGAAATACCGATCAGATTTCATCGAGCCGCATCGTGCAGGCAATATACGGTAATTTGGCTTGCAGGGCAGAGTCGCAAGCCTGATTATGGATGGAATATGTTCAGCAAACATCGGCTTGAGGCGCTGAGCGACGGCGTGTTCGCCATCGTGATGACGCTGCTGATTCTGGATATCAAGGTTCCATTGGATGTAGCGCCGGGAGCACTGGGCGCTGCGCTGGCGCAAGACAGCCACACCTGGGTGAGTTTTGGGGTTACCTTCCTGATCAGTTCGATCTTCTGGAACCTGCAGCGCAAGGTGTTCGAATTGGTGGACGAGATGACGTCGGAAAGTCTCGCCCTGACGTTTGTATTTCTGGGGCTAGTGACGGTGCTGCCCTTCTCGACCTCGTTGTGGGGACATTACATCCGTGAGCGGCTGGCGTTTGTACTCTACTTTGACAATCAACTGGCGATCGCAATTGTACTGACAGCCAAGCTGGAGATCTCGCGGTTGCGTGGCCATCTGCAACATGGGTCGGAGGCTGGTGTTCTTCGGCTGAGGCTATACATGATGTGCGCGGTGATGGCTTCGGCGGCGATTGGGGCGCTGGTGTTGCCGATGAACCGGGTGTGGGTTGCGCCGCTGATCCTGGGTGTAACGGCGCGCATCGTGAGGACAATTCAGACGCGGAGGAAGCACGCGAAACTGGCTACGGTGGTTATCCAAACAAGTAAAGAGGAAAGCCTTCCTTAGGACAAAAGAGAAACCCCATGATCGATTGATGTCGAAGATGGGGTTTCTCTTTTGCAGGTTGAGCAAAGACTAAATACGGGGATTCTTCGCTGCGCTCAGAATGACAAACAGAAAACCTACGACTTACCAGCCAGTTGGCGGAGGACGTATTGCAGGATTCCGCCGTGCTGGTAGTAGAGGATCTCCTGGGGCGTGTCGATACGGAGGGTGGCTGAGAACTCGATGGTCTTGCCGTGTGTGTTTTCGGCGAGGATGGGAAGGATACGGCCGTCGGCAAACTTAGAATCGAGCATGGATTGGAGCTGCCCTGGAGCGTCGCCGATGGCGAATATCTCCTCGCCCGTTAGTCCGAGCGATGCGGCGGACTGGCCTGCGATGAACTGAAAGGGAAGGATGCCCATGCCGACCAGGTTGGAGCGATGGATGCGCTCGTAGCTTTCGGCGATGACGAACTTGATGCCGAGCAGCCGCGGGCCTTTGGCGGCCCAGTCGCGCGAGCTGCCAGATCCGTACTCCTTACCTGCCAGAATGCATAGTGGGATGCCGCGCTGTGCATAGACGACGGAGGCTTCGTAGATTGACATCCCGGTGCCTTCGGGCAGCAGACGGGTGACTCCGCCTTCGGTTCCGGGAGCGAGTTTGTTGCGCAGGCGGACGTTGGCGAAGGTTCCGCGGACCATGACCTCGTGGTTGCCGCGTCGGCTGCCGTAGCTATTGAAGTCGGCGGGAGCAACGCCGTGCGCGGCCAGGTACTCTCCTGCGGGGCCGTTCTTCTTGATGGAGCCAGCGGGGGAGATATGGTCGGTGGTGACGGAGTCGCCAAGAACAGCCAGACAACGCGCGGCTCGGATGTCTTCGATGGGCGCGGGGGTTGCGGTCATCCCGTCAAAATATGGCGCCTTACGAATGTACGTCGAGTCAGGCTCCCAACCATATGTATTGCCCGATGGGAACTTGAGGTGCTGCCAGTTCTGGTCACCCTGGGATACCGTTGAGTATTGTTTTTGGAACATTGTAGGGTCGATACAGGCCGCAACCGTGGCTGCAACTTCTGCCTGGGAGGGCCAGATGTCCTTGAGATAGACGGGTTGACCAGTGCGATCCTTGCCCAGGGGATCTGTATCGAAGTTATGACCGATGTGTCCAGCCAGAGCGTAGGCAACCACCAGCGGCGGCGACATGAGGTAGTTAGCGCGAACCTCTGGCGAGATGCGGCCCTCGAAGTTACGGTTCCCGGAAAGAACCGAGACCGCGACAAGAGCATGCTCTTCAATTGCCTGGGATACGTCCGTAGGCAGCGGGCCTGAATTACCTATACAGGTAGTGCAGCCATACCCAACGGTATTGAATCTGAGCGCATCGAGATAGGGCGTCAATCCTGACTTATTGTAGTAGTCGGTAACGACGCGGGAACCTGGTGCCAGTGAGGTTTTGACCCATGGCGGCGTAGAAAGTCCCTTCTCGATCGCCTTCTTGGCGAGCAAGCCAGCGGCAATCATGACATACGGGTTGGAGGTGTTGGTGCAGGAGGTAATGGCCGCAATGACGACGGAGCCGTGGTCGAGGTAGGGATCGGGATCGAGACCAAAACGAGTTTTGACAGAGGCAGGAGCAGCGTTATGTTGGTCGGCTGCTCCGAGACTGCCTTCGAGGTTGCCATTGGCGGATGCGTGGCCTCCCTCTCCCTCCCAGCGAAGGAGCTGACGGGCGGCGGATTTGTTGGCGTTAGGACCAAGCAGAGCGGGAAGCTGCTGGGTGAAGCTGGCCGCTGCCTGGGAGAGGAGGACACGGTCCTGCGGACGCTTCGGGCCAGCGACCGATGGCTCCACAGTTGCAAGATCCAAGGACAAAGTTGACGAGTACTCAGCCTCGGGTGAGGAGGAAGTATGGAAGAGTCCCTGCTCGCGGAAGTAGGACTCGACTAGCGCGATGTGGGCTTCAGTGCGTCCAGTTAGTTGCAGATAGCGCAGGGTTTCTGCATCGACTGGGAAGATGCCGCAGGTGGCGCCATACTCTGGTGCCATATTGGCAATGGTGGCACGGTCTGCCAGGGGAAGCTCGGCTATGCCGGGGCCGAAGAACTCGACGAATTTGCCTACAACCCCATGTTTACGCAGGGCTTCCGTCACAGTGAGTACGAGATCAGTGGCTGTGGTTCCCTCGCGCAGCTTGCCAGTGAGGCGGAAGCCAACCACCTGCGGGACGAGCATGGAGACGGATTGACCGAGCATGGCTGCTTCTGCTTCGATTCCACCGACGCCCCACCCCAGGACGCCAAGGCCGTTGACCATGGTGGTATGGGAGTCTGTGCCGACCAGGGTGTCTGGATAAGCGGAGACCATACCGTTTGGACTTGGATTGGTGGTGAAGACGACGCGGGCAAGGTATTCCAGATTGACCTGATGGCAGATTCCCATACCAGGTGGTACGGCTGAAAAGTTGCGGAAGGCTGTCTGGCCCCATTTGAGGAAGGCGTAGCGTTCGCGATTGCGAGTGAACTCGAGCGCGGCGTTGAGGTCGTAGGAATTAGTGGAGCCGAACTCATCGACCTGGACCGAGTGGTCGATGACGAGTTCGGCTGGCTGCAGGGGATTGATCTTTTCGGGGTCGCCACCCAGAGTCCTCATGGCGTCGCGCATGGCGGCGAGATCGACGATGGCGGGCACACCGGTGAAGTCCTGCATCAGGACGCGTGCGGGCATGTAGGCAATTTCGCGGGATGGCTCCGCTTTTGCATCCCATTTTGCCAGGAACTTGATGTCATCCGCGCTGACCGTTTGTCCGTCCTCGTGGCGCAGCAGATTCTCGAGGAGGATGCGGAGGCAGTAGGGTAGGCGAGAGAGGTTGATGGTGGGATCGGATTCAGCGAGGGCATTGAGGCGAAAGTAGCTGACCGTGGTTGAACCGGAGGTGAGGGTTGCGGCGGAGCGGAAGGAGTCTGGGTGCTGCGTAGGTGTCGTCATCGGTTTCTCCTTTTCTATTCGGAGCGCGGGGTGGAGGCAAGCACCGAGCGCGGGTTGAAGGCCGAGAGCGCATCGGAATGAGGTAGGCGCGCAAATCGGCGAGACGAAGTGAGGGTATCAAAATTTGGGATGAGATGGGCGGCAGATGGAGGGTTCGCCCGTGCGCCAGCTTATGCGCGACCGCGATCGCGGCGGCCGAGACGGAATCGCTTCGTCCTGGGAATGCGGGCCATTGAATAAAATTTTACACCGATGCAGGCAAAGCTGGAAGAGTTTAGGTGGACTGGATTTGTCGCGCAAGATCCCGGAATGCCCGATAGATGAACGATCCCAGATACCAGCCATCTATGTATTTGTAGGGCGTCTCGCCGGTGGTGTAATGGCCGCAGGGCAGAACTTTGGAGACGAAGTCGATGTTGTTCTGCTTGAACTGGCTCAGTACTTCGCGCGAAAGATGCAGGGGGAAGGTGAGGTCATAGGTGGCGTGGACGACGAGGACGCGCTTGGGAGTGGAGGCGAAGCGCTGCATGTAGGCCATGGGGCTGATGCCGAGAAACAGTTCGCGGACCTGGTCCTGAGTGAGGCCTGCCTCTTCCAGCGCGGCACGGACGTGTCGTGTGCTCTGGCCCTCCCACACCACATCGCCAAACCAGGTGGATGCATGATTGAAGGCGCAGACGCGCAGGCGCGGGTCGTGCGCGGCGGCGATAAAGGCGTAGCAGGAGCCCAGGCTTGTACCCAGCACGCCAAACTGCGAGTAACCCTGGGTCTCCAGCCAATCCATGCAACTGCGTATATCGACGACAGCCTGCCGGCAAGATGCGATGGTGCGTCCAATGTTGGCGCTCACGGCGTAGTCGGAGCGCTCCAACTCTGCCGGGCGGCGAATATCGTGATACGGCTGTGAGAGGCGAAGGGCCGAGATCCCGAAACGGTTGAAGAGCGTGCAAAGCACATTGTGGCTGATGGCATCCGAGTTCCATTGCGGCAGAACGATGATGGCCTGCTTCGGCTTTTCCTCCCGTCCCGCAGGTCCTTTGCGACTGGTGGCCGGATACCAGCGTGCGTTCATCAGGTCGTTTTCCGGATAAGGCGTGCGCACGGCAGAGGTAAATCTGAGGAACTGAGCATGCTCAAGCTCACCAGCGGCCGCCTGACGTTTCATCTCAGCGTCCTGGGCCAGGGTCTCGGGTCTTACGTTGGTCGGGAATAACTCCGGGTGTCTGCTCTCGATGCGGAAATCTTGCGGCACCTGATAGCCGAAAAAATCATCCGAGTGATGAACGATCTCCTCATTCAGGGCGATCATGCGGGCAAGATTTTGTGAGGTCGAATCGTGGGCTACCGGGTGGTCAAACTGCTTCGCATGAGAGTCGCTGAAGTCTTTCAACCAATCGAATCCCCATTCCAGGGGTCGTATGATTCTGTTGGTATCGCGCGTTGTGAGCTTTGTCTCCCACGCCGTCATCCACTTTCCATAAAGACCCGAATGCATCTAACCAGTTTATCCATCGTTTGGCTGAGTTGCGAAGGAAAGAAGATTCTGGGTAGCGCCATTCGGACGCATCATAGTTCGGAGATAACCAGACAGGCGCGGCCTACGATGTACTCTGCTGGGGTCTGGTGCGGGCCGAGGGGAAGTAGCTGGACTGGATAATCGGGCGAGAGTGGGCGGAGGATGAGCCTGCCATTGTCGAACTCGACATATCGGAGCAGGAGTCCGGCCCCGCAGCGGACTGCGAACAGGGTTCGCTGATGAGCGCGATAGGGTGCAATCGAGGTGTAATGACGATCCAGAACGACGATGCATCCGGCGCTCAGTAAGGGATCCATGGCGGCAGTCTGCTGGGCATCCGCGCGCACTGCGAGGAAGCGTTGCCAGGGTGCGACCTTCGGGCTGGCGTGGGAACGCGCCTCATTAATCTGTGTTGCTGAGATGTGCAGGGTTTCAATCACGGATTCGGGGCGCACAATAGCCTCGTCCATCGCCGTGGTGGCGGAGACAACCGGAATTGCCTGTACCAGCTCCGTGGGTACATCCGGGGAAGACGAGGCGGAGAGCGAAATCGGCATCAACTGATCGATGGTGAGGTTTTGAGCGGCGAGTACGCGATCCATTCCGTCGAGCGAGAGCGAACGCTTGCGATTGAGGAAGTTGGAGATGTGTCCCTGGCGGAAGTTCGCCTGCCGCGCGAGGCTGGTCCCGGTGAGGGCGCCCTTTTCGATACGGTGCAATAGTTCCAGGCGTAAGAGTTCGTGTAGATCTTGAAAGTTCATCCGGGATCCTTCTAGTTTGTCATAAATCATTATGCATTATATTGTTATAGATGCTAATATCTAAATGATATTTATATAGGAATTTGTGCAGATATGTGACGGATATCACGTCATATTGATAATAATACACATTTATATTGACTTTGATAATTTCTAAAAGATATATATCAGATGCTCTCGTTCTCGCCGCACGGGAAAGGATAGATGGAAGTCGCGGGTGGATTGCCATGCAGTGATTTGCCGGCAATGTAAATGAGAGAAGCAAGGGTGGCTGCACTCAACACCTCCATGGTCAGGCAGTTGGCCAACGATGTCACCCTCAGCGGTGCGATGGAACCTGCCGCCTATGTCAGCGAGTTCTTTGCCGGCGATGGCATCACATCGCTCTTCACTCTCTCCGACCAGTCATTTCATATCCCCACGCCAGCCTTATTGACCGAGAGTTTTCATCAGCCCGTCTTCAATACGCAAACCTGGAACGTCAGCGATCCCGGTTCGCATCTCTCTCTGGGCGGCGCAGGCCTTGTCCTCTCCGGCGGCAGCGGCTTCGACGGCCAAACCACACTCGCCGCCATCGATCAGGTCGAGATGGGCGGCTCACTCCTCGTCGAGGTGGGCAATGTTCAACTCACTTCACCCTCCGATGGCATCCTCTGCGGCCTCTACTCCGGCACTATCCAGCGCGCCAACTGCTTCGCCGGATACAACGTCCGCCAGAGCGGAGGCTCCACCGTCCTCACTCCTTTCGTCAATGGAGCAGAGGCCGGCGCCACCTTCGCGCTCCTCTCCGGCCACTCGTATAACCTGCGCATCCGGCTCCACAGTCCAGAGATGCAACGCGTCCTGCAGACCTACTACGCACGCGTCGATGGAGTTATCCAGGCCTTCGGCGGCGGTCTTGTCAACTCGCCCATGCAGTTTGTCTTCGACCTGGTGGACCTGGGCAACGCCTCCAACACGCCGGCCACCGTCCTCTTCGACAGCGCGGTTGCAGGCGTAATCATCAGTTCTCCCGCAAGCTGTACCTTCGCAGCGGTCAATAGCATCGAGTTGACCGGCTCCGTCGGTTACTGCAGCGTCACCCAAGCCGGTTCCGCATGGATCGTCAGCACGCTACCCGGCGGTGCTACCCAGACGCGCCTCATCGGAGTCGCTGGCGAGGGCGTCGACTGTAGTCTTGTCGCCCCCGGAAAAATTACCTTCTTCGCCGGCCGCATTCCCGTCGCTGGCGAGATGGTCACTGTCTTCTATCGCCTGCGCAGCCGCGCCATCGCCCGCCTGCAAGATGCCGCCGGTGTCGCCGCCGAAGCTGCCGGTGGAATGCCCGGTACAGCGCGTTGGTTGGGCAAGGTCCTGCGTCCACTCGCTCGTTCCAGCGCAGATTGTGAGAGTGCCGCGCAAGCCACGCTCAGCTTTTCCTCTAACCGCGCCGCAGCCATCGCTGGCAGCTATGCCGCCGTCAATCCCACCGCAGACGTCTGGCCAGGAGACGTGCTCAGCATCATAGCCAACAGACAGACCATCAACGTAGTCGTGCGCAAGGTCGCGGTCGTCGATGGACACGCCGTGCCCGAACACCTCACCTATTGCATCGACTTTGCCAACGACTGGGCCGATTCGCTCGGCATCACTCTCTCCGAGGCCATTGCTCCCGACGCCTTCCTGCCGCCCATAGCCGAGACAATGCCCGCAGCAGTCCTCGCCAACCTGCAGCAGTTGACCGTGGCCTCTGCCACCACAACCGCACTGCAGATTGATGCCGGAACCAACCCACCCCTAGGTGGCGGATTCGAAGTCCGCCTGCGCGATGGTGACTTCGCGCCGGGCGCAGACCAGAACCTGGTGCTGCGTTCTCCCGTCCGCAGCTTCTCCATTCCCCGCACCGCCCAGCAGGAGCGCTACTTCATTCGCGCTTTCGACGCTTCCAACCCGCCCATCTATTCGCGGCTTTCCAGCGCCCTATTCACCAATCTACCGGTCGGGTAAACCGTTGCCCTTCGCGGCGTCATTCTGACTTGAAGGGTCAGAATCTCCGTCGTTGCTTGTTACACGCCACAACAGGAGTTACAAATTATGACCGAATTCGAAGGACAAGTACTCTCCGATTTATGTGTCTTGAAAAGCCAGATGAACGAGGTGATGGGCATTGGTCAGCCAGGGCGCATCGTACATCTGGAAAACCGCATGATGGATCACGAAAAAACCGTGCAGCAACTGAAAGGAATGGCCGCGGCGTTTGGCGCGCTGCTCACCATCGCCCACGTCGCCATCGACTTCTTGTTCGGCAAACGCTAACCGCCACACTTTGAAACTGGACCTTGTAACTTGCCTGGAACCACGCGCCTCAAACCCTTTGCTTTCTATATTTCAGCAGTAACTTTTTTAGAATGTTTACTATGCGCCCATGGCTACCATGCAGGCAGCAGATTCCACAAGACTTGTTCCCAAGATACCCCCGGGGGGGGGTGGGGGGAGGGAGGCATCGTTCGATTCATCGTAGAGCCGATCAGATAGCTGCTCACGCACTTCAATACCACGAAATGCAGGGTCAGAAATCCAGTCGGGGGCTCGTATTTTCCAGCGGCTTCCGACCCGTATAATCTTTGCCATGAGCACAAAAACACAGTCCAATCCACTCGTCGCTGTTCTCATGGGCAGCCGCAACGATTACTCACTGATGCGTTCCGCCGTAGACGTTCTGCGCGAGTTCGGCATCCCTTACGAGGCCCGCGTCGTCTCCGCACATCGCACTCCTGACCAGATGTTTGCTTACGCAGAGTCTGCCGAATCGCGCGGCCTGCGAGTTATTATCGCTGGCGCTGGGGGCGCCGCTCATGTTGCAGGAATGCTGGCTGCCAAGACTACCGTTCCCATTCTTGGCGTTCCCATCGCAGCCACCGCGCTGCAAGGTCTGGATTCGCTGCTCTCCATCGTCCAGATGCCAAAAGGCGTTCCCGTGGCCACCTTCGCCATCGGAGCCGCTGGCGCTGCGAATGCGGCTATCTTCGCTGTGCAGATCCTTGCTGCCACCGACCCGGAACTCAAGTCGAAGTTCCTGGCTTGGCGTGCCTCTCGACGCGACGAGGTCCTCGCCCAGTCGCTCGACGAAGAGGCCTAAGCCTAATCCGTTTACTTACACTTTGTAGTCCCACTGCTTGCGATAGGGCATATCGACGTAGCTGTTGGCTACATCGTCGTTGGTGAAGCGCATGGCTTTTGCGTCCCACAGCAAAACCTTGGAGGTTCGCCAATAGCGAGGGGAGTTTGCCGCGGTGGGAGTTGGAGGCGGCGCGTCAGGCACATGTATATGGCCGTCGCCTGACGCTGGAATCCACACCACCGCAGAATCTGATCGGCTGTTTTGTCCGTAGCCCGCTCCACTGCGCACGCCGGGCGTGCTGTAGCGGCGCTCGGTCAGGCTGCCCAGCAGGGCGAACTCGGTCAATCCGCAGGCGTACTCTACCGGCGTAATGGACTTCTTGCCTTCTTTGCAGTTGCGTATCCATTCGGCGTAGTGGTCTGGCCTCTCGCATCGGGTCAGGGTTGGCTCCGGCTGTTTGAAGTCCTTGAAGCGGCTCTCCGGCAGCAGTTGGCCGCCGGGCAGACCGCGCAGCGTTTGCCCTGGCTGCGGCAGTGTGTGGTCTGGAAGCCATGGACTGCCACCATAAAACGCGGATACCAGAACTCCGTCGTCGCCCACAAACATCACGCCTCTGCCCGGCATGCCCATATCCGGAGGCATACTCAAGGGACGCGGCGGTTGCAGTCCGCCATCGTAAAAGTAGACCATCGTCTCTGGATGCTTGCCGCGCGCCGGCAGATGCCATTGCACATAGTTGGCAATGCTGGCGCACTCGCTGTTCTCCACCACCCCATTCAGCGAGAAGGACTGGCAGGCACTGGCCGCAACCCAGTCGGGAGCGCCCAGTTCCAGCTCGTCGTGGAATACATGCAGCGCATGGCAGGCAACGTCGCCCAGATTGCCGGTGCCAAAGTCCCACCACGGCCGCCAACTGCCGTAGTGATACGTCTTGTGATACGGTCGCGCTGGCGATGGCCCGCACCACTGGTCCCAATCCATCCCCGCAGGTGGCGTCTGCACCTCGAGTGGCCGCGCCAATCCGCTGGGACTATGCGTGCCGGTCCAGAAATGAACCTCGCGAATGGGACCGATCGCTCCGCTCATCAGCAGCTCCGTCGTGGCACGCGCTGGTGAAGTACAGGAGTCCTGAATGCTGGCCTTGGTTGTCACCTTCGAAGCAAGGCATGCGGCCTTCACACGCCTTTCCTCTGCAATGGTACGAGTGATCGGCTTGGCGCAGTAGATGTGCTTATTCATCGCAAGACCCGCCAGTACCAGATGAGAGTGCCAATGGTCCGGCGTTGCAACGATCAGCGCATCGAAGTTCTTCTCTTCCTTGTCGAACATCTGGCGGAAGTCCTTATACAGCCGCGCCTTCGGATAGAGCCTAAACGCGGGCGCAGAGAACTCATGGTCGAGGTCGCACAACGCAACGATCTCTTCGTCCTTGCATCCGGCAACGTAGTCCTGCCCAACGCCGCCCACGCCAATGCAGGCGATGCGCAGTTTCTGGCTGGAGTTCTGGGCGACTGCACTTGCCTTAAAGGCCGGGGTCACCAGCGCCGCCAAACCGGAGGCAATAGCGGTTCGCCGCGAGATAGTGCTGTTGCTTGCATCGTTCGAATTCATGGGACCGTTCTCCTCGTGTGGCTCTGTTCCTACATTACCCTCGGTCCGTCTGTGTTGCATACGGAAAGAAGCTGTAATGATCTTGCTATTGAAGCGGTTAACAGCGACAAAGCCCCAGTGGATATGATCGAATCCTTCTGGAGATATTGACGGATCGTGACAAAGACCAAATTGCTTGCCAAGACAGCGATTTCTGTCGCGATACTCTGTGCTGCAAGCATCTCGATGTTGGCGCAATCGACTTCCCAGGGTGCGATCGACGGGACACTCTTCGACGCTGCCAATACAGTGCTTGCCAGCGCATCGGTGCTCCTGCATAACGACGCGTCCAACGCAGAGATCACGTTGATAACGGACCAGCGCGGCAACTTCCATGCTCCTTTGCTGGAGCCGGGAAGCTACACCGTGTCCGTCGCGGCGTCGGGCTTCCAAACCTTGCGCATCGTACATGTGTGCGTGCAGGTTGGTCAGGTTACTTCTCTGCGGCAGCATCTTGTGCCTGGGTTGGAAAGCTCAACCGTGGAAGTGATGGGGACCGCGCCAGTCCTGAACTTTGAATCGCCGGATTTCTCCACGGTCGTGGACCGCAGAACGCTGCAAAGTATCCCGGTCAATAATCGGCGCTGGTCCAGTCTGTCGCTCGTGACTCCAGGTGTCATCGCGGATGCGAGCGGCTTCGGTCTGATCAGTGTGCGCGGCAATAGTACCACGCTGAACAACGTCGAAATCGACGGAGCGGACGATAACCAGGCTTACTACTCGGAGGAGCGAGGACGTACTCGTGAAGCGTATTCCACATCCGCAAGCACGGTGCGCGAGTTTGCCGTGAATACTGGAGTCTATGCGGCAGAGTATGGCCGAACCGCCGGAGGAGTCATCAACGCGGTCACCAGCAGCGGCACAAACCATCTTCATGGTCAGATGTACTTCTATGATCGTGAGAGCAATTGGAATGCTTCTCAGGAGCATTCCCTACGAACGATTGCGAACTACACATCGGGCATTCCGGTTCCCACCAGCTTCACCAGCATTCACTTTAAGCCGGAGGATATTCGCAAGATCTACGGGTTCACCGTGGGAGGCCCGATCCTACGAAACAAATTGTTCTGGATCTATACCTACGATCAACACGCGCATATTTTTCCTGCGATCGCCAGTCCTGGTAGTCCGAGTACATTTTTTGCACTGCCGGACGCGGCAACCGTAACGGGAGCGAACACCGTGTTGCCTCCGTCGAACTCGGGCGTGACCTATCCGACCTATACTTGCAACCTCGCGACCGGCTATCTTACGCCGCCTCGCGGCGTGACAACGGCAGCACCTGCGCTGGATGCGCAATCATGCACCCTGGCTGCACGGGAACATTTGACAAGCTATGACGCGGGTACGGCTGCTTATTCCACGGGCATCGCAACCCTTTTGCCCGACCTGGGATTCACTCCCCGCGCCGGCTATCAGGAGATCAATACGCCCAAGCTGGACTGGCAAGTCAACTCCAGGCAGCACGTCATTCTGCTCTACAACCGCATGCGCTGGGATTCGCCGGGCGGAGTTCAGTCTGCCAGCGTCGTGCCTTATGCCATCGACTCGCAAGGCAATGACTTTGTGAAATTGGATTATGCAGTAACGAAACTTACAAGTTTAATCCGCAAAAATATCAGCAACGAGTTGTTATACCAGTACGGCCGTGAACTAAACGACCAAGGCCAGCAACCTTTGAGTGCCTATACAACGGCAAATCTGATAGCTGCGAACGGTAATATTCCGGCGGTAGCTCTGGATGGACTCAGTGGATTCGAACTTGGCTCTCCCTACTATTCCTATCGCAGGGCACTGCCCGACGAACACAAATGGCAGATGGAAGATACTCTCTACTACGTTAAGAACAACCATACCTTCAATTTTGGCGTGGACATGCTGCACAACGACGATCGGATTAATGCACTGAGTGGTTCCTCCAGCGCAGGAATGTCCTCGGGTAACGGCATCTACACTTACTTGTATCTGGGAAATTATCTAGCTGACCTGGCCTCGAAGAATGCAGCCACAGGCACCTGCGATAGCGCGCAACAACCTGCTGCGACCTCGACTGCGAGCGCGGTTGGCACTTATCAGTGCTATGTCGCGGGCGGGTACGGGCAGACGTTCGGCAATCCAAACTTCGCGATCCAAACATTCGACTTCGCGCTGTTTGCGCAGGATCACTGGAAGATACTGCCTCGCCTCACTCTGGAGCTAGGCATGCGTTACGACTACGAATTTATTCCAACGCGTCCAGTCCGTCTGTCCAATGCGGCCGTCCCACAGACTTCCAACCACCCAAGCGACAAGAATAATTTCGGGCCGCGTATCGGCTTTTCCTATGACTTATTCGGTAGAGGCAAGTCGGTGCTGCGAGGTGGTTATGGCATGTACTATGGCCGCGTCTCCAATGGGACACTACTCAATGTGCTGCTGAACACAGGAAGCACGAATGGACAGTTCACCTCGGTATACTCGCCTAAGGCTGGTTCAGCCACTCCAGTTTTCCCCAACAACGTTTCTGCTGCTGGAGTTGCAGTCATTCCGGCTGTGTATTATCTCGATCCGCATCTGCAAAATCCAATGGTGCATGAGTTCGACCTGCAGGTGCAGCAGGAAGTTGGCAGGGGTACGGTAGTATTGCTGAGCTATCTGGGCGCCTTGGGGCGCGAACTTACTAACTTCATCAATACCAATCTTGATCCTGCAACGGTGCAGACGACGAATATTACTTTCCTCGATCCAACCGGAAATGGACCCATTCATAGCGGCACCGTAGTTCCGGCAAAAACATACACGCACTATATCAATTCCAACTATCAGGGCATCACGGATGTTACGAGCAACATCAATTCAAGTTATAACGGCTTTGTAGCCGAGGTACAGAACCATTCACTGCATAACCTGCAGTTCGACGCAAACTATACCTGGTCTCATGCACTGGATTACAACCAGAATGCGGTGACTACGGTTACCACCAATAACTGGCTTGATCCTTATGCAGACGCGCGCAGCAATTATGGCAACTCAATCTACAATGTGCCGGACCGTTTGGCGTTGTATGCGCTGTTTAACTTTCCTGACGTGGCCCGTAAGAATAGTCTGCTGAGTTACGCAATCAATGGATGGAGCATAAACAACAGCTTTCAAGCGCAGAGCGGCCTGCCGTATTCTGCGGCAATCAGTGGATCGACCTCCAGCAACTCCATTTCCACGGGCTGGAATGGAACGGGCGTCACGTCCTATATTCCGATACTTGGACATAACAACGATAAGTACCCGCGCCATGAGGTAGACGACCTGAGGATTGAGAAAGAGATCGCAATACGGGATCGCTATAACATGCAGCTAATGCTGAATATATTCAATACTGCCAACAAGCAGAATATCGATGGCATGAATACTACTGCCTATCTGTTTACTTCTACCGGCCCATCGACTGGATTAGCGATCTATCAAAACTCATTTCAGAGTATTATGACCTCCAACAACAGTGGCTTTGTTTACACGCCGCGTCAGATCGAGTTCGGGCTACGGATTTCGTTCTAACGGCGATCAGGCCAGGGGAAGCTGGTTGTGGTGCGCTGCCTGTAGCGAATCTGCAATGCGGGCAACCAGGACGGGTAGGCCAAACAGCGCGGAGGCGGTGAGCGCGGTGGAGACCAGATCGTTGCGATAGAAGGGAAGTCCGGCCACATAGCATGCGCCGAGACCGGCGAGGGTGCGGGGATACATGTGCCAGGGGCCGGCCCAGAAGGCAAGGTTGGAGAGGAGGAAGAAGGAGGTTGAGGTCGCGAGGGCACCGGCGACGACGCGGAGAGCGGTGGCCTTCTGCAGCAGCCCCATGCCGATGAGGCAGACGATGGCGTACCAGAGCCAGGTGACGAGGTAGTCGCTGAGTTGGAAGGCATATCCGAATACGGAGACGGTGAGGTAGTAATCGGTCGCGACGAGCACGGCGAGGGCGGAGGGAAGCATCCACGCGGCGCGCTTTGAGTTGGCCATTTGGGAGCCGAAGAAGAGAAGGCCGCCACCGAGAGCGGTGAAGTTCCAACTGACAGAGTGGAAGGCGTGAGGAAGGATGCGGCTGAGCACAGCGAGCAGAAGGACAAAATAAGCGAGCATACACGACCTCGAAAAAGGGGAATCTATCGATCAGGCCCGGGTGGGAGGGAACGGGAGCGTCTGTCAGATTCGATTCTCAGTCTTCGCGGCGATACGGTCAACTGGCAGATGTCGCCAGGTTCCATCCACCCTCATGCAAGGCCGGAGCCGGAGGCGAGCAGGGAGTGCAGGGTGATGTCGTCGAGAAAGCTTATCTCTAGGCGGATGGAGACGATCTGGCCGAGTTCGGCTGCCAGGCGCAGATGCTTGCGGCGGCTACAAAGCTCGGTGAGGGCCTGGTGACCCTCTCGGGTGAGCTCGATCCCTGTAGCGACGATGGCTGCATAGAGGTCAAGGATGGAGGAGAGTTGGATTTCAACGTGAAAGGCCATATCGGTGGGCGAAAGGGTTTTGCGGTCGACAACCCAGCCGCCGCAGTTACTGAAGGCGAGGGTGAGATCGGCAAGCAGACCGTGACGCTGTTCGTAGGTGAAGCTCTGGATGATGAGAGGGGGCATGATTGGGATGCGCGGTTGCGGGCTAGAAGACATGCCGCTGGAGTGTTCATCGGAGCAAGCACAACGGAGCGTGATAGATTGCGCGCCCAGGGGTCATGTGACCAGGCAGGGCCAGGTACTCAGTGCCTGTCCATGGCTTTCACTTCGAACCTGTGCCTGACAATGGGTTCCTAGTCCTCCATAACGACCACTGCGAGGGCGATGTCTTTGCTGTGGGTGATACTGAGCGAGATGGTCGCCATTCCTAAGTGGCGGGCGCGATGGGATGCTCTTCCAGTCAGTTGCAGGGATGGTTTTCCGCTGGGCTCTCGCACCACCTCCAGTTCCAGCCAACTGACGCCCTGGCTGATGCCGGTACCCAGGGCCTTTGCTCCTGCTTCTTTGGCTGCAAAGCGTGCGGCGAAGCTCTCGGCGGCGTTCTTTTTGCTGCGGCAGTAGGCAATCTCTCCGGGGGTGAAGACACGGTGAAGAAAGCGGTCGCCAAAGCGGGCTACGCTATGACGGATGCGCGCTATCTCGATCAGGTCGGTACCCACGCCAAGGACCATCGCATGTCTCACTTTCTGCATCCATCTTAATACGCCTTGAAAAAGCATCATGCAGGGGGTGCGAAGCCGGGGCGAGGGTGGTACCCTCACATCAAGCTTTGAAGAAGTCAGAAGTGTGTAGATTGTGCAAGGTACGTCGTAAGGAATAAGGAGGATTATGCCCAGCCAGCAAGAGGTCCGATGGTCGCAATTGAAGATCGGGGTGATTGTGCTGGTGTCGGTTGTAATCCTGACGACGCTGCTGTTCCTGATGACCAGCTCATCGGGTTTGGGATTTTTCTCGCGCAAGCTGACCGTGACGACCTACTTTGAAAACTCGGCGGGACTGAAGGTTGGAGCGGTAGTGAATCTGGAGGGTGTAACCATCGGGACGGTGAAGAGCATCCTTGTGACCACGGTGCCGGAGCGTAAGCTGACGCCGGTGCAGGTGGTGATGAAACTGGACAGCAAGTACCAAACCAGCCTGCACAGCGACTCGACAGCCGCGCTGACCACAGTAGGTGTACTGGGCGACACGGTTGTGGATATCAACAGTCAGACCGCAACTGGTCCGGAGCTGCGCGATGGAGACGAGTTAAAGACGCTGGAGACGCCTAGCCTGCAGGATGTGGTTAAGGAGAGTCAGGGAACCTTCGACAACCTGAATGTGATTCTGGCGAAGTTAAACACAGTGGTAGACAACATGGAATCCGGCAAAGGATCGTTTGGTCAGCTGCTGACCAACCCGGAGCTTTACAACAAGTTCACAGCGGCGGCCGACGAGGTTCACACCCTGAGCGTCAAGATGAACAGTAGCGACAATACGGTGGGCAAGTTCTTCAACGACAACGCGGAGATGTACAACCGGATGAATGACGCTATTGGCCGGGTGGATGACATCACCAAGAACCTGCAGAGCGGGAAGGGCAGCGCAGGCAAGATGTTGACGGATGAGACTATGTATAACAATCTCAATCAGTCTCTCAGCAATCTGAACTCAATCCTGGCCGATGCGCAGGCTGGCAAGGGGAGCGCCGGCATGTTGCTGAAGGATCCGACCTTTGCCAAGAAGCTGAACGATGCCATCACCCAGACGGATGATCTGGTAACTGCCATCAATCAGGGCAAGGGAACGCTGGGCAAGTTGGCGACCGACGACACAGCGTATACCAACTTGAACAAGCTGTTGACCGAGAGTACGACCCTGGTGACAACGATTCGTCAGGACCCCAAGAAGTATCTGACCATCCAGATGAAGATATTTTAGATTGAGGTTCGAAGCGCAAGATGTCAGGTTCAAGCTCGGCGCATCGGGTGTATGCCCTTGAATCTTTAACCATGCAACTGGAGCCTTGGCGAACCGTTTGCAGGGGAAGTGGCGTAAAGTCGCGGTAGCTTCTACAATTGGGGCAGGATTTGTATCTCCACAGAATTGCTCGCAGCTAAGGCATGTCTCAGTCAGGCAGCCGGCGAGGATTAAGGAAGCGCATGACGTTGAGTAAGATTGGCCGGATATCAAGGGCCTTGGTAGTATCCATGGCGGTAGTGCTGGGCATGTCGGCGTGCGGCGGCTACACGGTCGGATTTATGTGGGTTCTGGGCACGCAATACAACCAGGTTGCCGGCTTCAAGATCGACGACTACACGGGGAACCTGACCAGGATGGTGAACTCACCCTACGCCTCGGCGGGTACGAATCCTGTGTCTGTTGTGGTGCACATCGGGGGCAACTACGTCTTTGTTGTGAACAAGGGGACGTTGAACTCGAAGGGGATCAGCAACGGCGATGGGAACGTGGCGGTATTCGCAGTGGGCGAGGATGGGGTATTGACCTTCCAGAACACCTACCAGACGGCTGGCAACGCGCCGGTGTGGGCCACCTCGGATGGGACAGGGACATTCCTCTATGTTCTGGATTCTCAGGCTCCGGACTATTCGACGACAGGCAATGGGGACATCACGGTCTTTGGCATCGACGGGAGTACGGGACGACTGCAACTAGTTCCGAACCAGTTGATTAAGAATGCCCAGGGGCAACAGCTGAATTACTTTGAGGTGGGCAAAGCCCCGTCGACGTTCCGCATGGGTGGTACCTGTCTGTATACGCTGGATGCCGGGGACCAGACGATCTATCCCTATGGACTTGGGAGCAATGGCCAGTTGACGATCGAGGTGAATTCGACGATTCCTCTGGGCACGGTGAATGCGACCTCGCTGAACATTTACGGTAGCAATGTATATGTGACGGATGCGGGATCGCCGTTATCGGTAGGCGGCTCGATTATTCCGTATACGACAGGGGCGAGCTGTTCCTTGAGCGTACAGGCGGATGGCGCGGTGGCGAATTTGCCGCTTACGACAAATCCGGTGTACAGCATGGTGGACACCAAGAACCGTTATCTATATGTGCTGAACCACGGCGGGACGAACTCGAACAACCCGAACAGTTCGATATCTGCATATGTGATTGAGTCGACGGGGCAGTTACAGCCTGTGTCTGATCCGAATAACCCCTATCCAGTGGGCAATGGGCCGACGTGCATGGTGGAAGACCCATCGAACCAGTATCTGTATACGTCGAACAGCAATGATGGGACCTTGACTGGAAAGTTTCTCAATCAAAACACGGGCCAACTCTCCGACCTGACGCGCGGATCATCATTCACAGCATTTGCGGCCCAGGCGACGTGTTTAGCAGTCAGTGGAAACGTCGATTAGCGCCAGCAGCGAGCGATGAGCGGATAGGATGGGTTGCGTAGGCGCGCGCAACAGAAATGTCAGGAAGCAGATGTGCGGGAGGAAGGCGAATCTGGCTCTTTCCGGATGGGATGAGGGCGGAAACGATATGCCCCGGAGTTGTGGATACGCATGAGATTGAGGTTGAAATCGATGGGCCGCGCAGTAACGGCAACAATCTTGTCGCTGGCAATAGCGCTTGGCGTCACAGCGTGCAGCAAAGACTACACGGTTTCGTATCTCTACATGGCGACTTCGGCGACGCTGCCCCATGGACTGATTAATGCGTATCAGGTGGACTACCAGTCGGGCACACTGCTGCCGATGGCAGACTCACCGATCGACGCGGGAGGGCGCAATACGGTAGGGCTTGTGGTTGCGCCGAATAACCTATTCCTTTATACGGTGAACAACTTCGATGCCAGCGTAGTAGAGTTTGCCATCGGGACCGACGGAAAGCTGTATCCGCAGCACGCATATACGATTACAGGAAGCTTTCCTACGGCGGCGGCGATCGATGCTGCGGGCAAGTTTTTATATGTCACGTTTACGTATCAGAACACTCCCAGCGGTAGCCAACTGTATGCACCCTCCAATCCTGGGCCTGGCGGAATCAGCGTGTTTCCGATCAACGCGGACAATACCCTGGGCACACCAACGACAGTGAACGTGGGTAGAAATCCCATGGGCATTGCGACCAGCACGGTGGGCAGCTACGTTTATGTGATCGATCAGGACTCGGCAACCAGCAGCAACCTGTTGGGCTTTACTGAGAACGCTTCAACCGGTGCACTAACACCACTAGCGGGCGTGACCATCAACGCAGGCAATGTCGTGTCGACTGGTTATACATCGGGCCCAAACCCATCGGGAATCCTGGAGGATTCTACGGGAACGCATTTATATGTGACCGATCAGACGCTTGGGCAACTGGCGACGTACAGTATTTCCAACGGAATCCCCAGCCTGGCGGGCACGGTGCCAACGGATGCAGGGCCGAAGGGGATGGCATTCGATCTGACCGGCAAGTATCTTTATGTAACCGCGTACGCGGCGAATGTGCTGAACGGCTATACCATCGGCGCAGGCGGACTGGCGACACGATCGACCGTGGCGGCGAGCGTACAGACGGGCACGGGACCGACTTGCGTAACCATTAGCGGCTCACCGAGCAATGCTAATCCGATCCATGGGGTCTATCTGTACACCTCGAATGCATTGAACAACAACATTACGGCCGAGCAGTTGAATCCGAAGGACGGCAGCCTGGATCAGGTAGTCGGAGAGCCTTTTGGGGGCAGCGCACTGCCCGCCTGCATAGTAACAGCACCTGCCTTTCCGCTGAGGAATTACTAAGAGTCCAAGGGTAGGATAGGGATATGGTCGGAGCAGGATGGAGTGGTACGAGATAATCAGGATGCGGCGGAATTTGCCGGGATGAAGGAAGCAGATGAATTTGCATAACATCAAGCGTGCGGCGAAGGTTTCGTTGGTCTCTGTGGCGATGGTTCTGGGCCTGGCCTCGTGCAGTCTGGACTACACGGTAGGGTATGTGTACGTGACGACCAACAAAAGCAATCCTGGCTTGATCGATCAGTATTCGATCGACTTCGACTCGGGCGCGGTAGGACAGATTGGCACGCCGATAGCGGCAGGCAACAATCCGATTACGCTACTGGCGGCGCCGAACGGCAAGTTCGTGTATGTGGTCAATCAAGGAGATTCGACGGTACAGGAGTTTGCGGTACAGGGTGACGGAACACTGGTCTCGAAGAACACATATGCTGTAACGGGGACGCGTCCGACGGCCATCGCGATCGACCCGCGGGGAGCTTTTCTGTATGTGACGTTCACCTACCAGACTGGCTTTTCGGCTGCGAAGCCTGGGCCGGGCGGCGTGTCGATCTTTCCAGTCAATGCAGACAACTCGCTGGGAACGCCTACCACCCAAAACGTGGGCAACAACCCGGTGGGTATAACCGCCAGCTACTTCAACCACTATGTGTATGTTCTGGACCAGGAGACGGTGTCGAATGCAAGGATACTGGGCTTCTCGCAGAACACCACTACTGGGGCGCTAACTGCGGTACCTGGAACGACGATCACGGCGACTACGACAACCGGCTATGCAGCTGGCGTTGTACCCAGCGCAATCGTGGAGGAGCCGACCTCGCGTTATGTATATGTCACGGACCAGGTGGCCAATCAACTGATCGGGTATATTGTGCTGCCGAATGGCGCTTTGCAGGCGATGGTGAATGGGCCATTCCAAACAGGACTGTTTCCTGTAAACCTGACCATCGATCCAACCGGCAAGCTGATCTATGTTGCGAACTATAACGGGAGCACAATTCAGGGATACATGATCAATGGGGCAACCGGCACGCCATCGGGTGCGGTGGGGTCTTTTGCAACAGGGACAGGGACAGGCCCGTCTTGCATCGCGATCGATCCTGCGCTGGGGGTATTTCTGTACACCTCTAACAGTCTGGACAATACGCTGACAGGTGAGAGGCTATCTCCCAATACGGGCGCATTGCAGGCGGTGCAGAACTCGCCGTTCAACACGTCGCTGCAACCATCCTGCCTGACTGTTGTGCCAACCGGGGCCCACGCTTCTCAGGCGATTATTCCGTAATCGGCATGAGGCACGAGATGCAGCAAGCCGGTGGCCCTCTGAGGCTGCCGGTTTTCTTTTGTTGTGTCGCAGTAATACATGGGATTAGAAAGTTAGGCTGGGCCTGACGAGCTACGGCGCAGAATCACATTGCGCGCCGGATTTTCGACCAGATATAGGGCGGCGAAGGCGAGCAGGATGGTGGCGGCATAGGAGATCCAGGGATCGAGTGCTGCGACATGCAGGCGATCGGTGAGATGGAAGTTGCGAACCATGTTGATGAAGTTGAAGTGGAGCAGGTAGAGGCAGTAGCTAGCTTCTCCGAGTAAGACCAGCGGCCGCCAGGTGAAGATGCGGGCGATAGGGTTGGGCCCGCTGAGACCGATCATGAGCGCGGCAAAGAGGGGCATCAACAGACCGCCATGCATCAGGATGAACGGCGCATGGGAGACGCCGGTGGCATAGAAAGCGGTGAGAGCGATGAGGCTGACAGCAGCGATCAGAGCACGTCGCAAATTGGTGAGTGAGAGATAGGTCTGGAGCCTACCAAGCGCGATTCCAATCATAAAAGTGGTGATGTAGGCCATGGGCGTGTATTTGAGCGCGCGAATCCAATAGCCGGAACTGTATCGGTTGGCGGGCGCTGTGAGGTGGTCTAGGTTAAGCAGGATGAAGAGCGAGTGGGGAACCAATCCGAGCGCCCAGATGAGGAGGAGCAGGGGGATGAGGCGTGCTGGAGACTTTGGCCAAGGCAGACGGATGAGCCAGGGGAAGGTAACGTACAGGAGCGCTTCGGCGGAGAGCGCCCAGGCGACGGTATTCCAGAAGGTAGCGAGGACTGGGCTCCAACCCTGGAGCAGCAATGGAGTGAGGAGGAGTCCGGTGAAAAAGTCGTGGTGCGAGCGGGCGTGCCACTCTGCCTGGAGCATGGGGATGGAGATAGCCAGGGACAACAGGAAGACGGGGTAGAGGCGGGCGAAGCGCGTGCGCCAGAACACACGCTTGATGAGGGGCGTGGGCCGGTCGGCATAGTTATAGGCTAGAACGAATCCAGAGAGGAGAAAGAAGAAGCCGACGAAGACGTATGCGGAGTTGATGACAGGATAAAGGAGTTGCATGTGCGGCGGGGTGAAGTGGAAAAATAGAATGCCGAGGGCAAGCACGGCGCGGAGGCCAGTCAGCGCGGGCAGATTGGGTCTGCGAGCGGAGGCGGGGTTGGGATGCAGGGTGGTGTTCACTTATTTCAAGTGTAGATGGGCTGCGTGAGTTGCGGTGGTCCTTGGTTGCGCTCGGGACGAGAGCAAAAACAGGCAACGGCAATACTACGGCAAATGCAAAGGCAACTACTGAGATTCTGCTTCGCCAGAATGGCGATCTTCATGGAGGTTATGGGGTGACGAGGGAGCCGAGAGGTTCGCCCTGGATGACGCGCGCGATGTTACCCGGCTCTTTCATGCTGAAGACCATCATCGGCATATTGTTGTCGCGGCAGAGCGAGACGGCAGCTGCGTCCATGACCCTGAGGTTGAGGCGGAGGATGTCGGAGTAGGTGATCTGGGGGAACTTGGTGGCCTCTGGGTGGGTCTTGGGGTCGGCGGTATAGATGCCGTCGACCGAGGTAGCTTTGAGCAGGATGTCGGCCTTGATCTCCATGGCGCGCAGGCTGGCTGCGGTATCCGTGGAGAAGAAGGGATTGCCGGTGCCGGCAGCGAATATGACGACGCGGCCTTTTTCCAGATGGCGCATGGCGCGACGTCGGATGTACGGCTCGGCGACCTGGCGAATTTCGATTGCGGACATGACACGGCAGTATAGGCCGAGCTTCTCGATAGCGTCCTGCAACGCGATGGCATTGATGACGGTGGAGAGCATGCCCATGTGATCAGCGGCTACGCGGTCCATATCGATGGCCTGCTGGGCTACGCCGCGAAAGAAATTTCCGCCGCCAACGACGATACCGATCTCGCAACCGAGTGCATGAATGGCTGCGATCTCGGTGGCTACCTGATGAATGAAGACGGCGTCGATACCGAAGCCTGCGCCTGCTGCGAGGGCTTCTCCGGAGAGCTTGAGGAGGACTCTTTTATACATGTCAAGCCTAAGTATCGCACGGGGTTGGAAGAGTGACGCGTGGAATAGCGGGAGAGAGATGGCAGAGGGCGTGCCATGAAACCCGACACGCCCTCGATTCACTTGCATTGCATGGAGAAGCAGTGCAGCTGTTGCGGTGGATTATTTCAGCACATTACCAGAAACTACCTGATCCGCACCGAATAATTTGATGTCGTCGCGTGTGGATTTCAGATCGAGGCGCGACATTTTGCCAGGCTTATCAGGATCGTCCACAGTCAAGACAGCTTCGGACTTTAGGGTTGAATAGAGTCGATTGAGCAAAGGTTCGAGAGTTCCAGGAGCGAACATGCCTTCAATGAGGTAGGCACCTCCCGCGCGGGCATCCATCTGGCCGAAGTTATCCGCGGCTTCCACGGCAGTTCCACCGCTGCGGTTCGGATCGGCGACGATGGGATCCTGCCAGAAGAAGGGGTAGGGGATAATGCTGGCAATCTCCAACTTAGCCGCAGCGCCTAAGACATCGGGGTTGACTGAATCCCCGGCCTGACCCTGACCGTTACTGCGAATGGCACCATCGGTGAAGAGGAGGATGGCGCGTAGTTTAGCAGGGTCGGGGGTAGGCCAATGTGCTGCCAGATAACCGATGCACGAAAAGGGATTTCCATTGTCGTTCTTTGGGTTGGCGGCTTCTTGCCTGGTTTTGGCAATTAGCGCTTTTCCGGCGAGGTCGCGGTCCGTGGTGAAGGGCTGGGTCACTACCACTTTGCTTTGTAGCAGCCAGCCTACGCCAATCTCCACGTTGGGAGGCATGTCATGGAAGAACTTTTTAAGCGCATCGAACTGGCCCCCTGCGCCAAGCATCTGCTCCGAGTCCAAAAGTACCATCAACTGCAAACCATGAGGGCCACCGAGAAGCTGATCGAAGTGAGTAACGGGGGCAACCTTTCCGCCGATCTTGATCTGGCCGATATCGGCCTGGGTGAGCGGCGGCTGGGGCAGAAAGCTCTCGTCAAGTTTGGCGTGCATCGGCATGCCACGCACCACGATCAAGGTGGGTGTGGACTGTGCGGTGGCCTTGGGAGCGAAAGCGAAGAGGACGAAAAGGGAGCTGGCCACGGCAACCAGGGTGCGGGCGGGGCTGAGGCGACGGGACGTGATACAGGCAAGTATTGGTTTGGTGAATTGCGGAATCATGGCAGGCTCTCCTGTAGCCTAATAGTTCAATGCAGACAACCTCAGTCAGACGCTCTGAAGAGCGGAAAAGATGTCCCACCCAATATACAAGAATGCAGTAGTCACAGGCCAAAGGGAGAGCTATCCCAGTCTTTATTGCAGTGCTCATGGATGGGACATCGGCATGTTGAGGAGCGAAGGGTCAGATGCCCTCACCCATGCTAACGTGGTCCCAGCGGGCGGCCTGCTCTGTGCGGTACTGTGCGCGTTCTTCTTCCTCGACGGTAAAGGGCGTGGCAGGATCCTGCCGCGCGGACTGCAACTCGCCATCGAGCCGCTCGACGCGGTTGGTAAGACGCTTGACCTCATCGGAGAGGACAATGATGACGTCGGAGAGCGGGTCGTTGACATCGTGCGGATCGGTGATCAGGACGCGCTTGCCGTTCTGGTAGACGATGTGGGCGGGGACGCCGACCACTGTGGAGTCGGGAGGTACATCGCGGACGACGACTGAGCCTGCACCGACGCGTGAGTTTTCGCCAATGGTGATATTGCCCAGGATATTGGCTGTGTTACCGACAAAGACGCCCTTGAGCAGGGTTGGATGACGTTTACCTTCGCCCTTTCCGGTACCGCCCAGCGTGACTCCCTGATAGAGAGTGACATCGTCGCCGACAATGGCAGTTTCGCCGATGACGACACCCATGCCGTGGTCGATGAAGACGCGGCGACCGATGCGCGCGCCGGGATGAATCTCCACGCCGGTCCAGAAGCGGGTAATCTGCGAGAGGAACCTCGCAGGCAGGCGCAAATGCCTGCGCCATAGCCAGTGATTGATGCGATGCGCCCATACCGCATGAAGCCCTGGGTAGCAGAGCATAACCATAACCCGTGAAGTGGCGGCCGGATCGCGCTCTAAGACGCAACGCACATCTTCGCGGATGGATGTAAACAGGTTCATAGCGCGATCGGGGAGGTTGGCGTGGCCAGAGCCTGCTGGCGCAGTTCGTCGAAGAGGCCGGTGGAGAGATAGCGTTCGCCGAAGTCGGGAAGGACGACGACGATCAACTTACCAGCATGTTTCGGGTCGTGGGCAAGCTGCACCGCGGCATGAACCGCGGCACCCGAAGAGATACCGACCAGAAGTCCCTCCTCGCGCGGTAAGCGGCGCGCCATGGCAAAGGCTTCGTCATTCGTGACCTGGATGATCTGGTCGACCAGGTCGGTTTGCAGCACTGTGGGGACGAATCCAGCACCGATGCCCTGAATTTTATGCGGGCCGGGCGCTCCGCCGGAGAGAACGTGGCTATCCGTAGGCTCGACTGCCACAGTCCAGAAGCCGGGCTTGCGCGGCTTGATGTACTGGCTGACGCCGGTGAGCGTGCCGCCCGTGCCGACGCCGGATACGAGGATGTCTGCATTGCCGTCTGTGTCGTTCCATATTTCTGGCCCGGTGGTGTCGAAGTGAACCTTTGGATTGGCGGGATTGTTGAATTGCTGGAGGATGAAGCTGTTGGGCGTCTGTCGCTGCAACTCCTCGGCTTTGGCGATAGCGCCCTTCATGCCATTGGGGCCTGGAGTGAGCACAATCTTTGCGCCGTAGGCCAGCAGCAGGATGCGCCGCTCCACGCTCATGGTTTCAGGCATGGTGAGGATGATGCTGTATCCCTTGACCGCGGCCACGAAGGCCAAGCCAATGCCGGTGTTGCCGCTGGTGGGCTCGATAAGTACGGTCTCGCCCGGCTTGATCTTGCCGTCGCGTTCGGCGGCTTCGATCATGGCGAGGCCAATGCGGTCCTTGACGCTGCTGGCAGGATTGCGGCTTTCCAGCTTGGCGACGACACGCGCAACGCAACCCTGGGTAACGTGGTTGAGTTGGACCAGCGGAGTACTGCCGATGAGGTCTGTGACTTTCTGTGCGATGTTCATGGGGTCCCCTTTACTCGTGACCCGGCGCGATGCCGGTGTTACGCTGCTGAGTGGGCGCTGCTGCAATAGAAGCAGCGTCCAATGCGATGGCAGAACATTATGGGGTCAACAGAAAAATGCGCGGGGAGATGATGCAATGCGGCCGTAGAGGCTTCCGGCGACACGCTTTCCATGGAGCTTGACCGTGGCTGGCCTGCGTGGACGTTCGAAACGGTGCTGATTGCGATCACTCATCACTCTATCTGAGATTATAGGAAGGGCGGAGAGCAATGTCGAACCATGCGGGGTAGCGTGGCGAGTTATTTGGCTGGGAAGGACCCGTATTTCCGGCAACCTGACTTGAAGGGATTTGCGGAAGGTTCAAGCTGGATGTGCGATCATCGCAAAGTTCACGTCAAAGGACACATCCGCGAAATCTCTGGCGGACTATACTTCACGCAATGTTCCAGGGAATAACGAGAAGTACGATGCCAGCCTCCTCGACCGATTTGCTGGACGGTTTACAAGGTGACAACAGGAAGATGCGTCGGATCCGCAAGTTTTCAGCAATTTCCTCGGGGTTGTTTCTGCCGATGTCAGAGTTTGCGGACAAGCTGGGAGAGGTACTCAGCAGGCCCGTGGTGGATGCAACTCACCTCTCTGGCGGATTCGATATCAAATTGATGTGGCTTCACGATAGCGATGCTGACATGGCCCGGGAGAAGCAATATGGGAAGCAATATGGAATTGATGTCGACAACCTTCCTTCTTCCCTAACTACCGCGCTGCGGGAGCAGCTGGGGTTGCGTATACGACCTGCAAAGGTTCCATCCAAGGTCATCTTCGTGGACCGCATCAATCCTCAACCCACTGAGAACTAATGTTTCGTGGTTGACCAACCTTGAGCGCCCGTCGGAGTATGGTAGCGACGCACCCTGCGCCGACAGATAAGCCAGGATCATTGGGCCGCGTTTCGCATTCGAATAAGGAGCGTGTTGTGAATCGACGCAAATTTGTACAGGCGGCTGGAGTTGCAGCCTTGGGTGGTGGCAGGTGGTTGCGCGCGCAGAGTGCTGCTGCGCCAAAGGCTGCAAGTGTCGTGGCGATTCCGGCTTCTGTGCCCTGGAAGCAATTTGAGGTTACATCCGCCTTGTATGCGTGGGACCTGCACGACGAGGGCGTAGAGCAGGTTCTGGACAATGTGCAGTCGATGGCTGCGGTCAACTCGGTATACATCATTGGGCAGATGCATCCGGAGCGCAGGCCGGAGACCTCCTCGACGTATCCGCACAATCCGGTGCGGCCTTTCTGGATGGCCGAGGACGCTCGCGCGAACTGGTTCTTTGATCCCAAGCGCTATGGGCGCATCAAGCCGCGGTCCTCTGACTTCGCGTGGCTTGCCGATACCGACTGGACGCGTCTCTTCGTGGATGCCGCGCGCAAACGCGGCCTACGCGTGGGCTTCGAGTTCTCCCACTCGCTGGTGGACAAGCAGCGGGTGGAAGGCGAGTTTGCCGATCTGGCGAATCGCAATATTCATGGCGAGATTACCCATGTGCGCAACTGGCTTCGCCCCGTTTGTCCCAATCAGCCGGACGTACGCGAGTATGCTGTCAATGCGTTCACCGAAGTTATCGAGAAGTACAACGTGGACTGGATTGAGTCGGCGATCGTGTTGATGGACGAGGCAGTGGGTGGCAGTCCGGCGGGCGGAGGCGGATGCTTTTGCGCAGCCTGCAAAAAGGCTGCTCCGGCATTTGGGATCGATTTGGAGAAGATCCAGGCGGCATTGCTGAAAGATCCTACATTGCAGCCGGAGCTTGGCCAATGGCAACAATTCCGATTCGCTTCGGTGGTGGCGTTTTATAAAGTACTGCATGCGGCAGTGCATAAGGCGAAGCCCGGCATCGTGTTGCGCTATGACATACACGCAAAGAATATTCGCGACTTCGGCACGGATGTTATGCAGTTGAAGCCATATCTGGATGCGCTGCGTATCCAGGATTACTCCGAGCAGACAGGTCAGGCCGCGTCGATGGAGGGCAAGCGTACATGGTTGACCGAGGAACGGGGAAACGTAGGGCCGAATTTCGAGTTGATCAGTGGAGTTGCGGTTAGGCCGCGCGCGACGCCGGAGTTGATTCGGCAGGGCGTGAAGATCGCGGTCGAGACGAAGATGAACGGCATCATGCTGGGCTTCTACGATGGGGCTGATTTCCCCAACCTGCGGGCTGTACGCGCGGGGCTGGTGGATGCGGGCCTTCGCGTAGCGGCGTCCTAGCAAAGTGTAGTTAAGCCACGGAACCGAAATAGGGTGGTAGTACTAACGCCTCGGTTGCATGATCCGGTGGACGTGCTAGCTCACCTCGAAGCGATCGCCGCGTTTGGGGCAGAGGACCTCCAGTTTGTAGCGCTCTTCGATCTTCGCTTTCAGCACGGTCATCGCCGACAACTCACCATGCACCAGAAAGACCTTCTTGAGCGTGGGCGCGACGGGAGCCATCCAGTCGAGGAGCTCCTGCTGATCGGCGTGACCACTGAGCGAGTCGATGGAATCGACCTCGGCGCGCACGCGCATGGGCTCGCCCAGGATGTTGACCTCAGGCAGCTTGTCGAGCAGCTTGCGTCCCAACGTGTTCTCTGCCTGATAACCGGTGATCAGGATCAGGTTGCGCGGATCCTCGATACCGTTCTTGAGGTGGTGCAGAATGCGGCCTGCCTCGCACATACCCGACGCTGACATCACGATAAACGGCACGCGTAGATCGTTGAGCGCCTTACTTTCCTGCACGGTCTGGGTGTAGCGCAGACGCTTCCATCCGAAGGGATCCTCACCCTTGGATGTGAAGCTGGTGGGGCCCTCGTCCCACTCTTCGGTGTGATTACGGAAGACGCTGGTGACGGCGACGGCCAGTGGGCTATCGACAAAGATGGGGAGGTCGGAGATTTGTTTCGCGTCGATGAGTTCGTGCAGGAGCATCACCAACTGTTGCGTGCGTTCGACGGCGAAGGCGGGAACGATGATGTGTCCGCCGCGCGCGGTGACGCGCTGGACGATGTCTGCGAGCTTCTGCTTGACGTCACCTACCGGTGAGTGGAGGCGGTCGCCGTAGGTGCTCTCCATGATGAGGTAGTCTGCGGCGGGTGCGGCATCGGGATCGCGGATGATAGGGAGGTTCTTGCGGCCCACATCGCCGGAAAATAGCAGACGCGTCTTCTGTCCCTTCTCCACCGCGTCGATCAGTACGCAGGATGAGCCGAGCATGTGGCCCGCGTTCGACGTGGTCATGGTGAATCCGGCGTCCTTGGTGGAACCGGCGAGGAGTTGCGGCTCATGCAGTTTGACAGGCTGAAACTGCTGGCATACCTGTGCGGCATCGTCCTGGGTGTAGAGCGGAGGAACCGGCGCAGGACCGGTAGGCAGACCGATGGCTTTGCGTCGGTTACCGCGCTTGCTCAGGAACTCCGCGTCGCTCTCCTGAATGTGCGCGCTGTCCTTCAACATCGGCGTGCATAGGTCGATGGTGGCGGGCGTTGTGTAGATGGGCCCGCGATAGCCCTGCTTGCCGAGTAGAGGCAATACTCCGCTGTGGTCGATGTGCGCGTGGGAGAGGACGACCGCGTTCAATCCTCCGGCGGCAAGCTGCTGCGGCGTGAGGGCGAGGTGTGAGTTGATGTCGGCAGCCTGCTGGCGATGGCCCTGGTATAGGCCGCAGTCCAGCAGAACATTTTGGCCCGCGCATTCGATGTGGTGGGACGACCCGGTGACGGTTTGATCCGCACCCCAGAAATGCAAACGAATTGCCATGTGCTCTCCTGTACTACTGTGGTCCGCTGGCAAATCGCTTCACCGAGCCCCACTGCCGTGTTCTCAACGGGATAACGATAACATCCGAGACTAACCTCTCAGTAGCGAGATGTTGGCAATCCAGGGTACCCCCTCCCTCTATTTTCGCAAAGTATTCAAAACAAAAGGAAAAGTATATATACCGGGGGTATACGGCATATGGGGGGGTGGTATACGAGATGGATTGATCCGAGGCAGGTTTAAGGCCTTCCTTTCTATTTCCGTCCTATTTAAATTGTACGGGTTGGAGGGTAACTAGTATGCCAAGTATTTTTAGGTTTTAAGTGATGTAGATGGAAGAGGTTAGGTGGTTTTTGGAGTGTCGAGCCCCTTGACAGGAAAACAGGGGGCAGGGGTCAGGGAACAGGGGTGGTTGTCAGTTGCAGGTTGTGAGTTAAGGGCGAAAGCGGTCGTTCCGGCTGCGCCTGCACTCCGGCCGTCGGCAGAGGGGAAGCGGGTCTTCGACCCGGGCTATTATGGCACGGCTGAAGCCGTGCCCTTCCGAGGTGGGGACGGACGGAGAGTTGGCTGCGGAAAGGCGAAGGAAAGGGCAACGACGGAGATTCTGACTCTTCGAGTCAGAATGACGGGCTAAACAGACAAAGGCAAATACGGGGATTCTTCGCTGCGCTCAGAATGACAAGGGCAACGACGGAGACAAATACGGAGATTCTTCGCTGCGCCAGAATGACGAGCTAAACACACAAAGGCAAATACGGGGATTCTTCGCTGCGCTCAGAATGACAAGGGCAACAACGGAGACAAATACGGAGATTCTGGCTGTGCCAGAATGACGAGCGTAAAACAAAGACCCCACCCTTTCGCGATGAGATTGCGAAAGAATGGGGCACTCGGCGAATTTATTTGGAGCAATGGCAGGCGTCTTCGGCGGCGGTGGGGGAGCGTTCGGCGAAGACTTTTTGGGCGGCGATGAGGCCGTTGCCGAAGGCGAAGCTGGGCGATGGGAATGACTTTGCGATGACCTGTTCCAGCGCGCCGATGATGGCGATGGTGTCGAGGTAATCGAAGAAGCCGAGGTGGGCTATACGGAAGATTTTGCCTTTCATCTCACCCTGGCCGTTGGCGATGATAGCTCCGAAGCGTGACTTGAGTTCCTTGACGACGACGCTGGAATCGACGCCATCGGGTGCGATGACGGCTGTAGCAGCGGCGGCGGGGCAGTTTGGCGAGAAGAGCTTCATGCCGAGTGCGGCGACGGCAGCACGGGTCATTGCGGCGACGGTTTCGGCGTTCTCGATGAGTTTTTTGCGTCCAGCGACGAGGTCTCCGGCGGGGTTCTCCGGTGTGGCGGCCTGGTGTGCGATGTAGTCGAGGGCCGCGCCGAGGCCTGCGATGAGGGCGACGGAGGGAGTGTAGGCGCTCTCCCCATTTTTGGCGTTCTTACGCTCCTTACGGAGGTCGAAGTAGTAGCGCGGGTTGTAGGTGGACTCCATGCGGTCCCAGGCGCGCTGGCTTATGGCGAGATAGGCGAGGCCGGGAGGGATCATCACGGCCTTCTGGGATCCGCCGATGAGGACGTCGATGCCGAGCTTGTCCATGTTGATGTGGGTGGTGCCGAGGCCGGTGATGGCATCGACGACGAGGAGCGCTTCGGAGTTGGCTTCCTTGAGCAGCCGGGCAACGCCGCCGAGGCAGTGGCGAGCACCGGTGGAGGTCTCTGTGGCCTGCATGAAGACGACGCGAGTTTCGAGCTTGAGCGCGGCCTTGACCGCGTCGAGCGAGAAGGTCTCGCCGTATGGCGCGGAGACGAGATCGACCTCGCAACCGAAGGCCTTGGCGAGGCCGGCCCAGCGTTCGCCGAACTTACCGGCGCTGAGAACCAGCACGCGGTCTCCGGGCGAGGTGAGGTTAGAGACGGAGGCTTCCATCGCACCTGTTCCAGAGCTGGAGAGGACGATAACGTCGTTGGTGGTGCCGACGAATTCCTTGAGTTGAGCGAGCACGCGGGAGAAGATGGCGCGGAACTCCGCGGTGCGGTGGTGCATATCTGCGGCTGCCATGGCGAACTGGGCGGCGGGAAGCAGCGGGGTGGGGCCGGGCGTAAAGAGTCGAGTTTTCTGGATCATATTTTTATTGTAAAGGAGGGGTATGAACGAGATTTGTGCCCGATGTCACGGGGTGGAAGGAATAGCTGCTAAGAGGCGCGGGCGCAATCATTTGTTTAGCTCCGCTTTGACGAGTTCGGAGACGAGCTTGCCGTCGGCGCGGAGGCCGGTAGCGAGGATTTGCTGCTGGGCAAGCTTCATGACGGCACCCATATCGCGAGGCGTTGGCTTTTGGCCGGTGCTGGCGGCGAGCTGTGCGACAGCTGCGACCACGATGGTGCGGAGCTGGTCTTCTCCAGCGGCCTGGGGCATATAGGTCTCGATCATGTCGATCTCAGCCTGCTCCTTGGCGGCGAGTTCTGGGCGGCCACCTTTGGTGAAGCTGTCGACCGATTCGCGGCGCTGCTTGAGGAGGGTGGTGAGGACCTGGGACTGCTCGGCGTCGGTGAGCGGTTGGCGCTTGTCGATTTCTTTGGAGCGCAGCGCGGATTTGACCATGCGCAGGGTGGTGAGGCGATGATCCTGATGGGCCTTCATGGCGGCGATGATGTCCGCGCCGATTTTTTCTGCGATGTTCATACAATTCTCTCCGTGCCACGCGTCTCTACGGGCACTTTCATTGTACGAGGTTGTAAGGTGGTCCGGGCGTGACTTGTGGCTTGCGCATGGCAGGATTGCGATAGGATAAAGACGAGGGAACTATGCACTTGATTGAGATCAAACACATGCGTCTTTTGGCGATTGCCGCGATACTTTTGCTGCTGTCTAGTGCGTCTGTGAGGGCGCAGCGATATGTGCCGAAGCCCAATGAGGGCGAGAAGTTCAAGGACACGTCGATGCTGAAGCCGCCGGCTGGGGCCAAAGTTGCGATCATCGTATTTGAGGACCTGGAGTGCCCAGCCTGCGCTGCGTCGTACCCCATCGAACATCAGGCTGCGTCCCACTACAACATTCCCCTGGTGCGGCGGGACTTTCCGTTGCCGATGCATATCTGGAGCTTCGATGCGGCGGTGTGGGCGCGGTATTTGCAGGACAAGGTATCGCCGAAGACGGGGGATGATTATCGCGGCGCGGTGTTTGCGGCGCAGCGGGGGATTGCCAGCAAGGACGACATGCTGAACTTTACCCGGAAGTTCTTCCAGACGCATGGTCTGCAAATGCCATTTGTGGCCGATCCGACAGGGCAGTTCAAGAAGGAAGTGGAAGCGGACAAGGCGGTGGGCGATCGGCTGGGAGTACAGTACACGCCGTCGATCAGCGTAGTGACGCAGCATGAGTGGGTGCACGTGACGGAGATCGACTCGCTGTACGCGACCATCGACGAGCTGCTTGCAAAGACCAAGTCTGAGCCGAGTCCGGTGAAGACGAGCCCAGCGAAGACGACACCTGCGAAGAAGGCTGTGCAGCATCCGTAACGGGCATGGTTGAGGAAGACGGCCCGGGGCTGAGGCCCATCCTTGCAGGGGCCATTATTCAGGGCCTGAAGGCCCCTGCTCCCTCCTATACGAAAAGAACAGACAACCGCAAATCAAAATTGATTGGCGATTAGCGGTAGGGCGAGGAGGCAGAAGCTTGCCTGCGCGACCAGGACTGTTCCGGTGAGGATGAGGAAGAGCTTGCGTTGGCGAGATTCGAGCGCGTCGGCAAAGACTCCGCCGATGAAAGTAAAGAAGAACGGCAGCGCCCAGAGCCAGGGCGCGGTGACCGTTTGGGTGGTGATGAGCGGTGCGAGCGCGAGCAGAACCAGCAGCGGCGCTGTGTTGCCAAAGTAACGGCTGCGGCTCACGGAGATATAGAGCAGCGCGGAAACGGCAAACGCGGTGAGGATAGGTAGGTTGGCGAGGCTGTCGGCGAAGCCACGAGCCATGAGGAAGCTGCGAACACCTGCGAGGGAGAACCAGAAGCGCGCTGCGCCGCCGGTGAAGACGTAGCTGAATGCGGGCAGGTGGAATCCATAGAACGCGAAGAGAAGGACCATGGCGCCGACGGCTGCGAGGAGCAGAATCTGCATGACGTAGGAGCGGCGCTTCTGTGCGAGATAGAGCATGAAGGCCAGCGCGGCGAAGAAGCCGAAGATGGCGGCGAGCAGATGGGCTGCGGCGGTGAATCCAAGCGCGACGGTGAGTAGCACGATGCGCGGACGCCATTTGCGGCGCGGGCCCTGCATGGCGTGGGCGACTCCAATGGCGGTGTAGATGAGGCCGTAGAGTCCCCACATGGCGAGGACGTCATTATTGGGTGTGACGGCCATGCGGACGACGGTGGGGCAGAAACAGTAGAGACCGAGCGCGAGGAATCCGCCCTCGTTGCCGTAGAGACGACGCGCGACCCACCACAGTCCTCCTCCCAGCAACAGTGCGAAGAAGACGAAGGGCAGGTGGATGAGCACGACGACGAACTGGAGTTGATGGCGCGACTCCCATATGGAACCGTTGAGCGAGTCGCCGGGGTAGAGGCGGTTGGCGGGCGCGCGGAAGTGATCGACTGCGAGCAGGGTGAGCCGCTGCAGGGTGAGTGGAAGGCCGGCGGCGCGGTAGGCGAAGGTGCCGTCTCCGTTGAGGTTTCCGCAGGTGGTGAAGTATCCCTCGAGGGGCGAGGGACGCTCCCACATCTCGCGGCCACAGCGGGCGAATCGGTAGTCGGAGGTGGAGAGTTGCTGGTGGCCGACGACCCAGAGGCACTGGGCCAGGAAGGCAAGCAGAATAAGCGCGGCAAGACGCTGCGGCCGCCCGATGTGGATGCGCGGGAGGGTCATGCGGCGATGGCTGGCGGATTCGATGGGGAGGTTGGTGCCACGCATCGAGTGTATCGCGGGGGACGGGGAAGACGAAGATTATGATGTGGGGAAGGAATAAGGGTACTGGAAGAAAAGAAACTCCCACATCTCAAATGCGAGATGTGGGGCACCCGGCAGGTTTCTTTAACCTGGCCGTGTATGGTGGGAGATGAGGTGCTATGCAGTCGATCACATTCACACCTGGGCGGGCATTTCTCTCTTCGGATTCGCCGACGGTTCCGTGGACGGTGGTGTTCGAGGATGAGGGTGTTGCGGGCTATTTTTACGCCTGTGACCGATCGCAGACGACACAGGAAGATAGCCTACTGGACGCGATGCTGATCTATAACGTCGGCGCACTGGCGGCGAGCGATGCTGAACTGGAGCGGCCGACGGCGGAGCGAATTGCCGCGGTGGAGTGGTCGCGCGATGGGATGCTGGCAGTGCTGTATCTGGATGGCGTGGCGCAGGCACTGGTTGATTTTGGGGTTCGCTGCGGATATTGCCGGATGGATTTTCCAAACTTCGTTGCGGAACCGGGCGACACATGGCGCAAGAGCAGTCACGCATGGTCGGATGCGGCGGTACAACGATTTGAGGCAGCGCTGTACGCGTGAGTTATTTTTCTGGGAGGAAGAGGGACTCGATTTCGAGCCAGTTGTGGACTCGGCGGAAGTCGGTGACGGCGGCGTTGTGGGGTGCGTCGTAGAGGATTCCGGTGCCGGAGAAGCGGCGGAGCTGGCGCGGATTGTCGTCGATGAGGTAGTCGGCGCGGAGGATGCCTTTGTCGCCGCAGAAGACGATGTGGGTGGCGGGGATGGTGGGGAAGTGGCGGGCGAGCCAGCGGTACTTGGCGTTGAAGGAGGTGGGGACCTCCATGGCGGCGGAGGCGATGAAGACTTCGAAGTGCTGCTGCAGGCGGCGGAGGACGCGGGGCGCGTCGAGCATGACATCGAGATCGGCGAAGAAGTCTTCGGAGCGGAGATACTCCTCGAGGCGGGGATGGCGGTCAATGGCGACGACATCCCAGATCCACTTGCCGTGCAGGTCGGCCTTGGTGAGGTTGCCGTCGTAGTCGCGGTTATAGCGGATGAGGTGTTCGGTGACGGTGTCTGCGATGACTTCGTCCATGTCGACACAGATACGCTTGAGATCGGTGGTCATGGTTATATTATCGGCGATTGGTGAGGACGACGGTTCAAGGGGAGCGGTCCGGGGCTAAAGCCCACTGCTCCCTCCGGAAATACAAGGATGCCCACCCATGTTCACCCCACCAGCGAAGCTGGTGGGGACCCCGATTAGCCGCGATGAAGCCGCGTCATGAATGGGGCACCCAGTACTCAGGATGACGGAGTTCAGAGGGAGCGGACGATTTGTGCGGCGATGGATTCTGAGCGGACGGGTTTGGGCTGGGGGGAGTCGCGGGCGGGATCGTAGTAGAGGAGGTGGCCGCAGTTTTCGCAGGTCATCATGGTGTGGCTGGATTCTGAGTCGGCGCTATTGTCGCGGAGGTCGTTCCAGCGCTGGGGGCGGACCATGATGCGGCATGCGGAGCATTGTTGGTTGATGGCCTGGGAGACTGCGGTGCCCTTGGATCGGCTGATGCGGTCGTAGGTGGCGAGGGAGTCATCTCCGGTGGGGCTTTGGGAGATTTCAGTGCGAAGTGCGGCGCGTTTGGCGTCGATTTCGGCGAGAGCGGCGCGGTCGATGGCGAGGAGTTCGTTGGTGCGGAGACGTTCGCGATCCAACTGCACGGCGAGTTCGGCGACGGTGTTGTCTGCGATGGCAAGTTGGGCATCGAGCTGTTCGCTGCGCTCCATGCTGTCGAGTTCGGCGTCTTCGAGGCGGCTGATCTCGGCGCGGGCGAAGGATGTTTCGTGCTCCAGCGCGGTGACCTGGATGGTGCTGGTGGCTGCGTCGATCTTCTTCTGGGTGCGGCCGAGCTTGAGGCGCTGGTCTGCGATGTCGGATTCGAGGCGGCGGCGTAGGGCATCTTCCCTGGCGATGAGATCGACGACGACGGTGCGCTGTCCCTGGGTGGCAGCGGCCTTGAGTTCGAGTGTGGCGACCTGGCGAGGGAGCGCAGCGATCTGGTCGCGCAGATGCTTTGCCTCGATATCGAATTGCTGCAGGACGACGAGTTTGGCGAGATCCGGATGCATGGTAGGCCCTCCCGGTTTGCACCATCCGCGCCCGGCGCGACAGCACGCAAGCTGCGGATAGCGGAAGACTTCGAGTCTAGCATGAGGCTGTTGCGCATGGCAGAGCTTGTGGGCTGGACGGCGCGGGCAGGATGCGACGTGGCAGTTGCAGACAGCGATGGGGTGAATCAAATTGGTTCAGCTATATAGATCACTTTTCAACATAAAGCGCATCCTAGTTGACAGACATACAGTATTCTGTAAAAGATGGCCCCGCAAAGTGGGCTGCATGGATGTGAAGGAGAACCGGGCTATGGCAGAAAAAGTAAAGAAGGAAAAGGCACCTGCAAAACCACGAGCTAAAGCAGCAACTCCACGGAAGGCGGCAGCAACGGTCAAGAAGACAACGGTAGCGGAGGCGAATGGCAAGCCCACGGTGGTAAAGACGGCTTCGCCGGAAGCGATTGCGAGCCTGGCTTATCGCTATTGGAAGGAGCGCGGCGGGCAGAATGGCCAGGATTGGCAGGACTGGTTGCGCGCGGAACGAGAGCTAACCTCTTCGTGAAACGGATTGTTGGAAGTATTGTTATCGGACTGATCGCTGCGCTGGCGTTGGTATATGTGTGCGACTGCGCGGTGTGGCGTGTACGCGTGGCGATGGGCGGCGGCATGGGGTCTGTGGTTGTGAGCAACATTGTGGTGATGCCGCTGAAGGGCAGCAAGGAAGAGTACGACTGGGGTGGGACTGCCGAGGTGAGCTGTAGCCAGTCGATCTTTCCGCAGGCGGGCAGCGGTGCTTGCTGGTGGCTGCGGCGGCATAATGTGGTGTTCGAGCGGTGAGGGAATGGGGTGCCCGAAATTCCCAGGTCTCAGAAGCGAAACCTGGGGCACCCGGCGATTGATGCTGTCATGTGAACGTTATTTGGGGAGGGGATAGGCGGCTCTGACGAGGGCGAGTGCTTGTTCGCTGGTGGTGATGGTGCCTTCGAGTTGGGCGTCTTCGGCGAGGGCGAGCATAGGTTTGAACTGGGGTGAGGGGCCATATCCGGCGGCGATGAGGTCGCTGCCGGTGAGGAGTGGTGCGGGGCGAAGGTCGGGGGCGGGCTCGGCTTCATACTGGGCGCGGGCAAAGTTGTAGCAGGTGAGGTCGCCGTGGGCTGAGGTAGCGTCGAGGCGATGCAGCGCGAGGTGCTCGTGGAAGCGGGGCAAGCGGAGAAAGCGCTTGAGGGTGGATTGCTTCATCTGGAGAACATCGCCAAAGCGCATGTGGTTGCGGACAAGAGCGAGGATTTGTGCGGTATCGTCGTTGGAGAAACGAAGGCGCGCGAGGATGGTCTCGCTGATGCGGACACCGGCCTCGACGTGGCCGTTGAATCGGATACGGGAGTTGGGGATGGCGGGGTCGGCAGGCTGGTAGGTGGCGGGCTTGCCGATGTCGTGGAGGAGTACGCCCCAGGCGAGTGTACTTCGTGCCGTTCTCGACGCTTCGCGTGAAGGCAAAGGCGAATCTGTGGCAGGTCCGAGCATTTCGAGCATGAGCATGGTGTGGGTCCAGACATCGCCCTCGGGGTGAAACTGGGGCGGCTGGGCTACGCCGCGCAGGCGAACCACTTCGGGCAGCACATGGCCGAGCAGGCCGGTTTCGTAGAGCAGTTCGAAGCCGCGGCGCGCGCCTCCCTCGGTGAGGATGCGGGTGAGTTCGTCGCGAATGCGCTCCGTGCTGACCTGGGCGATCTCGGCGGCGTGGCGGCGGATGGCGGCGAAGGTTGTGGGCTCAATCTGAAAGCCGAGACGCGCGGCGAAACGGACTGCGCGCAACATGCGGAGCTTGTCTTCTGCGAAGCGCAGGCTGGGGTCGCCGATGGAGTGGATGATGCTGGCGGCAAGGTCTTTTCTTCCCTCTACGAAGTCGAGCGTTGCGGAGGCGGAGTCGCCGCTGGCCAGCGGATCGAGCAGCAGGCCGTTGATGGTGAAGTCGCGGCGCAGGACATCCTCGCGGGGATCGGTGGTGTAACGGACGGCGTCTGGACGGCGGCCATCGGAGTAAGCGCCATCGGAACGGAAGGTGGCGACCTCCGTTGTGATGGAGATGTCGTCGATTTGATCGCAGACGAGGATGACGCCGAAGTGTGCGCCGACGGAGAAGGTATTGGGGAAGAGCGCGGTGATCTGGTCGGGGGTGGCGGAGGTGGCGACGTCGTAGTCCTGTGGTTCGAGGCCGAGCAGGAGATCGCGCACGCAGCCACCGGCGAAGAAGGCCTGGTGTCCGGCGTCGCGCAGACAGCGAACGAGGTCGAGGGCGGCGCGGTAGTGCGGGTTGGATGAATTCACGGTACGCTCCCCCTCCCTACTTTAGACTCAAATTCCCAACTATTTCATGGGTCGGATGAGGGGATGGATTATCCTTATCGCGAGATTTCTGTATGGAGGTCTGGTGCATGAAACGAGTTGCGCTACTCATTGTTTTACTTCTCTGCTGTGCCGCACAGGCGATGCGTGCGCAACAGGCATCGGCGATACGACCGGGTGCGGTGCCGGCGGATGTCCCGGCCAAGGTGGCTGACTCGAACTTTCCTCTGCGGGTGCATCTGTTGACCGCGAAGTTTGGAGGTATTAGCGGACGATATCACGGCTATGGCAGCGGCAATGTGGTGGGCAGCGGCGCGGAGCTGGGCTTCGATTACGGATTTGAGTGCAGTGTGCCATTTGTGGCGAACGAGGGTGAAGGCGATGTGTACCAGGCTCGCTGGACCAGCTCGCAGTATGGCCTTGAGATATTGGTGGCCGAGGCAGGTGTGCAGCAGCCACGGGAACAGACCTGCACGCTGCGGCTGGCGGTGACGAAACATCCTTTTGAGCCGGGCAATACCGTGGCATTAACGCATGGCGTGTCGTATAGTCTGCGCAAGCGCTGGCAGGACCCCGACTTTGCGTATGAGGAGACGCAACTGGACTATCCGCTGCACTTCCATGTGGTGGACGGCCAGCGAACGGAAGACGATGCCGCGGACCATGGATGGGGGACGGCGAATCTCTACGATCCAGCGGAGCGTACGCAACAGGGCGCGGAGTACAGCTACAACTGCACCTACGGATTCCTGACCAACACGCAGATTTCGGGTTTCTACCAAGCGCGATGGGTGAAGCCGGGCAGCGAGCTGGAGGTGATGCTGCAGCGCACGGGATCGGACAAGGTGGATAAGTGCTCGGTGCAGGTGACGATGAAGGCGCAGAAATATCCGGAGAGCCATCACATTACGGTGAATGCGCAGGCGTCGGCTGGGAGCAGGGTGGGAGCGGCGACGCCGTAGGGAAGTTGAAGGTTACTGGGTGGGTCAAAAACGACGCTGCGGGAGAAGTGTGTGTGGGTGGAAGCGCGCAGTCTCTATGATGAATAGATGGGATCGCAGGGAAGGCCGGGCGTGGCGAGCGGACTGATATTGGGGATTGAGAGCTCGTGCGACGAGACGGCGGCGGCGGTGGTGCGCGCGGGCGGCGAGGTGCTGGCCAATGTGGTGGCGTCGCAGATGACGCTGCATGCGAAGTATGGGGGAGTGGTCCCGGAGCTGGCCAGCCGCGAACATCTGCGCAACATTGTTCCGGTGGTGCGGGCTGCGATGACGGAGGCTGGGCTGGAGTTTGCGGAGTTGGATGCGATTGCCGTGACCGAGGGGCCGGGGTTGGCCGGAGCTCTTCTAGTGGGGATCACATATGCGAAGGCGCTGGCGCTGGGGCTGGGAAAACCGCTGATCGCGGTGAACCATCTGGAGGGGCACATCTGGGCCGTGTTGATGGGACAGGAGACAGTGATCAGGGAGATGCCGCTGCTGGCACTGGTAGTGAGTGGGGGACACACGCATCTGTATCTATGTACCCACATCTCAGAGACGAGATGTGGGGCACCCGATTCTGACCCCATTCGTGATGGTGAAGCTGTCACGAATGAGGCAACCGATATCGTGGGAGACGTAAAGCAAACGAAGGAGATTCTGAGCGACGCTCAGAATGACGAACGGAAGAATGGGGCCACCGAATCCCGCCCAAGCGAAGCTTGGACGGGGCACCCGGATTTGTGGAGATACAGGAATGTGGGGCGGACAGTGGACGATGCGGCCGGTGAGGCGTTCGACAAGGTGGCCAAGCTGCTGGGGTTGGGGTATCCCGGCGGGCCGTGGATGGATGCGCTGGCAAAGGCGGGGAACCCAAGAGCGGTGGAGTTCAAGTTTGGACAGATCAAGGTGCGGAAACCCACATCTCAAAATCGAGATGTGGGGCACTCGATCCCACCCAAGCAAAGCTTGGATGGGGCACCCGATTCTGAGGCCGGCTTTGACTTTTCGTTCAGCGGGATCAAGACGGCAGTGCTGCGGTATGTACAGGCGAATGCGATGGGAGAGCGTGTAGACGCTCGGCGGCGGTCGCTGGGTGAGGCGCTGAAGGTGAATCCTGCGATGCGGCCGGCGGAGGCGTTGCGGGAGATGCCGGAGGTTTTCGACCAGCAGACGCTGGATCTGATTGCGAGTTTCCAGTATTCGGTGGTGGGGAATTTGATGCGGCAGACGTTTGCGGCGGCGGAGGCGTATGGCGCGCGGGGGATTGTGGTGTCGGGTGGCGTGTCGGCCAATAGTGAACTGCGGCAGCGGTTTGCAGAGGAGGCGGCGCGGCGCGGGCTGCCGGTGGCGTTTCCGACGATGGCGATGTCGACCGACAATGCGGCGATGATTGCGGCGGCGGCGTGGGGGAAGTTTTGCGCGGGGGAGTTTGCCAAGGAGGGGTTGGTGGCGACGCCGCAGTTGAAGCTGGGGTGAATGCGGGCTGCTGTGGCGGCACAAATGCGGGGATTCTTCGCTACGCTCAGAATGACAAGTCAAAAAGAGGTTGGAGTGGAGGCGGGACTGTAGAATCTTAGGGGAGTCAAACACATAGGAAAGAACAGACTGCACCGCGGCTTACACCCGGCTGCGGCGGACGAGTGAGCGCAGTGGCGGCGTTGGAACTGTTCAACACAATGAGTGGCAAGGTGGAACGGCTGGAACCGGTGGGCGCGCCGGCGCTGCGGATGTATGCCTGCGGGCCGACGGTGTACAACTACCAGCACATCGGGAACTTCAGGACGTTTCTGCATGTGGATGTGCTGCGGAGGTTTCTGCGGCAGCAGGGGATGGCCGTGGAGTACGCGATGAATGTGACGGACGTGGACGACAAGATCATCCGTAACGCGGTGGCGGCGGGCATGGGGATCTCGGAGTATACGGCGCGATTCGAAAAAGCGTTCTTCGAGGACATGGCAGCTTTGGGGATCGAGCGGCCTGAGCATGTGCCGCGCGCCACCGAACATATTCCGGAGATGGTGACGCTGATCGAGCAGTTGGCGGCGAAGGGCATTGCCTACCAGGCCGAGGATGGCAGTTGGTACTTCCGGATTGCGAAGTTCGCGGATTATGGGAAGCTCTCCAAAAAAGATTTGGAGGGGATGGAAGACGGCGCGCGGGTAGACGCGGACGAGTACGAGAAGGAAGTAGTGCGCGACTTTGCGCTGTGGAAGGCGGCGAAGGAGGGTGAGCCGAGTTGGGAGACGGCGCTGGGCGCGGGGCGACCGGGCTGGCATATTGAGTGCTCGGCGATGGCGACGGGGATATTGGGCGAGAGCTTCGACCTGCATGCGGGCGGCGAGGACCTGATGTTTCCGCACCATGAGAACGAGATTGCGCAGTCGGAGTCGGCGTCGGGCAAGACGTTTGCGCGGCACTGGATGCACGTGCGCTTCCTGCTGGTGGAGGGGAAGAAGATGTCGAAGTCGCTGGGGAATTTTTACACTCTGCGCGACTTGCTGTTGAAGGGACACAGGGCGTCGGCGATACGGTATCTGCTGCTGTCGGTTCCCTATCGCCACCAGATGAACTTTACGTTTGAGGCGTTGGCAGCGGCGACGAATGCGATCGAGCGGCTGCGGACGTTTTATCAGCGAATGTTGCGCGGCGGGTTTACGGCGGCGGCGAATGCGGATGTAACGGCAGCGTCGGTCAAAGCTGCGAGCGAGTTTACCGCGGCGCTGGCGAACGATCTGAATACGGCGGAGGCTGCGGCGGCGATCAGCGAGATGGTGCGGACGGCGAACTCTGCCGCGGACGCGGGGACGCTGGGCGCGGAGAATGTGGCGGAGATTCTGCGCGTGCTGGCGCTGTTCGATGGGGTGTTCGCGGTGCTGGAGGACCGCGATGCGGAACTGACACGTGCGGCGCTGGCGTGGGCGGATGCGGAGGGTCGGATTGGCGAGGCTTCACCGGATCTGGTGGCGAAGCTGGCGTTGAGCGATGGGGAGATTGAGAAGCTTGTTGAGGAACGCACACAGGCGAAGAAGGCGAGGAACTTTGCGCGGGCAGATGCGATTCGGGCGGAGCTGACGGCGAAGGGCGTGGTGATTGAGGACTCGAAGGACGGGGTTCGGTGGAAGCGGAAGTGAACCAGGTGCCAGGTATCAGGGGCCAGGTGCGGAGGCTCACTCTTCGATGGGAATCTCCTGCAAGGGGCTGGTGGGAATGGGTGTGGGTTTAGTGCGGGAGAGGATGACGGTGGCGACGGCGGCGATGATGAGGACAGTTCCTGCGAGTTCGGTTAGTTCGAGGCGCTCATGGAAGAGGGCCGCACCAATGAGGATGGCAACGATGGGGTTGACGAAGGCGTAGGTGGAGACCTTGGTGACGGGGACGTGCTGGATGAGGTAGGTGTAGGCGGAGAGCGCGACGACCGTTCCAAAGACCGCGAGGAAGACGATGGCGAGGATTCCGCTACGCGTCCAGACGGCAGTGCGGAAGCATCCACCGGCGGTGGCGAGGGTGAGGTTGACGATGCAGGCTGCGCCAATCTGCCAAGCGGTGGCGACGAAGGTATCAACGCGGAATCGGAATCGGCGCGAGAGTACAGAGCCGATGGCGAAGGAGAGCGCGGCCCCCAGAAGAAGGACGAATCCGAAGAGGCTGCGCTGGTTTGCGTTACTTCCATGGACGGTGCGGAGCAGGGTGGGCCAGAGGAGGACGAGCATTCCCAGTGCACCGAGCAGGGTTCCGAGCCAACCGCGCAGATTGAGCCGCTCGCCGCCGGGCAGGGCTGTTTCCAGGAGCGCAACGAAGATGGGGATCATGGCGATGACGAGGGAGGCGTATCCGGAGGCGACTTTGGTCTCGGCCCAGATGACGAGGACGTTGTTGCCGGTCATGATGAGAATGCCGATGAGCGCAAGTTGCGCCGCGGTGCGCACGGGGATGCGCAGGCTGGTACCGCGCGCCAGGCAGATGGCTCCGATGAGCGCTGTGGAGATGAGGGTGCGAATGGCTCCGATGAGAGGCGGTGCAAGGTGCTGATCGGCGATGCGAATGGCGCCGTAGGTAGACCCCCAGCAGAGGTACACGCAGGCGAAGGCGAAGAGGACACGGCTTTTCTCGGTGTGGGAAAGAGACATCTGTTCTTTAAGATACTAGGTACTTGGTACTGGGTTCGATAGGTGAGATGTTGCAGTGTGGCAGGATGCGTCTAAACTTTGGATTGGGTAGGGCGGCGACGATGAGGCGATTTGCGGTTTGGGGATGGGCGTTGGCGCTTGCGGCGGGGATGGTGTGTGCGCAGACTGCGCAGCAAACGAGTTCCTCACAAGCAACGGGCGCTTCGCAGATAGGGGGCGCACAGCATCGCACGCGGTTGATTCTGAAGGATGGCAGCTATCAGATCGTGATGAGCTACCAGTTGAAGGGAAAGATTGTGAGCTACCGCAGCGCGGAGCGCGACGCGATCGAGGAGATTCCCGACGAACTGGTGGATTGGGACGCGACGCACAAATGGGAGCGACAGCATCCCGCGGAGGATAGCGATGCTGGGCAGGGAGCTGGCGCGGATGCGCGGCCTGCAATCGATCCAGAGTTGCTGAAGGAGGAGGCGGACCGAGCGGCATGGACTCCGGAGGTTGCGCCGGACCTGCGGTTGCCGGAGCAGGACAGCGTGCTTGCGCTGGATACGTTTCAGGGCACTCCGGAACTGGTGCCGTTGGTGCAGTCCGAGGGCGAGTTGAACCACACGACGAGCCACAACCTGTTGAAGCTGGCGATCAATCCGCGCGCTGCTTCGCACCAGATTGAGCAGTTGAAGGGCGTGGAGGCGGCGGTGCAATTGCATGTGGACACTCCGGTGATCTATCTGCGGCTGGGCGACGATTCGGGTGTGATGCGGGGCGGAACTCCGCTGACGGTGGACACGCACGGAGCGGGCGGCGCGAAGGGGGACGCGAGCGGCGGTGCAAGCTCTGGCGGTTCGGCAGACAGCGGGTATGTGATGGTGCGCGCAGATGTACGCACGGACGCACGAGTGATTGCGAGCTTCAACATCGGGATGCTGGGTGGGCCGGCCAAGACGCAGGAGGATGTAATTGAGCTGAAGAGTGAGGTGTTGCCGGGTGGCCACTGGATGAAGTTGACGCCGAAGCGCCCGCTGGACTTTGGCGAATACGTGCTGATGGAGGTGGTATCGGAGAACGAGATCAACCTTGGGGTGTGGGATTTCGGCGTGCATCCGGTAGCGCCGGAGAACCGAGACGCGATGAAGCCGGAGCCGAAGCGGCCATTGACACTGGAGCGGCGCGCTACGCAGTAGTTGCGGGTTGAGAGCTGACTAGTGGAGCTTGGCTTCCAGGTCTGCGGCGAGCATGGTAACGGTCTTGCTGTGTGGGGCGTGCCTGGTGTCGGAGAGCAGGCCTTTGCCTGCGACGGCGATGTTGTCGCGTGTGGTTTTGGCTTCGTACATCATGGTGTCGGCGGCGCGGATGATATTGGCGACGCTGTCGCCGTCCTCTGGGAAGGTAGCGAGGCCGAAGCTGCCGGCGAGTGCGAGGAAGAGACCCTGGCCGGAGAGGAAGCGGGACTTACGGAGCTGCTGCCAGAGGTTTGTGGTGGCGTCGATAGCGGCCTTCTTTTCGAGGCCGGGGAGCAAGGCGACAAATTCGTCGCCGCCATAACGGAAGCAGGAATTCTCCGGCCCAAGGGTACGGCGCATAAGGCCACCTACCTCGGCCAGCAGCCGGCTGCCGATGAGGTGGCCATGCGTATCGTTGACCTGCTTGAAGTGATCGAGGTCGACAAAGAGCAGGCTGAAGCGCGTCTCGGGTCTGGTTGCGGAGAGCTCGATTTGTTCATCCAGCAGGGTGTAGAGGTGACGCGCGTTGAAGAGGCCGGTGCAATCGTCGGTGATGGTGAGCTCGTGGATGAGCTTGACTGAGCGCGCATTCTGGATGGCTATGGCGGCGTAGTCGCAAAGGATGCGCAGGAAGGAGATGGAGTACTCACTCTCCAGGTCGAGCTTGGTATTGAGGAGTTGAATGACGCCGAGAGTCTTGTTGTCTGAACGGATGGGAATGCAGGCGATGGAGCGAATGCGGAGTTCTGGATGGGCCTGGGAGAAGGCATGCCACTGGGTATCGAGGGAGACGTCAGGCACGACCAGGGCGTTGCCGGTGGAGGCGACCCAACCGGCGACTCCTTCACCGAGGGGGACACGCAGGCCTTTGAGGCTCTCGGAGTCTTCGCCGACAGCGATAGCGTAGAAGAGATCCTGCGCCTTCTCGTCCACCATGAGCATGGACCAGCGCTCCGGGCCGAAGAACTGGGCCATCTTCTGCATGATGATGAGGAGGATTTCTTCCAGTTCGAGGGTTTGGGTGAGGGCGCGGGCGACCTCGTGAAAGACTCTCAGATGGTCCATCTGACGGCTTTCGATGACCTCGAAGGAACGTTTCTCTCTCACAACTGACCTCGGCACAGCAAACCCCGGATCATAGTATCGGCAAAACGGTCCAACGGGAATACTCCGTTGGTGGCATCTCAGCCGCCGATGTGCACCATATTTCTGGAGGGCTTCTCGAATCCCGGCTCGCCGATGTGATGGCGCGCTTCTTTGTGCATCACAACCCGTCTTATATACGCAGCGAGTGCCTGTTCCGTTGCACCCCGTCTCATTTCACCGTAGAGGTCGTGGTCTGACTGGGAGAAGAGGCATGTGCGCAGGGCTCCGTCGGAGGTAATGCGAATACGGCTGCAATGTCCGCAGAAGGGGCGGGAGACGGGTGCGATGATACCTATTTCGCCGACACCGTCGGCAAAGGTGAATCGTTTGGCGGTTTCGCTGGCAGCGCGTGGGGGCAGTTCGACCAGGCCTGCGGGTACGTTGCAGGAGGGACGCCAGGTGTTAAGGCGAGCCATGATCTCGTCCATAGTGACCACAGTTTGGGGCTTCCAATTGCGCGACTCTTCGACGGCGGATGGCTCTTCGAGGGGCATGAACTCGATGAATCGAACGATGACTCCCTGACGGCGGGAGAAGTCGGCGAAGGGTTCAATCTGGTGGTCGTTGAAACCGCGCAGGAGCACGCAGTTGATTTTGATGGGGCCAAGCCCTGCTTCCTGTGCGGCATGGACTCCTGCCAGAACGCGCTCATAACTGCGTGGTACGCGTGTAATGCGGGCGAAGGTGTCTGGGTCGACCGCATCCATGCTGACCGTGACACGTTTGAGGCCGGCGGCAGCAAGGGGCGCGGCGAGGGATTCCAGCAGATGGCCATTGGTGGTGAGGGCAATATCGAGTGGCTGTCCTGGTTCGTGTGCCTGCAGTGGGCTACCATCCGCGTGGAAGGCAGTGCGCATGCGGGCCAGTTCGGCGACCATCTCGACCAGACCGGTTCGTAGGAGCGGTTCGCCTCCGGTGAGTCGAACCTTCTCAATACCAAGGGAGACGAGGATGCGCACTATGCGGAGATAGTCTGCGATGGGTAGTTCGGTATAGGATGCGCCCTCATCGCCTGCGCGGCAGTAGACACACTTATAGTTGCAACGGTCTGTGACGGAGATGCGCAGGTCTGTGATGGCACGGCCAAAAGAGTCTTGCAGGCGCAACCCGACTGATTCCTCGGCAGATGAAGCGGAGGATGAGGGCGCATCCAACAGCGCAGTGTCGGTGCCATCCTGGTGGGTCAATTGGGAGATGGAAACGATGGCTACCTCCGTGCAATGTTGGATGTTATCTGGACTGAATACGATGCGAAACCGGAGTGCATAGGGGCAGTCCTGCTAGTGCGAAGAGCATTGAATTCAGTATAGTAAGTTATCGGCCGGTTGAGCCGATCAGGCCTTTGCGGCACAGAGAATCATCGGCCATGCATACGCAGCGTATCAATCCCTGAAGGATATTTCCCGGGGTTCTTTGCAATGATTACTCCTTATACCGTACAGCAGTGGCTTGGCGAGCAGTTTCTGCCGTTGTTATTGATTGGCTTTTCCCTGTTGACGGGGCTGGCCGTTCTGCTTGTATCGGTTAAGAACCGCAGAGCATTACTGGCTCGCAACCGCTCCGGCCAATCGGAGGAGACGTTTGCCATGGATTTGGCTGCGTATGGTTACGATCCTACGATCGCCCGCGCCACATACCGCTATCTTCAGGGCCAGCAGAAGGCAGCTCTGCCGATCGAGCCGTTGGACGATCTGGACAGCGATCTGGGGCTGGATAGCGACGATGTGAGAGAGGCGATCCGCGCGTTGCTGGCCGAGTCTGGACGCAGCTATCTGCCAGGCCTGCTGAACACACCCCTGGTGACCGTAGTGGATCTGGTGCGAACGGTACAGGCGTCTCCGCGGCGGAGTGCAAGGGTGGCCTAAGGAGCATTCGGGACGTGTGGCACAGAGGGTTTGCCTTGCGTCTGCCAGATTACGTGTAGTGTTAAATCATTGGCAGGCGATTGGAGTGATGGGCGGAGTCTGGCCCACGCGATCGCAAGGATGCCGATGGAGTAGCGTCGGAAGAGCCGATTGCAGCGTGCGTTGCGGCGATGGCGTAGGGTGTAACCATTGCAAACGATCTGCCAACTGCGCTCACAATCCATAAGATTCGTTGCCATGCTGCTGGTGCTGGGGCTGTGCCGGTCGATGGCTGCTCAGCCGATGGCAGGCAAAAGTGTGCCAGTGGCGCATGGCGGCCAGTTGATTGTGATCGGGTTTATGGGGGGCAATATAAGCGGTGGCAATCTGGTACACCGCGAAGCGTTGGTGGCCCGAGATCTGCAACAGCTATATCCACTGGACGTTCAGGCCGAGGTGTTTGCCAACAGCGACTGGAAGAGCGCATTACAAAGTGTGCTGCGGCATCTGGATGCAAAGGGAGCACCGAGCGACGAGGAGAAACGTGCCGCGCGGATTGTTATCTACGGGCATAGTTGGGGAGCGTCGGAGACAGTGACGCTGGCGCGGCGGCTGGACCAGTTGGGAATACCCGTGCTGTTGACGATCCAGATTGACAGCGTGGAAAAGTTGAACGAGAACGACGGGACCATTCCGCCCAACGTGCATGAAGCGGTGAACTTTTATCAGAGCGAGGGGCTTCTGCATGGCCGCAGTTCGATCACGGCGACGGATCCGAAGCAGACGATGATTCTGGGCAACTACGAGATGAGCTACCGGCAGCATCCGATTGCCTGCGACGATTTTCCATGGTTTGCGCGGATGTTTATGAAGCCGCACATCGAGATCGAGAACGATCCTGCGGTATGGGAGAGGATCGTCACGTTGATCCGGAAGCAGATGCCATAAATCGAGTGCGGTTATTTGGCGCGTTTGAGTGTCATCGCTCCGCCGGGAAAGTCACCTTGCTCTGACTTGGAGGTGAGTTTGATCTCGTCGCCTGCGGCGCTGATGGTTCCCTCGTGGGTGATGGTGGCTCCATTGAAGGAGACTTTGAAGGAAATTTTGTCGCCATCGATTTTGCCATCGGTGATGGCGATGGGATCACCCTGCGCAGCTACCGTGCCGGTGAGTTTGGCACCATCCTGCTTGAAGGTGAAAGAAATCTGAAAGCCAGCGCCGCCGTCAGGCCCGTTGAATGATCCCGTCCATGTGCCTGAAACATCGGTGGCTGCCAGAGCGGTAGCTGGGGCAAGCGTCATGAAGAGAGCGGCGCAGAGAGTGAGCAGAGTTTTCATAGGAATGATCCCTCGAGGTAATTTTGACAGCGCGGCCATGATAGACCAGTTCGACGATGCGTGTCGGTATGAGGGCGGAGGACGGGCTAGTTGGACACCACGAGGCGCAGCATGGAGGGCGGCGGAGCGCCTTGTGGACGGGGCTGATCGCGGTTCTGAGGAAGCGTCTTCCAGGTGAGGCGATAGGTGACGCCGTCTGCGCGCGGCGCGGCGGAGTCAGTTGCTGTGCGATCGACAAGGCCGTCGGACGATGCGGCAGCCAGTTCTTCGTCTCCCTGGTCAGCGGATGCGACAGCGAGGAGATTGCCCTGCAAGTGCATGGTTACCGGATCGACCTGCCAGACGCCGGAGCCGTATAGTTTGTGGTTGATGGCAATGGTGAGTTTGCCGTCGGAGGCGCGCAGAGGGCCGATGTGAATCTCGTTGACGAGGCTGCCACCCCCGTGGAAGTCCCAACGGTAGGACCAGTCGCTGGCCTGACGAAGAAGCCAGTGTCCGGAGTTCCATTGGGCGAAGTAAAGTTGTGTGTTTCCCGCGGCGTCGTATTTCAGGTAGGAGATAGCGAGGTTGCCTTGCGCGTCGAAGCCGACGGCCTGGGTGCCGTTGAGCAGGCCACCATGCGGTGGTGAAGGATCGACGATGAGGCCAGGTGTATCGAGAGTGAGGGGGAGCGTGAGGGGAAGGCCTGCCGCTGTCTCCCAGTGGATGAGGTCGCGGCTACGCGCGTAGCTGAGGTCGTGGTTGGTCTCGGCCATGGGTGTATCGCGCCAGACCCAGACCTGGTGGTACCAGCCATCCGGCCCCTTGACGGGATTCAGCGGGTAAGCATTCATATGCTTGCCGCCGAAGAAGAGCGGTTGGTCGGTGAGCGGGGTCCACGATTTGCTGTGCTCGTCGTACCGATTGCGATAGGTGTCTCCCGAGCCGCTGCTACCACTGCGGTATTCATAGATCAGGGCACCATCGGGCGCATAGGAGAAGACGGGGTAGGTGACGCTCTGCTCATGTTGGCTGGTCATGGCGGGGACGCGCTGCAGCGATGTGGCGTTGTAAGGGCGCGTGGCGCGGAAGTAGACCAGAGGTGAGGCGTGCATGTTGCCTGAGACATGCAGGAAACCATCACGGTCCAGCGCCATGGCAATGCTGTTGTGGCTGTCCCAGCCAACTGTGCTGGGCAGCGTGGTGTAGGTCCACTGGCGTTGACCGAGAGTACGCTGGGCGATGGTCATGCGGCGGTTGGCATCGTAAAAGGCGGCAAACTGCTGGTTGCCGTGGGTGAGCAGAGCGAATCCAACGGGATGCCCGGACCAGACGGGTTGCAGATCGAGGGAGCGGATGCCAGCGTGCAGGTCTGGGTTAACTGGCGCAGACGGCATGGGCGCGGGCTGGGCGTATGCCGCCGATGCGAGCCAGAGGGACGAGAGAAGGAGCGCGATGCAGGGCCTGAGCTTCATGGCTTATAAGACTATCGCAGCGGACAGACGCGGTGGATTCTACTTGGCTGTTGCGGGCTTGTGGTTGGCAAGCATTTCGCGACGGAGGATGGCATTGATGCGAGATTGATAGCCTTTGCCCTGTGCGCGCAGCCAGTGGAGCACGTCGGAGTCGATGCGCACGGTGGTTGAGGTCTTGGTGGCGCGGTATAACGGATTGCGAATCGCGTTCTTCCAGAACTCCTCCGTAAGCGGTGGAATGTCGCTATAGTCGATCTCACTGTCTGGCTTGGCCGCCAGGGCATTCAGCCTTTGCTTCTGTTCGACTGTGAGTGGAGGCGGATTGTCGAGGTCGATTGAGTATCTAGCCATTTTCTTTTTCATAACGTCTCCTTTCCTTCCGTTCTGCTTTTCGCGCCGAGATTATCCGAATTAGTTCGGTACCACCCAGCTCTCGAATAACATGAACGACCACGAGCAACAGACCGCCTTTCACAAGACCGATGACCTGCCAGCGCTGCTCGACTTAGTCCAGACGATTCAGCTCAAAGAGCGCGAGCGGATCGAAAAAGACGCGGGTTGCGTCTTCAAAGGCGACACCGTGCTTGACCAGGTTCATACCGGCTTTGTCTGTATCCCACTCGAACTCTATCGCCACACAATTATGTTACAACAAATTTGTTGTAACTAAAGTAAAAAATGGATGAGCCGGATGGACGGCCAGGCCGATCGGGCGCGACACCGTAAAATGCATCAGGAGATCTGTAACCGAGGGATTGCGGTGTGCGATCCGTGAATGAAAGGCAAGGCTTGAAGTTCTTCGCAACGATCTTGTTACTGGCAATGGTAGTGGGCGCAGTGGCTGCATGGGCGATCTATGTTCCAATGGGCCCAGCGGCGGGCACATCGGACGAGGCCGCGACCTATGTGGACATCGCACCCGGCACCGGGACGGCGACCATTGCGACGCAACTGGAAGAGGCGGGAGTGTTGCGCAGCCGCTTTGCGTTCGATCTGCTGCGAGAGGTGAAGGGCGGCAAGCTGATTGCGGGGGAGTATCGCTTCAACCGGCCCGCGACAGCGCTGGAGGTGTACGCGCGCATGGTACAGGGAGATGTGTACACGATTCCGGTGACGATCCCTGAGGGCTACAACATTTTTGAGATTGCGCAGGCGGTGGAGGCTGCCGGGCTGGGTCCTCGGCAGGCCATGCTGGATGCGGAACGCAGCCAGACATCGCTGATACGCGATCTGGCGCCCAATGCAAGTTCGCTGGAGGGCTACCTGTTTCCAAGCACCTATCTCTTCAATCGCCATAGCACGCCGGAGCAGATGGTGGCGGCGATGGTGAAGCGGTTCCGCCAGGTTGCGGCCCAGCTTGGGTTGACTGCAGGTGGCTCGGGGGAAGGGGTCAGCCAGAGGGTGATACTAGCCTCGTTGGTGGAGAAAGAGGTGAGTCAGGATGCCGAGCGGTCTTTGGTGGCCGGGGTCTTCGCGAATCGGCTGGCTCAGGGAATGCCGTTGGCCACCGATCCGAGCGTGATCTACGCAGCGCAACTGGACGGGCGCTATCGCGGGACGATCTACGCCTCGGACTTGGCAGATCCCTCGCCGTACAACACTTATCGCCACGCTGGGCTGCCCCCCGGGCCGATCTGCAGTCCAGGGGTGGCTGCGCTGAAGGCTGCTCTGACACCGGCGCGCACCGACTACCTGTATTTTGTGGCCGACGCTGCGGGTCACAGCCGCTTCTCGGCGACGCTAAAGGAACACAGCCAGCAAGTGGAGGTCTACCGCCGCGCCGTACATCAGCCTTCAGGCAGCCTGCCCCAGTCCGCCAGCGCTCAGCACAAGTCGGCCCACGCTCGCGGTCCGCATCGCCCGGTTCACGCCCACTCTGCTGGCGGAAAATCTGGTTGAAGATGCCGCACCTCTTGGCATCTATCTAATTCATATTACAGAGTATTTTAGCGAAACAGCCCCCATCAGCCGAGCCAACGGATATACTTAGAGTTCGTGCGAATGAAGATCCAACATGCTGTCGCCGCTGGGCTGCTCGCGATGACTCCGGCGCTGACGGGATGCCTGGTGCGCACCCATAGTGTGTTGAAGACCCGTCTGCCGGCAGTGGTCTACAACTCGACCCTGGACCAGTTGCTGAAGCAGGCGGACATGCGCAACGCCGCCATCCAGAGCGCGACCATCTTCGTCGATGTGACAGCCTGTTCCGGGGGCAGTCTAAAGGGCGATGTGAAATGCAACACCATTCCTTTCAGTGGCTACATCATCATCGGGAAGCCCGAACAAATCCGACTGATTCTGAATCTGCCTGTGATTAAGAGCCGGGCAATCGACATGGTCTCCGACGGCAAGGCGTTCAAGATGCTGATCCCACCGGAAAGCTGCGCAATTACAGGGTCGGACGTGGTGACCAATAGCTCGCAGAAGGGCCTGTATGCGCTCCGCCCCGCTGTGATTCTGGATTCTCTTCTGATTCCGGGACTCGAACCCAATCAGGTTATTTCCATGACGCAGGATAGCTGGACACCGCCGCAACCCAAGAATCGCAAGGGCATCGTAGAGAACCCGGACTATGACATTGAGTTCCTGTCACAGCCAGAGGGACAGGTGGCTCGTGCGCTGCGTGTTCTCCATATCGACCGCACCAACCTTCTGCCCTGGCGGCAGGACATCTATAACTCGGACGGTAAGGTAGCCACCCAGGCCTTCTACAGCAATTACAAGAAGTTCGGCGAGGTGAACTTCCCAACTAAGATCGAAATCCAGCGACCGCTGGATGAGTTGGGACTAACCATCACGGTCACCGCACGGACCATCTTCAATCAGAAGTTCGATGCGGACCAATTCGATCTGGGCCCCATTCCTGCGAGCTACGCCACCTACAATATGGATGATCCGACCGTGGCGGCTATAGCCCCGTGCGTTGCGCATGCGCCGCAATCGAAGCATTGATCTGGAGGGCGAGGGCGAGCGCGGCACGACCATCCTGTGCGGATACCTCCGGCTTCGAGCGATTACGGACGGCGTGCAGGAACGACTCAATCTCCAGGCGCAGCGGCTCACCAGGTTCGACAGGAACCTTGGTGAGCGACATTCCAGGCGTCTGAGCGCCCAGGGCCATGGCATTAGGCAGCGCCGCGGCAGCACTGGCCAGCGCAGCGAGTTGTGCCAGGTCTAAACCGGCAGCCGCCGACACGTCGATGAGGAGCAGGTCTTGCCGGGCGAAGTCCAGCGAGAGGTACTGGTGGGGCTGGAAGAAGCGCATTTTGCGGACGCGCTCGGTGCTAACGCGGCTGGCGGTAAAGTTGGCCACGCAGCCATTCTCGAACTCCAGGCGCACGTTAGCGATATCCACCTTGGGTGAGAGCACGGGCAGGCCGACGGCACGCAGCTCGCGGACCGGTGAGTCGACCAGGCTCAGTACGATGTCGAGGTCGTGGATCATGAGGTCCAGAACCACATCGACATCGAGAGCGCGCGGGGTAAAGACGCTGAGGCGATGCACCTCGAAGAACATGGGACGATTGATCAGGGAGCGAACGGCACGGACTGCTGGATTGAAGCGCTCCAAATGACCGACCTGCACGGTGCGGCCGAGTTCGTGAGCGAGTCGAACGATGTGGTCGGCTTCGTCGAGCGTGGTGGCTAGCGGCTTTTCAATCAGCAGATCGATGCCAGCGGCCAGCAGAGTTTGCGCGCAGTGTGCGTGATGCACGGTGGGAACGCAGAGCGATGCAGCATCGAGTTTGCAGGCTGCAAGGCACTCCTCGATGGAGGGATAGGCGGGAATACCGTATTGTGTGGTTGCCGCGGTGCGCGCTGCTTCCCTGGGATCGACGACTGCCACCAGCTCGACCTCGGCACCGGCCAGCTCCAGCTCGCGATAGACGCGGAGATGGTTGCGCCCAAAGGTCCCTGCACCCACGACGGCAACACGCAGCGGCGTTGCAAGTAGGTTTGGCGATGCACTGGCTGCGGTCACTTACTTCACCGAAGTCTCAACTGCGTGGCGGCAGCGCGTGTAGAGCTCGAGCAGCTCCGTCACCTGGTCCTCAGGCTTGGAGGAGGCGGTGACTCCGAATCCTGTGCCGCCGCTTGCCTTGGTGCCTACATGCGCCTGCGCGGCCACAAATTTGAGCAGATCGAGCGCAATGTCTTCGGTGCGGCGGGCTGCATTGATTGCTTCATTCATCCAAATACCTCACTGATTCCAGACCTGATGTTAACGGCCAGCCGTGCTGAGAAGCAAATGCCGAGACAACCCATAGGCAGAGTTGCTGCTTCTAATTGACAGGAGCAAGGAGGAAGTATGAGCTACTTTAAGTCTCTCGCTATTGCGGCAATTTCTGTTGCACTGTTGAGTGCTGGATCGGTGGCGCCCGCGCAGATTGGAATCAGTGTTGGAGTGGCGCCGGTGTGCCCTTACGGGTACTTCGACTATCCACCGTATGACTGCGCTCCCTACGGCTACTATGGGCCAGACTGGTTCAATGGCGGGTTGTTCATCGGAGCCGGGCCGTGGTTCCATGGGCCACGCGGCTTCTATGGCCACGTCGACAATCGCTACGATCCACACCATGGCTATGCAGGGCCGTTCCCTGAGCGCGGGGAGAGGGCATTTGAACACTTCCATGGAAACGAAGCGCGCGACGGCCGAGGCAATGTGGGTAATGCAGGCCACGACGCGGGACGCGAACGTAACCCAGGATTCTCAGGCGGCGGACGCGCAGGCGGAGGCGGACGTCGGCGATAGAGGTTGATACGACGTTGCGGAAGGCCCACCCCAAGATGGGTGGGCCTTTTGTTGCTGGCATGCTACTCAATCGGCGCGGACACCGCAGAGGATCTCGTAGGGGATGGTGTGGGTGAGGCGCGCGTGGTCGTCTGCGGTGATGCCGTCGCCGAGCAGAACGACTTCGTCGCCGACGTGGACTCCGGGGATGGAAGTGACATCAATCATGGTCAAGTTCATGGAGACACGACCAACGATTGCGGCGCGCTGGGGTACATTCTGGTTGTCGCCGGTATGCAGAACGACCCAGCCGCCGGAGTGGTCGTTGGAGCTGGACAGCTCGCGGCGGAGGCCGTCGGCGTAGCCAACGGGAAGCATGGCCAGCCGCATAGCAGTGGGCGCGGTAAAGGTGGCGTTGTAGCCCACGGTTTCACCGGCGGCGAGATCGCGTAGAGAGACAATGCGCGTCTTCCAGGTCATGACGGGCTGGAGCGAGGGGCGCAGCTTCGGGTGCACCGCGGCGGGGGCTGGACCGTCGATGGAGACGCAGTAGCCGTAGAGAGCGCAGCCGCAGCGCACCATGGCACGGGCGCCGACGGAGTGGGCGAGATTGACGAGCCAGGGCGATGACTGCGCGGGATTGTCTACAGATGAAGAGCTGCCGGCGTGAACCCACTTGGGCGAGAGGCCCAGATTGCGCACCTGTGCGATGGCGGCTTCGAAGCGGCGCTGCTGAGTCTGAGTGAGCGCGGAGTGGGCAACTTCGGCCTCGCAAAAGTGGGTGAAGAGGCCATCGACCGTGAGGCCCGCGGCGGCGATGTCGCCAAGCAAGTTGTCCAACTGCTGGCCGGGATGAACCCCTTGGCGGGACATGCCCGTGTCGACCTCGATGTGGACGGCGAGGCCCGAATTTTGCAGCCAAAGGATATGTTCCGGCGTCCAGACGACGGGGGTGAGGGCGTGCTGCGCGAAGGCCGGGACATCCTGGGGAAGGAATCCGCACATGACGAGGATTTCGGGTTGTTGAGAGAGTGCGATGGCAGTGTCGGCGAGTGCATGGCGAACGCGTGCGCCCTCGGAAGCGGAGGTGACGCCCAGCCACGGCACGCCTACGTGGGCAAGTGTCTGCGAGCAGAGGGCAATTCCGTGTCCGTAGGCATTGGCCTTGACCACCGCAAGCACGGCGGTGTCTTCGCCGACCGCATGCTGGATAGCGCAGTAGTTTGCCGTTAGCCGTTCTTCGCAGATTTCAATCCAGCTTGTCATGGAAGGTGCCATCCCGTGCCAATCTTAGAACATGTCCAGTAAGCCTTGATCGAGGGACGATCCTGATCCCCACGGCTAAAGCCGTTTGACTGTACGGACCTTATTCAGGGAGCTAAAGCTCCCTGCTCCCTCCGAAATGCAGAAGCAAGACCTGGGACACCCGGCACCCGGTCGCCAAAACGATGTCGATCTCAGTATCCACCGGAATCGCTGGGGGCGAAGTTTTCGAAGCGGGTGTAGTCGTGGAGGAAGGCCAGCTTGATGCTTCCGGTGGGGCCATTGCGCTGCTTGGCGATGATGATCTCAGCCTGACCCCTAACGTCTTCGTTGTCGCGGTCGTAGTACTCCTCGCGGTGGATGAAGGCGACGACGTCGGCGTCCTGCTCGATGGAGCCGGACTCGCGGAGATCGCTGAGCAGGGGCTTCTTGTCTCCGGCGCGCTGCTCGCTGCCGCGGGAGAGTTGGCTGAGTGCGAGCACCGGGACTCGCATCTCCTTGGCGAGGGCCTTGAGGCCGCGCGAGATGGAGCTGACCTCCTGGGTTCGGTTCTCGAAGCCGCGCTTGCCGGTGGGACTGGTGCCGGTCATCAGCTGCAGGTAGTCGATGACGATGAGGTCGAGTTGGCCACCCTGCTGTTGTTTGAGGCGGCGGGCCTTGGCGCGCATCTCCGGCAGGGTGATGCCGGGTGTGTCGTCAATGAAGAGGCGGGATTCCATCAGCCGTTCCAGGGCCTTCATCAGCTTGCCGCGGTCTTCGCGCAACATGGAGCCGGTTTGCAGCTTGCGCGATCCGACCAGGGCCTCGCTGGCCAACATGCGGCGCAGAAGGCTCTCCTTGCTCATTTCGAGGGAGAAGACGGCGACGACTTTGTGATCCTGCACGGCGGCGTTCTGCGCGATGTTGATAGCCCAGGCTGTCTTCCCCATAGAAGGGCGCGCAGCGATAATGATGAGTTCGGAGTCCTGCAGGCCGCTGGTCATCTTGTCGAAGTCGGTGTAGCGGGTGGCGAGGCCGGTGACCTCGCGGCCCTGCTCGTAGAGTTGGTCGATGGAGCCAAAGCTGCCTGCGACGATCTCTCCGATGCCGGCCAGGCCGCGCTGAATGGCGGAGTCGGCCACATCGGCCAGTTGCGCTCCTACATCGCCCAGCACAGTGATGGCGTCTTCGCTCTGGTCCGCCGCGCGGATGCCGCCGTCGTGAAAGATGCCCATCAACTGACGCAGAAGGCTCTTATCCTTGACGATCTGGACATAGCTTTCGATGTTGAAGTTACGCGGGATGCCCTCGGTAAGATAGGCGAGATAGGCTGGGCCGCCAATGGAATCAAGCTCACGGCGGCGAGAGAGCTCCTCCTGCACGGTGAGGTAATCGATGCCCTGGCCCTTGGCCATGAGATCGACGATGGCGCGGAAGATGCGCTGGTGCGAGTCGAGGGAGAAGTCTTCGGGCTTCAGCTTTTGTGTGGCGTCACTGATGGCGATGCCGTCCAGCAACATTGCGCCGAGGATCGCGACCTCGGTGTGAACGGAGCTGGGGAGACCGTCTGCCGAACTCAATTGGGCGAGGGATGCCATAGGGGAATTATCTACTGGGTGGGCCTGCGCAAAATTAGCCGAAATCGTGGAAATGGGACGGACTTCCAGGTTGAGGATGAGTCTGAGCAACGATTGCTATGACATAGCATCGTCCCGGTAGAATGAGCTATGCGCGTTGCGGCATTCGTGATCGGGCTGATGTTCTGTCTGGGTGCGGTGGTGGACGCATTCCAGACGATCATCCTGCCTCGGCGACCGACGGGGCGGTTTCGCATTACTCGGCTGTTTACCATCATGACCTGGGTGCCGTGGTCGGCGCTGGCGCGGCGCATCCGCAACCGCAAGCTGCGCGAGACACTGTACAGCACCTACGGGCCGGGCTCACTGCTATTTCTGTTGATGGTTTGGGCACTGCTGCTGGTGACTGGCTTTGGGCTGATGCTGTTTGCGCTGGGCACGCCGTTTGCCGATGCGATGGCGACGCCGACTTTGCTGGGCCGTCTGCGCACGGATTTGTATGTGAGCGGAACGACACTGTTCACGCTGGGGCTGGGCGATGTGGTGCCACGCAGCCTTGCAGCGCGCGCGTTGATTGTCTGCGAGTCTGGCACAGGACTGGGTTTTGTGGCGTTGGTGATTGGATATGTTCCGGTACTGTATAGCGCGTTCTCTCGGCGCGAGGTGAGCGTGGCGCTGCTGGACGCGCGTGCCGGATCGCCGCCCACCAGCACTGAACTGTTGCGCCGCCACGCGTTTGCCGGAGGACAGGAGACGTTGGTGGTGTTGCTGATCGAGTGGGAGCGCTGGTCTGCCGAGCTGCTGGAGTCGCACGTCTCGTACCCGATTCTGTGCTACTACCGATCGCAGCACGACAACCAGAGCTGGCTGTCGGCGCTGACCGCGGTGCTGGATAGCTGCGCGCTACTGATCTCGGTGGTACCGGGCGTGGCATCGCGCCAGGCGCAGTTGACGTTTGCCATCGCGCGCCATGCGCTGGTGGACCTGGGTCACGTCTTTCGGCTGGAAGAGTGCGAGGCAAAATGGCGGACGCATGTGGATGCCAACCGACTGACGCCCGCGAACTTCGAACTGCTCTGCACGGATATGAAGCAGATGGGGATGCGTCTGTGCGGCGATCCGGAGGCTCCCGCGCGGCTGCACGCGCTGCGCGCTCTGTACGAGCCGCACGCCCACGCGCTGGCCGAGTATCTTGGACTGGCTCTGCCGCGATGGATGCCCGAGCCGCTGGCAAAAGATCAGTGGAAGACGGTGGAGGCGGTGCGCTCGCAGGCGGCGTCGGTGCTGCAAGGCACCGTGATAAGCAACCAGGCAGAGGCACTGCGGCTCTCTTCGGAAGAACACAGCTAGAAGCGGCTGACAAATCTCATGATCACAAGAAAATGAAAACGTATAATTGGCCGCTAAGCCTTGCGGAGGTATTTCTGTGCGGAAGACGGGTCAGCTTCTCGCGTTGCTTGCATTGGTGTCGTTCTGTCATGTTATATCGGGTCAAGTATCCATCACCATTCAGAATGGCAAGCCGGAGAAACCGGTTGTAGGTTTGCCGATCATCGCCGATCAGAGTGTCCGCATCGTGACGCACCTTGCCAATGGCATGGCCGTGACGCGCGAGCTCAAGGGCCGCATCTATCGTTCGGCTGATGGGCTTGAGCGCTATCAGGGTACGGTGGTCTCCACCGATCCCGCGAATCCGTCACCCACCATGATGGCGTATATCATCGACCGAGTTAAGCGCACCGCCGTGCTACTGAACTCGAAGCTGTTGACCGCGACAACTCAGCATCTGCCGGATAATGCGACCGTCACTATAAGCTTCCTTCCGCTGCAAGTGCCGACGCAATATCGGACGATCAAACTGGAGGACGTGTCCACCAGCGACATTGGCAAACATACGCAGGACGGACTGGAGCTTACCGGAAAACGCACGACAGGAAACATTCCTGTGGGCAAGATCGGCAACGATCAGCCACTGCAAGTAATTACTGAGGAGTGGTTATCCCAGCAGCAGAAACTCATCATCAAACAGGTGGAACAGAATCCCTTATCCGGGGAGCGCACTTTTGAACTGACTAATATCCGCAGCGAAGAGCCCGACCCAGCGCTGTTCGAGATTCCGAAGGGCTATACGGTGAAAGAACAGGCGCCCGTGTCACTGGGCACGCCGACTGCGATTAAGGAATCCGCGCCACCCAATGTTGGCAACGCATTTGCGCAGGCTGCCGATCCGCGCGTCAGTGCGCAGGTGCCCACAACGGCCAGTACGCCAGCGATGGCCAGCTCCACGCCGCAGGCGACCGCCTCTGCCCAGGCAATCAGTGACGTACCCTATGCGGCCGAGCCATTGGTCATCGAACACTCCGACAGCATCTTCAGCATGGCAGCCGACGGCACGGGATGGATTGAGCACAGCCTGGTGGCGCGTCTTCAATCCGATGCTACGGTGAAGCAGTATGGCGTATTGACTGTGCCCTACGCCAGCAACACCGAACATGTGGAGCTGAACTACGCGCGAATCCGGCATCCGGATGGCACGGTGGTGGACACGCCGACCAGTGAAGCGATGGATATGCCCGGCGCGGTTATGCGCCAGGCCCCTTTCTACAGCGACCAGAAGGAACTGCAGTTGCCAATACACAGTCTGCGTGTGGGCGATACGCTGGAGTTCAAGTACCGCATCGTCCGCACCAAGGCCATCGTTCCCGGGCAGTTCTGGGGCCAGGAGGTTTTCAGCAATTCGGCCGTCGTGCTGTCCCAGACCGCCGAACTGCGCGTTCCTGCGGGCATGGTGGTCAATGTATGGAGTCCCACACTCAAGCCTGTCGAATCCACAGCCGCCGCTACCGCCGGTACGGCTGCGGAGCATATCTACCTTTGGAGCCATTCGCAGTTGAAGCCAACCGCGGGCAAGGAGGCCGAAGCCGCCGCCGAAGCGAAGAAGAAGATTCTGTGGACCGCCGATCAGGAACTCGACCTGGAACAGGGCAGTCTGCCCACCATTGCCTGGTCTACCTTTAAATCCTGGGAAGAGATTGGCACATGGTACCGCTCTCTAGAGAGCGACCGCATCGTTCCCGACGACGCAGTCAAGGCGAAGGCGGCGCAACTGACCGCCGGAAAAACATCCGACGAGGATAAGGTTCGCGCTCTCTACGACTACGTTGCCACTAACATCCGTTACATTGGCGTGGCGTTCGGGATTGGCCGCTTCCAGCCGCACACCGCTGCGGAGATTCTGGCGAACCAGTATGGCGACTGCAAAGACAAGCACACGCTGCTTGCCGCTCTTCTCTCTTCTGTGGGCATCCAGTCCGACGCGGTCCTGATTGGCGCGGGCATTCGCTTCAATGAGGCGGTACCATCGCCGGCTGCCTTCAACCACCTGATTACCCACCTGACCCTGGCCGGAAAACCTGTCTGGCTGGACACGACCGCAGAAGTCGCGCCGTTCGGCATGCTGGTTCTGACCACACGCGACAAGCAGGCGCTGGTGATTTCCCCCGGCACGGGAATTGCACCCGCAATCGTCCGCACACCGGTCGATCCGCTTGTGCCGGATGCCGTGACGATGGATGCTGCGGGATCGCTTGATTCCAGCGGAGTTTCAACCTCCCACATCCTTCTGACCTTCCATGGTGACGGCGAGATTGCGACACGAGCAGTGTTCCGCCAGATTGCTCCTGCACAATATAACCAGGTGGTGCAGGTGTTCTCTACCACCATCGGCTTGCCTGGAACCGTGACGAATCCGGATCTGTCCCGCCCGGACGATACCACGCAACCGTTCAAGATGGCCTACGATTTCAAGCGAGAGAAGGCAGGCGACTGGGACCACCTGAAGACGATCCCGCAGGTGATGCCCGTAGTACTGCCACGCGTTACGGAGATCGATCCACCCAATCACGCCATCCAACTTGGCAGCCCACGCACCAGCGATTCCACCTCCGCCATGAAGCTGCCGGATGGCTGGAGTGCAATTCTTCCTGCTACGGTTCACGCTTCGTGCGCCTACGGCACCTACGACATGACCTACCGCCTGGAGAATGGGACAGTGTATGCGGAGCGCCGCCTCGCCATCCTCGCCAAAAAGGTCCCGGTCAGCGACTGGAAGGCCTACAAGGAGTGGGTGGACAAAGTAAACCCCGGTCGCGAGCCATACATCCAGCTGGTAACCGCAGTTGCCGCGAAGCTTCCAGAGGAACGGACCAAGCAAATAGAGGATGCGCTCAACAGTTCCGATCCCGTGCTAAAAAATAACCTGGCCTATTCCCTGGCCAACAAGAACGAGCACCTGACCGATGCGCAGACATTGGCCGAAGAAGCCGTCCAGATGCAGGAGAAGATAACCTCCAAACAGGTCTCGATGGACGATAAGGTCAAATCATTTGACCAGATGCAGTCTCTGGGCACAGTGTGGGAGACGCTGGGCTGGGTCTACTTTCGTCAGGGAGAACAGCAGAAAGCTGCAACCTACATGCACGCGGCCTGGGAGTTGAAGCCGCGGAATGTAGAGATCAACATGTTTATGGGGATCATCGACGATGCACTGCACAAGCCGGAAGAGGCGACCACTTTCTATCGAATGGCACTGAACGGAACCATTCCGACCAGCGGTCAGACTGCCATTCAGAGCCGCTTCGACCGGCTGGGTATTACCACAAACACGCCGCTACCCATGGACGTTGTAACCACACTACCTGCCCTGAGTCTGCATTTGAACCCTGGTGATGCAGAACCTGTGGTCGATATCCTGCTATCGCCGGACAAGGCACCTGCTATCAAACTTCTGCAAGGCGATCATTCGCTGGAAAAGCCGTTGGAGAAAGCCATCCAGTCTGCCCTGGCCAATGCTTTTCCTGACAGCGGCCCGGAGAAGCTTCTTCGCCGCGCGGGTGTCACCTGTACAACCGACGACAAACCAGTCTGCGCGTTGCACTTTCATGGTTCTCAGGTTGCCATGGAAGAAAGCAAGAACGGCAAATAACCGGCAATCCGCAACTGCTAGCAGACCGCAGATTCCGCGCGACTTGCTGTGAAAAAGCACGGAGAGAGTACTTACTGAAGATTCGCGCGATGCTGGGGAGAAGCAGGTTAGCAGCAGAGAGTCTTCTTACGGCTTGCAATGGATTGTTAACTCCAGTGCTACTATCCGAATCGTAAATATCATTCACGGTTCCATACAGCCATCCGCTTAAAGTAGAACTTCAACAGATGGCTTCTAACTGGTTCACGCGAACCTTGGCAGGTACATCTTACGACTCGACACGAATTAGCCATTGACCTCAACGGTCCGGATGTTTACTTTGTGGCTAATGGCTGATATGCAAACACTACCCACACCGTTGAGCAGCATCCCGCCCGTCGCACCTATGGCAATGAACATTGGGGCCACGATCCGAAACTATCGTTTACAAAAGGGCATGTCGCAGGGCGATATCGAGAAGCGGACCGGACTGTTGCGCTGCTACCTGTCTCGGGTGGAGAACGGGCATACGGTTCCATCGCTGGAGACGTTGCAGAAGATTGCCTTTGCGCTGGACATCCAACTGGCCCAGTTCTTCTCCGACCAAGCCGTGAGCCAGGAGATGTCTGGGCTACACCTAGGCGAAGAAGAGATACGCTTCCTGACGCAGATCCAGCGTTATTCTGCGCGGCTCTCGGAGAACGACCGCAAGCTGCTGCTGGCGATGGTGCGCAAGTTTGCCCAGACCACACTGGTATAAGCACTTCGTGCGGTACAGGACGCTTCGCGTAAAGACAAGAACAACCTGATCCGGTAGCTCCGGTTGTTGTTGCTTGAACACCATATTGATCGCCGTCTTGCTCACCACTACTTAGTACGCACTACCCACAGTTCTACAGCCGACTGGCGATTGCGTAGCCAAACAATGCCAGGATGAGGCAGGCAAGCGCAAAGGTGATTTTTTGCCTCTTGAGGTAGCGTTCGCGTCCGGATGTCATGCGCGGCACCAGTGGAACGCCCAGCGCCAGGCCGCTGAGAAAGCCGCCAATATGTGCGGAATTGTCGATGCGGATGCCGACATTGACCACAATGGTACTGATCCCAATCACCAGATTGATGAGGGAAAACTTGACCACACTGGAGCGCAGCCGTCGCAGCTCCTCCCAAGGAAATGGCAGCGCGCGGTTGCTGAGGAGCACGATCAGAATGCCGGCGATGCCAAATACCGCTCCCGAAGCTCCCGCACCCACTTGAAATAGCGAGCTTGGATCGTGGAACAAGACGTCGTAGTAGACGTTATAAGCCATGCTCAACAGGTTTCCCGCAATGCCGGTGAGAAAGTAGACGGCCACCATTCCGTATGGCCCCACCAGCGGTTCACCCAGCATGCCGAGGTTCCACAGGCACCACATGTTGGTTGCGAGATGGAGCAGGCCAACATGTACAAAGGTCGCGGTCAGCAGACGGTACCACTGGCCATGCAACACCAGCCAGGTTACATTGGCGCCATAGCGAAGCAGGTCGTTCTCCGTGGGATCTTTTGGGCTTACTCCGTGGGTCACCATCCACAGATAGACGGCAATGTTGATAGCCAGCAGCAGGTAGGTTCCGGGCGCCGAGCGGGGATCCCAGACGCTGAATTCGCGGTGTCGGCGTGCCTGTTCCGGTGAGTAGGCCTCAGGGGGAGCATGCCCTTCCACGGGCATGGTTGAACCGGAGTGGGGGTCCAATTCGTCTTCAGGATGCGGTTGCGTGGCAGACATAGTGATCTTCTTACGCTAACCCATTTCCGGCGTCTGCGTGGGGAGTCAATGGCGGAACCAGCCACGATTTTGCGCCGAGAGACATGGAACTAACAGGATAGATGCGGATTGAGTGACGCCCGCGTGATGATCGGAGATCAGGCAGCGTTTTTCATGATGCGTTCGCGGATATGCGATGGGATACGCTGGAACGCATCTGCAACCAATCCCGGAATCGGCGTGGCAATGGCAACTAGAATCCACAGCAGTATGGAGATGACCAGGCCCGCGATAGCAGTCGCCTCGAGCGAGATAGTGATCGTAGTGTGGTAGAGATGGCCGTGCAGGCTGGTGCCGAGGTGCGCAATTGACTCAATGTAGTGCAGCACCGCCGCAGCCAGCAGAAACGCGAGGATCGACAGCGAACTGACCGAGATCAGCAACACATCGATGGTGCGCGCCAGGTGCTGACGGCGACGGCACTGTGCGCACTCGGAGAGGTGATGATCGTAGTCGGTACGCATCGCGGGCGAAAGGCCGGATATGTCGTAACGCCAGCCTGCGAGTATGTCTCCAATGACCGGGTCGGTGCAGTGAGGTTCGGTCATACGGCGCGATCTGGAACTTCGTGAACCGAAAGTTACCATAGTTGTATACAGTTCATTTTACTTGATTTGATCGCGTTTGATGCACAAAAGAATGGATTGCACAGATTCTGTTACAGCCGCTGTAACTGGTGTTGCATTCAGTCCATCGCGGCCGTTCTTCTTCAATATATTGATTCAAAACAGGTTATAGGCAGATGGAGGGAAGGGGCTGCGATTGATGGGCCAAAAGCACCCGGTTACCCAACAGCTTCCCCCGCTCGCGAATCGCCTCTTCGGCAGACAGGAGCGCTAGTTCCGGCACGTTATTGGTCTCGGACAGATGGCCGAGAACGATGAAGGTTGCGTTGCCATCGTAATCCCGGGTCAGGAACTCCGCCGTCGCGTGGTTGGAGAGATGGCCGACACGGGAGAGCACTCGCTGCTTCACCGCCCAAGGGTAGGGGCCGTCCTTCAGCATCTCCAGGTCGTGGTTGGATTCGAGCAAGAGCACATCGATGCGCTTCAGGGCGGCGCGGACGTTGGGCGGCACATAGCCCAGGTCGGTGGCAATGGCCATGCGAATGGATTCGGTGGCCGATTCGAAGACAAAGCCGCAGGGGTCTGCCGCGTCGTGCGGGGTGGTGAAGGGAGCAATTGTCAGATCGCCGATGCGGAAGCTGGTTCCTGGCTGAAAGTACTGCACCGCAGGCAAGCTGGCCGGATCGCGCTTGATTGTAGCTTCCAGCGCGTCGTCATCCTGCGGATCGGCAGAGGCGGCGAATTGGAGAGCGGTTGGGCTACCACCCGCAGGATCTATCGTTTCAAGGGCTTCTAACTCGGCGCGGGCCTGCTTCTCCTTCTGGACGTGGTCCAGCCACTTGGAGTAGGTCATGGTGGTGCGTGGAGTCATCTGCCTGACCCAGGCGCGGTGGGTCGGCTGGGTGAAGTACACGGGAATGCGCAGTCTGCGGGCCAGCACGGACAGGCCTGCCACATGGTCTACATGTTCGTGCGTAATGAGGATGGCATCCAGGGCGGCGGGATCTTCGTTGGCCAACACCATGCGCTTCATTAGTTCGCGGCAGCTGAGTCCCGCATCCACCAGCACGCGCGTTTCGGCACTGGCAATCACCGTCGAGTTGCCCTTCGATCCGGAGGCGAGAACCGTCATGCGCATTCGCTTAAGATACGCCGCTACGGTGTGGATTACCTTACGGCAGATAGTAAAAGGGATTGGGCAACTTGATGCTGTAGTCGGCATGCGGTTCGCCGTCCAGGTCGCTGAGCTGGTCGCCGACATTCATGACGATGCGATAGCCGGCAGCAACCAGCTTGCCGCGCTCGGCGGATTTATATGTGGCGACGGTTGGGGCCGCTGCCGTACCTGCGTTGGAGGTGACGGGTTGCATGGAGAGTGACTGCCAGCCGTGATAGCCGGCGGCGTTGAGGTTGGCTATAGTGGCGGCTCGCTGGGACTCCGGACGCCCCGTGATGAAGAAGACTGTGACGCCAAGCGATTGTGCATGATTGAACAGACGCAGCGTTCCGGGTATGGCGGGCGCATTTCCGGTCTGGACCCAGGCATTGAAGTCCTGCACGATGTATCCGAAGTCTTCGCGTTTCATCTGTTCCATGTTGGAGAGCGAGGTTTCGTCGATGTCCAATACGAGCGCAAGTTTCTCGCCGGGCTTGCTGTGGACTACGGCTGTATCGAGCAAGATCGAGGCGCGGGCGGTCTGGGCATCAAGCTCGCGGGCATAGCAGGCACTGGCTGGAGTGCAATCGGCGTAGTCGCGCAAGCTGATTTTAAGCAATCCGAGATTGGGAGTCGGCTCCGATGGCAGGTAGAAGCTGGAATCGGCAGTAGCGCGCGCCTGGGTAGTCGCTGGATCGGGAGCGCGATTCTGCGCCGAAATGCATGGATTGGCCAGTAAAACGAAGAGGGCAGCGGCAGTGAGGTTACGAATGATTTTCATGGATTTCCTCATCATAACGGTCCTTTATGAATGCACGCCTACAGAGACGTGAGAATAGCGCAGCACATAGATGCGGTAGCCGGCGGGCGTCTCTTCGCGACTCCACCAGCGTGCGGTGCGGCTGGGAGTCCAGTCGGTCTGCAGCGTGTAGTTCTCGGCCAGGAAGCTTTGGAATGCAGGCCAGCGGTCCAGTTTGCGATACTCTCCCGGCCCGTCGACGTACAGAGCGCTGCTGACCACCAGCACCTGAGGCGGAGACTCATTCATTGCTGCGGCGAAGCGCTCCCTGGTCTGCTGGACAAAGGGAACGCCTTGCTCGCCGAAGAGCGGGAAGTCCACCAGCAGACCGTTTGCCGGTTCCAGTCGCATGCGGTAGAGCACGTTGCCGCAGCCGGAGATGGAGTCGATGCACTGGACATGGCCGGAGAGCTGCTGACCGCCCAGCGCGTCGAGATTCTGTTGCAGCGAGCTGATGAAGTCCGTCTGCCACCAGCGATAGCGGTGGAGCAGTACGGCAGACTGCGGTGCCAGAAAGAACCCGCCAAAGGCAAGCGCAGCCAACGCTATGCATTGTGCTGTCTGGATGCGCCGGATATGGGCCGTATTGCGCCATAGGTTGGAAAGCTGCATTTGCGCGGCCTGGGTAAAATCCATTGCCATCAGAGGTAGCAGAAAGGTGAGCAGCGTATATCGGTAGTACGGAAATCCTCTGGCCTGCACCAGGTAGGAGACAAGTCCGAAGACGACACCGCATAGCAGCACACCATGTTCCCAGTTCATCGACTGCCGGCGAAGTGCCAGCACAGCCAGCCATAGCAGAACCAGAGGCAGCAGTGGCGAGATGCTGTGCAGCAGAAGGAATCCCAGTGGCTTGTGTCCCAGCCCTGAGTAGTAGAGAACCAGCCCGTGAAGATTAGCGAAGAACGCAGCCACGGCCTGCTGCCGGATCAGAAACAGGAGCGCAGCTACGGGCGCAATGAGATAGCCCAAGATGGTGGCGACAGCCGCACGCAGTCGGCGAAGACTTTGCGGTTCGCCTAGCTTTCCACGCCTACGCAGAAGAACAAAGCCAGCCAGAACCAGTTGCGCTACAGTCAGCGGCAGGGCGGTAGGTTTGATGGTCAACGCAACGCCCGAGAACAGACCAAAGGACGCCGCTGCCCACAACCAGTCTTTGCGGATGGCGATGAAAAGGAATGCAGACGCCACGATCAGGCAGACGGCCATGGTTAGGTCACGCTGGCCACCCTCGGCCAGTCCATCGCGTCCGTGTACTAGCACGAAGAGGCACGCGGCAAAGAGGCCCGCCAACCAGCCACTGTCCGATCCCGCACGGCGTGTAATCACTAAGAAGGACATGCCCGCTGCGCCCATCAACGTGAAGTCGTAGATGCGCCATGCCATGTCTCCCATCCCGAAGAGATGCATCGCGCCCAGTTCGATAAGGTACGAGCCAGGCATATTCATGTCGCTGAACTGACGGTAGGGTGCCCAGCCCCGCTCGATGAGCCAACCCATGTAGTGGATCAGCGATGCATCGCCCACCAGCGGCCAGCGCCAGCTCCACACGAAATACAACATCGCGGAGACGACGAGGCTGGCCGTAAGGGCGACACAAAAAAAGCGGGCAAACCCATTGTGCACTGGTCTCTCCTTTCGTGGTTGAGTCTAACCGATGCGCATCATTAGACGATGCGGTCTAGGCGCATACAACCAGCAGCACGGTGATATTGTCATGCCCACCGTTTGCGTTGGCGGCGTCAACCAGCGCATGGCATGCGGTATCGAGCGCGGCCTGGATGGTGTTGCCCGCCTGCGTGAAGTCGCGATCTGGGGCGAGCAGAGCAGGGCGAACTTCGCGGTCAAGAATCCGTTGAATGGAGGCTTCGTCCAACTCGCGGGTGAGTCCGTCGCTGGCTAGCAGATACAGGTCGCCTGGCTGTGGGTCGCAGGTAGCAATCTCCGGCTCGATGGTCGCCTGGGTGCCAATGGCGCGGGTGATGATATTGCGCATGGGGGATATGTTGGCCTGGACCTGGCTCAATACGCCCGCGCGCACCTGCTCCTCCACCAGCGAGTGGTCTCGCGTCAGCATATGCAGCGTGCCCGCGCGCAAGCGATAGCAACGGCTGTCGCCTACATGGGCGATGCAAAGTTTTCGGCTCGCTGTTGCGTCTTCCCACAGCAGCGCAACCAGCGTGGTGCCCATGCCATGCAGGCTGGGCGAGCTGCATGCATGACGGAAGACAGCCTGGTTGGCATCGTTGATGGCCTTGATCAGCCTAGCGCTAGCTGTTGCTATGGGTTCATGTGCGGATGCGCTATTTGTGCGATGGGCAAGGCAATTGAGAAAGCGCTCGGTAGCCAGTTGGCTAGCAATTTCGCCTCCCGCGGGGCCTCCCATGCCGTCGCATACCACAAAGGCACCCAGATCGGGCAGTGCCGCGCAGGCGTCCTGGTTGGAGTGGCGCACGCGTCCACGATCGGAGAGCATGGCGAATAAACGAAGCGTCACGCGGCTCACGCCTTCCTCTCCCACCACAGCGGCAATGGATCGCCGACTGGGGGCTTCCGATTCGCCACGTCTGCCATTTCGCCACCCCCGGGCCGCCGCAGTATTGCTCCCGTGAAAACAATACTCCTCGTCGCGCTCGTGTCCAATGGCCTTCCACACACGTGTCCACAATTTGTCATGCGCCGTTCAGATACTCTGGAGTGGCAACCAGGAGAGGCAAATTGAATCGCATCCTGCAGGGCGATAATCTCGAAGCTCTGCGCGGCATGGAGTCGGGCTCGGTGGCGTTGATCTATATCGACCCGCCGTTCAACACCGGGCGGCGACAGACTCGTCGGCGCATGAAGACGGTGCGCGACCAGGATGGAGACCGCGTCGGCTTTGGCGGGCACCGCTATCGCACAGAGTTGGTCAAGCCGCTGGCGCCGGGCACTGAAGGCAATGAAGCCGGATATGCTGACCAGTTCGACGACTTCCTCGGCTTTCTGAGACAGCGACTACTGGAGGCCTACCGCGTACTTTCGTTCACCGGCAGTCTCTTCTTCCACATCGACTACCGCGAGGTGCACTACTGCAAGGTGATGCTGGATGAGATCTTTGGCCGCGAGTGCTTCCAGAATGAAATTGTCTGGGCCTACGATTATGGAGCGCGTGCCAGCAAACGATGGCCTGCCAAGCACGACAACATTCTTTGGTACACGCGCGATCCACAACACTACACCTTCAACCTTGGCGAGAGCGATCGCATCCCCTACATGGCGCCGGGACTGGTGGGGGCAGAGAAGGCTGCGCGTGGCAAGACGCCGACCGACGTTTGGTGGCACACCATTGTCCCCACCAACGGCAAGGAGAAGACCGGCTACGCCACGCAAAAGCCGCTGGGTATCCTGGAGCGAATCGTGCGCGTCCACTCCAATCCCGGCGATCTGGTGCTGGACTTCTTTGCCGGCAGCGGAACCACGGGCGAGGCGGCAGCCAGGCACGGTCGTGCCTTTTGCATGGTGGATGAAAACCCTGAAGCGATCGCCGTAATGGAAAAACGATTGCAAATGAAGTCTGAAAGATTATGATTCCGCCATCGCTATTTATAAGGAGAGAACGGTGGCGAGGGCCCGGTTGTTGAAAGCAGTTGGATTTGCAGGTTGGTTTGTACTGGTCGCATTGGTGGCTGGTGGGGTTGTAGCACACGCTCAGACTCAGCCTGCGGCACCGCTGAAGAAGACCTGTACGGTGAATACCACTCCGCCGAATCCCGCAGAGACGGCCTTGAACAAAGGGGATTACAAAACCGCGGAAGATCTTTTCCGTGCCTTACTGGCCAAAAGTGCGGACAATGAATCGGCCCATGAGGGGCTGATTCGGACGATGCTCGCGCAGGATAAAGTGGCGGATGCGGCGAAGGATGCCGAGTCGTGGGCAGCGTCTGCACCAACCAGTTCGATGGCCTACATAGCGCTGGGTGATCTACGATTGCGTCAGGGCGATCCGCGCTTGGCGCACACCCTGTTTCAGAAGGCGGGGCAAGAAGATCTATGCAACCCGCGTGCCTATTACGGGCTTGCCCAGGTGGATGGTCTCGCTGGAATGTTTGCATCCGGCAAGCGCATGATCGAGCAGGCGTACAAGCTGCACCCCACCGACGACGACATCCATTATGCGTGGATTGGAACGCTGCCTCGCAACGAGCGGCTGGCTAATTGGGCCGACTACGTCCAGCACAGCGACCAGATCAGCGAGGAGAACCGAGCGAAGATGAAGACGCGCATGGAGAAGGAGTCACTCTACCAGCCGTCTGACTGCCGCATGTCGCCGTCCTCCGCAAAAGAAGCGAACGTACCCATTGTGCAGGTAATGGATGGGCCTACCCACTTTGTTGGCTATGGGCTTGATGTAAAGTTCAACGGCAAGGGGCGCAGACTGCAGATCGATACTGGAGCCAGCGGCATCACCATCTCGCGAGCTGCGGCGCTGTTCCTCGGCATACAGCGTCAGGACGCTACGAAGACAGCGGGCATTGGCGATCAGGGAGATGTGAAGACCTCCGTGACCCACGTTGCCAGCATCAAGATTGGCGGCATCGAATTCACCAACTGTGCGGTGGAGATTCTGGAGAAGTGGGGCACACTGGACTCCGACGGGCTGATTGGCAGCGATGTCTTCGCTGGTTCTCTTTTGACTCTGGACTTTCCGAAGAAAGAATTGCGCGTGGCACCACTGCCTGAACGGCCGGGAGAAAAGAAGGTGGATACCACCGCGACAGATCAGCAGATAGACGATGATTCGGATGAACCGCACGACCAATATATTGCTCCTGGAATGGAGAAGTGGCAGTGGATCTATCGCAAAGGTCACGATCTGCTGATGCCGACAGGGATCGTTGAAACGAAGCGCATGAAGGATGAGAGCGCGTGGAAGGAAAAGCTCTTCATTCTGGATACAGGAGCGGAGTCGAACATCATCTCAACCGCCGCCGCCAAAGAGGTGACCAAGGTCTCGCGCGATGACAGCATGGAGATCAGCGGCATCTCGGGTTCCGTGAACAAGGTGTACGCGACGGATAAATTTACCCTGGCATTTGCCAGTCTGCGACTGGATTCACCGAGCATGACTTCGATCGATACGACGAGGATGTCACACGATGATGGGGTCGAAATTTCGGGGTTAATCGGCGCGCCCGCACTCTACCAGGTGGTGCTGCACATCGACTATCGCGACAATCTGGTGTGGTGCGAATACACGCCCAAGAAATAATTCCGGTGCAGAGGCCCACCTCCGATGCGGTAGTACATGCAGTCACACACAGCTACTGCCGAACGCAGCGATCTAAGCCGTCTTGCTGGCAGCAGCAACAGGGAGCGCTTGTGACACTGGCTTTCCAACGGATGTGCGTTCCAGCGCCATAAAGGCGTTGGCCAGCGCGGTAGAGGCACTCTGGAAGGGTTCGGCTGCGTTCAGCAGTTCGCTGGCCTGCTCGTACTCACCGCTGTTGATCAGCTTCGCGATCCCTTGCATCTGACCATGAAACGCATTGTGCTGGTTGAGCGCAGCCATATACTCCGGCTGGTCGCGCAGGTGCTTGGTATGGTCGCTGTTCAACCATTTACCGATAGAACACTGTTCGGGGAACTGAATGGCAAGGGTGGCGCGTTCACTCAGCGGCTCGCACAGATGCACTGCCAGTAGCAATGCAATCTTCCATCGCACATGGCTGGCAATGGCGTCGGGTGCGGTTTCAATCGTTTTTGCAATATATGTCTCGGCTGGCATTCTACGACCTTGCTTCTGTTATCGGAAGGTCGCTGCAAAGAGTGAGTCGAGAAACCGAATATCTACGCCCAGTGGTGAGCGGACACCAGGGAATGGAATTCGATATTTACATGCACGCAGTGCATCGTGACTCGTATTTACGCCTTATATTGCGGGAAAAGCCGGATCGGCTTCCCTAATAGGGAAAAGTCGCGTACTCTTCCGCTACTCAGCGGGTTACGCGATGCGCGTTGCCAGTAGGGCGATCGCCATCGACCTCGGGCTTGTCCTGAGGAACAGGATTCTTTGAAGCGCGTACCCTGCCGGTTGCTGTCGTCTTCTTTCTTCCGGAAATCAATCCCCGGAACTCAGAGCTTAAAGGAGGATGGGATGTGGGTAGTGCGCGACTGGCCGGGACTCCCCGCGGCTCTTCCCCATTTCGAATGGCCTCTGCATCGCGATACAAACCTACCATTCCGCTGGCTGATTGGGCGGATGGTTTGCAGCGCGGCATTCTGGCTTGCGCTTGCCGGGCTTGGATCGGGAGTGCGCATGGCTGCGCAGAGTGGGGTGGATGGCGCGATTGGTGGGCAGGTAGAGAGCGCTGCCGGTCGTCCGGTCGCCGGGGTCATCGTGACGGTGCGAGATCTACAGACGGGGCTTGCCATGCAGGCGCGCTCCGGTACCAGAGGCGAGTTCCTTCTGGTGCGGTTGCCTGTTGGTGAGTACGAACTCTCCGTGCAGGAGATGGGAGTTGAGTTCACGCTGCCAGGCTCGGTTGCGGTAGAGCTGGGCGAGGTGACCGAGGTTCATGCGCGGATGCAATCGGGTGGGAATGGCTCTTCCGTTCTGCTGCCTGCGCCGGGAAGTTCAGCGACAGATTTTGCGGAAGCCGATGTGGCTACTCTTCCCGTGAATGGCGGTGAATGGGAAACTTTGGCGCTGTCCGTTGTGGGTGCAAATGCTGCGTCGTCAACCGACGGCAACACCACGGACGTCAGCTATCGCGGTGTAGCGGTCACAGAAAACAGCTCACGCACCGATGGTGTCAGCAGCGACCAAAGTTTCTCCGGTGCCGCGGCGGGTGCAGGGGTGGAAGAAGAAGTGGACATGGGTTCGGATGAGGTCTACGACCGTTCCTCGGGCGTGGGTAGCGGATCGGGTTCGGTGGCCGACGGTGGTCGACGGGCTGGGGCTGCGTATGTCTTCACGCAGGCATCGGTACGCGAGTTCCGTGTACTGGGGCAGGAAAGCGCGGTTGCCTATGGCTCCGCGCTCTATGGGCACGGAGTAGGTGGAGTGGTGACCACCGTCTCCCGCTCAGGTGGCGCGCAGTTGCACGGCATGGTGTTCTATACCGCGCGCCAGAGCGCATGGGCGGCGGCCAATCCATTTTCCGTACAGTCGAACTATGTCAATGGTGTGGTGACCAGCTCGGTGGTAAAGCCGCTGGACCAGAGGCAGCAGTTCGGCGGAAGCATTGGCGGACCGATCCCGCTCTCTGGCTCCGATAGAACGGGCGATGGTTGGATCCACAGCAATGTGGGTCAGCAACCGCAGCTCTATTACTTCTATGCGTTCGATCAGCAACTGCGAAATTTTCCAGCTGTCTCTGCACCGGGTTATGCCGGGTTTTATTCCTTGACGGCGAGCCAGACAGCGCTGCTTGCCAATCGTGGAGTCACTGCAGCGCAGACCAATGTTGCGCTTAATTATCTGGATAGTCTTACTGGAGCGGTGAATCGTCGCGCGGACCAGACCGTCAACTTCGGGCGAGTGGACTGGCATAGCGGAAGCGCGAGCCGAGTGGTTCTGGAGTACAACCGGGCGCGTTGGAACTCGCCAGCGGGAGCACGCTCTGAAGCTGTGGTGGATCGCGCTGTAACCAGCCTGGGGTCCAGCTACGGCAAGGTGGACATGGGGGTGGCGCGCTGGGTGCAATTTGTCAATCGTGGCCTGAGCAACGAACTGCGCGTGCAATATGGTCGTCTGTTGCAGTACGAGTCGCCGCAAGCACCGCTGGCTCAGGAGCCGAACATCGGGCCAGGCGGAATGCCGCCAGAGGTCTCCATCGGCCCGCAGGGACTGGTCTTCGGAACGCCGTCGTCGCTGGGTCAAAAGGCCTATCCAGATGAGCGTCGCTTCGAAGTTGCCGACCTGATGGGATGGCTTCATGGACGACACTTCCTGCAGTTTGGCGCCGACTTCAGCGTGCTGCGCGACTATACCGATTCCCTGAGCAACGCCGATGGCACTTTCAGTTACGACAGCAGTACAAGGAATACGACCGGTGCGCCGGTGGCTTTGGGTGGCCTGGTGGACTGGATCACGGACTACACCTTCAATGTGAACGCCTATCCCAACGGCGGCTGTCCCAATGGCCCCACACGGCAGCCGCATAACTTCTGCTTTCGTTCCTACTCGCAGAGCTTCGGTCAACAGAGTCTGACGTTCCATACCCAGGAGTGGGCGGGCTTTCTGCAGGACGACTGGCGTGTAACCGAGCGACTGACACTGCATACGGGTTTGCGTTACGAGTATCAGTTCCTGCCGCTTCCCCAGCAGCCCAATGCAGCGCTGGATGCGGTCTTCGGGACGGTGGGTGCGACCAGCGTCTTTCCCGAGGATCGCAACAATCTTGGGCCGCGACTGGGTGTGGCCTGGCAGCCCTTTGGATTGGGACGCGGTGTACTGCGTGTGGGCTATGGCGTCTATTATGGCAAGCTGCCCGGTGCCACTATTCGTGCGGCGCTACTGGATACGGCGCTGCCCGCTTCCACGACCCATGTACGCATACTGCCCACCACGGAGACAGTCTGTCCCCAGAACACCTCCGTAGGCTTCGGCTACCCCTGCTCGTATCTGACACTGCCTACGGGTGTGGTGGCGGCAAGCACATCGGCGGTCGTATTCAATCGGCATTTCCGCCTGCCGATGGTGCAGCAGGCAACCGTCACCGTGGAGCATGGATTGGGTGCTGGAGTGCTGGGTAGCGCTGGTTATGTACTCAACCTCGACCGGCAACTTCCCAACTCGGTGGATATGAACATCGCTCCGTCCACCGGAGTACAGGAGTTCCAACTACAGGGAGGGACTGGCGCGGTTGGTGTGCAGAGCGGCGAGACATTTGCCCTGCCTGTATACACGGAGCGTATCACTCCCAGCTTTGGTCCGGTGACGGACGTGGTCTCCAACGCCAATGCCAGCTATCACGGGCTGACGCTGGAGGCGCGGCGCGGGTTGGGCGCGGGGCGTAATGGTTTTACCGGGGTTGCACGCACGCTGGACTTCCGCGTGGCATGGACATGGTCCAAGGCAATCGACTACGGTCAGAGCGCGGGTGCAGTACCGCGCACGAACGGCCAGCTTGATCCATTCACTTTGCACTATGACAAGGGACTCTCGGCGCTGAATTTTCCTCATCGCGTGGTGGCGACGGTACTCTGGTCGCCACAGTTGGGGAGCGTGTTGGCGCGATTCGGCAATATGGGACGAGTACTGCAATCCGCGGCAAACGGCTGGTCGATGGCTTGGATCTTCTATGAGTCCAGCGGCAGGGGATTCAGCTACCAGATCTTCGGTGGTAAGCGACTGCCCGGCGGACATGAGAGCATCAACGGATCGGGCGGCTCCACAGTGCTGCCCACTGTAGGACGCAACACACTGCGCCTGCCTGACTCGGCCAACCTCGATATGCGACTGAGCCGCAGCTTCCGCATCCGAGAGGAACTGCATCTGCGCGCGTCGGCGGAGGCCTTCAACCTGACCAACCATCTCAACTATTCCGGCATAACTCAGCGAGCATTCCTGGTGGGGGCACCTGTGCCGTTGAGCGGGACGACCGGGCCGGAGGTGACGCCACTGGTCTTCCAGGATGGAGCAACCGTGGCTTCGGAGGGATTGAACGTTCTTCCCTTCGGCGCATACACCGCCGCCGGAACCAATCAGGCACGAGAACGTCAGATTCAGCTAGGCATTCGCCTCGAGTTCTAATGCGGCGGAGCTGACGTGGGCGTGGTTGCCGGCAGCGGGCATCGCGGAGGGCAGGGTGCGGGCGCTTGATTCGGCGGTATTGCGGCGCGTTGCCTGGGGGTCAGCAGATTTACATACACAGGAACCTCCAGCGTTCCAACCTTGCTGGTGGTTTTATCCAGAATTCCCATGTGTAACGAAATCTGGCCAGCCGGCAGGTCGATCTGCTGGGTGAACTGGTACGGTTCCCACTCAAACGCGTCGTATTCCTTCAGGCTGATCGTCATCGGAACGGTTTGCGTTAGCAGAGCCACTCGTTTTCGGAAGACGTCATAAGCAACGAGGTCGAACTCAAGAGATCCATGCAGCATTCCATCCGCATCTTCGGTAAAGGCAATCTCGCTAGCCGGGAAGCCATAGTGAATCTCGTAGGGAACGGTCTTGACAGCCTTCGTTTTGGCGGTTGTAGCAGCCTGGGTGCCAGCGGTTGAATTCGAGGTATAGTTCGGCCATACACCTACGTCGAACAGGATCTGCGTGGCTACGGGAGCGTTGCCCTCCATGGATGCCTTCATCAAGGCGGGTCCAGGGGCCGGTGCATCCTGGGTTGGCACACGCTCTGCGTTATAACCCTGGCGGTATACGAGGTGAAGGCCCGGCTGGCTGACCTCGACCTTGATGTGGTGATAGTGACCATCATCTGTCTGCTTTGGCGGAATGTAGGAGAGCGTATAGAACTGCGAGCCGTCGTTGACAGCCTTGGCGATCTCCGACTTTACATCGTTGTTGTTGTAGAAGGCTTCGCCTCCGGTATCCTGGGCGACTGTATCCGCCTTCAATTGAGCAATGCCCATATTGAACAGGACGCCGCGCGGATCGATGGGGGAGACGGCAATCTGCTCGGCGGTGAAGCGCTCATAGACATCCATCAGGCGATGCACCAGACTCATATCGATATCGACAGCGCGCGCAACTTGATGTCCTGGGGCACCGCGCACATCCATATTCCATCCGTAGCCGCCGTCGCGCATAAGGTCTACCGGCATGCCGGGTGTAATCCACAGCAGGTTCTTACGGCCCTTGATACCTGCAACATAGGCCGCAATCTGGTTCATCGCGTCGATAGTGGCCCGATTTTTCAGGTAATCTGTGAGGCATTGTCCATTCAGGCATGCCCCAATGTCGGTTCGGCCAGTACGCACCGCGCGCAGCAATGAGTCGCGGTCAGCGGTGAATCCCTGCAGCATGTGCACACCGCTGGTGGAGAGCCAGAAGACTGCGAGCTTGGTGCCTTGCGGCATGGCAGTCACATAATCGACTGCGGCCTGCAGCCCACGCACAATCGACAACGAATCGCCATGCAACGCATCGAGCAGAAGGATGTTGACCGGGCCGGTGGCAGGTGTGGACTGGCTGTTGGTATACACCCCCTGCGGCAGCCTGGGGGCAGGCTCCACAGGCTGTGCCTCTGTGCCAAACTCGCGGAAGCTGCGAATAGACTGCGGTTTGCCGTTCTCCTCCATGCTGAAGTCGGACTGCTTGAGGCCATGTACGGGATTGCCTTTGTCATCCGTCACCATGACGTCCACCACAATCTCTCGCGTAGTCACATGCAGGGTCGGGATACTGGAATCCGATACTGTCCCAGGGAACGGCTCGATGCTGGTGCTGGGGAAGTCTTCCGCAGGGGAGGTGCTTACGGTCTGCGCTGTGCCCGCGACAAAGGACGCAAGGCCGAGGGTCATTCCATACAGAAGGAAGATCGTTTTTCCCAGTCGCATCTGCTCTACTCTCCAGTGCGTTAGATACTACGCCTGCTTCAATACTCGTAGTGACTGATTCCCTTGTAGCGCTCCCATCTTAGACCCGATCTCGCCGAGTTGGACGCATCCACTTCGGGAAAATACGCTTTGCCCACTAGAATAGGAGTGATGGCGTTTACGGAGCAATTCGATGTCGTGGTGGTGGGCGCAGGACATGCCGGGTGCGAGGCGGCGATGGCCTCTGCACGCATGGGCCTGCGCACTGCACTGTTCACGCTGAACCTCGACCTGATTGCGCAGATGAGTTGCAACCCTGCCATCGGTGGCATTGCCAAGGGACATCTGGTGCGCGAGGTGGACGCGCTGGGTGGCATCATGGGCGAGGTTGCCGATGCCTGCGGCATTCAATTTCGCCTGCTGAATACTTCGCGCGGCCCTGCTGTCTGGTCGCCACGCGCGCAATGTGACAAGGCCCTATACCGCGTCAAGATGCGTGAGGTTCTCGAAGACCAGCAGAATCTCTTCATCAAGCAGGCCGAGGTGGTAGACCTTGAAGTACAGGGAACAGGAAATGCGGGTAAGCGCGTGACCGGCCTGCGCCTTCGCGATGGCCGGGTGGTGCATGCCGGGGCCGTCATTGTTACCACCGGCACATTCCTCAACGGCCTCATCCACTGCGGTGAGCAGCAGTATGCATCCGGACGCAGCGGCGAACCAGCCAGCGTGTTGTTGGGTGAGGCGCTCAAGCGTCTGGGGCTGCGTGAGTGCCGCTTGAAGACCGGAACGCCGCCTCGCCTGGATGGCCGCACCATCGACTGGTCGAGGTTCGAGGAGCAGCCTGGCGATGAAGACCCCACGCCGTTCAGCTTCCGCGCGGGACAGCAGCGAGTCAGCAAGTCAGCAAGTCAGCAAGTCGGCGAAGAAGCAGATTCCTTTGCTACGCTGCGGAATGACAAACAAACCCCTGGAACGTGGGTGCCGGCGCTGCGGCAGGTGAGCTGTTACATTGCGACGACGACGCCGGAGACGTTGCGACTCATCCGCGAAAATGTGCATCGTTCGCCCATGTATACCGGGCAGATCTCCGCGATCGGACCGCGCTACTGCCCGTCCATCGAGACCAAGATCGTTCGCTTCCCAGACAAGACGCATCATCAGTTCTTTCTGGAGCCCGAAGGCCTCAACACCCACGAGGTCTACATCAATGGCATGAGCACAAGCCTGCCCATGGAGGTACAGGCCGCGATGGTGCACTCCATTCCCGGCCTGGAGAACGCCGAGATGCTGCGCCCGGGATACGCCATCGAGTACGATGCCATCGATCCCACGGAGTTGGATCGCACGCTCGCAGTCAAGAAGTTCCCCGGGTTGTTTCTGGCAGGACAGATCAACGGGACGAGCGGATATGAAGAGGCTGCCTGTCAGGGTCTGATGGCCGGAATCAATGCCGCGCTGTGGGCGCGTGCATCGCTCGATCCCACCCATTGCGATGAGAACGCGAAGGATGAGACGCCCGAATTTGCCGGCTTTACGCTGGACCGCACCGAGGCCTACACCGGAATCCTGATTGATGACCTCATCTCCAAGGGAACCGACGAGCCCTACCGCATGTTCACCTCGCGCGCGGAGTTTCGGCTGCATTTGCGCATCGACAATGCAGACCGGAGGCTGACACCCCATGGCCGTCGGCTTGGCCTCATTGACGATGCGGCCTGGGCTGCGTACGAGGCGAAGCAGGCGCGCGCCGCAGCCTTCGAGCAGATGCTGACCAAAACCCGCGTGGATGTTGACGCGCTTCCGTCGGCACTTGCGGAAACCCTGCGTGGCGACCTGAGCGATTTGCGCTTGCAAACCTACGCGCAGATGCTGAAGCGACCCGAAGTCACTGTCGAGTCGCTGTGGCCGGTACTGGCTGCATCGTTGATGCGTGTGCCGGAGCTGGGTGCATGGACCGAGAACCCAGATTCTGTGCGGATACCCGCATGGGTCCGCAACGAGATGAAGACCGTGGAGACTGAGATCAAGTACACGGGCTATCTGCAGCAGCAGCGCAAGTCCATGGAGCGGCTGAAGCGGGACGAGCAGCGCGTCATTCCTCCGTGGTTCGACTACGAGGCATGCAGCGGCCTCTCGCGCGAGATGGTGGAGACGCTGGGCCGCGTCCGACCCCGCACGCTTGGCCAGGCCAGCCGCATTCAGGGTGTTACGCCCGCCGCAGTCACACTGGTCAACTGCTTCCTGGAGATTCAGGCTCGCCGCCGCATAGCGTAGCGACACTTCGCATCCGGCAACCCTTCCGCGGAATCTTATGGATGTGCGCGGAGGGTTGGAATGACTATGCCAAGTTCAAAGGGAAGTGCCGTTGTTATGGCACTCGCGGTATTTTTCGTAGCTGCGATGGGGGTGAGGACCATGGTTTTTGGTCAGACAACGACGCAGAAGCTGCCAGCTCCGGCCTTCGATGAGCAGCCAACGACACACAGCGAGACGGCTGTCTTTGCCGGTGGATGCTTCTGGGGCGTACAGACGACCTTCGAGCGCATCAAGGGTGTCACTGCCACCACGGCGGGCTACTCCGGCGGATCGAAGGAGACGGCCAACTATGGTGCTGTCTCCAGTGAAACGACTGGTCATGCCGAATCCGTCAAAGTCGTCTTCGATCCCGCGCGGATCAGTTATGGAACCCTTTTGCGTGTGTTTTTCTCCGTGGTACACGACCCCACCCAACTGAACCGCCAGGGCCCCGACGTGGGCACATCCTACCGCTCAGTCATTTTCTATACCACTGAGGAGCAGAAGAAGATTGCCGCAGCCTACATCGCGCAACTGAATGCCGCACACGCCTTTCCCAAAAAAATCGTCACTCAAGTCGTCCCGCTCAACGCCTTTTACGACGCTGAGGAGTATCACCAGGACTACGCCGAAAAGAACCCGGACAATCCCTACATCCAGGTGTGCGACATCCCCAAAGTTAAGGCGTTGAAGCAGCAGTTCCCCGAGTTGTTTCAGGAGTACTTAAAAAAGTGAGCCGATCTACAGTCTGCGTAACCGGTCCGCGTAATCACCGGTAGGCTTGGCTCCGCTTTTCAATCCTCCCAATCTATCGGTATAGTTTTGCGAGCGAGGTGGTGTGATGAACACATGTGGTTTGAAGCCGATTTGTGGATTGGTATTGTCCCTGGGCTTGGCGACGGTTGTTATTGCGCAACAGGCTGCGGCCCCGGCTGCTGCTCCTGCTCGTCCTGCCGCGAATCCCCATGCTGCGGTGCCGCTGTGGGCGAATGGCGCTCCTGGCTCCGAAGGCAAGACCGCGCCGGAGGTGGTCACGGGCGATGCAGATAGTGGAAGAAGCGTGACGACGGTCAACAATCCGTCGATTGCGCCTTATCTGGTGCGTGGTCGCGGACCCGGCGCGACGCCGGTTGCGGCCATCATTATCGCGCCCGGCGGCGGTCACTATAAGTTGACCATGGACGATGAGGGCTATGACGTTGCCAAGTATCTCAGCGGCCACGGCGTTGCTGCCTTTGTACTGAAGTACCGCCTGGCCCGTGAGCCGGGATCGAGTTACACGGTCGATGGCGACGAGATGCACGACATTCAACGCGCCATCCGCATGGTCAAGGCGCGCTCGGCGGAGTGGGGTGTCGATCCGGCACGCGTCGGTGTCATGGGCTTTTCGGCAGGCGGCGAGTTGGCCGTGAAAGCATCGATCCGCTACGACGACGGAAATCCTACCGCGTCCGACCCTAACGATCGCCCCAGCGACAAGCCCGCGTTCCAGGTGCTGATGTATCCCGGAGGGCTGACTCCGGAGATCAATGCTACGTTCACGAAAGACACGCCGCCAGCGTTTCTGCTTTGCGGCGCAGACGATTCACCAGCGATTGCGCAGCAGCTTCCGCTGTTGTTTCTGGCGCTGAAAAAGGCAGGCGTCTCGGCAGAGTTGCATGAGTACGCAGGCGTCGGTCATGGATTCGGTCTGCGTCTTACCCAGAACGGCGGCGTTGCACAATGGCCAGAACTGTTGTTGCAATGGATGGATACTCGCGGCCTGCTGCGCAGCAAGTAGTCCTGACAAAATAACGAAATTAGCCCACTCATGCGCTAAAGGCTTACAGAAGATGGTGAAACTCCATATGAGTTGGAGTTTTATCCCATGTACATTCCGCCGTTGACGTCGAGGGTGTGGCCGGTGATGTAGCCTGCCTCTTCGGAGGCGAGGAATACGACTGCGGCGGCGATGTCGCGGTCGGTGCCAGCGCGGGCCAGGGGAATCTGCGAGGTCATGGCCGTGCGCTGGGCCTCGGTCAATACCGCCGTCATTGCGGTCTCAATATATCCCGGCGCAACCGCGTTGACGGTAATGCTGCGGCTGGCCAGCTCCCGCGCCAGCGATTTGGTGAGGCCGATGAGCCCGGCCTTGGACGCTGCGTAGTTGGCCTGGCCTGCCTGGCCCGTCTCGCCCACCACCGAGGTGATATTGATCACCCGCCCCCAGCGCGCCTTCAGCATGGAACCCATCACGGCCTGGGTCATCAGAAAGGCCCCGGTAAGATTGGTGGCGAGCACATCGTCCCAGTCCTTGCGCTTCATGCGCAGGGTAAGGGTGTCGCGCGTAATGCCTGCGTTGTTGATGAGGATATCCACCCTGCCAAGTTGCGCGATCACGGCTTTGGCGCAGGACTGTATAGATTCTTCGCTGCCCAGGTCGAGTGCGAAGACATGCGCCGATCCGGCAAACGGCTCTGACACGCCCGCGCTGGCAGCACCGCCGCAGAGGGCTGCCGCCTCGTCGATCTCGCCTGCAGCCTCAGCCCGACGCGACGCGATACTGCCGATCTCCGCGGCGACCTCGTCGAGCTTTGCGAGATTGCGCGCGCAAAGCGCCACGGTCGCTCCTGCCTCGGCTAAAGCCAGGGCACACGCGCGCCCAATGCCCTGCGACGCTCCAGTAATTAAAGCAACTTTGCCTGCCAGTGAACTCATCGGTCATCCTTCCCTCTGCGTGCCTGTATGCCCGCCTCATTATACGAATCCAGATGGATTCATCCACAGGGATTGCAGTGCACGGGCCGCCGGATGACATATCCTTGCAGGGTGATGACCGACAAACAGCCAACCGCCGCCGACCCCCAGTCACCTGCCCAACCGCCCGCCGTGCCGGCCACGATCTCCGCCGCAAACCAGACCGATGTATACGCCATTCAAGGCGCGGAGCCGGAGGTTCTGGCTTATGCGATGGCCAAATACTCGCGCTCGTCGCTGAGCATGAAGGAGTCTTTGGCGGAGATCAGCTCGCAGCGAGCGGAGCAGTTCCTGAACACGTTTTATTTCCAGTATGGTCACCGCTCCATCGCCGACCTGGCGCACATCCCGTTTGCCATTGAGCGGTTGAGTCTGCTGGCTGCGGTTGTGCTGGTGGATGAGCAGCGCTGGGATGGGCAGGAACGCAGCACGCGCTACCAGAATTTTCGTAAGTCGGGTTGGTACACGCCCGCACTGGGGGAGCGTACGGCTGGGTATACAGCTTCGATTGAGGCGCTGTTTGCGGCCTATGACCATGTTGGCGCGGGGATGCTGGAGGCGCTGAAGAACGCGATTGCAAGGCCCGCGGAGATGAAGGAGGATGCGTATGTACGTACGCTGAAGGCACGTGCCTTCGATGTGGCGCGCTACCTGCTGCCGCTGGCCACCAATACTTCGCTGGGTCAGATTGTGAGTGCGCGCACGCTGGAGAACCAGATATCGCGGCTGCTGGCGAATGAGTACGCCGAGGTTCGCAGCTTGGGAGAAAAGCTGAAAGCCGCCGCGGCACAGCCTGCATGGAACGTGGGTCACGATGGCGCGCGTGTTCTGTTGGAAGAGGCCGCGTCATTTACCATCCCTGATGCGCAGAGGCGCGAGGCATTCCATACGCGACTCTCAGACGCATTGCTGCGCGATGTGAAGACTGCGCCAACCCTGGTGAAGTACTCCGCGGCCAATGAATACTCTATGGCCACGCGTGGCGAGTTGCGCCAGGCTGCTGCCGAAGTGATGGCGGGGCAGGCCATCGAGGACGCACCGGTGGTCGATCTGGTAGACAGCTCCGGCTCGCTGGAGATCGAACTGGCAACATCGCTGCTGTATGCGGAGTGCCACTATCCGTGGCGGCAGATTCAGCGGGCTGTGTCTGGATTGAGCGCGCAGCGCGTGGCGGAGATCGTAGCGCTGGGCGTGAAGCATCGCGGCCGACACGACGAGCTGGCGCGCGCCTTCTCCGCCGGGCAAAGCTTCCAGTTCGACATCCTGATGGACATTGGCGGATTCCGTGATATGCACCGCCATCGCCGCTGCGTGCAACTGCTGCAGCCGTACACCGATCGGCACGGATATGAGGAGCCGGTATGCCCCGGGCAGCCAACACTGGCCGAAGCGGGACTGCATGAGACCTATACCGACGCCATGAATAACGCGCACGCGGCGTATCGTGCGATGCGCGATGCGGCTGGGCCGGAGAATGCCGCTTACCTGCTTCCGCTCGGCACCCGCGTTCGCGCGATGTTCAAGATGGACTTTGCCGAGGCGCTGTATATTGCCGAATTGCGTTCCGGCGTGGCCGGTCACTTCAGCTACCGCCGCGTAGCCTGGGAGATGTATCTCGCCGTGGCCAAGCGGCATCCAGCGCTGACAGCATACTTCCGGATTGAAGACGTGAACGCGCCGGTGGATTTACTGAAGAGGTAGATTGCGGTAGAAGTAGTGTCCCGCTGCTCCGCGCTAGGCTTCGATCATGATTTCGAGGGCGTGGTCGGGGCGCGATTCGGGGTTGAATGGCTGTGGAGTGCGCGTGCCGAGGGCGTGGCAGAGGCCCGTGATTGCGATCAGCGCAAGGGCCAGGATGCAGACTCCGTTCCACTGCCAGCGCTGCCATGCCATGGTGGCAAGCGCCGATCCAACCGCACCGCCGGCGAAGAAGCTGGTCATATAGACGGTGTTCAATCGGCTGCGCGCCGAAGCGTCCAGGCCAAAGATGCGCGTCTGGTTGGAGATCTGCGTCATTTGCATGCCGACGTCGAGCACGATGATGCCGACTACCAGTGCTGCGATATGTAGCGCCAATGGCAAGCTGAATGCAACACCGGACCATAGCACCAAATATGAGAGAGCGAGAAGGGCGATTGCGGCGGTCAGTACCCAACGCGTGCCGTGCTTATCGGCAAGCTTGCCGGCGATGGGGGCGACGGTTGCGCCGGCTGCTCCGACGATCCCAAAGCTACCCGCGACGCCTGCACCGAGGCCATAGTGGCTGCTGAGCATGTAGGCCAGCGTGGTCCAGAAGCAACTAAAGGCGGCAAAGACGAGCGCGCTGATGAGGCTGGATTCGCGCAACAACGGTTGAGTACGAACGAGAGTCCACAGGGAACGCATCGCGTCCGTATAGCGCATGTTCTGGCTGGGCGGCAGACGCGGCATCACTCGTCCGAGAAAAAGGAGAAACACCGCATTGCCCAGTGCTGCGATGAAAAACACATAGCGCCAACCGTCCGTGACCCAGAAGGCGGTTTTAGGAAAGAGGCCTGGCGCATAGGCAAAGAGCGCGGGGATGTGGCTGATCCATCCAGCAAAGGTGCGGGCCAGCAGAACGCCGAGCAGAAGGCCCATCATGACGGTTCCGATGGCACGTCCGCGCTGCTTGTGGGGCACCAGTTCTGGCGCAATGGGAAGAACGATATGGGTGACCGAGGCGACCAAACCGAGCAGAACGCTGCCCGCGATGAGCCATGCCAGCGTGGGCGCGACGGCGACCAGGAGGAGGGCGACGATGACGGCGGCGAACATCTTCTTCATCAGGGCGCGTCGCTCCAGCAGATCGCCGAGGGGCACGAAGAGGAGCATACCCAGGGCGTATCCAATCTGGGTTGCGCTGGCAACAACCATCACTCGGCCTGCAGGCGCGCTATAGGTTTTGCCCATCTCCACCAGCAAGGGCTGATTGAAGTAGATGGTAGAGACGCCGATGGCACAGGCCAGCCCCAGAAAGTGCAACGGTGCGCGGGGCGGGGCTGAGTTGGAAGATGGCGTCATTGGTTGAGAGTGGTCTGTATCCAGTGTAAGTGCTGCCGGGCGCGGACGGAATCGATTGGGCGATGCATAAGCGAGCGGCGGTTCGGTTGCCGAGTTTCCAAACATCATTCCGGCAATGTATAACGCTTTGCGATGGGTTTCAGACATTTTCCGCATACGGAAGAGATGGAACCGTACCTCCATGGAGCTACCGATGAAACAATTATCTGGTATGAAAATTAACGACAGGAACCGTCTTGCGACTGCTGTCTGCACCGTTCTTGCCGCATGTGGGATGATGCTTGCTCCGCTTTGCATGGCGCAGACGACGGTGGCGACGTATCCCTTTCAGAAGATACAGATGCCGACTACGGCGGAGCTGAAGCTGGCATGGAAGACGACGCCGTCGGAGTATGGACCGCAGCCGTATATGGGACTGGACGGGCCGGTCACGATTGAAAGCCTGTCTCGGGATCTGGATACGATGAAGAGCCTGGGCTTCCGGGCTGTAACGGTACAGGCTGGCGGTGGCATGACGACGACCTACCTGACACCGGAGTACTTTGCCTTTTTCAAGAAGTTTGCCGAAGAGGCGAAGAAGCGCGACATGAAGATCTGGATTGTCGACGAGATTGGGTACCCGAGCGGATTTGCCGGCGGCATGTTTACAAAATCGAAGACCGAGCTGCGTATGCAGGGGTTGGACATCTCGCAACGCATACCGGTGAAGGCCGGGGCGACACTGAACCAGGCGGTTGCTGCCAATGCAGTAGCCGCGGTTGGAGTGAGCGCCACCGGGGAGCGCGTGCCGGTGTCCATTGCAGGCGGCAACATCGCATGGACTGCACCTACGGGCTCTGACTACACGGTAGAGGTGATCGGACATGAGTTTCGCACCGCGCCGACGCGTAGCGATGCCAACCCGACGCGTGCCAAGGACACCTCGAACTCGATTGAAGACTATATGAACCCGGATGCTACTGCGGCGTATATTCAGGTGACTCACCAGGGATACTACGATGCAATGCCGGAGTTATTCGGCAACACGATTCTGGGGTTCCGCGGTGACGAGCCGGATTACTCCATTGGTGGATTGCCTTGGACGGACAAATTCTTCGATACCTTTCAACAGGTAAAGGGCTACGACATCCGTCCGTATCTGGGCGCGTTGCTAATGCCGACGGGTGGTGGCGGACGCGGACGGGGTGGGGCGGCTGCAGCAGCTGGCGGACAACCCACGGCAGCCACAGCGCCGGCAGCGAGGCCTGCTCCGGCACCCGTGAACCTATCGTCTGCCGATGTGCGCGCCAGGGGCGATTACTATGATGTCTTCTCGCAGATGTTCCGCGATGGGTTCTTCAAGCCGCTGGGCCTGTGGGCAGCCGCGCATGGTGTGGAGTACCAAGTGCATCTAAACCATGAAGAGGCAGAGATGCAACTGGTGCGCTCGGAGGGTGACTTTGAACGCGACATGAAGTACATGGAGCAGCCGGGGATCGATACGATCTGGCATCAGATTTGGACCGACACGATCTCTGATTTTCCGAGGCTTGCGTCGAGTGCGGCGCACGTCTATGGACATCCGCGTTCGTTCACGGAGAGTTTTGCCGCCTACCGGCCGGAGCCCGATTTGACCATGGCGCGCTACATTCTGAATGAACAGGAGGTACGTGGCATCAACGTGATTGAGACGATGCATTATTCCGCGTCTGCACCTGCCGGGGTCGTGTTGCCTGAGCCCATCGCGGCCCCGCCGGCGACGCCGGGAGGGCCTGCACCCGCAGTTCGTCCACGGGGCCCATCGATGCTTATGCGCGATCCAGGTTGGCCCGCGCTGATGCAGTATTTGCAGCGGTTGAGCTATGTGATGAGCATGGGCCGCCCTGCGGCGAGCGTGGCGCTCTACATTCCATCGAGTTCGATGTGGTTGAATGATTCGGCCTCGGATACTGCGTTTGTATCGAGCGAGCGGATGCTGTCTGAACGGCAGATTGACTTCGACATCATCAATCAGGACGCGTTGGCCACCGACCTGACGGCCGGGCCTGGGTATCTGGAATCCATGAGTGGCAACCGTTATCGTACGGTGATCGTGCCCTCGGCGTTGATTCTGACGCAGACGGAGCTAGACCGGTTGAAGGCGCTGGCGAAGGGTGGCGGCAAGGTATTCTTTCTGGGGCGGACGCCCTCACTGATCTCGGGCAAGACGATCCGGGACTCGCGCGCGGCAACGGCGGATGACTTTGCCTTTGCGACGGTAGAGACCTCGGCGCAGCTACCTCCGACACCGACACCTCCCTCTGCAGCTCCCGCTACGCCTCCCGGACCGCAAGTGGTACCGGCGGCGATTGAGGCAGCGCTGAATACGGCAATCGGGCCGCGCGATATCTCGCTCGACTCTACGGACACGGCGTTGAAGGTAAACACTCGGCGGCTGAAAGACGCGGACGTCTTCCTGTTTTTTAACGAGGGTGCACAAACCAGCTCGCATACTGTAATGATCAAGACGTCGGGCAAGACGGTGGAAGCATGGGATCCGGAGACTGGAAGCGTCTCTCGTGTTGCGTCGACGTGGAGCAAAGGAGCGGTGACTGTGAAGCTCAAAGTGAAGCCGTACGAGACGGAGTTGCTGACGGTGCGGTAGACCGCAGCGGGCAAAGTATACGCATGAAACCATATGGGCGCATAGAATAGTTGCGTGAATCATCCGTTTGATATTGGCGCAGTTCCGGTTGGGCGCGGCAAGCTGTTTTTGATTGCCGGGCCGTGTGTGATCGAGTCCGAGGTTCATGCTCGCACGATGGCCGATGCGATTCAGCGGATCGCGGCGGACCTAGGGATTCCGTACCTCTTCAAGGCCAGTTACGACAAAGCGAACCGAACCAGTATTCGCAGTTATCGTGGGCCTGGGTTGGCAGAGGGTGCGCGGATTCTGAGGATGATAGCGCAGAGCAACGGGTTGCCGGTGTTGACAGACGTGCACACACCGGAAGACTGCCTGCGGCTGTCGAAGGCGTTGGGTGATGTGGAGGCGGTGCTGCAGATTCCGGCGTTTCTATGTCGGCAGACAGACCTGCTGATTGCGGCGGCGCATACGGGCCGTGCGATCAACGTGAAGAAGGGGCAATTTGTGGCGCCGCTGGACATGCAGCATGCGGTGCTGAAGGTGCGCGATTCAGTGGTTGCGGGCAAGACGGCACGGGTGATGCTGACGGAGCGTGGCGCCAGCTTCGGCTACAACAACCTGGTGGTGGACATGCGTTCGCTGGCGATTATGCGACGATTTGCGCCGGTGATCTTCGACGCGACGCACTCGGTGCAGACGCCGTCGGCTGCGAATGGGGTGAGCGGGGGACAGCCTGAGTTCATTGCTGTACTGGCTCGTGCGGCCGTGGCTGCGGGTGTGGATGGGGTATTTCTGGAGGTCCATGACGATCCGGCACAGGCGAAGTCGGATGGGGCGAATGCACTGCGGCTGGACAAACTGAAGGGGCTGCTGGAGCAGCTTCTGGCGGTACATGCGGCAGTGGCGGCGAAGTAAAACGGCCTGCGCGATGGCAGACCGTTGTTGTTCTAACCTACAACTGAAAACAGCCCTCAGTTTTTACTGGTTGAAGTGATCTTCTTCGTCTTCCTGAAGTCCGTATCGGCGGAGGAGGTTAGGCAGGTTCTGGGAGAAGGCTGAGCGGGGCATGACAGTGTCGCAACCCGCCTCGATGGCCTTGACTCGCAGGTCGTTCTGCAGGTGGGAGAGAAATCCGACGATCGAGGTGCTCTTCTTGAGCTTTGCCTTCAACTTGGGGATGAGGGTGAGAGGCTTGGCGTTGGCATTGTTGAGGTCAAAGACGATGAGGCCAGGACGGTCTGCCTCTTCGGCGTCCGTGATAACAGCAAGGGCATCCTTGTCGTTCTTAATGAAGGCGACCTTGACGCCGAGTTTACGGGCGGTCTCTGTGATCTTGGCGTTGAAGAAGAGGTCTTCGATGAAGAAGTAGATTTTGGTTGGCGCGTCGTCCGGGACGGGGATAGGGCGACCGATGGAGTAGTCGATGGGCTGCGAATCGCTGACGTAGCTGCGTGAACTTCCCCCTCTGGGATGGTAGTTCCCCTGTGCCTCGATGGTGGAAGGCGGCGCGTCGGAGAAGTTGCCGTTGACGGCCCGATAGCTGTGATCCATAGGGCCGACGAAGCTGCGTGGCCCGCGTTGCTGCTTGCCCTTGCGCTTGAAGCTGCCGCCGTTACCCGGCTGATGGCTGTTGGCGTCGCGATACCCGGAGCCATTACCATTGCTGAAACCACCGGCGCTGGCCTGGTTTCCTGGATTCTCGGGTGTGCGTTGGCGGTCGCGGTCGCGGTACTTCTTCTTCCATCGTTTGGAGGACGGGCCCGGGCCCGTCTGTTGCGAGGCGCCGGATTGGAAGGATTGTTGCGGTTGGCCGCCAGAGGCGAGTACCTGCCCTTGATCGCCAGCTTGAAGGTCTGCGACAAACTGGCCGGTGCCGTTCTGAGTGCCCTGCTGGCCTGGATCCGGCGACTTGTTCTTGCGCTTACGGCGTCGGCGTCGGCTGCTTTTAGACTGCCCCATGCCGTGCTGCATGGTATGCGCGGCGTCTTGTGACGGGCCGTTTTGATCCATCTGGCTATCCATCTGGGAGGGGGGTGCCGGTGGACCCTGGTGCGTCTGCACCTCGGGTAGGTTCTGCTCTGAACTCATGGTTCCACTTCCTAATACAAGGTATCGATAGACGTTTCACACGCACACTTACAGAAGTGTCCAGTCCCCGTGATGAGTGCGGAGATGGGAGCAAACCGGAATTGCAGCGTTGGTGGAAACGGTATCAAGTTGTACTCGAACATCGTCTTACAGCATCGATCCGCTGCGATCAGCCTAGAAGCAACCGAACCGCGTGAGCGGATTTTCAAAAAAAGCTACCGGGAATGATCCAGAACCCGGAAGAGCTAATGCCACCGAAATAACCTAAACCACCTGAAATTGCCAAAGTGAAAACACATCAACGATGGCAAACCTTCACCCTTGACTGAATTTTCAACCTAACTAGATTGGTCGCATCGTGCGCAAACCAATAGTGCGGCAGAACTGATCGGGTGCATCGAATTCAAAGGATCGTCCGGTTCCATAAAATCCGCCGGGATCCACTTACACTGTGAATAGATCCGCCATCTGAAGACCAGCGAGACACAGAGCCCGACACCCATAGCCGGTTCACAAGTTAGAGATTATCATACGCTGAAAGCCAAATGGTAGCAAGAGAAACCTTTGCAAGGGTATTGTGGGGCCTTATTGTGATGCAGCGGGGAACTTGCTGTAGAGTGTGAGGGCCGCTGCCTGGTGAGGGAGCGGCCCAAACACAATGGCCTGTCAAAGGCCTCCTGAAATGGCTTACTGATGAAGGCAAGCCCTGTAATACGGGTTCTGCACCTGCGGTGGGTGCATTTCTTCCCGGACCGGTTGATTACGCTGAGCAATCCGGCGTGACCCAGATACTGCTGCGAAGTCACATTAGGAGCTGAGGTTCCCGAAGAAGCCGAAGCTCTGAAGTGGCAACGCACTTCTGCTTACGTGGAAGGAAAGCAATTGGAATGCCAAAGTCAAGGATGCCAATTGACCGAAATCCAGTTGATCTGCCTTGAGTTATGGGGGCAGTTCCCCAAAAATAAGAGAGTGGCGGTGGTAAACTCCACAATTCGGAAGATAGGTTTGACCCTTGCGCAAAGGGAGACCTATAATGAGAGGTGTTCTGGCAGCCCTCTCGTTCTACTGATATAGCTTGTCTGCCCACGGTTCATGGCAAACAACGGCGGGACGTAGAGAGCGTCTGACTTGGTTGCGCGTACGGGCAATCTGGCGGGCGGATGCAGGGCAACTGACCCGGATGGCTGGCGAAGGCGAGCTGACGGCCCAAAGTTTAGGAAAACTTCCAAGGAGCATTACACACAGCATGACACCCAAGTTTGCATTACTTACCGCGCTGGTCGCGGGTCTCCTCCCTGTGGCTGCGATTGCGCAAGCTTTACCTGCCGCACCTCAACAAACAGCACCTGCGGCGACCGCACCTACTGCCGCACCATCGGCTGCAACGGCAGCCCAGGCGCCCCGGATGGTTCCACCGTCGGCGTTTCCGGCACGAGTTGCACTGATCATGTTCACCGAAGCGGTGTATGACACGAATGAAGGACAGCAAGCGGTGGCCGACCTGCAGAAGAAGTACCTACCCCAGAAGGAGAAGCTGGATGCCCAGGCTACCGAGGTAGATACGCTGAAGAAGCAGTTGCAGGCCGCACCGGCCACACTGCCTGAGGCTGATCGCGCAGCCAAGCTGAAGGTGATCGACACCAAGGACACGGCGTATCAGCACGAGGCCGAAGATGCGCAGAATGCTTATCAGGCTGATCTAAATGAGGCCTTGGGTAAGGTTGCGCAGAAGTTTGATGCAGTGATGAAGAAGTATGTCAGCGATAACGGGTATACGCTTCTGATCAACGCTGGCGACCAGCAGAGTCCTGTAATGTGGGCGGCAGGTGAGCCGAACGCGGATATTACGCTGGCTGTGATTGATGCGTACAATAAGTCATCGGGTGTTGCAGCGCCGGCGGCCTCAGCTCCAGCAGCAGCGGCACGGCCTAAGCCGGCAGCGTCGACCACGCCGCGTACCACTACACCAGCGAAGCCTGCCACCAAGTAGTCTTGTAAGCGATTTTAGTAAAAGGGAGATCCAATCGGGTCTCCCTTTTGTATTACTACAGGAGGAAACGGCAACGATGGACTGCGGATACCTCTGTGGATAAAGTGTGGATAGCTTGGTGCCGGAAATTCATACGCTACTTATGTGATTGACGCAAGACGCGATAAAAGTTTCCTCTGAGAGTTACAAATAGAGCATTATCAGGGGCTTATGTAAGGCGCTTGCAGGGATGTGCCTGCCTTGCGGTAAGTGGGTTGCAGGATTTGCAATTAAATACTTTCCACAGAACGATGTATTTCCGGGAGAGGATCTGAGTCGAAGGCTCCGAAGGACGAACATACAACGAGCAAGAGCAAAAGAAGAAACGACGTCGTGCATTGTAGCTACACCAGAATGACGAACAAACGAGAAGCCGCTACTCTTCGCCGACTTTGAGGACTGCGAGGAAGGCTTCCTGCGGGATATCGACCTTACCGATGCGCTTCATGCGCTTCTTGCCTTCCTTTTGTTTTTCGAGGAGCTTGCGTTTGCGGCTGATGTCACCTCCGTAGCATTTGGCGATGACGTTTTTGCGCAGGGCGGTGACGGTTTCGCGCGCGATAACTTTGGCTCCGATGGCGGCCTGGATCGCGACCTCGAACATCTGGCGCGGGATAAGCTGGCGCATCTTGGAGACCAGGGCGCGGCCTCGGTCGTAGGCGAAGTCGCGGTGGACGATGATGGAGAGCGCATCGACGGGGTCGCCGCCGATGAGGATGTCGAGCTTGACCATGGGTGATATCCAGGAGCCGGAGAGGACGTAGTCGAGCGAGGCGTAACCGCGGGAGATAGTTTTGAGGCGATCGTAGAAGTCCAGGACGATCTCGTTGAGCGGTAGTTCATAGGTGATCATGACGCGGGTGGAAGAGACATACTCGAGATTCTTCTGGCGGCCACGTTTTTCTTCGACGAGCTTGAGGATTCCGCCGACGTACTCTTCGTTGGTGAGGATGCGGGCGGTGATGACTGGCTCGGCGACGGAGACGATCTCAGTGGGGTCTGGCCAGCGGGAGGGATTGTCGACCTCGATGGTCTTGCCGTCGCTGAGCGTGATCTGGTAGCGAACGCCGGGCGCGGTGGTAATGAGGTCGAGGTCGTACTCTCGCTCGAGGCGCTCTTGAATAATTTCAAGATGCAACAGGCCGAGGAATCCGCAGCGGAATCCGAAGCCGAGTGCAACGGAGGATTCCGGCTCGAAGGAGAAGCTGGCGTCGTTGAGGCGGAGTTTTTCGAGCGCGTCGCGCAGCATGGCGTGCTCGTGCGAATCGACCGTGTAGAGACCGGCGAAGACCATGCTTTTGATGTCTTCAAAACCAGGAAGGGCCTCGGCGCACGGGCGCGCAACCTCGGTGATGGTGTCGCCAACTTTGGTATCGGCGACGTTTTTGATGGTGGCGACAAAGAAGCCAACCTCGCCGGCGGAGAGTTCGGCCAGCGCGACGGGCTTGGGTGTCATGACGCCCATGCTCTCGACATCAAACTGCTTTCCATTGGATATGATTTTGATTTTCATGCCCTGACGGAGGCGGCCATTGATGATGCGGGCGAGGACGATAACTCCGCGATAGGGATCGAACCAGGAATCGAAAATGAGGGCCTGCAGCGGCGCGTCGGCATCACCCAGCGGCGACGGAAGGCGATGGACGACCGCTTCAAGAATGTCTGCTACTCCTTCGCCTGTCTTTGCGGAGACCGCGAGCGCGTCATCGGCGGGCAGGCCGACCGCCTTCTCGATCATCTCGCGGGTGCGTTCGATGTCGGCAGAGGGGAGATCGATTTTATTGATGATGGGAATGACTTCGAGACCGTGGTTGATGGCGAGGTATGCGTTGGCGAGGGTCTGCGCCTCGACTCCCTGCGATGCGTCGACCACCAGCAGCGCGCCTTCGCAGGAGGCCAGCGAGCGCGAGACCTCGTAACTGAAGTCGACGTGCCCGGGAGTGTCAATGAGGTTGAGTTGATAGGTTTCCCCGTTGTGTGCCTGGTAGATCATGCGTACGGTATGGGCCTTGATGGTGATGCCACGCTCTCGCTCGAGGTCCATAGCGTCGAGCACCTGAGCCTGCATCTCGCGCGCGGTCAAGCTGCCGGTGAGTTCCAGCAATCGGTCGGAGAGCGTGGACTTGCCGTGGTCGATATGCGCGATGATCGCGAAGTTGCGGATGTGATTTGGATCCATGCGGGGTGCGAACTGCCTCAATCTTCGATGCTATCACTGTGGCACAACGATGCAGGGCAGGATGCATGGGCACAGTTGCCGAACATACTTTGCAGGCCGCGAAGGAATCGGGTTCCTGCTGCGGCCCTTCTTGTCCTTATAACGTCATACAATGAGCAATGCAGTTGCGGTGGGGAGCGAGACCAGACACTGGATGAATACGGGGAACGGGTGCGGATGGTGAGCGGGTTGCGGCGATGGGTTGTAGCGATTGGGTGCGTGCCGCTGGCGCTGCTGTCGGGCTGTCCGCAACAGAAGAAGACGAGTGCCGCAAGCGGGGTTGCGGCAAATGCGACTGCGCCTGCGATTGTTGTACCGGTACAGAGCATCGCTCCGCCTGCACCGACGATGACGCAAGCGCAGGCCAACGAACTTGCGACCAAGACATACAAGGAACAGCAACTTATCCAACGGGTTGAGAGTGCCTATCAAAGTGGTGTGGACAACTACCGTGGACAACGGCTGGAGGCTGCGCGCTCCGACTTCGACATGGCAGTGGATATGATGCTGACCAGCGGAATGGATGTGAAGAACGACGCAAAGCTTTCCGACGAGTTCGAGCAGTTGCTGAATAAGATCAACGCACTGGAGATGTCTGCGCTGAAGCAGGGCAACGGCTTCAGTGCACCGCTTGAGGCTGCGCCGTTGGATGCTGCGGATGAAGTGACCTTCCCTCCGGATGCCGTACTGACTGCCAAGGTAACGGAAGAACTTAAGACGACGCAGTCGGACTTTCCACTGGTGGTGAATGATTATGTTGCGGGGTTCATCAGCTACTTTACGAACTCGCCAACGGGTCATGCGCATCTATTGCGCTCGCTGGAACGGGCGGGCAAATACAAAGACATGATCTCAAAGGACCTGAGCGCGGAGGGCGTTCCGCAGGATTTGATTTATCTGGCGGTGATGGAGTCCGGCTTCCAGCCGCAGGCGCTGAATGCGCATTCTGGCGCAGGCGGCATGTGGCAATTCATGCCGTTTGCAGGTTCGTACGGGCTGACGCGCAATGGTTGGCTGGACGAGCGATTCGATCCGGAGAAGTCTTCGATCGCATACGCAAAGTACATGAAGTCGCTGTACGACCAGTTTGGCGACTGGTATCTGGCGATGGCAGCGTACGACTGGGGTCCGGGCAATATCCAGCGCTCTGTGATGCGGACCGGGTATGCGGATTTTTGGGAGTTGTATCGGCGCAACGAGTTGCCAGCGGAGACGAAGAATTATGTGCCGGGCATTATTGCGGCCATCATCATGGCGAAGAACCCGCAACAATACGGGTTGGAAGGCATGGTGCCCGACGCGCCGGTACTGATGGACACGGTAACGGTGGGTTACACAGTGGACCTGCGGCTAGTGGCGGATGTGACGGACTCGTCGTTGCCGGAGATCGTCGATCTGAACCCAAGCCTTCTGCGTATGAGCACGCCGAGCGAAATGGATTTCGATCTGCATCTACCAGCAGGAAAGCGCGACGTCTATCTGAAGCGCATTGAAAAGATACCGGAAGCCAGGCGGAGCACTTGGCGTTTTCATGTGGTACGGGCGGGCGAGTCATTGGATGGCATTGCGAGCAGCTTTCATATACGTCCCTCGGAGATAGTGACAGCGAATAGTCTGGATGCAAACACGCCGCCCCAGGCAGGCGATGAGTTGGTTGTACCGTTGGCAGCTACGGTTGCGGCGGCTCGAACGGTGCATTATGTTACTCGCGCTGGGGACACGTTGGTGACGGTGGCGGACCGCTTCAATGTATCGGTAGAAGACCTGAGGCGCTGGAATCACTTGACGTCGAGTGCAATCAGGCCGCAGCGCACACTGGCGGTGAGTGAGCCAGTGCGTCTAGCACCGGTGACCCATGTGCGAACGAGGAAAGCGCGCGCCGGTGCGAGTACGCACGCGAAGGCAAGTTCATTGGCAGGATCGAGCACGAAGAGCGCTCCGATCGCTTCCAAGTCATCGATTACAAAATCTTCGTCAACGAAAACCAAGAAAAACTCAGTTGCATCGACCAAGAAGAAAGCTTCCAAGTAGAGACGAGAGGCTTATGATTTGGCGACCTCGCTAAAAAGATTGCTTGCCATTTCTGGCGCAACGATGCATTCTGTTGCTAGAATTCGTCCTATAGTGCATTCGTATTTTTCGTTGTAACGCAATAGGGGTTCATGAGCAATACGTTGTTGCGGAGTGGGTGCGGCAATCGGGGTCTTTTACAGTGCGAGGGTACGACGATGAAGTTCAAGGAACAGGATCGGTTCGATGGACTGGAAGAGAAGATCATGCTATTTGCAACTGCTGAGTATGGCGATGATGACGCAGGCGGCGATGGCTATGACGACAACGATCTATTCGGCGAAGATGACGAAGAAGAGGAAGTTGTGGTGAGCATGTCGCTGGAAGATGATGAAGCCCTCAATATTTTGGAGGAGATTGCCGACGATCTGTTGGAATCAGAACCTCATGCGGAAGAGGCTATTTTAAAAGCGGCTCCTTCCTCTCCGGTTGCGGGGTATACGCCCGCAACTGCAATCTCGCAGGTTCCCCAGAAGCGGGAAGCGACTACTGCGGTCAGTGTTATTAAAAAGGCAGTGAAGAAGTCAGCGCCTGCGAAGAAGAAGGCAGTAGCGAAGAAAGCGCCGACAAAGAAGAAGTCAGTTACAAAGAAGTCAGCGCCAGCAAAGAAGAAAGTGGTAGCGAAGAAAGCACCGGCGAAGAAAGCTGTTTCCGCGAAGAAGAAGCCTGCTAAGCGGGCGGTGAAAAAAACGACATTGAAATCTGCCGCGAAGAAAGTGAATGCTCCACGCGGCGGTAAGGCCGCTTTGAAAAAAGCGACCGGCAACAAACGGAGCAAAAAAACCAATACGAGAGGTACTACCTTGGCAACTAAGAAAGCAGCGAAGAAGGTTGTAAAGAAGGCCGTTAAGAAGGCACCTGCGAAGAAGAAGGCAGCGAAGAAGGTTGCGAAAAAGAAGTAGTCAACCGGTAGTTTAACCAGGCAAGCAAAAGGGCCCGGACACCTCTTGAGAGGTCCGGGCCTTTTTGCGTCCGCTGGCAGATGGACTATTTTCTCTCTACTTGTAGCTTGTCATTCCCATTCATGCCTGCGATGGCGGCGAGGACATCGTCGGAGTGGGTATTGGGATCGACGCCGGTCCAGACCTTGGCGATTTTTCCGGCGGGTGTAATGAGAAAAGTATCGCGGGCAGCGAACTTGTTATCGCCACGAGCGGTAAGGGGCACGCCGTAGGCGTCGATGACTTTGTGGTCGGGGTCGGCGAGCAGTTTGAAGGTGAGCGAATCTTTGGTGCAGAAGGTTTTGTGGCTTTCGACGGTGTCGAGCGAGACACCGAGTACGACAGCGTTGAGTGCGTCGTACTTGGGCAGGTCGCGCTGGAAGTTATGGGCCTCAATGGTGCAGCCGCTGGTCATGTCTTTGGGATAAAAGTAGAGGACAACCCATTTTCCCTTGTATTGCGCGAGCGATACCGAAGCGTCTTCTTGCGAGGGCAGGCTGAAGCTGGGAGCGGCAGCGCCTGGCTGGAGGATATCGGCTGCGTACACATTAATACCGACACCGCACGCGGTCACGATGCCGAGGATGACAGCGATGCAAACACCTTTGCGAACCATCGAAATTCTCCTTGTGGTGTGAAATGGGGGGGGTGCGAATGATCGGCGGCCCGCTTCACGCCTTCGCATAAGGTTATAGTACCCTTTCCGCGATTGAAGATGTGTCACGGAGATGTCACGGCGGATTGAGCAAGGACGGCGATTCCGGCGAGGTCGGCGGCGGTGCGGATGGCCGCTTCGTCGAAGAGCAGAGTTCGATTGGCCTCGATGGCGAGGCATGTAGCACCTGCTCTGGCCATGGCCTGGATGGTTGCGAGTCCGATGACGGGAACATCGAATCTCATATCCTGATTTGGCTTGGCGACCTTGACGACGGTGAGGGCGTGGCTAAGGACGGAGTGCGAGCTATCGAGCGCGCGGAAGAGCGCACCTGCACGTTCGATGGTGGCATCTGTGCCTTCCATGGCTTCGACGGCGACACAGGCCTGGGCGGCGATGACGACGGTTTGGCCAAGGTCGAAGGCGGCGAGGCCACGGGCGACGCTGAGACCGTACGCGATATCTTTGTGTTCGTCTTCGGATGGGGCGCGCTGGGTAAGGACGCCAGGTTTGGCAAGCAGCGGTTCCAGATACTGGGTGGAAGAGATCAACTCGATGCCTTCGTCGGCCAGGACCTTGGCGACCGCACCGAGCAACATGTCGGTGTTGCGTGTGCGCAGGTTGAGGAGGAGCTTAGCGAGACGCCAGTCTGGGCGGAGGCTGGAGAATATCTGGGTGTGCTTGACTTGGCCGGCCATAACGGCACGAGCGACCTTTGCGGCTCGGAAGGTGTCGATAAGTCGGGAGAGCTCTCCGAGCGAGAGCCAGTAAACCTGGATGTTGGGGTCGGCTGCGGCGCGCGCGTTGATCTCAGGATCGGTTTCTTCGCGGATGGCGGCGACGACGACGGAGATGCCTTTGGCGCGAGCAGCGTCCAGCAGCAGGAACGGGAAGCGTCCGTTACCGGCGATGAGTCCGAGGATGGATTGCGAGTCGCTCAATTCGGTGGTACCCCCTCCCCATATTTTCGCAAAGTATTCAAAACATAGAGAAAAGCATATATACCGGGGGTATACGGCATATGGGGGGTGATATACGAGATGGATTGATCCGAGGCAGGTTTAAGTCCTTCCTTTCTAGTTCCGTCCTATTTAAATTGTACGGGTTGGAGGGTAACTAGTATGCCAAGTATTTTGAACTATTAAGTGGAATGGATGGAGGAGGTTAGGGGGATTTTGGAGTGTCGAGCCCCTTGACAAGGGTCAGGGAACAGGGAACAGGGAACAGGAAACAGGAAACAGGGAACAGGGGTCAGGGAACAGGGAACGACAAACGAAAGGACAACGACGGGGATTCTGGCTCTTCGAGTGAGAAGGACGGGCTAAACACACAAAGGCAAATACGGGGATTCTTCGCTGCGCTCAGAATGACAAGCTAATACAAAGACCCCACCCGGCACCAGGCCCACCCATGACGATGAAACTGTCATAGATGGGCTACGCGGATGAGAATGAGAGACGCAGATATACCAGAGGCCATTACACTGGGAGGGATGGGAACGGCGGTGAGAAGCTGAGCAAGCCCGACATGCACGTGACGATAGCGGGGGTGGTGCTGCGCTCGCCGGTGATTGCTGCCAGCGGGACGTTTGGCTACGGCTTGGAGTTTGAGGAGATTGTTTCGCTGGATCGGATAGGTGCGTTTGTGGCCAAGGGTCTGTCCCGCGAACCGATGGCGGGGAATGCAAGTCCACGGATCATTGAGACGCCAGCGGGAATGATGAATGCGATTGGGTTGCAGAACATTGGCGTACATACGTTTGTGGAAGAGAAGCTGCCCAGGCTGCGCAAGATTCCGGGCGTAGTGATTATCGCGAACATCTTTGGCACCACGATTGAAGACTGCGTGGAGGTGATCCGTGTGCTGAACGATGCGACGGGTATCGCGCTGTACGAGTTGAACGTGAGTTGCCCGAACACTAGTCACGGCGGCATGGTCTTCGGCACCGACGGCGATTCGTTGTATCAACTGGCGTTGCGCTGCCGTCAGGCCGCGCAGCGGCCGCTGATGGTGAAGCTATCGCCGAACGTGACCAACATTGGTTTGATGGCGAAGATTTGCGAAGACGCGGGAGCGCAGGCGATTTCGCTGGTGAACACTTTTCTGGCGCTGGCGATCGATATAGAGACGCGCAGGCCGCGCATTGCGAACGTGACGGCCGGGTTGAGTGGGCCGGCGATCCGTCCGATCGCGGTGCGCATGGTGCATGAGGCATCGAAGGCTGTATCGATTCCGGTGATTGGAATGGGTGGGATTGTGTGTGCGGAGGATGCTGTGGAGTTTATGTTGGCAGGAGCTACTGCGGTGGAGGTAGGGACGGCGACCTTTGCCGATCCACGCGCGGTGGAGAACATTGCGAATGGGCTGCGGCGATGGTGTGCCAGCCACAATGTGGCAAAGGTGAGCGACCTGACCGGTGGGATGGTCAAGTGACGCGAGATACAGGTGCCAGGTGGTGTGGTGAGGTTTGGGGCGAGGTTTCAACAGGCTGGGTATGCGTTCGGCATAAAATGGGGTCGTGACTACTGAAACGGTTTCCACTGCCAGTCCTGAAGTATTGAGCGGCCTACGCCGCGTGCATCGCGCCCTGCTATCCGTAACGGATAAGACTGGGCTGGTGGAGTTTGCCCGTGCGCTGGCCAAGCACGAGGTTGAGTTGGTATCGACCGGCGGGACTGCGCGCGCGCTGCGCGAGGTCGGACTGCAGGTGCGCGACATCAGTGACCTGACCGGCTTTCCCGAGATGCTGGACGGACGGGTGAAGACGCTGCATCCCAAGGTGCATGGCGGCATTCTGCATATCCGCGGGAATGCGGAGCATGTGGCGGCGGTGCGGGAACATGCGATTGAGCCGATCGATATGGTGGTGGTGAATCTATACGCGTTTGAGAAGACGGCGGGCAAGCCGGGCGCGGCGTTCAGCGACATTATCGAGAATATCGATATTGGTGGGCCATCGATGGTGCGCTCTGCGGCGAAGAACTTCGAGGACGTGGCTATTGTGACGTCGGCGGCGGACTATACGGCGATTGCGGAAGAGCTTGCAGCGAACGGCGGATCGCTAGGTCGCGCGACGCGCTGGCGGCTGGCGAAGGCTGCCTTTGCGGTGACAGCGGCGTACGACGCAGGGATTGCAACAACGCTGGAGAGCATTGCGGAGCCTGCTGCGCATGGCGAGGCTGCGGTGTTTGACGCGGATGCGATGCCGCAGGCGATTCGCGTGATCGAACCGCTGAAGACGGTGCTGCGTTATGGCGAGAATCCGCACCAGAGGGCCGCACTGTATGTGGATGGGAGCGGGCTAGGAGTGGCATCTGCGAAGCAGTTGCAGGGTAAGGAGTTGAGCTACAACAACCTGGTCGATCTGGACGCATGCTGGGAGTTGGTGGGTGAGTTTGATGCGGCGGAGGACGCAGCGGTGGCGATCATCAAGCACACCAACCCATGCGGTGCGGCGACGGGAAGCACGGTTCTGGATGCGTATATGCGCGCGCTGGAGTGCGATCCGGTATCGGCGTTTGGCAGCGTAATCGGGATTAATCGCACGGTAAATGCGGAGGCGGCGGAGGAGATTGCGAAGCTGTTTGTGGAGGCAATTATTGCGCCATCGTTTACCCCGGAGGCGGTCGCGCGGTTTGCGACGAAGAAAAATTTGCGGTTGCTGGAGATTGCAGCAAGCCGTACGGATGCGGGCAAGACGGTGCGTGCGCTGAAGCAGGTATCGGGCGGATTCCTGATACAGGACGCCGACCGCGGCCGTATCCGCGAGGCCGATCTAAATGTTGCGACCAAGCGCAGACCCACTATGGAGGAGATGTGCGCTCTGCTGTTTGCGTGGAGCGTGTGCAAGCATGTGAAGTCGAACGCGATTGTGTATGCACGGTGCGACAAATCCGGAAGCAACGGGGGAGAGGGTCACGGGCAGACGGTGGGCATTGGCGCGGGCCAGATGAGCCGTGTGGATGCGGCACGATTTGGAGTGATGAAGGCGATTCTTCCCTTGGCGGGGACGGTGGCGGCCTCAGACGCGTTCTTTCCATTTCCGGACGGGCTGGAGGCGGTGGCCGCGGCGGGCGCGACGGCGGTGATCCAGCCGGGCGGATCGGTACGCGACGCAGAGGTGATTGAGGCGGCAGACCGTCTTGGCATGGCCATGGTATTCACGGGGATACGGCACTTTCGGCACGGATAAGCGGGGACAAATCCGCACTGTATCCAAGGATGGCTATAATGTTGATACTCTGCTGGCCTGGCAGGTTCGCCGCCAACAGCATCCAAGGCCTGCCAAGCTGCGTCTAACCAATGTTTGTGCTGGATCCCGCCGGATAGGAATAAATGCCCATGGTTATGGTCTATCGAGCTTCTCGGAACCACATTTTCCGGCTGGTGTGGGTTTGCGCCCTGCTGATCGCCGTTCTTCCACTGTTTGCGTCAGCGCAACCGACGACCCCACCGGCGAGTACGAAGCCGCAGGACACACAGGCTCCGGGCCTGCAGCGGCGACCTGTGGCAGGCACTGCGCCGAGCGCGGCAGAAGTGGGCCGTTCCAGCGCGTACTACCACTACGGGCTGTCGCATCTGTATGAGGAGATGGCGGTGAACGCTGGACGTCCGGAGTACGCGACGCAGGCGGTGGAGGAGTACAAGCTGGCGTTGGATGCCGATCCGGATTCTGTACTGCTGCAGGATGGGCTGGCCGATCTGTATCTGAGTATTGGGCGCGTGAAGGATGCAGTGAGCGCTGCTCAGGACCAGGTGAAGAAGAATCCGAACGATGTGGATGCTCATACGCTGCTGGGCAGGGTGTATCTGCGCACGCTGGGTGACATGCAGGGTGCACAGGCGAGCGCGATACTGCAGCTTGCGATCAGCGAGTACGAGACCATTGAGCGGCTGAAGCCGGACGATCTGGAGACGAAGCTTCTACTGGGACAGCTGTACGCATTGAACAATGACCATGTGAAGGCGGAGGCTCAGTTCAAAGCGGCGCAGAAGATCGATGCGGATTCCGAGGAAGTAGTGCTTCGGATGGCGGCGCTATACAGCGAAGAGGGCGATGCACAACGCGCTGTAGATACACTGACGGCGGTGTCGGTGGAGGACCGCACGGCACGCATGGAGTATGCTCTGGCGGAGAGTTACGACCAGTTGAAGAAGGCGAAAGAGGCAGCGGCTGCGTATCGCCGTTCGCTGGACCTGGAGCCGGACAATCCCGATGCAGAACGTGGTCTTGCCAGCGCGCTGCTGGCGGACGACCAGTTGGACGAGGCGCTGAAGGTGTTGAACACGCTGATTGCGGCTGATCCGACGGATGCACAGTCGCAGATTCGCATCTCGGAAGTACAACGGCGGCAAGGCCATTATGACGATGCGCTGGTGACTCTGGAAAAGGCCAAGACGCAGGCTCCGGATTCTCTGGAACTGAATTACAACGAGGCACTGATCTACGACGCGCTGGGCAAGTACGATCAGGCGACCGGAGTACTGAAGGGGATACTGGATGCGTCGGCTCATCCCGGGGGCAAGTACTCCGAACAGGAAAAGCAGAACCGAGCGATTTTTCTGGATCGGCTTGGGATCATCGAGCGCGAAGAGAACAAGACCGCGGAGGCAGTAGCGGCGTACAAGCAGATTGCCGACTTTGGCGGTGAGTATGCCGCTCGAGGCTACGATGGGGAAATTGATGCGTATCGCGAGGCGCACCAGTGGAAGGATGCAACCGCGGTTGCCGCTGAAGCAGCGAAGGCGCTACCGAAGGACCGATTGATTCAAGTTACATATGCCAACCAATTGGTGGATGCTGGGCAGGTAGAGCAGGGGATGGCCCTGGCCAAGGCGCAGTTGACGGGTGGCGCTGACGACCGCGATGTAGAGGAAGACATCTCGCAGACCTATATTCGCCTGAAGCGCTTCAAGGATGCCAGCGAGTATCTGGACAAGGCGGAGGCTTTGGCGAAGAAGCCTGAGGAGAAGCTGTCCGTACTGTTTCTGCGAGGGATGTTTTACGATCGGCAGAAGATGTACGGGGAGGCTGAGGGCGAGTTTCGGAAAGCGATCGCGATCGATCCGCAGAATGCAGCGGTGCTGAACTATCTGGGATACATGCTGGCCGACCAGGGACAGAAGCTGCCAGAGGCATTGAAGCTGATTCGCCAGGCAGTGGAACTGGAGCCACAGAATGGCGCGTATCTGGACTCGCTGGGCTGGGTGTACTACAAGCTAGGGGAGTATTCCCAGGCGGAAGAGAATCTACGCAAAGCCAATGAACGGATGAACAGCGATCCGACAGTACACGATCATTTGGGCGAGGTGTATGAAAAGACGGGCAACCTGAAGCTGGCGGTTGCGCAATGGGAGCGATCGATGACGGAGTACGCGCACTCGCTGCCGGCAGATGCCGATCCGGAAGATGTGCAGAAGGTGCAGCACAAGCTGGAGAATGCGCGGGTGAAGCTGGCGAAATTGAATCCTACCGCGGATCGAAGCGCGAAGTAACGCGGAACCAGTAAACCGATTCAGCTGGTCACGGTACACTTAACTTACCGTGACTTGGATGGATGGGAAGAAGAATGACCTGCGTGATTGCGCGGTCACCGGCGATGCGAAGGATGTGCTTACGCAGCGGGCTTACGCGGCGCCTGCTCGGCCGCGGCACACCGCCTTCCGGCGAGACTGCGAACGGATTGTGCAGGCACGCGCCTTTCGCCGTCTGGCGGGCAAGACGCAGGTATTCACCAGTCGCGCCTCCGACCACTTTCGCAGCCGCCTGACGCACACCATTGAAGTGGCTCAGATTGCGCGGAATGTTGCCAAGGAGCTGGGACTGAATGAAGACCTGGCGGAGGCATTGGCGCTGGCCCACGACATTGGCCATCCACCCTTTGGTCACGCGGGCGAGCGCGCACTGGATGAGTGCCTGAAGCGTCATGGACTGCGCTTTGACCACAACATACATGCACTGCGCATTGTGGAGCACTTTGAACTGCGCTACGCGGCACATCGCGGGTTGAATCTGACGCTTGGGGTTCGCGAGGGGATTATCAAGCACTCTCGGGACTACACGGTGGCGCAGTATCCGGAGCTAGCGGGCTATCTATTGGACAGCCGTCCACCGCTGGAGGCGCAGTTGATCGATCTGGCGGATGAGATTGCGTATCTGACGGCGGATCTGGATGATGGGGTGGAGTCCGGTCTATTGGAGATCTATCACATCCGCGAACACGTGGATCTGCTGGGCGAGTGCTATGCGCATGTGGAGCGGCAGCATGCGAGCGTCGACACGAAATATCTTTTTTACGAGGCGTTGCAGCGGATGCAGAACGTACTGACCGACGATCTGATTGCAACGACTCTGGCCAACACGCGCGCGATGGGGGCTGAGAGCCTGGAGCAGGTGCGGGCCTATCCTGAGCGGCTTGCCACATTTTCGCCACGTGCAGAGTCGCAACGCATGCAGGAGAAGCACTATCTGAACGAGGCCCTGTATACCTGTCGCGAGCTATCTTTGGAGCATGAGAAGGCCGAGCAGGTGGTGACTGATCTGTTCAACTTCTGGATTGCGGAGCCGGATGAATTGCCTGCGGGCTATTTGGATCAGGTTGAGAGTGAAGGGCTGGCGCGGGTGATTGCCGATTACATCGCAGGCATGACCGACAGCTTTATTCTGCTGCAATACGCCCAGGTGAAACGCGCACTACGCCGTTAAGGCACAAGGCCGACGTGCAATTTACACCGATTGAACCGAGGGAACGAGGAAAGATGAGGCGGGAGCCGTTTGGCATTACCCGCTCTCAAATTCTGCCTACACTGGATCGGTTCTGCGCGGTGCAGACGGATGTCGTGTCCGGGTGCATGCCTGAACGCTGCTTTAGTGGAAGTAAGCTGCGTTCTTCTCGGCGAACTCAGCTTTGTCGTCGGGAAGCTCGTCGATCTGGAAGATAGCGTTCGACTCGCATAACGAGATGCAGTTTCCGCAGTCGATGCATTCATCGGGATTGATATACAACTGGGGTACTGAATCTGCTCCGGCCTCATCGATGAGAGGGTGAATCGCCGTGGTGGCACACTCACTGGCGCAGAGAAAATCTTTGACACATGCATCTGTAATCACGTAGGCCATGATGTAGCTCGCTTTCGAGGAATGGTTTATTGAACGCAGCGGGCAGTACCGTGCAAGCCCGCTCAACCCATTGCAAGAGTATCGGGGCATCGCCTCATGGTCGGTGACGCCAATCACAGCCTACGGGCGGATTCCAATCTCAGAGAGCATGGCAACCCGTTCGTCGGCATGCGATGCAGTTCGTTCATCAGGCACTGCGGGTACAGTGGGTCAGACCTGCAGCACATCTCCCTTTTTGGCGACCATCTGGTAGAGAACGGGGTTGACGAAGAAGCCAAGGAAGAGCCTGGAAACCACACCAGCGACGATGACGATGGCGAACGGTTTTTGGGTATCGGAGCCGATGGTGGTGGAGAGTGCGGCTGGCAAAAGTCCGAGGCAGGCGACCAGGGCGGTCATCATAATGGGACGCAGGCGCAAGAGGGAAGCCTCTCGTATGGCGGTGCGTATATCCATATTTTCCAGGCGGAGCTTATTGATGTAGGAGACGAGGATAACGGCGGTTTGGACAGAGACGCCCATGAGGGCAAGTAACCCTAGGCCTGAGGAGACACTGAATGGGGTATGGGTGAGTTTGAGGGCGACGAGTGCTCCGACCGGGCCGGTCAACAAGACTCCCAGCGCGATGGTCAAGGGGAATTTGAAGTTGCCATAGAGAGCGAAGAGGATCATGAAGATGATGAGCACGGCGAGCGGGCCGATGAAGGCCAATTGGAGTTTTGCCTGAACCAGTTCGTCATACTCGCCGCCCCAGCTGAGCCGATAACCTGCGGGCAGGGATTTGGAGATGCTCTGGATAGCATTTTGTCCAGCGATCACTGCGCTCTGCAGGTCTCGTCCATCGATGCTGTATTGCACTCCGATATATCGCGAGTTGTTTTCGCGATAGATCATGGAAGCACCGCCGGCCTCATGGATATTGGCAAGCTCGCTCAAGGGGATTTGCTGACCTGACGGGGTACCGACGAGGAGGTTGCCGATCTGGTTAGCATTCTCTCGGAACTCGGGTTTCATGCGCACGACGAGGTCGAATAGCTTCTCACCCTGCACGACCTGGGTAGCTGCCTGTCCGCCAACGGCCGCCTGAATGATTGCCTCGACATCGGCCACGTTGATGCCATAGCGAGCGATCTTGTCGCGATCGACGTCGATGAGCAGGCTGGGCTGGCCGAGTTCGCGGACGACGGTGAGCTCTGTGAAGCCTGGTATCTGCGAGAGAGTTCGTTTGATGTCGAGCGCCGTACTCTGCAGCACGTTGAGGTCGGGGCCATAGATTTTTACTGCAAGGGCGCTTTTCAGACCGGTGAGAGCTTCGTCCACTGCATCTTCGGCAGGTTGCGTGTAGTTGAAGATGACACCGGGATAGGCGGCGAGTTGCTTCTGGATGTCTTCAGTGAGTTGCGCCTTGCTATGGATGGAGCCGGTTTTCCAAACGGCGTCGTCATAGGGCTTCAATCCCACATAGAACTCATCATTGTAGAAGCCGGTGGGATCGGTACCGTCATCGGGACGGCCCAGCTCTGAGGCGACGTCTGTGACCATGGGATACTTCATCAAGATATCGCGGACCTGAGGCGAGAGCTTGCTGGCTGTATCGAAGGAAACCGTATAGGGCATGGTTGCGCGAACCCATAAGGCACCTTCGTCCAGATGGGGCATGAACTCACCACCAATGAAAGGCACCAGAAGGAGCGAGGCGGCGAAGATGACGGTGGCGGAGAACATGGTTGACTTGGGGTGATCGAGACACCAGTCGAGTAGGGTGGCATACTTGGCTCGAATCCATTCAAAGGGCTTGTTGACGCGCTCGTGGACCCCTTTTTTGAACCAGTAGGAGCACATGACGGGAACCAGGGTGAGGGTAAAGATGAGCGCGCCGACCAGGGCGATGGCCATGGTGTCTGCCATGGGCTTGAATAGTTTTCCGGATGGCCCACTTAGAGCGTAGATAGGAAGGTAGCCGGCAATAATGACTGCGACGGAGTAGAAGACCGGGCGATCGACGTCCTTGGCAGCGCTGCGAATGACTTCGTGTAGGTCGTACTGCTGTCCTTCACGCTCGCCGAGCACGCGGAAGATGTTCTCCGCCATGACGAGGGTTCCATCGATGAGGATTCCAAAGTCGATGGCACCGATGGAGAGCAGGTTTGCGGGAATTCCATCGGCATGGAGAAAGATGAAGGAAAAGAGCAGCGACAACGGGATGGTGAAGGCCACGATGACAGCGGCGCGAATGCTGACCAGGAAAGCCATGAGGACAAGCAGCACCAGGGCCATGCCGAGGAGCATGTTGTGTTCCACGGTGTTGATGGTGAGTTGCACGAGGTCGCTGCGGTCGTAGTAGGGCAGCACTTTGATGTCTGCGGGGAGGACGTGTTGGTTGAGCTCGCGGGTTTTGGCTTCTACGCCCTGCAGCACATTCTGGGTCTGCTCTCCGCGTCGCATCATGATGACGCCTTCGACGGCATCGTCGGTTTTATTGAAACCAAACTGTCCGAGGCGTGGAGCGTTCCCAATCACGACTTCGCCGATATCCTGAATATGGATGGGGGTGCCATTCTGTGCACCCACGACGATGTTGCCAATGTCAGCGGTGTTCTGTACCAGGCCGAGACCACGGACGTAATAGAACTGGTCTCCCTGGGAGTAGAAGCCTCCACCTGCATTGGAATTATTGACGGATAACTGTTGCAGGACGGTGGGTACGGTGAGGTGGTAGGCGTAGAGTTTTGCCGGGTCGAGCAGCACCTGATACTGCATGACAGTGCCGCCGAATCCGGAGTCGTCGGCTACGCCGGTGACCTGCTTGTATTCTCGTTCGACCACCCAGTCTTCAAAGGTCTTGAGTTCCTGTGGGGTGCGATCTGGGCTGACCAGAACATATCGATAGACCAGACCGGAGGGGCTTGCCAGTGGCGAGAGGGTGGGGGTTACGCCCTGTGGGTAGGTAACTTCGCTAAGTCGTTGAAAGACGACTTCGCGGGCGAAGTAGTCATCCGTGCCATCGTTAAAGGTCATGATGACGTCGGAGAGGCCGTAGAGCGAGATGGAGCGCATGACAGACATCTGCGGCACGCCGTTCATCTCAACTTCAGTGGGGACCGTAACCAGGCGCTCGATCTCTTCGGCGGCGTGGCCCGGCCACTGGGTAATCACTTCCACCATGGGAGGCGAGAGGTCGGGGTAGGCATCGACGGGCATGCGCTCAAAGGAGATGACACCGGCGACAATCACAATCGCCACGAGGAGCAGGATCAAAGCGCGTTGTCGCAGAGCAAACTGAACGATGCGATGGATCATAGGAAACCGCCTCCTCAGTGTTGCAGCGAATTGGCAAACTGTAGAAACAAGCTGCCGTCGCCCACAACCCTCTCCCCTATAGAAATGCCCTTGAGAATCTGGGTCTGGCCATTCTGATTTTGGCCCAGGTCCACGTCACGCCTGGCGAACTGGTTTGCGCCGGTAGCGACGTAGACAAACGGCTGGTTATTGTCATCTCGGAGTATGGAAGCGTTGGGCACGGCAACGACATTGGCGAGCATGCCGGCGGTGACGGTGACGGTGCAATACATATCTCGCTTCAGCTTCTCGCCGGGATTATCCACCAGAATGCGTGCCTGCAAGGTACGAGTGTTTGGATCGAGCGCTGGCGAGATGTAGGAGATTTTTCCATGGAAGCTATCGGGAAAGGCGTCCGTTTCGACAACCACGTCATCTCCGGAATGCACATAGGCGAGGTCTGACTGATAGATATTGGCGAGCACCCAGACGGTACTGAGATCGGAGATGGTGAAGGCCTGGGTTTGGCCAGCCTGCACGACCTGGCCGGGCGAAACGAGGCGTTCTACCACTTCACCGCCGATGGGCGCAAGGACAGGAATGAGCGCGGAGGAAGGGGCTTTTGCGAGGTCGGCTGGATTTTTGATGCCGAGGATTTTCATACCCTGTTCGGCGGCATTGAGGTCCGCCTGGGCCTGTGTACGGTCTGACTCAGCCTGCTCCAGATCCCGTTCTGCGATGGCGTGGTGTTGAAAGAGGTCCTGTGCTCGGGCGTAGTATTTTTCGGCCAGGCGGGAGGAATCCGCTGCTTTGAGATAGGCGTCCAGAAGCTGCGAGTAGTCTGGGCTACTGACATCCAGCATAGCCTGTCCAGCTTTGACATGATCGCCTGGCACAACCAGGATTCTGCTGACCGGACCACCCACCTGGGTGATGACCGGTGTGGTGTTGAATGCGTTGTAGGCCACGGTACCAGTAAGCCGCAGGGTGCGCTTCAACGTGGTGGGCTGTAGGGTGACCACCTGCACATGCTGCATCTGGTCCTGGGGAATATTGAAGAGCTGGGGAGTTGTGGACTTCGCAGCAGCGGTGGAGAAGGACGTCATCTGGCTAGCCTGCTCGCGATCGTTGGAGCGACAGGCGGAGAGCGTGAGCAGAAGGGAGAGCGCAAGTACAGGTTGCACGCAGCGGGTGCGCCGAGAATGGGGTTGCATGATCATGGTAAGCTCCTGGTTCCTACCGCTTCGCGAAGCTGCTCGAGCGCGAGCAGGTACGAAGCCAGTGCCTGACGGTAGCCGAGTTGTGTGGCTCGATCGCTGCGTTCGGCATCGAGGAAATCAAGCAGGGTTGCGGCACCGCGCTTGTAGGCATACTCGGTGATGTCGAGCGACTGCTGCGCCGCGTCGAGGTATCCGGAACGATAGAGGGAGACGACCTTGTCATTGGCCTGTAATCCCTCGAAGGCGTCGCGCACGTCGGTGAGCACCTGACCGCTGGCGGAGCTGGCCTGCTGCTGCGCCTGGGTAACGGCAAATCCTGCGCGGGCAATCTCACCCTGATTGCGGTCGAAGATGGGCAGTTGGATCTGTCCGAAGAGGGAAAGGTCGTTGGTATAACCCAGGTGGGTGTAGCTTACCTGGCCGGTTACGTCTCTTTTGGCGATGGATTTTTGCAGTGCAAGCTGGCTGTTTGCGGCGTTGATGCCCAACTGTGCGGCCTGCAGATCGGGTCTGTTTGCCAGCGCCTTTGCCTGAAAGTCATCCAGATTACCCTTCACAGGCTGATAGTCGAACGCACCGGTCACGTCATAGTCCGCGCCGATCGATTCATATCCCAGCAGCTGCCTGAGGTCGGAGAGTCCCTGCACTCTGGAGAGTTCGGCTGCGGAGACGTCGGTCTGGAATTGAAGCAGTTGCAGCTTCATCTTCAGCAGGTCGCCTTCGTCAATGTCGCCAGCTTTATAGCGCTCTTCGCTAATGGTCACCGTGTCCTGAAAGCTTTTGAGGTCTTGCCTTGCCAGCTCCAGGGTGGATTCGGCGAGTTCAACATTGAGGAACAGCGTGGCTACGTTGAAGCTGAGAGTGCGTTCATTGTCTGTGACCAGAGAGCGCGACTGGGCGGTGACATCCTTGGCAGCCTGCAAGCGGTGTTGCCTCTTCTGGCCGCGTTCGAAGAGATAGCTGACGCCGAGATCGAACTGAGCGGTATTGTCGAGCCAATCGGAGGAGAATTGAGTGGGCTGGAAGACAGGCAAGAACTGCGAGTCGCCCAACAGCACGGGGTTAGGCCGTAGATTGGCGGTCGTCTCTTCTGCCTGATTCTGCTGAATGGTGGTTCGTGCAGCGAGGAGAGCGTGATTATGCTGAAGCGCCATCTGGATAGCGTCGTCCATCGAGATGGTGACGACGCCAGGCTTTTGGGCGAGCGTTTGCGCCGGGGGCGATGGGGGCGACTGGCTTGGGCCAGGTACAGATTGCGCTCCAGCGCCAGTGACCAAGAGCGCCGAAATCAGGAATACAGGCAAATCAATATAGAGCGAACGCATAGGCGGTCAGCCTCCTTCACGAGAGACATACACAGAATGAACGTGCCATAGAGGCACGGACGGTATGCTGGCGTTATGCGGGAGGCGCGCGTGCGGGGAGGCGGGGAAGCGTACGTGCGACGGGCTCTGTGTAGAGAGCGACTGAGACGGTGCCGACAAGAACCGGAACCCACCACGCCTGAATACCTGCTGCCAGAGGTGTGATCACCATATGGCATATCGGGCATGCTGCGGCAGAGGAGTCAACGTGATGATGCAAGGTCATGCCAAACGGGATCCCCAGGATCAACAGGAGGATCACGATCGGGATGACTGTACATCGGACTGACTTCTGCCTAGACATTCATGCGGCGCCTTATTGGGACATGTTCACGTTCGGGCCGATCGGTTGAATTGTACTCTTCTGGAGGGTAAGACTGGAGCCGTCTGGTCTCTACAACCGAATATAGGACGATTTACGCACGAATCCGTAACAAAGTAGACGCGTTCTGGCGGCATGAAGTTTCATGGCCGGAGACAGAGGCGCAGGCAGTCATGCGGCGGGAGGGCCTGTGTTTCAGGGTGGAAGTTATGCAAAAGGAGGTTGGCGTCCCCAAAAGGATTCGAACCTATGTTGCCGCCGGGAACAGGCGGAGTCCTGGGCCACTAGACGATAGGGACGCGATGTAAACGAAGAGTCGAGCGGGTATACCGTACGACTCGTCCCCGTTCATGTCCATCGTATATCAGAGTAAGTGGCTTGCGCTCAAGTTCGAGCACGCCGAATTCACAAGGATAGATACCCCGGTGGTGGAGGAAATAACATTCACGACAGAGATGGCTTGTACGATTCGTCCAGGCTGGTTGGCGAGGAGTTGGCGGGTGATTTGCATATAAAACGGCGGAGCAGGTTTGCTCCGCCGCTGTTAGTTTCGAGATGGATTGCGGTACCGCTTGATGCGGCACGTGAACGATTAGCGATGTTGGCCGCCGCCACCACCACCACCCCGTGCTGCTCCTCCGCCGCCGCCACCACCACCTCGAGTTGCACCACCGCCGCCTCGTGCTGGACCGCCGCCGCTACTGTGTGGTACTCCGCCGCCAGGACGAGCCTGAGATCCGCTTGGCGCGGCGTAACTGCGGGCATTTCCATTGCCGCGGTTACCCTGTGCGGGTGAACCTCTATCAACGCCGCGATTGGGTGCTGCGCCGCGCGCATTGTTGTATTCGTGACCGCGATCGCCGGGGATGTTGCTATACCGTCCTCTGCCATCCCCACCGAAGTAGCGACCTCCGCCGTATCCGACGAAGCGATGCTCACCCCAGCCGTGGCCATAGCCCCAGTTGGCCCATGGACCCATGCCCAGGAAGATGCCGTCGTAGAAGTAGCCCGACCCATAATATCCGTAGGGCGCGCAGGCATAAGGTGCATAGCCATAGTAGCCATAGGAACAGACTGGTTGTACTCCGATGCCGATGGATACGGATGGAACACCGATCCCGACCACAATCTGTGCATTTACGGTTGGGGCCGAAGTCATGGCCAGGGAAGTAAACAACGCAACGGCACAAAGCAGAACTTTCGATCCACGCATTAAGAGCCTCCTATACGGTGGCTGCGGCTCCTGGTAGATGCATTGGATACTGCGGTGTCCCGTCTTCGCTCATCTCAACCATCCGGCTGAAAGAACGCTTATTGCATAAGATGGCTGCGCTCAGGATAGGTTGTACCGCGGACCCATTAATATGGCCGCACCAGATGCCGATGGAAGCAAATTCCGAGGGGCTCACCTGCAACAAGGTCACTTATGGACTGGATCGCCCCAGAGCACACCTCTTCCATTGGTGCCCATATAGACTCTGCCGAAGACGCGGGGATCACCGGTGATCTGCTCGATCCACGCATAACGGTGCTGGGCATCGTCGATTCGTTGCCAGGTGTTTCCATCGTCCAGCGAGCGGTAGATTCCACCACCGCGTCCCTGGTCGGCTAGGGGCGGAGCAGCTTCGGGAGTGCCTGCAAGGGCTCCTGCCATATAGATAGCGGGTGCTGTTTCGCCGGGCGCTGCTTTGCCGAATCCGAGTGCATAGACTGCCGCGACGCTGCTGCGCGGATGGAAGTCGATGCCGCGATTGGAGGATTGCCAAAGGCCAGATGAGCCTCCAATCCAAAGAACATTGGGCGCGTTGGCGGGAATGCGCAGCCTGCCTCCTTTGGGCGCGGACTGGGTTACCACCGTTGCGACTCCGTCGCCATTCAAGGAAGAGAGAATACCGGCACCGGAGTCGTATACCCAGAATAATTTTGCGCTGGTGGCATCGGCGATCACCTGTAGGCCACCGCGGCCGTTGGCTTGCAGCGAGAGCGGCTGCCAGCTACGGCCACCATCCTTACTCATTTGCAGGGGGCTTCCACGCACAGCCCACAGAAGCAGCGAACCATCGGCGGAGATTGCTGCGTCGCCACCTTGCGCACCTTGTGCGGGCTCGGTGACGAAGGGCGTCCAGTGCAGACCGCCATCGTGGGATACGGCACCATGCGGCCCCGGATTCCAGGAACGGCCGACACGCACCATCTCCTCCGGCTTCTGAGCTGCCAGCGCGATGCTGTCGCAGTTGGATAGCTCGGGATTCTTCATGGCACCGCCAGTGGGCGAATGGGCGAGGTCGTCGTTGCGGAAGCAGCCGATGTCGCCGAGGCCGGTGAAGAGGTGCGGGCCCGCAGCGGTGGGCAACAGCGGACTGAGCAGCATAATGTCCGCGGTTTCCTCCAGGCCGGGCGCGCCGATGGTCCAGTGCGTGGCAGTGCCGCCGTTAACGTCATGCGACTCCCATATAGTTTCGCCGGTGCCGTAGAGGACGTGTGCGGAATCGAAGGGATCGATCATCAGCGCGCCAATCCAGTGGCCGAAGGGCGCACCTGCGACGTGATCGGCCCAGGGCGCAAGGCTTGCATCGCGTACCGCTCCTTCTTTCAGCGACTGCCAGTGCGCGCCGCCGTCGGTGGTACGAAAGATGGTATCGCCGGGATGCCAGCGGTCGATGGTGGAGGCGAGCAACGTCTTCGGGTGTTGTGGATCCACCGCGACGATACCGTAACCAAAGCCTTGCGCATCCTGCGCGGCGTCTGCGTCGTTGGCGTGGTCCTTCTGCTCGCCGCTGTTTGGTTTTTGCGGCGTGATGTCCTGCCATGTATTGGTACTCGGCGAGAAGGACCACACAGCTCCGTTGCCGACACCATTGGGGCCGGGATGGTCGGTGAAGCTGAGCAGCATGGTTCCATCGGAGCTGAAGACGCCATGATTGGGAAAGAGTCCCTGAGGCGATCCGGCAACCTGCTTCCATGTTTTACCTGCATCGGCGGAGCTCATCAGATTGTTGACGGGATCGTCGACACCGACATAAAGGATGGGCGTGAGCTGCCCTGTGTGGCCGCTCGACTTGTCGAATGTGACGAAGGTCAGTCCGATACGGTTGGACGGTGGATTTGGAAACTGAGTGACGCGTGCCCAGGTTAAGCCGCTATCGTCAGAGCGCCAGAGGCCATCGAGGCGTGTGGCCATGAGCAGTGTCTGCGGATGGTTTGGGTCGACCTGCAGCCGTTCCCCGGCGAAGCGCCCATCTTCGTTGCCGCCCATTTTGAAGGGAAGGCGCGCGATGGTGAAGTGCCGACCCTGATCGTCGGAGCGCAGGATTGCGCCATTCGGAGTTCCATTGTTGGTGTAGGTACCCGCAGCGATATACAACTTCTTCGCGTCGGTGGGATCGATGGCGATGCTCTCTGCGCCCAGCAGATTGCGATCGGAGAAGGGTAGCCAATCCTGTAGCGGCGACCAGCTCCTGGTGGAGTTGTCCCATCGATACGCGCCGCCGATGTCGGTGCGCACATAGTAGAGTCCTCGCTGCGCCGGGTGCGCGACAAATCCGGTGATGAATCCGCCGGCGATGAAGGAGACGTTCTGGAAGCTGTATGACGCTGACGCAGGGACGGCAGCCAGGCAGGAGGTCGATACGCACACGATGCATAGTACAAGCTGGAGCAAACGTTCTCTCATCGCGTAAGGGTACTGCACTGCGGCCTGTTGACGCATGCAATATTTGGATACAGCCAGAGTGCATGCATGCAGAAGCCGCGCCGTTGCTGGTGATTTGCGATTAAGAAAATGCTGCAGAAGATGTGAGACGTGCGCGATTCACGGATTGCACTACGACATCCGGTAAGTTTTGCAAGGCACAGCGGGTGTCGCGATCGGTGCGATGCGAAGCATGTGAGTGCCGGATGGATTTCATGCGTGCCGTTCGCGCGCGCGGAAGCTGATCGAAGGTACTTCCTTTTGCACAAAAAAAAATCACCGAAGGTACGATTTTTCTTGACACAGAATTTCATCAAATCTATACATTCGTTAGCTGCATATTAAGGTGATGCAGCATCGATGTCATATCGATAGGGAGAATAGACACATGGCAACCAAGAAAGCAGCGAAAAAGGTAGTCAAAAAGGCAGCCAAGAAGGCCGCCAAGAAGAAGTAATCCAACCTAAGGCAAATGCAGAACGGGGGACGCGATAAGCGTCCCCCGTTCTGCGTATGCTGCGATGTGCATTGCGAATTAAGGCGTTGCGGTAGTTGCCGACTTGGCGTTTTTAGGCATCGAGAGATATCCCGAGACGGTATTCTTGCCAATATTATTGACGACGATCTCAAAGAGGGCCGGATCTTTGCCGGAGTAGAACTGCACGGGCTCGTCGAGGGTTTTGTCTTTCTTCTCGATGTCGCGATCGTCGGAACTGACGACGAGGTTGAAGCGCGCGTGTTTGGTATCGACCTTCTCCAATTTCAGTTTGACGGGGGAGAGCAGGGTGGGCTTGGCGCCTTTTTGCAGGGTGAATTCGACATAGGTTCGGTCGCCCTTATGCTTCAGCTCTTCCAGTTGATCGTGGTTGGTGGCGATGAGGCCGCTCATGACGCCCTCGTCACCCTTCATGCTCTGCATCGCAGCTTTGGTGGCATTGAGGTCGCTTTGGGTATTGGCGACATCGGTTTTAACTCCACCTACATCAGTCTTGACGCTGGCCACGTCGTTGGAGACGGCGCCGATTTTTTGATCGGCGGCCTGCTGTTGCTGGGCGAGCTTGGCGGTGGCTGCGTCCTGCTCCATTTTCTGTTGCTTCTGCTCAGCGATGATGATGGCGGTACGCGAATCAATCTGCTTCTGGGTGGCGCCCACATTCTGTCCCAGCGTATCGGCGGTGGCTCGCAGGCGAGCGTTGGTGGCGTCGAGGCGGTCGGCGAGGTCTGCATTCTTCTTATCTGCGTCGACAAGTTTCTGTTCGGATGCGACGATGCGGTTTTGCAGGCTATAGCTCCAACCCAGCGCGCCTATGCCTAACAGAACTGCTACGACGACCACAGCGATGAATCCACCGGAGATGGATCGCTCAGCTACGATTGGATCTGACTCATTCATATCTTTTCTCCTGGCACACGCGTTCCGTGGGGGACGGGTGTACATTCCTTGGGACGAGGGACGGATGCATTTTGTTGCACAGCGAGCTCTCACCGCGGATACGGGAGACTCTACTGTAACTATAGCTCAGGAAGCGCAGTCAGGCCTTGGCGTTGTGTAATTTGCGAAAGCAGGAACACTCCGATACAACGCTGAACCGGCGTCAATTTCCGGATAGAGCGGTGGGTAGGCCGACGCATGCTACTGGTTTCCTAAGCGGCGGATGCCGTTGATCCGTGACAACCGTTTCTCTGCTGCGATATAACCGTATATAGAACATATCCCCGGTTGTAAAAAGGTACGCCATGTCCAGCACTGCACTCCCGATTAAGGGTCTTGAAGGAATTATCGCCACGAAATCTTCTATTTGCTGGATTGACGGAGAAGCAGGCGTTCTGTCGTATCGCGGGATCGATATCCACGAGCTTGCGAAGCGCTCGACCTTTGAGGAGACGACCTATTTACTTTGGTTCGGGGTTCTGCCAACGGCGACGCAGCTTGCGGAGTTCAGCAAGGAGCTTGCTTTTTCCCGTGCGCTGAACTGGCGCATCTACGAATTTTTGCGTAATGTACCCACCGACGCCACGCCAATGGAGGTGTTGCGTACAGCGGTCAGTCTGTTGTCGCTCTACGATCCGGACGAGAAGGACTCGTCGCATGCCAGCAATGTTCGCAAGAGTTATCGGCTGACCTCACAGATTGCGATGATCGTGGCCATTTTCGACCGTATCCGCAAGGGCAGGACGATCATCGACCCGGACCGCACGCTGTCGCACTCGGCCAATTTTCTGCGCATGCTGAATGGGGTAAACCCATCGGAGACGGCGACGCGCGCGCTGGACGTTGCCCTGATTCTGCAAGCCGACCACGAATTGAATGCCAGCACGTTTGCGGCGCGAGTGATTGCGTCGACACTTTCCGACATCCACTCGGCCATTGTTGGCGCGATCGGCGCGTTGAAGGGGCCGCTGCATGGCGGAGCGAACGCGGAGACCATGAAGATTCTGTACGCCATCGACGAGGCAGGCGCGGACCCGGTGGATTATGTGAAGCAGATGTTTGCGGAGAAGAAGAAGATATCGGGTTTCGGGCACCGCGTGTATACGACGGAAGACCCGCGCGCGACCCACTTGCGTAAGATGTCGGAGGACCTGGGCAAGGCGGCAGGCAAGTCGAAGTGGTATGACATGTCGCGCAAGATCGAGCTATTTGTGAATGCGGAGAAGAAACTGAACGCTAACGTGGACTTCTATTCGGCCTCGACGTATACCACGCTGGGCGTGGAGATCGATCTGTTTACGCCGATCTTTGCCATCAGCCGCATTGCGGGCTGGACCGCGCATGTGATCGAGCAACTCGATGACAACCGGCTGATTCGACCGCGCGCGGATTATGTAGGGCCAGCCTATCCGCAGGCATACACTCCGATTGAGAAACGGTAGCGACACGTTGGCCGTCCTATGACACTGGCTTCGCGGAAATCTCTCACGCGATGCTTGCCGCACTTCGATCTTCTCGCGACCCTCCATCCCTGTATTTGATGGGAGAATTGCCAGCCTGGTTCGTGTACATTTATTTGTACTATTCAGAGGAGCGTTGCCTTGATCTTCTCCCTGGTTCGTCGCAGTCTTCTACTGTGTTGTTTTACTGTACGGTCTATCTCGCCACCCCTGGTATTTTTGTTTGCGATTGCAGCCGTGTGTACTGCGCAGGCAAGCCAACAACCTGCGACCCAGGCTCAGCCGATCCAAGCGAGCGAACTGGACGACATTCTGGGCGGACTCAGCGCGGAAGCATCGACCAACGACAGCGGGCCTGCTGGCATTATTCCTGTGCAGAAGGGCTTCAATGCATCGCTGGGCACCAGTTCGCAGCACGACTCAAGCAATGGGTGGACGTCTATCCTGACGCCGAACGTGGCCTATCGGCTGAATCGTTACTTCAGCATGGACGCGGGCGTACCGATGTATCTGTATATCAACATCGACGCCAACGTCGGCACCAAAGCCAGGCCGGTCTATAAATATGTCTCTGAGCGAGACGCCTTTGGAGATACTTCGCTCTCCCTCCATGGCGATGCCACTGCCTGGACGATCGACTACAACGGGACGGTTTCTCTGGGCCTGCCATCGGGCAACACGGACTACGGCCTGGGCGCCGGACAGGTCACCTACAACATCAACAATCATTTTGAGAAGAGCATAGGCCTGTTCGCCCCCGACCTTGAACTCGGGTTTGGCGACACCAGCACCCTGGTGGACCAGCGCATTCTGAAGAGCTATATCGCTGTGGGGCCGATGGCCCACTTCCAGGTCGGGACCTCCGTCGATCTGCCCTTGCGTATGAGCTTTGAGGCCGAGGCCTACGAGGAACTTCCCCTGGACAACAACCTGGTGTACTCGAGCACCGGCAAGGGAAAGAAGAAGGTGACAACCTCCACCAATATCGACCCCGCTGAGGACAACGGCTTCCTGACGTCGCTGGACATTCCGCTGTCGCGTCATGTCACGATGTCGGGGTTCTATAACAGGAGCCTGCGCGACCACGATGACGTGGGCGGATTTTCGTTCACCTTCCTGTTGAAGGCACCGCCGCAGCCACCGAAGGTCGCGTTCTAGCTTGCAGCAAGAATGCGGTTACATTCCACCGCGTCTGCCGCCCTCGCTGGCTGGCGGAACGATACCATTCATGCGCAGGTACTCGACTGCCTGACCGTACTCATCTTCGGCGTGACCGACCGCTCCTGCCAATGCGGTGGCCCGTGTCTGCGTACCGCGCAGGGTATCCAGCGCGTTAGCGGCGGTAACCGTGGCAACGGCCTTATGGGCGAAGGCAAAGGTATCGGCGAGTGCCTTGACGATGTCATCCTTGGAGGTAAGCTTGGCGATGGCCGCAGTGTCCACGTCCGGCTTGATGCCTCCGATGGAGGCAAACGCGTTGTAGTTAGCCTGGATGGTGTGGGTAACGATTTGGGCGAAGGTGCGTACGCCGTCGTACTTGACGGTTTGGCCTGGAGCAAAGATAGCGGCGCTGGGCGCAAAGCTGTATTTATCCGCAGGCATGGCCTGGGCTGCTCCCATCCAGAGCCGCTCGATCTGGCTTACGGAGGCGTCAAAGGACTTTGCTGGATCGACGGCGGCAGCGGGTGCGGCCGGGGCACCACCCATGCCAGCCATCTGGGCCTGCATGGCTCCTACGCTTGAGATGGTCAATACGAATACTGCTGCGACACGCTTCATCCTCATGGCTGGTTCCTCCTGCACAACGATGCTAGCCTAGCATATTTTGCGGTGATTTTTCGTGAGTGGAGTAGAGCCTGGTTGGTCAGAACGCGAGGGCGGCAAGTAAACTTCAGGAATGCGCCGCATATACATGGACGCGAATGCCACTACGCCCATGCTTCCCGAGGTGTTGGAGGCGATGCGCCCTTATTTGATGGAGGCGTTCGGGAATGCCAGCTCCATCCACCAGCCGGGCCAGCAGGCACGGGCGGCGGTGGAGAGGTCGCGCGCATCGGTTGCCGGTCTGCTTGGGTGCCGTCCGGCAGAGGTGGTGTTTACCTCGGGCGGCACGGAGAGCGACAATCTGGCGCTGTTTGGGGTACTCGAGCCGGGCGATCACCTGATCACGAGCAGCCTGGAGCATGCAGCAGGATTGCATGCAGCGCAGGCAGTGGCGAGGCGAGGCATTGAAGTTACCTTCCTGCCTTCAACATCGCAGGGCGTGATCGAGGTTTCCGCGCTGAAGGAAGCTCTGCGGCCCAACACCCGGCTGGTGAGCGTGATGCTGGCCAACAATGAGACAGGCGTGATCCAGCCGGTGCGCGAACTGGCTGACCGGGCGCATGCGGCGGGCGCTCTGTTTCACACGGATGCGGTACAGGCGGCGGGCAAGCTGGCGCTGGATGTCAAGGCGCTGGGTTGCGATATGCTAAGCATCTCCGGACATAAGATGTATGCGCCACAGGGTGTGGGCGCGTTGTATGTGCGGCGCAACGTGCGTCTGCAATCGATGTTTTTCGGCGGCAACCATGAGCGCGGACGCAGGCCCGGCACAGAGAACGTGGCGGGTATCGTGGGACTGGGCAAGGCGGCGGAAGCGGCGCTTGAGTGGTTGGCGAAGGGCGAGCAGGAATCGCTGGTTGCATTACGCGATCGTCTGGAGCAGGGCATTCTGACTCAGGTGGCAGAGGCGGGTGTGAACGGAGCGGACGCAGCGCGCGTGGTGAATACCAGCAATCTGTACTTTGACCATGTGGAGGCAGAGGCGTTGGTGATTGCGCTGGATTTGAAAGGGCTGGCGGTTTCTGGTGGGTCGGCGTGCCAGTCGGGGGCGACGGAGCCATCGCATGTGTTGCTGGCGATGGGATTGAGTCAGGCTCGCGCGAGGTCCAGCATACGATTCTCGCTGAGCCGGATGACAACCGGGGACGAGGTGGAGTGCGCGTTGGCTCTGGTGCCTGCCGCCGTGGAGAGACTGCGCAAGCTTAGCCCAGCCAAGCGCTTGCAACTGACCACTGACCGCTGACCACTGTTTTTACAGGTACCAGGGAATGTTGACCACGATAATGCGCTGCTTTCCTCGGATGAGGAGAAGCAGCTTGAGCATCTGAACTCGCTGGTTGTGCAGGAAGTACTCCCACCAATGGCGGACGACGAGTTCGGGCAGAAGCACGGTGATCTTGCGGTCGGGATTCTGCTGCTCCAACTCCAGGATATAGTCCATCAGCGGGGTGATGATGAGACGGATGTTGGAGTGGAGGGTGATCAGCTCGGGTTCGCTGAGGCCTTGCGCGCGGATGGGTTTGAGGACGTTGGTCTCCCATACGGGATCTAGCGTCTCCTCGCCGTCGCATCCGATGACGTTGAGGACCTTGATCTCTTTGGAGAGCAGCATGCCAAAGCGCAGAGCCTTCTCCGTCATGCGGTCCCAGCGCGCCATGGGGATGACGACCAGCGGCTGCTGCATGTTGGTGAGGTTGATGGGGGCCATCTCAACCACTTCGCCCTTCACTCGCTTGTAATGCTTTTTGATGACCACCATCAGAAGAATCAACGTGGGCACCAGGAGTGCGGTGATCCATGCTCCTGAGGTGAACTTGGCGACGAGGACGATGATGGTGGTGATGCCGGTGGCGATGGCGCCGGTGCCGTTGACCAGCATGTGCCAGCCGCGCCCTTTGTGATCGGGACCCTGCTTCCACCAGTGGACCACCATGCCGGATTGCGAGAGGGTGAAGGCCAGGAATGCGCCGATAGCATAGAGCGAGATGAGTTGGTCGACGCGTCCCCGAAAGGCGATGAGCAGGATCGCCGTCATAAAGGTGAGCGCGTAGATGCCGTAGGAGAAGAGCAGGCGTCTGCCGCGCAGCACAAAGACATGCGGCAGGTAGTCGTTTAAGGCGATGGCGCGGGTGAGGCGGGGGAAGTCCGCGAAGGCCGTGTTGGCGCTGAGGCACAGCGCAAGAAAGACGGACCACATGGTGAATTGGAAGAACACGCCGCGTCCGAAGACGGCCATGACGATGAGGCTGAGCAGGCTCTGATAGCCGGGCAGGTCCTGATCCATGGCCATGATGCCGTATTGCTTGGCCAGCCATGCGGTGCCGAAGAGCAGAACGATGAGGATGCTGATGATGACGGTAAGCGTGCGCTGGGCGTTCTTCGATCTAGGATCGCGGAAGGCCATCACGCCATTGGAGACGGCTTCCACACCGGTCATGGCGGCGCAACCGTTGGAGAAGGCCTTCATCAGAAGCCACAGGCTAAGGGTGCTGACGAGTTGTGGGGAGGGATGCGGCATCTGGGTTGCAGCCACCGGATGGCCGTGCGCCATGAAGACGTGCAGGATGCCGACGACGATGGTGAACACCAGGGTGCCGACGAAGAGAGCGGTTGGGATGATGAAGGCTGCCCCCGTATCCTTGACACCACGCATGTTGACGATGGCCAGCAGAGCTAGCACGAACATGCAAAGAAACACGGTGTGGGGAAACAGCCACGGCTGAGCGCTGACCACAGCTTCAATGCCGGCGGATACGCCGACCGCGGCAGTGAGGATGTAGTCGATCATCAGGGCTGCGGCAGCCAGCAGGCCGGCACCAGTTCCCAGATTTTCGGTGGCTACAGTGTAGGAGCCTCCGCCGCCAGGATACGCCGCGATGGTCTGGCGATAGCTGAAGTAGACAATGACCAGCAGGACGAGGATCGCCGTAATGATAGGGACGATGTAATGAACGCCCATCAGACCGAGCGGGATCAGCAACGACAGCGCCGTCTCTGGCCCATATGCGGCGGAGGTCAGCGCATCCAGGCCAAAGATGGGAATGCCAGCGTAGACACCGATATGCTCGGCGCGTTCTTCGCTGGTGGCCAAGGGTCTGCCAAACAGAGTATTTGCCAGGGACATGTGTCTTTAATAATAGATCGTGCGGTGCGGTACATGGTCGCGCGTGCATAAAATATGAATAGTTTATGCAACGGTTCTTTCTTGCATGCATCTCATACTTGGGCTGCTGCGATTGATGGGCAGCCTCTCAATTCCTCCGCGGCCTATACCGCGCACCCAATGCAACATGAATGGAACAGAGCAACCAGGAGAAAGCCATGTCTACGCCCATCTACGATATTCCCGTGCAGTCCATCACCGGTGAGACAACTTCGCTGGGTGCATATCGCGGCAAGGTGCTGCTGGTGGTCAATGTTGCATCGCAATGCGGCTTGACCAAGCAGTACGATGCATTGGAGAAGCTGTATGCACAATACAAGGATCAGGGGCTGGTGGTGACGGGATTTCCGGCGAACGATTTTGGCGCGCAGGAGCCGGGCACGAACGAGGAGATTGCGAGCTTCTGCCGGGCCAGCTTCGGAGTTGATTTCCCGATGTTCTCCAAGATTGCGGTGACGGGTGGGGAGATTCATCCGCTGTATTCGGCATTGATTGCCGCCGAGCCAAAGGCAAGCGGCGAGACGCGTCATGCGTTTCGCACCAAGCTGGAGGGATTTCTGGGCAAGACCGGAGCGACACCTAATCCCGAGCCGGGAATCTTGTGGAACTTCGAGAAGTTTCTGATTGGTCGCGACGGCACGGTGGTTGCGCGCTTCTCTCCAGAGGTTGCGCCGGACGATCCTGCGATTGTCGCCGCCATCCAGGCTGCACTGGCGAAGTGATCTGGCGGGAGCAACACAGAGTTCAATGGCCCAGCAACAGGTCGCCGAAGGGTGGAAAGGTAAGCAGCAGTCCGAGCGCGAGCAAGAGGAACGCGATGGCGCTGACCTTAGCAAAGGCCAGGTTCTTATTCTGCCATAGTGCGGCCAAAACAGCCCAGCAGACCAGCCACAGGGCAATCGCAACGATAGTAACGCCGGAGAGCGGACCGGTGGGGTTATAGAAGTTGAGCGCAGTGGCGAGGGCTTTGGATCCGTCGGCGGCAACGGCGAGGACTCCGAGGACGAAGCAGCCGAATCCGCAGGAGAGAACGGCGGCGGCTACAGGGCCATTGGCCGGACTCTTTGGAACGAGTTTGCTCTCGGTCATTGGCTGCTCCCCATGAGTTGAATAGACGCTCCGCCCTGGACGGGTGCCTTTTTATTGATCATCGCTCCCCAGCCGCCAGCAATCGCAGCGGAAAGAAATGCAATGGCGGCGAATCCGAGGACGGTGCGGCGAACAACTCGGTCGGCGTTCCACGCGGCGCGATGTTTCAGCAGGACCCAGGCCACCATGGTGCTGCTCATGGGAGCAATCCACGCAATGTGTTCCTTCCACTCCATGCCGAAGTTGTGCCAACCGGCAGTGTATGGATGTGCCGAAAGTAGGTATTTGGGATAGATAGCAAGGTCGGCTCCCGCTGGTGCAACTGCGCGATACCACGGATAGATGATGTACGCGCCGGAGAGCACAGCGGCCCAGCCTGTAGCAATCAGCAGAAAGAAGTAGATCGTTTGCCAGCGGTGCGTGGGTTGCGCGGAGGTAGCGTCTGGATTGTGACTGCTTCGTTCCAGCAGCAGGACGAGCGCGCCGAAGAGGGCCAGAAGGTAGTATCCGCCGAAGAGCATTCCATGGAGCATTGTCACAAGTTCACGCTGTGTGATTTCCATCAAACATCTCCAGAAACAGGTTAGCCGCTGCTAGAACCTCCAGCGACCAGGGGTGACGATAGCCTTGCATCAAGGGCGATGGACCCTCCGCCCACAAGCAGCAGAAAGAGCAATCCAAACACCATGCTTAAATCGGTCCGGGCCTCGTGAAGCGCGCTCCAGATGCCATCCTTTGCAAGCATCGGGAGCTTGGTTGTGAACAAGGCGACCGCGATATCGATCAGCAAAGGCAGCGTCGCCCATCGTGTGAACATGCCGAGCAGAATAAGAACTCCGCAACCGATCTCAACTACACCCACGAAGGGCGCCATCCACTGCGGAGCCGGTATGCCGATCTTGGTAAAGCGGCCGACGCCAAGTGCGGCGGGAAACAGGAACTTCTGAATTCCTTCCGATAAAAACACCCAACCCACGAGTACGCGGATCAGAACGATGCTTTTTGCAAAGTGATCTATTGGGGGCTCTACGGTTTTCGCTGTCATCTTTTCTCCGATCGAGAAGGGTCAGCATGGGCTACTGTCGCAGCCGCATCCTGGTGAGAGCAGAGAGCATTTTTGAGCCTGTGCCGCTGGCTGGCTGATCCTGGTCTCCCGCGCCAGCAGGGCCCCAGGTCCAGTAGAGCGAGAGGTAGGTATAGGTCTCGGGCTGGCCGTATATGCTGCGTCCAGCGGCAAAGAGCAGGTCGAAGCCTGGCTTGAACTCGTAGATGCCGCCGAGGTCGAGCATGGTTGAGGAGCGTGTGCTGGTAGCAGCCGGGCCCTCCGCTCCGTGGCCGTAGAGTTCGCCGCCCAGGGTCCATTTTTTGTCGAGTTGGCGCTGGATCAGCCATCCGGCGAAGGGGAAGTTGACGAAGCCATCCTGAGGGACGATGGTGTAGCCGCCGCCACCATAGCTGGTCCACTGGCGGTCTTCCGGGCCCCAGGATTTTTGCAGCCACAGCGGCATGCGGTACCAGGTCTTGCCGATACCGAGTCCCTTGTCGGCGTTGCCGCTGGGCAGCTCGAAGAAGGGGAAGATGCCAACCTCGGGCACGCGTTTGGTCTCCTTGACGAAGCGGACCTTGGCACCAAGTTCGGTGTCGCCCATACCGAAGTTGGTTGGGCCGCCCATGGGCGCAAAGCTGGTGGTAAACGGCAGAACCAGATGGAGCTGGACGTTAGGGACGACGCCGTAGTTGACCTCGTAGGCGGGAACTTCAAGAGACGTTCCGCCAGCGTTCTTGCCGGTGCCGTCGGAGAGCTCGAAGGCGTACATCTCGAAGTGGTGGAACTCAACCGGATCGGGATCGTCGGTCTGGAAGGGCGGGCCTGCATGGGCGATCGTGATAAGGGCGCTGATCATGGCCAATGCGGTGCTGAGACGCAGAGGCAAGTGGCTAGGACGAGATTCCATCATCGGCAATTAGATTCATGACGACCCCGGCGGGTGCGTTAAAGTTGCGATAATGAATCTGTGGACAAGACTGCATGAGTACGACTGCACAGCCCGAGACGATTGCCGTTGCCATGTCCGGAGGAGTGGACTCCTCGGCGGTTGCGGCGTTGCTGCGCGACGAAGGGCACACTCTGGTTGGCCTGACGCTGCAACTGTGGAACCAGCGGCGGCTGGCCGGGCACGAGGGCATGCCCGAGGCGGTGCAGGGGCGTTGTTGCTCCATCGACGATGTGTACGATGCGCGGCGCGTGGCCGAGCACCTGGGCATTCCGTACTACCTGGTCAACCAGGAAGAGCGCTTCGAGGCCGAAGTGATTCGCCCGTTTGTTGCCGAGTACCTGGCCGGGCGCACACCCATTCCATGCACGCTATGCAACAACCATCTGAAGTTCGATGCGCTGATTACTACGGCTCGTCAGATTGGCGCGGATAAGGTGGCGACCGGTCACTATGCGCGTAACCGGTATGATGCCGAGCGAGGGCGGTGGATTCTGTCACGGCCGGAGGACAAGTCGAAGGACCAGACGTATTTTCTGTTTGGGCTGACGCAGGAGCAGTTGTCGCGGACGCTGTTTCCGCTGGGCGAGATGCAGAAGCCAGCGGTGCGGCAGATGGCCGCGGAAGCTGGGCTGGCGCTGGCCGAGAAGCCCGACTCGCAGGAGATCTGCTTTATTCCCGGTGGGGATTATTCCGTGTTCCTGAAGGCTTACCTGGAGGAGAAGGGCGAGGCGATGCCGGACTCGGCTGGTGATCTGGTGACGGCGGGCGGCGAGGTGGTGGGGCGGCACGAGGGGATTCACGGGTTCACCGTTGGGCAGCGCAAGGGCTTGGGCGGAAGCCTGCAAGGGAACAGGGATCAGGGAACAGGGAACAGTAAGCCGGCATATGTGCTGGCGATCCATCCTGATTCGCACCGCGTTGTTGTTGGGGAAGACGCCGAGTTGATGTCGCGGGAGCTGAGGGCTAATCGGCTGAACTGGATCAGTGTGGCGGAGCTGGCGTGCGAGATGCGCGTACGGGTAAAGATTCGCCATCGCCACGAGCCTGCCTGGGCGACGTTGCGCACGGAGGGTGATGACAGCGTGCGCGCGGTCTTCGATGAGCCGCAGCGCGCGATTACGCCGGGGCAGGCGGCGGTCTTCTACGACGGGGATGAAGTTGTGGGCGGCGGGTGGATCGTTTGAGGTCTAAATAGATTTCATCTGCCGCCAGGCCCGAGCGGATTGCTTTATGAATACGATGATGAAAGACGTACACATCGCCGTAGACGTTACCGTATAGACAAGATTTTGCGGTCTACCCGGATGAGTCAGCAGCCAAACAAAGAAGATCGCAAACGACAGACTTGCAGCAAACTTCGCGCGTAGTTTGGTTCTCATGACGGATATAATCCCACACTTTGAAAGTCACGCACAAGGCGCGAGCCATGGCATGCAGAGGAACATTGGTTATTGTGCGGTTCTGCGCTGGTAGAATCTTGGGTGGCGTGACTATTTTATTTTCAACGATGTGTGACCGATGAAGTGCCCCTACTGTGGTTTCGCGCAGGACCGCGTGGTGGATTCGCGCGAGAGCAAAGAGGCGGACGCGATCCGCCGCAGGCGCGAGTGCGAGGGATGCAATAAGCGCTTCACCACCTACGAGCGCATCGACGAGATCCCGTACATGGTGGTGAAGAAGGATGGGCGGCGGGAGAAGTTCGAGCGACAGAAGGTGCTGAGCGGGTTGCTGCATGCCTGCGAGAAGCGGCCCGTGTCAGGCGCGGCGCTGGAGCGGATAGTAGATGAGACCGAGGCGTTTGTGGTGGATTCGCCAGAGCGGGAGCGATCGACCAGCGAGGTGGGCGAGCTGATTATGACCCGGCTGAAGGAGATCGACACGGTGGCGTACATCCGTTTTGCCAGCGTCTATCGCGACTTCAAGGATGTGCGCGAGTTCAAGGTCGAACTGGAAGAGTTGTTGAGCGGTCGGGACGCGAAGAAGAGAAAGTAAACGAAGTTGCAGGTTGTCAGTTGAGAATTAAAGACGGCGCGGGAAGAGTCTGGAGTGGTAACCAAGATGGCGAGCAGGACACATGCGATTACGTTGGTTCCGGGCGATGGGATTGGGCCGGAGGTCTCCGCGGCGGTGGTACGGATTGTGGAGACTGCCGGCGCGGCCACGGGAGTGAAGTTCGACTGGCACAGCTTTGCCGCCGGGGCCGATGCCTTCGAGCGTTTTGGCGAGTACATTCCGCAGGCTCTGTACCGGTCGATTGAGGAGAACAAGGTTGCGCTGAAGGGACCGGTGACGACCCCGGTGGGCGAAGGCTTCTCGTCCATCAACGTGGCCCTGCGCCAGCGGTTCGAGCTATTTGCCAACTTCCGCCCGGTGAAGAACCTGCCTGGGTTGAAGACGCGCTATCCCAATATCGACTTGATCATTGTGCGCGAGAATACGGAAGATTTGTACGCGGGGCTGGAGCATGTGATCGTGCCCGGGGTGGTGCAGTCGCTGAAGATCATTACGGAAAAGGCATCGACGCGGATTGCGCAGTTTGCCTTCGACTACGCGCGCAAGCATGGGCGCAAGAAGGTCCATGCCATCCATAAAGCGAACATCATGAAGCTGTCGGACGGGCTGTTTCTACGCTGCTGCCGCGGCGTTGCGGCTACGCATCCCGACGTGGCCTACGCCGAGCACATTGTGGACAACACCTGCATGCAGCTGGTGATGAATCCGTACCAGTACGACATTCTGTTGACGGAGAATTTGTATGGCGACATCCTAAGCGACCTGTGCAGCGCGTTTGTGGGCGGTTTGGGACTGGTTCCCGGCGCGAACCTGGGAACGGAGTGCGCCATCTTTGAGGCGGTGCATGGATCGGCTCCGGACATTGCTGGCAAGGACCTGGCCAACCCGACTGCGATGCTGCAAAGCGCGGTGTTGATGCTGCATCATATCCAGGAGACGACCACGGCGGAGCGGATTGAGATAGCGCTGGAGAAGGTCTACGCCGAGGGCAAGGTGCTGACCAGGGATGTGGGCGGGATCAGCGGAACAACAGCGTTTGCGGATGCGGTGCTTGCGGCCATGGAGACGGCGTAAGGCAAAGCGAATCACAGAGAACGCAAAGAAGCAGAGAGAACACAGAGTTTGGGAGGGCGTGCGGAATGAACTTTCAGGTCCTGCTGGTGACTCATCTATTGCCGCTGTGGTTTCTGGTGTTCGCACTGTTTCTGCCGCGGATTGCGCTATTCCTGCTATGGCTGCAGACACCGCTGACGCCAATGCCGCTGCATGGGATTCTGCCGCTGCTGTTCGCGATATTTTTGCCGCGGATTCTGGTGCTGTACCTGATCTATCTGGACCAGGGGATCAGCCTGTGGTTCATCATCCATCTGGTGGCGGCGCTGATGGTGTGGGGCGGATCGGGTGGGTATGGCGCGCGGCGAAGGCGCAGGCAGGATTACTAAGTTCGCTAAAGATGCGCGTGCAGGCCGGGCACGGTATTCTAGAGGATATGGAACGGCGACGAGTTGGAATACTGGGCGCGACCGGCATGGTCGGGCAACGATTCATTCAGTTGTTGAACAACCACCCGTGGTTTGAGATCGCGTGGCTTGCGGCCAGCGAACGCAGCGAAGGCAAGACCTACGGCGAGGCTTGCAAGTGGAAGCTGGACACACCTCTGCCGCCGCGCATTGCCGCGATGCGGGTGATGCCGAACGTGCCTGAAGGAACACCGGCAGGTGAGCTGCCGAAGATTATCTTTGCCGCGCTGGACGCCGACGTTGCGCGCGAACTGGAGCCGAAGTTTGCCGCGGCAGGTTGCGCCGTGGTGTCGAACTCCAGCGCCTTCCGCATGACGGAGGATGTGCCGCTGGTAGTGCCCGAGGTGAATGCGGATCATCTGGCGCTGATCGAGCGGCAGAGCTGGCGCAAGCAGAGTGGTGGATACATTGTCACCAATCCCAACTGCTGTGCGATTGGGCTGGTGTTGGTTCTGAAGCCGCTGGAAGAGCGCTTCGGCATCGAGAGCCTGTTTGTGTCGACCATGCAGGCGGTAAGCGGGGCTGGGTATCCCGGCGTGGCTTCGCTGGACATCCTGGGTAATGTGGTTCCGTTCATCAAAAATGAAGAAGAGAAGCTGCAGGAAGAGGTGGGCAAGCTGCTGGGCAGCTACACCGGAGCGAAGATCGAAATGCTGGCCGCGAAGGTGAGCGCGCACTGCAACCGCGTGGCGGTGGAGGATGGGCACACGGAGTGCGTGAGCATCAAGCTGAGGACGAAGGCGAGCCGCGAGGAGATGCTGGCGGCGTGGTCGGAGTTTGCGCCTTTGGCTGGGCAGAAGCTTCCCAGTGCGCCCGAACAGCCCGTGGAATATGACGCGGCGGTGGATCGTCCGCAGCCTCGGCTGGACAAGATGCGCGGGCGAGGCATGGCATCCACCGTTGGCCGGTTGCGCGAGTGCAATCTGCTGGACTGGAAGTTTGTGCTGACGTCGCACAATACGATTCGCGGAGCAGCGGGCGCGGCGGTGTTGAACGCTGAGGTGCTGGCGCGGCTGGGTAAGCTGGATTGGAAGAATATGGGCGCGTCGCGTCCCGATGCGGTGCTGGTATGAGCGCGGCGCGTAAGGCGGAGGAGCGGGTGGACGAGACGCGGACCGATCTGGTTGTCATGAAGTTCGGTGGCACCTCGGTGCAGGACGCAAAGGCGATTCTGCGCACGACGGAGATTGTGCGCGGACGGCGGGAGAAGGGACTCTCTCCGGTGGTGGTGGTATCGGCCATGGCCAAAGTGACGGACCAGTTGCTGGTGGCTGCATCGGCGGCGGGACGGGGCGACAAGGCCGGCGCACTGGCGCTGGCGGCGCGGTTGCGTAACCGCCATATCGACACTGCAGCGGATTTGTTGCGTGGCGATCTGTTCCTGCAGACCGAGGCGGCGATTCGTCGACGGTTCGATTCGCTGGACGATCTGCTGCGTGGGATTGCGGCGGTCGGCGAACTGACTCCGCGAACCAGCGATAAGGTGGTGAGCTACGGGGAGAGGATATCGTCGCAGATTGTTGCGGCGGCCTTTACCCAGCATGGACTGGACGGCGCGTATGTGGACGCACGGAAGTGCATTATTACTGATGACCACTATGGCAAGGCCACGCCACTTGAGCCAGCGATCGAGACCCAACTTACAGAGCTGGTGCTGCCTTTGGTGAAGTCTGGGAAGACGCCGGTGATAGGCGGCTTTATCGGTTCGACTGCCGATGGAATTACCACGACGCTGGGACGCGGCGGCAGCGACTTTACGGCCGCTCTGGTGGGCGGCGGGCTGCGCGCGGGCGCGATCGAGATATGGACCGACGTCAATGGCATCATGACTACCGATCCGCGCATCTGTCCCGATGCACTACGCGTGAAGACGATCAGCTTCGAGGAGGCTGCGGAGCTGGCCTACTTCGGAGCGAAGGTACTGCATCCGGCCACTATTCTTCCCGCAGTGCAGAAGAGCATTCCGGTGTGGGTACTGAACTCGCACAATGCGGCGAATGAGGGCACCAGGATCTCGGCGCTGGCCCCGCCCTGCGCCAGCCCGTTCAAGAGTATCGCGGCCAAGAAGAAGTTGACGATCATCGACATTGTGGCGGGCCGTATGCTGATGACGCATGGCTATCTGAAGTCCGTGTTCGACGTCTTCAACAGCTTTGAGTGCGCCATCGACATGGTGTCTACCAGCGAAGTCAGCATCTCGCTGAGCGTGGAGTCCAACGACAAGCTGCCCGCCATCTGCGCGGAACTCAGCAAGATTGCCGACGTTAAGTTTGAGGGCAACAAGGCACTGATCTGCATGGTGGGCGAGGACATCCGTGGACAGAGCGGGATTTCAGGGCGCGTGTTCTCGGCTATACGGCACATCAATGTGCGCATGATCTCGCAGGGTGCCAGCGAGATCAACATGAGCTTCATGATCGAAGAGTCGGACGTGGACGAGGCGGTGCGCGCGCTGCACGCGGAGTTCTTCGCCCATCCCGATCCCACTGTCTTCGATATCGCGGGCAGAGCGGTTGCGGCCAAGACATAAGCATGTCGCGATAAACTGAGATCATGCGAATTCTGGTATTGGGACAGGGCAAGACAGGCAAGCTGGTTGCCGAGGTGGCGATGGAGCGTGGCCACCAGGTACGTGGGCTGGATATTTTAGAGAACGCGGGCGCGGCTGCGCTGACAAGCGATTTTTTATCCAACTACGATGTGGCGATCGATTTCACCACTCCGCAGGCAGTGGTGGAGAACATGCGCGCCTGCCTGACCGCGGGCGCGAAGATAGTAGTAGGGACGACGGGCTGGTACGGCTCGCTGCCGGAGATGCGCGCGTTGGCCGAGAGCACGCACGCAGGCCTGCTTTACGGGACGAACTACTCCATTGGCGTGCAGGTGATGCTTAAACTGGCCCAGCAGATGGCCGCATCGCTGGCCGCTGTGGGCTACAAGTTCTCCGTCGTGGAGACGCACCACACCAGCAAGCTGGACAAGCCTTCGGGCACTGCAAATTCGATTATGGAGATGGTGCAGCGCGGCGCGGGCAGCAAGATCGACGTGCCGATCGAGTCTGTGCGCGAGGGCGACGCCAAGGGGACGCACGTATTGGAGGCGGTGAGCGAGGCTGATCGCGTTGTGCTGACCCACGAAGCTTTCTCGCGGCGCGGCTTTGCCGAGGGTGCGGTGCGGGCCGCGGAGTGGCTGGCCACGCGTACCGGGTGCCATGACTTCAGGGACGTGTATACGGAGCTATAGAAGTACGCTCGCAATACGCTGCGCAGCGTTTGCAGCGGATCAGAAGCGGGGACGAAACGCGTTGCGCACCTGGTTGGCGTCATGGCGGCGCGGCGGAGCCTGGTTCTCACGGGCAGGGTAAGAGTTGAAGGGCTCCGAGGTGTCTGCGCCTTTGGGATAGAGCACTACAAAACGTCCTGGGCCTTCGCCGCTGGAGGCCGTAGGCAGGCCTGACTCAGCCAGCAGCATATGCAGCATGCGGCGTTCGCGAGAGTTCATGGGTGGGAAGGCATGGGGATGGCCGCTGGTGGTCACGCGCTCAATGGCTGCTGTGGCGGATGCGCGCATCTGGCGGTCGCGGTTGACTTTGAACTGATTGGCGTCGAACGAGACAAGATCCTGCTGCTCGGGTTCCAGCCTCAACAACTTGGTTGCAATGTGTTCCAGCGCGTTCAACAACTCACCATTACGCGAGATCAGCAGCGTTGTATCCGGCCCGGTGAACTCGACGTAGAGCGCGCGTGGCCCATCTTTGCCCGCGCCCTCTTCGGCTGTTGCCGCACGGCTCTGCGATTGCTCGGCGGAGTCTTCGAGGTCCGCGTCTCTCTGCTTGGCATTGCGAGCTTTAACACGAAAACGCAGGCGCAGTCCGCCGCTGGAAATAAAGGACTGCAAAAACTTCGCGATGGTCTGCGCTGCCTGGGCGATATCATCCATGGGATTATTTTCCGTTCGAATTGAACTTATATCACGATGCATTGCCACTCGTCGCTGCTAAAATTCTGCACGCACCAGCGTGATGATTATGCCGTATCGTACTTATTCGCGTTCTGCTACTTGCGTCCCTGGATGGTGGTGGCTTTACGGCGGGCTCGTTTAGCAGCGATCTCGCGCATTTCGCGGCCCAGCGACGTGCGGTTCATCACTGCCTGCTGCGCAATGCCGATGAGGTTGCCCACCGACCAGTAGAGGGCCAGCCCAGAGGGGTAATTCCACGTAATGTAGCCGGAGAACGCGGGCATCATGAAGGCCATCATCTTCTGCTGCGCGGGATCGACGCCGGGCGAGGGCGTATAGAACTGCACCAGAAACTGGGAGAGCACCATCAGGATGGGCAGAATGTGCAAGGGATCGGGGGCCTGCAGGTTGGGCAGCCAGAACCAGTGCGCCAGTCGTAGATCCACTACCTTGGGAATCATGGTGAAGAAGGCGAAGAGCAAGGGCATGGTGATGAGGGTTGGAATGCAGCCGCCGAACATGTTGACCCCATTGTCCTTTTGCAACTGCATGATCTCGGCGTTCATCTCGCTGCGCTTGGGGTCGGTGACCTTGTATTTCTTATACTTCTCCTTGATGACGTCCATCTGCGGCTGGATGCGTTGCATCTGCAGCGCGCTGTGCATGGTTTTGACCCGGAAGGGCATGATGAGGATGTTGATGAAGACGGTGAGCAGAATGATGGACCAGCCCCAGGCGCCACCCGCCCAGTTGAGGACGATGTAGGCGTGGATGGCTTGTAGCGACAGGAAGAGATACTTGCCGACCGGGCCCCAGAAGCCGAACTCCAAAACCGGTTGCAGACTGACTTTGGGGTCTGCGGCATGGACGGATTTAAGCACGCCGATAGACTTAGGACCGACGAAGATTCGGGTCCGGATCGGTCCACTGCTGTCGCCTAACGCCGCACCCACAACGGGCTCTTCCATGGGCTTGCTGGGCGGTGAATCGGAGCCGAGGCCAACACGCTTGATGGTCTTCGATACATCCAGATCGTTGTGCAGCGTGGTGACGGTGGAGCTGGACGGGGTATCGGGCAGGAAGATGGCGGCGAAGAAGGGATCGGCGACTCCGGCAAAGTCGAAGGGACCGATCTGCATCTCGCCAGCGTTTACCTTCTTGCCGTCGGTATGGTCAAAGTTGCCGTTACGGTAGTCGTCAAACTGCGCGTTGGTGTACGCGGTCTGGTTGGGGGTTTCGTTCTGATCGCCAAAGCCGCCTGGCCAACTGAGCTGAACCGGGACTGCCGTGCCCGCTCGAGTCACGGAAACATCGGCGTGCAGGACATAAGTATTAGCATCGAAGGTGAAGGTCTTGGTGGCCTGCAGGTCGCCGCTGGAGTACTTGAAGGTGACGGTGGTCGGCGCGGTGAGCGAACCGGTTGCCGAGGAAACAAAGAGCGCCTGGCTCAATGCATCGCCGGTCGATCCGTTGACCGTGGAGAGTGTTCCCCCGGAGCTGTTTCCGTTGTCCCCATAGTCCTGCTTATAGGTCAACGCATTGGGCGCGGTGAGCGTGACTACATAGCTTCCGTTGTAACTGCTGTCGGAGACGCCGCTGATGGCGACTGCCCGTCCATTGATCTCCGCTGGAAGGTTACCCGACGATACCAGCGTGACAATGCCGCCACTGCGCGAGACGGCGGCAATGGGCACCTTTGTGCCATCGTTGCTGTAGAGCGAGAGCGGATAGCCCGCCAGCTTAGCCGCCTGAGCATGCACCAGGTCCAGCGGCTGTCCGTTAAGATCCTTGAACTGCTTTAGCACCCAACTGGTGACCTGCGCGCCGCGGTTGGAAAACGTGATGCGATAGAGATCGTTCTCGACCACGATGGTGGACTCGGTAGCGGCCTGCACCGTAGGCACGACGGCAGTAGCGGACTTGGCAGAAGTTGCTGACTTTGCCGTGGCCGCGGCTGGCTGTCCCGCGGATGAAGGGCTTGCCGCAGGCGCGGGCTGTGAGGCAGCCTGTTGCGCGATGGGCTGAGGCGTGACGGGCGGTGGTGCGGTCTTCGATTGATAGAACTGATAACCGAGAATGATGGCCACCACGACGATCAACGTCGTGATCAGCGTTTGGCCGTCTTGTCCGCCTTGTTGATTGGGGTTGCTGAACTCTGCCAAGTGAGGCTTCCTATCTAAGTGGCTGCTATAAGTTGCATCGCGGGGAATGCAGTCTGATCTCTATGGTAAATGGTCTCGGTCCTTTTGGTTGCAGGGGGAGGAAATCGATGTGGTCGAATGGGGTGGATTGCGCTCGGGCACGGGATCGAGACCTCCTTTGCCCCAGGGATGGCAGCGAGCCAGCCTGCCGAGCGCCATCCACGATCCGCGCAACCATCCAAAACGGCTGATCGCAATATAGGCGTACTCCGAACAGGTGGGCAGATACAGGCAGCGGGATGGGCTGATGGCCTGCATTATGGGTGAGAGTGTCGACTTATATATCCGGAATGCAAAGCGCAAGACGCGGTCGCTCATGGCTTCAGCCTCCATGCAGGCAGCGCGCCTTCGGGCAATGCTGGTTCCGTATGCTGCGTCACTTCTGTGCGGCCTTCTGTACAGCGCGGAAGACAGTAGCCACCTCATGTTGCAGCGTTGCGAAGTCTAGATTGAGGACGCTGCGCCGGGGATGAAGCACCAGGTCAACCGGAGCATGCAGTAGAGGAAGCTGTCTTCGGATGGCTTCGCGCATGCGCCGCTTGATCCGGTTGCGCTCCACGGCCTTGCCCATTGCCTTGCCTACGGTGAGGCCAATCCGCGCGGCATTCGTGTTTACACCGCGCACCGACGTACCGTCCGCGCCCAGGGTGGGGCGCAACGCATAAAAGTAGCTCATCTGCTTGCCAAACTGCTTGCGGCTGGCCTGATACACGCGCTGGTAATCTGCGTGTTTGCACAGACGGCTGGCAGGCCAGTCAATCATCTCTTGGGTTGGATTGCTTCGGGTCATCTCGAGGATGCTTCGGTTTGCCTTGGGTGTGGCAGACATTGCTGGACGAGCCCGAGAACAGAGAGTCTTGGTTAGTCGCGGAAGCCAGCGCTTACGGCGATCTTGTGGCGTCCCTTGGCACGGCGGCGACTCAACACGGCTGTGCCCGCCTTGGTCTTCATGCGGGTAAGGAACCCGTGCGTCTTGGCGCGGTGGCGGCGGTTGGGTTGAAAGGTACGCTTCGGCATGGGTTTCTACTCCTGCTCAATCTTGTTGAATGCTGCATCGGCAACAGTCTTTCAGTATACCGGGGATTGGTGGCGACTGCAAAGTATGGGCTCGGCAGAGACGGTTAGAGAGGAAGCTAGATGTGACGGGTGACCCACGTTGCGACGGCATGAAAGCATTCTTCACAAGGAATGGTGCAACAAAATTATTTACTCCGGAACACTTGAATTAGTGTCTGTTTTCCGTGCTACTATCAAACCCGCTTACCAAAGTTGAATTTCAAATATTTCTGAGTTGCACTTTGGCCGGCATGGTCGTTCCTCTTTGCCCCGGGACTTAGAACTGGAGCGGAGACCTCCAGAAATCAGCTTTCTACTCCACTCGTCTTTTGGCGGTGAAGGTATCGTGTTTCCGTTGCAGTCGTTTTCTTTGTTTGATTCGGGTCGGTTGTACGTCCATCACATCAATACTCGGAGAAAATCCGAGAAGGAATCGAAAGAATGTCATTTGTCCCTACAGCCACAGCCGTCTTGAATCAATGGGTGCGCATCCTTGCCGCGCTGGAGAAGAAGATCAATCGCCAGTCGTACGAAACCTGGCTGAAGCCCACACGGTTCTCTCACATTGCCGGCAAGACGCTGTATGTGCGCATTCCGTCGGCTGAGTTCCAGCATCTGGGCGAGAAGTATGCCGACCTGATCCAGGAGGCGATCGACAATCTGGCGTTGGACATCGACACCGTGGTATTTACCACGCCCGCGCAGGATCCGAGTGCGCCTCGAGTGCGCGAAGACGGTGGATTCGCACCAGTCTCCAGCCACAACTCGAATGCGCCGCGCTTGCGCCGCATGAACGGATCGACCGCTCCATCTCCCGAGCAGTCACGTTTCGACTGGAACACGGCCTCGCAACTGAATCCGCGTTATCAGTTTGACGCGTTCGTGATCGGCAGCGGCAACCAGTTCGCCATGGCGGCGTCGCAGGCCGTTGCCGAGCGCCCGTCCAAGGCCTACAACCCGCTCTTCCTCTACGGCGGCGTGGGCATGGGCAAGACCCATCTGCTACATGCCATCGGTCACGACGTAAAGCGCCGTCAGCCGGACTCTTCCATCTGCTACGTCTCGGGTGAAAAGTTTACCAACGAGATGATCAACTCCGTGCGCTACGACAAGATGACCAGCTTCCGCGACAAGTATCGCAACGTGGATGTGCTGCTGATTGACGACATTCAGTTCCTGGCCGGCAAGGAGCGCACTCAGGAGGAGTTCTTCCACACCTTCAACGCGCTGCACGAGAGCATGAAGCAGATCGTGATCGCCAGCGACCGTCCGCCGAAAGAACTGGCCGACTTCGAGGATCGCCTGCGCTCGCGCTTTGAGTGGGGCCTGATTGCCGACATTCAGCCGCCCGATCTGGAGACCAAGGTCGCCATCCTTCAGAAAAAAGCCGAGTCTGAACAGACTCACCTTCCCACCGACGTGGCGCTGTTCATCGCGTCCAACGTCCGCACCAACGTGCGCGAGTTGGAGGGTGCTCTGGTTCGACTCATTGCCTGGTGCTCCATGCACGGCGTCGAGATCACCCTGGCCGTCACCCAGCAGTGCCTGAAGCAGTTCATCGACACCCAGGTGCGCAAGATCACCATCGAGGCGATTCAGCGTGCCGTGGCGGAGCAGTTCGGCATGCGCGTAGCCGAGCTGAAGCAAAAGAACAACTCGCGCCAGATTGTGGTGCCGCGGCAGATCGCCATGTACCTGGCCAAGCAGCTCACCGAGGCGTCGCTGCCGGAGATTGGCCGCCAGTTCGGTGGCAAGCACCACACCACCGTGATGCACTCCATCAGCAAGATCGACGAGCACCGCCGCAGCGACAAGGACCTCAACCGCACCGTCAATAAACTGATGGAGACCCTCAGCTAGAGCGCAACGAACCACGGTCTCAAAATCGAGACCTCGGGCAGACGAATCTCTACGAATGCGTCCTACTGGAATTGCATCTTAGGGTGCGCGCGTGCTTTGCTAGGATGGACAGCGAAGCACAGCAGAGAGGTTTGGCCACTCGATGACTCAGCAGAAGATCCGCAAGGCCGTCTTTCCCGCCGCAGGCATGGGCACGCGATTCCTGCCCGCGACCAAGTCCATTCCCAAGGAGATGTTGTGCCTGGTGGACAAGCCTCTGATCCAGTATGGCGTGGAGGAGGCGGTGGCAGCGGGCTGCACCGAGATCATCATCGTCACCGGGCGCGATAAGGCCGCCATGGAGGACCACTTCGACTCCAGCCCGGAGTTGGAGGCCGCGCTGGCGGCCAAGGGTAAGCAGGTGCTGCTGGAATCGGTGCGGTCGCTGTCAAAGCTGGCCAAGATCGTCTACACACGGCAGGCTGAACCGCTGGGGTTGGGGCATGCGATTCTGATGGCAAAAGAACTGGTAGGCGACGAACCTTTCTGCGTGATCCTGCCGGACGACATCATCGACGCACGAGTGCCGTGCATGAAGCAGATGGTGGAGGCGTTCGAGCAGACCCAGGCGAGCATTCTGGCGTCGGAGGTTATTGAGGGCCCCGCCATCTCCAACTACGGCTGTCTGGACTTTACCCCCGTGGCTGTGAACCCGCGTTTGATGGCAATCAGGAACCTGGTGGAGAAGCCGAAGTTTGAAGAGGCACCGTCGGCCAACGCCATCACGGGGCGTTATGTATTGACTCCGCGCATCTTCCAGATGATCGAGGGCCTTAAGCCAGGCGCGGGTGGCGAGTTGCAGCTTACCGATGCGATCCAGGCGCTGCTGCAGCATGAGAAGGTCTACGGATACCTGTTCGAAGGCACGCGCCATGATGCTGGAGACAAGTTGGGTTTTCTGAAGGCGACCGTAGAACTGGCGATGAAGCGCGAGGATCTGGGCCCGGCCTTCCGCGAGTGGCTGAAGGGCATCCCTCGCTAGTTACGCTGCCCTTGAACGGCGAGAACACCACAGCACGATTTTCTGCATCTCACATCCAGAGTCGAAGTATGACAACTGCCGCACACCTCTGGAGACGAAATGCCAACCAAGAATGCCAGCGCACCCGCACCCGCCATCACACGAAAACAACTGATTGACCTGCTAAACGAAGACCTATCGCGCGAGTTTCAAGCCATTATCAGCTACGTCAACTACTCCCAAGTTTTGAAGGGAGCGGCTTACATGAACATCGCAGCCGAGCTGGCCGTGCATGCGGGCGAAGAGCTTGCCCACGCCATTATCCTGTCCAACCAGATCGATTATCTGGGGGGCATGCCGACCACCGTTCCCAAGCCGGTCAAGACCTCGGAGAAAGCCGAAGAGATGTTACGCTTCGACCTGGAGAACGAGAATACGACGATTCGCAACTATCGGCGGCGCGTGAAGCAGTGCGATGAACTCGGCGAGTTCGCCACTGCGGAACACATTCGCGAGATCCTGATGCAGGAGCAGGACCATCAGATTGCGTTGGCCACGGCCCTGGGCGTCGATGTGGTCGATGTAGGCATTGCCGACTGAGCACGCCAGCTTATTGAATGAGACGTCGAGGATGGAAGGCCGGTGCGCATCAGGCAGAGCAACTTGACAGGTGCGCGCGTTCTCCGTAGACCTTGAAGAGATGTTCTTTTAATCCCTCTATAAGGCCATGAAGCCATGAATCGACCTCTTCGTACCTGTGTGCCCGTGCTGTCGGCAGGGCTTGTTCTGCTTCTCTCCAGTTCCGCGCAGACCCCGTCCCCTGTTGCGCCGGCCGCTGGTGCCGCGCAGGCCGCGCCCCGTGCGCAGGCCCCTGCCGAGGCCTTCAAGAACCTGAAGGTGTTGCCGGACAATATCTCGCGCGACGACCTGCGCAAGTTGATGCGGCAATACTCAGGAGACCTTGGTGTTGAGTGTGAATTCTGCCATGCCGCCGCGGACCCGGTCACCAAGCGCGAGGACAGGGCATCAGACGCCAATCCGGTGAAGGATACAGCGCGCTACATGATTCAGATGACCGGCGACCTGAACGACCGCTATCTGGAGCAGATGCCAGGCCGCCGCTACGCCGATCCCATCACCTGCGGCACGTGCCATCGCGGCGAGAAACATCCGTCCGTCTTTGTTGCGCCGCCTCGGCAACAGGGCAACCGGCCAGCCAATGCGCCACCCGCCCAGGGCCCATCCATGGCGATGCCTCCCGCGCCTGCTCCCACAGCGAAGTAGATGCGTTACTGGGTGGAGCCGGTGAGGAAGATCTGTTCGGCTCGCGCTCCGATGACGCGATAGAGAGCAAACTGTCGGAAGTTCTGCGCACGTAGCTCGAAGAGCAGGCTGGCACGGTTGGATGCATCCGCATCGACTGCATCCACCAGCTTCATACGGGGAGAGCGGTCCAGGTGGGCCGCATCGGTGACGCTCTTGATGGCGTTCACGGGCTCGCCGTTGTTGTCGACCTGCGCGACCACGGTAACAAAGCGCAGATCCTGGCCAAGGCCATCGGTGTGTGCAAAGTAGATGTAGGTGGGCGCTCCGCCGTAGCTCAGCGTGAAGCCCGTGAGCTGTTCGTCCAACAGCGTCTCCGGCGGTGGCGGAGGGGGCATTGTCTGAAGAGTCTCTACACGCTGTTGCTTGCCGGTGGTCTTGCGCGGCGCGGGCGGTGCTGACGTTGCTGCAGGCATGGGCGCAGCACTTCGCGGTGCATTGGCAGCTTCGTATGCGGCGAGTTGTGCGCGCGCGGTGGCCTGCATCTTGGCGAGGATGGCTTGATGTTCCGCTTCATCCTGCCAGGCGCGGCTGAAGTCGTGCAGCGGACGGTTTGCAGCGTCGGATACCGCAACCAACTGATGCAGGTCCTGATCGCTGGGAAGTCCGGAGAGCTTGGGAATATCCTCCTCCGTCAGTGCCGCCAATGGCTTGCCGCGATGCAACAGTGGCCGGTTGGGGTCATCGTTCAGCGAGGCAACAGCATCGTTGCCGCCGGCCTTGTCCGCACTGCTCTTATCCGGCTGCTGCGGGCTGTGGCGGCGCAGTGTTGGGCGGTCGGGATCGTTGGCCGGAGTCTCGCCGCTATCGGTCGAGGAGGTTTTATCTGGCGTGCTTGTGTTGCGGTGCAGGGTTGGGCGATCGGGATCGTTAGCCGGTGTGCTGGTTGGCGCGGACGTCCCCGCTGTGGGGGTCGCTGCATCCCCGCTGCCGGGGGTCGCGGAGTGCGCCGAAAAGTGAGGGCGGTCGTCGTCCTCGTCAAATCCGGTAATCACGCCCAGCGTCTTGGCTGGCTTCAGGGTTGATTGTGCCGCCGGGGCAGGAGGGATGAATGCGCCATAGCCAAACCATCCGTCGTCGTACGTAGTGGTCGCCATCGCGGGTGCCACCAGGTGGCGGGCAAAGGCTAAATTCAATGTGCCCAGCGCTACGCCAGCTCGGTCAACCTCGTACACTGTGCCGGTGTCCAGAGCGAACGGCACGGGGCGGGCAAGGTAGACATCGGCGTCTTCGAGTTTGCTGTCAATAAATAGCGAGACCGGAATGAGGCGGCTTGCGGCGGGCTTGGCCATATCGCCCGTCCATTCGTAGACGGCGACCGCGCGTACCACTTTCTGCGGCTCGGTCACCTTGTGGGTCTGCGCCCGCAGGGATGCGCCTGCGGCGATACACACCAGTAGCCCGCTGATTACTGGGACAAACCGATAGTGGCCGCGCTGGGTGCGAGATCGCTTCATGCTCTGCTTCCTGCTCCAAATTAGACGCTCTCCGGGCCCTCACCGTCTCATCCCAGAGTATCGTGAACGGCGCGCCATACGTTTGCAATCCTCTTCCAACATGCGAGGAATGCTCTACCATCTACAGTGTGAGCACAACACCTGCATTCGGCAACCTCGCAGCGCAAGGCGCTGTGGCGTCACCCATTCTGCGGGTTCAGGATCTGTCGATCGCATTCGGCGGACGCGAAGTGGTGCATGGGATATCGTTTGACCTTGCCGCAGGCCAGTCGCTGGGTGTGGTGGGCGAGTCGGGCTCGGGCAAATCGGCTACTGTGCTGGCGGCGATGCGGCTGCTGCCGACGCAGGCGAGTGTGGGCGGCAGGATATTATTTTCGGCGGAGAATGGACATACGGTGGACCTGCTGACGCTGCCGGAGAGGGAGATGCGCCTGCGGCGGGGAAGCGACGCGGCCATCATCTTTCAGGAGCCGATGACCGCCCTGAATCCGGTGATGCGCGTGGGTACGCAGATCGCCGAGGCAGTGCAGGCGCACCATCCAGAGCTCTCCTCGAAGGTTGTCGAGCGGCTTGTGCTGGATGTGATGCACGAGGTTGCGCTGCCAGAGCCGGAGCGGCGAGCGCGCGATTATCCCCACCAGTTCTCCGGTGGTCAGCGCCAGAGAATTCTGATCGCTATGGCGATTGTGAATCGCCCACGGCTGTTGATTGCCGATGAGCCAACCACGGCGCTGGATGTAACGGTGCAGGCACAGATTCTTGCGCTGTTGAAGGACCTGCGCCGGAAGCATGGCCTCTCCGTGCTGTTTATCTCGCACGATCTTGCGGTGGTCGCGCAGGCATGCGACCAGCCTGGCGATTGCATCGCAGTAATGCAACAAGGACGCATTGTGGAACTGGCTGAGGCGCGCGATCTCTTCGCCAGCCCGCAGCATGCCTACACACAGCGGCTGCTGGCGTCGGCACCCACCATGACAACGGACCGGATGCGGCCGCTGGCAATGTGAACCGCCTCAGAGACCCCCGTTACGATAAACTGAGGATTCGTGCTTAGCGACACGAATCGATCCCTTCTATGCGCGTTCTTGTTCTCTCTGACATCCACGGAAACCTGGAGGCCCTGAATGCGGTGCTGCAAGCCGCCGGTCCGTGGGACGCGCTGTGGAATCTGGGCGATCTGGTGGGCTATGGGGCCAGCCCAAACCAGGTTGTCAATGTGATCCGCCCACTGGCGACCGTGACTGTGCGGGGCAATCACGACCGCATCTGCAGCGGGCTCACCTCCACGAGGAACTTCAATCCCATCGCCCGGGCTTCAGCGAAGTGGACAATGCAGGAGCTGAGCGCGGAGAACCTGGAGTGGTTGCGCGGCTTGCCGCAAGGGCCGCTGGAACCGGGGATGATGGATGAGGTGCGCGTAACCCTGGCTCACGGATCGCCGCTCCACGAGGACCACTACATCCACACCATGCGCGATGCCTGGGCCCCGCTGCAGCAGATGGCGACGCAGATTGCATTCGTGGGACACACCCATATTCAGTGTGGCTTTGCCCAGAAGGAACACGACTGGCAGGATCTGCGGCCACTCTACCTGAGTCGCGTCGGCAGTGTGATGTGGAGGCTGCCGCTTGCCGCTGGGGTTCGCACCCTCATCAATCCCGGGTCGGTGGGCCAGCCGCGCGATACCGACTGGCGCGCAGCATTTGCGATCTACGATAGCGTTGCGCGCGAGGTGGTCTTCCATCGCGTGCCCTACGATATTGCGTCTGCGCAGGAGCGATTGCAGCGAGCGAAGCTACCGAAACGGCTGGCCATGCGGCTGAGGGAAGGGCACTGAATTCAGCCGACCGATTGCCGGCCACGCGTCACGTTGCTTTCTGATTATCGGATTGCGAAGGCAACCACCGCGTCCCCCTGCTGAGTGCCCCATAGGCCGCTTCCGCCCGAGGCAATCACTACGAACTGGCGTCCATGCACCTGATAGGTCATCGGAGTCGCCGGAGCGGGCACAGGTAGACTACCCTTCCACAGCTCCTTGCCGGTTGCCGCGTCATAGGCACGCAGGATCGGCTCTCGTGTTCCCGCGGAGAAGACCAGTCCGCCCGCAGTGACAAGGAGTCCTCCCAGGCTCGGCGATCCGGTCTGCTTGCCAGCGATCTGTGTACCGTGCGGCTGCTCCCAGGCCATCTTTCCCGTCTGCAGGTTGAGCGCAGATAAGCTACCCCATGGTTGAGGTGCACAGGAGAGTCCGTGATGATCGACGATGGGATGCCGGAACAGCGAGTAGGGCGCGAGCTCCTGGGCAGAGCGGTCTTCCCCGAATGCCGCCGGTAGCGATATTGCAACCGATTCTGCCTTCTCGAGGGGTGCCGTGCGCTCTTCCAGCTCCAGGGCTCTTCGCATCTCGTGGCGCTGATACAGCCCAAACACCAGACCAGTGGTACTGGCCACGATCAGCAGGATTGCCATCCAACTGGGATTGCTCCGCCGTCTGTACGTAATTGCCAGGCCGAGCAGTAGCAATACGGTCAGTGGAAGTAGAATCTTCTTTCGCACGAAGGCTTGTTCTATGGCGATCACAGTTGGGTTCGTTCTAGGCACAAGCTGAACAAAGTAGGGCAATCGGTTGGTATTTGCATACAAAATTCCGGTTGCTGGGTCATAGGCGGCGGATCCCCAGTTCACTCCACCAATGGCTCCAGGAAACACCAGCGACCCCTTTAACGAAGGCGGGGTATACATGCCGTCGTAGCGCAACTCAGATAATTGATCGCGACAAAAATCCTGATCGTTCTGGTCCCTGTCGGTGGACACGCCATCGGTTGGCATGGTCAAGGGAGAGAGCGGAGGCAGCGTGGAGAACGGTTGCGTCGTCCAACTGCGTTCCCCGCGAATATCACTCTGCGGCACCGGCTTTTCCTCCACCGGGAAGAGCGGCGCACCCGTTCTGCGGTCCAGCACAAACACCATGCCCATCTTGGTGGTGATGGCGATGGCTGGTACGTTTCCATGCCAGGTAAATAAAAGCGGCTCACTGGCCACGTCATAGTCCCACAGGTTGTGATGGACTACCTGGAATGCCCAGACCTTTCGACCGGTCGCGGCATCGAGGGCGACCACGGAATCGGCATCACGATCATCGCCGCGGCGCATTCCGCCGTAATAGTCCGGGGATGCGCTGCCGGTGGGTAGGTAGATCAATCCCAGCGCGGGATCCGCCGCAATGGTGCTCCATGTGTTTCCCGCGCCGGTGGAGGGGTTCTGCGCTGCACCCCAGGGAATGGGCTCCCACGTCCACACTTGCCGGCCGGTTTGGACGTCATACGCGCGAACCGTTCCCCGCGCCATGTTGACGGCGATGTTATCGGGGATGGACGAGCCGACGACAACTACATCTCCCAGAACGGTTGGCGCTGAGGTGATATGGAATGCGCGCGCCAGACCCGTCAATCCGGCCCTGAGGTCGATGCTGCCATGGTCTGCGAAGTCTTCGCAGGGCTTTCCCGTCGCAGCATCCACGGCGATCAACTGCGCGTCGTCGGTTCCCACAAAGATGCGCGCGGAACAAGGGCCGGTGCCACCACCATCCCAGGTTGCAACTCCGCGCGAGGTTGTGATGTCACCGTCCTCGAGTTGCGCTAAGTGTGGTTGGTATCTCCATCGCCCGGTTCCGGTCGCAGGATCGAGTGCGATGATCTCGTCGAATGGAGTGGTCAAATAAAGCAATCCATGGAAGAGAATCGGAGTGGTTTCAAACGCTGCCGCATGGGTACCTGCGATGTGAGAATCCAGGGCATGGGTGTGATAGGTCCACACTGGATGCAGGTGTGCCACTGTGCCGCGGTTGATCTCTGTTGCCGTGGAATATCGCTGGCCGCCTGCATCGCCGCCATAGGTTGGCCACCCGGCATCGCCAGACTGCGCATACGACGTGCATGCGACCGCAGTCATCAAAATGGCAACTACTGTGGTGCGCATTTGATCTCCTGATGCAGCCTTGCGTTTTGGAAAGCCCAGTGTATCCCAGGCGCTGGCGAAGCAGCATCGCAGGATCGGGTTCAGACCGTTTGCTCTTCCAGGTTGGAGGCAAGGGAGTCCCACTCGGCCAGGAGGGCAGTGCGTCGCTCGCGGAGTTCGTCCAGCAAGACGGCGGTGCGCTGCGACTCTGCCGCGGAGACGTAGTGGCTAAGACTCTGTTCGGCGGCGTCGATGCGCGTGTCGATGGTGACGAGCTCTTGCTCGATGGCTGTGAGGCGGTCTTCCAACTGTTTCATCTTGATGGGATTGAGCCGCTTGGCGTGGCTCTTATTAAGCGCTGACGACTCCGCGGGTGTTTCAACCACAGCTCCTTCGACTTCGGGTGCGCCTTCGCTCAGGATGACCCCCTTGTTAGGCGAAGCAGGTGGTTTCAGCGAATCTGACAGTGAGACGGCTACTTTTTCCGGGCCGCCAGCTTTGCGCCACAGGTAGTCTTCGTAGTTGCCGGGGTAGATGTGTACGCGATGGTCTTCCACCTCGAAGACGCGCGTGGCCAGGCCGTCGATGAAGTAGCGGTCGTGGGAGACGAAGAGTACCGTGCCGGTAAAGTTGGCGATGGCCTCCAGCAAAACATCTTTTGCGCGCAGGTCGAGGTGATTGGTGGGTTCGTCCAGCAGCAGCATGTTGGCGGGCGACACCAGCATCTTGGCCATGGCGTATCGGTTGCGCTCGCCGCCCGAGAGAACGCCCAGCGGCTTGAAGACATCGTCGCCGGAGAACATGAAGCATCCCAGCAAGGAGCGCAGCTCCACCACCGGGACCTTGGGCGCGATGCCGCTGATGTCGTCCAGCATGATTGCGGCGGGATCGAGCACCTTGTACTGGTCCTGTGCGAAGTAATCGGCAAGCACGTTGTGGCCGAGGCGGACGTTGCCGTCCGTGGGCGGTTCCAGGCCGCTCAGCAGGCGGATCAGCGTGGATTTTCCTGCGCCATTGGCACCGACCAGAGCAATGCGATCTCCGCGGTCGATCTGAAAACTTACATCCCGCAGCACATGATTCACACCGCCGTCCGGCATTGGATAGTCCTTCGACAGATGCGACACCTCGATCACAGTGCGGCCAGAGGCGGGTGGCTGCGGAATAGTGAAGTGGATGGTGGCTTCTTCCTCCGGCACCTCGATGCGCTCAATCTTGTCCAGCTCCTTGATGCGCGACTGCACCTGCTTGGCCTTGGTGGCCTGGTAGCGGAAGCGGTTGATGAAGGCCTCCAGCGCTTCGATGCGGTCGCGCTGGTTCTTGTACGCGGACATCAACTGGGTGCGGCGCTCTTCCTTCTGCAGCAGATATTTTTCGTAGTTGCCGTGATAGGTGTGTAGCCGCTTGTTCCATATCTCGATGGTCTTGTTGACCGTGACATCCAGGAAGTAGCGGTCGTGCGAGATGAGGATGTAGGCGTTGGGATAGTCGTGGAGATAGTTCTCCAGCCAGTTGCGGCTCTCCAGGTCGAGATGGTTGGTGGGCTCGTCCAACAGCAGCAGGCTGGGTTTTTGCAGCAGCAGCTTGGCCAGCGCGATGCGCATCTGCCAGCCGCCGGAGAACTCCTCGGTCTTGCGCTCCCAATCCTCCTTGGTGAAGCCGAGGCCGCCCAGTACGGCGCCAACCTGTGAGTCCAGGGTGTAGATGTCGTGGACGTGGAGATGGTCCGCGATGTCGGAGTAGCGGTCGGCGGCAGCGCGATACTCGCGGGAGCCGGGGTCGGCGGTGGAGAGCGTGTGGGTGATCTCTTCTGCCTCGCGCTCCAGAGCATGCAAATGGTCGAAGACGGAGAGGCACTCCGCAAAGACCGTCTTGCCGCTGATGGCCAGTCCGTCCTGCGGCAGATAGCCGATGGTCATACCCTTCACGCGCGTCAGTTCGCCATAGTCAAGCGTTTCTATCCCGGCGAGGACCTTGAGCAGGGTGGATTTGCCCGTGCCGTTGCCGCCGACCAGGCCGGTGCGCTCGTCCGGCGTGATCAGCCAGTTGGCGTCTTCAAAGAGGAGTTTGGGGCCGAATCGTTTGCCGGCAGCAGAGAGTTGAAGCATCAGTTTCTATTTTCTCATCTCCAACGCGCGAAGGTTGATGCGCACCAGATGGCTCTGCCCTAGAATCCGGCAACCGGCTCTGCTACTGTCAACTGAGGAGTCAGATGGCATTCGAAGCACAAGTTTCTTCCGATGGATTGGCTGCACAACCCAGCGCACCGCCTCCCGCAGATGCGGATGTTACGTCACCACAAGCCGCGCCGCAGCCGGAGAAAGGCGCGGTAGCTCCCATATGGCTGCAGCGAACGTCGCTGTTTGTGCTGGTGTTGTTCTGCGTCTACCTGGGTGTGCTGGTGACGATTCTGCCTTGGTGGACCAAGGTCTGGGACCATAACCTATACATCCATACCCGTCCGGCACTGGCTGCGGTGCTACGCAACGGAGCGGTGCGCGGGCTCATCTCAGGTATAGGACTGCTGGATATATGGATTGGCGTCTCTGAGGCAATCCACTACCGCGATCATCGCTGATAAATTTATGGGATGATTCCCATGGATATAGAAAGACGCAGACACAATGGCCCGAAAAGAACCTGAACCGCTTGCCGCCGCGCCGCTGGCATATGAGAACGCGGACTTCCTGAACTCGCCCGACGCACGCATGTTGCGCATTATGGCCGAGTACTACGAGCCCATGTCGCGCTTCCGGCGCGAGCGCATCCAGGATACGGTGGTCTTCTTCGGATCTGCGCGCTTCCGTGCGCTGGATGTGGCAAGTCATGAGCTGGAGCTGCTGGCCAACACCGGTTCCACCACACTCGCCGACCAGCAACCCGCCAGTCCCGATGAGATCAAGCGTGGCGAAGCATCCGAGCAGAGACAGCAACTGGCCGAAGCCGCCGTCGAAATGTCGCGCTACTACGAAGATGCGCGCACCCTGGCCGGACTGGTTTCGCGCTGGGCGATGACCCTCCCCGGTCGCAGACGACGCTATGTGATTACCTCGGGCGGCGGCCCGGGAATTATGGAGGCGGCCAATCGCGGTGCATATGAGGTGGGCGCAAGGTCCATCGGCCTCAACATCAAACTGCCCTTCGAACAGGTGCCCAACCCTTACATCACGCCCGACCTCAACTTCGAGTTCCACTATTTCTTTATGCGCAAGTTCTGGTTCGCGTACTTGGCCAAGGCGCTGGTGGTATTTCCCGGCGGTTTCGGCACTATGGACGAGATGTTCGAGCTGCTGACCCTGGCGCAGACCCAGAAGCTGGCAAAAAAAATTACCGTGGTCGTCTATGGATCGAGCTACTGGAAGAGCGTGATCAACCTGGAGGCGTTTGCGGCGAAGGGCGCCATTGCGTGGAAAGACCTCGCCCTCTTCCAGTTCGCCGATACGCCGCAGCAGGCATTCGAGATACTGAAGGCGGGCCTGACCGTCGACATGGAGCACGAGGCCGCCTTTGATCGCGAGCACGCGCTTCCCGGTGTCGGTGTGCCGGAGACTCCAGCGCCCAACGCGCAGGAACTCCTCGGACCCGACATCGCCAGAACGCTTCCCTAGAGGCTCCATCCCATGCTTCGCAAAAAATTGCGAACTATGGGCATCCGGCGCACCTGCAATCTCCATCCTAAGTTTGGAGTCAGATTCTATGGATGCCGCTCAATTCAAAGACTCACTCGTAAACACCGCGCCGCCACCAGCGCTATCGCCGGCAATGGAGGCGTTATGGTGGGACGCCAAAGATGACTGGACGCGTGCCCACGACCTCGTGAATGAACTGGATTCCATGGACGCGATGGCCGTGCACGCGTATCTGCATCGCAAGCAAGGCGAACAAAGGAACGCGGAGTATTGGTACCAGCGTTCGGGCGACGGCTATCGCCAGCCCGAGCTGGATGACGAGTGGTGGGCCCTGGTGGACGGTCTATCGGCCAAGCGCTAAGTTATTCAAAAAAAAGCATTTTCGGAATATTCATGCTGACGCAAAGCCATTTATGGTGCAAGGTAAAAAAGTGCTTGACATATTCCTATATAGGAATGTATTGTCTCGACATGGCCAGAGCAACCACTAATTCGGATGCCTTCAATGCAGTCGCAGAACCCCGTCGGCGGGAAATTCTGATCTATCTTGCCGGAGCCGAGCGGCCGGTCGGAGCGATAGTGGCGGCGCTTGGCCTGGAGCAGCCGTCCGTCTCCAAACACCTGCGCGTACTGCGTGATGTAGGCCTGGTCCGCATGCGCTGCCAGGGCCGGCAAAAGCTGTACCGCACCAACGCCGATTCCATCCGTCCGCTGCACGAGTGGGCCGGAATGTTCGAGCGTTACTGGCAGCATCAGTTGATTCGTGTAAAAGAACTGGCGGAAGCGACGGTCCGCCAAGGCCCAGCAGATTTGCATTCCCCAAACCAAAATCTCAAGGAGAAGAAATTATGATTGCCACCGAACAGTCCCTCGAGGATCTCACTCTCACCATTAACCAGGAGATTCATGTCCAGGCGCCTATGGACGTGACCTTTGCCGCGCTGCTGGAGCAGCTTGGCCCCGGCAACCAGAACTGCGACGGCAAATCGCTGAGCATGAAGATTGAAGCGTGGCCGGGTGGACGCTGGTACCGCGACCTGGGCAATGGCAACGGGCATTTCTGGGCCAACGTGCAGGCTATCAATCGACCCACGCTGCTGGAGTTTGCCGGCCCATTGTTTGCCTCGTTCCCGATGGTTTCCAACGTGCAATATCGGCTCAGCGAATCCAAGGGCGGAACTCTGATTACCTTCCGGCATACGGCCCTCGGCTTCATTCCCGAAGATCAAAAAGCCGGAATGAACAAAGGCTGGACTGCGATGCACGACCGAGTCCGTGCGCATGCTGAGGCTGGCCGGTAGCGGAGCATTGGCTGTAAAGGCTTTGTAGATACATCGAGTGGACGGGCTGCGGACATTTATCGCAGCCCGTTCCCACTTTGGTTCTGCTTCTCGCACAATTATTGGTGCAGTCACATTCCCGTCACATGAGATCGGGAGACTGGAGGTGCAAGCAGTTGTTCCAGAGCGGGAGGCACAACGATGAGCCAGAGCGTTTCCTATCTATGGCGCGAGCCGAAGGCCGCCGATGGATTTAGCGCGGGGGTGTCGCTGCACAGCCACACCAACCAGTCTAAGGAGACGCTGGACTTTATCGCTGAAATGTCTACCGACTGGGGCATACTGCAACCGCTGATGCGCTGGGCTGAGCGCCGCTGTATCAGAAAGACAGGAATCCGGCCCGACTACGCGCGCAGCTACTGGACTCCGCCGCTGACTGCGCGTCTTGCCTACGACGTAGAGCGCCAGCAGATTGAAGAAAAGCTGCAACTTCCCGCGATGGTCTCGCTTACCGACCATGACGATATTCAGGCACCCATGCTGTTGCGTTCCCTGGAATCCGCACGGCAGATTCCCGTCTCGTTGGAGTGGACGGTGCCATATGGCGCAACCTCCTTCCACCTTGGCATCCACAACCTGCCCAGTGCCAGCGGAGCGGAGTGGATGAGCCGTATGGAGGCGTTTACCGCGATCCCTGTGGCCCAGCGCCCCGCCAAGATGCTGACCGAGATGCTGGCGGAACTGGATGAATTGCCCGGTGTGCTTATCATCCTCAACCATCCGCTGTGGGACCTGTACCGCATCGGCGAAGAGAAGCATCGCGTTCTGGTGAATGATTTTCTAGCGGTTTACGGGCAGTATTGCCACGCTGTCGAGCTCAACGGCCTGCGCCACTGGGATGAAAACCGCGAGGTCACCAAGCTGGCATCGCAGTGGAACCAGTTGCTGATCAGTGGAGGAGATCGCCACGGCATTGAGCCCAACGCTAACGTGAACCTGACGCGCGCCGCCAGCTTCACCGAGTTTGTGCATGAGGTACGCTACCAGCGTCACAGCCACGTGCTGTTTATGCCGCAGTACGCCGAGCCGTGGAAGCAGCGGATTCTGAACTCAACGCTGGCAGCCATCCGCAACTACCCCGACTTCCCCGAGGGATCGCAGCGCTGGGATGATCGCGTCTACCACCCCGACGCTGATGGGAACATGCGTGTGCTCTCTGAGTTATGGAATACAGGTCATGCACCGGTCTACTTGAACGCGGTGTTGGCCTTCGTTCGTCTGCTGGGTGCCGCGCCCGTCTCCAGCGGTCTGCGCCTGGCATGGAATGACGCCAGCGCCATGCGCACCGCACTGGCAGAACGAAAAGCGTAATCGCACACGAAAATATAGATCCCACGCAAACTCAGATCTCACCTGCCGGTTGAACCCGTCCCCGTCATTCACTACTCTTGGGAGACGATGCAGCCTCGCCCACTCACGCGTACCTTCGCACTTCTGGTCATCACGCTGATTGCCGGCCTGCTGGTTCGCATGGCACCGCTTGGGCTGCCGCCGTTCGTTGTGAAGTACGGCGGGTCGATGATGTGGGCTTTGATGATCTACTGGATCGTCTCGGCACTCTTAGCCCGCAGCCGACTTCTGTCTGTCGCATTGATCGCAGCAGCTATCGCTGCCGCGGTGGAGTTTCTCAAGCTGTACCATGCGCCCTGGCTGGATGCCTTCCGGCTTACTTTGCCCGGCATTCTTGTTCTTGGCCGCCACTTCTCCTTGTGGGACATCCTTGCCTACTGGATCGCTATCGCCCTGGGTGCCTGCGCCGATAGGATACTTCGTCCTGCAGTGCGTTAGTGCGCGGGTGGAGTTGTGCTGTCGGCCCAGTAGCCGTTGCGCGCGGCGACGGTGAAACCCGCATAGCCGGGCACGCGCAGCTCGATTGCATGAAATCCCGCATGCGGCGACTGCGCCTGGAAGCTGAGCACATAGCGATTCGGGATGTGATTGGAGAGTGTCATCAGGCTGCGTTCCATGCTCTTCTGGTTGCCCAGCTTGAAGTACTCACCACCGGTGAGGTGGGCGACGGTCTCCGGAATGTTCTTCTGCATGCCGTCGAACAGCGCGATCACAACCGCCTTGGCGATGCCCAGCGGAGGAACAAGCAGATTCAGGCAACCGTACGCCTGCTCGGCAACGCTCTCTTTCAGGTTGACGTTCGGATCGTTGGGGTCGCGGCTCATGCAGCCATGCGCAGGGCCTGGGATTGAGTCGCTGAGTGCCTTGGCCGTCCCGGTCTTCAGCTCGTCCTTGCCGCTGGAGAATCCGAAGCTGTAGATGATGGTGTTGGTGTCGCTGATTTCGCGCAGCGCTTCGTCCAGCCGCAGCTTGCTTCCGTGATCGTTGCTCTCGCTCACCAGCAAAATGGCACGACGATACTGCGGCGGCTGTTTGCGCAGCAGATCGACGGAGAAGCCGAGCGAGTCCAGAATGGCGGCTCCATCGTCTCCATTGTCGTCGTCGATCAGCGCGTGAATGGCCTGCCCTGTGGCGTCCAGATCGGGTGTGAAGTCCTGTACCAGGACGGGCGAGCTGTCGAAGCCGACCACGGCGATCTTATGAGGGACGTTGCCCACCACAGCGCTCAGCATGGGAGCGAGCGTCATTGATTTATAGATTTGCTTGGCACCCGCGCCGCCGCCCTCCAGGTCAACCACCAACGCCAGCGGTTCGCCACCCGTATCCTCTTCCAGCGTTAGCTTCTGCAACACGTCATCGTCTGTCAGCACAAAGTCGTTGGCCTTCAGCGTGTAGACCAGTTCGCCGGCTTTGTTGCGGACCAGCGCAGGAACCAGAACCAGGGTGGAGCGTGCCGCCAGGGTGGTGGCCTTCGCGGCAGAGGAATCAGGCGTTGCTGCCGCATCGACGGCCGGGGTCTGCGCCCGTGCCATGCTTGCCGGAGTTGCCCAAAGAATGCAGGTGAGCGCGAGTGCGGCTTGTCGCCTCATGATTCAGTCCCTCAGGACAAGTGTATCCGGGACGCATGTACTGGGACGCGGGTACTGTTCTACGGTCGTTGTTGGCTAGGGCAGCTGTAGCCAGAAGTATCCGAAGGGAGCCTGTGCCACGCTCTGCGTGCCTTCGCCGGGTTGCTCCATGCTGGATCGTTTCTTGTTGTCGGGAGTCAGGCTTATGGTCTGCTCTTTCTTGTCGCGCAGCACTACAACAGTCACGGGCCGTCCGTGACTATCCTTGATCGCCTTGGTCCAATCCGCGGAGTTGGCCACGGCCTTCTCGTTGGCCCGCACCACCACATCGCCAGCGCGCATTCCGGCCTGCGCTGCGGGAGAGTTGGCCTCCACGCTACGCACCAGCAGGCCGCCGCTGCCAACCACGCCGAAGAAGTCAGCTAACTGCGAACTCATCGTCTCCAGCATCGCGCCCGTGTACGAGGGGTTCATCAGCATGGGGCTTATGAAGTTGTTGCCGCCACGCATAGTTGGGACCGTAGTCGACACGCTGGGGTAGAACTCGCCCACAGGGTTATCCGAGGGCAGCGGTTCTGGCACAGTAAGGTGCTGCTCCCATGCCTGCCGTTCCACCACCTCGCGATTGGCGGTCTGCGTAGTCACGCTCATCTGCTGGCCGTCGCGGCTGATAACGAGCGTGAGCTGCATGCCGGGAGAAGATTCGCGCAGCATCCGGCGAAGCTGGTCTTCTCCCTCAATGGCCTGGCCATTTACGCGCAGGATGACGTCATGCTCGCGCAGGCCCACCTTTCCGGCCGGTGCATCGTGGTCCACCAGAATGATCTCCGCGCCGCGTGCCTGCTTCAACTTCAATGCCGCCATCTGGTCGTCGGTCACATCGCGAACATCCACGCCCAGATAACCCTGTTCCGTATGGACTGCGGGCGCGCCGGTCAGGAAAAAGAACGTAAATCTGGCTGAATCCGGGCCACTGGCATACGCATACGGCATCGCTGCAGCCACCAACAGAACCAGTCCGTATTGCAGTGTCTTCTTCATTGCCTTGAACCTTGAACCTCGTCTTTACTGTATGTCTGCCGTGCCGGACAACGCATGCATGCTGACAGTACGAATATAAGGATTCACATCCGTGGTGGAGACCGTGCGCATTACCTTGCGTACGCTGGAATCCGATTCCACCGGTTGCAGCAGGCTGATGGCGCGTGTCCGTACATCGGGGCTGGCGTCGTGCATCAGAGCCTCCAGCACCGCGTCACGCACTCGCTGGTCCTGGGCAACGTAGGACTGCAATCCCTCCAGCGCGTTCAGTCGCACGGCAGGGCTCTTGTCATAACGCAGGCTAACCAGCAGCGCATTGCGTATGCCTCCGCCCTCCGGATCGCCGATGCACTGGTGTCCGGCGCGGCACTCGTTGGCCAGCAGCGCCACCGAGTCGGTACGTACAGCGTTAGTCGCCGGAGCCTTGGTTGCGATCATCAGAAGCTGGCGTATCTGCGGATCGTCCAGCGACCCCTGCACCGTCTCCGGAACCACGCGGTTATACGTCACCTGCACGATCTGCGAGTTGGGTGTCGGTACAATTCCGCTGATGTTGGCAATCGTCCCGTTGGTTGTGTTGCTCAACACCACCGCCGAGGGCAGCCTGGGCTGGTGTGCCACCTGATAGCGGTAGGTGAAGTTTCCAGCCAGAAATCCAACGCCTACCAATAGCGTCATCAGTGCCGGTGCACCCTGCATGTGGCCCAGCCAGCCGAATAGATTGACGCGTAGGCGGGTCAACAAGCCATGCGGAGGAATGGTGTCCAACGCCTCGTCCAGCCTCATGCGCGCGCTCGCCAACAGGTTGGGCGATGGATCGACCAGGGGATGGCATGCCAGCGCCTCATGCATTGCAAGCTGCGCCTTCAGCTCGCCGCTGCATGCCTCGCATCCGGCCAGATGTTCCTCCAGCGAGGCCATCTGCTCATCCGGCAACTCGCCGTACGTCACAAGAACGATATTTTGCTGCGCCTTTTCGCACTTCATTGTTCAACCTCAAACGGCCTCAAGGTAATGCCTCTTCAAACTGCCTTCTTCGGGTCTATGCTGCCTGCCCGTCTTCCCTTTGTCTTTACTCACGACCTGCAACTCACAACCTGCAACTCACAACTAACCTCTCAACTCCGCCAACTCAGCCCGCAGCTTGCGCGTGGCGCGGAACAACGTATTCTTTGCTGTCTCCTCGGTGGTGCTCAACATCTCGCCGATGGTTCTCAACTTCAATCCCTGATAGTGCTTCAGCTCGAACACTGCCCGCTCGCGCGGCGTCAGCTTGTCCAGCGCCTGGTGGATGCTCTCGCCCATGCGCTTGCGGTCGAGCTCGCGCGCAGGGTTCGCCATGGCGCGGGTGTCGGAGATGTTCGATAGCAGGTCCATCTCTTCACCGCGCGAATCCATCACCGTGGCCGGGTCTTCGCGGCGGCTCTTGCGGCGGCGCAGATGGTCCAGGCAAAGGTTGGTCACAATCCGGTATAGCCAGGTGTAGAACGAGCACTCGAAGCGAAAGTTCCCAATGTGGCGATACGCCTTCAGGAATGCTTCCTGATGCACGTCCTGCGCATCCTGCTCATTGCCCAGCATGTGCAGGGCAAGCCGCAACACCGGCTGGTCGTAACGCCGCACCAGCGAGTCGAATGCGCTGCGATCTCCGCGCTGCGCTTCGCGAATCAGGTCGTCATCCTCGCTGCGCTGCAGGGCGCGGGCATCCAACTGCGCCTCGGTCAACTTGCCGCCGTTCCTACTCCCGTATTGCGCTGCGGGCTTGTCCATCGCTGGGGACGATTCTATCGCCCCACAGCTACTTGCGCCCACACGCACCGCCGCATCCAACAACGCGGAGAGCCGGTGTACCGGCGTGCAAGCTCTCATGCCTCGCGCGCGCGCGCCGCCAACCATCGCGGAAAGTGCCGTGGAAAGCTCTCCCTCGGGCTCCAAACCTATAGCATCTGCATTCATCATGTCTGACTCCGGAGTCAGAATATGGATCACTTCAATAGACCGCCGCGCCGCCAAAAGGTGAGCGGAAAACAACCGGGAGCCAGCAACCTATAAACTGAACCCATGCCCCCAAGCCCGGCCCAGCCCAGCCTCTTTCCTGTCCCAACCGCAAAATCCGCCCCAAAACCGGTGGCGAGCAAATGGATCAGTGCCCATTGCGATGGTGGAGCGCGCGGCAACCCCGGCCCATCGGGCTTTGGCGTGCTGATCCAGGACGCCGACGGCGCGGTGCTGGCCGAGCTATCCGAGTTCCTCGGCATCCAGACCAACAACTTTGCGGAGTACTCCGGCCTGCTGGCCGCGCTCGACTTCGCGCTCAGCAACGGCCACCGCCGTCTGCGCGTCGTCTCCGACTCGGAGTTGATGGTCAAGCAGATTCAGGGGAAGTATCAGGTCAAGAGTCCCATCCTGCGCCCGCTCTTCGACCAGGCCAAGAAGAAGATTGCGCAGATGGAAGCCTTCGAGATCACCCACGCCCTGCGCCATAAAAACAAGGACGCCGACCGCCTCGCCAACCAGGCCATGGACCGCGGCATGAGGCGCGGATATAACTGCACTCAGTAGGATGAGGCCTAGTTGTAGCTCACGCGACGGTCGCCGCGCGTAATCCGCCCGATGATGTGGAAGCGCTCGTTGGCGCGGTTCAGGACGGCCTTGGCCTTCTTCACCTCTTCGGCGCGGACGACCACAATCATGCCGATGCCCATGTTGAAGGTGCGCATCATCTCGTCCTGCTCCACGTTGCCTAGTTGCTGCAGATGCTCGAAGAGCGGCGGCACGGTCCAGCTTGCCACATCGACCACTGCGCCGATCCCGCGCGGCAGAATGCGCGGCAGGTTGTCTGTAATACCGCCACCAGTGATGTGTGCCATACCTTGCACGATGCCCGCTGCGATCAATTTTTTCAGAATGGCCAGATAGCTGCGATGCGTACGCATCAACGAGGCGCCGGTCTTGTCCTTCAGCTCATTGACGTAGTGATCCGCGCCGTATCCGGCCACCTCGAAGAGGAGCTTGCGCGCCAGCGAGTAGCCATTGGTATGCAGTCCGTTGGAGGGTAGCCCGATCAGCACATCGCCCACCGCAATCCCTTCGCCAGTAATCACGTCAGGCCGGTTGACGCAGCCCACAATGGTGCCCGCCAGGTCGTATTCGCCGTCGGCGTAGAAGCCCGGCATCTGCGCCGTCTCGCCACCTATCAGCGCGCAACCATTGGCGCGGCACGCTTCGGAGAGGCCGCGCACCACCGTCTCCACGGTGGCGCTGTCCTTCTCGTGCATGCGTCCGGTTGCCAGGTAGTCGAGGAAGAAGAGCGGCGTTGCGCCCTGCACGGCAATGTCGTTCACACAGTGGTTTACCAGGTCCGCGCCGATGGTGTGGTGGATGCCCAGTTCGAACGCAACCTTCAGCTTGGTTCCCACGCCGTCGGTGCTGGAGACCAACACAGGTTGCGGGAACCGTTCCAGATCCAGGGCGAACAGGCCGCCAAATCCGCCAATCTCCGACAGCACATGCTTATTAAATGTCTTGCGCGCCAGCATCTTGATGCGCTGCTTGGAGCGGTCGCCCGCTGTAATGTCCACCCCGGCGTCACTGTACGTTGCGTGTCCCTTCACCGCTTTGGGTGCCGCGGATACTGCGTCTGCTTTGCGGGCTTTGGCCGCCACTATTGGGCCTGCGATAGGCATATCGGCGGAGGCGTGTTCAGTAGGTTGTGTTGCGTGCGAATTGGAAGACTCTTCGGGCACTCGGCTTCTCTTGTTCTCTTATGCGATACAAACGCACCAGCGACTCTGCCAAATGGTTCGACCCGGTTCTATCGATCGGGCCGCACATCTTCAGGCCAGCGGCGAAACTCCAGTCTATCAGCCGCGCATGAGGATAAATGCGCAGAGCATCTGCAATGCGAAATTCACTCAGAGATCGAGGAAGCGAGCCCGCTCGGCGCTATTCGGCAGACTGCAGCTATCGCCATTTTCCGGCAACCTGTGTCGATTGCGAGCCAGCCAGTTGTATACGCCATCGCGCAACGATCGCGGAACCAACCCGGCGACGGCAGCCAGCAAGGCCCACCCGCCGCCAAGGATGCGCAGGCATCCCAGGATGGCGTCCGAGCGTATAGCTGCGCGCTCCGTAGGTTGATCGAAGTGCAGCACCAGCACCGCAGAGTTTGTCCGCCGCGCATCCAGTGTGTGTTCTGCGAAGACCTCGGAGGCCAGCGGTCGTTGCAGAGGCGCATACAGCAGCCGCCCCACAGGATCGTGGCGCAACAGCCATCGCACAGTGCGCTGGCACAGGCCGCACGCGCCGTCGTAGAGCAGAATGCTGCACCCGATGGCTGGCTGCGGCACGCTGGATTCGCTGTTGGGCACACCGCCCTCCTATACTGATTCGATGCACCCAGAAACTAATAAGTTCAAGCCGCTCCTGCATTCGCTCCAACTGGAACAGCGCGCACAGCAAGTCTTCCCCGGTGGCGTCAACTCGCCGGTGCGTGCCTTCCGCGCCGTGGGTGGCGCTCCGCCATTTATTGAGCGCGCCGAAGGAGCCTATCTCTTCGATGCCGACGGCAACCGCTATCTCGATCTCTTCGGATCCTGGGGCCCGATGATTCTTGGTCATGCCTTTCCGCCAGTGGTCGAGGCCATCCGTGAGGCAGCCGGTCGCAGCGCCAGCTTTGGCGCATCCCACGCTGGCGAGGCAGCCTTGGCAGAATTAGTCCGTCGCTGCTTCCCTACGGTCGAGAAGATGCGCTTCGTCAGCTCTGGCACCGAGGCCTGCATGTCGGCCATACGTCTGGCACGCGGATTCACCGGGCGCAACTTCCTCATCAAATTCGAGGGCTGCTATCACGGCCATGCAGACGCGCTTCTGGTTAAGGCAGGCTCTGGCGTTGCCACCTTCGGCATCCCCGGATCGGCTGGCATTCCTGCGGAGACGGCCCAGCACACGCTGGCCCTTCCTTACAACAATCTGGCAGCGGTGGAGGAGGCCTTTGCCACCCATCCGCAGCAGATCGCATGCATCCTGGTCGAGCCAGTCGTCGGCAATGCGGGAACCATTCCGCCAGCCCAGGGTTATCTCGAAGGGCTGCGGCGCATCGCCACCCAGCACGGGGCGCTACTTATCCTCGATGAGGTGATGACCGGCTTCCGTCTCTCGCTGGGCGGAGCGCAGCAACTCTATGGCATCACACCCGACCTCACCACGCTGGGCAAAATTCTGGGCGGCGGTCTGCCCTGCGGAGCCTTCGGCGGTCGCGCCGACGTCATGGACCAACTGGCGCCGCTTGGCCCGGTCTACCAGGCCGGAACGCTGAGCGGAAATCCGCTGGTCATGGCCGCTGGCATTGTGACCATCCAACACCTCATCCAGAACGAGGCTGAACTATATCCCCAGCTCGAAGATACAACGCGCAAGATCGCCGAGGGGGTCGCAATTCTGGCGCGCGAGGCTAGTGTGCCGTTGACTACCAACCGCGTCGGCTCCATGTTTACCTGGTTCTTCACCGCAGGACCCGTGACTGACTTCGCGTCTGCCAGCGCCTCCGATACTGCCGCTTTTGCGCGCTTCCACCGGCGCATGTTGGAGGCCGGAGTCTGGCTACCGCCCAGTCAGTACGAGGCCGCATTCGTCAGCACCGAGCATGGCCCGGCGGAGGTGGAAATGGCGCTCAAGGCCGCACGTGCAGCCCTCGCGAAATAGCGTTAAGAATTACCCGCGCGCTCCAGTTCGGCGATGTCCAGCTTCTTCATCTTCATCATGGCCTGCATCGCCTTGGGATTCTTTAGAAGCTGTTGAATCCTCGTCGGCACAATCTGCCACGACAGGCCGAACTTATCCTTCAGCCATCCGCACTGGCTCTCGCTGCCTCCATCGGCCGTCAACTTCGTCCAGTAGGTGTCCACTTCTTCCTGCGAGTCGCAATGCACCACAAACGACACCGATTCGTTGAACTTGAACATCGGCCCGCCGTTCAGCGCGGTGAACCGCTGTCCCTCCAATTCGAAGCTGACAACCAGCACCCCGCCCTTCTGCCCGGGAGTATTCCCGGTATTCCGCATCTCGCTTATGCGCCGCGAGTTCTTGAAGACGCTAAGGTAAAAGTCCACCGCCTCTTCGGCATTCTGATCAAACCACAGAAATGGTGTGATGCGGGGTTGACTTGGTTGATCGCTCATAAAAATACCCTCTTGATTTGATTGGATGATCCCGCTTTCGAATCTGTGCACCCCGACGTAGTGCATACGAATTAAATTCACATCAATCGACGAAGTGGCTGAGCCGACTGTCGTACTCTTCCTCCGGCTCTTCCACTGGCTTGGCAGGGGATGTTTCCGGAGGTCGAACCGCCTTCCGTGAAGCTGGGCCCGTCTCAGCGTGAAACAGAGCACGCACGCTTCGCCGCAGATGATCCAGGTTCTGCCGTATCACCACCGGACTCTGCTCCGCCTTGGCGAAGATGAACGAGCCCTGCAGCACGGCTTGGATATAGTTACCCACGCTCTCCGCGCTCCACGATGCATCGGGCGCGTAGAGCAAGCGGGCGGCCTCCGCGTCCCGGGTCAGTTCAGCAATGTGGGCAGACAAGGCCTGTTCGCAGGCAGTGCGCAGCTCAGGATGCGTCGCGTATGTCTCCTGTACCAGCGTACCCAGCAGGCAGGTATACTCGGCCAGTTCGCCGGTCAGGATCGCCGCGCGAAAGTCCAGATAGCCCAACAGTCGTTCCAATGGGTCCGGCGCAGCGTGGTAAGGCGCTGCGGCAAAGAAGCCCTCCGTCATCGTCCGCCAATGGGCAACCGCCGCCAGCGCAAGATCATCCTTGCTCTTGAAGTGATGAAAGAAACTGCCTTTGGTTACACCGGCTTCAGAGCAGATGTCATCCACCGCAGTCGAGGCATAACCCTTGGCGCGAATCAGATGCACCGCCGCATCCAGTAGCCGCGTCTTCGACGAGTTCTGCGCCTTTACCTTCGGCAGCGTATCGGTGCCGCGTTTCCTTGGGGAACCTAGTAATGGTTGGTCCAGCATTTTTCCCTTGCCTCAAGCCGTACTGAATGGTACGGTACCAACCAGTCGGTATGTTGTCAAGCGGATTCTACCTCGCACTTGCAGGTACGCTGCGAATCTTACGAATGGAGAGTACAACCATGAAGTTCAACGCATATATCAACTATGCCGGCCAATGCGAAGAGGCCTTCCACTTCTACGAGAAGCATCTGGGAGCGAAGATTATGGGCATCTTTCGCTGGAGTCAGATGCCGGACGCGGCTAAGCACACGCCGCCGGGCTTCCAGAATGCGGTGTTGCATGGGCGCATTGACATTGGCGAGACAGTGTTGATGGCGGCCGATGTTCCTGGGGCCCAGCCTATGCGTAGCGCCTACCTGTCCCTCTCCGTCACCAGTTCGGAAGAGGCCGAGCGAATCTATGCTGCACTGGCAGAGGGAGGCGAGGTGTTTATGAAGATGGAGGAGACATTCTTCGCCTATCGCTTTGGTCAGTTGCGCGACAAGTTTGGGGTCAACTGGATGGTCCTACACGAGCGCTCCATGCCGCAGAGCGTGTGAGAGCACCAGCCGGCTACCGCCAGGTCTTCTACTCCATCCACGGACGGTAAGCCCCGGCGGTCCTATCGGTCAGGATGCGACCGCGATGCTGTGACAGTTGTCCATCGGGGCTGCTGGGAGCGAGTACTTCTTGGGGCCGCGTTTGCGCGCAACCAGAATGCGCACACGTTCCAGCAGTTCGGCAGACGTACAAGCTCCCTTGGGCAGGAAGACGTCGGCCTGTCCGGCGCGGTCGTAGGCCGTCACCGTGCCGGACAAGATCAATGCGGGAAGTTGCGGGTGCATGTTTTTGGCGCGGCGCACCAGTTCGTTGCCATCCATCTGCGGCATCATCAGGTCGGTCAGCAGCAGGTCCAACGTGCCGGGAAGGGAGCGAGCGATCCTATCCAGGGCCTCATGCGGGTTGGTCAGTGCAATCACGCGATAGCCCCGTGTTTCCAATAAAAAGGTTCGGACGGATAGAACTTGCTCATTATCGTCGACGCAGACGATGGTCTTCTTGGGGCGCATGGGAACTCTCTTCTGCCTGCTGACACCGCTGGTCGGCTTCAGAACCGATCAAGCAATGCAGTCTGGCGAATTGGACCGCCTGGCGCGTCTTCTGGTTGGAAGATGTGCCTGCGGGCTGGGTTAATGTGGCCCGCGGTCCGAGCCCGTTTACTTGGCTCGGCGGGTTGGATGCTGTTGCATCGCGGTACAGAGCAGAAGCATTCCTTCCAGCCAGGCCCGCCAGGGCAAAGCTCTCCTGTCTGCTCCGTGAGGAGTCAGCTTCCCAAACGTCGATCGAGCGTATGCCCGGACGACAGACCGCGGGTGCGAGAGAAGGCCGACACTGTGGCGGGTTGCCACGCGAGCCTCCTCGTACACAAAATCCTGACTGCCGTTGTCTTGCATTAACCGGGGTGTCCTAGGTTGCCGTGTCGGTAAACCTGAAGCCGGTCAATCAGAGCTCGAAAAGCCAGGTGCAGTGTGTTGGAGATCCGCGACCGCGAAGTCGTCAGCTTCCCTCAACTAAGTCTGGTTGTGATGCATGACGTTAACTAATGCTGATTGAGATGAATCTATGGTTGCCGTTTGTGTTGCCGAATCATTTTGCGATTGCTCAGGACAACTGCATTCCTAAGCGCATCCTCACACTACGGAGGGTTATCCATCTTGGCAACTGCGAATAGAAGACGAATACGCAGTGATTTTCCCTCTTGCGCATTCACCGAATTTTAAAACAGTGCGTCCCTGTTGGCGATTTGCATCATGCCTCTGTTGAAATCAAGTGCATCGCGGCAGGAAAACCTGTCCGCATGCAATGGGAATGGTGCGGCCGCCAACACGCACGTCGCTGACATTGGCTCCGTCGCTTGCCGCTTGCACGTAAACGCGGCTGGGGCGAAGCATCTCGATACCCTGTTCCAACACAATTGGCTGATCACTAGCAGCCAGTCCATGACGAACCAGATAGGCGATGGCACAGCCGGAGGCCGAACCGGTGGCCGGGTCCTCGCCATTGTAAAACTGCATACGCGAGTGCCAGTCCGCACCGGATTGTGCATTTGCACGCGTCATGCAATAAAAAAATTTTGCGTCCGTAGCGGCAAGGTACGCCTTTGCAACTGGCTGAGGAATGGAAAGTCGCGCGGCCACTGCAAGCGATCGCAGCGGAACAATGCAGAAGGCCATTCCCGTGGACACAGTCTGAATGGGCAGGGAAGGATCCAGGTCGTCGAGTGTAAGGCCCAATGCCTGTGCTACCGCAGCCCGATCATGCATTGCGCCAAAGGTCGGATTGTTTTGCCGCATGGTACCGTAGACGCCCGGGCCACCCTGTTGTATCGAGAAGCTCACCGGGATGGGCCCCACACGAAGTTCCAGCGTAATCTCGCTTGCTCCGCGCAGAGCGTCGTGGTTGCCATAGAGCCAGCTCGCGGTGCCAAGCGTGGGATGTCCTGCGAACTCCAGCTCCTCACCCACGGTGAAGATGCGCACCTGTACGCCGCGCTCGCGCTCTACCTCGGACGCGCGGGGCAGGATGAATGTGGTCTCACTCAGATTAGTCTCTCGAGCAATGGCCTGCATCTCCGCCGTGGTCAGTCCGCGCGCATCGGCAATCACGGCTAGTGCATTGCCCTCCAGAGCCTTCTCGGCAAACACATCCATAACCGCGTAGTCATACGTTCGCACTTCAGGAGTGGAATTCAAAATCGAAGTTTCCTCTGCGCGATTTGACATCAAAGTTCCTCGAATCGTATCGTTCCATTAGACCGCAAGGGAGTCAATTGCTCCAAGCCAAAGGGGCTTGTCGCGAACCAATACCCTACCAGGACGATGATGCTTACATCCCACTTTATGCCCCGCTTCTGTTGCTGTTGCAGCTGTAGGGCATGGGTGTGCGTATAAGCGAATCGTAGCAGGCAACCATCGATTCATACAGCGCGGCACCCACCCAAAGCCAACTAGCCGGGTGGGTTTTCAGTTTTTGCAGGGATTGCACTAATCAGGTAGATAACTTATCCAAACTCGGCCCCAGCCGCATCCAATCCATGGAACATCCCACACACGAGGAAATAATATGTCACTGCGCATCAATGATGTAGCTCCAGATTTTACCGCCGAAACAACCCAGGGAACCATCCACTTCCACGAGTGGATTGGCGACAATTGGGCGGTGCTCTTCTCGCACCCCAAAGACTTTACCCCGGTCTGCACCACCGAGCTGGGCGCAGTTGCCAAGCTTGAGTCGCAGTTCGCCCAGCGCGGAGCCAAGGTCATCGGCCTAAGCGTCGATCCTGTCGGCAACCACGACAAGTGGTCGGCAGACATTGAAGAGGTCGGTGGCGCCAAGGTCAACTTCCCGCTCATCGGCGACCCGGAGTTGAAGGTTGCCAAGCTCTACGACATGCTCGCCGCCGATGACGGCAACACCTCCGAGGGCCGCACCCCGGCCAATAACGCACCCGTACGCACCGTCTTCGTCATTGGGCCGGACAAGCGTATCAAGCTCACACTGGCCTATCCCATGACCACCGGCCGCAACTTCGATGAGATCGTTCGCGTGCTCGACTCCATGCAGCTTACCGCGAAACACAAAGTGGCCACGCCGGCAAACTGGCAGCAGGGCGGTGACGTCATCATCACCGGCGCAGTCAGCAATGAAGACGCCGACAAAATCTTCCCTGGCTACAAGACGGTGAAGCCGTATCTGCGCACCACAGCACAACCGAAATAATCGTTCGCAGCAATTTCCCCGCCGTGTTGCATTCAGTTTTGTGTACGCGGCGGCACAAGCACCGATGGCGAAGTGGCTAACGCGCTGGTCTGCAAAACCAGTATTCGCGGGTTCAATTCCCGCTCGGTGCTCCAACAATTCAATAGGCGATCCAGATTCTAAGTACACCACGGTGAGATTTAGGCAGGCATTGGGAGAGATCCAAACCAGTCGTGAAAATCACTAGATAACTGCTAATGCAGGGCAGCATCCGGATGATTTAACGGGCTTATGGATTTGCATGGGAGTTACGTTACAGGGCGCTCAAGGGTGGGAAGAGGAGCTCACGATGCAGACTTTTAATGGAAAGCTGTATGCAACAGAAGCTGACGTTCGCAGAGCTGTCGGTGCAATGGTTCCGCATCTCAACGACGGAACGTAATATTCGCCACCCGTTGCAGTGACCTTCGGCGTACTGCTCGATCGATACATCGTTGAAGAGACATAGTCGCTCAAGTCGTCCCGCGATTCTTATCTGTCCATCATCAAGAATGATCTGCGCACCCGCTGGGAGAACATGGTCCTGGCGGACATCAAGCCTGCATGATTCATGCATGGTTTCAATCGCTCAAACTTCTTCTGCATCCAATGGCCCCTTGTGATCATCGAAAGATGGTTTCGTACTCGATTACTGGCATCCGGAATACAACGGCCTTGGGGTCTTAGTGTTTTTATATGTGTCTCTTGACAGCAAAACATTCTTTTCAATAGAGTTTCACAAGAGTTTCCATGTCCCATGGACGCACCGATCCAAAGGCAATAGCCGGACTGGATATCAATTCAACCGATGACGGTTATATTGTTTACCAGCCGGAGTTGGATCGCGTTCATTATCTGAATCACAGCGCTGTACTCATACTAGAGCTATGTACGGGAAGGAACTCGATGGGTGAAATTGCCTCCCTGGTTCAGGAGGCATACAAATTGCCTGATCCTCCCTTACCCAAGGTCGAGGAGACGGTAGCGAATCTGCTGGAACTTGGGCTCCTGGAATCAAATTAGGGCGAGATGTTGGGCTCCTCAACTAAATTCAGCTAGGAGAATTTTATGTCTAAGGACGGACTCAGCAATCGTATCTTCGATCATGTGGATCCAAGCCGGCGCGAATTTGTAAAGCGCGTTCTGGCCGGTGCGGCCTTCGCGGTGCCGGTGGTCGCCTCGTTCTCTATTGAGAGTTTGTCGGTCAATGCCGCTTACGGACAGAGCTCGTCCTCATCGTCCTTGACGTCCTCTGCCTGTAATATTTCTGGTTCTTGCCGGTGCTTAGCCGATCCCGGCTACGTTGGACCGGGGGTGTTTCAGGCATACGTCGAGGATGTAAGTGGCAACACTCGCGTGAACGGAGAGTTGACGTTTGTCATTCGCGGAGATGGCGACTTTGACCGGGACGACCGCAACGGCAGGATAGCCGACGTGACTTTGAGTTTGACCAAGGATGCCCAGGTCACCTCGGCGTACCTCACCATCAATGGCCAGGAAGTAGCGAATGTTCAGCTCCAGGCCGCCCACGGACTTGGTCAACATAACCTTTCCGGAAAGATCACCACCGCGGATTTGATGAACCTATGCGATTTCGACGCTCTATTGCAGGCGATGGCGTCGCAACAGGTAGTTGTTATAGTCCAGGGCACTTATTCCTCAAACTATTTCGACGCGCAGGGTCCGGTCCTGGCGGCCTCCGGCAGCCCAATCATCGAAATTAAAGCGTAGTTGACGATGGCAGGATGCACGCGGGAATCCCGGCGCTGCGAGTTCTGGACGCAGGGCGAAGAATATATGCGCCCTGCCTGCTGCACGCAGCATCTCAAGGACCTTCTTGTATTTACCCATGAGCTGCTGCAGCGGCACGGCATCCCGCATTGGCTGGATTACGGTGCCTTGCTGGGCGCGGTGCGCACAGGGGAGTTCGTCCCGTGGGACGGGGATGTCGATTTCGGCATTCTGCGCGACGATATGGATCGCATACGCCTGCTACAGGACGAAGTTGCCCACGCAGGCCACTATCTTAATATGAGCGATCCGCTGGTCTGGCGCGTTCAGTTGAGTTCCACCAACGCGCTGCACGCCGATCTCTTTCCGTGGTGGGAGGAAGACGGCGTTCTGAAGATGCGGTGGCGTGGCTACCCGGATGAATGCTGGGCTTTTCCCCGCAGTTTTCTGAACCATGTGCAGCCGGTGGAACTATACGGCCATTTCTACCCCGCGCCTTCTCCAGCCGATGAATTCATCCAGCGTTATCGCTATGGGCCCGATTATCGCGTTCCCCGCAGGTCCGAGGAACTCGGTCAGCGGACGCAGATTATCCCTTCGGTGAAAAGGTTCCTGGGACGTCGCATCTTTCAAGATAGGCTGCGGCGAAATCTTGATCTACTTCAGGAAACGCTTGATACCACGCGCTTTCGAGGCTGCTACTATTTGACGATGGCGCCAGTGTTCGACCTCAAAACAACCTCGGATGATTCGCCCGACGCGGGCTTTGGATATCGCCGGAATGATCGCACTCTCTTCCTCGAGGCGCTTCCAGCTTTGCAAACGGCCGGATTTTCTGTGTTGGGCGATTCTAAGGAGCACAACGCGGATGACTTTTGCATCCATCTCAGCAAGGACGGCGCCCGCATCGATTTCGTCGTCTGCGAACCGCCAGGCGGAGCGGCATGAAAGCCATCGTACTGGCCGCCGGCCAGGGAGCGCGCCTTCGCCCGATCACTGACCAGGCGCATAAGAGTCTGCTACAGGTAGGCGACAATACCATCCTCGGCCGTATTCTCGATGGTCTGCTTGCGATCCAGGTTCGCGACATTCTTGTGGTGACCGGCTATCGTTCCGACGAAGTTGAGGCCTATCTTGCCCAGCGATATCCGGATCTGGCGCTTCGTTTTGTTCATAACGAGCGCTATCGCCAGACCAACAATATCGTCTCCCTGGCCATGGCACTCGATCAGATGGAGATCGATTCGGATGTCATCCTTGTGGAATGCGACGTGCTGTTTGATCCAGCCATACTGACTCGCTTGCAGTCCTCGGAACACGGCAACATTGCCCTGGTCGATCATTATCGACCGGGCATGGACGGCACGGTGGTGAGTGTTCAAGCGGGCAGCATCACCCAGGTCTTCCCACCGCACCTGCAGACCGAGGAATTCGATTATACCGACAAGTACAAGACGCTCAATATCTATCGCTTCGATAGCGATTTTTGCCGGAAACGCCTGCAACCCCTGCTGTCCTGCTACGCCAACGTGATCGACAGCGGATGCTACTACGAGCTGGTGTTGGGCATGTTGATCAACATGCAGCGCGAAACTGTACGCGCAGAGATTATCGACGGTAGCCAGTGGGTCGAGGTAGACGATCCCAACGACCTTGCGGCTGCGCGGTTCACTTTTGAGCCCGAGCTGCGAGGACGGATACTGGACCGCGCAAAAGGCGGACACTGGAACTTCCCGGTACTGGATTTTACATACATGCGCAATATGTACTTTCCTACCGACGCCATGATTGCAGCCATGCGGCGCGCTTTGCCATCTCTGCTGCGGTCGTACGGTTCGGCCCAGGAGATCCTCAACGAGAAGCTGGCCTACGTCTTGCAATGCAGCCCTGAGCGCGTGCAATGCCTGCACGGTGCTTCCCAGGTCTTTCCCCGGCTCTCTGAGTTTTTGCATCCCCGCCGTACTCTGATTCCAACTCCCACATTCGGCGAATACCCGCGTTGGTTCGCTGGCAGCGAGGTCTACTACGATGCGGTTGGAGTGGATCGCAACGTATTAGCAACCCACGCCGGCAATTACGATCTGGTTGTTATGGTGAATCCCAACAACCCAACCGGAACAGTGGTTCCAACTGAATGGCTGTACGCTCTGGCAGCTCAAAATCCGCGGACTAATTTTCTTGTCGACGAATCCTTCGCGGATTTTGCGGGTCAGCCTACGCTTCTGCAACGTCTCGAACACGCTCCGTTGCACAATGTGCTGATTGTGGCAAGCCTCAGCAAATCGCTGGGTGCGCCGGGACTGCGGCTGGGTTATGTATATAGCTGCGATACGGACCTGGTAGCCCGAATTGGGGCAGACCTGCCGATCTGGAATCTTAGCTCCACGTCCGAGTTTCTGTTGGAGATTGTGCTCAAGTTCAAATCCGAACTGGCCACGTCCTTTGAGCGTACCGCAGCCGATCGAAGCGAGCTTCAAGCCATGCTGCAGCGCATCGACGGCGTCCGCCAGGTCTATCCCAGCGCTGGAAACTTCTTGCTCTTCCGACTGGATCACCCCGATCCGGGACGTGCGACCGCGCTGACCGAGGCACTTCTCGCCAGCCACTCCATCTATATCAAGGATGTCTCTGCCAGGTTTCCCGAACCCGCGCCCTATGTGCGCGTAGCCGTACGGCATCCGGCAGAGAACCTGCGGTTGGTCGAGGCACTCTCTGCATACCTGGAAGGGAGGATACCGTGAGCGTACAGACCTGGAAGGAGGTATGGGACGCGCGGCGTCTCGACCATTCACGGCCTTCCATGTTGTCGCGACTGCTAGCAGCCGACGGCATGGATACCGGCTTCGGCAGTGTGGAGGAGGAGCCCTGGAGCAAGTATGTGCTCCAGTCTGCGGACACCATCGGCATCAGTGCCCAGTCGAGCGTCTTCGAAGTCGGATGCGGAGCTGGGGCATGGCTCTACAAATTAAGCCAACTGGGATGTGAAATCGGTGGCCTGGATGCGTCTCCTGCACTGATCGGGTACGCCCGCGAACATCTGCCTTCGGGTAACTGGCAGGTGGGTGATGCTTCCACGCTGTCGACTGAGCCTCGCTACGATTTCGTCGTATCCAGCGGTGTGTTCCTCTATTTCCCCTCGCTGGAATACGCGCGAGATGTGCTGCATCGGATGGTTGCCAAGGCGAAAGTGGGTGTACTGGTGCTGGATGTCCCCGATCTGGCAACGCGCGATGCCGCGTTGGCGGAGCGTCGTCGTATCGCGGGGGAGGAATCCTACCGCAATCGCTATGCAGGCCTGGAGCATCTCTACTTCGACCGGGCGTGGTTCCAGTCGACACTCGAATCGCAAGGAGTTCCTCGCTTACGGATTGTGAACCAAAGCATCGATGGCTATGTTAATTCCCGATACCGGTTCAATGTCTTCGCCTGGCTGCGGTAGGGTTCTGCACTTTCTCTCCTGGGGCGGGCACAGCGGCGCCGAACACTTGGCTCTGAATCTGTGCAAGGCCACGCGCACCCTCGAACCGGCTGCGTGGTTCCCGCGCGAGGGACCGATGGTTGACGAGTTCCGCCGCACGGGCATCCCATGCCTCAGCACGCGTGATGTTTTGGGACGGCCCGACGTCACACGCAGCCAGTTCTCTCTTCTGCACATTCACTGCGGCACATATGAACCCGCCGCTTATCGCGCGGCCCGCCGTCTGGGCATTCCCACGTTGACCACATTGCACACCCATACGGCCCTGCCGGAGCTGGATGGTCCGCTGGTTTGTGTCGCCCCGCACACATCTGCGATCCAGGACGCCCGCAACCGCGTGCGCGTAATTCCGAATGCTGTGAATACAACAGAGTTCGCTCCCGGACCGCCAGCCATTCATGAGCGGACTGTCATCCTGCGCGTCTGCCGGCCCGACCGCTGTGCGCCATGGTTCTGGAATGCGATGCGTCATGTCCTCGACCGGCACTCAAATGCAGAGCTGTGGATCATAGGCGAAGACGGTCATTCCGATGCCTCTGTCCGGTTCCTCGGCTCGCGTGCTGATATAGCCAATCTGCTGCGCCAGGCGGATATCTTTGCCTACGCACCGTTCCCCGACACGGGCGGCCACGATATGTGCGTCCTGGAAGCTATGGCCAGCGCAGTGCCCCCCGTGGTGACCGACGTGGATTCAGTGCGTCAGTCCGTCCGCCATCTGCACGATGGGCTGCTCGTCCCGTTTGGTAATGTGCTGGGCTTTGCCTCCGCAGTCGAACGGCTGATTGAAGATCCCACTCTTCGTTCATCACTAGCGCGAAATGCCCGCGCAACCGCAGTGCGGCGTTTCGGTCTGGACCGCCTTGCAGCGGATTATCTCTGTGTGTATCAGGACACTCTTCATGCTCCTCCGCCGCGGCCCGCGGACCGTATTCGACGCAACATGCGCGCGTTCGTGGCCGAGCGCATGCGCATCGCCAACTTCGAGAGAAACCTGATTTTGCTCCACGATACGCTGGCGGCCACTGAGATGGCCGATCGCTACTGGGTCATTGGAGGTCTACTCATCGGCTGGGCAAGGGAAGGTCGTGTGCTATCGCACGACTGCCAGGATGGCGACTTCGGCATCTTGCAGCAGGACCATGAAGCGTTTCTAAGGTCGGCCCCAGCGCTCATCGCCGCCGGGTTTCAGCCTCTCGCCCGCTATCTCGACAATAGTGGCTTTCCGGTGGAGTATACGTTCCGCAAAGACGGCGCGCGGTTCGATTTCTTTCTGCACGAGCCCGTGGGCGACTATCTGCGCTGTACCTTCTTTGGCGTATCACCGGGCCCCCGTGATCCGCGACCGATTGAAATGATCAGCCAGCTTCCGCATTATGAACTGGTGCCGATGGATTTTCTCGGACGCGCATGGCTCAAACCGGAGGACCACGAAGAATTTCTGACCGCGGAGTACGGAGACTGGAGATCTCGAAGGCCCGCCTTTGACCATTGCACCGACGACCGAAGCGTCATCCAGGTAAATTGGTGGATGAACGCAACATGCTGTGAGTTCATGATTTGATCGACTAATGCGGTTATGCAACGCTGATACACACCAACATTGGTGTTTCGAGCAGTTCAGTACTGGGTTTGATAATGGTTGCTTCATCATTGCAATCAGTGAGGCGACGAGTTGTAGCGGGAAGTCCAAGTCCTCGTGACCAGAAACGGAAGTACTGCTGGGAACTCATCTGACGATATCGGGGCATTGCGCACACTGAGCGATTCAACTGTACTGGCCTTCTGGGTATATGACTGAGCATTACGGGGAAGCCAGGAATTGATCGCAGAGTCAATAGATAGATCGAGTGGAAGGTTTGGATACAAGCCTGGATATTCTCTGTGCCTGACGCGGATACTGCGTGAACGCCGTATATTTGACGGGGCATGGGCCCCCGATGAGGATGTCCACCAGTCTCCTGGCGCTTTGCTGCCAATCAGCGCCAGAGCCCACAGGTGCAGCACGATCTACTTGTCATGGGATGCCGCCTCCTGGCACGTGTCGAACGACCTGGGAGCATATCTGGATGAGATCAATCAGAAAGCCTCAGCACCGATCTGCGGCCCTTCACTGGACAAGCAGCAAGTCCTGCCATATTAGCCCACGCTTTCCGGAGCCATCTTACGCGCCAACGAGGCCAGGAGAGGTGTCGAGCATCACATGTTTCATTTCGCATCCGGTCGTAACGTTAGCCCAATCACGTTAGGGAAAGATTGGCGACCATTCCAGCGCGAGACTGCCCAAGCCTGTTCACGCCAGGCGGCGTGAACGTGGGCTATTTGATAGCCACTCAGTCGCTTTAGTTTCTATGGGAAGCTAAATGAAAATGCATCGTATAGTGGCCTGCCTTGCGGTCGTGGCAGTTCTTGCCGTTGCAGCGCTGCTGTCCAGTTGCGGCGGCGGCCAGTCTACGCAGTTTGTTTTTGTGGCGGACAATGCGAATAACCGTGTTCTCTTGTATGACGCTCCGTTCACCGCGAACCAAAGCGCTATCGTGGCGCTGGGGCAAGGCGATGTCAGCACCAATGCACAGCCTGATCCTCCTACAACGGCATCCTTGAGTGACCCAAGCGGGGTTTCGGTGGACAACGCCGGCAATCTCTATGTCTCCGATTTTGGGAACTGCCGCGTGCTGCAATTCAAACCGCCGTTCAGCACTGGCATGGCTGCAACCTTGGCTATCGGTCAGATTAGCGGCGCGACAAACTTAACTACTGGCTGTCCTTCCGCCGCTGCGGCAAGCGCCACGGTCGGTATGCCCAGCGCTAACGCGATCGACAGCGCTGGTAATCTCTGGGTTGTGGACAACTTCAATAGTCGTGTACTGAACTTTCCTGCGCCTGTTACCGCCGGTGAAACTGCAAGCATAGCGATCGGGCAGGCTAATACATCGGCCAGTGGTTGTAACAATGGAGGCACAGGCCTCGCCACCCTCTGCGGTCCAACAGATCTTAAGTTTGACGCAGCCGGCAACCTATGGGTCGCAGACACCGGTAACAATCGTGTGCTGATGTACCCACTCGCGAACTTGACGACCGGGGGAAGCGCCACCGTGGAACTGGGGCAGCCGGCAGGAGCCACAGCGTTTACCTCAAGCACTGCCGACAACGGTGGCGTCTCAACAACGTCGCTCGGTGCACCCAGTGGTCTTGCATTCGACTTGGCAGGCAATCTATGGGTGACCGATGCGTTGAACGCTCGTGTGCTGATGTACCCCACTACCAACCTGAAGACAAATGGCGCTGCCGCTACTTTAGAGGTTGGCCAGCCTGCCGCCACGGCGTTTACTTCGAACACGCCCAACAACGGCGGTATCGGTCCGAACACGCTGAGCGTACCCGGCTTAGTTACTGTGGACAGTAGCGGGAACGTCTACGTGACCGACATTGTGAACAATCGCACGCTGGTATTCGAGCCTCCGATAAGCAATGGCATGAACGCAACGCTGGTGATTGGACAACCGGACTTCACGCAAGATGCGGCTAATAATGGCGGTGAGAGTGCAGCCACTCAGAGCGGGCCTGCAGGCATCACTGCGTCTACTTCCGCTAGGATTAGTACTGGTGCTGGCGCCAGTAGTACTCCCATTACTACTACTGGTGCTCCACCTGCACTCGCGGCGCCGACAGGATTTACGGCTGTCTCACCTACAAATCAAATCACCGTAACCTGGACGCCAGAGTCAGCCGCAACTTCCTACAACCTATCTTGGACGTCTAATTCCGGGAATCTTTGGGAAAGCGGCAGCGTAAACGGATTACCTGCTACCGCCAATACTTATACTATGGCAGCAACGAACGGAAGACCGTATACCCTTTCTTTGACTGCCGTAAGCGGTAGCGTTAAATCTGCTCCATCGAACACGGTAAGCTTAACAGGCGGTGGTTCGGCGTATGGATGTACCCAGTTTGTGATGTATGGGGGTTTTCAGGGCTACGGATATATCGTTTCTAATGCTACTAGACAAAGTTGCCATGGTGGGACAGGTGGAATCACGATGGTCGTCGATGGACGTTCAACAACCACTGATAATAATGGTTACTGGCAAGTCGATAATCTTCCTGCGGGGGGACCATATACTATTATTGCGAATATGCTTGGATCGGGATACCCATTCGACTTATATGGTCTATTTACAATACCATTTAATGGATTCACTTCCTGTCCCGGAGGCTCTGGGTGTCCCTCCTTATTCTGACAGATCAGGGACGTGAATCCGCGCAACAGCTATTCTTGTGCTCGAAAATGCGGCAGTGGAGATCATAGGTCACTCCGCACAGGGTACGCTGGAGTGCATGAAATACGCTGCCATCGGTAAATTCAGCATCATGGTTTGTTAGTTGTAGCCAAATCGGCGGGTCACATCCGAGGAGCGATTGCTAAAAACGGTTTGTAGGACGTGGGGAGCGACGCCGGGTTGCCAGTAAACGCGGAATCGACTGCATTATCAGACAGCTAGATTGCGTGGAAGGTAGAACCTTCCAGGCGTCACAATGAGATAACCAACAACCATGCGGGCGCGTTGGATCGACGAACATAACAGGCTCGCGCGCCTCCCTCTGGCGTGGGTTAATTCTTCTGTCTATCGCGCGAAGGTTCACGAAGTGAATAGGACGTACTCCGTCCGCCGGCCGGGTCCTTCTGCAGTATTCCATTGCGAACCAGATCCTCGATGTCACGCATCGCCGTGTCCTGCGAGCATTTGACGAGCTTTGCCCATTGTGAAGAGGTCAGCTTTCCCTCGAAACCATTCAGGTGCTAATTCCTATTCTCCGCATCATATGCGTCGAACGTAGCTCTATTTACCGCGAACGCATGGTTATTCGCCGCAGTACATGCGGTGAATAAGCGCCATTTTCGCCGTACAAAAGGTCCTGTTACACAGGGGTAGCTTCTTAGAGCGTGTTTCATAAACACCTGCGCAGGGTAATCCAGAAGCAGGCGAGATAGAAGAAGGCGCGGTAGGTGGAGAGCAGATGCTCATGACGAACCAGCAGGCGGCGGAACTGACCGAACCA